>Ga0116149_1000001_pt1 | contig 531295 bp, 407 predicted proteins | sample AD_UKC057_MetaG_FD_89787 | JGI IMG/M metagenome (GOLD analysis project Ga0116149, IMG submission 89787) | Active sludge microbial communities of municipal wastewater-treating anaerobic digesters from USA - AD_UKC057_MetaG | ecosystem: Engineered > Bioreactor > Anaerobic > Digestate | place...
GTCCACCACCTCCTCCACCCACGAGCCGCCGTCGATCGTGTCGGTGTTCTCCCACACCGTCACGAACGCCCCGCCGTCCACCGACACCTGCACGCGCGCGTGGTCGTAGCTCGGGCTCTCCACCCCCAGCCACCGCCAGTAGCGGAGCATCACCGAGGTCGCCTCGCTGAGGTCGAGCGACGGGGTCGTCAGCTTGAGCTGGTCGGTCGTCAGGGAGTTGTCGTAGTCGCCGAGCAGGTTGACGCCGTAGACGTTGGTCCCGGTGTGGCCCGTGGTCGGGTCGGGCGAGCCGTACTGGCCGCCGCCCCCGGTCGGCTGGCCGAACGCCCAGCCGTGGCTGTTGCCGCCGTTGTCGATCGTCCAGCCCGGATCCGCGTCGAAGGGCTCGGACAGGAACACCTGCCAGCCCATGGTCTCGATGCCGTAGTAAGAGCCGCCGTTGGTGTCCACGCCGACGTTGCCGAGCGCGTCCGCCGACTCCACGCCGACGAAGTAGTAGGTGCACGGGTCGACGCCCTCGATCACGATCTCGTGCTGGGTGCGCAGCGCCGGGTCCGACACCGCCAGCTGGGGCGGCCGCGTGGTCCCGTAGTGGACCACCGTGGTCCCCGGCTCGTCGGTGGTGAACCGCACCGTCACCGAGGCCTCGGTCGCCTCCAGCTCCACATCGCTGATCAGCGGCCCCGCGCAGTCCAGGATGGCCGTGTCGGTCTTGTTCTGGCCCGAGCCGCCGCCGGTGTTCTGGTCGTAGTAGGTGACGGTCAGGGTGTCGCCGTCGGCGACGCTGAGGGCGCTGCCGAGGACGGCGGAGCCCGAGAAGCGGACGACCGGCCCGCCGACCTCCGACAGGATCACGGTCGTGCTGCCCCCGGAGGGCTGTGCCGAGAGGGTCACCGACTGGGTGCCGTGGCCCGCGAGGTCCTCGTCGAAGACGTCGATCCCGACCGTCGAGTCGCAGCGGTAGATTGACCGGTCGAGCGTCACCACCCCGTCCGATCCCGCGGCCACGATCACGGTGGCGTCGGTCGGCAGGTGGTTGTGGGCGGTGACCCTCACCGTCATGTCCGAGCCCGCCGTCGGCGCCTCGATCGGGAAGATCGCGGTGCCGGTGGCGTCGGTCATCCCGGCGCCGAGCAGGACCCCGTCCTGGCTGACGCCCACGAGCGCCAGCGGCACCGGACCGATTGCACCGTCGGACACCGTGACCTCGAAGTCGGCGATGGCGGTGGGCGGCACCACCGGCGGCGCGCCAACGTCGAGCGCGATCGGCTGCCGGGTGAAGGGATCAAGGGTCGGGTCACCGTTGAGGTTGTAGAGGTACCAGTAGTACTGCTCGTCGCCGCCCTGCAGCGTGACCTCGGTCAGGCCGGCGTAGCAGGCGGCGAGGTTCGAGTACTGGCGGTCGAGCGGGATCATGTTGCCGGTCATGTCAGTGTCGAACATGGCGTCGAAGAACCCGCGCTCCAGCCAGTCGTCGCCGTCCCAGTAGCTCGAGTTCGAGGCGCCCCAGTACGCCACGAAGCCCTTCGACGGCTGGATCACCGCCGCCTCGCCGAAGACGTCGCCGTAGTTGTTCCACTCATTCGACGAGCAGGAGTGGCCGTGCGAGACCGGGTACATGTCGGTGTTGCCGAAGTTGGGCATGTCGCCGCTCGACAGCGGCGGGTCGCCCGACCATCCATCCGGCCCGGAGTGCGCCGAGTACACCGCCCATCCGCGCCCGGTGTTGAGGTCGTTGATCAGCTGCTGGGTGGTCGGGTTCTGGGTGTCGCCGTACCACAGCGCGCACTCGGCGCTGTTGGGCGGCGGCGCCATCAGCTGGGCGATCACGTCCTCGTGGGTCGGGTACCACCCCATGTAGTCGTCACCGCCCAGGAACAGCGCCCGGTTGAGCCAGGCCGAGTTGCCGGCGGTCGGCTGCTCGTACCACAGGATCTTGTCGCGCACGTTCGCGAGCTCGGTGGTGTCGTCGATCGGCCAGCGCGCGATCATCATGTCCGCGTAGAGGTCGGCGTCCATCTGGACGTACGGCAGGTCGGTGCCGCCGTAGCCTCCTCCCGAGTTGGTGTAGGTCGGGAGCGGCGACGGCGAGTCGCCGATCATCAGGATGTAGACCGGCGGCGTCGCGCCGTTGTAGAGCCCGGTCAGGTAGCTCTTGATGGCGCTGGTCGTGGTGCCGGCCACGTCGGTGGTGGTCACCGTGACGTGGTAGCCGCAGCTCGTCTTCCACTCGACGAAGGGCTCGAGCGCGGTCACGAACTGGGGCGGCGTGATGATCAGGAACTCGACCGGCGCGTCGTCCGGGTACGCCCAGTTCGCCCCCTCCAGGTTCATGTTGAGGTTCACGGTTGCCTTGCCGAGGAAGGCGTCGTAGTGGCGGCTCGCCAGCCGCTCCTTGCGGTCGACGGTGGCCGCGAGGTCGCCGCCGGTGAAGCGGAGGGAGACCTGGGCCCGGGTGGTCACCTCGAGCCTGCCCCGGTCAACGTCGTATCTCACGGGCGCGAGTGCGAGCAGCATCATGCGGTGGTCGCGGAAGGTGAATGGGCCGGTGAGCGCGGTCGGATGCGCGATCGTCCCGCGGTAGGCCTCCGGGCTGTAGGAGAAGCGCCAGTTGCGAGCCTCCTCGCAGTCGCACTTGGGCCGCGGCATCTGCACCGGCTCGACCGGCACCGCCATGCCCTCGGCCGCGAGGTCGATGACGCGGCTCTCGATGACGTTCACGTCGATCTCGACCTGGGCGCCGTCCGGGATCTCGACGAACCGGCGCAGCGCCGGCAGCTCCGGCTCGCCCACCGCCCCGATCCGGCCGAGGCCCGGCACCTCGACCCGGACGAACTGGCCGCCGTCGGTCGCCGCGCTGGAAAGCGCGATGCCGGGCAGCTCGACCATGAACTCGATCCCGTTCGCGCTCGAGCTCAGGATCTCGACCCCGGCCTCATTCATGTCGTCGGAGAATGCGATCCAGCGTGGCTCCGCCGCGCCGACCACGCCAACGACGAGCACACACACAGCCGTCACGAGAAGTTTGCGTCCCATCGAGCCCCTCCTCGGATGTCGGCGGATCGGGCGATCCGCCCTCCACCGCGCATCATGTCACGGTGCGAGGCGTTGTCAATTCAATAAGTTAGACGCGATCTCAACTGTCCCACAGGGACAGCCGCTATACTCGCCGCCGTGTCGCGCCGGCGCCCCGACTCGGCCCTCCCGCTGCTCGTTTCGTGCGCAGTCCTGTCAGGGATGTCGGCGCTCGCGCTGGAGCTGCTGTGGGGCCGCGAGCTGGCGCTCGCGTTCGGCTCCTCCCAGTACGCGGTGGCGACCGTGCTCACCGCCTTCATGCTCGGGCTCGGCCTCGGCAGCTTCCTCGGCGGCAGGCTCGCCGACCGCGTGGCCGCGCCTGCCCGGGTCGCGGCACGGATCGAGCTCGCGCTGGCGCTCGCCGGTCCGCTGTGGTCGGTCGGCCTGCTCCGGCTGCCGGCGCTGGCCGCGGCGATCCTGCCCGCGGCCGACGACGCGACCCGGCCCGCGTTCCTGGCCGGCCGCCTGGTCACCGCGGTGGCCGCGTTGGTGCTGCCGACCATGCTCATGGGCGCCGGCTTCCCGCTGCTCGCACGCGCCGCAGCGCGCTCGGTGCCCGAGCTTCACTACGGCATCGGCAGGCTGATCGCCGGGGCCACCGTGGGCGGCGTCGCCGGTGTGATCGTGACCGGCCTCCTGGTCCTGCCCGGGGCCGGCATCCCGGGCGCTGCCGCGCTCGCCGCCGTGGCCAACCTGGGCGCGGCCGCCGCGGCGCTGGCCGCCCAACGGGCCCTCTCGGGTCGCGGGGAGAGCCGTCGGCCGGCGGGACCGCAACCGCTCGAGCTCGACCGGTCGGCGGTGGCCCTGCTCGCCGCCGCGGCCGTCTCCGGCGGCCTGGTGCTGGCGGCCGAGACGATCTGGCACCGCGCCCTGCTGATGGTGATGGCCAACTCCACCGCCACCCTCACGCTGCTGCTCGCGGTGACGCTGGCCGGCCTAGCCGCCGGGGCCGCGGCGTCGTCGCGGCTGATCGGCGGCGGCCAGCCGCTCGCCTGGTGGGCCAGGCTCCAGGCCGCAGCGGCGCTCCTGCTGCTCGGCCAGGCCCTGCTGCTGCCCCAGATCGCGCTCGCGGCGCGGCTGCTGCGGCCGGGCGCCGGCTGGGCGCGGGTCCTGGTCCCGCCGCTCGTGCTCGGCGGCGGCGTGATCCTCCCCGTCGCCCTGCTGCTCGGGGCGGCGTGGCCGCTGCTGCTGGCCGCGGCGACGCCGCGGGTCGAGGACGGCGGCCGCCGCCTCGGCGCGATGGGGATCGTCAACTCGGCCGGCGCGGCGGCCGGCGCCGCCGCCGCCGGCTTCCTGGCGCTGCCAGCCCTCGGCTTCGGCCGCTGCCTGGCGCTGCTGGCCGCCTGTCATGCCGGGCTCGCCGCGACCGCTGCCCGCGGCCGGCAGCGGGCGCTCGCGGTCGCGGCGGCGGCCGCCGCGGGCGCGCTCGCCATCGCCGCCGTCGCGGCACCCCGCTTCGCCGTGGTGGCGCTGCCGTCGCTGGCCGGCAATCCCGAGGCGGGGATCCTCGCCTACCGGGAGTCGCCGTCGGGCACCGTCGTCGTCACCGAGGACCGCCAGACCGGCGTGCGCTCGATGTTCGTCGACAACAACGCGGTGATCGGCTCGACCTACGACGCGCTCAAGGTGGTGCGGATGCTCGGCCTGGTGCCGGCCCTGGTCCACCCCCGGCCGGAGCGGGTGCTCGTGATCGGCTGTGGCGCCGGGGTCACCACGGCGATGATCGCAGCCACGCCCGGGGTGCAGCGGATCGACGTGGCCGAGATTGTGCCGGAGGTGATCGAGGCGACCCGCTACTTCGAGCACCTCAACCACGGCGTGCTGAGCGACCCGCGGGTGCACGTCGTCGCCAACGACGGCCGCAATCACCTGCTGCTCGGCGGGCCGCGCTACGACGTCATCACCTGCGACCCGGTCCATCCGCTGTACGGGTCGGCGCCGCTGTACTCCCTCGATTACTTCAACCTGTGCCGCCGCCGCCTGCATCCGGGAGGCGTCGTCTGCCAGTACCTCCCGCTGCACCGGATGCCGACCCGGGAGTTCCGGCGGGCGATCGCCACCTTCGACGCCGCCTTCGCGGAGACCTGGGTGCTGTTCGGCCTCGGCCACGCGATGCTGGTCGGCAGCGACCGCCCGCTCGACCTCGACTGGCAGCGCTGGCAGCTCCTGCTCGACCAGCACGGCCGGCCGGCGGACCTTGCCGCCTCGGCGCTGGCGACGCCGGCCCAGATCGCCGCCCTGCTCCAGCTCGACCCCGAGGCCTGCCGGAGGCTGGCGCTCGGCCCGCCGTCGACCGACCTTCACCCGCGGCTCGAGTTCCTCGCGCCGGCCGCGTACCGCGACGGCCTGTGGGAGGCCAACGCCCGGCTGCTCGTCGACGGCTACCGGTCGCCGCTCGACCGGATCCGCGGCCTGCCGCCGCCCCTGATCGAGCCGGTTCGCAGCCTGGTGGCCGGCAAGCGGCTGCTGCTGTTCTCGCTGCTCGAGCGCAGCGCCGGCAACCAGGCCGGCGCCGTGCACTGGCTGTCGCTCGCCCTCCAGGTCGCAGGGGACGACCCCGAGGTCCAGCTCTATGCCCGGCAGGTCGGGGCCGAGCTGGGCGCCGATCGCTGAGCCCGCGACGCCGGACCCGCCCCCGGCTACCATGGTGCCGTGGCTTACCTCGACGACGACGCCCTGGTGCTCGACTCGCTGCCGTACGGCGAGCTCCACCTCATCTTGCTGCTGCTGACGCCGTCGGCAGGCGTCGTCCGCTGCGTCCTGCGCGGCGCGCGCGGCGGCAAGAGCCCACAGGCGGCAGCCACCCAGCTGCTGTCGCTGATCCGCGTCGCCGCCTTCCAGGGGCGCCGGGCCGAGCTGGCGACGGTCCGGCAGGTGGAGCTCAAGCAGTCGTCGTTCCCGCTCGCGCGCGACCTCGAGCGCGCGGCGGCGGCGGCGGTCGTTGCCGAGTTGCTGACCACCTTCTGCCCGCAGGGCGAGCCGGCACCGCGCCCGTTCCGGCTCGGCGTCGCGGCCCTCAACGCGCTGCTCGAGGGCACCCCCCCGGCATCCGTCGTCGCCTACTGCCAGCTCTGGATCCTCACCCTGAGCGGCCTGATGCCGCCGCTCGAGGACTGTCCGCTCGGGCCTGGCGACCTCGAGCTCCTGGTCGCCTGCCGGACCCTGGGGCCCACCGAGCTGCCCGGCCTGCCCTCCCCCGAGCTCGCGCGATGGCTGGACCGGCGGGTGCGCTCCGAGGCCGACCGGCCGCTGCGCGCGCTCGACTTCCTGCGCGCCGGCACACAGGCGCGGCCGCGCTGACCGGCCAGGCGGGCGCCGGTGGGCCGTCCGCGGCGTGGCGGTCACCGAAGCCGCCGTCGGCACGGGCTATAATCGGGTCAGCTGCGGCGTCCCGATGGAGACGGCGAGGCCTGCCTCCTGTGGGGTGCCGGGCGATCGGGAGACCGCATGACGCAGACCATCCTCCTCGCCGACGACAGCCTGACCATCCAGAAGGTCGTGGAGCTGACCTTCGCCGACACCCCCTACACCGTGGTCGCCGTGTCGAGCGGCGACGAGCTCCTCGAGAAGGTCTCGCAGGTCCAGCCAGCCGTCATCATCTGCGACATCATGATGCCGGGCCGCGACGGCTACGACGTCTGCCAGGTCATCAAGTCCAGCCCCGACACCCTCCACATCCCGGTGATCCTGCTGTCCGGGACGTTCGAGCCACTGGACCGGGACCGCGCGCTGGCGGTGGGATGCTCGGAGATCCTCACCAAGCCGTTCGAGGCCCGCAAGCTGATCGACGCCGTCGACCGGCTGGTGCGCGGCCGGGGCTCGGCACCCGCGGCCCGGACCGAGGTGCGCCGTGGCGACGCCGACACCGGGCCGGTCGTGCGCGGGCTCGCGGAGGGCGGGTCGTTCGCGCCCCTGCCGCTGCGGCCGACCGGCACCGGGGCGCCGCCGCAACTGGGCGACGCCGCGGCCGCCGCATTGGGCCTCGGCGAGGGACTGGAGTTCACGAAGGCGGGGTTCGCCGAGATGGAGGCCGCGGCCCGGGAGCGGTCCGCCACCGCGATCGAGGCGCCGCGGGACGGGCTCGAGTTCGACCTCGGCGGCGCCGACGTCGACCCCTTCGCTGATCTCGGCGAGGAGCCCGCCGACGCGCAGGGCGACGGGACCTTCGCCGATGCTTTCGAGACCAGCAGCGATCCCTTCGGCGACGTGGTTCCGGCGCTCGACGGATCCGACATCGCCGGCGCCGTGTTCGCGCCGCCGGAGCCGCGGCCGCAGGCCGAGCCGGACCGCGGCCCGGCCATCGAGCCCGACACCGCCGGCGACGACCTGGCGCTTCGGGCGGACACCGGGCCGGTCACGGCGCCCGCGGACACTCCGGCGCGGCCCGGGATCGACCTGCGACCGGCGGGGGAGGACGTCGGGGCCGGGTCGCCGTTCGTCACCGATGCTGACACGGCGCCGCTGCCTCCCCTCGAGCGGCCGGCCGGCTCCCCGACGGACGGCGCTGCCGCTCCGGCGGCGGCGATCCCGGCGGGGCTGTCCGACGACGACGTCGAACGGATCGCCCGCCGCGTGCTCGAGCTGGCCCACGGCACGATCGAGCACATCGCGTGGGAGGTGATCCCCGACGTCGCCGAGGTCATGGTGCGCGAGCGCATTCGCCAGCTCGAGGCCGAGCTCGAGACGGACCGCTAGCGCTCGGCAGTCATGAGGGACCCGTCCATCCGGCCACCGCGATGAGCACTTCCGAGTTCTGCCCGTTCACCCCTGCCGATTCCGGTCGGCCGACCGAGGGGCCGGGGAAGGGGGCTCGGCCCAGGTGAAGGCGCTCGCTGTCGAGCTGGCCCGCGACCTCGGGGACCTCGTCGAGAACGTCGTCCTGTTCGAGACGGTCGACTCGACGCATGCAGTGGCGCTCCGCCTCATCGACCAGGTCGACCGCGAAGGCCTCGCCCTCAACCCGACCGTCGTGCTCGCCGCCTCCCAGAGCCGGGGCGTCGGCCGCGGCCGCAACCGCTGGGTGTCCCCGCCGGGGGGCCTGTACCTCAGCTGGGTGGCATCATCGGTCGCCGGGGACGCCGTGGCGCGGCTGCCGATGCTGGCGGCAGCGGCCGCCTGCCTCGCCCTCGCGGGCGCGGGGGCCGGGGACACGGGCATCAAGTGGCCGAACGACATCCTGGTCGACGGGCGCAAGCTCGCCGGCATCCTCGTCCACGCCCGGCTCGGCGCCGTCACGCGGGTGACCGTCAGCGTCGGGGTCAACGTGGTGCCGATCGGCGGTCGGGTGAGGGGCGCGCAGCGGCCACCGATCTCACTCTCCGAGGTGATCGGGGCGAAGGCCGCTGCGGCTGCGGCCGCCGGCGTCGCGGCCGGCTTCGTGCGCGGCCTGGCCGAGTCCATCGCCGATCCGGCACCCGCGCTCGAGCACTGGCGGCGCCGCCTGGTCCATCGACTCGGGGACCGCATCACGGTGCGGGTGGCGTCCGGCGCGGTCGAGTCCGGCACCTTCGCCGGGCTGACCGAGGACGGCTTCCTCCGGCTCGGGCAGGGCGCCGGCGAGCGCGTCATCACCGGCGGTGACGTGGTCGAAAGCTGACCCGGGAACGGGTCGCGGCCGCCCGCTACAGCAGCCGTGCGAGGAAGCGGTCCGCCGGCTCGAAGCCGGTGATCCGGAACCGCTCGCTGCCGTCCCGGAAGACGATCACGGTCGGCATCCCCATCACCTCGAACCGCGTCGCGGCCTCGTCGCCGGCGTCGGTCGAGCGGGTCTGGTCGACCTTGAACCGCGCAAACCCGGACAGCGCCTCCGCCACCCGGGGGTCGGCGAAGGTCAGCTCGTCGAGCTCGCGGCACGGGGCGCACCAGTCGGCGTAGAAGTCCAGGATCACCGGCTGGCCGGAGGAGATGGCAGCGGCGGCGCGCCCCTCGTCGTAGGCCTGCCACTCGAGGTGCTTCGCCTGCGGGCTCTCCCCCCGTGGCAGGAACGTCAGCCCTGCGACCACCATCCCGAGCGTGACCACGCGCATCACCCGGTCGATGGCCGGCTGCTGGTGGCCGGTCCGGTCGACCACGAGCAGGTAGAGCCCGCCCACGACCAGAACCGCCGCCATCGCCAGGGCGCCGGCCTGACCCGGCAGGAAGGGGCGCGCGAAGTAGACGGCGAGGGCGACCAGCAGCACGCCGAAGACCTTGCGGATGCCGATCATCCAGGCGCCCGAGGCGGGCAACTTGCTGATCGCGCCGGTGAAGGAGCCGAGCAGCAGGTAGGGCAGGCCGAGCCCCATCGCGAGGGTGAAGAACAGGACGAAGCCGAGCAGCACGCTGCCCTTCTGGCCGACGAAGGTCAGCAGCCCGAGCACGAACGGACCGATGCACGGGGCGGCCACGAAGCCGACGACGAGGCCCATCAGGAGGGCCCCGAACCCGCCCCGGCGGCCGCCGGCGGCGCGCATCGCCCACCCCGGCACCCGCAGCTCCCAGAGACCGAACATCGACGCGGCCAGCGCCAGCATGACGGCCACGATGACGGCGACGACGATCGGGCTCTGCATCGCCGAGCCGAACAGCTGGCCGGTCAGCGCCGCGACGACGCCGAGCACCGAGTAGGTCACGGACATGCCGAGCACATACAGTAGCGCCAGCCCGAAGGTGCCGCCCCGGCGCCTGGCGGTCTGCTGCGAGAAGAACCCGACGGTGATCGGGATCAGCGGGTAGACGCACGGCGTGAGGTTGAGGGCGAGGCCGGCGACGAAGACGGTCAGGAGCAGCAGCGGCAGCGAGGTGCCGGCGAACGGGCTCTCGGCGGCGGCGTCGACCGCCGCAGCCGGGGCCGCCTGCGCCGGGAAGAGCTCGCTGTTGGCCGGCAGCGACGAGCTGCCGGCCGGCGCCACGTCGACCGTGGCCGCAGCCTTGACCGGCGCCGGAGGCAGGCACTGGTGGTCGTTGCAGGCCTGAGCGGTGACCGTCACGGCGAGCTCGGCAGGGCCGGCAGCGGCGGCCGGCACCCTGACGGCGGCGACGATGACGACCCGCTCCTCCCAGACCTCGACCGGCGTCTCCGCGAAGGAGAAGGTGAGCCGCCGGCCGGCGGGGTACTCCACGCCGTCCACCGACCACCCCTCGGGCAGCCGCCACTCGAGGGTGGTCGGCATCGAGAACTCGTCGCCGGGGTCGTCGGAGTTGACGTGCCAGCCCTGCTCGACGTTGAGCACCACCGCCAGCCGCGCCGGCGCGCCGGCCACCACCGGGGCCCGGTCCGCGAGCAGCCGCACGCCGAACACCGGCTCCCGGCCGGCTGGCTGGGCTGCAGCCGTCGCGGCCATGAGGGCCACCAGAACCACACTCGCTGCGATCAAGCGCCTGATCATCCGTTTCGGCCTCTCAACTGAGTTTCGATTCCGGGGCCCGGATCACGGCTCGCCATCGCTTCCGGCCCGCCGCATCCGACCGATGAGCTCGCGAACCTCGCCCGGGTACGCATCCCAATGCTCGCTGACCAGGTCGGGACGGCGGCTGACCGTCGCCTCGACCGCGCGCTCGAGGCGCCATTTCCGGACCGCCTCGTGGTTGCCGGAGCGTAACACCTCCGGCACCGGATGTCCTTCCACGTCCGGCGGCCGGGTGTAGCAGGGGTGGTCGAGCAGGCCTCGCGAGAACGAGTCGTCGGCCACCGAGGCCGGGTCACCGACCACCCCGGGGACGAGGCGGGCCACGGCCTCGATGATCGCCATCGCCGCCACCTCGCCGCCGCCGAGGATGAAGTCTCCCAGCGAGATCTCACGCGGCTTCAGGATGTCGACGATCCGCTGGTCAAAGCCCTCGTACCGCCCGCACAGCACGATCACGCGGCCGAGCGCCGCCAGCTCCGCGGCCAGCGCCTGGTCGAACGGCTCCCCGCTGGGGGAGAGCAGGATCAGCTGGCTCGGCTGGGCCGCCCTCGCTGCCAGGGCGCGGGCGGCGCGCAGCACCGGCGGCGCCTGGAGCACCATCCCGGCGCCGCCGCCGTACGGCTCGTCGTCGACCTGCCCCCACCTGTTCTCCGCCCACTGCCGGAGGTCGTGGACGTCGATCTCGATCAGGCCGCGCTCGACCGCCTTGCCCAGCACTCCGGTGGTGCGGAACGGCGTGAACAGCTCGGGGAATATGGTGACCACATCGAGATGCATCGGCCTCGAGACCTCCCCAAGCCACCTGGCCGTCCCGGCCGGTCGCATCCCCAGCGGCTGGCCGGCGATCCTACCCGGCGACCACCGCGTCGTCGTCCAGCAGCCCCGGCGGCGGATCGAGCACCACGCGCCGCTGCTCGAGGTCGACCTCGCGCACGATCTCGGGCACGTAGGGGACGAGGAACTCGCGGGGGCCTCTCCGCACCACCAGCCGGGTCTGGCCGCCCGCCCCCGGATCGACGCCGGCGACCGTCCCCAGCCCCTCGCCGGCGGTCGAGACGCACTCGAGCCCGACTAAGTGGTGCTCGTAGTAGTAGCCCTCGGGCAGTTCCTCGAGCGCGAGCGCCGGCAGGTACAGGAACCGCCCGCGCCACGCCTCGACCGTTCCCCGGTCACGCAGCCCGGCCACCGAGAGCAGCCAGCGCCCCTTGTGGTAGCGGACCCGGAACGTCTCGTGGAACTCGGTCGGCCCGTCCGCCTGCCCAAGGCCGAAGCGGAGGCCGTCCGTGAGCCGCTCGGGGAAGTCGGTCGAGATGTCGACGAGGACGTCGCCGTGAACGCCGTGCGGCTTCCCCACCCGGCCGACGATCAGCCAGTCCTGGTCGGCCGTCGATTCGCTATTCGAGGATCTCGAGCACAAAGCGCTTCTGCACCTTCATCCCGGCCGCTGCGAGCAGGGTCCGGATCGCGCGCGCCGTGCGGCCCTGGCGGCCGATCACCTTGCCCAGATCCTCGTTCCGCACGCGCAGCTCCAGAACCGTCGTTTGCTCCCCCTCGACCTCGGTCACGCGAACATCTTCGGGGTGGTCCACCAGCGCCTTCGCGATCTCCTCGAGAAGTTCCTTCATGGCACTCACTGGGAGCTCCTTTCGCGACCTGCGGTCACGCGGGCTGCTGCTGACGCTGCGCCCTACGGATGAGCGACCGAACGGTTTCCGAGACGCCCGCGCCCTGGCCGCGCCACTGCTCGACCTTCTCGAGGTCGATCTTGAGCTCGGGCGGATCGCTGTGGGGGCTGTAAAAGCCCAGCTGCTCGATGTAGTCGGCGCCCGGCGTCTTGCGAGAGTCCGACACCACCACGCGGTACATCGGCTTGCCCCGGGCACCGCCTCGCCGCAGTCTGATCGTCAACATCTGGCTCTTCCTCCTGGTCGTTGCGGGACCGCCTCAGCGGATCCCGAGCTGTCGCTTCAAGGTCCGGGCGTCAACTTTGCCCAGACGTTTCATCAGCTTACGCATCTGTCCGAACTGACGCAAGAGCCGGTTGATTTCCTCGACGCTGGTTCCCGACCCCTTCGCCACCCGACGCTTGCGCGAGGCGTTGAGGATCTGGGGGTGCCGACGCTCCTGCGGCGTCATCGAGTCGATGCAGGCTCCCATCCTCTTGAGCTGCAGCTCCTGCGCCTCGGTGGCGCCGCCGGCGGGCAGCATCTTGCCCGCGCCCGGCACCATCTCGAGCACCTGCTGCAGCGGGCCCATCTTGCCCAGGCTCTGCAGCTGGTCGCGCAGGTCGCCGAGATCGAACTTGTTCTTCTTGAGCTTGGCCTCGAGGCGGCGGGCCTTGCGCTCGTCCAGCGCGTCCTGCGCCTTCTCGACCAGGGTCGCCACGTCGCCCATCCCGAGGATGCGGCCGGCCATCCGGTCGGGGTGAAACTGCTCGAGGTTCTCCAGCCGCTCGCCGATTCCCGCGAACACGATCGGCCGGCCCACGACCTCGCGGATCGACAGTGCGGCGCCGCCCCTGGCGTCGCCGTCGAGCTTGGTCAGGATCACCCCGGTGATGTCGAGGTGATCGTGGAACGCGCGCGCCGAGCGCACCGCGTCCTGGCCGGTCATCGCGTCGGCGACGAACACGATGTGCTTCGGCGCCAGGATCTTCTTCAGCCGGCCGAGCTCGTCCATCAGCTCGTCGTCGACGTGCAGCCGGCCGGCGGTGTCGAACAGCAGCACCTGATAGCCCTTGATCGACGCTTCCCGCAGCGCGCGCCGTGCGATGGCCTCGGGGTCCTCCATGTCGCGGGTGTCGATGGTCGGGATCGCGGCCTGCTGCCCGAGCACCAGCAGCTGCTCGCGCGCCGCCGGGCGCGAGGTGTCGGCGGGCACGAGCAGCGGGAACAGGCCCTTCGAGGACTTGATCCAGCGGGCGAGCTTGGCCGCCGTGGTGGTCTTGCCCGAGCCCTGCAGGCCGACCAGCATGATCACCGCGGGACGGCCCCTGAAGTCGAGCTCGGCGGTCTGTCCCCCCAGCAGGTTGACCAGCTCGTCGTGCACGATCTTGGTCACCATCTGGGCCGGGGTCACCGAGCTGAGCACCTCCTTGCCCACCGCGCGCTCGCGGACGCGATCGATGAAGCGGGTGACCACCTCGACGCTGACATCGGCCTCGAGCAGCGCGAGCCGGATCTCCCGGAGGGCCGATTCGACGTGGTACTCGGTGAGGTGGCCCTCGCCGCGCAGCGCCTTCGTCACTCGAGCGAGACGGTCCTGAAGCGTCTCCAGCATGGGAGACGCAGTCTAGATAACGCCTCCCTGCCGGTCAAGCGCGCTCGCCGCCAGTGCCGCCGTTGCGGCGCCTGGGTATAATCGCGGCGGGTGAGACCTTCGATCCTCCTTCGCCCGAGCTGCCCCCCCGAGGACCACCCCGAGATCCAGCGGTTCCTCGAGCTGATCGCCGTCACGGTGGGCGCGTCGTTCGTCGAGCTCGAGCTGGTGACCCCCGACGGGCAGGTGGGCCGCTACCGCCGGGGCGAGCCGACCGCCGAGGCCGCAGTCCACCCGCTCGAGCTGCGGCAGCACCGGGGCACCCTCCGGCTCGGTGGGGCCGGCGACGTTCCCGGCCGGCTGGCCGACCTGGTGGCGTTTTCCCTCGATGGGATCCTGCAGGGCGTACGCTCCTCGGCCCAGCTCGCGGTGCTGCTCGCCGGGATGGAGGCATCGACCAGCGCGGTGCTGCTGTTCGACCGCGCTGCCGACATCGTGTACGCGAACCCGCGCGCGGATGCCCTGCTGTCGCAGCCGGCCGAGGGCCTCCCCGACAGCGGCCAGCCGGGCCAACCCTTCCCGACCCTGTTCGCGCGGCTGCGGTCAGCGGCGAAGAAGCTGCTCGACGGGCACCTGGCCCGGCGGGCGTGGAACTCGCTGCTGGTGCTCACCGACGGCTCGGTGATCGGCTGCGAGATCGTGCTCCTCGGGGGCGAGTCCGGCGTCAGCGGTGTCGCTGCGGCCGCGCTGCTGCAGCCGCTGACGACCCTGCCGGTCCTGTTCCTGGAGGCGTTCTGCGCCCACTACGGCGTGTCCCCCCGCGAGCAGGAGGTGATCGGCCTGCTGCTCGAGGGGCGCGGCACGTCGGAGATCGCCTGCCGGCTGTCGATCAGCGAGCACACCGTCCGCGACCACCTCAAGAGCCTCTACCGAAAGACCGGAACGCGCTCGCGCAGCGAGCTGATCAGCGTGGTGTCGACCGCCCGCATGGAGCCGGCCGCGAGCCTCGACCGCTTCTGAGCGGTATTTCGGCCGCCGGTCGCCGGAACCGTTCACCGGATGGATATAATGGGCTGGTCGATGGAGGCCCTCTGATGCGAACCGTACAGATCGGTGTCGTCGCGGTCCTCATCGTGGCCGTGGCGGTCGCGGCGTCGGCGGACGGCTACGTGGTGATCCTGAAGAACGGCCACAAGATCCCGTGCCGTGATCCGCTCCGGATCGACGGCGCGAACGCGATCCTGACCCTCGTGACCGGGACCGTCGCCTCGTACCCGGTCGACCAGGTCGACCTCGTGGCGACCGAGCGCTACAACCAGCAGGGGCTCGGCGATGCTCTCGTCATCGACGAGCTGTCGCTGACCGGCACCCCGATCCCGACCCCCACTCCCAAGCGATCTCTCGGCCAGTTCGCGAGCATCGACGCCGGCTCCCGGGACCCGGAGCTGTCCGCGAAGTACGTGCCGACGCCCACGCCGACGCCGGGTATCAAGCTCCAGCCGACCGCCTACCACGACGAGCGGGTCGATCGCGCCTTCACCAAGTACTTCGACGACCGCAACCTCCTGATCTACCGCACCAGCGCCGGCACCCGGCCGGAGTACTTCTTCGTCCAGACCGTGACCGACTCCCAGCGCGAGGTCTTCGAGGCGCTGCGGATCGTGACCGACGCCTTCGCGCTGATCCTGAAGCTCCAGCCCGAGCTCGCCCCGACGGCGGTCGAGCTGCAGATGATCGAGACGACCGGCCGGGCCTCCGGCACCTTCCGCATCACGCCCGAGATGGCGCGATCGCTGGCCGAGAAGCGGGTGTCGATGGAGCAGTTCTACGTCGATCACGTGATCTTCTAGGCGTTCGTCCCGCATTGGCCTGTCGGCGCAGGTGATCGACTGAAGGTCACGCGGACGGCCACTGCGGCACGAACTCCTCACGATGCGCTGCGCGCATCGGCCGCGAGCTTTGACGGGACGGCGCCGCTTCGGTAGCGTAGGGTCGTGGGAGAGATCGCTGTCGTCGGCGCCGGCCTGTCTGGCCTGACGGCCGCCCTCCGCCTCGCCGAGCGGGGACACCGGGTGCGGATCTACGAGAGATACCCGCGGCCCGGCGGCCTGGCCCGGGTCCTCGAGGTCGGCGGCGAGCCGCTCGAGGCCTTCTACCACCACCTGTTCACCTCGGACCGCGCTGCCGTTGCGCTCGCCGAGGAGCTCGGCGTCGGCGATCTCCTGGAGTGGCTGCCGTTGTGGATGGGCATCTGGACCGAGGGGCGGCTGTGGGACTTCGGCACCCCGGTCTCGCTGCTCCGCTTCCGTCCCCTCAACCCCGTCGACAAGCTGCGCTTCGTGCTGGCGACGCTACGGCTGCAGTACACCGGGCGCTACCAGCAGTTCGAGAACGTCACCGCCGTGGAGTGGATCCGGCGCACCCAGGGCGAACGGGTCTGGCGCACGGTCTGGGGCCCCCTGTTCCACCAGAAGTTCGCCGACCGCGCCGAGCAGGTCGCGATGGTGTGGCTGTGGGGCAAGCTGCGGTTGCGCGGCCGCTCGCGATCCGAGTCCGGGTTGGGCGAGCGGCTCGGCTACATGCGCGGCTCGTTCGCCCGGCTGATCACCGCCCTCGAGGGCCGGATCGCCGCCGCGGGCGGGCAGCTCTGCCTCAGCGAGCCGGTCCGCCGGGTCGAGCGGGCGGACGGCCGCTTCCAGGTGGTCACCCGCTCCGGCGCGCAGCCCGCGGACCGGGTCGTGGTGGCGGCGCCGGTGCCGGACCACATCGAGATCGCCGGCCATCTCCTCGACCCGCAGGAGCTGGGCCGCCTGCAGGGGCTGCAGGCCACCGCCGCGATCTGCACCGTGCTCGAGCTGAGTCGCTCGCTGACGCCCTTCTACTGGCTGAACATCGCCGACCCCGAAATGCCGTTCGGAGGGCTCATCGAGCACACCAACTACATCCCGCGCGACCGCTACGGCGGCCGCCACATCCTCTACATCTCCAACTACCTCTTCCCCGATCACCCGCTCTACCGGGCGAACAAGGAAGAGGTCCTGAACAGCTATCTGCCCGCCCTGCAACGCGTCAACCCTTCCTTCGATCGCTCGTGGATCCTGGCCAGCCATCACTTCCACGCCGACTACGCCCAGCCGGTGGTGACGCGCGGCTACCGGGAGCAGATCCCGGGCATGCGAACCTCGGTGACCGGCCTCTACCTGTGCTGCATGGCCCAGATCTTCCCCGAGGACCGCGGGATGAACTACGCGATCGCGTACGGCGACCGGGTCGCGCGATTGGTGCTCGAGGACCTCCGCGGCGCGCGCGGTGGTGCCGCCGGTTCGGAAGCAGCACCGATCTGATTCGCACCCCGCGGCCAGCGCTGCATCGCTTCGTCTCCGTGCCCGTTTCTATCTCCGATGGACGTCGTGCCAGACGCGAGCAGCGTTCCGGGAACGGGAACGGGAACGGAAGCGGGCACGGAAGCGGGAACGGGAACGGGAACGGGAACCGACCCCCTTCCCCCAACACCTACCCCCTTCGCTGCTGTAGTACCATGTGCCGCGCCCGGAGCTCCGGGTCGACATGCGGAGGCTCGAAAGATGGCCGGAAAAGCGCTCGAAGTGACCGATGGCAACTTCCACGACGTGATCATGAGTGCCGACGTGCCGGCGCTCGTGGACTTCTGGGCGGTGTGGTGCGGCCCGTGCCGGGCGGTCGCGCCGATCGTCGAGGAGCTCGCCGAGGAGTACGCCGGCCGCGCCGTGATCGGCAAGCTCGACGTCGATCAGAACAAGGATGTGGCGACCCAGCTCGGAATCCAGGCCATTCCGACCCTCATCCTCGTCAAGGGCGGGCAGATCGCCGACCGGATCGTCGGCGTCGTCGACAAGAAGAGCCTCCGGGCCCGGCTGGACGCGCTGCTCTAGCGGCCTCCGCCTCCGCGCGACTCCCGCCAGGGTGGCGCCGGCGTGCCACAGGCTCCAGGAGGAGTTCGAAGATGCGATGGAGTCGGACCTTTCTCTACACCCTGCGCCAGGACCCCTCGGACGCGGAGGTCGTGTCCCACCGCCTGATGGTCCGGGCAGGCCTCATTTCCAAGGTCGCGACCGGCATCTACAACTACCTGCCCCTGGGGTGGCGGGTGCTGCAGAAGCTGCAGGCCATCATCCGCGATGAGATGGACCGCGCCGGCTCGTCCGAGCTGGTGCTGCCGGCGGTCCAGCCGGCCGAGCTGTGGCAGGAGTCCGGGCGCTGGTTCGCGTACGGGCCCGAGCTGCTGCGCATCAAGGACCGCCACCAGCGCGACTTCTGCTTCGGTCCGACCCACGAGGAGGTGATCACCGACATCGTCCGCCGCTCGGTCACCTCCTACCGCCAGCTGCCGGTGAGCCTCTACCAGATCCAGGTCAAGTTCCGGGACGAGATCCGGCCGCGCTTCGGCCTGATGCGCGGGCGCGAGTTCCTGATGAAGGACGCCTACTCCTTCCACGCCGACGCCGAGGACCTCGACCACACCTACCGGGCAATGGAGAACGCCTACCGCCGGGTGTTCACGCGCTGCGGCCTGTCTTTCGTCCAGGTCGAGGCCGACACCGGCAACATCGGCGGCTCGGAGTCGCACGAGTTCATGGTGCTCGCCGACACCGGCGAGGACGCGGTGCTGTCGTGCCCCGAGTGCGGCTACGGCGCCAACTCCGAGAAGGCGACCACCGGCGCGCTCGCCGCGGCGCCGCCATGGCCGCTCGACACCCCGGCGTCGCCGCGAGCGGTCGACACCCCGGAGCAGCGCAGCGTCGAGGAGGTCGCCTCGTTCCTCGGCATCGCGCCCTCACACCTCATCAAGACCATGATCTTCGAGACCGACACCGAGTTCGTGGCGGCTCTCATCCGAGGCGACCTCGAGGTCAACGAGGTCAAGCTCAAGAACCTGCTCGGAGCCGTTCACCTCCAGCTCGCGTCGGAGCAGAAGATCGAGCAGGTCACTCGCGCGCCACAGGGATTCGCCGGGCCGGTCGGGCTCGAGGGCGCGCGCATCGTGGCCGACGGGACGGTGATGGAGCTGCCGGTCGCAGCGACCGGGGCCAACGCCGCCGACACCCACCTGGTCGGCGTGGTGCCGGGCCGCGACTTCTCTCCCGCCCAGGTGGCCGACCTCCGGCGCGCCCGCGCCGGCGACCCTTGCCCGCGCTGCCCGGGCTCGCTCGTCGAGCGGCGTGGCATCGAGGTCGGGCACGTGTTCAAGCTCGGCACCAAGTACTCCGCGGCGATGAAGTGCTCCTTCCTCGACCACGAGGGCGCCGACCACCCGATGATCATGGGCTGCTACGGGCTGGGCGTCGGCCGGACGGCGGCCGCGGCGATCGAGCAGAACCACGATCAGCGCGGCATCATCTGGCCGCTGCCGCTGGCCCCCTACGAGGTGCTGCTGGTGCTGCTCAACTCCGACCAGCCCGACGTCGTCGCGGCGGCCGACCGCCTCTACCAGGAGCTCGCCGGCGCCGGCATCGACGTCCTCTACGACGATCGGGCCGAGCGCCCCGGCGTCAAGTTCAACGACGCCGACCTGATCGGCTTCCCGGTGCGGGTCGTGGTCGGATCGCGCGGACTCGCCGACGGCAAGGTCGAGATCTCGCTGCGCCGCGACGGCATCAAGCGGATGGTCGACGCCGGGAACACCGTCGCCGAGATCGAGAAGCTGCTCGACGAGCTCAGGATCCACCTCGAGGAGTAGGCCTTCTCGACTCGGATCGCGTCCCAGCCCGTTCCCGTACCCGTGCCCGCTCCCGTTCCCGACGGGGGGCACCAGCGTCGAGGGTCATTTCGGGAACGGGAACGGGAACGGGAACGGGGAGGCGGGCCCTATCCCCTAGATCCCAGATCCTAGATCCTCAGTGTCCGACGGGCCGTCCCGACCTTGAGCGGCGTTTCGGGAACGGGAACGGGGAGACGGGCCCTATCCCCTAGACCCCAGATCCTAGATCCTCTGCTGCGGCGTCAGCCAGCGGCCCCTTCCCCTGCACCAGAACCTTGAGGTCCGAGCCCATGCCGTCGGGGTCGAGCAGGCGCTTGATCTCCTGCCGCTCGGCCACCGTCCGAGCGTCGAGCCCGGCCGCCTCGCCCACCCCCAGCCGCTCCATCTGCCCGGCGAGCCCGGCGCGGATGAGGAAGGGCGCGAGGCCGGTCAGCGCGATCTCCCGCCAGCCGGCGGCGTCGGCGGCGCGCCGGAGATCGTCCCAGTTGACGTGGGCGCTGAGGTCGCGCTCGCCGGGCTCCAGGAACGGATCGCGAGACACCCGGTGGGCGCGCTGGACGGCCAGCGAGCCGCCGCGGCGGCCGCGGGGGTCGTAGAGGCGGCGCGCTTCGTAGCCGTAGTCGGTGATCACCGCCAGCCCGTCGCCCCCGGCGAGCTCGAGCAGGCTCGAGTGCAGCCGCTCCGCGTCGAGGCGCGCCTCCGCGATCTGCCCGGGCTCGAGCCTCACGCCGTGGCTGGCGAAGTACCGATCGAGCTCGCCCCCGGCCGGCGACTCGCTCCAGCGGCAAGCGTCGCCGACCGCCGCCACTCGCAGCTCGCTGAGGCCGCCCGGCCTCATCACGACCCGATGCACCGGCAGCGCGTCGTAGAGCTCGCACGCGTGCACGACGACCGGGCCTGCCGTGCGCTCCACCTCCTCGAGCGACGCCACCACCCTGATCGACACCTTGGCCGCGCCGCCGAGCCGGGCGAGCTGGGCGGCTCGCATCGGTGACGAGCGCTCGACCGAGCAGGCCTCCCGGATCGCGGCGGCGCCACCGTCCGCCATCGCGGACAGCAGGTCGACGAGGAGCGCGCCGTCGCCCGAGGCGACATCGAGAAAGCAGACCGGGCCGGCGCGCGCGGCGAGACGCTCGACGAGGCCCGCCAGCACGACCGCGTACCACGGCGACGCCGTCGGCGCCGTCAGGAAGTCCCCGCCGCGACCGTAGCGCGGCGTGGCCGCGCTGTAGTAGCCGTGCCGGGGGTGGTAGAGCGCCAGCTCCATGTAGTCGCGAAAGCTGACCTCGCCGCCGCGCGCCGCGATCTCCCGCGCGATCCAGGACATGGGCCGATTGTAGGCTGGCGGCCCGCACCCCGGCAGGCCGCCCCCCCGGCAGAGGCCTGGAGTTGACCTTGCTGCGTGCCCGGTTCTGTGTTATACAGCGTGCGCTGCTTTCGAAAGAAAGTGGGCCCCCGGCCCACTTTTTTTGATGGAGCAAGGGAGCAGGATGAAGCTGGACGCAAGCCTGGAGAACGAGCTGGCCGAGCTGGCGGCTGGCGAGGGCCTCGAGCTGCTCGCCACCGAGCTCGTCGGCAGCGGTCCGCGCACCGTGCTGCGGCTCGTCATCGACGGTCCAAGCGGGGTGACGCTGGAGCAGTGTGCCGACATCTCCCGCCAGGCTTCGGCGATCCTCGATGTCTCCGATCCGATCCGGCACGCCTACACGCTCGAGGTGACGTCCCCGGGCCTCGACCGCAAGCTGTACCACCGGCAGGACTACGAGAAGTTCGCCGGCCGGATGGTAAAGGTCAAGATGGATCCGGGATTCCGGGCGCACCGGGTGGTCGTTGGCGAGCTGATCGGCCTCGAGGGCGACGAGGTCCGGCTCCGCACCCCGGCAGGGGACGACGTCAGCCTGCCGCTCGACCGCGTCTCCGAGGCGCGGCTCGAGGTCGACTGGGACGCCGTCCTGAAGGAAGGGAAGAGCCGGCCATGAAGCTCGAAATCAACACCCTGGTGCGCCAGGTCGCAGCCGAGCGCGACATCGAACCCGAGAAGCTGGTCGACGCGATCGCCGAGGCCATCTCGTCGGCCGCCCGCAAGCACTTCAAGCAGCGCAACGTGCTGACCGAGATCGAGCCGGAAAGCGGCGAGGTCCAGAGCTGGATCGTGCGCGACGTCGTCGAGGAAGTCGAGGACCCGGAGACCGAGATGACGCTCGAGGAGGCGCGTCAGATCGATCCCGCCGCGGAGATCGGCACGCCGGTCAAGCTCGACTCGCTGGACACCTCGCAGCTGGGGCGGATCGCGGCGCAGTCGGCGCGGCAGGTGCTCTTCCAGCGGGTCCGCGAAGCCGAGCGGGCAGTGGTCTACCGCAACTACTCGGGACGCGTCCACGAGATGATCAACGGCATCGTCAAGCGGGTCGACCGGGGCTCGATCATCGTCGAGCTCGGCGACACCGAGGGCATCATGCCCCGCAACCACCAGGTGCGCCACGAGCGCTACAGCCAGGGTGACCGCATCCGGTCGGTGGTGGTCGACGTCACGATGGACGCCAGCCGTCCGCAGGTCGTGCTGTCGCGCACCGACCCCGCGCTGCTCGAGAAGCTGCTCGAGATGGAGGTGCCGGAGATCTACGACGGGACCGTGGTCATCAAGAAGTGCGTCCGCGAGCCCGGGGAGCGCGCCAAGGTGGCCGTCTTCTCCAAGGACCGCGACGTCGACCCGGTGGGCGCGTGCGTCGGCCTCAAGGGCTCCCGCGTCCAGGCCATCACCCGTGAGCTCAAGGGCGAGAAGATCGACATCATCCCCTGGAACAGCGACCTCGTGACGTTCGCCCAGAACGCGCTGGCGCCGGCCAAGATCAACCGGGTGGCTGTCCGCGAGGAGCCGATTCTCGTCACCATGATCGACGAGAACGGAGCTGTGATCCTGGACGAGGCCGGCGAGCCGGTGACGCGCGAGGCGCGGGACACGGTGCTCGACGTGATCGTCGGGTCCGAGCAGCTGTCGCTGGCGATCGGCAAGCGCGGCCAGAACGTCCGTCTGGCCTCGAAGATGCTCGGCTGCCGGATCGAGATCAAGAGCGAGGAGGCCGTCAAGGACGAGCTGGCCTCCGCCCTGGCGTCGATGCTGCGGGAGATGGAGGGGGTGGCGGAGGAGGAGGAGATTCCGCAGGTCGGCGCAGCCGCGGAGAGCGTCGACTACAGCGAGCTGATCCCGCTCGAGGACCTCGACATGCTCACGGAGCGGCTGCGCGAGCGCCTCCAGAGCCACGGCATCCACACCGTCCAGGACGTCCTGGCCCGGGACGCCGACGAGCTGTCCACCATCCCGGGCATCGGGCCGGTCACCGCGCAGAAGCTGCTCGACATGTCGCGGCGGGCCCTCCAGATCGCGCTCGCCGACGCGGCCGACGCGCAAGCCGGCGAGGAGTAGACCAGAATGCAGCAGCTTCGAGTGGTGGATCTGGCGCGGACCATGGGCATCAGCCCAAAGGAGCTGATCTTCAAGCTCCGCTCGATTGGCGTCAGCGTCAGCGGCGAGGAGGACGCCCTCGACCTTTCCACCGTCCGATCGATCATCACCGGCGAGACCCTGCAGAAGCGACCCCGAGAGGTCATCGTCCGCCCCGAGGCGCGTGAGGAGGAGTCCCAGACCAGCACCGCCCGGGACCGGATGGCGAAGCGCCGGCGCCGTCAGGTTGTGCAGACCGAGAAGGAGATCCGCGAGTTCGCAGCGGCCCCCGCCGACGAGGGCGTCGAGGTCGAGGAGGCCGGGGAGGCGCCCGGCGAGCCGATCGAGGCTGTCGCCGAGGCCGTCCCCATGACCGAGGCCGAGGTCGTCGAGGTCGCCGAGGCGCCCGAGGCCGGCGAGGCGCCGCAGGCCGAGGTGGTCGCCGGGGTCGAGGAGGTTGCGGCCGCCCCCGAGGGGCCGTTCGACGCCACCGGCGAGGCCGAGGTCGAGGAGAAGCCGGAGTTCGAGATCACCGAGGAGGAGCTGACGGCGTCCCGCAAGGCCGGCGAAGAGGCCGCCCCGCTGCGGGTCCGCCCGATTCGCGCCAAGACCCCCCTGGAGCAGGGCCTGCGCGAGCTCACGCCGGACGAGATCAAGGAGAGCCTCGAGGCCCGCAAGCGGGCCGAGCAGCGTCGCAAGGTGGCGAAGCCGGGAGGCGGGCGCAAGGCCAAGGCCGCCGCCGACGCCAAGGAGATCCGCGAGCTGCTCACCAAGTTCGAGGAGCAGAAGCTCAAGGGCCAGCAGGAAGGTGGGGCGCCGGCGCGCCCGGGACCGCGTCCCGGCGAGCGGCGGCCCACCAAGAAGGCCCGCCGCCGCCTCCAGCGGGACGAGACGACACCGGCCCCACCGCAGCCCACCCGGACGGTGCAGTTCAGGGACGGCGACCGTCCGGAAGGCCCGATCATCCTGTCCGAGATGGTGACCGCCCGCGAGCTCGCAGAGAAGCTCAACGTCACTGCCAAGGACCTGCTCGCGCTGCTCATCGCCAAGGGAGTCATGGTCACCACCAACCAGTCCCTCCCCCACGAGCTGGCCGAGGAGATCTGCGAGGATCTCGGGGTCGAGGCGATGGTGGCGTCGGCCGAGGAGGTCCTCGAGTACGAGCGCGAGGAGAGCCTGGCCGAGGTCGGCCCGGCGCTGCCGAGGCCCCCGGTGGTCACGGTCATGGGTCACGTCGACCACGGCAAGACCTCTCTGCTCGATGCGATCCGGTCCACCCGGGTCGCCGAGCAGGAGGCCGGCGGCATCACGCAGCACATCGGAGCGTCGCGCATCGAGACCGACGACGGGCGGGTGGTGGTGTTCGTCGACACCCCGGGCCACGAGGCGTTCACCCAGATGCGGGCCCGCGGCGCCCAGGTCACCGACATCGTGGTGCTGGTGGTGGCGGCGGACGACGGCGTCATGCCGCAGACCGAGGAGGCCATCAACCACGCGCGCGCCGCCAACGTGGCGCTGATGGTGGCGATCAACAAGATCGACAAGGCGAACGCCAACCCTGATCGCGTCAAGCAGCAGCTGGCCGACCATGGGGTGCTGGTCGACGACTGGGGAGGCGACGTCCCCTCGGTGCAGGTATCGGCGAAGACCGGCAAGGGCATCGCGGACCTCCTCGACATGATCCTGCTGGTCGCCGAGATGAAGGCGCTGAAGGCGACCGTCGAGGGGCCGGCCCGCGGCGTCGTGCTCGAAGCGCGCAAGGAGAAGGGTCGCGGCATCGTGGCCTCGATGGTCGTCCAGCAGGGCACGCTGGCCGTCGGCGACTTCTTCTTCTGCGGGTCGACCTGGGGGCGGGTGCGGGCCATCACCAACGACCGCGGCGAACGCGTCGACTCGGCCGGCCCCTCGGACCCGGTGGAGGTGATCGGCTTCGAGGCCGTCCCCGAGGCAGGCGACGTCCTGCAGGGGACCGAGAGCGAGGCCAAGGCGGTCGAAGTTTCCAGCTACCGGAGCCTACGCGAGAAGGAAGAGGGCCGGGTCGCCGGCCGCAAGGTCTCGCTCGAGAACCTGTTCGACCAGATCGCCGAGAGCGACATCAAGGAGCTCAACGTCGTCGTCAAGGCCGACGTCCAGGGGTCGGTCGAGGTGCTCCGCGAGGCGCTCGCTGCGCTGTCCACCGAGCGCGTCAAGATCAACCACCTGCACGGCTCGGTCGGCGCCATCACCACCAACGACGTCATGCTCGCGTCGGCGTCGAACGCGATCATCATCGGCTTCTCGGTGCGGCCGGAGCGGACCGCGCGCGAGCTCGCCGAGACCGAGCAGGTGGACATCCGGCTGTACACCGTCATCTACGACCTGATCGACGACGTCAAGAAGGCCATGGTCGGCCTCCTCGAGCCGGTCTTCAACGAGGAGGAGCTCGGCCACGCCGAGGTTCGCGAAGTGTTCCGGGTGCCCAAGATCGGCGCCATCGCCGGCAGCCACGTGGTCGACGGCATCATCACGCGCACTGCCAAGGTCCGGCTGCTGCGCGACCACGTCGTCGTCTACGAGGGCCAGGTGTCGTCGCTTCGCCGCTTCAAGGACGACGCGTCGGAGGTCCGGCAGGGGTTCGACTGCGGAATCGGCCTCGACCGTTTCCAGGACATCAAGGTAGGCGACGTCATCGAGGCCTTCCGGATGGTGGAGGTCGCGCCCGAGTTGTAGGATCTGGGATCTAGGATCTGGGGTCTAGGGAGCAGCGCAGAGCCAGAATCACGGGCCACGGGACGATCGGCCTCCGTCACGGTCTCAAGGAACCGCGCTCGGCAATGTCGAGACCTGGGCTGCGAGATTTCAGTTTGCGTCGGCGAAACGAGCATGGAACGCAACATCTACGTCGGCATCGCGCGCCTCGAGGTCCACATCGAGGACGCCCGCAGCCTCAAGGAGAAACGGAGCGCGACCCGTCCGCTCGTGGAGAGGATCCGCAACCGGCACCAGGTCCTCATCATCGAGGCCGACCACCAGGACCTGCACCAGCGCGCCGGGTTCGCCATCAGCGCCCTGTCCACCGATCCGGTGGACATCGAGAGCCGGCTGCAGCGGGTGGAGAAGACGGTGCACGAAACCTGGGGCGGCAGCGTGCTGGCGTGGGACGTCGAGATCATTCAGGTGTGATAGGTGACCCGTGACAGGTGACAGGCAAACGCCCCCAATCCCGCTTCCGCGCCCGCTTCCGCTTCCGCGCCCGCTGATGTGGCAACCCGTGACCGCGGAACTCATCGGGCGGGGCACGAAGCCGAGTGCCAGAATCGCTTCCGCTTCCGCGCCCGGACGGACAGCCCGCCGGCAGCGTCGACATGGGAGAGCGTGAATTGACCAGCCGACAGACCTTCAGCCGCAATCGACGCCTCGAGGGCGAGATCCGGGCGGTGCTCGCCGACCTGCTCCGCCTCTCGGTCAAGGACCCGCGACTGGACGACGTCACCGTGTCGGCGATCCAGCTCTCCGCCGACCGCACCCAGGCCAGGGTGTTCTACTCGGTCATCGGCGACGCCGAGCGCGAGCGGCAGGCCGCGGACGGGTTCGCGGCGGCGGCCGCGTTCATGCGCCGCGAGCTTGGCCGGCGGATGCGGATGCGCACCGTGCCCGCGCTCGACTTTCACCGCGACACCTCCTACGAGTACGGCGATCGCATCGAGCGGCTGCTCGACCGCATCCAGACCGGGCCGACCGGCACCGACGACGGCAGCGGGGAGGAAGATTCATGACGGCTGGACAGCTCGATGCCCGCGGGGCCGTCCAGCGCCTCGCCCGCTCCACCCGGGCGCTGATCGTCGGCCACCAGCGGCCCGACGGCGACTCCCTCGGCTCGCAGCTCGCGCTCGCCGAGCTGGCCGCGGCGCTCGGCGTGCCGGCCGTGGTCGTCAACCGCGACCCGGCGCCCGCCACCCTCGACGAGCTGCCCGGGCGCGATCGCGTCGCGGTCGGCGACTCGCTTCCGGAAGGCTTCCCGCAGGCCTTCGACCTGGTCGTCGCGGTCGAGTGCCCGGAGCCCGACCGGGCCGGCTTCCCCGGCCTGGACCGCCTGCCGATCCTCAACATCGACCACCACCCGGCCAACCCGCTCTACGGCGAGGTCAACTACGTCGATGCCGACGCGCCGGCGACCGGCGAGCTGGTGTGGCGGATGTTCCGGGCGGCAGGAGTGAAGCCGTCCGCCGCGGCGGCCACCAACGCCTACGTGGCCCTCTCCACCGACACCGGCGACTTCCGGTACTCCAACGCGACCGGCCGGGCCTTCCGCGCTGCGGCCGAGATGGTCGATGCCGGGGCCGACCCGACCCTGGTCGCGGGGTGGATCCACGGTCGCCGCAAGGCGGCCGCCGTGCTCCTCCTCGGCGAGGCCCTGTCCACGCTGCGCCTCGAAGCAGAAGGCCGGATCGCCGTCATCGAGCTCGACGTGGCGGCCTTCCGCCGCGCCGGCGCCGCTCCCGAGGACACCGAGGACATCATCAACCACCCGCGCGCCATCGACGGCGTCCGGGCCGTCGTGTTCCTCAAGCAGTGGGAGCAGGCCGCCGTCCGCGTCAGTTTGCGCTCTGCCGGCGCGGTCGACGTCCGGCGCATCGCGGAGCGGTTCGGCGGCGGCGGCCACGCCAACGCGGCGGGCTGCACCCTCGACGGCGATCTCCCGTCCGCCCGCGAGGCGGTCCTCGCCGCCGTCCGCGAAACCCTCGAGGCGGCGCTGTGAGCCGCCGACGCAGCTCGCTGCGGCACGGGCTGCTGCTGGTGGCCAAGCGCCAGGGCCCGACCTCACACGACGTGGTGGACATGGCCCGCCGGGCGCTCGGCGAGCGCCGCATCGGCCACACCGGCACCCTCGACCCGATGGCGGAGGGGCTGCTCATGCTGTGCGTCGGCCAGGCGACGCGCCTCCAGCAGTTCCTGGTGCGCTGGCAGAAGACCTACCGCGGTCAGATCCGGCTCGGCCACGCCACCACCACCTACGACGGCGAGGGCGAGCCGGCGGACCCGCGTGGCGCGGTGCCGGCGCTCGACCGCGACGCGCTGGCCAGGCTGGAGGCCCGGTTTGCCGGCGAGATCGAGCAGGCGCCGCCGCCGTACTCGGCCAAGAAGATCGGGGGCAAGCGGATGTACGAGCTTGCCCGCTCCGGCCACCCCGCGGTCGCCGAGCCGAAGGCGGTGACGGTGCACGCGCTCTCGCTGAACTGCCTGGACCGTGACCTGCTTGGCGTGCAGGTGACGGTCTCGTCCGGCTTCTACGTCCGGTCCCTGGCCCACGATGTCGGGGCCGAGCTCGGATGCGGGGGGTACCTCGATCGCCTGCAGCGGGTCTCGATCGGCCCCTACTCGCTCGAGACCGCGATCCCGCAGAGCGCGCTCGAGGCCGCCGCCGGCCCCCAGCCCGTCCTCGATCACCCGGGGTGGATCGCGATCGACCGCATCACCCTCCCCTTTGCAGAGGTCCAGCTCAACCGCGGGGCAACGGAGCGCTTCGCCCACGGCCAGGACGTGGTGGTCCTGCGCTCCGGCGGCGGTCCGCTGGCGGTCGACAGCGAGGTCGTGGTGAGGTCGCCGGGCGGCCGCCTGCTCGGCGTCGCCGTCGTGCAGTCGGTGCTGGCACGCGGTCGGACCGTGGGGCTGCGCCCCAGCATGGTGCTGCAGCCGACCGAGGCTCCGCCGCCGGCACCTGCCGACGACGGCCCATCTGTTGCCAGCGGAGAAACTTCCTGATACCGTACCGCTGCCTCCTCGCCACCGGAGGAACCAATTGTGGAGGAGACATGAGTCACTTTGACGCCCGCAAGCCAACGATCATCGAGGAGTTCCGGCAGCACGGCAACGATACCGGCTCGCCGGAGGTCCAGATCGCGCTGCTGACCCGCCGCATCGAGTTTCTCACCGAGCACTTCAAGTCATTCACCAAGGACTTCCACTCGCGTCGCGGCCTGCTGCGGCTGGTGGGACGTCGCCGTCGTCTGCTCGACTACCTCAAGGCGAAGGACCTCACCCGCTATCGCCGACTGGTCGAGCAGCTCGGGCTACGGGGATAGGATCGAGACACCGTATGAAACAAGTCGTCACGAGATCCGTCGAGGTCGACGGGAAGCAGCTGTCTTTCGAGATCGGCAGGGTCGCCAAGCAGGCCGACGGGTCGACCGTCGTCCGGATGGGCGACACCATGGTCCTGGTGACCGCCTGCGCCGAAACCAAGATGCGCGAGGGCGTCGACTTCCTGCCGCTGACGGTCGACTACCGGGAGAACACCTACGCCGGCGGCCGGATCCCCGGTGGCTTCTTCAAGCGCGAGGGGCGCCCCACCGAGAGCGAGATCCTGACCTGCCGGCTCATCGACCGGGGGCTGAGGCCGCTGTTTCCGGACGGCTACCACCGCGAAAGCCAGATCATCGCCTGGGTGATGTCGGCCGACGACGACCACGACCCCGACGTGCTCGGCATCTGCGGTGCGTCGATGGCGCTGATGGCCGCCGCCGCGATCCCCTACGACGCGGCCCGCGCCGGCGTCCGCGTCGGCCGCGTCGACGGGCGCTTCGTCGTCTTCCCGAGCTATGCGGAGCGCGAGGCCAGTGACCTCGACCTGGTCGTGGCCGGCACCGACGAGGCGATCGTCATGGTCGAGTGCGGCGCCAACCATGTCACCGAGCAGGTGGTCATCGACGCCCTCGAGCTCGCCCATCGCGAGATCCGCCGCATCATCGCCGTCCAGCACGAGATCACCGCCGAGCTCGGGATCGTCAAGGCCCCATTCGAGCCCGAGCCCGATCCCTGGCCGCCGGAGTTCGCCGAAGGGGTGCGGGCGCGCTGGACCGAGCCGCTGCGCGCCGCCCTCCAGGTCAAGGGCAAGCTCGAGCAGGGAGACGCGGTCGACGCGGTCAAGGAGCAGGCGATCGCCTCGCTGCCCGCGGAGCTGGCCGAAGAGCGGACGCCGTGGCTCAAGGCCCTGCTCCGCACCCTGGTCAAGGACATCACGCGGGAGACCATCCTCGACCGCAAGCAGCGGCTCGACGGCCGCGCCTTCGACGAGATTCGTCCGGTGGCCTGCGAGGTGAGCGTGCTGCCACGCGCGCACGGATCCGCCCTGTTCACCCGGGGCGAGACCCAGGCGATGGTGTCCTGCACCCTCGGCACCTCCGAGGACTCGCAGCTGATCGAGGCCTTCGAGGGCGAGTCCCGCCAGCGCTTCATGCTCCACTACAACTTCCCGCCGTTCTCGGTCGGCGAGGTCCGCTTCCTGCGCGGGCCCGGCCGCCGCGAGATCGGCCACGGCGCCCTCGCCCGCCGTGCCCTCGGGCCCATCCTCCCGGACACCGAGACCTTCCCCTACACGATGCGGGTGGTGTCCGACATCCTGGAGTCGAACGGCTCCTCGTCGATGGCCTCGGTGTGTGGCGGCTCGCTGGCCCTGATGGACGCCGGCGCCCCGATCAAGCGGGCGGTGGCCGGCATCGCCATGGGCCTGGTGTCCGATGGCAGCCGGTTCGCGGTCCTGACCGACATCGCCGGCCAGGAGGACCACTACGGCGACATGGACTTCAAGGTCGCCGGCAGCCGCGAGGGCATCACCGCCCTCCAGATGGACATCAAGGTTTCGGGCCTCAGCCGCTCCATCCTGGAGCAGGCGCTCGAGCAGGCGCGCCGCGGGCGCCTCCAGCTGCTCGACGTGATGGACAGGGCGATCGCCGAACCGCGTCCGGAGATCTCCCAGTATGCTCCGCGCATCTTCCAGATCAAGATCGACGTCGACCAGATCCGCAACGTGATCGGACCCGGCGGCAAGACCATCCGGTCGATCGTCGAGAAGACCGGCGCCCGCATCAACGTCGAGGACGACGGGACCGTCCAGATCGCCACCAGCGACCTCGAGGCCGCGGAGCGGGCGATCGCGATCATCCAGGGCTTGACCCGCCAACCGAAGATCGGCGAGGAGTTCGACGGCACGGTCAAGCGGATCGAGCCCTACGGCGCGTTCGTCGAGATCCTGCCCAACCAGGACGGGCTGGTCCACATCTCGGAGATCTCGCTCGAGCGGATCCCCGACATCCGCGACGTCCTCACCGAGGGCGATCCGATGCGCGTCCGCATCATCGACATCGACGCCAACGACCGCATCAAGCTGTCACGCCGCGCGATCCTCGAGGACGAGGCGCGCGCCCGCGGCGAGGAGATCCCGGACCGGGGCGCGCCGCCGCGTGACGAGCAGCGGCGCGGCGGCCGGCCCGGCGGCCGCGACGGCGGCCGGGGTCGCGGCGGCGAGCGCGGGCGGGGCGGCCCCCGGCGCAGGGACTGACCGGCGGACTACTGCGCCCAGACGACTGATCGCAGCCCACCACGAGCGACAAGGCCCACCCTTCGGGGTGGGTTTAGTGTTTCCACGTTCCCGTTCCCGTTCCCGTTCCCGACCGTCCTGGGCGTTGGGGCGATGGGGCAGTGGGGCAGTGGGCCACCCGCCCCCTTCCCCTTCCGTCTTCGTTCTTCCTTCCGAGCCGCAAGCAGGGTCCCCGCGTTCCCGTTCCCGTTCCCGTCCCCGTTCCCAACCGCCCAGGGTCCTTCGCAGTGAGTCACTGCGGCAGTGGACCTCCCGCCCGCTTCCGCCTTCGTTCCAGCCTCCAGCTTTTCTTCGAAAGTACTGGAGCAGAGTCACTTTCTCCGTTTGGCCGAGTAGGGCCTGCTCCGAGTGGCGGGCACCACGATCGGGCGCGGAAGCGGAAGCGGGCGCGGAAGCGGAGCCGAAGCGAAGCGCCAGGTCCTGACACTCGACGCCTTGCCGCCACCCGGCCCGGAAGGGTTGCTTTTTTCCCGCGGCGGACCGAATATGAATGAGTGTTCATTCATGGTCGCGAGACGCGATTGACCGCTTCGGGGGAGGTCTTCCATGCCCTATGACGTAGACATGCGTGACGTGAAGTTCCAGCTCTTCGAGTGGCTGCCCACCGCCAAGATCCTCGAAGCGCCGAGGTACGCCGACTGGGACCGCGACAACCTCGAGATGGTGCTCGACGAGGGCCTGAAGATCGCCAAGGAGCAGATGGCGCCCTCGAACATCGAGGGCGACCGGATCGGGGTTCACTGGAAGGACGGCGTGGTGACGATGCCGCCCTCCTTCAAGTCGGTCTACGACACCATCTGCGAGGGTGGCTGGATGGGCATGGTGATCCCGGCCTCGTCCGGCGGCATGGGACTGCCGGAGGTGATCGGGACCGCGGTGACCGAGTTCTTCTCCGGGTCCAACGTGTCGCTCTGCCTGACCGTCATGCTGACCCGCGGCGCGGGCATGATGATCGACAACTTCGGAACCGACCACGAGAAGAACCTCTACTGCGCGAAGCTGATCAGCGGCGAGTGGGCCGGCACCATGTGCCTGACCGAGCCCCAGGCCGGCTCCGACGTCGGCGCCGCCAAGACCAAGGCGGTCAAGCAGGACGACGGCACCTACCTGATCTCCGGTGAGAAGATCTTCATCACCTCCGGCGACCACGACCTCACCGACAACATCGTCCACCTCGTGCTCGCGCGCACCCCGGACGCGGCGCCCGGCACCAAGGGCCTGTCGCTGTTCATCGTCCCCAAGGTCTGGGTCAACGAGGACGGCAGCCTCGGCGAGCCCAACGACGTCTACTGCAGCAACATCGAGAAGAAGATGGGGATCCACGGCTCCCCCACCTGCTCGCTCGTGTTCGGCGGCAACGGCAAGTGCCGCGGCTACCTGCTCGGCAAGGAGCAGGGCGGCATGAAGCTGATGTTCTTCATGATGAACGGCGCCCGGATCGAGGTCGGGCTGCAGGGGTCAGCGGCCGCGGCCGGCGCCTACCAGGCGGCCCTCACCTACGCCAAGGAGCGCCTGCAGAGCCGGAGCTGGAAGGAGTGGGAGAACCCGGCCGCGCCGCAGGTGCCGATCGTCGAGCACCCTGACGTCCGCCGCCTGCTGCTGTCCTCGAAGGCCTACTCCGAGGCGATGCGCGCCCTGCTTTACCAGACCTCGCTTTACGAGGACCTGGCCCGCATCTCCGAGGGCGAGGAGCACGAGAGGTACCACTCCTACGTCGAGGTGCTGACCCCGATCTGCAAGGCCTGGGCCTCGGACTGGGGCGTCCAGGTCGCCCTCTGGTGCATGCAGGTGTACGGGGGCTACGGCTACACCCACGAGTTCCCGGTCGAGCAGTACGTGCGCGACGCCGAGATCGCCACCATCTACGAGGGCACCAACGGCATCCAGGCGCTCGACTTCGTGGGCCGCAAGCTGCGCCTGCGCAACGGCGAGGCGGTGCGCGAGCTGCTCGGCATGGCGGAGAAGACCTTCAACGCGCTGAAGGGCGACAACGAGATGATGGAGCCGGCGTGGATGCTGGCGGCCGCGCTCAAGCAGATCGAGTCGATCGCCAAGGACCTGCCGAAGCGGCCCGACGGGCTGCTGGTCACGATGTACAACGCGGTGCCGATCCTCGACATGGTGGGCACCGTGCTCGCCGCCCACTTCCTGCTCGACCAGGCCCGCATCGCCAAGGCCAAGCTCGGCGAGATCCTCGCCGCAGCCGGCGTCGGCACCGCCGACAAGAAGGCCTACAAGGAGTTCCTCGCGAACAACCCGGAGGCGGCCTTCTACCACAACAAGGTGCAGACCGCGATCCACTTCGCCTACCGGGCCCTGCCCCAGGTCTCGGCCCGCGCCGCCGCCGTCCGGTCCGGCGAGAAGTCCGCCATCTACGCGGTGCTGTAGCGCCTCGCCTCAACCGATTCCCTCACGACCCCCGCCCTCCGGCGGGGGTTTCGTCGTTTCATGGGGTCGGGGCTGGGGGTCAGGGGTCACGATCTGGGCGCTCGCGCCGACGCCGTCCGCCCCGGCCGTCGTCTCCGTGCCCGACCGTGCCATCCGGTCTCGGGACGATCAGAGGGGAAACGGAGACGGGCACGGAGACGGGCACGGGCACGGATAGATCCGGGATCAGGTGGCGAGCGACACCAACGGCGGGTCTGCGTCTCTTGCATTGGGCGTGCGGGAACCGAATACTGGATGGAGAAGGAGCACACGATGTCGCACTCCAGACGCCTCGCGGTGATCGTCTTCACGCTGATCGCGGCCGGTTGGCTGCCGATGATCGGACAGGCCGCCGGCGAGTGCCCCGAGGTCGTCGACCATTGGCCGGCCGGGCCGGCCGACGCGGTGTTCATCCGCACCGGGCGCGCCTACTTCGGCAGCGGCACCGTCCTGACGATCGGCGACGTGACCACCCCGGCATCGCCGGCGGTGCTCGCCGAGCTCGACCTCGGGGTGCTGATCCACGACATCGCGGTCGACGGCCAGACCGCCTGGGTGGCGGCCGGCAACATGGCGGTCCAGCGCGGCACTCTGTTCCGCCTCGACGTGACGGACCCCGCCGCCCCGGTGGTGGTGGCGGCGTGGGAGACGCCGCTGCCGGCGCGCTCGGTCGCGATCGGCGATGGCGCCGTGTTCGCCGGGCTCGTGAACCCCGCCGATCCGGAGCACGGCGTGCTGCTCGAGCTGGTGCCGGGCGCCACCCCCACCTCGCCGCCGCGGATCACGACGGTCGAGATCGAGGGGTGGTCCGAGCGGCTCGACGTCACCGGCGACACGCTTTGGGTGGTCGGCCTCGGCGAGGGCGCCCGCGGCTTCGACGTCTCCGAGACCGGGCAGCCCGTCGAGATCGTCCACCTGGAAGGCAACGTGCGCGACCTCGACGCGGTCGGCGAGCTGCTCTACCTCGCCGAGTGGCGGGACGACGACCCCGATGTGCTGCGGATCCTCGACGTCGCCGAGCCTTCAGAACCGGTCGCGCTCTCCGAGTATCGGGCGGACCGGCTGCGCAAGGTCCGCGTCGTCGGTCCGACAGCCTACGTGGCGACCACCCCAGCCGAGTCCTCGATCCGGCTCGAGCTGGTCGACATCTCGGACCCGAACAACCCGGAGCGCAAGGACGTGCTCTCGCTGGGGTCGCTGCGTGGCGAGGCCTTCCTGCACGACCTCGCGGTCGCCAACCGGATCGTCGGCATCAGCAACAGCCGCGGCGGCCCGTGGCTGGTCGAGGACCCGCCGACCGGCGAGCCGAGGCTGGTCGGCAGCTTCACGACCCCGGGCGTGACCGAGGCGGCGGCCATCTCGGGCGAGCTGCTGGCCGTTGCCGGAGGCGAGAGCGGCCTGCTGCTGTTCGAGGTCGGCGACCCGGACGGCCTCGCACCGCTCAGGCTGCCCGCCGCGGTCGGAGGCTTCGCCAAGGACGTCGCGCTGGCCGATTCGACCGCCTTCGTCGCGAGCTGGCGCGACGGGGTCCGGGTCCTCGACGTCGCCGACCCGAGGGCGCCGGTGGAGATCGCGCGGGTGGCGACCGCCGGCCCCTGTTACCGGGTGGTGCTCGACGGCACCCACCTCTACGCGACCATCGCCAGCTCACCCTACGTGTCGACCGTCATCCTCGACGTCTCCAGCCCGGCGTCCCCGCACCCGGTGGCGCAGCTCGAGGGCGGCGTGATGGCGGTGGCGGACGGCTACGCCTACAGCGACTGGTCCGATTGGGCCGGCCGCTGCGCGCTGGCGACCTGGGACGTCGGCGACCCGGCCTCCCCGGCGACCCAGCCGACGCGCATCAACTTCTGGTCTGACTGCGACCGCTGCGATCTGCCGTGGCCCGACTACCCGCGCTCCTACGAGCTGCAGCCCCATCACGGCATCTCCGGCGTCACCCTGATGGGCGGCCGCGGCTGGGTCGCGCTCGGCACCGGCGGCCTGCAGCTGCTCGACCTGTCGGACCCGGCATCCCCGGATGTCGTGGCCGAGCTCGAGGAGGTCGCCTGCGGCGTTTCGGCGGCCGCGGCCGACCGCGATCTCGCCTACGTGGCGACCGCGGCCCCCTCCGGCCTGCTGCTGGTGTCGCTGTCACCCGACGGTGAGCTGGTCGAGAACGGCTTCGAGGAGCTGCCAGGCTACCCCGCGGATGCGGTCCTGGCCGGGACGCGCGCCTACACCGCCGACCTCATCGCCGGGGTGTCGGCGCTCGATGTCGCGGCCTGCCACGTCCCGCTGCGGCCGCGGGGGAGGCTCGCACCGTAGGGAGTCGACCCTTTAGGGAGAGCCTTCCCTGCCCGTCTCCGTGCCCGGCTCCGTCTCCGAAACGGCCGGTGCGCGCCCCGAGCCGTCACTCGGGAACGGGAACGGGTACGGGAGCGGGAACGGAGATCGGGCTACGCGATGGTAACGTCTCCGCAAAGGTAGACGTCCTGGATCGCGTTGAGCAGCTCGACGCCCTCGGCCATCGGCTTCTGGAAGGCCTTGCGGCCGGAAATCAGGCCCATGCCGCCGGCCCGCTTGTTGATGACCGCCGTGGCCACCGCCTGCTCGAGGTCGTTGGCGCCCGACTCGCCGCCCGAGTTGATGAGGCCGACCCGCCCCATGTAGCAGTTGACGACCTGCCAGCGGGTCCACTCGATCGGATGGTCGGGCACCAGCGTGCCGTACACCGACTTGTGGGTCTTGCCGTACTTGAGCGCGTTGAAGCCGCCGTTGTTGGTCGGCGCCTTCTGCTTGACGATGTCGGCCTCGATGGTCACGCCGAGGTGATTGGCCTGCCCGGTGAGGTCGGCGGCGTTGTGGTAGTCGGTGCCCTCGTGCTTGAAGGCCGGGTTGCGAAGGTAGCACCACAGCACGGTGAACATCCCGAGCTCGTGGGCGTGCTGGAAGGCCTCCGAGACCTCCATGATCTGGCGGCGGCAGTCCTCGGAGCCGTAGTAGATGGTCGCGCCGACGCCGGCGGCGCCGAGGTTCCAGGCCTGCTCGACCGAGGCGAACATGGTCTGCTCGGCGATGTTCGGGTAGCTCAGCATCTCGCTGTGGTTGAACTTGAGGATCAGCGGGATCTTGTGGGCGTACGTGCGCGACACCGCCCCGAGCACGCCGAGGGTCGACGCGCAGCCGTTGCAGCCGCCCTCGATCGCGAGCTTGACGATGTTCGAGGGGTCGAAGTAGATCGGATTGGGCGCGAACGACGCCGCGCCCGAGTGCTCGATGCCCTGGTCGACGGGCAGGATCGAGACGTAGCCGGTGCCGGCGGCGCGGCCGGTCGAGAGCAGCCACTGCAGGCTGCGCATGACCGCCGGCGAGCGGTCGCTCTGGGCCACCACCCGGTCGATGAAGTCCGGTCCCGGCAGGTGCAGCTGCTCCTTGGAGATCCCCTTGCAGTGGTAGTCGAGAAGCGACGCCTTGTCGCCGAGAAGCTTGCGGATCTGCTTGATCATGGTTCCACCTCCTCAAGGTCCCGGGGCATTGTACGGCAACCCGCCGACGAACCCGGCCCCGCCGCCGAGGCGCGGCCGCCGGACGGCGAACAGGACGGCGAGCACCGTGCCCTTGACGACGCAGGTGGCCGCGATCGCCAGCCACACCGCTTCGACCCCCCACCCCCTCGCGACCAGCCAGCCCGCCACCGGCACCCGGGCGGCGGTGAGCGCGATCTCGAGGACCGCCGGCACCACGGTCCACTGCGCGCCGGCGAAGGCGCCGACCAGCACCACCTCGGCCGCCATGAAGACCTGGCTCATGCCGACCAGCAGGACGTAGGTGACGCCCGCCGCCACCACCTCGTGGTCGGAGATGAACACCGACACCGCCGCCGCCGGTTTCGACACCAGCACCACCGTCACCAGGCCGACCGGCAGGATGGTCAGGAACAGCGTCCGCCACGCCACCCGGCTCGCCCGCACCGGGTCGCCGGCGCCGAGGTTCTGGCCGACCAGGGTGGTCGCCGCCGCGCCCATGCCGGCGCACACGAAGTAGTTGAGGACCTCCAGCTTGTGGCCGATCCCGAGGGCGGCCACCGCCGGGGTGCCGAAGGTGGTCGTGACCCGGGTCAGCAGGACGTAGATCAGCGAGAACAGCGCGCCCTCGACGGCGAGCGGCAGGCCGACCCGCAGCGCCGCCCAGCTCTCGGCCGGCGGGCGCAGGAACGCGAGCGGCCGGGGGCGGATCCCGAGCCGGCCGAGCAGCTGCCAGCCGCGGGCGCAGCCGACCGTCCACGCCAGCACGGTCGCCGACGCCGCGCCCGCCACGCCGAGCCGCGGCAGCGGCCCCACCCCGAATATCAGCAGCGGGTCGAGCACGACGTTGACCGCGGCCGCGACCGCCAGCAGCCGCAGCGCGGTGGCCGCGTCGCCGGCGGCGCGGAACGCCGCCGAGATCCACGAGAACAGGAAGTACGACGGCATGCCGAGCAGCACGATTACGAGGTAGGCGACCCCGGGCTGGGTGACGGCTCGGTCGGTGCCCATGAACTCGAACAGCGGCCTGACCAGCCACAGGCCGATGCCGACCACCAGCAGCGACGCCCACACCGCGAGGCTCTGGCCGGCGGCGGCGGCCCGCCCGACCGCCGCGCGGTCGCCCGATCCGACGGCGGCGGCGAGTACCGACCCGGACCCGGCGGCAGAGCCCTCGCCGATGGTCTGGGCGAGCCACATCGCGAAGCCCGCGGTCGAGGCCGCGGCGACGGCGGCCGGGCCGACCCGGCCCAGCCAGAAGGCGTCGACGATCAGGAACCCGGCCTGCAGCAAGGCCGACAGCGCGGCCGGTGCGCCCAGGTGGAGGACCGCCCGGTCGATCGAGCCGGAGACCACCAGCTCACGGTAGCGGAGGACGTCGCCGCGCACGGTGAGGCAGGATAGCAGGACGCGGGTTGCAGGCATGGCCACGCGGGACCTGCCCTCCGTTCCCGTCCCCGTTCCCGTCCCCGAACGACTTCGTGAATCGACCGGAACAGCACGAGACCGTCAGAATCGATCGAGGAGTCCTCGCTCGAGTGGGCCCCTTCGATTCCGGACCGTCATCCGGGTACGGGAACGGGCACGGGAGCGGGAACGGGGCAAACGCCCGCCTCTTCAGCAGGCCAGCCGCTCCGCTGACTGCTCTCAGCTCCCGACGACCTGCTACCCGATCACCTCGCTCGACTCGGTGAACTGGAGGCCGAGGCGCTCGAGCTCGGCGAGCGCGGGCTGGTAGAACTCGGGCATCACCGGCACGATCACCCCGGTGCGCGTGAAGCGGCCCTCGAGGATGTAGCGGACGCCGATCGCGGCCGGCAGGCCGACCGTGCGGTTCATGCTCGAGTCGCCGCCCGGGATGCCGAAGTCGACCATGGTCGACGTGATCCGCTCTCGGCGACCGGGGTAGCGGGCGACGAAGGTGTGCTGCAGCACCAGCATGTCGCGCTCGCCGTCCGCGTACGACATCTTGGCGAGCATCCGCTCGGTGAGGATGTCCACCGGCGCCTTGGGCTTGGGCAGCGGGTCGGACGAGAACAGCCCGATCCACTCCATGCAGGACATGGCGGGCTGCGCGGCATCGATGCCGAGCTTGCCGGCGACCGCGCCGGCGAGCCCGCGCGTCGACTTCAGCCCGGCCAGGCGCGTGGTCAGGTCGGCGAAGGTCTTGCCCTCGAGGCCGTCAAGCTCCGCGGTGCCGAGCCAGCCGAGGCGCGCCATCTGCGTGATCGCCGCGCACCAGTGCGGGAAGCGCAGGGTGCCGCGGAACATGGTGTCGGACGGGTTGATCCCGTAGTACTCGGTGTAGGGCATGCTGTCGCGGTTCGGGTAGCCGATGAAGTCGACCACCTTGCCCTCGACCTCGACCGGCACCTGCCACTGGTGGTCGAAGAGCTCGGCGCCGGGGACCCGAACGTCGCGGCCGTCGCGGCGGTAGCGGGCGTCGTTGAGGCCGGCGAGGATCACGCCGCGCGGGCTCCACGAGAACTTGTAGCCGAACGGGTTGTCGTTGGCCTCGGGCGCCGGCAGGCCGCCGCAGTAGGACTGGAAGGTGGTGATCTCGCCGCCCGCCGCCTGCACCGCGTGGATGACCTTCATGGCGGTCATGTGGTCGATGCCGGGGTCGACGCCGAGCTCGTTGAGCAGGGTCACTCCGGCCTTCTTGGCCGGCCCGTCGAGGGCCTTCATCTCGTCCTTGACGTAGGAGGTGGTGACCATGTGCTTGCCGTGCGCGATGCACGCCTTCGCCACCGCCGGGTGGTGGACCCACGGCAGCAGGCTGACCGCCAGGTCGTGCTCGGCCACCAGCGCGCCGAGGCGCTCCGGCTCGCGCTCGATGTCGAAGGCGACCGGCGTGCCCAGCGGGTGGCCGTCGAGGATCGCCTCGGCCTTGCGGACGGTACGGCTCGCGACCGTCACGTGGAAACCATGATCGAGCAGGTAGCGCACGTGGGCGCGCACCACCAGACCGGCGCCGAACACGATGACTCGCTTCATGTCCTTCATCCTCCAGGACTCCGCCAGCGGAGCCGAACAGTGCCGGCCGTCAGCCCGCGAGGGTCGCGACCATGACTGCCTTGATGGTGTGGAGCCGGTTCTCGGCCTCCTCGAACACTCGCGACTGCAGGCCCTCGAAGACCTCGTCCTCGACCTCGCAGATCTCCGGGTGCTGCCGCGCCATGTCGGTCTCGAGGTTGTGGAACGCGGGCAGGCAGTGCAGGAAGATCGCCTCCGGCCGTCCGGTGAGCTCCATCATCCGGCGCGTCACCTTGTAAGGCTTGAGCAGCGCAATCCGCTCCGCGATCTTGTCCTCCTCGCCCATCGAGGCCCAGACGTCGGTGTAGATCGCGTGCGCGCCGCGCACCCCCTCCTCCACGGACTCGGTCACCGTGACCTTGCCGCCGGTCTCTCCGGCGATCGCCCGCACCGTCGCCACCAGGTCGGGCTCGGGGAAGAGGGCCTTTGGCGCCACCACCCGGACGTCCATGCCGAGCTTGGCGCCGCCGACCAGGGTCGAGCGGGCGACGTTGTTGCGGCCATCGCCGGCATAGGCGAGCGCGATCCCCTCGAGCCTGCCGAACTCCTCCTGCACGGTCAGCACATCGGCCAGGATCTGGGTCGGGTGCCAGGCGTCGGTCAGCCCGTTCCACACCGGCACTCCGGCATGCGCCGCCAACTGCTCCACCGTCCGGTGGGCGAAACCGCGGAACTGGATGCCGTCGAACATCCGCCCCAGCACCCGCGCCGTGTCGGCAACCGTCTCCTTTTTCCCGAGCTGGATGTCGCCCTTGCCGAGGTACTCGGGGTGGGCCCCCTCGTCGATGCAGGCCACCGTGAAGGCACAGCGGGTGCGGGTCGACGGCTTTTCGAAGATCAGGGCGACGCTCTTGCCGGCCAGGCGGGCGCCGCGACGGCCGACTCGGCGGTCGGCCTTGAGGCGCGCCGCGAGGTCGAGCAGGCCGCGGATCTCGTCCGGGGTGAAGTCGAGCAGCTTGAGAAAGTGCCGACCCAACAGTGACCCTGCCATGGCTGCCTCCGTGGCGCCCCGGTGCTGCTTGTGAATTGTTGCACCAAGGCCAACGCATGGTACTCGCGACCGCCCGCTTTGCCAAGCCGTCCGCCCATGCCCGCTCCCGTTCCCGTCCCCGTTCCCGGATGCGTCCCCCGCTTCCGCGCCCGTCGCGCCCCCGTTCCTGTTTCCCTGCCCGTCGCCGGGCTCGGGCCCGGACCGCCATCGACCCCCACTGCGGCACTCCCAGATCCGGCCCGGTCCGCCATCCTCCGCCACGAGACGATCCGGAAGCGACGCACCCGCACGGCTGTTTCACCGTCGTTGACAGTCCACGGACCAGGCCCTCGTCCGCGACGCCAGGGCCCGCTATGCTGCCCACCTCACGGCAGCGTAATGCGCTGGTCGGTCCACGCCCGGGGCTGGAACGGAGGCGAATGATGCGGTCCCCAAGCCGTTTGGGTTCAGAGTCCTTGATCATCGCGCTAGCGGCAGGCTTCGCCGTCGCGGTGGCGCCGGTTGCAGCCCAGGGCTGCCCGGAGCTGATCGGTCGCTGGCCCTACGGCCCGACGGCGGCGGTCGCCGCATCCGCAGACCTTGCCTACCTCGGCAGCGGCAGCACGCTGCAAATCGCCGACGTCTCCGACCCGTCGACGCCACGCGTCGTGGGCGACGTCGAGCTGCCGTGGCTCGTGCTCGGCATTTCGGCGTCTGGCGGTTACGTCTACGTTGCAGCAGGTGATGGGCTTCGAGTGATCGACGCGAGGGTGCCGGCGGCGCCGGTCCAGGTGGGCTTCATCGCGACTCAGGGCTTGGCCATCGACGTCGCGGTCGCGGGCAATTTCGCCTACCTGGCTGACGGCAGTGCGGGCCTTCGCGTGATCGACGTGGCCTCACCGACCACGCCCGTCGAGGTGGCATCCGTCGACACCCCGAACCTCGCGATCGACGTCGCTCTCGCGGGAGGCTACGCCTACGTCGCCGACGTTGGCACGGGTCTGCACGTGATCGACGTCGGGGTTCCGGCGGCGTCCCACCAGGTCGGGCATCTCGACACGCCGGGAGTCGCCTACGGTGTCGCAGTCGCGAACAGCTACGTCTTCGTTGCTGCCGAGGCTGCGGGCCTCCGCGTGATCGATGCGGCCACAGTGGACGAGCCGGTTGAGGTCGGTTTCATCGATACACCGGGACTTGCCTACGGTGTCGCCGTTGCCGGCGGCTTTGCCTATGTCGCCGACGACACCGAGGGACTCCGGGTGGTCGACGTGAGCGTTCCGTCGTCGCCGGTGGAGGCCGGGGCCGCGGACACGCCGGGATATGCCTACGGTGTCGCGGTCGCGGATGACCTGGCGTACATCGCTGACTGGGGTGGGGGTCTCCGGGTGATCGACGTGAGCCTGCCACCGGCACCGACCGAGATGAGCTTCGTGGACGTTCCCGGGAGTGCCGCAAGCATCGACGTATCCGGTGGCAACGCGTTCGTCGGATTCTCGCCCGCCGGGCTACGGTCGTTCGACCTCTCGGACCCCGCGGCGCCGGCCGAGGTGGGCTTCGTCGGCACGCCGGCAGCCGTCGCCGACGTCGCGGCGAGCGGCGGCTTCGCCTACGCCGCCGACGGCGAGGGGGGCCTTCGCGTGATCTCGGTTCTCGATCCCTCCGCGCCGGTCGAGGTCGGCTTCGTCGACACACCAGGGTCCGCCTCGGGCGTGGCGGTCTCGGGCACCCACGCCTACGTCGCCGACGGGGACGCAGGCCTCCGCGTGATCGACGTGAGCGCGCCTTCCGCGCCCGTCGAGGTCGGCTCCATCGGCACGCCTGGCACTGCCCAGGGTGTCGTCATTCTGGGGACCCACGCCTACGTCGCAGGCGGGGACGCGGGTCTTCGCGTGATCGACGTCAGCACGCCGGCCGCGCCCGTCGAGGTAGGCTCCGTCGACACGCCGGGCTTCGCCTGGGATGTCGCGCTTGCCGGCCGTCATGCGTACGTCGCAGACGACGCGGGCGGCCTGTGGGTCGTTGACGTGGGCACCCCTTCGGCCCCGGTTCCGGTGGGGTCCCTCGGGGCGGCGGGGCAAATCTCCCGGGCGGTGGCGGTCGCGGGGGGCTACGCCTACCTCGCAGACTACGCTCCCAGCGGCCTCCGAGTGGTCGACGTCAGAACTCCCTCGGCTCCGGTCGAGGTCGGGTTCTTCGAAACGCCTGCGCCGGTGGAGTCGGTGGTGGTGTCAGCGGGACGGGTCTACGCCGCGGGCAGCGACACCGGCGTTTACGTCTTCTCCGAGTGCGCCGGCGGCCCTTCTCCGGACCGCGAGTCGTTCATCCCGGCGGCGGCGGTGGCGGCCGGCGCCCAGGGGGCCTTCTTCTCAACCGACGTCGAGGTCAACAACACAGGGACAGAGGCAGCGCAGCTGACCTTCCAGTGGCTGCCGCGCGGCGAGGACAACTCCGATCCCATCAGCTCCGATGTAATTGCGCTCGCTCCCGGGCAGAGCCAGCGCTACGAGAATGTACTCGCTGAGCTATTCGGTCTCGGCGCCGACTCACTCGGCGCCCTGAGGCTGGTGGCGAACACCGAGTCGGTCATCGGCATGAGCCGCACCTACAACATCCCTGCCGGCAAGACCGCCGGCACCTTCGGCCAGGGCCTGCCAGCCATCCGGGCGACCGAGATGATCGCCGGCACCGAGCCGCAGCGCATCATCTTCCTGAGCGAGGACCCTGACTTCCGGGCCAACGTCGGCTGCGTCAACGGCTCAAGCGAGCCGGTGACCATCAACATCGGAATCTTCGACGCCGAGGGCTCGCCTCTCGAAACCAAGACCATGGACCTGGGACCCTGGTCCAACAACCAGATCAACCGGGTCTTCCGGGACTACCAGCCGGTCAACGGCTACGTCGACGTCTGGGCCGGCAGCGACGTCGCGCTCTACTACTGCTACGGTTCGATGCTCGACAACATCACGTCCGACCCGACCACCATCCTGCCCCAGGTGCCGTCGGATGACACGACCTTCATCCCCGCCGCAGCGCTCGCCGCCGGGCTGGAGGGCGCGTTCTTCGAGACGGATGTGGACCTCAACAACGTCGGTTCCACCGACCTCACCTACGAGCTGCTGTGGCTGCCCCGCGGCGCCGACAACGGCGATCCGGTCCGCAGTGACACGTTCTCGCTCGCGCCCGGAGCCGGCGTGCGCTATGCCAACGTGCTCGACGAGGTGTTCGGACTCGAGCCGGACCAGGCCGGTGCGCTGGCCATCGAGGCGAGCGGACCGGAGCTCTTGGCCATGAGCCGGACCTACAACCTGCCGTGGGCCAAGGTGGCTGGGACTTTCGGACAGGAGCTGCCGGGCATCCCGGAGGACCGGATGATCGCCTCGGGGGTGAAGAAGCGGATCATCTTCATGAACGAGAACGACGACGTCCGCTCCAACGTCGGCTGCCAGAACGGCAGCGGCCAGACGGTGCGGGTGTTCATCGAGCTCTTCAACTCCGAGGGCGAGTCGCTCGAAACCAAGACCATGGACCTGGCGCCCTACTCCAACAACCAGATCACCCGGGTGTTCCGGAACCACTCGCCGATTGAGGCCGGCTACGTGGACATTTGGACCAACACCGAGGGCGCGTCCATCTTCGGCTACGGCTCCGTGTTGGACAACACGACGAGTGACCCGACCACCGTGCTGCCGCAGTAAGGCCTCCGCCCGTCCAGGATCTGGGGGATAGGATCTGGGGGATAGATACAGGGCGCTGCAGAAGGCGATGACGGCGAGAACCAGCGGGGGCTCCGGCCTCCGCCTTCTATTGGGGCAGCCATCTTGGCTGCCATCGTCAAGGTCGCGGGCTGGAAGCCGTGGAACGCGGGCTGGAAGCCCACGCCACAACCATCGAGTGCCAGGGCCGACACTTTGGCACTTTCCCCAGCCCAACCCCCTGCCTGTCGTCGTCGCCGCCTCCGTTCCCATTCCCGTGCCAGGGCCGACACTTTGGCACTTTCCCCAGGCCAACCCCTTGCCTGTCGTCGTCGCCGCCTCCGTTCCCAGCAGGAGAATGGAGAGCAGGGACGCCGTTTCGGGAACGGGAAGGGGCAGGGGAACGGGAACGGGTGGCCCGCGTTACCAGTTTGCCTGGCCAGCAAGTAGAATCTCCCCTCGGCTGGAGGCCCTGCATGCCGCTTCAGGAGATCCGCAAGCGCTGCGCCGACGCGATCGCCACTGCCCTCGAGGCCGAGCTCGGCCACCGCGCCGAGCCCGTGCTCGAGGTGCCGCCGCGGCGCTCGCTCGGCGACCTGGCCTGGCCGGGCGCCCTGCCGCTCGCCAAGGCGCTGCGGCGGCCGCCGCGCGAGATCGCCGAGCGGGTGGTGGCGGCCGCTCCCTGGCCGGAGGCCGTCGCCCGGGTGGAGGTCGCCGGCCCGGGCTTCGTCAACATCTTCCTCGACCGCCCCGGCCTGCTCCGCCGGCTGCTCGTGCCGCCGGCGCCGGCAGCCGGCGCCGGCGGGCCCAAGACGATCGTCGAGCACACCAACATCAACCCCAACAAGGCGGCCCACATCGGCCACCTGCGCAACGCCGTGCTCGGCGACATCCTGGTGCGCTGCCTGCGCGCGCTCGAGAGCCCGGTCGAGGTCCAGAACTACATCGACGACACCGGCGTGCAGGTGGCGGACGTGGTGGTCGGCGTGCTCCACCTCCCGGAGCCAGAGCTCGCCGCGGCCCTCGACATCGAGGTCAGCCGACGCGACGAGCTGATCGGCTCCTTCCTGGCGCGGCTGCCGCAGGACGCCGTGCCGGCGGCCTCGACCCGGGACTTCGACGACCTGTGCTGGGAGATCTACCCCCGGGTGACCGCCCGCTACGAGGCCGATCCCGGCTTCGCCACCCACCGGGACGAGGTGCTGCACGCCGTCGAGGGCGGGCCAGGCGAGGTCGACCTCGAGCAGGCGGAGTATCTGCTGCGCGGGGCGGTGATCTCCGGGGAGCCCTACTCCCAGCGCGCGATCGCGCGCCTCGCCGCCGAGGTCGCGGCCGGCAACCTGCGCTGCCACCTGGCGACGATGGCACGGCTCGGCGTCGCCTACGACCTGCTGCCCCACGAGTCGGACATTCTCCACCTCGGGTTCTGGCGGCAGGCCTTCGAGATGCTCGAGGCCTCCGGAGCGGTCCGCCTCGCGGCCGAGGGCAAGAACGCCGGCTGCTGGGTGATGTCGCTGGCCGCAAGCCCCGAGTTCGCCGACCTCGACGACCCCGACAAGATCCTGGTGCGCTCGAACGGCACCGTCACCTACACCGGCAAGGACATCGCCTACCAGCTGTGGAAGCTCGGCCTGCTGGCGGGCGCTGACGGCCGACGGCTCGACTTCGGTTACCGGACCTTCGCCAGGTGGACGCGGCCGGGGCCGGCGCTGCCGCTGTGCTACGGCGATCAGGGACAGGCCCTCGTCCGCACCAGCTCGGACCGGGCCGACGCACTGCCCTCGGCGAGCTTCGGCGCCGGCGCGCGGATCTACAACGTCATCGACGTCCGGCAGTCGTACCCGCAGCGCGTGGTCAAGGAGGCGGTCCGGGTGCTCGGACACCCGGAGGCGGCCGACGGCTCGATCCACTTCGCCTACGAGATGGTGGCGCTGACCCCGGCCGCGGTCCGTCGCATTGAGGAGGCGAGCGGGCGCAGCTTCTGCCTCTCCGACGAGGACATGGCCAAGGCTTACGTCGAGATGTCCGGGCGGCGCGGGATCGGGGTCAAGGCCGACGAGTTCCTGGACGTGCTCGAGGCGGCGGCCGAGGACGCCGTCGTGTCGCGGATCGGACACCGGGGCGAGGTTGCCGACCTGCAAGGGCGCTCCCGCGCCATCGCCGTTGGGGCGCTTCGCTACCTGATGGCGCGGCAGTCCCGCAATCGGGTGCTGGCGTTCGACTTCACCGAGGCGCTCGCCTTCGAGGGCGACACCGGGCCCTACCTGCAGTACTCGGCAGTGCGGGCCCGGAAGGTCTTCGAGAAGCTCGCCGAGCGCCGCGGCGAGGGCCGCGTCGGCGCCGAGGAGGCCGCGCTGCTCGAGGGAGCGGCGATCGATGACGAGCTGTGGGACCTCGTGCTGCAGTGCGCGCGCCGCCACGAGGTGGTCGCCCAGTCGCTCTCCTGCCTCGAGTTCTCGCTGCTCGCCCAGCACGTCCACGATCTGGCCCAGCTCTTCCACAAGCTCTACCACGGCCACCCGGTGGTGCCGGAGGAGGACGGCGGGGTGCGCCGCCTCCGGCGGGCAGTGTTCACGGTCTTCGTCGACGAGATCCGGGTGCTGCTCGAGGAGCTACTCGGCATCCCGATCCCCGAGGAGATGTGACGTGTCGGTGAAGGACGAGACCCGTCGCGCCCGCTGGGCCCGCACCCTAAAACAGCTGTCCGAGCTGATCGCAAAGACCGACGACGCCGTCGCGCACCGGGCGACCGCAGCGGCGCTGCTGCACCACAAGGTGCCTGGGGTGTCGTGGACCGGCTTCTACCGGCTCACGGACGGCGAGCTGGTGGTCGACGCCTACCAGGGCCCGGTGGCCTGCCTGGTGCTCGCCCGGCACACCGGCGTGTGCTGGGCCGGCATCGACCGCAACCAGACGGTGGTGGTGCCGGACGTGCACGCGTTCCCCGGGCACATTCCCTGCGACGATCGCAGCCGCTCGGAGATCGTGGTGCCGGTGCGCGGCGCCGACGGCCGTCCGGTCGGCGTGCTCGACGCCGACTCCCACCGCCCCGCCCACTTCGACGAGATCGACCGCGAGGGCTACGAGTCGGTGGTGCGGCTGCTCGAGAGAAGGTGGTTCGGGCGCAACGACGATTGAGGGGCCGGCTCGCTCCCGTTCCCGTCCCCGTTCCCGTTCCCGTTCCCGATCGAGCGCGCCCCGTTTCCGCACCCGCTTCCGCTTCCGCGCCCGAATCGTCCCCGTTCCCGTTCCCGGTCGAACGCGCCCCGTTTCCGTACCCGCTGCCGCGCCCGTATCCGCCCGCTCGCCGGCAGCGTTGACCGGAGCGAGCCCACGCCTCTCCACTCGATCCGCGGCCGGACACCTCCACCGATTCGGCCTCACGTCATCTGAACCGCAGAGGGCGCAGACAGCGCGGAGCACGGACAGAAGACGTTCTCTGGGACGGCCTCTGCGATCTCGGCGCCCTCCGCGGTTCGATCCGGTTGAGGGGGGTCGCCGGGCCGGGCTTCGCTGGCAGGGGCGTGCGGACTCGAGCGGTCGATAGGCTGTAGGCAGCCATCCGGAAGCGGGAGCGGGCGGGGGTGAAGCGAGCGCCGGGGATGCGCGCTACTCGCAGGCTGCGTTCGTCTATCATATGGGACCGAGGACGAGATGAAAGGAACCCACCATGGCCACAACCCATCTCAAAGGCAACCCCGTTCACACCAACGGTGAGCTCCCGGCCGTCGGAACGGCGGCGCCGCGTTTCACCCTGGTCGGCGGCAACCTGGCCGACGTGACCCTCGCCGATCACGCGGGCAAGCGCAAGATCCTGAACATCGTGCCCAGCCTCGACACCGCGGTCTGCGCGGCCTCGACGCGCCGCTTCAACCAGGCCGCCGGCTCGCTCGACAACACGGTCGTGCTGGTCATCTCCGCCGACCTGCCCTTCGCGCAGGGCCGGTTCTGCTCAACCGAAGGCCTGACCGGCGTCGTGCCGCTGTCGATGATGCGCGGCAAGAGGTTCGCCGAGGACTACGGAGTCCTGCTCGTCGACGGCCCGCTGGCCGGCCTGTGCGCCCGCGCGGTCGTCGTTCTCGACGAGCGCGACCGGGTCATCTACACCCAGCTGGTGGACGAGATCACGACCGAGCCGGACTACGACGCGGCGCTGGCGGCGCTGGGCTGAGCTAGAAGGTCCAGTAGAACCCGACCGCGCCGGCGATGCCGCCGAAGTCCTCGTCGAACTCCGACCCGTCGTAGTCGACGACCGTGGCATCTGCCTCGCGGTAGACGGCCTCCATGAAGAAGCCCGCGTGGTCCCAGGCCTTCACGTTGAAGCCGGCCAGGGCATAGAAGCCGGTCGGATCGTCGACGTCCCTCTCCGAGAGGTTGATCGCCATGTAGGTGACGCCTGCTCCGACGTATGGCCGCAGCTCGCTCGCGGGGGCGAGCACGAGGCGCAGACCGAGGTCGAAGGGGACGACCTGCATGTCTTCGTCGAAGTCGCCGGCGCTGTGGCCCGGGACCCAGGTGCCGGTCAGGTCGACCATCACCCACTGGCCGCCGAGACTGAGCCTGGCGCCGACGCCGTATGACCGGTTGTCCTCGGTCACCTCACCGTAGGTCCCGAACAAGGAGAACGCTCCCCCGGCCCACGCCGGGGCCGCGCACAGCACGAGGCAGCCAACCAACACCAGCACGGACTTCCGCATCACGTACCTCCGCGAGGGCGATCGTCCAACTTGTGTACCATCGAGACGATTCTAGTACAGATTCCGCTGCCGGCGAGCCCCCGGCCTCCCCGCCGGCGGCCGCTGCGTGACGGGGCGCACCTGGCGAGCCGGTCGCACGGTCACGGCAGAGTGCCCGTGTATCCCTTGCGGCTGGTCGCCCGGTAGCCGTCCACCGTCACCTCGAGCGTGCGGTACTTGCTGATTCCCACCCCCGAGGTGACGAAGGTGATGATGAACCGCGACGACAGCTCGGCGATCAGCGCCCGCACCGCCGCCGGCATCTGCTCGGTCGCCGGGATCCTCTGGTAGCGGCCGCCGGAGGACTCGGCGATCAGGACGAGGACCTCCTCGTAGGACGTCTCGCCGGTGGCCGGAGTCGATGGCGGCTCGACGCCAAGGACGAAGATCGGGGTGTCGAGCCCCTCCGCGATCAGCCCCGCGTCCTGCGCCGACAAGCGCGACGCGTTGTCGACGCCGTCGGTCAGCAGGATGGCGGCGCGCCGCGGATGGGTTGCCCGCTCCATGACGTCGGGGACGCGCTGGATCATGTCGTACAGGGCTGTGGTGCTCCACGGCCGGATGGTCTCGAGGACCCGCGGCAACAGGTACCAGCCCATGCCGAATGGGAAGCGCTCGAGCACCCGGTCGTCGCCAAAGGTCCACAGGGCGAGCTGGTCGTCCTGCCGCCGCTCCTTGAGGAAGGCGCCGATCAGGTCCTGGCACGCGGCCAGCTTGTGGCCTGCCATCGAGCCCGAGCTGTCGAGGATGAAACCCAGGCTGAGCGGCAGATCGCTCTCCCGCGCGAAGTCGCGGATCGGGACCTCCATACCGTCGACGTAGAGGTGGAAGCGATCGCGCGCCACCTCGCTCACGATCCGCCCCGCATCGTCGCGGACGGTCACCGGGGCGACCACCGCGTTGACGGTGACCTCCCCCTCGTACTGGGCGCGAACGGTTACCGCAGGCAGCGACAGCACCGTGAGGGCAGCCACGATGGACAAAGCCGCCGCCGCGCGTCCGCACGCGGCCGCGGACGGCGGCCGGGCGTGCCGCGAGCAGGCCCCGGTCAACGCCGCCCACCCATCAGCGCCTCGCGCGCGTCCCGGCCACACGCCTCGGCGAACCGATCGCCGAAGCTCTCGACCACGGCGCTGCTCTCGTCGAGGTCGACGCGGACGACGCGATGGGTCGGGATGAAGGACGTCGACGGCCCGATGAGCGCCGCCTCGCCGGCGCGCTCCTGGCGCAGCCAGTCCTCGACCGCAGCCAGGTCGAGGCCGCGCACCACGAGCCCGATGAGGTCGAGGCGCACCAGCACGCCCCACAGCTTCTCCTTCGGCTCCCGGCAGTGGACGATCACCAGCGCCCCGGCGTCGATGGCTTCCATGGCCCGAGCCTAGCGCATCCCGGGCTGGGACAGCTCGACCAGGACGCCCCCAGCGGATTTCGGGTGGACGAAGCACACCAGGCAGCCGCGCGCCCCGGGCTGCGGCTCGGCCGACAGCAGCTCGAAGCCCGCGGCGGCCAGCTGCGCCATCGCGGCGCGGATGTCGGGCACGCTGACGCAGATGTGGTGCAGCCCCGGCCCACGCCGTTCGAGGTGCCTGGCGATCGGCGACTCCGGGCCGGTGGGCTCGAGCAGCTCGAGACGGGTTTCGCCGAGCGGCAGGAAGCCCACGCGGACGGCCTGCGCCGCGACCTCCTCCGCGCCCTCGAGGCGGAGCCCGGCAGCCTCCCAGAAGCGCAGCGCCTCTGCGATCGAGCGCACCGCGATCCCGATGTGGTCGAGGTGCGACGGTCGCTCCGGCTCCATCGTCAACGGCCACCCTCGACGTCGAGCAGCTCGCGCGCGATCACGAGCCGCTGGATCTCGGACGTGCCCTCGCCGATCGTGCACAGCTTGGAGTCCCGCCACGCGCGCTCCACCGGGTAGTCCTTGGTGTAGCCGTAGCCGCCGTGAATCTGGATCGCCTCCTCGGCGACCCGCACCGCAACCTCCGATGCGTAGACCTTGGCCATCGACGACTGCTTGGTGGTGGGCCTGCCCGCGTTCTTGAGGGCCGCCGCCTGGAAGGTGAGCAGCCGCGCCGCCTCGACCTCGGTGGCCATGTCGGCGAGCTTGTGGCGGACCGCCTGGAACGAGGCGATCGGCTTGCCGAACTGCTCGCGCGTCGGCGCGTACTGCAGCGTCGCATCGAGCGCGCCGCGGGCGATGCCGAGGGCCAGCGCCGCGATCGAGATCCGGCCGCCGTCCAGCACCTGCATGGCCTGGACGAAGCCGTCACCCTCCTTGCCGAGCAGGTGACCCGCGGGGACCCGGCAGTCCTCGAGCACCAGCGAGGAGGTGTCCGAGCAGCGCATCCCGAGCTTGTTCTCCTTCTTCCCGGGCGACACCCCCGGACGATCGAAGGGCACGAAGAAGGCCGAGATTCCGTGGTGGCCCTTCTCCTTCGAGGTGCGCGCCATGACCACGGCCGCCTGGCCCGACGTGGCATGGGTGATGAAGTTCTTGGACCCGTTGAGCACCCACTCTCCGCCGTCGCGGGCAGCGGTCGTGGTGGTGCCGCCGGCGTCAGACCCGGCGCCGGGCTCGGTGAGCGCCCAGGCGCCGATCCACTCGCCGCTGGCGAGCTTCGGCAGGAACTCGCGCCGCAGCTCCTCCGAGCCGTAGAGGTAGAGGTGGTTCGTGCACAGCGAGTTGTGGGCGGCGACCCCGAGCCCGACCCCACCGTCGGCGGCGCCGATCTCCTCCAGGATGACCACGTACTCGATGTACGCCAGGCCGGCGCCGCCGTACTGCTCCGGGATCAGGACCCCGAGCAGGCCAAGCTCGCCGAGCTTGTCGAACAGCGCGCGGGGAAACTCCTGGCGCTCGTCCCAGGCGCCGGCGTGCGGCGCGATCTCGCGGCGGGCGAGGTCCCTCACCATGTCGCGGATGGCCAACTGGTCCTGAGTCAGCTCGAAGTCCACGGACACCTCCTCGCAACCCTGCCACCCCGCATTGTAGGGGGGCCGGCGCGGCCCCTCAAGGACAACACGAGCGGCGCAGACGGCTTTCCCGCGGATCGACACCACCTCCGCGCAGCCAGCCTCACGGACAACCGGGAGGCGTTCGGGAACGGGAACGGGAACGGGAGCGCGAACCACCCCAAAGCCCCGACCCCAACCTCGGGGAGCGCCTCAGGAGAATCGGCGCGAAGCGCTTTCGAGGACCGAGCGAACGAGCGGGCACGGAGACGCGCACGGAGGCGGACAGGAGCTGCCTTTCCCCTTGCCCCTGACCCCTCTCCCCTACTTCCCTTCCCATCGCACGAGCTCGATCCCCGTGTAGTAGTGCTTGAGGATCTCCTCGAACGTCATGCCCGAGCGGGCGAGCCCGAAGGCGCCGTTCTGGCAGAGCCCGACACCGTGGCCCCAGGCGCGGCCCAGGAAGCGCACCGTCTTCGTGCCGTCGGGCGCCGTCGTCACGTGGAAGCTGAACAGGTTCTCGGGAAGGTCGAGGGCGCGCCGGATCGGGAACCCCTCGAACGCCTTCTCGGCACCCGAGCGGCCGACAGCCTTCAGGCCGACGACCCGCCCGGACGGGCCGCGGCTGGTGATCTCGAGGCGCTCCAGGTCGGGCACTCCGAGGCCGCGGGCGACCTCCTCCCAGGTCCGGTCGCGGTACCAGCTGCGCCACGCCGAGCGCCGGTCGGCGAGGCCGCCGCCGCCCGACTGCACGGCGACCACGGCGAGCAGCCGATCGCCCAGCCGGTAGCGCTCGAGGGCAGTCCCCGGCAGGACGGTGAGCGCCGCCTCGCTGCTCCACACCGGCGTCCACCGGCGGTAGAGCGGGAGCGGCTGCGGCAAGGGCTCGGAGCCGGGCGCGTTGCGGGGGAAGATGGCGACGCCGGCCGGATGCGGCACCGCCTCGCCGGCGTCGCGCCGCACCACGCCCCGCAGCTCGAGCACCGCCAGCGCCGCCCGCAGCTGCCAGCCGTGCCGGCGGACGTCCGCCTCCGGGACCTCGAGCGGGATGTCGTAGAGGTCCGCGAGCTCGGCCAACGCCGCGGCGCCTTGACCGTCGACCAGCGCCGTCGCGCCGTCCAGCCCGCCGGCCGCGATCAGGGCAGCGGCGAGCTCGTCCGGACCCGCCTGCCGTCCGCCGGCCACCATCCGGCCTCCGCACGCCGCGGCCACTCGCGCCACCACCTGCTGCGGCTCGGCCTCGGAGGGAAGCCCGAGTGCCCGGGACGCGAGGTGGGCGCGGAACTCGGACTCGCCGTGGAACCGCTGCGGCTCGCCGCTGCCGAGGAGCTCGAGCGGCCGGTCCCAGGCGCAGGGCACGCCCCGCAGGTACGGCTGGGCGCGGCCCTCGAACAGCAGCGCCGCATCCTCGGTGTGGCCACCGCAGGTCGAGGTGTACATCGCGTCGATCGGCTCGCCCCCGAAGACGGCGATCAGGCCGGCGGTCTCGTCCACCGCCCGGTCGGAAAGCGGGTGCTGAGCGTCGGCGCCGGCGTACACCTGGCAGGCCGGGGTCGCACAGAGGTCGTAGCCCTCGGCCTCGGCATCGCCGAGGTGGGCGATCGCATAGGTGCGCGCCGCCACCGCCTGCGCCTTGAGCGCGTCGAGCTGCGGGAACTGCACCGGCCCCATCTCTGCCGGCACCACGCCCCTCAGGTAGCTCTCCAGGTTGAGCTGGTTGATGACCAGAACCTCGTCGGTCGCGACTCGCACCCGGAGCCGGCCGTGGTAGTGCCCTCCGTCAACCGCGATCGGCCAGCCGTCCTCGGCGTCGACGACGACCTCGCCGGCGATCTCGTCGATCACCCCGTTCGATCCCTCGACGCGGAGCAGGCCGGGCGCGGTCACAGCGAACGCGCCCGGGAAGCCGGCGCCGGCGAGCACCGCCGCCGGGTCGGCCGGCTCGGCACCCCGCCACCGCGCTCGCACCCGCAGCAGCCCGTCCGGCGCTTCGGTCACGCTGCCCGTGACGTCTCCTCCCAGCGCGGCCTCGATCCGGCGGGCCGCGGCGTCGGCGGCCGCGGCGCCGCGGAAGGCACCGACCTGCCACGACCGGCCGCCCGGCACCGCAGCCAGGCGCAGCGGGCCGAACAGCCAGCTCTCGCGGTCCTCCGCCAGGCGCAGTCGGTAGGCGCGGCCGGGCTGGGCCAGCTCGACCCCCTCGCGCGTCCTGGCGATGAGGACCCGGATCAACGGCGGATCGGTGTGGGCGTCGGGCTTGAACGCGGGCGCCGGTGGCGTCGGCAGCTGCGGCGGCGCCGCCACCGCCGACGGACGGGTCGGCGCGGGCGACGGCGTGGTCGGCGGCGGGGCCGGCGACGGCGCGGTGGCGCAGCCTGTCAGAGCGAGCAGCGCGCCGACCGCGCCGGCCGCGAGCCGCATCACGGAGTGCTCCGCTCCGAGGCCTCGGCGAGCTGGAATCGCCGGTAGTCACCGCCGCGCAGCTCGAGCCGCCGGCACATCTCGAACAGCCGGGACCGGATCCGCGCCGACACCCGATCGGTCAGCGTCTCCGCGCCCGCAGTGTGGGCGAAGTCGGAGTAGTTGGTGGTGAAGATGGTGAGCCGATCGTGCACGTAGCGGCTGTTGACCAGGTAGTACAGCAGGTCCATCACCCACGGGGTCACCTTGCCTGCTCCAAGCTCATCGAGCACCAGCACGTCGGCGTCGATGAGCGGACGCAGGATGTCGCGGCTCGAGCCCGACCCGTCGAAGGTCATCTGGATCTCCAGGACCAGGGTCGTGAAGTCGGCGAACCGCCCTCTCGCCCCCTTGTCGACGATCAGCGAGTGAAGCGCCGCGACCGCGAGGTGGGTCTTGCCGGTGCCCACCGCCCCCATGAGCAGCAGGCCCTTCCCGGACTCGGGGTAGAGGTTGACGAACTCCTCGACGGCCCGCCTCGCGCGGCCGAGGGTCGGGTCCTCGGGGTTCCAGAGCTCGAAGTTGCCGAGCATGCAGTGCCGGTAGCGCGCCGGTATGCCGGCCCGCTCGAGCAGCTGCCCCCGCCGCGCCGACTCGGCGCAGTCGCATCGCCTCGCGAGCTGCGTGCCGGCCTCGTCGACGAGCCGCCAGCCGGTGCCGCCGCAGTGTGGACACACCGCCGCGCGGTCGTCGGTGGTCGTCACCATTGCGACAGTATAAGGGAGGAGGCGGCCGGGAGCCCGCCGCGGCGCCAGCCATGCGCTACCATGGCCTCATGAATCTGCTCCAGCTGGTCGCCGAGCTCGACGAGGTCCTCGACGTCGAGGCCGTGAACGACTCCTGCCCGAATGGCCTCCAGGTCGAGGGGCGGCCGGACGTCGGCCGCCTGATCACCGGTGTGTCGGCGTCGCGGGCCCTCTTCACCCGCGCCGTCGACCGCGACGCCGACGCGGTCCTGGTTCACCACGGGGTCCTGTGGAATGGCCCCGAGGCACCGCGGATCGTCGGATCGCTGCGCGAGCGGCTGCGCCTGCTGATCGAGCATCGGATGTCGCTGATCGCCTACCACCTGCCCCTCGACCGCCACCCCGAGCTCGGCAATGCGGCGCAGCTCGCCAACCGGCTCGGCCTGGTCGAGCTCGAGCCGTTCGGCGAGCTCAGCGGCGTCTCGGTGGGCGTGTGCGGTGTGTTCGCCGAGCCGGTCGAGGCGGAGGAGCTGTTCGTGGCGGTCGCCGGCGCGTGCGGCCGCGAGCCCCAGGTCTTCGAAGGCGACCGCCGGCTGGTGTCGTCCGTCGGCATCGTCACCGGCGCGGCGCAGCGCGCGTATCGGGAGGCGGTCACCTCCGGCCTCGACGCCTTCATCACCGGAGAGCCGACCGAGTGGGTGCTCCACCAGGCCGCCGAGGACGGTGTGCACTACATCGCAGCCGGCCACTACGCCACCGAGCGCTTCGGCGTGCTGGCCCTTGGCCGCTGGCTCGAGCAGCATCACGGGCTGGAGGTCGAGTTCGTCGACCTGCCGAACCCGGTCTAGCCAGTCGCCGGGAGACCGGCTCGACTACACTGCCGAGCGTGGCCACGCTGTCGCCGACGCCTCGACACCAGTACTCCTTCTCCCGCGTCAAGACGTTCGCCCAGTGCCCGCTGCGCTACCGATTCCGCTACGTGGAGGGGCGGCGCGAGGCGTTCCGCTCGATCGAGACCTATCTCGGCAGCACGCTGCACGCGGTGGTTGAATGGCTGTACGAGCGGCGCGACCGGGCGGAGGGCCCCGCCCTGCCCGCCGCGCTCGAAGAGCTCGCGAGACGTTGGGGCGCGGGCTGGACCGAGGACGTGGCCGTGGTTCGGGCCGCGGACAGCGCCGACGGCGCCCTCCGGTTGGGGCGCGAGATGCTGTCGCTGTTCCACCGATCGACCTTCGCGCGGGACCGCAGCGAGACCATCGCCCTCGAGGCCAGGCTCACGATGCAGCTCGCGCCCGACATCCAGTTCACCGGCGTTGCCGATCGGATCGGACGCATCCCCGGCGGGCGCCTGTTCATCGTCGACTACAAGACCTCACGTTCTCCGGGCACACCGGACGAGTTCTCGGAGGGCCTGCAGGCGCAGCTGTACGCCGGCTGCGCGATCCGGCTGCACGACGAGGCCGAGGCTCTCGCGGGGTACCACTACCTGCGCTCCGGCAGGACCAGCTGGCACCTCGTGAGCCGCACCCGGGCGGACGGCCACCTCCACCGCTTCGGAGAGCTGGCGCGGGCTGCCAGGGACGCCGCCGAGTTTCCGGCGCGGCCCTCGGTCCTCTGCGCGTGGTGCGGGTTGAACGCGATTTGCCCGGAGGCGCGGGTGCCTGCCGAGCTGTCCGGAGGCCTGCGCCTCGCGGCCGACAGGGGCTGGCCTCCGCTCGGGACCGCAGCCAGACCCCAGGACGGCTGACCCACGGCGACACGGCGAGGCCCCGGGGATCAGCCCCCGGGGCCCGCCCTTCTCCGGAACGCCCTCTGAGCCGATCAGGACTCGATGGCGACCTTGACCGCGCGCGGCTTCGACTCCTCGCGCTTGGGCAGGGTCACCACCATCTCGCCATTGCGGAACTTGGCGTCGATCTTGTTCACGTCGACCGAGTTCGGCAGCGTGAACGTGCGCTCGAACATGCCGTAGACCCGCTCGACGCGGTGGTAGGTCTCCCCGTCCGCCGCCTCCTCGAGGCGGCGCTCACCGCGGATCGTCAACACGCCGTTGTCGACCGTGATCTCCACATCCTCGGCCTTCAGGCCCGGCAGGTCGGCCGTGATCACGATGGCGTCCTTCTTCTCCAGGATGTTGACGGCGGGTGACCAGCTGCCGCGCAGCCGGTCCTCGTCCCCGATCCGGCGCAGCCCGCGGCCCATCAGCTCCTCGAACACCCGGTCCATCCGCTGGCTCAGACTGGTGATGTCGTTGATCGGCTCCCAACGAGTCAGTGTGCGCATGTCGCACCTCCCTTCGTTCATCTCACACGTCGTCAATATAAGATCTGATATGTAAATTGTCAAGTCTTGACGGAAGAATTTCCAGAATATTATGCGTACATTATCATTATCTGTGTAAATGTTGCTAGAAAATCACTTATCTGCGCGGGTTCTTCTCCACCCGACGCGCTGCCATGCCGCGGCGCACCATCCGCGTGCAGGCCTGTGCTCCCTGACCGGGCTCCCCGGGTGCCTGACGCCGGGGGCTGGCCCGGCGCAGCGGCCGCGGGCGCCGACGCGTCGCCCCAGTCGCTGGCCCGTATCGGCTCCGCGCCTGGTCGCCGCCTCGACCCGCCCCGCTCGAGGACCATCCTGCGCTTGGCGGCGGGCCGTCCGGCCCCAGCCCGCGCCTGCCCGGAGGCGGCGGCCGCGCGCCTGGCGGAGCCGCGCTCGCGCCGAGCACCGTCCTGCTAAGATGGCGGGCCATGGCTGACACGCTCCCCCCGCCCGAGCTGGGCGGCAGTGCGGGGAGTCTGTTCCGCATCAACCGCGGGCAGATCCTCGGCATGCTGCAGCGGGATGCGGCGGAGCGCGGGTACCACCTCTACCAAGACCGCCGCGTCATGAAGATCGTCTGGCGCGGCGACTACGTCGAGGCGGCGTTGATCCAGCCGGAGTGCACGGTCAAGATCCCGGCGCCGGAGCCGGACGGTCCGCTGCAGAGCCTGTGCACCGTTTGCGGCGGTCCCGAGCCTTGCCACCACACCGCCGCAGCGCTGATGCAGTGGCTCGACATCCGCCCGACCATGCACCGGCTCGGTCCGGGGTCAGCTTGGCGCGCCAAGTCCAGGCACCCCTTCATCGCGCCCAGCCGCATCGCCGCCGAGCGGGTCGACCTCAGCCACCTCACCGGCGCCGACCTGCGGTCTGCCCTCGAGCTGCAGCTGTCTCTGCAGAGCTCGGGGACCGCTTCGGCGAGGCTGGTCGGCAGCACCGTCGAGATCCACATCCGCCTGCCGTCCGGTGACACCCGCGTCGTGTTCTTCTCGGCCACCGTGCTGCCAGCCGCCCTGCCGCTGCTGCGCTCCCTGCCTCGGATCCGGCTCGAGGGCGAGCTCGACGGCCTCGAGCTGTCCGAGGCCAGGTTGCGGCCAGTGCTCGCGTCACAGTGGACCGACCAGGGCATCGTGCTCGAGCCGGCCTACCGGCTCGCGGACGGGAACCTGCTGCCGGCGGCCAAGCTCGACGGCCGCATCCACGGCCGCTGGGCCCGGATCGGAAACCTGCTGTGCCGCGTGCTCGATCCGGCCACCCCGCTGGTCCCCTTCCACCGGAAGGGGCGGCAGACCCTCGCCGGGGAGGAAGCGCTGCGCTTCCTCAACCTCGACCATCCCCAGCTCAGCCAACACGGGTGGTATCTCCCTCAGGGGCAGCTCGCGACCTTCCGCGGCCCGGAGCTCCCGAAGCCGGCGAGCCTGGAGGCGGAGCGGACCCCGAACGGGACCATCCGGATCCGGGTCCACTTTCGTGCGGCGGGGACCGACCTCGACTGGGCCCAGGCGCTCGCGATCGCCGACGAGGGGTTCGCACACGTCGGCGACTCCATCGTGCGCGCCCCCGACCTGCACCCGATCACGCGCACCGGCTTCCGGTTCCCGAGGTCCCACGTCGACAGGGGCCTGCTCGGCAACCAGTTGAGCTTCATCCGGCTGGTCGCGGAGTCCGGGCTGCCGGTCGTCGCCGGTGACGACGACCTCCGGCACCTCGCCGACATTCTCCTCGGGGCCGCCGCACCGGGCATCCCCGACCCGCCAGGGCTGCGATCGCGCCTGAGGCCCTACCAGCGTGACGGGGTCGCGTGGCTGTGGAGCCGCTACCTGGCCGGCGTCGGCGCCCTGCTCGCGGACGACATGGGCCTCGGCAAGACCCACCAGATCATGGGCCTGCTGTGCCTGGTCCGCGAGCGCCGGCCTTCGGGCAACGTGCTCGTCGTCTGCCCGCGCGGCGTCCTCGAGCACTGGGGCACGCTGCTCGAGGCCTACGCCCCCGACATCCCGGTGGTCGTGTTCCACGGCCCATCGCGCACGCTCGAGCGGCTGGACCGCGGCGGCCAGCTGGTGCTCACGACCTACGACCTCCTGCTGCGCGCGACCGACGAGCTCTGCCATCGCGGTTGGGAGGTGGCGGTTTTCGATGAGGCGCAGCGGATCAAGAACCCCCGCACCAAGGCGGCCCGCGCCGCGCGCAAGGTCGAGGCGGGGTTCCGGGTGGCTCTCACCGGCACGCCGCTCGAGAACCGCCTGCTCGAGCTGTGGTCGGTGGTGGACCTCATCCTGCCCGGCTACCTGGGCTCGGAGCGGGACTTCCGGGCATCCTACCGAGCCCCGACCCACCACCAGCTGCACCGGCTGCGGCAACGCCTGTCGGCGCTCACCCTGCGGCGGGTCAAGGAGCAGGTGCTGGCAGACCTGCCCGACAAGGTGGAGGACCTCCGCTACTGCCGGCTTGCCGAGGAGCAGCAGGCCCTGTACCGGTCCATCCATGCCCAGCAGGCGCCGGAGATCGCCGCCATGCTCCGCGACCCGTCCCGCGAGGTCCCCTACATGCACATCTTCGCCCTGCTGACCCGGCTCAAGCAGGTGTGCGACCACCCGGCGCTTCTGACCAGCGGTCCCTCGTCGCCCGATCGCTCCGGGAAGCTCGAGGTGTTCGATCAGATCCTCGAGGAGGCCCTCGATGGCGACCATCAGGTGGTCGTCTTCTCGCAGTACGTCAAGATGATCGACCTGCTTGCCCGGTACCTCGAGCGGCGGGACATCCCTCACCTCGTGCTGACCGGCCAGACCCGCGACCGCAGCCGGATCGTGCGCCGGTTCAACTCCGAGCAGCACGAGCGAGTGCTGCTGGCAAGCTTGCTCGCGGGCGGCCTGGGCATCGACCTGACCGGGGCCTCGGTGGTCATCCACTACGACCGCTGGTGGAACCCTGCCAAGGAGAACCAGGCCACCGATCGCGTCCATCGTCTCGGACAGCGGCGCTTCGTCCAGGTGTTCAAGCTGATCGCGCGCGACACCATCGAGGAGCGGATCGACGCCATGATCCGCAACAAGACCCGGCTCATCGACGAGGTCGTGTCGCCCACCGAGGAGCTGGTCCGCGGCCTCAGCCGGCGCGAGCTCGCAGCCCTCCTCGACCTCGACATCGAGGGCGACGGGGTCGTGGGATGCGAGCGGGTTTCCTAGCGCCGGCGGCCGCCCCCGCCCACTCCTGTCACGGCGAAGCCAAAGGCGACCTGTCACGGCGAAGCTGTGAGCGAAGCCGGCAGCCGGACCCGCGCCGGCGGCGGCGCTCGCCGCACCCGTCTCCCGCAACCTCCGTCACCGCCACCCAGCCTCCGCTGTGCTAGCGTTCGTGTGGAAGGGGCGCAGCGCCCCCGTCAGCGGAGGGCCGACGCGATGACGCCGGATTACGTGATCTGCCTCGAGTGCGAGTCGCCCGTCTACATCTTCGAGTGGAAGGACGGGGTCCTCGTCGAGGCGCACTGCGCGCTGTGCGGCAACGAAGACCCGGCCCAGTTCATCACCGAGAGCGACTACGAAGAGATGTCGATGGACGGCCGCTACCACCCGAACTCCTGACCGCGCCCGACCCCCGACATGGCCTACATCAGCTTCCTCTGGCATCTGCACCAGCCCGCCTACCGGACCGCGGACGGCGTGGCGCACGCACCATGGGTGCTGCTCCACTCGGGCGGCGCCTATCTCACGCTCGCCCGCGCCATCGCCGACACCGCCGGGCGCGGCCAGGTCGTGAGCATCGTGCCGACCCTGCTCGAGCAGCTCCTCGCGTACCGAGAGGGGAACGTGATCGACCCGGTCGCCGAGGCGTTGACGACACCAGCAGCGGACCTCTCGCACGGGCAACGTGCCACGGTTGGCGAGTGGGCCAGCCACATGACCTCCCGCCAGAGCGCACGCTTCCCGCGCCTCAAGGAGCTGTCGGGCCGGCCCGGGAACCAGCTGTCGGTCCAGCAGTTGAGGGACCTCCAGCTGCTGACCCTCCTCGCCCACGCCGGCGACGCGGCGTGGCGCGAGCCGGAGCTCGCCGAGCTCGCGGACCGAGGCCACGGGTTCTCCCGCGACGACCACGAGCGGCTGGCGGCGTGGCTGCGCGAGCAGCCGGGTCGGCTGGTCGAGGCGTGGCGCACGATCGCGGCCCTGCCGGAGGTCGAGATCGCGACCAGCCCCTACGCCCACCCGATCCTCCCGCTGCTGATCGACACCGGCGTGGTGCGCGACAGCTGGGCCCCTGCGCCGGCGCCCGAGGTGCCGCGCTTCTGCCGTCCCGAGGACGCCTCGCGCCAGCTCGCGGAGGGCCTTGCCTTCATGCGCCGGCACGGGACCGCCGTCGCCGGGTGCTGGCCGCCCGAAGGCGCCGTGTCGGCCGACGCCGTCGCCATGTACGCCGACCAGGGCGTGCGCTGGCTGGTGACTGACGAGGGCGTGCTCGATCGGAGCCTCGGCGAGCCGTCGCGCGACGCCGGCGCCGCGCACCCTGCGCTCTACCGGCCGTGGCAGGCGCCCGGCTCCTCGCCGACGCTGTTCTTCCGCGACCGGGAGCTGTCGGATCGCGTCGGTTTCGTCTACGGCGGCTGGGATGACGAGGGCGTGGCAGCGCTCGACCTGGTCCGCCGGCTCCGCGAGCTTGCGGCGAGGCTGCCGGAGGAGGCCGCCGTCGTGATCGCGCTGGACGGCGAAAACCCGTGGCCTCACTACGCGCGCGGCGGTGGCGACTTTCTCCGTGTCCTCCTCGACGGCCTCGCCGACAGCGGCCCCGAGCTGGTCCCCGCCACGCTCGAGGACCTGGCCGGCCGGCTGGCGCCGGCGCCGCTGCCCAGAATCCACCCAGGGTCGTGGATCAACGCCATTTTCGCCACCTGGATCGGACACCCGGAGAAGACCGCCGCCTGGGAGCTCCTCGCCCGGGTCCGGGACGCGATGCCGGACGGGGTCGTCCCCCCATCGTTGCTGCTCGCGGAGGGCTCGGACTGGTTCTGGTGGCTCGGCGAGGACAACCCCACCGAGCTCGCACCACTGTACGACCTGATCTTCCGCCGCCACCTCGCCGACGCCTGCGCGCAGGCGGGCATCACGCCCCCGGTCGACCTCTCACGCCCGTTGAAGTCGGCCGACTGAACCGCTGGCGCGCGCCCGTCATAGCATTCAGGCAGTGGGGAAGTGAGGCGGTGGGGCGGTGGGCCCCTTTCCCGCTGGCCACGGCGGAGCCGAAGGCAGCGTCTCACCGCCACTGCTGTGCCGGAAGCAGGGGGCCGGAGGCGGAGCCGGGTTCCCGTCCCCGTTCCCGATTTGGTTTTGGACTCCGTGCTCCCGCCCGCTTCCCCTTCCGCGCCCGGGAGGCGAGGCGAGCACGCGGAAAGCGCGTCCTGCGGGCGTGCCATCTTTGGCGATTTCGGGGGCGATGCTCCCCCTGAAGAGAGTCTCGAGTCCCGAAATCGCCATAGGTGGCTCCCTCGGAGAGCGCCTCCAGGGTATCGGCGCGAGGCGATCTCGAGGGCGGAGCGAACGAGCGGGAACGGGAACGGGGACGGGAACGAGCTCTACGCCACGGGCTCCCCCGGCGCGAGGGGCCGCACCACCGCGCGCAGCGGCGCCGCCTCGGCACCCGCGATCGGCATCGGCAGCGCCACCAGCCGGTAGCGCCCGGGCACCGCACCGCCGAGCCAGAGGCCTTCGATCCAGGTCATGCCACGCTCTCGGAGCGCGTGGTGGGCCGGCAGGTCGTGGCTGTCATGAGGATCCACCGACGGCGTGTCGATCCCCACCAGCTCCACCCCACGGTCGGCGAGCCAGTGGACGAGCCTCGGCTCGAGCGCCGCAAAGCCGGGACGAATGGGCGCGTCGATCGGGTGGCTGTCGGTGCGCAGCAGCAGCCGCGGCGTGGCCGGGCTCCACCCGGCCGGCAGGTGCTCCGGGGCGATCACAGCGGCGGCGACGGCGACCACCTCGGCCGGCCCGATGAGGCGCTCGAGGGGGATCGAGTCCAACCCCCCTGCGGACGCGTCGACATGACGGGGCGCCTCGACGTGGCTCCCGGCGTGGCAGCTCGCGGAGAACGCCGACGTCGTGATCCCGCCGGCCTCGGTCCGGGTGAGCTGGAACGGGCGATCGCCCGGCCAGACCGGCGTCGAGGGCGTCAGCGGCCGGCTGACGTCGATCCACGCCGCTCGACCCGACGGCGGACCCTGATCCCCGCGCATCGTTCAGCCGGCCGTTCCCGAGGCGTCGATGTGCCGCCGCAGGAGATCCACGAAACCCTGCTGGTCGGCGATCGGCTTCGCCACGTAGTCATTGGCCCCGGACGAGAACAGCAGCTGCTCGCGATCACCGCGCATGGCGTGGGCGGTCAGCAGGATGACCGGCAGCCGGCCGCAGCCGGCGAGCCGGCGGATGCGGCGCGTCAGCTCGACACCGTCGACCTTCTCCCCCGCCACCCTGGTGTCGGACAGCGAGACGTCCATCACCACCCCGGCCAGCCCGCCGCCCGCCGCCAGCCGCACCACCTCGTCGCCGTCGTCGCTCGAGACCACCGCGAAGCTCCCGAGGCGGGAGAGGATGGTCTCGATCAGCACCGCGTTGGCCGGATCATCCTCCACCACGAGCACCCTCTCCGCCATGGCTTCGCTCCTCCGGGCTGCCCCCACCTTAGCATTACCTTCGGCCGACCTTGCCGGCCCGGATCCGCACCCGCTTCCGCTTCCGCGCCCGCTTCCGCCCCGCCTTGATGACATCGAGGCACTGGGGCAGTGGAGCGCTGGGCTCCGTTCCCGTTCCCGTTCCCGCACTTCGACCCACGGTCGCCGCGGTCTCTGCGGTTCGATGATGCCAATGTGTCTCGGCAGATCCCAGCTTCAGGGGTTTGGGATCGGCCTTCACGAACCGCCTTCCGGGGCCGCTCCCGCCTCCGGCTCACCGCCGCGCCAGCCAGCCTTCGAGGTCTCCGCAGTTGACCAGATGGCGCGGCTCGGCGCCGGCCCGCCGCGCCACCGCCACCCCCCAGCGCAGGTCGGCGAGGCCTGCAGGGTCGTGGGCATCCGGGTTGACCGCGAGCAACGCGCCCAGCTCGATGGCCCGGCGCGCCCACGCCGCGTCGAGATCGAGCCGGTAGGGGCTGGCGTTGATCTCCACCGCGACGGAGGCCTCGGCGCAGGCCTCGAGCACGCGCTCCAGGTCCAGCTCGTAGCCCGGCCGGGCGAGCAGCAGCCGGCCGGTGGGGTGCCCGAGGACCCGGCACGCGGGATGGCGGACGGCCGCCAGGATCCGCTCGGTCTGTGCCTCGGCCGGCATCCGAAACGAGGAGTGCACCGACGCGACCACGTACTCGAGGCCGGGCTCGCAACCGGCCGGCAGGTCGAGCCGGCCGTCGGGCAGGATGTCGGCCTCGATCCCCTTGACGAGACGGAGGCCGCTGCCGTCGTTGAGCTCGTCGATCACCCGCCACTGCGCGCGCAGCCGGTCGGCGGACAGCCCGTTGGCGTAGTGGGCCGCCGGGGAGTGGTCGGCGACGCCGAGGTATCTCCAGCCGAGCGCGCGTGCGGCGTCGGCCATCTCGGCGATCGACGCGGCGCCGTCCGAGTCGGTGGTGTGGTTGTGGAGCGCACCGTGCAGGTCACCGAGCTCCACCAGGACGGGCAGGGCGTTGCGGGCCGCCGCCGCGACCTCCGTCCCGTCCTCGCGAAGCTCCGGCGGCACCCACTGGCAGCCGAGAGCCGAGTACACGTCGCGCTCTTCGGCAGTGGACAGGGCGCCGCGGCTGGACCACAGCCTCCCGTCAGCGACCCGCAGGCCAGCCTCCGTTGCCCGCCGCCGCAGCGCCTCGAGGTGGGCGGGGCTGCCGGTCGCCTCGACCAGCCTCCACGCCGCGCTCTCCGCCGTGGCCGTCCAGACCCTCGCCGGCACCCCGCCGGCGGTGACCCCGGACCAGCCGACACCCGGCAACGGCTCGACGGCGCGGACCACTGGCCGCAGCGCGTCGCCGATCCGGGCGGGGTTCCCGACCGCGACCACGTCGACGGCCGCCACTGTCTCGCACCCCCGCCGCAGCTCTCCCGCCACCTCGAGCCGCTCGATGCCGGGGGCGGCCGCGAGCTCGGCCAGCAACCCCTGCGCCGCGTCCCACGCCTGGTGGACGAGGCGGCGTTCGCGGGAGGCCTGGTGGAAGCGGACCGCTTCGAGCAACCGCTGCTGGCTGGCTGCGCCGAACCCCGGCAGCCCGACCAGCCGGTTCTCCCGGCACGCGTACTCGAGCTCGCCAACGCTGTTGATCGCCAGCTCCTGCCACAGTGTGCGCGCGCGCTTGGGGCCGAGGCCCGCGATCTCGAGCAGCTCCCGGACGCCCGGCGGCGTCGCCCGCTCGAGCTCGGCCAGGGCCTCGGGCTCGCGACCGCTCACGATCTCCGCGAGCACCGCCGCGGTGCCCTTGCCGATCCCCCGGACCTCGAGGATGTCGCCGCTCGCCACCATCTCGGCGAGGTCGCCTTCGATCCGCTCCACCGCCCGGGCGGCGTTCGCGAACGCCCTGGCACGGTGCGGGTTGCCGCCGTGCAGCTCGGTCAGCTGGGCGATCGTGCGCAGCGTTCGGGAGGCGTTCTTGCGGTCCGACACCAGTCGTCTCCTCGCCCGGCCGGGAGCTCGGGACGGTCACCGGCTCCGGGGCGCGGGCCAACAGGGTGTCGCCGCGCACCAGGCCGAAACCACGCCCATGATATAGTTTTCACGGTCCACATGGGACTTCTGTCGCGCCTTCGATCGTCTCTCACCTACCCCATCGCGGCGACCCTCGTCCTCGTCACAGTGGTCCCCGTCACCCTGGTAGGATGGCTGCTCGCGTCGTACAACCGCGAGCACCTCACCTTCGTCGAGAAGCGTTTCCTCAGCCTCGAGGCGCGAGGCCTCGCCGGTGAGGTCTCCGAGTTCGTCGACGGCCACCGCATCCAGCTCAAGAGCACGGTACGCGGCCTCGAGGCCGGAGGCGCCATCGAGGTCTCCGGCTTCGAGCAGCTGCTGCAGGACGTCGCCGGGGAGCCGGACCGCGCCTTCGTCTACCTGCAGATCCTCGACGAGCGCGGCGAAGGCACGTTCGTCCGCAGCCCGTCGATGGCCGCGGAGATCGAGCAGATCCTCAGCGATGCGGTGGCCGACGCGCACGAGGTGGCGATCGCCGGCGAGCCGGTGGAACGCCTGATGACCGGCCTGCCCGGCGGCGAGGCGACGAAGGCGATCTATGCGTTCCCGCTGCGCTCCGCGGACGGCGTCGTCTGGGGAAGCCTGACCGGGATCCTCGACCTGGCCGCTCTTGAGCGCCGCTTCGACGAGAACGCGCACGCCGGGTTCATCGTGTCCCTGCTCGACGGGCACGGCAAGGTTCTCGTCTCGTCCCACCCCAGCCTGCGCGGCCTCGACCTCACGGCGTCGCCGCTGGTGCGCGACCTGCTGCGGCGCCCGATGCACCTCACCAGCACCTACCGGCACCCGGTGCCGTCGGTCGCTCGCGAGGCCCTCGGCGCGGTGGCTCCCGTCACCGGCGCCGGCTGGGGGCTGCTGATCGAACGGCCGACCGAGGAGGCGTACGCGCCGGTCCGGGTGGCCCAGCTGCGGACCCTCGTGGTCAGCGCCCTCGCCGCCTTGGTGGCTCTCGTCCTCGGCTTCGTGCTCAGCCGGCGGCTCATCGTCCCCCTGCAGAGCCTCACCGGCGTCTCCTCGGAGATCGCCGAGGGGAACTTCGCGGTCCGCGCCGACGTCAAGGGCGCGGACGAGCTGGCCCGGCTGGCGGGCAACTTCAATCACATGGCCAGCAGCATCGAGGCTCTGGTCCGGCGGCTGAAGCAGGCGCTGCGCCAGAACCAGGAGCTGTTCCTCGAGACCATCCGGACCCTGGCGGCAGCCATCGACGCCAAGGACCCCTACACCCGTGGCCACTCCGAGCGTGTCAGCTCGTACTCGATGGCGATCGCCCGCCACCTCGGGCTGTCCCAGGACGAGGTCTTCCGGGTGCGGACCGCCGCCATCCTCCACGACGTCGGCAAGCTCGGCATCCGCGACGGCATCCTCAACAAGCCCGGCGGGCTCACCGAGGAGGAGTATGCGGTGATGCGGCAGCACACCGCGATCGGCGCCCAGATCATGGAGCCGATCCGCATGCTGAAGGACATCATCCCGGGCATCCGCAACCACCACGAGACGTGGGAGGGCAGCGGCTACCCGGACAAGCTTGTCGGTGAGGACATCCCCCTTGTCGCCAGGATCATCGGGGTCGCAGACACCTTCGACGCGATGACCACGAATCGTCCCTACCAGGCGGCGAAGACCCTCGACTTCGTGCTCGGCAGCCTGCGAGCGATGTCGGGATCGCGGTTCGACCCCAAGGTCGTCGACGCCCTGCTGGCGGCCGTCGCGGCCGGCGACGTCACCCCGCCGTCGTCTGCCCTGGGTTCCGATGCCCAACAGGAGGTTTCATGATGCGCTGGATCGGGTGCTCGTTGCTGCTCGCGTCGGCCGCCCTCCTCGGTTGCTCCTCGACCGCCTCCGCTCCGGGCACCCAGGGCGCCGCCGACGGCCCCACGAAGAAGCAGCAGCAGGCCGCGGAGAACGACCCGCTGGCGTCACTGACCCTGATGCGGCAGGGCTCGGTGCTGGTGCAGCAGGAGCAGTATCAGCAGGCCATCGAGAAGTTCCTGGAGGCGAACCGGGTCGCACCGGGCAACCCCGTCGTCCACAACATGCTCGGGCTGTGCCACCTGCAGCTGAGGCAGTACGACAAGGCCCTGTCCTCGTTCAACACCGCGCTCGACCTCGCGCCCTCGTTCACCGACGCCCGCAACAATCGGGGGACCACCTACCTCGCGCTCGGCCAGCTCCGGCTCGCCGAGGTCGACTTCCTGGCTGTGCTCGGCGACTCGACCTACCCGCACCGCTACCAGGTCTACTACAACCTCGGCGCGGCCTACTCCCAGCAGGGCCAGCTGGGAGCCGCCGAGGAGAACCTCCGCAAGGCGGTGACCGCGCCGTTCCCGGTGTTCGAGGCCTACATCCGGCTCGCCGAGGTGTTCCGGCAGCAGGGTCGCGATGCCGAGGCGGTCGAGCTCCTCGAGGAGGCCGAGCTGCGCTTCCCGGACCGCCCGGAGGCGGCCTTCGCGCTCGGCAGGATGCTGGCGGATCTGGGACGGATCGAAGAGGCCAGACCGTACCTGGAGAAGGTGATCGCGAAGGAGCCGGGCTCCGAACGCGCCCGGCAGGCGGCTGCGCTTCTCGAAGCCCCGTGATGCCGTTCCACTACATTCTGGCCAATCTGCTGGTGGACGTTCCCGATGCCCTGGGCGCGGTGTTCGTCGACGGCGAGGGCGAGGCGGTCGAGTGGGTCAGCGATCACGACGGCCCGCCTTTCGAGCTCCGGGTGGAGGGGGCCTGCCAGGCTGCGATCCGGCGCCAGCTCGCGCGGCTGACGGTGGCCCATGGGGGCGGCGCCCTGTGCGCGTACGAGCTCGTCGGCAGCCGGCTCATCACGTTGACTCAGCTCCTGCCCCACGGCTACCATGTCGTGCTCGTGGCGCGGCGCTCGGCATCGCTGGGCCTCGCCCGTTTCCACCTCCGGCGCGCCGCGGCGGCGATCGCCGGGGAGATCTGAGCCGCAGCACCGATCGCCGCGCGGGGGCGCAATGGCAAGCACGTTCCTCAAGAAGCTGAAGCGCGGCCTGTTCATGACCCACACCGAGTTCCTCGAGCGGGTGGGAGACGCGTTCAAGAGGACCGGGCCGGTGGAGGCCGTCCACCTCGACCGGCTCGAGGAGGGGCTGATCGCCGCGGACGCCGGCGTCGCCCTCGCGACCAGGCTGGCCGACGGCCTTCGCGAGCGCGTGCGCAGAAGCCAGATCACCACTGCCGAGGAGCTGCGGCCTGCCGTCCGCGAGCGCCTGCTCGCGCTGCTGCGCGCTGCCGAGGAGGCCGCGATCGTGCCGGACCACCCGGCCGCGCCCAAGGTCACGCTGGTGGTGGGCGTCAACGGCACCGGCAAGACCACCACCGTCGCCAAGCTCGCCAGGCGGCGCCAGGAGGCCGGAGCTCGGGTGGTGCTGGCGGCGGCCGACACCTTCCGCGCCGCGGCGGTCGATCAGCTGAAGGTGTGGGGGGAGCGGGTGCCGGCCCCGGTGGTGCACCAGCGCGAGGGCGCCGACCCCGCCGCGGTGGTCTTCGACGCGATTGCGGCGGCCCGTTCACGAGGGTTCGACGAGGTCATCGTTGACACCGCCGGCCGCCTTCACACCCGGTCCAACCTGATGAAGGAGCTCGAGAAGGTGTGCAAGGTGGCGGAGCGCGAGGTCGCAGGCGCACCACACGAGGTGCTGCTGGTCCTGGATGCCACCACCGGGTCCAACGGCATCGAGCAGGCGCAGCGATTCGGGGCCACGGCCGGCGTCAACGGGGTGGTGCTCACCAAGCTCGACGGGACCGCAAAGGGGGGCGTCGTGCTGGCCATCGCGGACACCCTCAAGCTGCCGGTTCGCTGGGTCGGCGTCGGCGAGGCGATCGACGACCTGCTGCCCTTCGACGCGGAGGAGTTCGTCGACTCGCTCCTCGACATCGAGCGGTGATAGCATTGTTCGGCTCGCTGGGCAGCTCCTGCTGAGACCGGAAGAGAAGCACACGATGGTGGCGCCGGGACATCACGCGCGAGAGGTGGGCTCGACCGGGCGGGCCATCCGACGCTCGCACAACCTTCACCGGACCGGAGATCGGGGACCGGCGCGCTCGCGCGTGCCGGTGCGGCGGCGGGACGATGGCTGGCGACAATCGTGACGCCGACGCCCGCTGGATGCGCCGCGCTCTCGAGCTGGCGGCGCGTGGCCGCTTCGGCGCCTCCCCCAACCCGATGGTCGGGGCGGTGGTGGTCGACCCGGATGGGCGCCTCGTCGGCGAGGGCTACCACGCCCGCTGCGGTGGCCCGCACGCCGAGGTCGTCGCGCTGCGCGAGGCCGGCGAGCGGGCCCGAGGCGGCAGCCTGTTCGTCACCCTCGAGCCGTGCGCCCACCACGGCCGAACGCCGCCCTGCGTCGATGCCATCCTCTCGGCGGGCATCCGCCGGGTCGTCGCCGCCATGCGGGAGCCGAACCCGCACGCCGGCGGCGGCCTCGACCGGCTCCGCGCCGAGGGCGTCGATGCCGGGGTCGGCGGTGACAGCGACCGGGCGCGCGCCCTCAACCGTCGCTGGCTGACCTGGGTGCAGGAGCGCCGGCCCTGGGTGACGCTCAAGGCCGCGGTGTCGCTCGACGGCCGGATCGCCACCCGCACCGGCCAGTCGAAGTGGATCACCGGCGAGGCGGCGCGCCGCCGCAGCCTCGAGCTCCGTGAGGAGCACGACGCCGTCGTGGTCGGGGTCGGCACCGTCCTCGCCGACGACCCGCTGCTCACCCGGCGGCTCGGGCTCAACCCGGGCGACACCTGGACTCGGGTCGTGCTCGACTCCGGCCTGCGGACTCCGACCGCCGCGCAGGTCGTCCGGTCGAGCCCCGAGCAGACGTTGATCGCGCACACCCCCGAGGCGGCGCCCGCCGAGCGACGCCGGCTCGAGGCGGCCGGAGTGCAGCTGATCGAGGTCGCGGCCGCAGATGACGGCCGGGTCGAGCTGCACCAGCTCCTCGAGCAGCTCGCGCGGCGCGACGTTGCCGCCCTCCTGGTCGAGGGCGGGTCGGCGGTCCACGGCTCGTTCGCCGACGCCGGGCTGGTCGACGAAGCGGTGTTCTTCGTTGCGCCGCTGCTGATCGGCGGCAGCGGCCCGAGCGCCGTCGGGGGCCGCGGGGTCGCCGACCTCGAGCTGGCGAGCCGGCTGCGCTTTGCGGGCATCGCACGCCACGGCGACGATCTCGAGCTGCGCGCCGTGCGTCCGGAGGATGAGGATGTTCACGGGTCTGGTTGAGGCGATCGGCCGCGTTGGCCAGGTCCGCCGGGCCGGGGCCGGCGCCAGGCTCGAGCTGGCGGTGCGGTGGCCGCACGGGGAGCCGCCGCTGCCCGGCGACAGCGTCGCGGTCGACGGCGCCTGCCTGACCGTCATCGAACCAGCGGCGGACGGCTTCTCCGCCGAGCTGTCGCCGGAGACCCTCCGTCGCACCCTGCTCGGCGAGATCCGCCCTGGCGGCGAGGTCAACCTCGAGCGCGCGCTCAGGCTCGGCGACCGGATCGGCGGTCACCTCGTCCAGGGCCATGTCGACGGGCTGACCAGGATCCTCTCGATCCACGACGAGGGCGGGTTCTCGCGCTGGCGGCTGTCGCTGCCGGCGGAGCTCTCCCGGGCGGTGGCGTCCAAGGGCAGCGTCGCCGTCCACGGCGTGTCGCTGACGGTCGCCGCGGTCGGCGAGGACTGGTTCGAGGTGGCGCTCATCCCCGCCACGCTGCAGGCGACCACGCTGCGGCGCCACCGGGCCGGGGCGCGGCTCCACCTCGAGACCGACGTGCTCGCGAAGTACGTCGCCCGCCGGCTCGGCGGCAGCGAGAGATCGGCACTCGAGGAGATGTTCGGCTCCGGGGCCGACCATGCGTAGGGTCGAGCCCGCCTACCCCGACCTGATCCCGATCACCCACCTGGTGCGGCCCGGCTTCCTGCCGGGACCGAGGGTCGCGCTCGACCCGATCCGGATGGGGGTGGTCTGGGAGGATGCGCCGCGCCGCATCCTGCCGGTGGACGGCTCGGTGCCGCGCGACCCGGTGCGGGCGATCGTCTTCGCGCGGGTCGCCCGCGAGCGCGACGACGTGCTGCTCCGCCTGCTCGAGCGGGGCAGCTCGGCGCTGCTGGTGCTGGACGATCCCGAGATCACGCCCGCCGAGCTCGGCCTGCAGGGCCCCGCGCACGAAGCGCGGATCACCGCGCTGCTGCCGGTGCTGCCCTTCCCGCTCAGCGATGGCCTGCGGACGCCGCAGGAGTGGCAGGGGTTCCGCTGGGGCGCAGTGCTCGGGCTGTTCCCGTTCCCGGGCGCCGCCGACGAGGTCGAGCGCCGGGTAACCCAGCTCAAGAAGTCGGGCGCCGGCTTCGCGATTGCCGCTCCGCTCCTGCTCACGCCCACGGACCGCCACCGCATCCTCGACGGCAGCGAGGGTACCGGTCTCGAGGACCGCCTGGAGAACTGTCTGTTCCACGCCGACGTCGGCCGCGGCCTGCACGCCCTGGAGCGGCTCGCCGGCGTCGCCCTGCACCGGGCCGGAATGGACCCCTTCCTGCCCTGCATGGTGCCGCGCGGCCAGAACCCGGAAGCGGTGCGGACCGCGGCCATGCTGCGGCTGTGGGCGCGCCGGCTGGACCAGTCGCACGAGGAGTCGTCGTGGGGCTGGCGGCTGCGGCGCGCGGCGGCGGCCCTCGATCGCCTGCCCAACGACCCGGCGGCGCTGGCCGACGAGGACAACCTCCGGATCGTGCCGGGCTTCGACTCCTGGGTCGAGTCCTTCACCCGGGCCGTCTGGCGCGGCGGCGAGCCGGTGGACAGCGCCTGGAAGCTGTGGTCCGGTGACGGCGCCGAGGGCGCCCCGCGATGAAGCCCCAGCCGCCGCTCCGCTGCCCGATGGAGGAAAGCCGACGAGGCGACAGGATGTTCTGACCGTTGCGACCGCGCCGAAGGGAGCTGATCATGTCTGAGAAGGTCTTCAAGAGGATCACCGTCACCGGTTGCTCAGAGTCGAGCTACGAGGCAGCCATCGAGGCCGCCGTCCGCAAGGCCTCCTCGACCCTGCGGAGCCTCTCCTGGTTCGAGGTCAAGGAGCTGCGCGGCGGCATCCACGACGGTGCCATCGAGTGGCAGGCGACGGTCGAAGTGGCGTTCAAGGTCGAGGCCTGAGCGCTGCGACGGGGCTCCGGCGGCCCGGCGCCGGCACCATCGCGTCCGTCGCAGGAGCGCGACCGGATGCCGTTCGCTTGCATGAAACGGCGGTTCGGGTTAGCATGCGCCTCCCAGAGTGGGGCCGTAGCTCAGCTGGGAGAGCGCTAGAATCGCACTCTAGAGGTCGGGAGTTCGATCCTCCTCGGCTCCACCATCGACTCGAATTCGCCGCCCTTCGGGGCGGCTTTTCTCGTCTCCGGTGTCGCGGCGTCGGATCTCACTCCTCGGGTTGCTCGCGCGCTGCGCGCGCGGCGCCCCGCCGAGATGAGGGCGCGGCTGTAAGCCGTCCACCCGCCCTCGCGACGACCCCCTCGGCAACAGCCGCAAGGCCCTCCCTTCGGCGTGGTCGACCCCTTCGGCTCCACCAGGCTTCGTCCGAAACTGCGTTTCGTACTACGCCCTGGCAAGCCAGGCTTCTGAATAACGCGGTTTCGGACGAAGCCTGCCACGGCGTAGCCCGCAGGGCGAAGCCGGGCTTCGTCCCCCACCAACCAGCCACCGCGACTCTGCCCTGGCAGGACCGGGCTTCGTCCCCCACCCTCCGACCACCTCCACTACGCTTGCCACGGCATAGCCCGCAGGGCGAAGCCGGGCCCTGGAAAGTGGAAACAGCGGTTGCTTTCCGATCCCGCGCCAAGGCGCTGTCCTTCGAGCGCTACCTCAAGAGCCACTCAGGACGGGCCTTCGCACGTCGTCACTTCTAGGCGGGTATCTCGCCGCCTGAGGACCGGTCTCGGGGGATTCACGCTGCGCGCGCGGCGCCAGGGTTAACCCGCGGCGACGGTTCTCCGTTATAAGGGACGCGTTCGATCAGCCCCTTCGGAGGACTTCATGTCTCGACGCCTGCTCACCGCTCTCGGCCTCACGATCGTCATCGCCGCTTCCGCCTTCGCCCAGACGGCCGCGCCGGCCATCTCGGAGAAGGTCGAGCAGGACTCGCCCCGCGCGACCGCCGCCGGCACCACCTTCACGGTTCCTGCCGGGTGGACGGTGACCACGAGGGGAGCGATGGTCGTCCTCGAGCCGCCGGAGCCCGACTCGCACGTGGCGATCGTCGACCTGCAAGCCGGTGATGCCGACTCGGCGGTCGCCGCCGGCTGGGCGGCCTACAAGCCGGGCTTCAACCGGCCACTGCTGATCGCCGTGCCGCAGGCGCCCCGGGACGGCTGGGAGGAGCGGAAGGCCTTCCAGTACGAGACCTCGCCCAACGAGCGGGCGGTGGTGAGCGCCTACGCCTGGCGCGCGGGCGACTCCTGGACCGTGGTTCTCATCGACGGCACCGAGCCGACGGTCGAGAAGCGCGGCGGCCCGCTCGGCCTCGCCCTGCAGAGCCTGCGGCCCAAGGGCTACTCGCGCGAGTCGTTCGCCGGCAGGAAGGCGCATCCCCTCGACGAGCAGCGCCTTGCCGCCCTCAGACAGTTCGTGGCGAACGGCATGGCGATGCTCGACACGCCCGGCGTCGGGCTCGCCTTCATCGACGGCGGCAAGACGGTCTGGGCCGGCGGCCTCGGCGTCAAGGAGCTGGGCAAGCCCGACCCGGTCGGCCCGGACACCCTCTTTGCCGCCGCGTCAAACACCAAGGCGCTGACCACGCTCCTGCTCGCCGAGCTGGTGGACGAGGGCAAGATGCGCTGGGAGCAGCCGGTCACCGAGCTCTTCCCGGCGTTCAAGCTCGGCGATGCGGCGACGACCAATCAGGTCCAGGTGAAGCACCTGGTCTGCGCCTGCACCGGCATGCCGCGACAGGACATGGAGTGGCTGTTCGAGTTCCGCAACGAGACGCCCGCCTCGGCGATCGAGCTTCTCTCCACGATGCAGCCGACCAGCGGCTTCGGCGAGGTCTTCCAGTACTCGAACCTGATGGCGGCGGCGGCCGGCTTCATCGGCGGCGCGATCGCGGTGCCCGGCAAGGAGTGGGGCGCCGCCTACGACGAGGCGATGCGCACCAAGGTCTTCGCGCCGCTCGGCATGGCAACGACGACCTTCGACTTCGCGGCCGCGCTCGCCGCCGACGTCGCCCAGCCCCACGGCGACGACCTGGATGGGAAGGTGACCCGGGCGCGGATGGACGTCAACTACGCCGTCGTCCCGGCCCGGCCTGCGGGGGGCGTCTGGACGAGCGCCCGCGAGCTCGCACGCTACGTCGAGATGGAGCTCGCCAAGGGGATGCTGCCGAACGGCACCCGCCTCGTGTCGGCGGAGAACCTGCTGGCGCGCTACCAGCCCAACGTCATCATCGGTGAGGACGTCAGTTACGGCATGGCGCTGATGGTCGACCGGGCGAACGGCATTCCGGTGGTCCACCACGGCGGCGACCTCGCCGGCTACCACAGCGACATGATCTGGCTGCCCGACCACGGGGTCGGGGCAGTCATCCTGACCAACTCCGACTCCGGCATCTTCATCCGCGGGCCGCTGCTGCGCCGGCTCCTCGAGGTGCTGTTCGACGGCAGGCCGGAGGCCGAGGAGGCGCTGAAGGCAGCCGTGGCGCGACGTCGTGCCGCCATCGCCGCCGCGCATGAACGGCTCACCATCCCCGCCGATCCGGCCGCCGTTGCGAAGCTGGCGCCGCGCTACGTCAGTCCGGCGCTCGGCGAGCTGATGGTCGTGGGGAACGCGGGTTCGACCGTCTTCGACGCCGGCGAGTGGCACAGCACGGTCGCGTCGCGGGTCAACGACGATGGGACGGTCTCCTTCATCACCGTCGATCCGACGATCGACGGGCTGGAGTTCGTGGTCGCGGACGCGGACGGGCAGCGCCGGCTGATCACGCGCGACGCCCAGCACGAGTACCTGTTCGTCGAGGAGGCGCCCGCCGCGCAGCCCTGACCGCCCCTACAGGGGACTCGCCGCCTCGTGGCGCTCGCGCGCCCCGTCTCGGTCGGGGGTCACGGCACGGCAGCACTCCACGCGGAGGTGTCGCCGGACTCGAAACCGTCGCTGAACAGGGCGTCGCCGCCGAGGATCGTGAAGGACCGCGGCGTGACCGTCGTGACGGTTTCGGCGCCGACCGTGAGCGAGAGGCGCAGGAAGGCGGTCGTCGACGAGGGCGTGTCCGGCGGTACCCGCCACTGGAAGCGGCCCGAGTTGGCGATGTCGGTTGCGATCGGCGTCCACTGGCCGGAGGGACCGTCGAGCGACAGCTCGAGGGTGACGGCGCCCGGACCGCCGGCCGGGACGGCGGTGATCCAGTCGATGAAGGTCACCGCGCCCGCGACCAGCTTCTCGCCGCCGCACGGGTCGACCGGCCAGATGCCAAGCGCTGTCGGCACCGACGACTCCTTGAACACGTGCATGTGGTTGAAGTCGTTGGGCCAGCTGCCCTCGTCGGCCACCAGCACGAGGTCCGGGAAGCCGTTGTGGTCGACGTCGCCGCCGGCGCGAAAGGCCTCGTAGTCACCCGGCGAGGGCGTTACGAAGGACGCGGCCTCGGTCCAGCCGCCGGCGCCATCACCCGCCCACACCCGGCCCTGCCCGCTGCCGAAGGCCGCCATGTCGACGTGGCCGTCGGCGTTCATGTCGACAAGCTGAGTCGCCTCCCAGAGGCCGCTCGCCGGCAGGCTGCCGCTGAGCTCGATCCAGGCGCCGGGTCCGCTCCAGGCCCAGACCTCGAGACCGCCCGAGGATGTGCGGAAGGCGAGGTCCTCGCGGCCGTCGGCGTTGACGTCGCCGAGCGAGATGCCGAGCCTCCCCGAGGAGCCGCCGGCGGGAAGGTTGCCGTCGTCGAGCGCGAATCCTCCGGCGCCGTCGCCGAGGTAGACGGTCCCGTATTGCTGGGAGACGGCGAGGTCGGCGTTGCCGTCGCCGTTGATGTCGCCGAAGACGATCTCGTCGGCCGAGTTGCCGCCGACGAAGCCGAACGACTGGGCCCACGTCCCGTCGCCCTGGTTCAGGTAGACGTGCACCCCGGCACAGCAGCCGAAGGAGTTCGAGCCGACGTCGAGGTCGCCGTCGTTGTCGACGTCGGCGAAGTCGGTGCTGAACATCCCCCAGTCCTCGCCGTTGGTGGCGAGGCCGTCGTCCCACGGTGTCCAGCTCATCCCGCTGCCGTCGCCGAGCGCGACCTCAAGGAGCTGGTCGCCGAGGTCGACGCCGGAGTAATTGTGGTGCATGCCGTAGCCGACGTCGACGAGGCCATCGCCGTTGACGTCGCCGAGCGCGACCCCGCCGTACCCGAACTCGCCGACCATGACGACCGACCACGAGCCGGCGCCGTCCCCGAACCAGACCATGACGCCGTGCTGGTCGCTGTTGACGTACGGCGACCCGTGATCGCCGATCGACACCAGGTCGAGCCGGCCGTCGCCGTCGACGTCGCCCATCTCGAGCTCGGTGCCGCCGCCCTCCATGGTCGGAGGCACCAGGCCGGTCGAGGACTCGACATAGGCCAGCCGACGGATCGGCGCAGAGGGCGGCTCGCCGGCGGCGGCGTCCTGAGATCCGCAGAACGGCCCCCATGCCGCCAGCACCAACAGCAGGGGCATCGCGACGCGAGCGCGCGGTCCCATGGTCACTACCATGGCAGCCGTTGGAGATCGCGTCAACCGACCGAGACCCCCTGCCCGCCCGCTGCGGTCCTGCGGTCCGGCGGCCGCGGGCGAACTCGTCCTGGGCCCTTGAAGGGTCCCGCAAGGGGGGTCGGCGCTCATCAGAAGACGTAGCGCAGGCCGAGCTGGATCTCGCGAGGTGAGAGGGTCGCCGTATAGCTTCCGAAGCGCGAGTTCGCCAGTGTCTGCAGCTGCATGGTGGCCGGGTCAAAGACCTGATAGAAGCGAGCGCCGTCCACCGAAACAACATCGTAGTTGCTGGTGTTGAAGAGGTTGAACGCCTCGACGATGAGCTCGAGCTGATCGCGATCGGCAATCGAGAATGCCTTGGTCAGCCGCAGGTCGAGCTGGCTCAGTCGCGGGCCGTCCTGGCCCATGCGGTCGTCGCCGGGCAGCCGGTCCCACTGCTGGCCGTCGCCGTTGAGGTCGTAGCCGGCGTAGGCGGTCCACGGCCGGCCGCTGCCGTAGCGGTACACCGGCGCCAAGGCCAGCCCCCACGGCAGCCGGAAGATCCCGCTGACGACCAGGGTGACGCGCTCGTCGGTGTTGCTGCGCCCCCACTCGCCCTCGATGTCGGCAGGGTCGCTCGGGGTGACCGTCCCGATGGCGTCGTCCCAGATGTTCTTCTTGTCGGAGAAGGTGATCGACGACATCAGCAGGTGGCCACCGCCAAGCGTGCCGCTGAGCCCAAGGGCGAGCGCGGCGTAGCTCGAGTGCCCTTCGCTCGTGTAGCGATCGATCTTGTTGTAGTCGGGGTTGGGCCGCACCGGGTTGTCGTTGCCGCCCCAGTTGGTGTCGCGGAAGACCAGCTCGTTGTCACCCTCGACGTAGACCGCGTCTGCCTCGAACACCAGCCCGGTGTGGCCCAGCTGCCGGCTGACGCCGAGGCTCAGCTGGACCGACTCCGGGGCCTCGAGGTCGTCGGCGAGGAGGATCGCGTCCGGCGGCAGCAGCCAGCCGCTGGTGTCGGGATCGTTCGGGTCCAACGGCAAGCCGGGGATGCCGACCCTGCTCTGCAGCACCCGGCCGGTCTCGCCGTTGAACTGCAGCTCGAAGGCAGGCGGAATGTGGTTGAGGCGGCCGACGTAGCGGCCGACGCCGCCACGGATGACGGTGCGGCCGTCGCCCGCGAGGTCCCAGGTGAAGCCGAATCGTGGCTGGATATTGTCACCGTCGCGGCTCCGGTCGCCGGCCAGCGGGTGGCTGAAGTCCGGGTTGGTCCCGTTGAGGTCGAGGTCGTACCTCAGACCGAGGCCGAGGGTGAGCCGGGCGGTGGGCCGCCAGTCGTCCTGGATGAACAGCCCGATCAGATCGGTCGAATAAGTGACCGCGCTCGAGCCCGTGCCGAACAGATACATCACCGGAAAGGACCGGTCGTCGGTTGCGTAGAAGAGCACGCCTGCCTCGTATCGTTCCTGCGTCATGGGCGTGTGGTCGTGCTGGTAGAGGATCCCGGCCCTGAGGTCGTGCCCGCGTCCGAGCTGCCAGTGGAATGTGTCCTGGAGCTGGAAGCGATCCTCGTCGAGCGAGCTCGATCCCGTGATGTTGGCTCCGGTGCGCAGCGTGGTCCCAAAGGACAACCACTCGGTTCGCTCTGTGGAGTTCAGTCGCCCCACGTATGCCGTGCGAAGCCCGAGGACGCGCAGGTCGTTGAGCCGGTCCGGCGAGACGACCCAGGTGTGGCCGAGCAGCAGCGCCAGGGTGTCTCCGTCGAAGCTCCAACCCGATTCCGGGGAGGCCACACCGCCGACCTGGTAGTTGTCCCTGCGATACCGCTCCGCGGCCAGCCTGGCGGTGCCGGAGCTCGCGGACGAGAAGGCGTGTTCGAGGCTGACGAGGGCAGTGGTCTGAGTCGTCGGGAACGGCACATCCTTGGCCAGGCCAGCGAACGCGCCGCCGGGACGGAACAACGCGATGTCGTCCTCGTCGACGTGCTCGAAGGCCGCGAAGTAGTGCGTCCGGTCGCGGGCAATCGGCCCGCCCAAAGTGAACCCCCCATGCCAGCGTGAGAAGTCCACCTCGTCTTGCTCGAGCTCCCCTTGCGCGCGCAGCGCGTCGGACCGGACAAAGCCGAAGAGCGATCCCTGCACCTCGTTGGTGCCGCTCTTGGTGACCACCGCCAGCCCGCCGCCGGTGGTCTGGCCGACCTCGGCGTCGAACCGCTGGCTGACCGCGCGAAACTCGCGAATCGCATCCTGGCCGATCCGGATCGCGACCTGCCCGTTGGTGGGCTCGGACAGGTCGAGGCCGTCGACCAGGTAGACGTTGGCCCAGCCGGTGCCGGCGTTGGCGAGCACCGGGCTGCCGCCGCGGTCGAAGAACTCAGCGCGGTCAGGCTGCACGTTCGACGACAGAAAGGCCAGCCGCTCGAACCGCCGGTCGGGCACCGGCAGGGTGGTGATCTGCTCGGGGAGGATGTTGGTCGAGACGTCCTGCTTGTAGAGATCGACCACCGGCAGCTCGCCGCTGACGGCGATGGTGTCGGAGACCGTCGGCCGCAGGACGAGCTCGACCCGGGCCCGCTGCCCGACCCGAAGCACCGCGATCCTCGGGTCGGGGGCGCGGAAGCCGTCGCGCACCGCAGAGACCCACCAGCCGCCGGGAGCGAGTGACACGATCATGGACTCGCCCAGGGAGTCGGTCACGGCGGTGCGCTGGAGGCCGGTTTCGGTCGAGCGCACGGTCACCACGACGCCCGCCAGCGGCACGTCCTCGTCCGCCACTGCAGCGACAACGAGGTCGGCGGTGTCGACCTGAGCCGTCACTGCCGCCGGAATGGCGACAAGACATGCCGCCGCGATGCTCCGAATGCCGGTCATCGAGAACCCCCTTGCCTTGAGGTGCCTCCGGCACGATCCGGTCGCATTCACGTTTTGGTCCTTGAGCCGGTGCCATCATAGTGCCGCGGCGCGGAGCAGGCTCTGGGCGGCCGCGAGCCGGGTGGCTCGAGGCGCCAGAATGTCGGGCCGGCCGCAGTGGCCGACCGGCCCGTGAGGGTCCCGCCATCGTTGGTCATCAGCCGTCCCAAACGACCAGCTCGGCCTGCCGTGGCAGTCGGCTAGTAGCTCACTGCCCCTGCGAGGACGAACTCGATCGGCCACGACGGATCGTCGAAGCCCTCGAAGGTGACGTACACCACGCCACGAAGCCACCCGGTGGCGTTCTCGAAGCGGCCGGTCCCACCGACGATCACGAAGTCGGCTTCCTGAATGATCAGCGGCGGCGGCGCCACGGTGACCGCGGTGTAGGTTGCCAGGAGCTGGTCGCCGTTGGCGGCGGCGAACGTCGCCTCACCGGCCACCGCTGCGCTGCCGTCCACTGTCGAGCAGTGCGCGGTGGAGAGCTCGGTCCGGCCGAGATGCGACATCCTACCCACGGACGAGCTCTGGGTCTGGAACGGCGCTCCGGTCACGTCGAGGCACGCGTCCGACGCAGGGAAGGTGACCTCACCGGCGAACGTCCCGTTGATGGGCCGCAGCTTGGGATTATCGCTGGCGCTCACCGACGCTGTCGCGGTCAGCAGGAGAACCAGGATGACGAGGGTTGTGTTTCTGAGCATGACTCTCCCTCCATTGTGGGCAGATGCCCGTTGCCTGCGAACGTTGATTGGAACTGAGCTCGAGCTCAGCAGGTGATCGTGCCGGCGAGTGCCATCTCGATGGGCCACTCGGGTTCGTCGTAGCCCTTGAAGGTGACGTAGACCATTCCGAGGGCCTGACCCGAAGCCCGGGCGAACCTCCCGGTGCCGCCGTCGATGATCAGCTCGACCTGCTGGACGATGAGCGGCGGGGGTTCCACCGCGAACCCGGTGTAGGTGAGGTGCACCTGGTCTCCGTCCTCGGCCGTCAGCGTCAGCCGGCCGTCGAGCGCGCGACCGTCCCCGGTCACGCAGTGGGCCGACCTGAAGGTCGACGGCCCGAGTGGGGTGACCTCGCCCGCGGCGGTGGCCACGGTCCGGAACGGCTGTCCGGAGATCTCGAGACAGTCGTCGCTCTTCGGGAAGGTGGCGCTGCCCGCCACGTGCCCCCAGAATGGCCTCAGCTCCGGTTCGCTGCCCATCCATGCCTCCTTTCGTCCGCTGCTGTCAGCCCGGCGTGGCCTCGCAAGTGGGCCGTGATCTGCGTGCTACACTTCATATATATGCCGGCACTCGAAAAGTCATGGGCATGACGCAACGTGACGCGGAATGACGTCCATGGCGTCCGATGTCGGGCCGGCCGATCAGGACTGTAGCTGCATCGAGGCCCAATCGTGCCGGTCAAGCACTCAGCCGATAGCCCGTCGCGGCAGAGCACTCGAGCCGACCGGCTGATGGGCTGGAAGGCCATTGCCGGGCACCTCCAGGTTTCGGTGCGCACCGCCCAGCGGTGGGAGCGGCTCGGCTCGCTGCCGGTTCACCGGCCGGCACACGGGAGCCAGGGCCCGGTTTTCGCCTTCGGCGCCGAGCTCGACGCCTGGATGGCGGGCCACCCCGACGAGGATCGGCCGGAGACCACGCTCCAGGACCGCCCCGGGTCGATAGCCGTGCTGCCGTTCGCCGACCTCGACGGCGACCGGGCGACCGAGATCCTCGCCGATGGCCTCACCGAGGATCTGATCAACCTGCTCGCCGGCATCGCCGGCCTCCGGGTGGTGGCGCGAACCTCGGTCTTCCACTTCAAGAACCGCACCGCGGACGTGCGCGAGATCGCCGGGCTGCTGAGGGTCGACGCCGTGCTCGAGGGCAGCGTCCGCCGCTCCGGCAGCCGCGCGCGGGTGGTGGCGCAGCTGATCGACGCCGGCACCGGGTGTCACCTCTGGTCGGACCGCTTCGACCACGATCGCAAGGACCTGTTCGGGATCCAGGACGACATCGCGCACGCCATCGCCGGTGCGCTTCGCAGCTCGTTCGCCGCAACGCTCGGCGAGCCGCCGCCCAGCCCCTACCGCGGCAGCTCCGACACCTACGAGCTCTACCTCGAGGGGCGCTACCACTGGAACAGACGCACCCCTGCCGGGTACCTCAAGGCGGTGGACTGCTTCAGGCGCGTGCTCGAGGCCGACCCCAACCTGGCACGGGCATGGTCCGCGCTGTCCATGTGCTATGCCATGTCGACCGCGTACTCGACAATGTCGAGCGACGACACCATCGAGCGCGCCGCCGACGCGGCGCGCAGAGCGCTGGCCCTGGATCCCTCGCTCGCCGAGCCGCACCTGACGCTCGGCTTCATGTACGCCTGCTACCGCTTCGACTGGCAGGCTGCCGAGACCCAGTTTCGACGCGCCCTCGAGCTCGAGCCCGGCATGGCGTTCGCCCACAACCTCATCGCCGCCATGCTCCTGGCCCCGACCGGGCGCTGGGCCGAGGCCGAGGCGCACATCCAGCGGTTCGCCGAGCTCGACCCGGTCTCGCCGCTGTCGCTGCAGACAGTGGCAAGGCTGGATCTGCTCCATCGCCGGTACGACCGCGCCATCGAGCGCTTCCGCGCCTCGCTGGCGCTCGACCCGGCGCTGCCGGCGTCGCTCGTCGGCCTGGCCGAAACCCTGATCCTGCAGGAGCGGTACGACGAGGCGCTTGCCGAGCTCGCCAAGGTCGAGATGCCCACCTTCGGCGCCGGCTACGCGGGCTACTGCCAGGCCAGGACGGGGCGGATCGAGGAGGCCCGCCACACCCTGCGACGGCTCGAGGAGCTGGCGCAGGCCGAGGTCGCGTACCAGGTCGCGGTGCTGCGGTTCGGCCTCGATGACCTCGACGGAACATTCGCCTGGCTCAACCGCGCGGTCGACCATCCCAGCATCTGGATTCACTGGATCGGCGTGAATCCGTTCTGGGAGCCGCTGTGGAGTGACCGGCGCTTCGTCGCCGTGCTCGAGCGGATGAACCTCGCCTGAGCTGGTTCCCGTGATCCGCGAGTTCGGTTGTTGGGGAGCCAGGGCCGTCGAGGCGCCCCTGCCTCCCCGGCTCCCTGGGCTCGGACGCCAGATTACCGGACGTCGACGAGCATGTACTGCGCGAGGGCAGCCAGCGTCGCTTCAGAGACCTTGCCGGCGTAGCCGGGAGATTTCCCGGACACCGCCGGCATGGCGATGGCGTACTGCTCGGCCTTGTAGGCGAGGCGCGGGTTTGCCTTGACCACGGCGTCCGGGTCGGCGAGGTAGCTGACCAGCTGCTCGGCCGACCAGTGCTCGACGAGGCCGTGCAGGGTGGGCCCGGACCGCTTGCCCTCGCGGTTCTCGCCGTGGCAGCTCGCGCAGTTGAGGTCGACGTAGGCCTGCCAGCCGGCGGTCTGAGCTTCGGTGAGTCCCAGCGGCGGCGTCGGCTGCCGTGACCCGCGGCCCCACGCGACGGCGACCAGAGCGCACATTCCTGTGACGACGGGCGTGATGCAGACAGGTCGTTTCACTTCACACCTCACAGCTGCATGACGGCATCGCCGGACGGCGGCCATTGGGCGTGGCGGGATGATAGCAAACGATCGGTGGCAGCGACCTGCCACGGCCTCACGACGGGCCGCACCTGTATCCGTCGCTCCGGTCGTCGCTCGATCCCCGGCCCACAGCGTGGGGGCTCGGCAGCTGCTCCCGGGGCCGGGCTCGGTGGGACGCGTCAGTCGGCGAGGCCGGCCAGTGAGATCAGCCACCACGTCGCCGCGGCGAACAGCGCCGAGGCCGGGATGGTCAGGATCCAGGCCCAGACGATGCGGTAGGCGATCCCCCAGCGGATGGCCCCGAGCCTGGTCGGGAGGCCGACGCCGATGATGCTGCCGGTGATGGTGTGAGTCGTCGACACCGGGATGCCGCCGACAGTCGACATGAGGATCGAGGCGGCGGCCGCGGTCTCGGCACAGAAGCCGTGAATAGGCTGCATCTTGGTCATCCTCATGCCCAGGGTTTCGATGACCTTCCAGCCGCCGGCCAGGGTCCCGAGCGAGATCGCGGCCCCGCAGGCGAGGATCACCCAAACGGGCACGAAGAAGCTGCCGCCGAGGTAGCCGGTGCTGAATAGCAGCACCGCGATGATGCCCATCGTCTTCTGGGCGTCGTTGGCGCCGTGACCCAGGCTGTAGAGGGCGGCCGAGACGAGCTGCAGGCGCCGGAACCAGCGGTCGACCGGGCCGGGCGCCGCGCGCCGGCACACCCACATCACCGCGATGATGAGTGCCGCACCGAGCGCCAGCCCGATCAGAGGTGCGAGCACGATGAAGATCATGATCTTGGCCAGTCCGGAGACGACGAGACAGTCCGGTCCCGCCTTGACGAGCCCGGCCCCGACCAGGGCGCCGACCAGGGCGTGGGAGACGCTGATCGGCAGTCCGGCCCGGGTACATACGTGGGTCCACACGATCGAGCTCACCAGAACGGCCAACAGCATCATCGGCGTCACGATGCTGGGAACGACAACCCCGGTGCCGATCGTCGATGCGACGTTCACACCGAAGAGAAAGGGCGCTACCAGGTTGAAGAATGCCGCCCAGGCAACCGCGAGCCGTGGCGTGAGAACCCGGGTCGACACCACGGTGGCGATCGAGTTCGCGGCGTCGTTCATGCCATTGAGGAAGTTGAACACCAGCGCCAGCGCCACCAAGCCAACGACCAACGCGAGCACGCGCGGCCTCCCCTACCCGTGCGCGAGGACGATGCCCTCGACGATGTCGGCCACGTTCTCGCAGCGGTCGGTGGCCTCCTCGATGAAGTCGATGATCTCCTTCCACTTCATGAACTCGAACGGGTCCTTCTCCTCGGCGAGCAGGCCGGCGACGGCAGCACGCCTCACGCCGTCGGCCTCGTTCTCGAGGCTGTTGGCGGCCACCGTGAGCTCGAGGATCCTCTTCTTGTGCTTGAACGTGCGCAGCAGACCGACCATCTCCTGGACCACCTCGGCCGAGCCGACCAAGGTGGACGCGAGCGCAACCGCCTCTTGCCGCCACGTGCGAGGCCGGTAGAGCGCGAGCCGCGACCCCGCGGCATTCGCGAGGTCAAGGATGTCGTCAAGCCGAGTGACCAGGTGGTGGATGTCGTTGCGGTCGAGCGGCGTGACGAAGGTCCGGTGCAGATGGGCCAGCGCCTTGTGCACCGTCTCGTCGCCGCGGTGCTCGCACTCGTGGAGCCGCTGGGCAAATGCCTCGACATCCTGGCCGGAGACCAGCATCTCGTGCAGCACGCGGACCCCATCGACGATGTGCGCGGTGAGGGCATCGAACAGATCGAAGAACTCATCATCACGCGGGATGATCGAACGCATCGTCTCTCTCCTCCGTTCCCCTCACCGATCGACAGCCACCCGCGCCAACCAACCGCGAGCCACACCGCGAGACGTCCCCCTCACCGGCGCCGGGGCCCCTCCCAGCCTAACCACGATCTCTCGGCGCCAGACCTTCGTCAAGTGGACCACCGCGCACCGTCGACACAGTGAATGACCCGGGGCGCCGGGCCGATTCGAGGCCAGTAGTTCCAGGAGCAACTGCTGATCCTGTCGAGCGTTTGGCAGCGTTCCCAGCCTGGCCGCTGGGTTCACCAGTCGCCGTTGGTGCGGTCCGAGCCACCCCTCGTGGACAGCCGCATCTGGTGCCGAAAGCTTGATCAGAACCATGTAACATTGAATTGGAAACTATCGCATGCGAGTGTTGGGCATGCGAAAGCAACGGCTTCTCGAGTTGCGTGGGATTGATCGAGAGGAGTTGGAGCGGCGGGCGCGATCGCGGCGCGAGCGAGCAGAAGACGCGCGGCGGGCGCGGGTACTGTTCATGCTCGCGGAGGGGGCGACGTACGACGCGATTCAGTGTGCGGTGGGGTGTGGCCGTGCGTATGTGAGCCGGTGGCGGACGCGATTTGAATCTGAGGGGATTGGGGGGCTGTACAGCCGGTATCAGCGTTCACCTCGCCGGTTGCTGACGGCGAAGATGGAGGCGCGGATTCTGGCGATGACGAGATTGAAGCCGAGGGACGGGTCGACGCACTGGACGACGAAGAAGTTGACGCGGGAACTTGGAATCCACCACATGGCGGTGCAGCGGGCATGGGCGCGGGTGGAGATCAAGCCGCATCGGATCGAGAGGCACATGGCATCAGACGATCGGGATATTGATCCCAAGGCGGCGGGCATTCTGGTGCTGTACTTGAATCCGCCACAACACGCGGCGGTGTTCTGTGTGGACGAGACGAGCCACATTCAAGCGCTGGTCCGGCTCGATCATGTCTTGCCGTTCTCGCCGGGTCGCGTGGAGCGCCATGGTTTCGAGTACTACCGCCACGGAACCCTGTCATTGATGGCGGCGTTTGACACCAAGACGGGGACAGTCTTTAGTCAACCGACGACGCGCCACACCAGTGCAGAGTTCGTTGCATTCCTCGCGCAGGTGGTTGGCCGCGAGCCGGCCGACCGCGAGATCCACATCGTCCTGGACACCCTACCGAACCACAATACACAACGCGTTCGGGAGTTCCTTGCCGAACACCCCAACGTCCACCTGCACTTCACCCCGACCTACTCATCATGGATCGATCTGGTTGAGCTCTGGTTTTCAAAGAGCGAACGCGAGGTCATCGCCCCCGGCGTCTTCACCTCCACGCACGACCTCGCCAGGAGACTCATGCGATACATTCGTCGCTGCAACCAGATCCCCAAACCCATCAAGTGGAAATTCTCCGACCCCACTCGTAGGATTCACTCGAAGAGTTCCACTTTGACCGATACGGGTCACTAATGGCCTGTAACATTGACTTCGATACCGTCGTGTGCCATGATTGGGCATGCGAAGACAGAGGCTGCTTGAGCTGAGCGCGAGTGATCGAGAGGAGCTGGAGCGGCGGCTGCGTTGCCGGAGCGGGCGGGCGGAGGACGCGCGGCGGGCGCGGGTGCTTCTGATGCTGGCGGACGGGGCGACGTACGACGCGATCCAGGGCGCGGTGGGGTGTGGGCGTGCGTACGTGAGCCGGTGGCGGACGCGGTTCGAGGCGGAGGGGATCGGCGGGCTGTACAGCCGGTATCAGGGGGCACCCCGCCGTGTGCTGACGGCGAGGATGGAAGCCCGGATCCTGGCGAGGACGCGGACGAAGCCGAAGGATGGCTCGACGCACTGGACGACGCGCAAGCTAGCGCGGGAGCTTGGGATCCACCACATGGCAGTGCAGCGGGTGTGGGCGCGGGCGGGGATCAAGCCTCACCGGATCGAGCGATACATGGCGTCAGACGATCCGGAGTTTGAGGCCAAGGCAGCGGATATCTTGGCGCTGTATCTGAATCCACCGCAGCATGCGGCGGTGTTCTGCGTCGACGAGAAGAACGACATTCAAGCCCTGGACCGGCTTGACCCTTTGTTGCCGTTTTCGCCGGGGCGCCTGGAGCGGCATGGCTTCGAGTACTACCGTCACGGAACCGTGTCATTGCTGGCTGCTTTCGACACCGAGACGGGGACGGTCTTCGGCCAACCGGTGCCGCGCCACACTAGCGCAGAGTTCGTTGCCTTCCTGGCACAAGCGGTTGCCCGCGAGCCGCGCGACCGCGAGATCCACATCGTCCTGGACAAACTTTCGACCCACAAGACACAACGCGTCCGGGAGTTTCTCGACGAGCATCCCACCGTCCACCTGCACTTCACGCCGACCTACTCCTCGTGGCTCAACCAGGTCGAACTCTGGTTCTCCAAGATCGAACGTGACGTCATCGCCCGTGGCGTCTTCACCTCAACCAAGGACCTCGCCAGAAAACTCATGCGCTACATCCGCCGCTACAACCAAACACCAAAACCCATCAAGTGGAACTACTCCGACCCCAGCCGTCGAATCCGCCCTACCAGTTCCACTTCAACCGTTACAGGCCACTAGGGACTCGCGAGAAGTGAGCTAGCGCGTTAGTGACCGCCTGCGCGCCTCCGCAGCCTCGGTTGCCCGTCAGCTTCCACCGTGCTATCTTCATGTGGAGTCTCTACTGTGAAAGAGCGACGTCAAACGTGCGATACGAATTGACGCGCCACCTCCACTTTCGCGACCGCGAGATTGAACGCGACTTCCGCGCTCGCGACAATCTCGCGAGCGTCCGCCCAGCTCGCTTCTGCTACCTATCTGGATCAGCGCTTTGGGCGGGGTTCGGTTTGGTCGACGTACTGGTTGCATCAGAGCACCTGCAAGCTCTCTGGGCGATTCGCTTTGGGATCGGCTTGCCCACCCTCGCGTTGGCGCTGATCGCGACCTATGTGACGAGCCTCCAAAAGGGACTGAAGACAATTGGATTCCTGGTCACAATCATTTGCGGAAGTTCAATTATCGCAATGGTGGCGGTGCTAGATGCTCCGGCATCAGACCTTTATTATGTAGGCCTTATCCTCGTCCTTTTTTACTCCTATATACTCGCTCAACTCTCATTTCTGCAGGCAGCGATATCAGGATCTTTTCTGTTTCTTTTCTATGAAATCATCCTGTTCAATAAGTCATCAAATATGGATGTGTTGGTGAACAACACCTCGTTCGTCATCTCGACGATATACATTGGGCTCTTTGCCTGTAGGACACTTGAGACGCACCGCAGAACGGATTACGCAAGGCGTCGGACAATTGCGGATGTCAATCGTCGACTGAGTGAACTCACGGTTCAGCTTTCACATCTTAGCTCGCACGACGATCTCACAGGATTGCTTAACCGGCGTCGGCTGCAGACAGCATTCACTGAGGCGACGAATCGCATTGAGGTACTTCGGGAGGCGACCGCGGTGATGCTGATCGATGTCGACGATTTCAAGCAGGTTAATGACCAGTACGGTCACGACGTCGGCGACGAGGTGCTCGAGCAGGTCGGCGACGCGATCCGCAGAAACGTGCGCGCCGAAGACACGGCTTTTCGCTACGGAGGTGACGAGTTCCTGATCCTCCTTCCCGGCAGGTCCGCTGTCGGGAGCGCCGCCACGGCGACTCGAATCGCCGCCGCGTTTCGGGAGTGGGCAGGCGCCGCAGCCATGCCGGCCGGCACCGGCGTCGGCGTCAGCATCGGCGTGACCGAGGTCGTGTCCTCCCTCGACACGCTGCGCTACGTGATGCAGCTCGCCGACGCTGCGATGTATGAAGCCAAACGTCGCGGGAAGGGCAGGATCGTGATTCAACCTCGGTCCCGCGACGCTGCCCCCGAGCCTCGCTCAGAAGCGAGGGATCCACACCACCTTTCCCTGGCGGGCCGTGAGGGCAAGCCGCTCGGCGGCCACACCCATCGGCGGCGCCGCAGGCTGTAACGGATCTCGCCGCGCCGCCAATGGTGGCGTCGGGCCCCGACTTCCAGGATAATGCTCTGCAGTGAAGATGACCCCCATGCTGCGCCAATATCTGGAGCTGAAGCAGCAGGCCGGCTCCGCACTTCTGCTGTACCGAATGGGGGACTTCTACGAGCTCTTCTTCGAGGACGCCCAGCGGGCAGCTCCGGTGCTGGGCATCGCGCTCACCCGCCGCCGCCACAACGATGCGGTCGAGGCTCCGATGTGCGGCGTGCCCTACCACGCTTTTGACGGCTACCTCGGCAAGCTGCTCGAAGCCGGGTTCAGGGTTGCCGTTGCCGAGCAGGTCGAGGACCCGGCCACGGCCAGAGGGCTGGTACGGCGGGAGATCGTCCGCACCCACACTCCGGGGACCGTGTCGTCCACCGATCTCCTCGAGGGCAGCGAGCGCTGCTTCCTGGCAGCCTTCGGCGGGGACGACGAGTCGTACGCCCTGGCGTGGCTCGAGCTGAGCACCGGGACGTTCGAGGGCATTCGCTGCGACACCCGCGTCGCGCTCTCCGAGCAGCTTGCGCGACTGCGACCGCGCGAGATCCTGGTTGCCGAGGGATGGGATGGGTGGCTCGAGGTCTGGCCAGCCGAGCTGGCACCCCCGACCGTGACCCCGATCCCGGCCGAGCAGTTCTCGCCGTCGGCCGGCGAGGAGCGCCTGCGCAGGGTGCTCGGCGTCAGCTCACTGCGCGGGTTCGGCCTGGAGTCAGGAGAGCCGCTCGTCGGCATGGCGGGCGCCCTGCTCGGCTATGCCGAGGGCACGCAGCGAGGCAGCCTCGGGCACCTGGCAACCTTCGTGCGTCGGCAAGCGGACGACGCGCTCATCATCGACCGCGCCAGCCTCGGCAACCTCGAGATCGAGCGCGCCGCCGACGGGCGCCGTGAGGCCTCGCTTGTCGGGGCTCTCGACTGCACGCGAACTCGGATGGGGTCGAGGCGGCTCCGCGACTGGCTGACGCGGCCGAGCGTCGACCTCGAGGTCATCGCCGAACGCCATCGTGCGGTGGCCGAGCTGACGGAAGACCCCTCGCTGCTGGGGGTGCTGAGCACGGCACTCGAAGACGTCCCCGATCTCGAGCGCCTGGCGGCGCGAGTGGGCCTGCGGCTCGCGACACCGCGCGAGCTGCACTCCCTGCGCAGCTGTCTCGTTCAGCTGCCGGCCCTGCGCGAAACCGCTCGTCGCGCGACCTCACCTCTCCTGCGTCGCCTGGCTGACGCGCTCGACCCTCTCGAGGACGTCGCTGGCCTGCTGCACACCCGCCTCGCGGCGAACCCCGCCGCCGTCGTCGGCTCCGGAGTGCTCGCCAGCGGCTGGGACCCGGAGCTCGACGAGCAGCGCCAGCTCGCCCGCGGTGGCAAGGAGCTGCTGGCCGGGATCGAGATCGCCGAGCGCGAGGCCTCGGGCATTTCCTCGTTGAAGGTCCGCTACAACAAGGTCTTCGGCTACTACATCGAGGTCAGCAAGGCCAATCTCGAACGGGTGCCGCAGCACTACGAGCGGCGCCAGACGCTCACCAACGCGGAGCGCTTCGTCACGCCGGAGCTCAAGGAGCTCGAGTCCAAGATCCTGGCCGCCGAGGAACGGGTCGTCAGCCGCGAACGCGAGCTGTACGACGCCCTCCTCGCCGAGCTGTGTCGCCACGCGCAACGGATGACCACCAGCGCCGGCGCCGTGTCCGGGCTGGATGTGCTCTCTGCCTTCGCCGAGCGTGCGCGGCGGTGGAACTACTGCCGGCCGCTGATGGAGGACTCGCCCGGGATCGTCATCCGCGAAGGCCGCCACCCTGTGCTCGAGCAGATCCAGCGGTCACCCCCATTCATCGCCAACGACTGCGAGCTCGACCCGGGGTCGGCTCAGATCGTGCTCTTGACCGGCCCCAACATGGGGGGGAAGTCGACCTATCTGCGCCAGGTCGCGCTGATCACCCTCATGGCGCACGCGGGCTGCTTCGTGCCGGCAGCGTCCGCCACCATCGGTCTGACCGACCGGATCTTCACCCGCGTCGGGGCCTCCGACATGCTCGCCCGGGGCGAGTCGACCTTCATGGTCGAGATGACCGAGGCCGCGAACATCCTCCACCACGCCACCGCGCGCTCGCTGGTGATCCTCGATGAGGTGGGCCGCGGCACGGCGACCTTTGACGGCCTGTCGCTGGCGTGGGCGATCGTCGAGTACCTCCACGATCAACCGGCTCACGCCGCACTGGTGCTGTTCGCGACCCACTACCACGAGCTCACCGACCTCGCCAGCGTGTTGCCGAGGCTCGTGAACCGGTCAATGGCGGTCAAGGAGTGGCGGGGCGCCATCCTGTTTCTCCACCGAGTGGTGGAGGGGCCGGCCGATCGCTCGTACGGGATCCACGTCGCCCAGCTCGCCGGAGTCCCAGCGAGCGTGTGCGGTCGAGCCGAGCAGATCCTCACCACCCTGGAGCGTCACGAGCTCAAGATCATCGACACTTCCGCGAGCGGGGACCAGGTTCAGGGGCGGCTCGAGCGCATCCAGCAGCTCGGCCTGTTCCGGCCGGCGGCGGAAGAGGTGGCCGATCAGCTGCGCCGGGCCGAGCCCGACCGGCTCACCCCGCTCGAGGCGCTCAACCTCGTTGCGACGCTCAAGAAACGGCTGACCGATGAGGATTGACGAAGCGCCGCTGATCGTCGGCCTGCCCGGAACCTCGCTCGACGCCGGGCAATGCGGGGTCCTTGCCGGAGTGAGGCCGACCGGCGTCATCCTGTTCGCGCGGAACATCGTGAGCGCCGAGCAGGTGCGTGAGCTCGGGGCGGCCCTCGACGACCTCGAGCCGCGACCCTTCGTGGCGATCGATCTCGAGGGCGGCGCGGTCAATCGGTTGGCGGGGCTGTGGGGCACGCTGCCGTCGCCGGCCGCAGCTGCGGCGGTCGGACGGCGAGCCGTGCGCGCCCTCGGCGAGGCCGCGGGGGCGGGATGCCGGGCGCTCGGGATCCACCTCGACCTCGCTCCCGTCATCGACCTCGACTGCGGCGAGGGCTTCATCCCCGCCCAGGGACGCTGCCTGAGCGCGAGCCCGGAGCGCGTGGCGACGCTCGCGCGGGTTTTCAACGAAGGCCTCGCCTCCTGGGGCGTGGCAGGCTGTCTGAAGCACTTTCCAGGTCTCGGGGCGATCGCTGCCGACACCCACGCGGAGCTGCCGGTGATCCCGCCGCTCGATCAGGGGCGTCACATCGAGGCTTTTGCAGCGCTGTCAGAGGATATCCCGATCGTCATGGTCGGCCACGCGGTGGCGCCAGGCCTCGGCGACCCGGACCGTCCGGCGACGCTTGCTCCGAGCGCGGTCGCGAAGGCGATCAGCTTGCCCGGCTCGCCCGTGGTGCTCAGCGATGACCTCGAGATGGGTGCGTTGTCCGGCCTCGGCGACCTCCCCGATCTGGTGGTTGATGCGCTGCGCGCGCGGAACCATGGAGTGCTGGTCTGCAAGGCCTTCGACCGCCTGCCGGAGATCATCGGTCGGATCGAGGACGCGATGGCGTCGGACTCCGCATTCCGGATGCGCCTCACCGAGACCACGGCTCGCCTCGGCACGCTGCGCCGGGACCTGTGCCGGAGCATGGCCGCGGTGCCGATGCCGGACGACCAGCTGGTGGCGCAGCTTTGGGAAGACGCGCGTCGTCTGGTCGGCCCCTGACGGGAGCGGTGGCGCCCCGCGGGCGACGATCTCCAGGCTGATCATCGCCGGAGCCTTGTGCGGCCACCTGCCTTGGCGGCACAATGTCGCTGATGCCGGCGCCACCTGCTGCCGTCCTGCTGTCCGGCGGGCTCGACTCGGCGACCGTCCTCGCGATCGCGCGCGCCGACGGCTACGTCTGCCACTGCCTGACCGTCGACTACGGCCAGCGCCACAGGATCGAGTTGGAGGCGGCACGCGCCGTTGCGCAGGCGCTCGGCGCAGCTTCCCACCGTGAGCTCAAGGTCGACCTCCGCGCCATCGGCGGTTCGGCCCTCACCGACGCCATCGAGGTCCCGTCGGACCGGCGGCCAGATCCCTCGAGGGTGCCGGTGACATACGTGCCGGCGCGCAACACCGTGCTCCTCTCGCTCCTGCTCGGCCTTGCCGAGGTCGTTGGCGCGGCTGACCTTTTCCTCGGCGCCAATGCGGTCGACTACTCCGGCTACCCGGACTGCCGTCCGCGGTTCATCGAGGCGTTCGAACAGCTCGCAAACGTCGCCACTGCTGCCGGCAGCGAGCGCGGGACTCGCTTCCGCGTCCACGCCCCGCTGCTCCATATGACCAAGGCCGAGATCATCCGGCGCGGGCTTGCGCTCGGCGTCGACTACTCGCTGACCCGCTCGTGCTACGACCCGGCACCGTCGGGCGCGGCCTGCGGCCGGTGCGAGGCCTGCCAGCTGCGGCGCCGGGGGTTCGCGGAGGCAGGGGTCGCCGACCCCACGCGATACGCGGGATAGGCCCTCGCCGTGCCCGAGCCAGGGAGCGGAATGGGCGATCACACTCTAGGCCCATACCAGCTCGAACCGCAGCGTGCGCGGAGCACGCAGAGACGGACCATTCAACCTTCCAGCCATTCCCCCCGCGGTCTCTTCGGCCTCTGCGGTTCAAGTCCGCGACAGGCCGGACTGAAACTCGCCACCGACCGGGTCAGGTGGCGATGGCGAAGGCGAAGCGGCCGGCAAACGCGATCGCGGTGGCGACCACTGTCGTCAAGCCTGCCACCCACGCCGTGTCCCGCCATCCCATCTCGCGCGCCATGACCGCGAGCGTCGCGATGCAGGGCACGTAGAAGACGACGAACAGCGTGAAGGTCATCAGCTGCGCGACGGTCATCGCGCTGCCGACGTCAGTGGTGCCGAGCGCCTGCACGAGCATGACGAGCGTGAGCTCCTTGCGCAGCACGCCGAACACCAGGGTCATGCCGACGGCGGCCGGCAGCCCGAGGACCGTCACGGTCAGCGGGGACAGCATCGCGTTGATGCCGTCGTGGGCATGGAACCACTCGAGAAGGCCGAGCACCACCGACGAGGCGACCAGCAGCGGCCAGGCGATGGTGATGAACTCGCGCATCGTCAGCCATGTCTTTGCCGCGAGGGTCCTCGGGTGCGGCACGCTGAGCTCCGGGATCTCCAGGATGAGCCCGGGAGAGCTGCCGCGCATCCTCCGGCCCAAGATGTTCCCGAGGACCACGACCACGCCCAGGTTGAGCAGGTAGACGAGAAGCGCCCACAGCGGGCCGAGATAGGCTGCGACCAGCCCGAAGATGACCACGCTTCGAGCTGAGCAAGGGATGAACGCCGCCAGCGCGCCGGTGATACGCCGATCTCGCTTCGACTCCAGGATCCTCGTCGACATGATGGCCGGCACCGAGCAGCCGTAGCCGAGGATGAGCGGCAGCACCGACTTGCCGTGCAGGCCGATGCGGTGCATGAGGCTGTCCAGGATGTAGGCGAGCCGCGGCAGGTATCCGGTGTCCTCGAGGATCGCCAGGCCGAGCAGGAACGGGATCAGGTACGGCAGGACGATGGCGACCCCGCCGGCGAGGCCCATGACAATCCCGTCGGCGACAGTGGCGAGGAGGCTTCCCGGTTCGAGACGGCCGACGACCGCCGCGTTCACGTGCTCGAAGAGCTGGACGAGGGGGCCTTCGATGCGCCGCCCGACGCCGAAGACTCCCCAGAACAGCGTCGTCAGGATGGCGACCATGAGCAGGCCACCGGTCCACGGGCCCAGCAGGAGCCGATCGAGCCACTCCCTCCAACCGACACTGGGGCTGCCGTGGACCGACACCTGCTCCTCGATCGAGTGCGCCACCGCGTGCCGGCCCCCGGACACGATCTGGTCGGCCGACCATCCATGGGCCCGCTCGAGATCCGAGACGGCCACCGCGACCGCCGCCTCCAGCCCGGGGTACCAGCCGAGGACGATGCCGTGGAAGTGGCGGTCATCCTCGATCAGCTTGGTGGCCGCAAACCTCAGCGGCACGCCGGTCTTGACCCCCGATTCCTGCAGAGCCGATGACACCGTCGCCAGGGCGTGCTCGACCTCTCGATCGAGGCGCCTCGCGGGCGCTGGGCCGCCGACGTGCGCGTGCCGGAGGGCGGTCCGGAAGAGCTCACGCAGACCCTTGCCCCGCCTCGCGATGGTCGCGACCACCGGCACGCCCAGCTCACGCTCGAGTCCGGAAACGTCGACCGAGATGCCGCGCCGCTCGGCCTCGTCGACCATGTTGAGGGCGACGATCATCGGCCGCTGAAGCTCGAGCAGCTGGAGCGTGAGCTCGAGCGACCGCCCGAGCCGACTCGCGTCGACAACATCGATGATGAGGTCGTAGCCGCCATCGAGGAGGTAGCTCTCCCCCTCGCCCGCAACCGTGTCCGACGAGGTCAGCGAGTAGACGCCGGGCAGGTCGACCACATCCACCTCGCGACCCTGGATGAGGGCGCGGCTGACCGTGTAGGAGACCGAGGAGCCCGGGAAGTTCGCGGTGGCGGACCGGTAGCCCGCCACCGCATTGAAGATCGTGCTTTTCCCGGAGTTGGGCTGCCCGGCAAGGACGAACTTCATCTGGGCGCCGCCCGCCCAGGGTTGGCCGTGTCCACGAGGCTGGTGACCGTGCCGTCGACATCGACCCGGACCTTGCTGGCGATGCCGCGGCCGATCGCGATCCTGGTGCCGTTGACCTCCACCAGAACCGGGCCGTGGAATGGCGCGCGCTCGACCACGGTCAGCCAGTCGCCGACGTGGATCCCCAGCGTGTTGAGGTGCGACCGGACGCCGTGCCCGCCATCGATCATGATCACCCTGGCCTGGCGGCGGACGCCGACCGCGTCGAGTGTCATCATGCGCGAGACCGCCCTCCCGAATTGCGATCATAACTCATATCGCGGAAATTGCTAACCCACCTGAATTCTTCAACTTCGGTCCGGCAAACCCTCTCGACGGCGATGACTCAGGGACATTCGTTGTTGCAGGTCGGTCCTGTCAAACGAGACGCTGTTTCACTGTCGGCCAGCGCTCTCGACCCCCGCTCCGGCCCGTCGAGCCGTCCCCGCAACGCTACAATCCCCGGCAACGGAGGTGGCCATGACCGCGCAGCCGTTCCAGATGGAGCTGACCGAGCTTCCGGAGCAGCCGTCGTTCGAGCCCGGGATCCGCCGCGCTCCCAGCCGCGGTTTCGACCTCAGCCGGCGCGACGCCGCCATCGCCCTCAGAAACGCCCTGCGTTACGTCCCGGTCGAGCACCACGGCGTGGTCGCGCCGGAGTTCCTGCGGGAGCTCGTCGCGACCGGCAGGATCTACGGCTATCGGTATCGGCCCGCGGGACGCATCGTCGGCCACCCCATCGAACACTACCGCGGCCGCATCCTCGAGGCCCGGGCGATGCAGGTCATGATCGACAACAACCTCGACTTCGATGTCGCCCTCTACCCCTACGAGCTGGTCACCTACGGCGAGTCCGGCCAGGTCTGCCAGAACTGGATGCAGTACCGGCTCATCAAGCGATACCTCGAAGTCATGACGGCGGATCAGACCCTCGTCGTGAGCTCGGGGCACCCGCTCGGGCTGTTTCCGTCACGTCCCGAAGCCCCCCGGGCCGTCGTGACCAACGGCCTCATGGTGGGGATGTTCGACACCCCCGAGGACTTCCACCGGCTCGCCGCGATGGGCTGCGTCAACTACGGGCAGATGACTGCGGGCGGTTGGATGTACATCGGGCCGCAGGGCATCGTCCACGGCACCTACATCACGCTCCTCAATGCCGGCCGGCTCTACCTCGGAGTCCCCGACAGCGGGGACCTGCGCGGGCACACCTTCGTGTCGTCCGGGCTCGGGGGCATGTCAGGTGCGCAGGGCAAGGCCCTCGAGATCGCCGGTGGCGCCGGCATCATTGCCGAGGTTGACCGGTCGCGCATCGAGACCAGGCTCGCGCAGGGCTGGGTGACGAAAGCGACCGCCGACATCGCCGAGGCGGTGGAGTGGATGATCGCCGCGCGCGACCGCGGGCAACCGGTTTCCGTGGCCTATCACGGCAACGTCGTCGACCTCCTCGAGCACATCGACCGCCAGGGGGTCGACGTGGAGCTGCTGTCCGATCAGACCTCCTGCCACGTGCCCTACGACGGCGGCTACACCCCGGCCGGCCTGACCTTCGAGCGTGGCAGGGAGATGCTGCGCGATGACCGTGATGCCTTCCGCAGGCTGGTCGATGTCAGCCTGGGCCGTCACTTCGAGGTGCTGCAGCGCCTGTGCGGACGCGGCGTCCACTTCTGGGACTACGGCAACTCCTTCATGAAGGCCGTGCTCGACGCCGGCGTGACGGCGATCGCCCGCAACCGGCGGGACGCCACCGAGGGGTTCATCTGGCCCTCCTACGTCGAGGACATCATGGGCCCGATGTGCTTCGACTTCGGCTACGGCCCGTTCCGCTGGGTCTGCCTCTCCGGAGAGCCGAGCGACCTCCGCCAGACCGACCGCGCCGCGATGGACTGCATCGATCCCGACAGGCGCGGCCAGGATCGCGACAACTGGCAGTGGATCCGCGATGCCGAGGCCAACCGGCTGGTGGTGGGGACCCAGGCCCGGATCCTCTACGCGGACGCCGAGGGCCGCACCCGGATCGCCCGTCGCTTCAACTCGATGGTCCGCGAGGGCCGGATCGGTCCGGTGATGATGGGGCGCGATCACCACGACACCGGCGGCACCGACTCGCCGTTCCGGGAGACCGCCAACATCGCCGACGGCTCGAACCTGACGTCCGACATGGCACACCAGTGCTGGGCCGGCAACGCGGCGCGGGGCATGACGATGGCGGTGCTCTCCAACGGCGGCGGGGTCGGCACCGGCAAGGCGATCAATGGCGGCTTCGGGCTCGTCCTCGACGGGTCCGAGCGCGTCGACCGGATCCTGGACACGGCGCTGGAGTGGGATGCCATGAGCGGCGTGTCGCGTCGCGCCTGGGCGCGCAACCCGAACGCCATCGAGACGGTGACGGCCTGGAACGGGTACAACGCCGGCCGCGGGCACGTGACCGTGCCGGCGGTGGCCGACGACGGGCTCGTGAACCGCTTGGTGGCTGCCGCCTTCGAGCGGCGCTAAGTGTCGGTCCCGAGCGAAGATCGACCGGACAGCTCATCGTCGGAAGTGGGCGCGGAAGCGGGCGCGGATCGAACTGCCGACCGGATCCAGCACCGTCCAACTGGACCCGCATCTCCCCGTCTCCGCTGCTTCTCACCTACACTGAGGGCATGGGAACCCTTCTCCAGCACCTCCCGCCGGAGCTATCGGGGTTCGTGCTGACGCTGGTGCTCGGGCTGCTCATCGGGTTCGAGCGCGAGGAGCACGAGCCGCAGGGCCTGGGCGGCGTGCGGACCTTCCCGATCATCGGCCTCGGCGGCTTCCTGCTCGTGAGGGCGTTCCCGGGGTCCGCCGTGCCCTTTGCGGCCGGGCTCGTGGCCCTCGGCACGCTGGTCGCGCTGTCGTACTGGGGCGGCCTGCGCACCGGCGAGCCGGGCATCACCACCGAGACCGTTGCCCTGCTCACCTTCGTGCTCGGCGGCGCGGCCGCCCAGGGCCTTTACTGGGTCTCGATCGCGGCCGGTGTGGTAGCCGTCATCCTGCTCCAGGAGAAGACACGCCTGGAATCGCTGGCCGTCAACCTGCCTCAGAACGAGCTGCGCACCGCGGTGAGGTTCCTCCTGCTCACCGGCGTGATCCTGCCGGCGGTCCCGAACCAGCCCTTCACCGACTTCGGGATCAACCCCTTCTCGATCTGTCTGGTGGTGGTCGCGGTCTCCGGCATCTCGTACCTCAGCTATCTGCTGCAGCGGTTCTGGCGGCGCGAGGGCGGCCTGTTCCTGGCCGGGCTCCTGGGCGGCGCCTACTCATCAACCGCCACGACGGTGGCCCTGGCGCGCAGCGCGAACCAGCAGGTCTGGCCGCCCACTGCGTATGTCGGCGCGATCGTGGCCGCGACCGGAATGATGTACCTCCGCCTGTGGGTCCTGGTCGCTCTGTTCGCGCCCAATCTCGCTCGCGAGCTCGCGGTTATGTTCTGGCTGCTCGGCCTCGCCGCGATCGGCTTCGGTGCGCTCGTCGGCCGGCGTCACGCCGGCAACACCGTTCCGAGCCAGGCCTCGGCGGAGGGCGACCGACGCCCGGCAACCACCAACCCCCTCGAGCTCTCTTCGGCGCTCACCTTCGCCGGGCTCTTCCTCGTGGTCCTCGTTGTCACCAGGATCGTTGCCGGCCGCTTTGGAGGCACCGGCCTGCTCGTGATGGCAGCGATCATGGGGACGACCGATGTCGACCCGTTCATCCTCGGCCTCACCCAGCAGGCCGCCGGCGGACCGCTGGTGGCGATCGCGGCGCTCGCGGTGGTGGTCGCTGCTGCCGCCAACAACCTCATGAAAGGGATCTACGCCTTCGCCTTCGGACCGCGGAGCGTCGGCACCCCGGTGCTGCTCATCCTCGTCAGCCTTGCGGCCGTCAGCATCGTCCTCTTTCACATCATCTGAGGCGACGGGAAGCACTCCTGAGGACCGTCTCGGGTCATGGCTCCCGCGGTGCAGTCGTATCTCGTGTGGGCTCTGGAGCCGACGCCGCCGAGTAGTAGTACGCCACGGTCCGCGCGCGTATCGGCGTCTGGTTGACCGGCCCGCACTCGAGATCGATCTCGACCGCCGTCGACCAGATCGGCGCGTCGCCGAGCATCAGGCGGTACATGGCGGTGGTGGCGGTCCCGCCCGCCTCCACCCGGTCCTCGGTCATCCCGTGCAGGGGGTGTCGAAACGGCACCGGGCCCGGACGGTCGATCTGAAAGTAGAAGCCGCCACCGAAGAAGTCCTCCACGCCGGTGCCTCGCAGCAGGGGCTCGGGCCCGCCGTCCACCAGCACCTGCTCATCACCTTCCAGGTAGTCGCGGCTGCCACCGGACCGCGAACCCAGCTCGGCGAAGAGGCCGACCCACTTGCCGCGGCCCGAGGCCGCCAGCACCCGATGTGGCCGGCCCGGCGTCGTCGACTCGGCAGCACTGCTCGCGGCGCCGAACAGGCCACTGTCCGGGTGCGGCGCGCGGCCGACTCGCCGGACCGCGAACTCGACCGGCACCTTGCCGCGGGCGCCGGTGCGGCCGCGCGCCAGCTCGACGACCGCGCTCTCGAAGAACGGCATCGGGAAGTAGGCGTAGAGGTCGTCGTCGTCGGTCGCGCCGAACAGCAGCGAGCGCACCGGCTCGGAGTCGCCGCCACCGACGCCGAAGAAGTCGGCGACCGGCATCGACACCCGGACGGCCCCGTCGAACAGCAGCCGCAGCTCGACGCCGTCCCAGCGGTCGCGCGGCAGCCTGAGCAGGAGCCCGTTGATCACATCAGCGCGGGAGAAGGCCGCGACGACCGCCCGGGTCCCTCGCCCCAGCTCGATCGATCCTGCAGACGTCGGGAACGGCCCTCCGGCCCAGGGGTCGGCCGCAGGCTCCCCCCCGAGCAGCGCCTGCCAGCCCTCCAAATCCTCCTCCCCGGTAAACGGCGCGACACCCTCCCCGGTCGCCAGCTCGTGGGCGGTGATCTGGAACCAGAGCTTCGCCTCCTCGGCACCGAGGAGCGACACGACGCAGGACTCCCGATAGGCGATCGGCACGAGGCTGATGTTGCCGCCGCTCGACATCAGCCGGTGCTCGACGAGCGGGGGGGCGAACGGCGGCACCTCGCCGCCGAAGAAGTCGGGCAGCGGCAGCTGCACCGCCACCTCGCCGTCGACGACGATCCGGATCCAGACCTCGGGGTCCAGGGGGCCGCTGACTCCGTCGTCGCCCTGGGTCATCCAGATCCGGGTGATGACGCCCGGCCCCTCAGCCTCGAACAGCACCCCTTCCTGTCCGTCGGACCGCAGGAAACGGCTGTCATCGGCAGAGTGACGGTCGAGAGCGCACCCGTCCGGGCAGTGGCTCGACCGCATGACCACGCGATCGCCGGTCGGAATCACGGCCAGCGCGGCCAGGTCGCGCCACACCTCCCACGGCGGCGGGACGGCGGCCGGCCGATCGGCAGCCGCTGCCGCGCCGCCGGACAGCAGCAGCGCCGCGACGAGGTTTCGGAGGCTGCGAGCGCGTCGTCGACGGTCCGCCCCGCCGTGGTAGCGGGCCACCGAACGCCGCGGCCGCCGCCCGAAGTCGGTCGGCAAAGAGCACGGGCTCACCGCGCCATTCTCGCCGACCTTCCGCAAAAAGAAAGGGCCCGCGCGGGCGGGCCCCTGCTCGGTAAATCGTGCGCGGATCAGCCGCCCGGGATGAGCTCACCGTCCTGGACCCTGAAGGTCACGGTCTGGAAAAGGCCGTCGAGCGCCTCCGGGTCGTCGTAGTAGCTGGTGAAGATTTCGGAGCTCGGGATCTCGTACAGGGTGACCAGCAGCGCCTCAGGGCCGGCCTCCAGCACCGAGAAGCCGTGGGCCCAGGTGTTGGCATAGACGATGTCGGACGTCGTGTACGGGTCGCCGATCGTGGAGACCTGGAGCAGCGTCGCCAGGTACTGCAGGAGCAGGTCGCGCTCCGGGCTCGGCGGGAGAATCTCGCCGATGCGCCGCGCAACCTCGTCGCCGATCGTGGCCGAGGAGATCGCCGCCGAGGTGAACTCGTAGACCCCATTCTTGTGGTCGGTGACGAAGGCCGCGTGGATGTCGCCGGAGATCACCACCGAGTTCGGGACCACGCCGAGCAGCCCGAGGATCTCCAGCTTCTTCTGCGGGAAGCCGTCCCAGTCATCGGCCGTGATGCCGATCCGGGTGCGGAGGTAGGGGGGAAAGTCGTCAGGCAGCATGGGCTCGATGGCCGGGTGGGTGAAGTCGACCAGCAGCGGGGTCAGCATCACCGAGGAGCCGAGCACCTTCCAGGTCGCCGGACTTTGCAGCATGGTGCCCTGGAGCCACGCCGTCTGCGCGCCACCGAGGGCCTCCTGGGCGGCGCCGCCGGTGGACAGGTAGCGGTGGGCCGCAAGCAGGTTGAAAGTGTCCCACAGGTACTGGTTGCGCGAACCGATCGACGAGTACAGTCCGGTCTTGCCCACATAGGCGTAGGAGATGCCGCGCGGCAGCGTCGCCGTCACCTCAGGGGTGAACACCTCCGCGATGCCAAGGCCCGCGAACAGGGAGTTGAGGACGGTCGTGCTCACGTTCCCGCTCAGCGCCTGCTCGGCGATCCCGATCGCCGCCGAGATGTTGAGCGTGGGATCGGCCTGCATGTAGCCTCCGGCAGCGGCCAGAGTCGCGGTTTGCCTGAGGATCGGGAACGCGGCGCCGAGCACGTCCATGTCGACGTAGGGATCGAAGCTGCCCCGGACTGCCTGCCACACCGGCTCGGTCAGCAGCTCGATGAGCGCCGGCTCGTCGACCGCGATCGTGCCCGGGAAGGCGTCCTCGGGGACGATGTGGTCGGGCCGGTAGGTGCGGTAGTCGGTGAGGACCAGGTGGAGGTTCCGTCCGAACAGGTAGTCGCGGTAGATCCGGGTGTTCGGCCACAGCACGCTGGCGTCGATCTCCAGCGTCCCGTCGTCGCCGAGGCCGATCTCGGTCGGCGCCCACTCGAAGAAGGCCTGCTCGGCGTTGAGCTTGCGGGCCTCATTGTACTCGTCGACACGGCCTGCAAAGTAGGTCGATGTCGCGCCCCACGCATCGTCCGAGTACTCGTGGTCGTCCCAGATCACGATCATCGGCCAGCGCTCGTGCACCTGCTGGTACACCGGATCGGAACGGTAGGTCCGATAGATGTCGCGGTAGTTGGAGAGGCTCGCCGCGGCGTAGTACGGGTCGTCGGGGCCTCCCAGCGCGATTGCGCCTTCGAGATCCTCGAAATCGATCCGGCGCTCCGGGTCCGGCGTCTGGAACTCCGGATCGCCGGTCGTCTCGTAGATCAAGTCGCCGAGGTGGACCACGAAGTCGATGTCCTCGTCGTGGTCGCGCAGCAGCTTCAAGTACGCGTTGTAGTAGCGGCCGATGTAGTCCTGGCAGTAGACCACGGCGAAGCGGACCGGCACGTCCATGTCGGGCGACGGCGCCGTCTTGGTCCGTCCGACCGGCGACACCTCCATCGCGGCGCCGCTGCCGTAGACGAAACGATAGTAGTAGGTCGTGTAGGGCTGGAGCCCTTCGATGCGGGCCTTGACCACCCAGTCGTACTGCTCCAACGCCACCAGGTCGCGCGTGGCCACGATGCTCTGGAATTCCTCGTCCGTGGCCACCTCGACCCGGAGCGCATCCGGCATCTCGGGGCTGGCGAGGCGGGTCCACAGCACCACGCTGTCCGGGTGCGGGTCGCCCGACGCCACCGACTGCGGGAACATGTCGGCGGACGCGATCGCGGCAACCCAGAGACAGCCCACCATCACGAGCGCACAGGCAAGCCACTTCACTCTCTGCAGCATCATCGATATCCCCCCTTCTGCCGCGGAGCCATCACCCCGCAACAGCGTTCTCGGCACTCACCCGATTCAGGCCCTCCGCTGCAACCCCTTCGATTGGCACCCATGGTACACGGACTTCCGCGCGGCGTCACGCCTGCGCCCGCCGGTGCGCGCGTCGGCGCTGCGGCCCCTGCGCGCCGGCCGGCCGGCGACCGCCCGGCTCTCGACAACGGCCAACTGCCAGCCTTCGCGGGGGTGCCGGCGCGCGCGCCCGGGCCCAGCGCGCCCAGCCTACCCGTCGCTCTCCGTCTCGGCGACGTCGGGGCTGCTCGCCATGATCTTGCTCATGTGCGCGAACGCCTCCAGGGAATGCGCCCGGTGGCGCACCGCGTACTGGGTGGCGATGGCGTTGAGGAGAACGATGATCGCGGCGACGGCGTTCGTGAACATCATGTTGTGGGTGCGCACCGGCAGCGTCCACGTCGCCAGGCCCGCCGCCGGAGAGGCGAGGCTGTCGGTGACTGCGATAGTGGTCGTTCCGCGATCCTGTGCCACCTTCAGCATGTCCAGGGTCTGGCGTGAGTAGGGCGGCAGCGAGATCACCAGCAGCAGGTCCGACGCCCGCAGCGCGAACGCCTGCTCGGACGGCGAGGTGAAGTCACCGGAGAGCGCCGTACAGCGCACACCGACCTCGGTGAAGATGTATCTCGCCATCGCGATCAGAGGCGCCGACACTCCCATGCCGAAGACGTAGGTGTGGTCGGCGCTGCGCAGCAGATCCGCCACACGCTCGATCGACTCCACCGGGTTGAGCACGACCGTGGCGCGGATGTTGTCCGTCTCCAGGCGCGCCACCGACAGCAGGACGTTGCGGGGGCTGTCGGGCGCCGGAGGCTCGAGCTCCGGACGCTGCTCCGCAGCGTTGGGCAGCTGCAGCAGCTCGATCTTGAGGTCCCGGTAGCCTCGAAACCCGAGGCTCTGGGCGAAGCGGACGATCGTCGCTTCCGAGACCTCGGTCAGATCGGCCAGCTCCGGCACCGCGAGGAACGGCACCTCCTCGAGGTGCTGCACCAGGAAGTCGGCGATCGCCCGCTGCTGGGGCGGGAGGCCGCCGGCGGTGGAGAGCACGAAGTCCCGGAACTTCTCGGTCGACTCGAAGCGTGCCATGTGAACTCCTTCCCGGCCTCACCGGGGCGGCGCGCTGCCGCCTCCCCGCAGCCCTCGTTCAACCTTTCTTCCCTGCACCGCGAAGTCCCGGGACAGCGCCTGGTTCCCCACGCGGTTGTGGAGGTCGGCGAGCAGGTAGTACGCCAGCGCCAGGTCCGCGCCCGCGGGCCCGCGCGCCAGCGCCTGGTTGGCGAGCTCGATCGCCTCCTGGTACCCCTCCCCCGCCTCCAGGTAGTTGCGCGCGAGGTGAAGGTACGCCGGCACGAAGTCGGGCTCGAGCCGGATCGTCTCCTCGAGCAGCCGCCGCTCCTCGCCCGCTTGCCCGACTCGGCCGTGCAGCCGCGCGAGCCCATAGACCGGCCGATGGTCCGCCGGCGACAGGCTGCGCTCCGCCTCGTACTCGGCCATCGCCGCATCGAGCTGTCCCCGCGCCTCCAGGCTCTGGGCCAAGCACAGGTGGGCCCCCCGCAACCGCGGGTCGAGCTCGAGCGCCCTGGACGCCTGCTTCCCGGCGCGGTCGGCCGCTCCCTGCGCCAGCGCCACCACGGCCATCTCGAGGCTGGCGCCGGCCGACTCCGGATCGAGCTCGAGCGCGCGCTCGAGCGCCTGCCCAGCCGCGTCGAGCCGGCCGGCCTGGCGGGCGAACGAGCCGAGCACGAGCATCGGCCACGCCTCGTCCGGGCGCTGCTCGGCGGCGCGAGCGACCACCTCGAGGGCCTCGTCGGTGCGCCCCGACCGGAGCATCGCCGTCGCCAGTCCCATGCTCAACGCGAAGCTGCCGGGCTGGTGCGCAAGGCCTTTCTCGAACATGACCGCCGCCTCGTCGAAGCGGCCCCGGGCCAGCCGCACCCTGCCGATCAACGAGTAGGTCTCGGCGACCGCCGTGTCGCCGGCGAGCGCCTCTCCGAGAAGCTGCTCGGAGAGCTCGAGATCGCCGGCGCTGAGCGCGAGCCTCGCTTCCACCAGCCGGTTGTAGACGTCGATCCGCTGCCGCGGCGGCACCAGGCCCGAGCGGCTCGCCGGCAGCGACGGCTCGGCCGCGCCCGAGGCATAGCCGAGGGCGGCCAGGCTGGCGACCGTGTCGGGGTCCGGGAGCGCCCCTTTCCGGGCGGCATCCCGTGCCAGATCCGCGGTCAGGACGGCGTGCGCCTCGCGGAGACGCTCGACGGTCTCCGCCTCGGACGCTGCCAGGTCCTGCAGCTCGCCCGGGTCGCTGTCCAGGTCGTAGAGCTCGGGCTCGGACGACTCGAGGTAGTGGTAGCGCCGGTCCTGGATGCCGCTGAGAGGGCTCCAGCCGTAGCTGAAGGATGGGTAGAAGGTCTCCGAGTAGACCGGGCGCTCCTGCCACCGGCCGCCGCCGCCCAGCAGAGGCGCCAGGCTGCGCCCCTGGACAGCGGCTGGGATGTCGAGCCCGAACCGCTCGCACAAGGTCGGGAAGACGTCGACCAGCGACACCACCTCCGGCCGCCGCGATCCGCCGCCGCCCCGCAGGGGGTCGACGATGACCAGGGGCACGCGCAGGGTCGCTTGGTAGAGGAAGAGACCGTGCCCGTTCTCACCGTGCTCGCCGAGGCTCTCGCCGTGGTCGCCGGCGAGGACCATCATCGTCGTCGGCGCGCGGCCGCTCGCCTGCAGCCACGAGTCGAGCCGCGCGAGCTCGGCATCCGAGTAGGCGATCTCGCCGACGTACGGCCGGCCGCTGTAGCGCTCGCGGTAGGGGGACGGCGGATCGTAGGGATCATGGGGATCGAACACGTGGACCCAGGCGAAGAAGGGCTGTTCGGGACCGACCCCGTCGAGCCACGCCAGCGCATCGCCCACCACCTCGCCCGCTCTCCGCTGCAGGTCGCCGATCGAGACCAGCTCGGAGACGTCTCGGACCTGGAAGTCACCCGAGTAGTGCTCGAAACCCTGGTCGAGGCCCCAGCGGCGGTCGAGCACGAAGGCCCCGACGAAGGCCCCGGTGCGAAAGCCCTTGGCCTGGAACAGCTCGGCCAGGGTGGTGAGCTCCTGCGGGACCTTGAAGTCACCGTTGTTCCGGACACCGTGCCGCGGAGGATAGGTGCCGGTGAGCAGCGAGGCATGCGACGGCAGCGTCAGCGGCACCGGGGTGAGCGCCCGCTCAAAGAGCACGCCGCGCTCCGCGAGGCCGTCGATGAAGGGCGTCTCGATGTCGGCATACCCGTAGGCGCCGATGCGATCGGCGCGAACCGTGTCCAGCGTGATCAGGAGCAGGCCGCCGGGCGGCGGCGGGGCGGGCGAGGAACAGCCCGGCGCCCACAACCAGAGGGCGGCGCCCGCCGCCCCCAGGATAACGGAGACCAGCCGGGCCGTCCCTGTGCGCTGCACTCCCGCCACCTGCTACTCCTCGGCTGTCATGTAGCGCTCGAGCCACGATAGCATGCGCTGGGTCGCGTCGACGGCGTTGACCAGCGACCAGTCACCCGGGACATGCCCCTCGCCGGCGTAGACCGCGAGCTCGGCCGTCCGGTCGAGCCGCTTCAGCGCGTTGTACATCTGCTCGGCCTGCTCGACCGGGCAGGTCTTGTCGATGGCGCCGTGGATGAGCAGCAGCGGGGTGTGGATCCGGTCGGCGCGGAAGTAGGGCGAGTTCGTGAGATATCGCTGGAGGTTGGCCCACGGGTGGGTGCCCATCCGGCCCTGCCCGGTTTCCGACCAGACGAAGCTGAAGGTGTCGCCGTCGGGGCCCATCGTGGCGAAGCCGGACGCCAGGTCGTAGACCCCGTCGAGGGCCATCGCCGCCCGGAACAGGTTGGTGTGGCTGACCACCGCGGCGGTGCCGTAGCCGCCGTACGACTGGCCGGTGATGGCCACCCGATCGAGATCGACGAAGCCTCGGGCGGCTGCCTGGTAGACCTGGGCCAGGATCGCATCCGTCATCTCCTCGAGCGGGTTGCCGCCGGTCTCGCCCTGGGGGCTCAATGGCACGTCGACGAACAGCACCGCGTAGCCGCGGGTGGCGAAAATCTGGACCGGGATCGAGTTCGGCGCGCCGCCGCCGTAGTCCTGCGCCAGCTCCGAGAACCGCGAGCCGGCGTAGAAGTAGACGATGGTCGGCAGGGGCTTCCCGGGCTGCCACGCGGCCGGCAGGAAGACGGCCGACTGCACCTTCTGCAGCGACCCGTCGAAGGTCGGGATCACCGTCTCGAACATCTCCATTGGGCCGACCGTCACGTCGCCGAGCCGCGGCTCGACGGTCGTGATTCGGCGCAGCGACGTGAACCCCTTCTCGAAGCTGTAGAAGTCGGGCGGCGTCGTCAGGTTCTCGAAGCGGGCCACGATCTCCTCGCCGCCAGCGCCCACTCCGATCACGCCGATCCGGCCCGGGCCACGCCACAGCACGCGCTCCGCGCCGGTGGCGAGGTCGCGGCGCACGATCGTCCGCTCGGCGGATCCCTCGGCGGTCCGGATGAGGTGGATCGCGCCAGGCTCGGGCTGCCAGAGTGTCGCCGCGCCGGCCTTCACCGGCGTGCCGGCGGCCTCGAACCTCGTCGCCGCACCGCCGCCGACCGGTACCAGGGCGAGCTCGGTCGACGGCACGCTGTAGTAGGCGACCGCGCCGGCCGGCATCAGGCCGACCAGGATCGCGCTGCCGTCGGCGGTGAAGGCGAGCGGCAGGTCGTTGAGGTCGCCGAGCTCGTCGGCCAGCTTCCGCGGCTCGCCCGGCCCGTTCGCGGAGAAGTCGACCACCCACAGCCGCTTGCCCCTGGTGAAGGCGAGCCGCCGGCCGTCCGGGCTCCACAGCCACTCGGTGCCGTCGTAGAAGCGATCGGTGGCCTCCACGTCGGTCGCGACGACGATCCGGTCGCCGCCGGCCGTGGGCGCCACCGCGATGTCGTACACGAAGGTCGAGCTCGACTCGCCGGTCGCCCTGAAAATCGAGGAGTACGCGATCCACCGGTCGTCGGGCGACAGCGTGAAGAAGGTCGGCCGGGGCTCGCTGCCGGCGGCGGCGACCACCCGCACCGCGCCGCTCTCCACGTCGACCTCGGCGATCTCGGAGTTGTTCTCCTTGATCCAGAACTCAGTCATCGGGCTCGCCTCGGGTGGGGCCTCCTCAGCCGCGGCCGCTGCCTTGGTGCGGTAGACGGTGACGGTCGGGCCCTGCGCCTTCTCGGCGGCCGCGGCCTTCTCCGGCGGCTCGGGAGGTGCGAGGCCGGGCGCCAGCGGCACGTAGACGACTGTCCCGTCGGGGCTCCACAGCGGCTTGTCGACCGCCCACAGCTTGGCCTTGACCGGCGCCTCGCAGACCCGCCGCGAGGTCCCGGCGGCCAGGTCGTAGACGTAGAGCTGCGGGTAGCCGCCCTGGTCGGAGTAGTAGGCGAGCAGCCGCCCGTCGGGCGAGATCGAGGGGCGCCAGCAGTTGAGTCCGGCGGCGCACACCGCCCTGGCGTTGCCGTCGGCCACGCTCGTCACGAGCAGCTGCAGGCCGACCGAGCTCGCCGGCGTGCCGTTCGGCAGGTAGCGCGGCTCGGCCTCGAGGTCGCTCCCCGGGGCCTTCTCGGGCGGGGTGAAGACCTCGTAGGCGAGCCAGCGGCCGTCCCGGCTGAGGTCCGGCTGCTCCATGCGGCGCAGCTGGTTCTGGGTGTATGCAAGCTCGAGGTCGAGCGGCTCCGCCGCCGCCGCCCCGAGCGGCAGGGCGACCAGCAGCCCGGCCAGCGCCCACGAAACGCCATGGACTCGAATCGTCATCATCTCAGCCTCCAGCGGGTCATCCGCGTTCCTGTCCGGTTGGGGGAAAGACACCGGCCGAAGCGACCCACACCGCACCCGGCCCGTCCATGGTCGACGCAGCGCCCCAGGCCACGTAGAGGCGCCCGTCGTCGGTCAGCGCGATGCCGCCGTAGTCACCGTAGAACACCGCGAAGCCGTCATTGGTGGTGTGGCCCTGGGCGCTCGCCACGTTGGACAGCAGCAGCTCCTCGCCCCAGGTCGTGCCGCCGTCGGCCGTGCACCGCGCCCACATGCTCCGGGCCCCGGTGCGGTCGTCCACCCAGGCCACGCATGCCCGGCCGTCACCGGCCGCCGCCACCATCGGATAGTCGTGGTCCGCGAGGTCGCCCGAGGACGGCCGCGGCGCCTCGCTGACCGGGTACGGCGCCGACCAGGTCTCACCGCCGTCGGTGGACGTGCGCAGCACCAGCCGGTACGGCCGCCCGGCGCTTCCCTCGGTGGACACCGCGAAGGCGCGGCCGGTCGCGTCGACGGCAACTCCCGGATAGGCGGTCTTCACCCGGCACTCCGGCTCGTGGACGCATCCTCCCCTGGACCAGGGCGACGAGCCGAGGATCGACTCCCGCCAGCTCGCCCCCCAGTCGTCAGAGCTCAGCACGTGCAGGGTCGTGGTCGACGGTCCGCCGGCCTGCAGCTCGTCATTCGGGATCGAGGGGACCGAGAACCAGAGCCGGCCGTCGGGTGCCACCGCGAGCCCGGTGGGCCAGAAGTGGGTGTCGCGGTCCTGTACCGGGACCACGACGAGCGGCCCGGTCCAGCTGGACCCTCCGTCGTGAGAGACCATCAGCGAGGGACCGGGGCGGGACTCCAGCACCAGGGAGATGTCGCGGCCGTCGCGCGCCACCGCGAGCTCCGGCTTGTCGCTGACGTCGTGGTCCAGCACCGTCTGCACCGAGAAGCTGCGGCCGCCGTCGCGGGAGGTGGCGAGCCGCAGCAGCGCAGTGACCTCTCCGTCCGAGTCTTCGGCCACCTCCATGTACGAGACATGCACGGTGCCGCGGTCGTCGACCACGACCCGCTGGTCGCCCTGGAAAACCCCGGCCTCCGACACCGGCCACGGGCCCTCCCACGTCGCACCCGCGTCCGGCGAGCGCCAGATGACGATCCGCTGCTCGAAGGGAGCGCCGTCCGCGGCGCCATCCGGCCGCGGAGAACGACGGCCCGCAGTGACGTACACCGTTCCGTCCGGGCCCACTGCGAGCGCGGGCTCCCAGTCGTGCTCCGGCCCCGAGAGGAGGACCGCCTGCTCCACCGACGCTTGGAAGGGCGAGATCGCTCCGCCGCAGCCGACACCGAGCACTGCCGTCAAGGCGACACCGGATGCGAGCACGATCTTCATCTCTCATCCACTTGGCCGGTGACGGCGAGCTGGACGGCCGGCGTCTCGAGCGGGTCCGCGAGCTTGAGCTTGACCACCACCGGCCCGGAGATGGCGCCGGCGGCGAGCTCGCCGAGGTTGCCGAGCGCGTCGTCGAAGCCGTACCGGGCGCCGATGCCGGCCTGCCCGTTGTCGGCCCCAACCACCACTGGGATCTTGGACTCGTCAACCGTCTCGCCGGGAAAGTCAAACCCGAAACCGATGACCTCGAGGATGATCGGCGGGTAGATCGCCTCCTTCGAGACGTTCTTCAGGCGGACCGGGATCTCGGCAGTGCCGGTCTCGCCGTCGTAGCGCGTCGGGTCGAACACCAGCTCGACCAGGTCGTTCAGCGGCATCGAGGTGCGGGGCGCCGGCTCGGGAGCGGGAGGCGAGGCCACGTCCACCGCAGCATTGGTCGCCGGTTTCACCGCCTGTGCCACCTGCAGCTTGGCGGTGTAGAGCTGGAAGGTGCCGGTGCGCGCGTCGGGCCACAGCGGCCAGAACGCGCCGGTGCGGTCGGCGGCGAGGCCGATGTAGTCGCCGCCCGCCGGCCAGCGGCTCGCCGCCGAGGTGAAGCTCAGGTGCAGCTTGCCGTTGTACGTCGAGACGCCCGGCGACAGCGCGACGTTGCCCGGGCCGTCGTGGTCCGACGGCGCCGAGGACACCTTGACCGCCGGCAGGAAGGTGTCGCCGCCGTCGAGCGAGGCCGTGAAGTAGGCGTTGAACAGACCGTCCTCGGCGTGCTCCCGGGTGTCGAGCCAGAGCAGGCCGAGCACCCCGGCAGAGTTGACCGTCATCTCGGGCATGAACTGACGGCTGCCGACCGGGACGTCGCCGTCGAGCAGCCGCGGCTCCGTCCAGGTGCGGCCGCGGTCGAGCGAGCGGCTGAACAGGATCCTCGGCGCGCCGAAGCGCATGTCGGCCCACGCCATGTAGAGGCGATCCCTGAACGTGCCGGCCGACGAGTCGGCCGCGATCGCCGGCACCCCGGCTCCCTGCCGCCAGGCGGGGTCGTCGAGGTTGACCTCAATGGCGTGGCTGCGCACTCCCTTGGCGAACGTCAGCCCGCCATCGGTCGAGGAGGTGAACCAGATGTTCATTCTCGTCCAGCCGGTCTTCGGCGTCTTCTCCGGCTTGAACTCGAAGTCGACGTAGGGCACCACCAGAGTGCCGTCGCTCAAGATCTGGATGTCGACCACGTTGATGCCGAGCTCGCCGCCGCCGTTGGCCGCCTCGACCGGACCGATGAAGCTGCGGCCGTCGTCGTCGGAGCGGAAGATACCGACGGTGTACACCGGGTAGCCATAGAGCGTGCCGACGTAGATCCGGCCGGCGTGCCGGCCGAGGGTGGTGTCGACCACGGTCTGGGGGTGGTCGTTGGAGCAGCAGATGTCGACGGTCGACTCCCAGGTCCGGCCGCCGTCGGTCGAGCGGTAGACGTGCATGCCGCCGCGGTCGCGGCCGGTGTCGTCCCTCATCGAGCCGAAGGCGAGGTCGAGGAAGATCGCGGTGCCGTGCGGCGTGAACACGACCTGGGGGTCGCCGCCGCCGAACCCGACCTGGTCGGGGAAGTCCGACACGCTCCAGGTCGCGCCCCCGTCGAGCGAGCTGTAGGTCCGGCAAGCCATTCCACCCTCCGGCCGGGTGTCGGTGATGGCGGCGCCGACCAGGTTGGCCGGGTTGCGCGGGTTGACCGCCAGGATCGGCTCGACGTGGGCGACGTCGCCGTCCCGGCTGACCAGGATGTTCGGACCCATGACGATCTCGGGGGCGTCCGACGCCACCGCAGGGGCGACGGTGAGCAGAGAAGCGAGCACCCAGAACGCGGACCGCATGCCGTGCCTCCTCCCATCCAGGGTCGCAAACGACCCGGATCTCGTTTCGTGCGGGTGGGCCCCACCCGGGGGGCGCGAGTACCGCGCCCCCCGGTGGATCAAGCAGCATCAGCGCATCGCGCTAGAAGACGTACTTCACGCCGATCCGGTACTCGCGGCCGCGGGCCAGCGAATAGGGCTTGCCGAACGCGGACACCAGCTCGCCCTGCTCGTCGGACTCGCGCCCGTAGACGGCGTCGATGTCGTTCTGGACGTTGGTGTTGACGTCGATCTGCTCGTTGAGCACGTTGAGGGCGTCGATCAGGATCGACAGCGCCGACGAGCCGCCGAGGTTGAAGTCCTTGCCGAGCCTCAGGTTGAGCATGGTGCCGTCGTCCCGCTCGCGGGCGTCCTTGGGCTCGATCAGAACCTGGCGGTAGTAGGGGTCGTTGGCTCCCTCGATCGTGTAGTTCGCCTGCACCGCACCGTAGGGGCGGCCGGAGTACCAGCGCAGGTCCCAGCCAACCTGGAAGTCGTAGGGCAGCAGGTAGGTGCCGCGCAGCTTGATCTGCCACTCCTGCTGCTGGGACAACGAGCCCTCGGTGAAGAAGGGGTTCTGCTCGTAGTTCGGGTTCCCATCCCTGCCGTTGGAGCACAGGCTCAGGATGCCGCACTCGTTGTTGTCCCGCGTGCCCTCGGAGTTCTCCCAGGTGATCGAGGCGTCGAACTCCAGGTTGTTGACGAAGCGCCGCCGGAACTGCGCGATCACCACGTCGCTCTCCTGGTAGTTGAAGTCCCGGTTGCCGAGCGCGAACGCCGGCTCGACCTCGGGGTTCGTGACCTGGTAGATCGTGAAGGTCCTGCCCGTGAAGTCCGAGGTGTACTCGAACGGCGCGAACTCGTGGGCGTTGGCCCACTGGGTGAGGACGATGAAGTCCTCGGTCCGGCGGTGGACGTAGCTGAAGCTGAGGGCATAGTCGTCGCCGAGCTGCTGGTCGAAGCCGGCGCTCAACACGTCGACGTAGGGTCCGCTGATGCCGTCCTCGACCGGGATCGACTGGGTCTCGAACGTTGACGTGACGTTCTCGGGCTGGTAGAGCAGGTCGTGCACCGCCTGCCAGTCCGTCGGGTCGATCGGCTCCGAGGTCACGATGCCGTAGTAGGTGATCAGCTCCATGCCGGTGCCCGCATATTGGGCGGGGCCGTAGGTCGGCACCTGGTCATAATAGCGGCCCCACGACAGCCGCCCCAGCGACCGTCCCTGGCCCGTGAAGTCGTAGGTCACACCGAGGCGCGGCGACCACTGCTCGAAGTCGAGCAGCGTCTTGCCGGTGTTGTCGTCGGAGGTCTGCGGCTGGTCATAGCGGACGCCGATCGTGACGGTCGCGCCGCCGAAGGTGGCCTTGTCCTGGGCGAAGACGCCGGTGCGCTCCAGCCGGGCCGCCGTGTTCGAGTTGTAGCCGAGCAGGCCGCCCACGTAGTTGAGGTCGACGTCGATCGGGACGATCCACATCATGCCGTTGGGCGAGCTCTGGATCACGGTCTCCTGCCAGGCGTCCTCGTAGTCGAGGCCGGCCTTGAGCTCGTGGGAGCCGTTCAGGAAACCGTCGACGAAGTGGGTGACCGTGGCCAGGGCCTGGTTCTTGTCGTTGGACTGGACGCGCTGGAAGCCCTCGCCGCCGTAGGTCAGGCCGGTGCGGTAATCGGTGACGCTGGGAATCTCCAGCGGCGCGGTGGGGATCCGGCCGAGCTCGCCCTCCACGTAGTTGTAGCGGACCTCGCTCAGGGTGCGGTCGCCCCACACGCCGAGCCAGCCCAGGTAGGCGGTGTAGGAGTCCTGCTCGCGGTAGTAGCCGACGTCGGTGCCGGTCTGCTCGACGTCGACGAGGCCGAGGTTGTCGAGCATGATCGGCTCGGAGGTGACCATCCCGGTCAGGGTGTGCGACGGGTTGACCAGCCAGTCGAGCCGCGCGCTGTACGACTGCTTGTCGTAGTCGTCGTAGTACTCGCTCCCCGGAGCGGCGTTCTCCGACTGGTTGATGGCGGCGCTGGCGAAGAACAGCAGCTTCTCGCGGACGATCGGGCCCCCGAGGGTGCCCGACAGCTCGTAGTTGAACTTCGTCTTGTCCTGCTCGAGGTCCTTGATGCCCTCCGAGTTGTCGGAGAGCAGGCTGTGGTCGGTGTAGTAGCCGGTCAGGCTGCCGTGGTACTCGTTGGTGCCGCTCTTGGTCACCACGTTGATCACGGCGCCCGAGTAGCCGGCGTACTCGGCGCCGGAGCCCGGCCCCACGACCTGGACCTCCTGGATGAGGTCGTAGTTGGGCACCACCCAGGTGTTGCCGAACTCGATGTTGCTGGTGCTGACGCCGTTGACCTGGTAGGCGTTGGTCGCGGCGCCGTAGCCGAAGTAGTCGTAGCCTTCGATGTTGCCGCCCGCGCCGTAGGCCGAGCGGTTCGAGAAGCCGGCCGTGGAGTCGATGGTGTCGAAGAAGTTGCGGTTGGTTGGCAGCAGCTTCAGCTCCCCGACATCGAACTGGTTGGCCAGGCTTGGCGAGGTGGGATCGACCAGGGGCGCCCGGTCGAGCACCTCGACCTCGCCGGTGAACTCGCCGACCTGGAGCATGACCTGCAGGCTCGTGGTGCGGCCGACGTTGACGTCGACGTCGTACCCGGAGGGCGCGAACCCCTCCTTGACAATCGTCACGGTGTAGCGGCCCGGGTTCAGGTTCGGGAAGCGGAACACGCCGTTGTCACCCGTGACCTCCTCGACCTGGCGCTGGATGAGGCCCTCGCCCGCGACTGTGACGGTCGCGCCCGCGACGAGCGCCCCGTCCGGGCTCGCCACGGTGCCGACGATCTCGCCGCGCGTCGAGACGTCCGTCGCCCATGCGGTGGCAGCCAGACCCACGACCAGCGCCACAACTCCGATGATGTAGGTGATGTAACCGTACCGTCGCATGAACCTCCTCCTTTCCTTTCGTGCGCATCGCATGACCGGTGCGTCAGTTGCCGGCATCTGCAGCGGAGTCGCCTCCCCCTCGCCGGGGCCTCGAATCGTTTATGAAACCGCGTTTCATATTTCCACAACAACGAAACTTCTCTTCAAGCACCATAGGTCGCGGAACGGGCGCTGTCAAGCGGCCGGCGCCCTTCACGGCGATGCTTCCTTCGCGACGAGCCCGGTGATCTCGGCGCCGATGTAGAAGTCGGTCTCGACCGCCGAGGCGGCGCGCAGCCGCCAGACCACGGCGCTCGTCACCGCGCCCGGGTCGAGGCGGTCGAGGTCGCCCAGCGCGTGCGAGTAGTCGAAGATCGCGCCCACTCCGGTCGTGCCGTTGGCGCTGTTGAGGATCTCCGGCACGGCCACCTCCTCGCCGGACTTGGCGACGTACGGGTGCACGAGCTCCTTGAGCTCGACCTCGAACGGTGGGTAGAGTGGCACCTGCGAGGTGTTCTGAAGGCGAACCGGGAGCAGGACCTCCCGCGTCCCGGCGTCGTAGGAGATCGGATCGAAGGCGATCGTCACCTTGCCCGAGAGGCTCGCCCGCTGCTTGGGGACGGCGGGCGTCGGTGCCTCCTGCGCCACGCCCTCGACCACCCGGACCGCGGCCGTGTAGAGCTGGTAGGTGCCGCTGCGGCCGTCGGCCCAGAACGGGTGGAAGACACCGTCCGAGCCGGCCGTCATCCCGATGTAGTCGCCGCCCTGCGGCCAGCGCGACATCGCGGACACGAAGTGCGCGGTGACCAGGCCGCGCTCCTCGTGGACATACGGCCCCGGCCGCAGGTTGCCGGAGCCGAAGGGGACCGAGGTCTCGCTCGACACGCGCCGCCTGGGCAGGAAGGTCTGCCCGCCGTCGACCGAGGCGGTGAAGTAGATGTCAGAGCGGTCGCGCTGCGGGTGGCCCTCGGTCGAGTACCAGAAGATGCCGAGCACGCCGTCGGGGTTGACCGCGACCATGGGCTGGAACTCGGAGGCATCCGGTGGCGCAGCCGGGTCGACCGGCGCCGGCCGGCTCCAGGTCGCCCCGCGGTCGGCCGAGAAGCTCGCGACCAGCCGGAAGCGGTCGCCGTCGAGCTCGGTCCAGGCGGCGTAGATCCGGTCGCGGAAGCGGCCCCCCTGCCAGTCGGCCGCGAACACCGGCCCCGTCACCTGATCGACGCGGCCGCTATTTTGGGAGCTTCGCATCGCCCTCACGCCGCCGAAGCGGATGTCAGCGATCGGCGACGGCGCCGAGAAGGTCACGCCGCCGTCGGACGACAGCGAGAAAACCATGTGCCAGGTGTCGGCATTCTTGTTCACGGCGTAGTTCGGGTACGAGAGCATCGGGATGAACAGGGCGCCATCCGACAAGACGAGGGGGTTGTGCGCGGCCAGGCCGGTGTTGTCGCCGCGCGCGACCTCGATCGGGCCGACGAAGGAGCGGCCGTCGTCGGCGGAGCGGAAGAGCACCACCCGCCGCTTCATGACCAGGGTCTCGAGCTCGTCGGAGCCCGGCACGTCGGCCTCGTCCGTGATGTAGACCCGGCCGGCGAACGGGCCGAAGGTGTGGTCGGTGACCAGCATCTCGTGGTCGTGGCCGCGGCCGAGCAGAATGGGGGCGCTCCACGTGCGGCCGCCGTCCTCGGAGCGGTAGAAGTTCATGCCGTCCGAGAGGCCGACGAAGTAGGCGGTGCCGGTGAGGCCGAAGCCGACCTGCGGGTCGCCCCCGCCGTGCTCGAGCTCCCTCGGGAAGGCCACGTCGGCCCAGGTCGAGCCGCCGTCGAACGAGACGTAGGCCTTGTTCGCCGAGCCACCGTCGGGGCGGATCATGACGATCGAGCCGCCGACCAGATTCGCGGGGTCCTTGGGGTTGGCCGCGATCATGGTCTCGCAATGCCCGACGTCGCCGTCGCGGCTGACCAGGATGTTGGGCCCGATGACGATCCGGGCGGTGGTGGCTGCCTGGTCGCCGAAGAGCGGCAACGCCAGTGCAGCGGTCACCACGAAGAGAACGACTGTACGCGAAAGGATGGTTCCTCTCCCCTTTGCGCAGGATGATGCGGTCACGGCTCGACCATCCCCTCGACCTTGAACCGGATCGGCTGCGGCAGCGTCGGGTCCTCGAAGCGGAACTTCACGACCACTGGGCCGCTGAGGGCTCCCGGCACCAGCGACTCGAGGTTGCCGAGCGCGCCCGAGAAGTCGAAGCTCGCCGTCTCGCCGGCCGCGCCGGTCACCGGGTCGATCACCCACATCGGCGGGTACGGGTACTCCGGGAGCTCCGGGTCCTTGAAGCCGAAGCCCGTCACCGTGAGCGTGATCGGCGGGTGGATCGGTTTCCCGGAGATGTTCTGTAGGCGGGCCGGGATCTCCACCACCTTGGCGGCACCGTCGAAGCGGGTGGGATCGAACACCACCTCGACCCGGTCGTCCACCACCGCCTTGACCAGCTCGGGCGAGGCGGCCGGAGCCGATGCGCCGTCCGGATCCTTCGCCGGCAGCACGACCGAGACCGCCGCGGTGTAGATCTGGAAGGTGCCGGTGCGGGCGTCGGCCCAGAAGGGATGGAAGACGCCGTTCCTGTCGGCCGCCATCCCCATGTAGTCGCCGCCGCCCGGCCAGCGGCTCGCCGCCGACACCAGCGACAGCAGCGACGTGCCGTTGTGCTCGAACACCGTCGGCCCCAGGTTCATGTTGCCGGGGCCGAGCGGCGACGAGATCGCCGAGGACACGCGGACCGGAGGCAGGAAGGTGCTGCCGCCGTCCACCGAGGCGGCGAAGTACTGGTGGAACTGGAAGCCGTCGGTCGCGTCGCGGGTGTCGTACCAGGTCACCCCGACCACGCCGTCCGGGTTGACCGCGACGACGGGCTGACCCTGCATCGCGCCCGCGGGGACGGCCGGATCGACGAGGATCGGCTCCGACCAGTGCAGGCCGCGGTCCTCGCTTCTCGAGAACAGCACGCGCACCGGTCCGGACCGGAAGTCGGTCCAGGCGACGTAGATCCGGTCTCGGTACTGCTGCGACCGGCTGTCGGCTGCGAAGGCCGGGAACACGGACAGCCTGCGCCCATCCTTGTCGTCGACGTTGTACTGCATGGTCTGGATCTTGCGCGGCGCTCCGAACGACACGCCGCCGTCCTCCGACAGCACCAGCCAGGCGGTGCTCGACGTCATGCCCTCGTACTTGACCTTGTCCGGCAGGAACTCGAAGTCGGCGTACGGCACCACCAGCGTGCCGTCGGACAGCACCATCGGCTGGATGACGTTGATGCCCTTGGTGCCGCCTCCGCTCGCCGCGGCCACCGGCCCGATCCAGGTCTGGCCGTCGTCCTCCGAGCGGAACACCCCGACCGTGTACTCGGGGTAGCCATAGAGCGTGCCGATGTAGATGCGGCCCGCGAAGCGGCCGGTGGTCTGGTCGACCGTGATCTGCTCGTGGTCGTAGGAGCAGCCGAGGTCGATCGTCGGGCCCCAGGTCAGGCCGCCGTCGGACGAGCGCCAGACGTGCAGGAACGCCCGCCCGCGGCCGGTCTCGTCCTCGGCGAAGGCGAGCGCGGAGAAGATCCCGGTGCCGTGCGGGGTGAAGGCGACATAGGGGTCGGCGCCGCCCCACCTCACCTGTTCCGCGAACTCCGACGGCCGCCAGGTGGTGCCGCCGTCGACCGTGGCGTAGGCGCGGCAGGCCGTGCCGCCGTTGGGACGGGTGTAGGTGATGGCGCCGCCGAGCAGGTTTTTCGCGTTCTTCGGGTTGGCGGCGAGGATCAGCTCGACGTGTGGGAAGTCGCCGTCGCGGGAGACCAGCATGTTGGGGCCGACCAGGATCCGCGGCGCCGCTGCCGGCTGGCCGGCCGCCGCGGCGATCGTGGAGCCAACAGCGAGCGCGAGCAAGACCACACCGAGCGTCAGTCGTGACATCTCTCTACCTCCTTCATGGCTGCGGCGGATCAGCCGCCGGGACGCGGACGTTGAACGATGGCATCGGTTCATGCCTCACGGCTCCTCGACCGGGAGCCAGACGATGGTCGAGCCGAGCGCGACCGCCTCCGCCGGGCCCTGCCCGAACTCTCCCCCGGCACGGGTGACCTGCGGGCTGGCCACGACCACCCTGCCGGCGAGCCGGCGCGGCGGCTCGGGGAGTGACGCAACCCACGCGTTGGCCTTCGCCGTCCACGTGCTCGCGGTCGTGCGCGGCTCGGTCAGGTCGGCGACCGCGATCGCGCCCAGGGCCGGGTGCGTGAAGAGGTCGACGACCTCGTACTCGACCGGTCCGCTCGGGACCGAGTAGCCGTCGACCACCACCAGCCAGCGCCCGGCCTTCGGGCTCGCGACCTCGACCGCGCCGCCGGCGCCGACGTCCGTCGCCTTGGCGCGGGGCGCGCAGATCGGCGGCGGCGCGGCCGGCGACGTGTTGCCCTTCTCCAGCTCCTCGGCGGGGCTGGCGGGCTTCTCCTCCGGCACGGTGCAGTCGAGCAGGTAGACGTCGACGTCCGCCGCCGGGCCGCTCACGCTGACCGCGGCATGGAGCGACGTCGCCCCCTCGGGCACGGTGACCTCGTGGACGCGCTGCTCGCCCTCGGCGACCGTGCCGTGCGACCGGCTGGCACTGGCCAGTGCGAGCGGCACCGCCCCGGCGCTCACCTTGCCGAAGCGGTTTGCGAGCTCGAGGGTCAGCGGCTGCGAGCCGCCGACCCCGAGCGCCGCCGAGGTCGACGCGTCCGCTGTCGCCTCGACGCCGAGCAGGGTGGCCGTGATCGAGACCGGCCCGCCCTTGAGCGGGACCGGGGCGGTGGCGTCGAAGTTGAAGGCAAACCGGGCGTTCGACACGTTGATCTCCCACACCCCGGGATGGGGCCGAACCACCGTGCACGGCTCGGTCGTCCCCTCGGGCTTGAACGGGCAGGCGAAGAGCATCTCCTTGTCCGGCGAGATGACGCCGAGACCGACGCTCGGCGATGAGGCGGAAAACTGCAGCACCTCCGCGCCGGGCGGGACCTCCACGAACAGTCCGGTGTCGCCGGGCAGCGGCGGCGTGAGCTCGGCCGTCACCGAGTGGCCGTTCTCGGCCGTGAAACGGTAAGGCACGACGATCGCCGCGAGGACCCGGTGGACCGGCGCCGGGCACGACGGGTGATCGATTGACAGGATCGCGGTGTGGGCGCCCTCCTTGGCGGAAGTGACTGTCACCGGCACCGCCACCGGCGCGCCGAGCGGCAGCGTCACCGACGCCGGGCCCGCGAAGGTGCCGTCGTTGCCGATCCAGCTCAGGGCGAAGATCATCGGCTCGCTCGGGCCCGAGGTCCGGGTCAGCGTGATCTCCCGGGTCTCGGTCCGGCCAACTGTCCAGCCCTCGCGCTCATAGAGGCCGACGCCCCGGTCCGGGGTCAGCAGGAGATGGCTGAGCGCGGTTCGCACCGGAGCGCTGCTCGTGATCGTGATCGGCGGCGCCCCCTCGAGCCTCGTCAGCAAGTCGAAGGCCGGGCCGACTTGGATCAGGCCGTTGCCCTGCTCGTGGACGGCGAGGCGCGGGATGTGGCGGGCGCTGCCGGTGATCGCTGCCTTGAGACGACCGGCGTCGTACGCCACCCCGCTCTGCTTGGCCGCGCTCACCACCAGCGCGGTGGCGCCGGCGGCCATCGGCGTGGCGGTCGAGGTGCCGCCGTCCACCGAGTAGCCCGGCGGGAGCTGGAACAGCCCCTTCCTGAGCTCGCCCTTGCGGTAGCCGGGGTCGGTCGACACCTGGCCGCTCGGCGCGAGCAGGTCGGGCTTGAGCGCGCCCGAGCCGCTCGGCCCGTGCGACAGCGCACCCCAGTGCAGGTTGTCGTCGTTCTCCGGGATGAACCCCCAGTTCAACCGGTAGCTCTCCTTGCTCTGGTAGCCGCCGACGCTGACCGCGCCGGGAGCGAGGCCGTCCTCGGCCACGAAGCCGAACGCCGGCGCGTTGTCGCCGGGCACGAACAGCAGCTTGCCGTGGCGCTCGATCAGCCTCTGGGCCACGACGCTGACCGGGTGGGTGCCGTCCGCGAGCAGGTAGGGCAGCGAGGCGATCGCCACCGACTGCTCGCAGACGATGAGGTCGACCTGCGGGTGTTTGAAGGCGGCGATCAGACCCTCGATCATGCCGTGGGCGTTGCTGACGCCGTAGAACATGGACACGATCCGGGCGCCGGGCGCGACGCCTTGCACGCGGCCGTTCGGCTGCCGGTTCCCGACCACCGAGCCCATGATGATCGTGGCGTGCTGGTAGATGCCGACGTTGATCGAGACGAACTTGTTGACGCGGTCGGTCTGGACGGCGAAGCCGATGGTGTCGCGCTCCGGCGTCGCCGGGTCATCGGTGCCAAAGACCCCGACGTCCTGGCGCACGATGTAGTCGGTCATCGCCTTCTCGTCGGCGAAGCTCAGGTCGCGGTCGGTGTCGACCCAGACGTCGTTGGTCGCCTCGTCCCACAGCACGCCGAACAGCCCGTCGTCCCCCTTCGGGTTGCCGTTGCGGTCGATGTCCTGGCCGATGTAGGAGGCGTTGGAGTCCATGTTGAAGCGGCGTTCGCTGAACAGCCCGATCCGGTAGGTCCCTCCCCTGGGCACCGTGAACGCCTTGCCCTCGAACGACACGCCTTCGCTGACCGAGCTCACGGTCGCCTTCATGTCGACCCACTGCGGGTTGAGCTCGAAGTCGTCCCGGGGGTCGGTGACGTTGAGGAAGTCGGCGATCTTCGGTACCGGCGTGCCGTCGAGAGCGTAGGCGGTCTGGAACTCGGGCAGCAGCAGGTCGACGTTGCCGTCGAGCAGCGCGATCGTCACACCGCGGCCGTCCCAGGTCGGATGCGCGGCGAGAAAGTCGGCGGCCGCGAGGTCGACGATCGGCGAGTAGGGGTGCTGGAGCGGATAGTCGCCGAGCCGCGGCGGCCAGCCGTCTTCGGTCGTCGCGGCCGCCCCTGACGCCCCGGTCACGGTGGCGTCGCCCGGGGCCCGCGCCTGAGCGTCGCCGCCGAGCCGCGCCGGGTAGCTGTCCTCGTAGTCCATGGCGGCGGTCTCGACGGCCTCGTGCTCGGCCAGCTCCGTCGCACGGTCGGGCGTGATCCGCACCCGCAGGTACCCCACCTCGTCCTCGCGGTAGCGCACCTCGCCGCCGAGGCGGGCGGCCTCCGCAGCGACCGCGGCCGCGGCGCCCGATCGCGCGGCCAGCAGCAGCATGACCCGGTCGCGGCCCTGGGCTCGGGCGATCGCGAGCGACTGCCGGCTGTCCTTGAAAAGGGCCGGCCGTCGCACGGCTTCACTCGGCGATGGGCTCGCCGCAAGGGCGACGGAGCGGACACCCCCCCCTGCCACGATCGACACCACGGCGGCGGCCGCCGCCACCAACGACACCACGTTGAGCCGGGTCATGGTCCCTCCTCCCGTTGGCAAATGAAACTAAATTTCATGTGCGATTGACACGAAAACTCCTTTCACCCATAATGGGCACCCGAGTCGAGACTGTCAAGCGCAGAGGAGGCTCGACATGATCCACACCGGCCGGACTCTGACCCGTGCGTGGTGGGGCGCGTGGGCGGTCGTCGCACCGTTCGCCCCCGCGGACGCGAGCGGCGAGCCACCGATCCGACCCCTGGAGATCGAGGACGCCGTGTGGGCCCTCGACTTCCAAATCCAGGGCGTGGTCGCCGCCTTCTCCCCCGACGGGGCGTGGGTGGCTTCGACCGTCTGCGATCCGAAGCGGAGGGTCGTCACGGACCAGGAGGGCGGCAGCTCGCTGGGGATGGCTGCCGACCTCAGGGTGGGCTGCGACATCTGGCTGACCGCGACGGCGGGCGGTCAGCCGCGCAATCTCACGCTGGCCCAGGGCAACAGCTGGGGCCCTTCGTGGTCGCCCGACGGCACGATGCTGGCCTTCACCTCCGACCGGGACGGCAAGCCACGGCTGTGGATCTGGGACCGGTCGGCCGACCGCCAGCGGCGGGTGTCCGACGCGGTCACCCGGACCTGGCTCGGCGACCCGGTGCTGGGCTGGACGGCCGACGGCAGGCGCCTCGTCGCGCAACTTCACCCCGAGGGCATCCCGGAGGAGGAGTTAGAGCCGAAGCACGGCGGCCCGGTTCGTTCGGCCGACGCCGAGCCGGGCGTCACGGTGGTCGTGTTCCGTTCTCCCCCGGCACCGCCCGCCCTGGGGAAGGGGGAGTCGACGGGCGCTCTCGCTTCCCACCTGCTGTGCGACATCGCGACCGTCGACCTGACCACCGGCGGCGCGCACCGGCTGCTCCGCCAAGTGAAACCCGTCGCGTCCCGGATCTCGCCTGACCGCCGCACGCTGGCGTACCTCGACGTGCGGAACCCGCCTGCCGCCGACTCGGTCGGACCGAGCTGCGCGCTGGTGGCGCTCGATCTGGCCACGGGCCGATCCAGAGATCTCGCCTCCGACGTGGTTCAGAGCTTCTCCGGAGCCATGAGCTGGAGCCCGGACGGCTCGTCGCTCGCCTACACCTCGATCGCCCCGCGGCCGCCCGCGACCGAGCGCTTCACCTCGCCGGCCGGCGACAGCGGGGGCGGAGACCTGTTCGTGGTCGCGATCGATGGTGGCGCTCCGCGGCCCTTCAACGGAGCGCCGGCCGGGCAGCTCGACACCGACCTCCTGCCACCGCTGTGGACCTCCGACGGCGAGCAGATCTTCGTCGTGGGCGACGGCCGGGTGTGGAGAGCGAGCGTCGCCACGGGCCGCATCGGCGCGCTCACCCGCGAAACCCCGTCGAGGGTGCGGCGGCTGATCGCGGGCGCGGGGGGCGCTCGCGTGTGGTCTCCGGACGGCGGGGCGTCGCTGGTCGCGATGACTCGGGACGAGCGCACCAAGCGCGACGGCTTCCAGAGCGTCGACCTGGCGACGGGCGCCCTGCGGCCCCTGCTCGTCGAGGACGGCGAGCACGGGTACCTGTTCAACGGCCCGGTGGTTTCACCGGACGGGAGCTCGGTGGTCTGGGTCGCCGGCAGCGCGCGGGAGAGCCCGGACCTGTGGATTGCCGGCCCGGAGTTCGCGAGACCGCGCCGCCTCACCACCCTCAACCCGCAGCTCGACGGCTACACCTTCGGCGAGGGCCGCCTCGTCGACTTCACCAGCGCCGACGGCGAGCCGCTGCAGGCAGCCCTGCTGCTGCCGGCCGGCTACCAGGAGGGCCGGCGGTACCCGATGGTGGTGTGGGTCTACGCGAGCGACAGCGGATCGCGGGCGGTGCACCGCTTCGGCCTGGTCGGCTATCCCGCCTACAACATGCAGATGCTGGCCACCCGCGGCTACGCCGTGCTGTGGCCGGACATCCCCACCCACCTCGGGACGCCGATGCAGGACCTCGTGAAGGCGGTGATGCCGGCCATCGACCGGGTGGTGGAGCTCGGGATCGCCGATCCGGACCGGCTGGCCGTGATGGGGCAGAGCGGCGGCGGCTACTCCACCCTCGCGCTGCTCGTTCAGACCACGCGTTTCAAGGCGGCGGTGATGAACGCCGGCTACGGCGACGTCGTGGCCATGTACGGCCAGATGGGCTTCGACGGTACCGGCGGCTGGATCCCCTGGCTGGAGCGGCTGGGCGGCAGCATGGGGGCGCCGCCGTGGGAAGTGCCGCTGCGCTACGTCCAGAACTCGCCGGTGTTCTACCTGGACCGCATCGCGACACCGCTGATCGTCCAGGCCGGCAGCGAGGACGGGAGCATCGTGCCGCTGTCGGACGAGGTGTGGGTGGGACTGCAGCGCCTCGGCAAGGAGGCGACCTATCTGAGGTACGAGGGCGAGGGGCACGTGCTGGTCAAGGCCGCCAATCTGCTCGACTACTGGAAGCGGGTGCTCGCCTTCTTCGACGAGCGAGTCAAGGCAGCGCCCGCCCGAGCGGGAGATCAGAATTCCGGTTGCCCCTGAGGACGCGGTGGACATCCGGCCTCACGGCGTGTCGCCCGTGCCGGCGTCCCGGAGGGGGGATCGATGATCAGGGGATCGGGATCGCCACGCGCGCAGGTCGTGATCAGAAGCGGAATCGAGGAGGGAGGGGATGACGATGTGGCGTCTCGAGAAATCAGTCCCTGTCGTGTCGGTGCTAGCTGTCGGGGTGGCGTTGGGAGGCGTCGCGCGGCCGGCCGCCGCCCAGAGCACGCGGCGCGCGGCGGCTGCGATCGAGGTCGGCCCCACCGTGCACGTCAGCGGGTCGTACGCGGATCGGGAGCACAACGAGAACCTCGCGGTCGGGGACCCGCGGCTTCCGGGCCAGCTGATCACCTGCTCGATGGTGTCCTCGAACGACGTCGGCAAGATCTGCGACCAGCACTGCTACGTGTCCTTCGACGGCGGCGCTACCTGGGCCGCGACCCTCAAGGTCAACGAGGGTCTCGTCAACGGTGATCCGACCGCCGCCTACGGCCTCGGCGACGACCTGTACGTCGTGGCGCTGGTCATCAAGGACCTCGACAAGCCCAAGGACCCGGACCCCGGTGCGCCCGAGGACGACGCGAAGACCGTGGTCTACAAGTCGAGCGACGCCGGCCGCAGCTGGCGTGAGTCCTCGCGGTTCGAGTTCATCGACCGCGAGTTCATCGTCGTCGACACCACCGGCGGCAAGCACTCCGGCCGGGTCTACATCGCCGGCCAGGCCTCGATCCGGGGCATTGACGGGTCGCGGGTCGGTCCGGCTCTCAAGCTTTACCGCTCGCTCGACGGCGGCACCACCTTCCTCGGCCCGGTCAGCGCCCAGTACCCCATCGGCACCGAGATCGCCGGCGTCGGCACCGCCGCCGTGCTCTCGGACGGGACCTTCGTCGTGATGTTCGGGCTCACCAAAAAGGACCGCCAGCAGAACCTCGAGCAGGAGCCCACCGTCGGACCCAACGGCGAGCTCTACGTCATCAGCTCGAAGGACGGCGGCGAGACCTTCGGCGCGGCATCGAAGATCGCCGACTGGAAGTTCGACCGCCAGCGCTCGGAGGGCGGCATGCTCGGCCAGCTCGCCGCCGACCCCGGCAGCGAGGCCTTCAAGGACCGGCTGTACGCGGTCTACCCGGCCATCGTCGACGACCGCATCCAGGTCCAGTCCTCGTTCTCCGCCGACAAGGGGAAGACCTGGTCGAAGCCGGTGGTCATCAACGACGACCGCTCGCTCGAGGAGGGCGGCAAGGGGCCGGACCATCTGCTGCCGGCGGTGGCGGTCAACCCAGACGGCGTCGTCCTGGTGACCTGGTATGACCGCAGGGAGGCCGGCGACAACCTCGGCTGGCGGCTGCGCGCCGCCGCCTCGCTCGACGGCGGCGAGACCTTCACCGCGAGCGTGCCCGTGACCGACGCCGCCAACTCGTACCCGCAAGCGATCGCCTGGGACTTGCGGGGCGGGGCGATGAACGACGCCGCGACCTCGCTGGTCACGCTCGGGGTGTACCTCGACCCGTTCTTCGTCTCCGGCGGCCACACCAGCGGCCTCGCCGTCGATGCCGACGGCTCGTTCCACCCCACCTGGACCGACAACCGGACCGGGATCGCCCAGCTCTGGTCGGCGCCGATCCGGGTGGGCGGCGCCGTCGCCAAGCACGGCGCCGCCGACCTGGCCGCGCTCGACGACATCTCGAAGTCGGTGACGCTCAAGCTCGGCGAGGTCCGCTTTGACCGGGCGGCCGGCACGCTGACCATGGCGGCCCGCCTCAAGAACGTCTCCGGGGACGCTGTGCAGGGCCCGGTCAAGGTCCGTGTGATCACCCTCGAGTCGGCGCTCGCCGAGGCCGAGATCACGAACCCGGACAACGGCGAGCGGGGCACGGGAGCGGTCTGGGACTTCAGCGCGCAGCTGCCGGAGGGCGGCCTGCCCTCGATGCAGCTGTCGGCGCCGAAGCAGCTGACGTTCCGGCTGACCGGCGTTCGGGGGCTGCATCAGGGCAAGGACTTCAAGACCGGCCTGCTGAGCCTCGATGCCCGCGTGCTCGGCAAGATTCTCAAGAAGGAGGACGGGGAGAAGACCAGCGGCGCGCAGCCGCCGACTGCGCCGTGACGGCGGCAGGGCGGAGCAGCTCAGCAACGGCGAGAATCCAGCCCAGCAGCGCCACACCGTCGCCACTTGCCTGTCGTGGGTGTTCCTGCTGAACAACTACCTCGCGCCTGCCGACTCGAATGCGCCAGGCACCCACCTCTTCGGAAGCCCGCATTCCTCAGCGGACTCCCGTGGCACTGCTTCCGGTGACCTTCGCCTCGATGCAGGAGCCGGTGAGGCATGCGGGCTACGCGACCAGCAGCTCCTCGCCCGCGCGCACCAGGCGCGCGTAGTGGCCGCCGGCCGCCATCAGCTCGGGGTGAGTGCCCTGCTCGATGACGCGGCCGCGGTCGAGCACCACGATGCGGTCCGCCTTCTCCACCGTCGACAGCCGGTGGGCGATGATGATCACCGTCTTGCGGGAGAAGATCCGCTCGAGCGCGTCCTGGATCAGCTTCTCGGTGATGCTGTCGATGCTCGCGGTGGCCTCGTCCAGGATCACGATCTCCGGGTCGTGCGCCATCGCGCGGGCGAAGGTGATCAGCTGCCCCTCTCCCACCGAAACGTCGGTGCCACGCTCGCGCAGCTCATGGCTCCACCCGGTGCGCTCGACGACTCGGTCGGCGTGAACGAGGGCAGCCGCCCCCGCGGTGGTGGTGAAGGGGATCCTCGGGTTGTCGAGGTCGACGTTGAAGCGGACCGTCTCGGAGAACAGCTGGGCGTCCTGCCGGACGCCGGCGACGTGGCGCCGAACCGCCTCGACGTCGAGATCGCTCAGCTCATGACCGTCGAGCGTGATGCTGCCCCGGTAGCCGCGATACGAGGCGTCGAGCAAGCGCGTCAGGGTGGTCTTCCCGGACCCGGTGGCCCCGACGATCGCCACCACCTCGCGCGGTCTCACCTCGAGGTTGACACCGCGCACCACGTCCTCGGCCTCGGGCCGGTACCGGAACCAGACGTCACGCAGCACGAGATGACCCTGGATCGCGGGCAGCGGCGCACCGCCCACCGGCAGCGTCTCGTCGACATCGAGCAGGCCGAGGATCTTCTCGACGGCGACGATGCCCCGCTGCAGCTCGGCGATCCTCGACGAGAGCTCGCGCAGCGGCCGGAACAGCCGATCGAGGTACTCGATGAACGCCACCAGCAAACCGACGCTGATCGGCGCCGGCCGCACCAGCGGCACTCCCATGGCTGCCGCCAGACCCGAGCCGTACCACAGCATCGCCGCCACGCACATGGCGGCCGCCCCATCGACCACGGCGAACATGAACGAGTCGTAGACGTTCGACCGGCTGGTCGCCCTCCGGAAACGGTCGTTGTGCTCGTCGAACTTCTGCTCGGCGGCCGCCTCGTGGCTGAACAGCTGGATCACCTCGACGCCGTCGATCCGCTCGGCGAGGTAGGCGTTCAGCGCCGCCACCGCGTCGCGGACCTCGCCAAACAGCACCCGCAGGCGGCGCCGGAGCACCTCCAGGACCGCGAGCAGGGGCGGCGCCAGGAGCAGCAGAACGACGGTCAGGCGCGCGTCGAGCAGCAGCATGGCCACCAGGGTGCCGAGGATCATCAGCAGGTCGAGGACGATGCTGACGAGGCCGGAGCTGACGGCCTCGCCGAGGGCATCGACGTCGCTGGTCGCGCGGGTCAGCAGGCGGCCGGCCGGCTGCCGATCGAGGAAGCTCTGCTGGAGGCGGAGCAGGTGGCGGTAGATCGCGGAGCGCAGGCGCACGATGGTGCGCTGCGACCCCCACGCCAGCGCCATCACGTATCCGCCCTGCAGCAGGTAGCCGGCGATGACAGCCGCCAGAAACAGCAGCGCCAGCGCCATCAGGCCGTCGGCGACACCGGGGACCACGTGGTCGTCGATCGCCCGCTTCAGCAGGTAGGGCTGGACGAGGTTGAGCGCGGCTGCCGCCGGGGTCAGCAGCAGCGCGACCGCGAACGCCCACCAGTCCTGGCGCACGTAGGGCCACAGGCGCCGCAGCAGCTTGACGTCGCTCACGTCGCCGCCTCGGCGGCGGCGGGCCCGCCCCCTTGGCGTTGAACCCACCATGCGTCGCGGTACGGGCCCGGCCGCGAGACCAGCTCATCGTGGCTCCCGCGGTCGACCAATCGCCCCCGGTCGAGGACCAGGATGGTGTCGCAGGTCCGGAACGCCGACAGCCGGTGGCTTGCGATGAGCACCGTCGGCGCGCCCGGCCCACGCGCGATCCGCGTGATGGTGTCGACGAGCCGTGCCTCGGTCGCGTGGTCGACCGCCGACAGCACGTCGTCGAGAATCAGCAGGTCGCCGCCGCGGGCGAGACCCCGCGCCAGGGCGACGCGCTGCCGCTGACCCCCTGACAGCGTGATGCCTCGTTCCCCGACCACCGTGTCGATGCCATCCGGCAGCGCCTCGAGGTCCTGCTCGAGAGCCGCCATGTGCGCAGCCTTGCGGACCTCACTTGCGTCCGCAGCCCCGGCGAGTGAGATGTTCGACGCGATCGACTCCGAGAACAGGAACGGCCGCTGGGGAACCATGGTCACCCGGCGCCGCCACGACGGCAGGTCGAGGTCGATGATGTCGTGGCCGTCAACGAGGAGGGTCCCCCGAGGCGGATTGAACAGGCGGGCGAGCAGCCGGAGCAGCGTGCTCTTGCCGCTGCCGGTGCGCCCGAACAGGCCCACGACAGCGCCCGCCGGGATCGCCATCGTGATCCCGTCGAGCACCCGGAGGTGGGGGGCGTCCGGGTAGGTGAACGCGAGCTCCCGCAGCTCGATCGAGGGGCCTGCGCCGTGCGGCAACGCGACGCCAGCCTCACCCTCGGGCCGCTCCACCGGCTCGTCCATCAGCTCGAACACGCGTTCGAGCGAGGCTCGCCCGCGCTGGATGACCGACAGCATCCAGCCGAACGACCGCAGCGGCGGCAGCAGCACCGTCAGCAGCGCCGTGAAGGCCGCCAGCTCGCCCACCGTGAGACGGCCCTGCAGCACCATCGGTCCGCCCACCGCCACCACCGCGAACATCGCGACGCCCCCGCTCAGCACCAGCAGCGGGAGGGCAGCTGCCCGGATGAGAGCGAGCTTCATCCCGATCCGCATCCACTCGCGGTTCCGTTCCTCGAAACGGTCGAGAAACGACCGCTCGGCGACGAAGCCCTGGATCGTCGCCATGCCCTGCAGGCTGCCGAGGACGTGCTCGGAGATCTCCCCGAGCTGCTCCTGGCTGATCCGGCTGAGGTGGAACAGCCGCTGGATCGCGACCTGGACGGCCGCGACGCCGGCCAGGATCGGCAGCCCCGCGAGCAGGGTCAGGCGCGGCGACAGCGCCACCATCTTCCATCCCGTGAGGACCACGGCGATCGTCACGTTCACGACCTGGAGGCCACCGAACCCGACCAGCGTCCGGACCCACGAGATGTCGTTGGAGGCGCGGCTGACGATGTCCCCCCGCTTGTGCTTCGCGTAGAAGGCGGGCTGCAAGGCGAGGAGCTTGGCGAACAGGTCTCCGCGAAGGTTGTACTCGAGGTCGCGGCCGGGGTTGAAGATCAGGATGCGTGACAGTGTGCGAACGCCGATGATAGAAAGCCCCATGACCGCGATCGCCAGCACGTGAGGCGCGACCGACGAGCTCGCCCGGAGGGCATCGACGGCGCGCCCGATCTCGCCGGGGATGCTCACCGCGAGGTAGTTGGTGAGCGCCACGAAGACGATTCCCCCGAGGAAGCTCCATCGGTACCGCCAGCCGTAGCGGCGCATGAGGCGCAGGATCGAGCCGCGCACCGGGCCCTCGCCGACACCGCTGTGATCGTCGTGGCGCGAGTCGCTCAACCTCACCCTCTCACCAGAACCCGGCCGGCACCGTTCGGGCTTCCTCCGCTGGCCGCCAACCCTCCTTCGGCCCTCTCCACCCGGCCCCCGCCGATCATGCTACCGTGACGGCCGCAGGAAAAGGGCAGGGAGGCAACCTCGTGAGCGAGCCCAAGGTGCTGATCAGCGAACAGGAAATCGCCGCCAAGGTCTCCGAGCTTGCCGAGACCATCTCCCGCGACTACGCCGGGGTCGAGGACCTGGTCATGGTCGGCGTGCTCAAGGGATCCTTCATCTTCCTGGCGGATCTCTCTCGCCGCCTCACCATCCCCCGGTCGGTAGATTTCATGGCGTTGTCCACGTACGGCAACGCCACCAAGACCGACGGCGCCGTGCGGATGATCATGGACCTCAGGCGGAACATCGGCGGTCGACATGTGCTCGTGGTCGAGGACATCGTCGACACCGGCTACACGATCAGCTATCTGCTGCGCGCGCTGGCCACCCGCCAGCCCGCCTCCCTGAAGACGTGCGTCCTCGTCCAGAAGCCCGACCGGCGCCGGGTCCCGGTCCAGATCGACTACCTGGGCTTCGAAATCCCGGACGTCTGGGTGGTCGGCTTCGGCCTCGACTGGAGCGAGCGCTTCCGCACCCTGCCGTACATCGGCGTCGTCGAGCCGGAAGGCTGACGGATGACGCCGCGGATCGCCACCGTGCTCGGCGCGCTCCTCGCCGGCACTGCGGTGGCTGCCGGCGCATTCGCCGCGCACGGTCTCAGGGGCCGGCTCGACCCGGAGTCGGTCGCGATCTTCGAGACTGCCGCTCGCTACCAGATCTACCACGGGGTCGCACTGGTTGTCGCCGCCCTCGCGTCGGAACGTTGGCCCGGAGCCAAGCTCTCGCTGGTTTGGTGGCTGTTCCTGGCCGGCACCGTCGTCTTCTCGGGCAGCCTCTACCTGCTCGCGCTCACCGGCCTGCGCGCGCTCGGCGCGTTCACCCCGATCGGTGGCGGCCTGCTGATCGCCGGCTGGGCCACCTTCGCCTGGAGGGTGGCGAGATCCTGAGGATGCCGGTCTCGCGGCGGCAGGGCAGCGGCTCCCGCGCCCTGTGACGCGGCTCACAGCGAATCCCCGCCTCGGCTCGTATATTCGATATCGGACGCACCAACCAATCTCCTCCTTCCCAAGCCCTTTCGGGCTTGCTTTTTTTTCGTCATCCAGCGCAGCGGATGGCCGCGACCGGCTATCCTTGGGCCGCCCGGTCGCCCGAGCCGACGCTGACCGCAGCGTGAGCGCGGCCCTCCCTCGTGGACATCCGGGCCAGGGAGCCACGGCATGCCCGACGATCATCTCCACGCCGCCCCGGTCCCGGCCGCCCGCAGGATCTACTGCAACCGGACGCTGAACCTGCGCTCGATCGCGGCGATCGGGTACGACATGGACTACACGCTGGTCCACTACCGCGTCGACCACTGGGAGCGGCGCGCCTACGACCACATTCGCCGCATGCTGCTCGCCGAGGGCTGGCCGGTCGGGCAGCTCCAGTTCGAGCCGAGCCTGGTGACGCGAGGGCTGGTCATCGACACCGAGCTTGGAAACGTGGTCAAGGCGAACCGCTTCGGCTTCGTGATGCGGGCGGCCCACGGCACCCGGGAGATGTCCTTCGAGGAGCAGCGGGAGGCCTACCGCCACCTGCCCATCGACCTGGCCGAGACCCGCTTCTACTTCCTCAACACGCTGTTCTCGCTGTCCGGGAGCTGCCTGTTCGCCCAGCTCGTCGATCTCTACGACCAGCGGGCGTTCCCCGAGGTTCTCGGCTACCACGACCTCTTCCAGCGCGTGCACCGGCACCTCGACACCACCCACCTCGAGGGCACGCTCAAGGCGGAGATCGTCGCCGACCCGGAGACCTACGTCGACCTCGACTCCGACGCGCCGCTCGCCCTGCTCGACCAGCGTCGCTCGGGCAAGCGCCTGCTGATCATCACCAATGCCGACTGGAGCTACGTGCGCACCATCATGGCGCACGCCTTCGATCGCTTCCTGCCCGAGGGCATGACTTGGCGCGACCTGTTCGAGATCGTCATCGTCGGCGCCCGCAAGCCGGACTTCTTCAGCGCGCCGCTGCCGTTGTTCTCGATCGTCGACGAGGAGCGCGGCCTCCTCGCGCCGGCCCCGCAGGGGCTCCGGGGGCCCGGCTGCTATGTCGGCGGCGACGCCAGCTCGGTCGAGCAGTACCTCGGTCTCTCCGGGTCCGAGATCCTGTACGTCGGCGACCACATCTTCGCCGACGTGCGCATGTCCAAGAGCCTGCTGCGCTGGCGGACCGGCCTGATCCTGCGCGAGCTGGAGGACGAGGTCGCGGATCTGGAGGCCTTCCGCCCGCGCGAGCGCGAGCTGGCGGCGCTGATGGCCGACAAGGAGCGGCTGGAGGCCGAGCACGCGCAGGTTCGACTCGAGCTGCAGCGCGCGCAGCTCGAGTACGGGCCCCGGTCGGCCACGCCGCCCGACGCGCTCGCGCTCCGGCTCGCCGGGCTCAAGGAGCGCATCCTCGACCTCGATCAGAAGGTCGCGCCGCTCGCCCGGCAGGCGTCGCAGGCCGTCGACGCCCGCTGGGGCCCGCTGCTGCGCGCCGGCAACGACAAGAGCCACCTCGCGCGACAGGTCGAAGCGTCGGCCGACATCTACACCTCGCGCGTCTCCAACTTCCTGTTCGCGACCCCGTTCGCGTACCTGAGGGCCGGCCGGGGCAGCATGCCCCACGACCCGGCCCTTCCTCAGCAACCGCCGAGTTGACGCCGGGCTGCCGCCAACCGGCCGTCCGTTCAGCCCCCCCGGCGCCGCCTCGGCTGCCAGCGATAGTGCTCGATGTCGAGCGTGCCGTTGGTGCGGAAGACCACCCCCTCGGCCTCGAGCATCGCCCGCTGCAGGCCCTGTGGAAAGTCGGGCAGGCGGTCGGTGGAGCAGCCGCCGGAGGCGTTGACGACCCGGTGCCACGGGACGTCGTCCGGGCAGCGGTGGAGCATCCAGCCGACGGCGCGGGGCGACAACCGGCTCGCCAGCTCGGCCGCAATCTGCCCGTAGGACATGACACGGCCGGCCGGGATCCTGCGGACCAGCCGGCAGACCTGCTCCGCCGCGTTGAGGCGGCTGCCGTCGACCTCGCCGTGGACCCGCGAGCTTCCTCTCATGCTGCCCTCACCCAGCATCCTAGCAGCCGCGAACGTCTGCCCGTTCCCGTTCCCGTTCCCGTTCCCGAAATGGACGACCCGCGCGGAGATCCGTCACTGGGACCCGGGCGTGGAAGCGGAAGCGGGCGCGGAAGCGGGAGTGAACAGGGCATGTGCAACATGCCAGCATCGCCGCCCATGGCGACCCGTTCGCGACCCTCTCCCCGTCCGCCCCCCTGCTACGATCGTCCCGTGTTCGCCCTGGTGGCCGTGCCGCGCAGCGCCCCTGAGCCGCTGACCTACTCGATCCCGCGCGAGCTGGAGCCGTTCGCGGTCGCCGGCGCCCGGGTCCGGGTGCCGATGCGCGAGCGGCACGTCACCGGGGTCGTGATCGAGGTGCAATCCGACTCTGGCCTCGAGCCAGGAGTCATCCGGCCGATCGCCGAGGTGCTCGACCCGCAGCCACTGCTCGCCGCGGCACAGCTGCAGCTCGCCCGGTTCATCTCCGACTACTACCGCTGCCCGCTCGGGACCACGCTGTCGGCAATGCTCCCCGTCAGGCTCCTGCAGGCCGACAGCGAGACGGTGCTCCTGACCGCCTCCGGCGCCGGCGCCGACGCGGCCGGCCTCGATGCGACCAGCGCGGCCATCCTCGCCGCGCTCGCCGGATGCGGCAGCATCCGGGTGCCCGCGCTGCTCGCACAGGTCGGCAGCCGTGAGCGGCGCGTCCTCGACGAGCTCGTCCGGCTCGGGTTCGTCGAGGTCCGCAAGCACCGTCGCGATCGACCGCCGCCGAGCGAGGTGCCCGCCGTGCGGATCGCCGACCGCCCGCTCGAGCAGCTGCTGGAGGAGTGCCGGCGGGCGCCCCGCCAGCGGGACGCCTTGCAGTGGCTGGCCGACGCCGGGCGCCCTGCCCTGGTGGCGGAGCTGCGCGCGGCGGTCGGATGCTCCCTCGCCACCGTGCGCGCGCTGATCGAGCGCGGCGCCGTCGATTCCTTCACCCAGCGGCCGCCGCGGCCGCCGCGCTGGGCGCTGCGGGCTGCGCCGGAGCGGCTCAGCCTGACCGACGAGCAGCGGTCCTCGGTGACGGCGATCTCGGACGCCGTCGCCGCCGGCGGGTATGCGCCGTTCCTGCTCGAGGGCGTCACCGGCTCGGGCAAGACCGAGGTCTACCTGCGCTGTCTCGAGAGCGTCATCGAGCGCGGCGGCAGCGGTCTCGTGCTGGTTCCCGAGATCGGGCTGACTCCGGCGGCCGCGGGCGCCGTCGAGCGCCGTTTCGGCGGCCGTGCCGCCATCGTTCACTCGGCGCAGTCGGACGGCGAGCGCTGGCGGGAGTGGCGCCGGGCCGCCGACGGCGAGACCCGAGTCGTGGTCGGACCGCGATCGGCCCTGTTCACGCCCCTGCGCGACCTCCGGCTGATCGTCGTCGACGAGGAGCACGATGCGGCCTACAAGCAGCAGGAATCGCCTCGCTACCACGCCCGCGATCTCGCGCTGGTGCTCGGCAAGCGGCTGGAGGTCCCGGTCGTTCTCTGCTCGGCAACGCCGTCCGTCGAGGCGGCCGCGCTGGTTCGGCGAGGCCTGGCAACCCACCTCCGCCTGACTCACCGGGTGGCCGGTGGCAGCCTGCCCCACGTCGAGGTGGTCGACCTGCGCGGCGAGCCGCCGGAGCCGGGAGAGCATGGCCACACCTGGCTCAGCCGGCGCCTGCGCGAGGCAATGACCGAGACCCTGGCGGCCGGCGACCAGATCATCCTGCTGATGCAGCGGCGGGGCTGGGCGCCGCTGCTGCTCTGCCGCGACTGCGGCGCCCGGATCCGCTGCCCGTCGTGCTCGGTGTCGCTGGTCGTCCATCGCCGCAGCAGCGACCTGCGCTGCCACTACTGCGGTCACCGGGCTGCCATCCCTTCTTCATGCGAGAGCTGCGGCGGCACCCTGCTCGACGCGGTGGGCGCCGGCACCGAGAAGGTGGCGGAGCTGCTGGCCCGTGACTACCCGGACGTTCCGGTGGCGATTCTCGACCGCGACACGGTGCGCCGGCGGGACGGGCTGCGCCACAGCCTCGGCGCCTTTGCCGCGGGCAAGGTCCGCATCCTCGTCGGCACCCAGATGGTGGCCAAAGGACACCACTTCCCGGACGTCACCCTGACCGGCGTGATCTCGGCCGACGCGCTGCTCGGCCTGCCCGACTTCCGCGCCGCCGAGCGCACGTTCCAGCTGCTCACCCAGGTCGCCGGACGCTCCGGGCGCGGCAGCCGGCCGGGCCGGGTGATCATCCAGACCTACTTCCCGGACCACCCCGCGGTCCGCCACGCCACCAGCCACGACGTCACCTCGTTTCTCGACGACGAGCTGGTGTTCCGCAACGCCTTCGGCTACCCGCCGACCACCCGGATGGCGGTCGTGCGCTACGAGTCGAGCGACACGAGGGCCGCCACCGCCGCCGCGACCCTGGCCGCCCGTGCAGCGGCGCCGCTGCCCCATGGTGTGCGGGTGCGGGGTCCGGCGCCGGCGCCGATCGAGAGGATTCGCGGCGCCTGGCGCTGGCAGCTCCTGGTCACTGCCCCCAGCCGCGACCTCCTGCGCGAGGTTCTGGCGCGGATCGAGACCGCGACCCCGGCCCGATCGGTGAGGACCGTGATCGACGTGGATCCCCTCTCCACCCTGTAGCCCCGAACGTTTCCGCCCCCGTTCCCGTTCCCGTTCCCGACGCCGGAGGTCCCCTCCTCACCAGGCATGTCCGTCGCCGACGCGAACGCTTCCGACCCGCGAGCCCGGCGACGTCCACGGGTCGGTGTCAAGCATCACCGGCGGGCGCGATCCGGGGGCGAGCGACATCGCGCTGCCGTATCAGATTGATAGTATTGAGCTCATGAGGTCGAGCACCGCCCGATGAGCGACAGGGGCTTCGGCGAGTTCCTGGTCAGCGAAGGGATCCTGCACGCCGAGGGCCTGCGCCAAGCCCTCGACACTCAGCGCTCGATGGAAGGCCGCCTCGACACGGTGCTGCTCGACCTCGGGCTCGTCAGTGAGCTGACCCTGCTGGCGGCCCTCGGCCGCTACCATTCCACGCGCACGGTCTCCAGGGCCGAGCTGGCCCGCGCGACTCCGGACGTCGCCCGCCTGGTCTCGCCCCGGGTCGCGACACGCCTGCTCGTGGTGCCGTTCCGGCAGGAAGGCAAGACCATCTCGATCGCGACCGTGGTCCCCGGCGACCTGCTCATCGAGGATGAGATCAGCCTCCTCACCAACTGCCTCGTCTCGACGTTCGTCACGCTCGAGGTGCGCCTCTACGAGGCGATGGCGCGGTTGTACGGCGTCGTGCCCTCGATCCAGATCGCGTCGGTCCTCAAGAGGATCAACGAGGAGCCGGCCCACCGGGGTGACGCCGCACTCGCCGCCGCGGCCTCCCGACCGCCCCGGGACGGCGCGGCGGCGGCAGCATTTCCGGATGCTCGCACCACGCCATGGGCGGTCGCGATGCGGCCGTCCCGATCGCCGGACGACTCCTTGGTGCTCGAGATCAGCCAGGATGAGCTCGAGGAGTTCCCGTCGCTGAAGGGCGGCGTCGAGGCCGCGCCGCCGTCGATCTCGGACCGGTCGGTGCCCGCGTCCACGGCGCAGCCCGAGGGGCCCGACGAGCGCCTCGTCGCGACCTCGGTGGCCCTTCAGAACGCCGAGATGCGCGAGGACATCGGCGACGCGTTGCTCGAGTACTGCGCGCCGTACCTGAGCCGCCGGCTGCTGCTGGTCGTGCGCCGTGGCAAGGTCATCGGATGGCGCGGCGACGGCAGCGGCATCGAGCGGAGCGCCGTCCGCAAGCTGGCGCTGCCCCTCGATCAGCCGTCGGTTTTCACCAGGCTGGCCGACCGGAACGCCTACTGGCTCGGACCACTGCCGAGGCTGCCGGCGGACCAGCCTTTGATCCGCGCCCTCGGCGGCATCCCGCCCTCCGCATCGGTGATCCTGCCGATTTTCGTCGGCTCCAAGCCGCTCGGGTTCCTGTACGGCGACAACCGTGACCGCGGTGTGGCCGACGTGCCGCTCGCGCAGCTCCGGCGACTGGTGGCCAAGGCCGACCTCGCTTTCCAGGCCTACCTGTTGAAGGGGAAGATCCGCACGCTGTAGGAGCGCGCCGGCACAGGCCCCCTGAGCGCGCACCTGAAGTCGTCGTCGTTCTTGGCCTCTGCCCGCGCGTTCCTCGGGATGCACTGCGCGCATCGTTGAGACGGCAAGTAGAGTGTCATCACGGGCGATCCGAACCGAATCGATCAGCAGATCTTGCATGACCATCGCCCGTAAGCTCGTCCCGAGTGGCCGTCGCACTGGATTCGATCCGTCAAGACCTCCAGGATCTCCGATCTGGTTCTGACTCAGCCCCCCAGCAGACCCGAGACCAACGCGCGAGCCCGTGGGATCATCAGGACCGGCGCGCCGAGGAGTACCGACGTCAGGTGTAGACTGCCGCCAACGCCCGGCGAGGGCGGGAACCTTTTCCGGCGAGTCTTCGTACATACGAGACGAACCGGGGGAAGCCAGGAGGAGCCACCGTGAACCTCAAGATGTCAACCGCGGCAGCGATCACGGCCGCCGCGCTGCTCACGCCCACACTCCGTTCCCAGACCCTCGATGTGCCGGCCCTGCCTGCTCAGATCCCGGGGCCGCCGGCCGCCGAGGACCAGGCCCTCGAGCTCGACCTGCTCAAGGCCTACGAGATGGCGATGAGCCGCAACCTCGACCTCCAGGTCGGCCGGTTCTCGATCGCGGCCGCCGATGCGGGTATCCACTCCGCCTCGGGAGCTTTCGATCCCAACTTCGGCATCCTGGCGAGCGGGGACTGGACGAGGACGCCCTCGACGACCATCCTCGAAGGCTCGCTGGTGCCCGAGTACCGCAACACCCGCTACGGCCTTGGGATTGACGGCCTGCTCCCCACCGGCACCCTCTGGTCAGCGGAGCTCGGCAGCAACCGGTTCGAGACCAACAGCACCTACTACTTCCTCAACCCGAACTGGACCTCCGACCTCAGCCTGTCCGTCACCCAGCCCCTGCTGCGCGGCTTCGGGACGCTGGTCAACCGATCCGGCATCGTGGTGGCGCGCATCAGCCGCGCCCAGACCGCCGAGGCCTTCGACCTGCTCGTCATCGCCACCCTCCACCAGGTGGAGACCTCGTACTGGAACCTCGTCGCGGCCCGCCACGCCGTCCAGGTCGCGGAGTCGTCCCTGGCGCTGGCCGAGCGGCTGCTCGGCGAGACCCAGGAGCGGGTCAAGGTCGGGACCTCGGCACCGATCGACCTCGTGCAGTCCGAGGCCGGAGTGGCGACCCGGCGCCAGGCGCTGATCACCGCCCGCAACGTCGCCTCCAATGCCGAGGATGCCCTCAAGACGGTGCTCGGCTTCGACCAGCCCAGCGAATGGCTGACGCCCATCGAGACAACCGAAAGCTACGAGTTCAAGCCCTTCCTCCCAGACCTCGCCAGCTCAATTGAGACCGGGCTGGAGAAACGGCCCGAGATCCGTCAGAAGCAGCTCGAGAACGAGATGCTGGAGTACTACGTCCGGATGGCGAGGAACGACGTGCTGCCGAGCCTGGACCTCCAGGCGGCCTACGGATGGGGAGGGGTCGGAGGCAAGGGCCGGACCGTGGACCCGGACACCGGTGAGGTAATCATCGTCGACGACGGCTACCCCGACACCATGGATCAGATCGTCAAGCGGGACTTCCCCAACTGGCGCCTCGGCGTCCAGCTCGGGATCCCGATCGGCAACAACGCTGCCCAGGGACGTCTCGCCCAGCGCCGGTTCGAGCACGATCAGAGCCTGGTGGAGATGGCGGCCCTCCAGCAGAACATCGTCGCGGAGGTCCGGGTGGCGGTCCGCGCCCTCGAGGACGGTGCAGCTGCTGTCGAGGCGGCGATCGCGTCCCAGGAGCTGGCCTCCCGCAACTTGGAGGCCGAGCAGACCAAGTTCGACAACGGCATGTCCACGAACTACCAGGTGCTCGAGATCCAGGAGGACCTCGCCCAGGCCGAGCTGACCCTGATCCGGTCCTACCTGGATTACCGCAAGGCCAACATCGGCTATCGCGTCGCCACCGGCACCCTGCTCGATTTCCTCGGGGTCGGCATCGTCGATCCGGGCCAACCGGACGTCCCAAACGACTACTGGAAGGACATCGAGTGGCTCCAGTTCGACGACCTCTCCCGCTCGGGCGATGCGACGCCCGCCGCCGATCCTGCCGATCGCCCGTAGCCGCCGCCGAGCACTCGTACCCGTTCGCGTCACCGTTCCCGACTGCCGTCGGGAACGGGTTCGGAGATCCGATCCGGGCCGATCACCACTCGCGTCCCTGCCGATCGCAACCAGCCCGGAGGATCTGGAGATGACGCTCTGTCCGGTCATCTAGAAGCGATTCGCCGCTGCAAACGCAGTTTGCAGCCTCCCCGCGTTTCCGCATGCCCCTGACCGGACCCTCTCGAACCGGCATAGCGCCCAGGCAGGGGCAGGCGGAAACGCGGGCAAGGTACAATCCGCCCGCGACCGGGAGGGCGCCACCCGCCATGGACCTGACGGTGGTTCGACAGCTGCCGCGGACGCTGTACTCGGCGGTCCTCATGGAGCTCTTCGAGCGGCTGGCCTACTACGGGATGGTCCTCGTGCTCGGGATCTGGGTGGTCGAGCACCTCGGCATCCCGGCCGATCGCTACGGCTGGGTGTACGGGCTGTTCACGGGCGCCCTCTACCTGCTGCCGCTGCTCGCCGGCGCCCTCGCCGACCGCTTCGGGTACAAGCCGGCGCTCGCCATCGCCTTCGCGACGCTGACGGCGGGATACCTCGTGCTCGGCGCCGCCACCAGCTTCGGCTGGCTGTGCGTCGCGCTCGGCCTGATTGCCGTCGGCGGCTCGATCGTCAAGCCCACGATCTCGGGGACCGTGACCCGCACCACGGTCGAGGGCAGCACCCGCCCGGTCGGCTTCGGGCTCTACTACATGATGATCAACGCGGGCGGGCTCATCGGGCCGGTGATCGCGGCCCAGGTCCGCAACCGCACCGAGTTCCGCTATGTCTTCTGGGTGTCCGCCGCGGCCTGCGCCCTGATGCTCGCGCAGGCGCTGCTCGCGTTTCGCGAGCCGGTGACCAGGGACGAACGGGCCGCGGGAAAGAGGCTGGGCCGGGTTTTCGCCGAGATCTTCATGGTGCTCGGGAACTGGCGGTTCGTGCTGCTGCTGGTCATCTTCTCCGGCTTCTGGGGCATGATCAACGTGCTGTTCGGATTCATGCCGCTATACGTCGAGAGCTTCACCGACCTCACCGCCGTGGAGGAGAGCATCGACCGGATCGTCCCGGTCACCCGATGGGCGGGGCACTGGCTCAACCCCGAGGTCTTCATCTCCCTCGACTCCCTGCTGATCGTCCTCTTTCAGGCCACCGTCTCGTACCTGACCCGCCGCTGGCGCACGGTCAGCGCATTGCTCGTGGGCACCACCATCGCCACCGTGTCGTGGATCCTGCCGACGATGTCGGCCGCGGCCGCCTTCATCGCCGCCGGCATCGTCGTGTGGTCGATCGGCGAGACGACATGCTCGGCCCGCTTCTTCCAGTACTGCGGCTCGATCGCTCCGTCTGACCAGGTGGCCGTCTACCTTGGCTACTCGTTCCTCGCGCTGTTCCTCGGCAACCTGTACTCCGGGCCGTGGGCGGGCTGGCTGTACCAGCGCTTCATCCAGGGCCCGCTCGATGCCGGCGCCACGCCGGCGCCGCTGCCGTTCTTCGCGGGCGTGATGCTGATGGGAACGATCTCGGTGGTCGGCCTCGCCCTCTACCGCGCGCTCGTCGCGCCGGCGGTGGAGCATCGCGAGGCCCCGACGTCCGCCTGATCGCCGCCGCGGCGTCGCCGAGGTCGACCGCCACGGAATGTCGGCGTGACCGGCGCCGGCCCCCTCAGCCGAGCCGATCGGTCTCGACGGCGGCCGCCACGCTGTTCATGAGCGCCAGCTCTCCGGAGGCGGTCGCCACCACGTCCTCGAACCGGACCCGCGACCTGAACGCGGCGACCTCCTCGTCGCTGCACTGGCCGCTGCCGTGGAGCAGCCGGAGCCCGGTCATGACCACGTCCCTCGCGGCGGCTCCACCGTGCAGGCTGGCGCACGCCGTCAGCAGCCCGGCGTGGCGGCCGCCGGCGGCCGCCTTGTCGGCCAGCGCCACCGCGGTTTCCACCTCGGCCGACAAGCGGGCCAGCTCCATCAGCACGTACTGCTCGCGCGGCAGCCGCTTCGAGTGGCAGGCCAGGATCGTCTCCGCCAGCGCGTCAGCCGCCAGCGCCGCCGCCTCTCCGAAGCCCCGATCCCGCAGCCCTGCAGCCATGTCGCGGAAGAAGGCGCCATGGGTCCTGACCGCGGCCCGCCAGCGGTGGGTCCCGATGATGTTCTGCTGGATCTCCGACGTCCCCTCGTAGATGGTCGTGATCCGGACATCGCGGCGGATCTTCTCCACCTCGTACTCGTGGGTGTAGCCGTACCCGCCGTGGGCCTGGATCGCCGCGTCCGCGGCAGCATTGCCGGCCTCGGTCGCGAAGTACTTGGCGATCGCGCCCTCGACCTGGAGGCCGGCCACCCCCTCGTCGAGCCGGCTCGCGACCCGCTCGCAGTAGGCTCGCGCTGCCTCCAGCCGGACCACGTGCGGCACGATGAGCCGGTGCGTGAAACCCTGCTTGCGGTACAGCGGCTCGCCGAACTGGACTCGCTCGCGGCCGTAGTCGATGGCCCGCTGGAGGGCTTCCTCGCCGGCGCCCAGCCCGAACGCGGCCACCATCAGCCGGGTGAAGCCGAAGACCTCGTTGGCCTGCTCGAGGCCCTTGCCCTCGACCAGCCCGAGCAGGTGATCGGCCGGGACCTCCACGTCATCGAAGACGATCTGCGTCGTGTTCGACGCGCGGATGCCGTGCTTCTTCTCCGGCGGCCCGACCGACACCCCGGGCGCCGCCCGGTCGACGACGAAGAAGGACGGCCCGCCAGGCGCCCGGGCCAGCACCGTGAAGATCTGCGCGACGCCGCCGTTGGTGATGAACTGTTTGGTCCCGGTGAGGCGGTAGGCGGAGGGCGATCCGTCGCTCCCGCCGACCGGCCTCGCCTCGGTCGCGAGACGCGCGACGTTCGAACCGGCCTCGGGCTCGGTGACCGCGTAGGCGACGATCAGCCCCTCCTCGGCGATGCGCCCGAGCCAGTGGCGCCGCTGCTCGCCGGTCCCGCCGACGATGATGGGATCGACGCCGAGGGCGATCGCGAGAAAGGCCGTCGCGACCCCGAGGTCGATCCGAGCCATCTCCTCGGACACTCGAAACAGGTCGCGACCCCCGCCCGCGAGGCCCCCGACCTCCTCCGGCAGGAAGAGCAGGTGCAGGCCGATACCCGGTCCGAGCAGCTCCTCCACCAGCTCGGCCGGAAAGCGGTCCTCCTCATCGAGCCGCAGGCGGGCCTGCCGGTCGAGGCGGCGCTCGCTCACCGTCTTGATGGTCTGCAGCACGGATCCGAGTGAGTCGTCGTCCAGCCCGGCGCACTGTCTCATGCGGACGTCCCCCCGCTTCGATCGAGCGGGGATTATGGCACGGGCGGCCGCCACGCGGCCGCGCCGAAGGCCGCGGCGCCGGCGGAGAGGGGCATGGGGCGCACGTGACGTCGCAGCAGCCAGTCACGGCGCGGAGCCGGCCGACGCCAGGCCGGCTGCGTCGCTGTCACCGTCGGCGGACGCGGTCGCAGCGCTCACTCGGCGCGCAGCGCCTCGATCGGGTCGAGGCGCGCGGCCCGGCGCGCGGGGGCCACGCCGCTCACCACCCCGACCACGGCGCTCATCAGCAGCGCCGCGATGACCGCGCCCGGCGGCGTCTTCAGGGGGATCCCTGGCGCCAGCGCCCGGATCACGGCGCCGATCCCGAACCCCGCGCCGAGGCCGAGCAGGCCGCCCGCGCCTGCCAGCAGCATCGACTCGAGGAGGAACAGGCGTTGAACGGTCGACGCGCCCACTCCCATCGCCCGCAGCAGCCCGATCTCGGCTGTCCGCTCGTGCACCGAGATCCACATGATGGTGAGGATCCCGATCGCACCGACGATCAGCGAGATGGCGGCGATGCCCGACACCGCAACCGTGATCATGCCGATGACCCGATCGAAGGTGCCCATCATCTCGGTCTGGGTGGTGATCGTGAAGTCCTCCTCGCCGCGGTGCCGGTCGGTCAGCACGCGCCGGATGCCGTCCACCACGGCCGGGATCTCGTCCACCGACGCGGCCACCACGTCGATCTCGTGCACCTCCTCGAGGTTGAACAGCTCCATCGCGGTGGCGACCGGGATGAAGGCGGTGTCGTCGAGGTCGAAGCCGAGCAGCTGGCCCTTGGGCTCCATGACCCCGATCACCAGCAACGACCAGCCACCGACCCGCACCCGTTCGCCGAGCGGCGAGGCCGTCCCGAACAGCTCGCTTGCCAGCCTCGTGCCGAGCACCGCCTGGGAGGCGCTCCGTCGCGGGTCCATCCGCGGCAGGAAGGCCCCCTGCGCAACGTTGAACCGCCAGGCACTCGCCGCCTCCCATCCGACGCCGTAGAGGACGACACCGCGGCCTCGTCCGTTGCCCTCCACCCTGGCCGGACCCATGACCACCGGGGCCACCTCGCTGACACCCGGTATCCGGCGCAGCGCCTCGGCGTCGTCGACGGTCAGCTTGTGGGTGGTGCCGCCGAACACGCCCGGGATCCCGAAGGTCTTGACCTTGCCGGGGTTGATGCCGACCAGGCTGGTCCCGAACTGAGTGAACTGCGCCACCATGTAGTCGCGGGTGCCCTCGCCTAACGAGGTCAGCAGGATCACCGCCGCCACGCCGATGGCCACGCCGACGGCGGACAGCAACGACCGGAGGCGGTGGCCGGTCAGCGCCCCGACCGCAAACCGGGTCAGCTCGACGGCATCCATGCCGGGCCCCGGGCAAGCGGTTGGCGTCGGCCCGCGCAGGACGGGCGCGGGGAGGCGGCCAGACTGAGCGTGCGCGATCGTCGGCCAGGCGCGCCGCAGACCCCCGGGGCGTGGTGCATCAACGCCTCACCTCCCCTGGAGCGCTCGAACCGGGTCGAGCCGCGCCGCGCGCCGTGCCGGCAGCGTCCCGAACACGACCCCGACGCCGACCGCGACGGCGAGGGCCGCCGCCACCGCCCATGCGGGGGTCGTCGCCGGGAAGCTCGGGTAGACCCTGACGAAAGCCTTCACGGCGAGCCACCCCACGGCGAGCCCGACGATCCCACCGATCGCAGCGAGCACGGCCGCCTCGACGAGAAACACGGCCAGGACCTGGCCGGTGCCGGCGCCTACCGCCTTCAGCAGCCCGATCTCCCGCCGCCGCTCCGCCACCGCCACCAGCATCACATTCATGATGCCGATGCCGGCCACGGTGAGCGAGATCGAGGCGATGGCGACCAGGGCGAGCGTGAGCACGCCCAGGATCGACGAGAAGGTCGCGACCACCGCGTCCTGGGTGATCACCGTGACGTCGTCGGCGCGATGGCGATCGCGCATCAGCTCCAGGATCACGAGCTCGCCCTCCTCGAGCTGCTCCGCCGACTCCATCTCGATCAGGATGCGAAACAACGACGTCCGGTTGAACATGCGCATGGCGGTCCGCACCGGGATCAGCACGACATCGTCGAAGTCGAAGCCGAGCGAGTGGCCGTGCGGCGCCAGCACGCCGACCACGCGATGGCGCCAGTCGCCGATCCGCACCACCTGGCCGAGCGGGCTGACGCCGCCGAAGAGCTCGTTCGCCACCTCGACGCCGAGCACCACCTCGCTGCCGCCTTCATCGGGATCTCGCGGAGGCAGGAAGCGACCGGAACCGACCTCGAGCCGGCGCACATCTTGCAGCTCGGAGGTGGTTCCGAGGACCGCCACCGAGCGGCCACGGCCGCCGAACCGCACGGTCTCCTCTCCGGTCGCGATCGGCGCCGCCCGCACCGCTCCCGGGGTCCGGCGCACCAGCTCCTGGAAGTCGTCGAGGGTGAGATCATGCGTCGTGCCGCCGAAGGGCACACCGCCGGTCGTCTCGACCTTGCCCGGCAGCACGATCAGCAGGTTGGAGCCGAGCGACATGAACTCGCGGACGACGTAGCCGCGGGCACCCTCCCCGAGTGCGGTCAGCGCCACCACGGCGGCGATGCCGACCGCGACGCCGGCGACCGAAAGCGCCGTCCGCAGCCGGTGCCCGCGCAGCGCGCCGATCGCAAACGTGACCACCTCGCCCAGGCCCACTCGACCGCCCTCCCTTGTCAGGTCGAGGCCTCCCGGCCCGCCTGCGCGCGTCACCGGATCTGACGGCCGGTCCACGTCCTTCGCGGCGGGTGGACGCGTCTCACCCGGCGCTCAACCTTCCCTGTCGACGATCGCGCCGTCCTCCATCCTCACCCGCCGGCGCGCGCGCGCCGCGAGCTGGGGATCGTGCGTCACGAGCACCAGCGTCTGCCCGGCCGCGTTCATTTTTTCCAGCAGGCCCATCACCTCGAGCGCAGAGCTGCGGTCGAGGTTGCCGGTGGGCTCGTCGGCGAGCACCAGCGCGGGCCTCATGACCACCGCTCTCGCGATGGCGACCCGCTGGCGCTCGCCGCCGGACAGCTGGTCCGGACGGTGGTGGACGCGCGCCGCGAGCCCGACCGCGTCCAGCGCCTCCGCCGCGCGCCGGCGCCGCTCGACCCGGCCGACGCCGGCGAACAGCATCGGAATCTCGACGTTGGCCTGAGCGGTCAGCCGCGCCAGCAGGTGAAAGAACTGGAACACGAAGCCGATGTCCCGCTGCCGCATGGCGGTGCGCTCGGGCTCCGACATCGCGTCCACCGCGCGGCCGCGGAAGGTGTAGCTGCCGGCGGTCGGCCGATCGAGGCAGCCGATCACGTTGAGCAGCGTCGACTTCCCGGACCCGGACGGTCCCGCCACCGACAGGTAGTCGCCGCGGGAGATCGTCAGGCCCACGTCGCGCAGGGCGTGGACCTGTGATCCACCGACCTGATAGGTCCGCCAGATGCCCTCGAGCTCGATCACGCTCGCACCTTCGACTACGGCCGAGCCACCGCCCGGGCGCCGGGTCTCACCTCGGTCGAGTGGCGGCTGGTGACGACCACCTCGCCCTCGGCGAGGCCGGAGAGGACCTGCACGACCTGCCAGTTGCGCAGCCCCACCTCCACCGCCCGCTCCTCGAGCACCCCGCCGTCGAGCACCAACACCGCCCCTCCTTCGGCAACCGCCGCCGCCGGCACGCGAAGCACCCCGTCGTGCCGGTCGAGAATGACCTCCACGTCGGCCGAGGTGCCGGCCAGGATCCCGCGCACCCGGTCGGCGTCGACGAACTCGACCTCGACCTCCACGGTGCGGTTCTGCTCGAGGTCATCGACAACGTAGGACGCCACCCGGGCCACCCTGGCGGCAAAGCTCTCCTCCGGCCGCGAGTCCACGGTCACCCGGGCGTCCTGGCCGGGCAGCACGCGCTCCGCGTCCACCTCGTCAATGGGCGCGCTGACGTAGGTCGACGCGGCGTCAAGGAGATCGATGATCGCCGGGATCGGCACCCCGGGCGGCGACGGCGTGATCCACTCGCCCACCTCGGTGGTCAGCTCGGCGACGGTCCCGGCGAACGGCGCCCGCAGCTCAGTGAACTCGAGCTGGACCCTGGCCGCATCGACCCGGGCGCGGGCGCGGTCGACAGCGGCCCGCGCAGCGGCGCATGCCGCCCGGCTGCGGTCCCGCTCGGTGCTCAGCGAGTCCAGGCTCTGGTCCGAGGCGATGCCGCTCCCGTGCAGCGCGAGGACCCTGGCCAGCTCCTTCTCGGCGAGCTCGGCGGCGAGGCAGGCCTCGTCGCCCTGGGCCTCCGCCGCCCGGACGTCACGCTGCGCCAGCTCCAGGTCCGCCCGCTGGGCACGGTCGTCCAAGCGCAGCAGGAGCTCGCCCTCCTCGACGCTGTCTCCCTCCTGATGCGGCAGCTCGACCACCACACCGCCGAGCTGCGGCGACAGCTTGGCGCGCCGCCGCACCTTGACCGTGCCGGCCCGGGTGTTCGTCACCGTGTCCTCGACGACCCCGCGCTCGACGGTCGCGACGTGGACCGCGACCGGCTCCGGCGCGAGAACGGTCAGCCGCAGCGTGACGAAAGCGGCAGCCACCAGCAGCGCGACGACAAGCCATCTCAAGCGTTTCATGATGCTCAAGTCTAGTACGGACGCCCGCGCGCTCGCGTCGCCGCGGCTCGGCGGCGGTCCCCTCGTGCCACGTGCTAGAACGCCGCGTCCGCCGCCGCGTCCCTGCTCGCGCTGATCGCCGTCGCCCTGACCTTCCGCCCGCCCGCGGACGAGGCTGCGCGCCCGCGGAGCATCGCCGAGACCCTGCGGGGCATGTGGATGGCGATCAGCAATCTCCGCCTCCGCGCCCTGATCCTGATCGACGCGCGCGCCTCGCGCTGAGGCCGTGAGACGGCGGCCCGGCCGTCCTGCCGGGGCGGTCCCCTCTCAACCTTTCCCCGCCCGAGACGTATCTCAGGACCGACACCTTCCGGAGGTCGTCATGGCAGGACGCGACAATCCGCTCCACCGGTCGCGAAACGACCGGGTCATCGCCGGGGTCTGCGGCGGTTTCGCGCGCTGGCTGGGCTGGAGCCCGACCGTGGTCCGCATCCTGTACGTGGCGCTGTCGGTGCTGTCGGCCGCCTTCCCTGGGATCCTGATCTACCTGCTGCTGTGGATCGTGATGCCTCAGGCCCCACTCGCCCGCGGCAGAGAACCGATTGACTCGAGCTTCCGTTAACAGAGGGCGAAGAGAGACGTTCTTAGACTCAGATGGCAACGGAGGACACAGAGATGAAACGCGCCCTGACAGTGATCTTCGCAGCCGCGCTCCTGGTCGCCGCCCCGCTGGGAGCGGCCGATCCCGACCGCTGGCTCAACGTCAACGTGCTGGACAAGAGCGACGGCACCAAGGTCGACGTCCATCTGCCGCTCCAGCTGGTGATCGCTGTGCTCAACAGCGTCGACGTCGAGAACCTGCACGGCGGCAAGGTCGAGCTCGACATCGAGGATGCCGACATCGACTGGCCCCAGCTCCTGACCGCGGTCAAGGGCGCGCCGGACGGCGAGTTCGTGAAGGTCGACGCCCCCGACGCCCAGGTCCAGGTCAGCAAGCGCGCCGGGACCCTCTACGTCAACGTGGTCGAGACCGGCGACGAGCACGCCAACGTCAACGTCACCTTGCCGATGTCGATGATCGACGCGCTGAAGTTCGACGAGGCCAACCAGATCGACGTGGCGGCGCTGCTGACCAGCCTCGACCAGCTGCCCAACGGCGACCTCGTCACAGTCGAGGCGGACGACGCGACGGTCCGGGTGTGGGTCGAGTAGCGATGCGCGAGCGCGGAGTCTCCACCGTCGGCGCCGTGGTGCTGGTCGGCCTCGCCGGGACGCTCGCCACGGTCCTGGCCATGGACTGGATGATGGTCGACGTCAGAACGCCGCCCCCGGACGCAATCCACATCAGGATCCCGATGCCGCTGGTGGCGGCCCGGGTCGCGACCGCCTTCATCCCCGACCAGGCCCTGAGCGACGTCCAGGTCCCCCCCGACCTCCGCCAGCAGCGCGAGCTCGTCCTGGCCGCTCTGACGTCGCTCGCCGAGTCACCCGACACCAACCTCGTCTCGGTGGCCGCCGCTGACTCCAGGGTGGAGATCGCGAAGCAGGGCGACGTCCTGCAGCTCGCGGTCGACGCGGATGACGCCGTCGTGCGCTGCGCCGTGCCCCTCGATGGCGTCATCGAGGCGCTCGAGGACTGGGACTGGCAGGCCTTTGACGCGGGCATGATCATCGACGTGCTGTCGGCGGCCCCGATGGGGGAGCTGGTGCGGGTGGAGGCCGACGACGGCACCCGGGTCGTCATCACGATGTGGTGATCGCGGGCTGAGCCGATGGGCTGATTCTCGCGGTCCGGAAGAGCCGGCGGCGCGCCTTCGGGCGCGCCGTTCGCTATCTGATCGCGGACTCCCCGCTACCCCATTTCAGCCCGGGTTCCCGCCCCCGTTCTCGCTTGTCACGGCGGAGCCGAAGGCGAAGCCGGATTCCCGTTCCCGCCACCGCCCCCGACACCTTCACCCTCGCGCCCGGGGTGTGGACGAGGGGTGGAAAGCGCCGGGCGCGCGTCTCTCGTGACGCCGCCGGCGCGGACTGTCACACGGGCGTCAAACTTCTCCGCGCACCGCAAAACCGCGACCGCTCCGTGCCTATAGTGCGGACCCTGCAGCGCAGAAGACCCGCGCTGCGGCTCAAGGAGAGGAACCATGAGCTCACTCGGAAGGATCACGTGGGTGGTCGCGCTGGCGCTGGCGCTGGCCTCGACGGCGGCCGCACAGCAGCAGGCGGAGCAGCAGCCTGCAGTTGGGGCGGACCCGAGTGAGGTGGTTCAGGAGCCTCCCTCCGAGGCCGAGGCGGCCGAGGTGGTGGAGGAGGGCGGCGCACGGGTCTTCAAGGACCGGATCGTCGTCACCGCCTCACGGCAGGAGGAGGCGTCGGCCGACATCCCGGCGCCGATCACCGTCATCGACCGGAAGATGATCGAGCAGGCACAGCCCGAGAAGATCGCGGACCTGTTCAAGGAGATCCCGGGCGTGGAGATCGACGGCGAGGGGCCGTTCCGCGGCCTGCCCGTGATCCGCGGCCTGTCGTCCAACCGCGTGCTGGTCCTGGTCGACGGGCAGCGGCTCAACAACGGCCGCGAGTCGACCTCATTTGCCGGCATCCAGCCCGGCCTCGTGAACCTGTCGGAGGTCGAGCGGATCGAGGTGCTGCGCGGACCGGCCTCCGTGCAGTACGGATCGGACGCTATCGGCGGCGTCATCAACATCATCACCCGCGCGCCGGACCTCGGCGCCGCCGAGTTCGAGGTCAACGGTGACGTGAGCTACGGCTACGGAACGGCCGCGGACGCGCAGCAGGCGGCGGCGTACGTGTCCGGCTCGGGCAAGGGCTTCGCCTTCCAGGTCGGGGCCAGCTACCAGGAGGCCGGCGACTACACCGCGGCCGACGGCGCCCACACGGACTCGCGCTACGTCGACTACACGCGCGAGGACGACTCGGTGCCCAACAGCGGCATGGACCAGACCAGCTTCGACGGCAGCCTGCGCTTCCTGACCGGCGACCAGGGGATCTTCAGGGTCAACGCGGAGTCGGTCCGCACCAACGACATCGGGTTTCCCGGCTTCGATCCCGAGACCAGCGGCGTCAACATCCTGTTTCCGAACTTCGACCGCGACAAGCTCGGCCTGGCCTGGAACTCGGGCCCGCTGTGGGGGCTCTCCGACGTCGCGCTCAGCACCTACTACCAGAAGGTGGACAAGGAGAGCGTCCGCGACATCATCGTGCCGGGCTTCTCGTCCGAGACCTTCACCGAGTCGGTCGTCGACAGCCTCGGCTTCAACGCGCAGGGCGTTGCGGACCTCTCGCGCCACCGCCTCACCTTCGGCCTCGACTTCTACCGTGACGCGGTCGACGACGAGGCCCTGTCGCAGATCTGCTACGGACCGTACTGCATGGACCCGACCACCGAGGTGGCGGTGCCGGAGAGCCACCAGACCGGGCTTGGCGCCTACCTCCAGGACAAGATCCGGGCCGGCGACCGGCTCACCATCCACGCCGGGCTGCGCGGCGACACCTTCGCCTTCAAGAGCGAGAACGACCCCGACTACCGGGGCGAGCCCTTCGACGTCACCGACTCGGACATCTCCGGCAACCTGGGCGTCAACTTCGCGGTCACTCCCAACGTCGATCTGACCGCGCTGGTGGCCCGCGGCTTCCGCTCGCCGAACCTGCAGGAGCGCTCGTTCCAGGGGATCTCGACCCTGCCCAACACCTACATCGTCCAGAACCCGGACCTCGAGTCGGAGCGGTCGCTCAACTACGAGGCCGGCTTCAAGGTCCGCTACGACCGCTACTTCGGCGGATTCACCGTGTTCTACAACGACATCACGGACTTCATCTCCTTCGAGTTCATCGGCCAGGACCCCAACACCGGCCAGGACCTGGCCCGTTTCGCCAACATCGAGCAGGCGGAGATCTGGGGCATCGAGTTCGATCTCGAGACGCTGTTCGCGGCCCACTGGAGCGCCTTCCTCAACTACGCCTACCTCGAGGGCACCAACCAGATCACCGACGAGCCGCTGCCCACGATCCCTCCCCAGAAGATCGTGGTCGGGCTCCGCTACCAGCGCGCGAGCTGGTGGGCCGAGGCGAGCGCGCGCATCGTCGACCGCGAGGACGAGCTGCCGCCCGATGACCCGTTCTTCGAGACCGGCTACCCGGGCTTCACCGTCTACGGCGTGAGCGGCGGCTACGACTTCCGGTTCGGCCTCGGCCTCCTCGCCGCCGTCGAGAACCCCACCGACAAGCTCTACAGCGAGCCCTTCAACAACCGGCCGGAGCCGGGACAGAACCTCCGGGTGTCGGCGCGCTACCGCTTCTGACGCCTTCCGCTCGACGCTGAGCTCGCGCCCGGGGCCATCGGCCCCGGGCTTTTTGACCAACGGCCGTCGCCGGTTGGTCTATCATGACGGCGCATTCGAGTCGACCCGGCATCGCGGGCGCGGCGGCGTGCGCGCGGACCATCCCAGCGAAGGGGGCCAGCCTTGGGGCTTGAGAAGCCGGCGATTCCGCGGGTGTTTCGAGGGACCTTCGAGTGGTTCGTCAACTCGGAGGTCGCCGGCAGCGCCCTGCTCCTCGCGTGCACCGTCATCGCCCTGCTCCTGGCCAACTCGCCGCTTGCGCCCGCGTACGACCATCTCCTCCACATCAAGGTCGGCGTGTCCTGGGGCGACACGACGTTCAAGCTCACCGTCCACCACTGGATCAACGACGGTTTGATGGTGATCTTCTTCTTCGTGGTCGGCCTCGAGATCAAGCGCGAGCTGATCGTCGGCCAGCTGTCGTCGCTGCGGCGCGCCGCGCTTCCGGTCGCTGCGGCCGCCGGCGGCATGCTCGCCCCGGCGATCCTCTACGCCACTCTCAACAGCAGTGGCGAGGGTTCGGCTGGTTGGGGCATTCCGATGGCCACCGACATCGCGTTCGCGCTCGGCGTGCTGGCGCTCTTCGGCTCACGAGTCCCGGTCGCGCTCAAGGTCTTCCTGACGGCCCTCGCGATCGCAGACGACCTCGGGGCGGTGCTGGTGATCGCGGTGTTCTACACCGCGTCGCTGCGGTCCTGGGGTCTCATCGTCGCGGCGGTGTTTCTCGCCCTCCTGGTGCTCGCCATCCGGGCGCGGATCCGCCGCCTCGATGTCCTGCTCCCGCTGATGGTCGGCGTGTGGTTCGGGATCTTCGCCTCCGGAGTTCACGCCACGGTGGCCGGCATCCTGGTCGCCATGGTCATTCCGGTTCGCTCGAGGATCGAGCCCGAGCGCTTCCTCGCGGCGGCGCGCGAGCGGCTGGAGGAGCTGGAGTCGGTGCCGCTGACCAGAGAGAGCATGATCGACGACGAGCGCCAGTTCGACGCCATCGACTCGCTCCACAGGTGTGCAGAGGACATGCTGCCGGCCGGCCTGCGGCTCGAGCACGCCCTCCACCCGGTGCAGGTCTGGTTCATCCTTCCGTTGTTCGCCCTGGCCAATGCGGGAGTCCGCATCGACAGTCACCTCTTGGAAGCCCTCGCCAACCCGATCAGCCTCGGAATCGTCGTCGGGCTCGTGATCGGCAAGCCGGCCGGCATCTATGGATTGAGCCGCCTCGCGGTGCGCCTGACAGGAGCCTCGCTCCCGGATGGGGTCGCCTGGCGCCACATTCTCGGCGCTGGCTGCCTGGCCGGCATCGGCTTCACGATGTCGCTGTTCATCACCGGTCTGGCGTTTCCGGATGAGGCGCTGGTCGCCGAGGCCAAGATCGGCATCCTCGCGGCGTCACTGGTGTCCGGGATCATCGGTTCCACGATCCTCGGCCTCACCCTTCCCAGCAAGGAGCGGACGCGATGAGCGCTCGCGCAATCACACCCCGCCCGTACCGTCGGGCCAGCCACGCGCGGGTCGCCGCCGCGGCGGCCTGCGTCCTGCTGGCGCTGCTTGCCGGCTCGTGGAGCCGGGCTTCGTACGCCCAGGAGGCCGCGCTCGCCGCGCCGACACCGACGCCGGCGCCGACGCCGTTCCCGGCGGCAGAGATCCCGCTGCGCGCCGAGCAGACCGCTGTCGAGCTCCGGCAGCTGGTGATGGCAGCCGCGCCACGCGACAACGTGGCCAGGATCGAGGCGGCGTTCGAAGACCAGCGGGGGAAGGTCAGGGCGCTGGCCACGACGACCGAGCAGCTGACCGCACACGGCGCGTCGCGGTCGCAGCTCGATGACCTGTCACGGCGCTGGCTCCGGGAGGAGGCGACCCTCGACGGCTGGCTCAGCACTCTCCAGACCAGGGCGGCCGCGCTCGAGGTTGACCTCGCACGCATCCGGCAGATCAGCGAGCTGTGGGCGCTGACCCGGGACAGCGCAACCGAGCAGGACCTGCCGCCGGCGCTGCGCAGCGCCGTCAACGCCGCCGTCGCCGCCGCCGCCGACGCGAAGGCCGTGGTCTCACGGCGACGCGACGCCGTGCTCACCCTGCAGACCGAGATCACCGGCCTCAAGCTCGACATCAGCGATGCCCAGATCCCGCTTCGCGACGCGATCAAGGAGCAACGCCGCAACGCCCTGCTTCCCGAGCAGGCGCCGCTCTGGACGGTCTCCATCTCCCCCGAGCGCGGTGCCGCGAGGCTCGCCGAGCGGGTTCGCGACCGCTGGGCCGACATCTTCGCCTCGATCCAGTTCTACTTCGACGAGGAGCCGGCCCGCGTCGTGCTCCACGTGGCGCTGTTCCTGGTCGGGATCGGGATCCTCGCCGCATTGTCGAGGCGGGCGGCCCGTCGCTCCGTCGACGATGATTCGCTGCAAGCGGCGGCCCGCCTGCTGAGCCGGCCGGTGGCAGCCGCAGTGCTGCTGGCCGCCCTGGTCGACGGCTGGGTGCACCCGACGGCGCCCGAGGCATGGCGCAAGCTGCTCGAGATCCTGGCGCTCCTCGCCCTGCTCCGCCTGCTGCCGAGGATGCTCAGCAAGCGTCTCGGCCCGGCGATCTACCTCATCATCGTCCTCTTCATCCTCCAGCACACGCTGGGCGTGGTGCCGGAGAGCCTGCCCCTGTACCGCGTCGTGCTGCTCGGCCTCAGCGCCGTCACCATGGGCTCGCTGCTGTGGCTCGCGCGCCGGCTCGGCGAAGCCAAGGACCCGCAGCACCCGCACTGGTCCCGGAGCATCGTCCTCGCCTGCAAGCTCGGCGCGGGGCTGATGGTCGTCGCCGTCATCGGCAACGTTCTCGGCACCGTCTTCCTGGCCGATACCCTCACCGACGGGCTGCTGAACAGCGTATTCACCGCCCTGCTGCTGTGGGTGGGCGCGGTCGTTGTGCGAGGCGCCGAGGCAGTCCTTCTCCGAACCGGGGCTGCCCAACGCCTCAACATGGTGCGCAGCAACGCCGCCAACATCCGCGCGGTGACCGGCAAGCTGATTCGCTTCGCCGCGATCGTGCTGTGGGCGCTGTACACCCTCGCCGGGTTCCGGATTCTCGAACCGGTGACGGCGTTCGTCGCGAAGCTCTTCAAGTTCAAGATTCCGCTCGGCAACCTCAGCTTCTCACCGCTGAGCATCGTGTCGGTCGTTGTCGCGGTGTGGGTGATCTTCAAGGTCTCCAAGCTCGTCCGCTTCGTCCTCGAGACCGACGTCATGTCGAGGGTCGACCTGCCGCGCGGCGTTCCCAACACGATCTCCAAGATCACCCACTACCTCATCCTGCTGGTCGGCTTCTTCGTCGTGGTCGGCATGCTCGGCCTCGATCTCGGCAAGATCGCGATCATCGCCGGCGCGCTGTCGGTCGGCATCGGCTTCGGCCTTCAGAACGTGGTCAACAACTTCGTCTCGGGGCTGATCCTGCTCTTCGAACGGCCGATCAAGGAGGGCGACCGGATCGACCTCGGGACGACCTCGGGCGTGATCCGGAAGATCGGCATGCGGGCGAGCGTGGTCGAGACCTGGCAGGGGGCGGACGTGATCGTGCCGAACGCGACCCTGATCTCGTCCGAGCTCGTCAACTGGACCCTGCAGGACGAGGTGCGGCGGATCGACGTCCAGGTCGGGGTGGCCTACGGCACCGACCCGGAGCGCGTCCTCGAGCTGCTGCTCGGGATCGCCGAGCGGCACCCGGACGTCCTCCACGATCCCAGCCCGTTCGCGATGTTCGTGCGCATCGGCCCGAGCTCGCTCGACTTCGAGCTGCGGGTGTGGGCCACCCGCGACTTCCTGCGGGTCGGCAGCGAGCTGCGGGTGGCAGTCTACAAAGCCCTCAAGCAGGCCGACATCGAGATGCCCTTCCCCCAGGTCGACCTGCACTTCAGGAGCGGGTTCCCGGAAGGGACCGGCCTGGCCACGGCCGAAAGCGACGACCGGAAGGGCTGAGGGGGCGGCCGCCGCTGTGGACCGCCGCACGCCCCCGGGCCGCGCTCTACCAGCGGTAGCCGATCACCAGCGGCAGCAGCTCGGTGGTCTCCGGCGTGTCGACGCTGTGGTAGCGCACCTCGAGGTAGACCTCGGAGCTCTGGCCGACCTCGAAGGCGACACCGATGCCGAGGTTGAAACCGAGCTCGGTGGTCGACTCGCTGGCCGGGACGACCTCGCCGGCGACGATGCCCGGGACGCACCACCACAACCACGGATCACAACCGGTCCCCGTGTAGTGACCAGGCTCGGAGAGCCTGTTCTCGACCCGGTAGGCGCCGAAGCCGGCCACGGCGTAGAAGCCGGCCGAGCTCCCGAGACGGGGGGACCACACGGCGTTCGCCGTCAGCGACCAGAACGTGACGTCCCCGTCGATCCTCGAGCCCGGTGGCTGGATCGGCTCGAGGGCGTCGTCCTTGATGTCGTGGTTGCTGTAGGAGAGCTCGAGCGCGATCCCGACCGGCCACGGCTCCGGGTAGTAGCTGACCCCGCCGGCGAACCAGAGGTCCTCGTCGATGGCGTCGCCAGTGTCGCCTTGGGGTAACAGGTAGCCCATCCCGGCCTGCCCGTACCATCCCTTCCAGTCCTTCTCGAACTGGGCCTCGGCCGGAGCAACCCCGAACAGTCCGGCGATCACGAGCAGCGGAGCGAAGGGCTTCAGGCTCACGGTCACGACCCCCTTGTCAGTCTCGAGGTCCTTCGGGGTGGCCCCGTTCGGCCGGACCCAGGGCCTCGCGCGGTCGCCGCCGCCGGCGATCGACGCACCGGCCGCATGCCAGCACGCTAGCAGATACGCGGCGCGGAATCACCCCGTCGCGCACCGTCACCGGCCGCCCTGGTCCGTGCCATCTCCGCGCACCCGCCACAGCGTCAGCACGTTGGTGCGCCCGGGACCGCTGATCTCGAGCATGCCGAAGGTCACCGCGATGTCGTCCCCGGCCCCGGCCATGCCGCGCTCCAACACGGTCCGCTCCACGAGCCGCAGGCCCTCCTGCAGGTCGGTGATCCAGTGACTCACGGCGACCGGCATCACCCCCCAGCGCAGGGCCATGCGCCGCAGCGACGCCTCGTTCCGCGACATCCCCAGGATGCGCGTCTCCGGGCGGTAGGCGCTGACCATTGCCGCGCTGTGACCGCTCTCGGTGAAGACGGCGATGGCCTTCAGCCCCAGATCCCTCGCCGCCTTGGCCGCGGCTCGGGCAATCGCGTTGTCGAAGCTGTACTCGTCGATCCGGACCGGCTCCGGCTGCAGACGGTAGAGCTCACTCGACTCGACCTCGGCGATGATGCCGGCCATCCGCCGCACCGTCTCGACGGGATGGGCGCCGACTGCCGTCTCGCCGGACAGCATGAGCGCGTCGGCGCCGTCGAGGACCGCGTTGGCGACGTCGGAGACCTCGGCCCGCGTCGGCACCGGGCTTGAGATCATCGACTCCAACATCTGGGTCGCCACGATCGCCGGCTTGCCGCGCGCCGCCGCATCGCGAATCAGCTGCTTTTGCATCAGCGGCACCTTGTCGAATCCGGCCTCGACCCCGAGGTCGCCGCGTGCCACCATCAGGCCGTCGGCGGCGTCCGCGATCGCCTCGCGATGCTCGATCGCCTCGGGCTTCTCGATCTTGGCGATCACCGGCACGTCACCGGCCAGCCGCTTCGCGGCAAGCACGTCCTCTGGCCGCCGCACGAAGGAGAGGGCGACATAGTCGACCCCCAGGCCGAGGGCCCGCTCGAGGTCCCGCCGGTCCTTGTCGGTCATCGCCGGTGTCGACAGCTTCGTCCCCGGGAGGTTCATGCCCTTCCGGTCCCTGAGCGTGCCGCCAACCACCACCCGGGCCACGACCTCCCGGCCATGAATCGCTTCGACCTCGAGGCGGAGCAGTCCGTCGTCGAGCAGGATCGGTTCGCCGGGCCGGACGTCGCCGGCCAGCGAGTGGTACGTGGTCGAGATCCGGCCTGCGGTCCCAGGCGCGTCGTCGGCCGTGATCGTGAGGCGGGACCCTGCGACCAGCTCGGCCCGACCGCCGGCCATCTGGCCGACCCTGATCTTCGGGCCCGCAAGATCGGCGAGGATCGCCACCGCCGCGCCCGCGCGCTCGGCCTCCGCACGAATGGTGGCGAACGTCGAGTTGTGGTGCTCCCACTCTCCGTGCGACAGGTTGAGGCGCGCGACGTCCATCCCGGCGGCAATGAGCGCTCGCACCACCGACGGGTCCGAGCTCGCAGGACCGATCGTGGCGACGATCTTGGTTCGCTTCACGGTGTGCTCCCGGCGCACGCACCGGCCAGAATAGCAGCCCGCCGACGCCGCCATCGTTCTCCGGCCTGGCCCCCCTCCGCCCGCCTGCGTGCCGCCGCTGCCGGGGGGCGCCGCTTCCCGACCTCCGATTCGTCGCACCCCCTGTGCTAGATTTCCACCGAATGATACCGGCTTCGCGCCCAGGGATGGCGAGCACGCGCTCGCGTTCCGTGCTCGGCCACGCGCGTTTCGCCGCTGCCGTCGTCGCGCACGCGTTCGCGTCGTGGGCGATGCTGACCGCGTTTGTTGCCCCGGCCTCCGCCAGGGACAAGGTCGACGTCGTGGTGCTCGCCAACGGCGATCGCGTCACCGGCGAGATCAAGACCCTCGAGCGCAGCGTCCTGCAGGTCAAGACCGACGCCATGGGCACGGTCGACATCGAGTGGGAGAAGGTTGCCCGGGTCGTCAGCCCGCAGTCGTTCCAGGTCGAGGACCGGGAGGGCAGGAGGTTCTACGGACTCCTCAGCGACGCCGGCGAGCCCCGCACCCTTGCCGTCGCCGGCCCGTCGGCCAGGCAGACCATCGCCCACGTTGATGTGGTCCGCATCGCCGCCATCGACGAGGTCTGGACCGACCGCGTCAAGGGGTCGATCGACCTCGGCCTCGATGCCAAGAAGGCCGGCGACGAGGCCTCGTACACCCTCGGCTTCAACTCCAGCTACCGCACCCCCAAGTTCCTGTCGGAGCTCGACCTCGAGTCGAGCATCACCAGCCTGTCGGATGTCCCGACCACCCAGTACAACGACCTCACCTTCCAGTACAGCCGGTTCCGCAAGAACCGCTGGTTCTCGGTCGGCAGCGCTCGCTTCCAGACCAGCTCCGAGCAGGCCCTCGACCTGCGCGCGTCGCTCGGCGGCGGCCTCGGCAGGTACGTCCTCCAGACCAATCGCTCGCTGTCCTCGGTGGTCGGTGGTCTCATCGCCACACGCGAGTGGTACGCGGCCGAACCCGGGCCGCAGGACAACCTGGAGGTGGTGATCGCAGGCGACTACGAGTTCTTCGAGTTCTCGCCGCGGAAGACTGACTTCACGATCGACCTCTCGCTCTACCCGAGCCTGACGTCGTGGGGCCGCGTCCGGGGCTACCTCGGGTCGAGCCTCCGCTGGGAGCTGATCAAGGACTTCTACTTCAGCCTCAATCTGAGCGTCGACTACGACAGCAGACCGCCGCAGGACTCCGAGAGCACCGACTGGCGGTTCTGGACCTCCCTGGGCTACAGCTTCTGACGCATGGCGCCACCGCGGCCCACGGACCAGCGTCGCCACTGGATTCCCCACAGGAGGCGCGACCGCCGCCCACCGTGACGGTACACTGTGGCTGATGAACCCGGAAAGGAACCGCCCGCCAATGCGTGAGGCACTCCATCGCGTCGTCCTCGAGAGCCGCCAGCGCACCTACTCCAACCTGCTGGTGGTTCTGACGCTGTACCTGGTCGTGGTCCCGTTTGTGCCGGTGCTGCCGCGCTTAGCGTGGATCGATGACTACCTCCTGGTGCTGGTCCTGCTCGCCTCGCTCTACAGCATCTCGGGGGACCGCACGCACCTCTTCGTCGGCCTCGTGCTCGGCTTCCCGGCTATCGCTTCACGCCTCGTCACCGCCCACCTCCGCGTCGTCACCGTTGCCCCAGCCACGCTGGCAGCGCTCTCCGTGTTCGCATTCCTGGCATATCTGATCTATCGCGTCATGAGAGACGTGCTGTGGGGACGGCGCCGGACCGGGGAGAGGATCATCGGGGCGATCGTCGCCTACCTCCTGATCGGGCTCCAGTGGTCGCTGATCTACGGATTCGTCGAGCATGTCCACCCGGGCTCGTTCGCGATCCCAGCGAACGTGTTGCCCCAGGGGAACGTCCAGATCGCCGCGGCCCCGGTATCGGTCTTTGTGTACTTCAGCTTCGTGACACTCGCCACCCTCGGCTACGGCGACATCACCCCGATCAGCGCCGCCGCGCGGACGTTTGCCTGGTCCGAGGCGATCGTGGGCCAGCTCTTCATCGCGGTCACGATCGCGCGTCTGGTCGGGATCCACGCCGCGGAAATGGCGGCATCGTCCCGCGACCCCGGCGCCACCGACACCTGACGCGACGCGGGCTCGACCCCGAACGACGGCCCCGGGCAGCGCCGGCCCGACGCACCCTCCCCTGCCAGTTCCTGTATCATGGCAGCCTGACTGTGGGAGGTGCCGTCGTGAACCGACTGTCACTCTCGGCCAAGGTTGCCCTCGCCGCGCTGGCGACAGTGGCCGCCACCGGCTGCGGCAGCAAGGCGGCCGTCGGCGTGTTGCTCCCCTCGACAGGCGCCGCTGCCAGCTATGGCCGGTCCATGAAGCAGGGCATCGACCTGGCCGTCAAGCAGGGAGTGGCCGACGGCACGCTGTCATCGTCGGTGCGGTGGGTCTGGGGCGACTCCGGCACCGACCCGGCCAAGGCCGTCGACGCACTCGAGAGCCTGGCCAAGCAAGGTGCGCACATCGTGATCGCCGGCACCACCAGCGACGAGGCCAAGGCCTTTCTGCCCGAGCTCGAGAGACTCAACGTCGTCGCCCTGTCGCCGTCCGCGTCCGCTCCCGACCTGACCAAGGCCAGCAAGAACTTCTTCCGGGTGTTCGCGTCGGACGAGCTCGAGGGTCGTCGTGCCGGGCGCTTCCTGCGCGAGGAGCAGGATGACGACACCGTGGCAATCTACGCCGAGGAGTCCGAGCAGGCCCGAGGCATCGAGCCCCCGTTCCGCCAGGTCTTCGAGCAGGCGATGGAGGGCAGGGTGATCGGCCGCATCTCCCTGGCGGACCCCGCCTGGCAGCAGAAGTCGGCGGATCTCCTGGCGGCCAACAACCCGGACGCGGTCTACATCATCGGCTATGCCGAGCCGGCGCTGCGCGTGCTCCGGCACCTCCGCGAGCGCTCCTATGAGGGCACGATCTGCCTGACCTCGGCCTTCTACACCGCTGACGTGGTCAAGCGCGAGCCGAGGCTGCTCGAGGGCGTGTTTTTCCCGCAGCCGGCCTTTGACATGAAGGACGAGCGTGATCTCGTCCAGAAGTTCGTGAGCAGCTACCAGAGCGCCTACGGCCAGCCGCCGGACATCTACGCCGCCCACGCGTTCGACGCCGCCCGGATCGTCATCCACGTGATCAAGCAGACGCCGGGATTCGAGACCGCCGAGCTCCGGAAGAGCCTGATGTACTCGGTCAAGGAGTTCCCGGGGGTGACCGGGCCGATCCAGTTCGACGAGCGCGGCGACGTCAAGCACAACCCGATCATGTTCACAATCCGCGACGGCGAGGTGCTCAACTTCGAGCGCTTCGTCAAGGACCAGAAGAAGCTGATCCGGGAGCGGATCCGGGACCTCCTGCTGCGCGGGAACTGAACGGCTTCCACCCGCTTCCGCTCGTGTCACGGCCGTAGTTTGCAGGACGAAGCGGGATCCGCGCCCGCTTCCGCGCCCGCTTCCGTGCCCGTCTCCGTGCCCGTCTCCGTCTCCGATGAGGCGTCGTGAGGCCTCCAGGCGCGTTCGGGCAAGGGCATGGAGACGGAGACGGGCAGGGGCCCCGTTTCGCCAGGCATGTGGAAAGGTGGGAGGGGGACGTGGAGGCTGTCCAGGAGCCGTCGGATTCCACAGTTCGAGGCGCCGGATGCCCGGCAGCGGCCGGCACCCCCCTCTCGTGATCGCCACCCGCGGTACACTCATTCGGCCGGGGGTGACCGTGAAGCGCATTGTCGAGTTCCTGTTCGAGGTCGGGATGCTCAAGCGCACGCCGCGCAGCGGCTGGCAGTTCCTCGGCAGCGGGACCGAGAGCGTGGCCGACCACGCGTTCCGGACCTCGCTGATCGCGTTTGCGATGGCCCGCCTCGACGGCTCGGTCGATGCCGGGCGCGCCGTCCTTCTCGCGCTGGTCCACGATCTGCCCGAGGCCCGCACCGGTGACCTGAACTACATGAACCAGAAGTACGTCGCGGCGGACGAAAAGCGGGCAGCCGAGGAACTGGCGGACGGGCTGCCGTTCGGCGATGAGCTGCGCGGGCTGCTCGAGGAGTACCGGGCCGAGAGCAGCGCCGAGGCAATCCTGGCCCACGACGCCGACCAGCTCGAGCTGCTGCTGTCCCTGAAGGAGCAGCTCGACGCCGGCAACCCGCAGGCCGACGAGTGGATGCCGTTCGTGCTCCGGCGGCTCCGCTCGGCCGCGGCCGTGGAGCTCGCCGGGCAGGCGCTGGCGGGGGGCTCCGAAGACTGGTGGTTCGACCGCGGCTCCTCCTGGTGGGTCCGCGGCGGCAAGCGCTAGCCCGCGTTTCTCACCGCTCTCCTGAATCGAGGGAGAAGTGACTGGTAGGCGGTGCCACAGGAGATCGATGAGAAATGCGGGCTCTTGGGGGAAGTGGGTGTTTGGTTTCTTGAGGTTCGGAAGAGCGGAGGAGTTGGTCAGCGGGCAGAGCGATGGCAGGCACGTGGCGAGGGGCAGGTATTGCTGGGCGGGATCGACCTTCAGATGCGCAGGGGCAAGCCGTAGTAGCCGTGAAAGCCGACAAGCGTCGCCAGCAACGTGTCACGACGCAGGTCTCCGTGGTCGTCGACGTCTTCGTATCCAAGCGCTATGCTACCTCCCGAACAAGCGAACAACCTGCATCTGAGGTCACCGCCCCGCCGCTGAAATCCGCAAACACGTCCGCCAAGAGGCCAATGCGGTGCGAACTCCCAGACCTTGACGAATCGCCGCGCACGCGGCACGCTGGCTGTGCGACTCTCGATCGAGCCGGTGCCACGCCGCAGCGGAGGTCCACGTGCCACGAGCGACCGTCATTGCAGTCACCGCGCTCGCGCTGGCCGTTGCCTGCTCGACCAGCCGGCAGGCCGCCGAGCTGCAGGTCCGCACCGAGTACGAGCCCGGCACCGACTTCTCGCAGTGGAAGACCTTCCGGGTCGCGTCCGATCCTTCGCTTCCCCATGACGCGGCGCGCCACCCGTACCTCGAGCGAACGGTGCGCGACGCCCTCGTCGTGGAGCTCGAGGCGCGCGGCTACCAGCGCGCCGACGACGGCACCACCGACTTCCGGGTCGCCTTCGAGCTGGTGTTCCACGGCACCACGGTGCGCGACGGCCTCGAGAGCACCCACGGCGTCGACACCGGCCCCTCCGCGACGACCAGCGGCAAGCCGACCGCGATGCTGGCGGTGAAGATGCTCCACCCTGCGACGTCGCAGGTGCTGTGGCAGGGCGAGCTCGGCGGGCTCGCGGTCGACGCGGTCAGCCAGGAGGCGACGATGCGCAAGGCGGTGTGGCGGGTGCTGGTGGAGTTCCCGCCGCTCACCCGCTGACCGTGCCGGACTTGCCGCTGCCGGCGGCCCATCCGTGGCGAGGCGGCGAGCTTCCCGCGAGGTGATCGCCCGTCCTGTTGTTGACAGCCGGGATCCGGTAAGATCCACACGAACATCCCGGGCCTGCCGGGCACTGACAGCTGAACTCCAGGGAGGTGGAGAAACCATGAGCAGAGATCGCCGCACCATCTGGATGATCTGCGTGACCCTCGCGGTCGCCGCCGCCAGCACGGTGGCGCCGGCCGCACTGGCCGGCAGCCACGCGCTGCGGCTCCCGGCCGCCGACGCCGACGCGGTCTACAGCCTCGGCGTCCGGCCGCTCCACGACCTCGACTACGGCAGCTTCCGCTGGCTGGTCGTGGACGACATCTCCCTCGACAGGATCGAGGCAGCCGGCGTGCCGCACGACAAGGTCGAGGACGCCACCACCGTCCAGGTCCAGGGCTTCGTCTTCGACCCGGTTGCGGACGGCGAGCCGGCGATCCCCGACGGCCTGCGCGCCAGCGGCGATCGTGCCGGCCTCCACCTGCTGCAGCTGATCGGCCCGGTGCGTGACGAGTGGGTCGCCGCGCTGGCCGAGGCGGGGATCCAGCTCCTCCAGTACTACCCGCACAACGCCTACCTGGTGTGGGCCGACCCGGACACGATGGCCGGCCTTGAGGCGCTGCCGTTCGTGCGCTGGCAGGGCCGCTTCCACCCGGCCTACAAGATCAACGAGAGCCTCGAAGGCCGCGGCGGCAACATCAGCAACGTCGACGTCATGTTCTACGCGGAGGGCGTGCTGGAGAACGTCCTACAGGACTTCGAGAAGCTCGGGGCGGTGGTGATCCAGCACTATCCGTCGCAGCCCGACAAAGCCTTCTACGACGCCATCATCCAGGTCAACGCCGGCAGCCTCGAGGACATCGCGCGGATGACCCCGGTGCTGTGGCTCGGCTACCAGAGCCCGGAGCCGATCCTCGACGACGAGATGTCGTCCCAGATCGTGGCCGGAAACTACACCGGCGGCGTGCCGTTCGTCGGCTACGAGAGCTGGCTCAACACCGTCGGCTTCGACGGCTCGGGCGTCATCTGGTCGATCACCGACACCGGCGTCGACTACCAGCACCCGGACCTCAACACCCGCATCGTCGGCGGCCACGACTACCCCGGCTGTACGCCGGTCCCGGGCGAGCCCGGCAATGACTGCGGCGGTGGCCACGGCACCCACGTGTCCGGCATCGTCGGCGGCGACGCCACCGCCGGCTACTCCGACCCGCAGGGCTTCAAGTACGGGTGGGGCATCGCCCCTGGCGTGAGCTTCTTCGCCCAGAACTCGGTGGACAACGGCGGCCCGTGGCCGCCGGCCGGCGGCTGGCAGGAGCACAGCAAGTGGGCGACCCTGGGCGGCGCCGTCGGCGGCAACCAGTCCTGGACCACCGGCGAGGGCACGGCTCACGGATACCAGGCGTCCGAGCGGACCCACGACATCATGGTCCACGACGGCAACTTCGACACCGCGACGGTGGCCGAGCCCTACATCCAGGTCTTCTCGGCCGGCAACTCCGGCCCTGGCTCGCAGACCCTGACCTCGCCCAAGGAAGCCAAGAACATCATCACCGTCGCCGCGTCGATGAACTACCGTTCCGGCAGCATCGACGCCCTCGCCTCCTACTCGAGCCGCGGCCCGGCGGTCGACGGCCGGATCAAGCCGGACATCGCCGCTCCCGGTGACCAGATCGCCTCGACCCGCAACGACACCGGCGGCTCCTGCTCGACCCCGATCTCGGGCACCAACAACATGTACGCTTACTGCTCGGGCACCAGCATGGCCGCCCCCCACATCTCGGGCTCGGTGGCGCTGGTGACCGACTGGTGGCGCTCCTTCAACGGCGGCGCGAACCCCTCCGCGGCCATGGCCAAGGCGCTGCTCATCAACGGCACGGTGGACATGGCCACGGCGGACCGGCCCAACTTCAACGAGGGCTGGGGCCGCGTGCAGCTGACCAACGTCGTCAACAACGCCACCAACATGGTCTACAAGGACCAGCAGCTCACTTTCAACAACACCGGCGAGAACCTGGTGGTCGCGGTCGGCATCCCGGACCCGGGAAAGCCGCTGCGTGTGACCCTGGTGTGGACCGACGCGCCGGGCGCGGTCGGCGCCAACCCGGCCCTGGTCAATAACCTCGACCTGACCGTGGAGACCAACGGCAACACCTACAAGGGCAACGTGTTCTCGGGTGGCTGGTCCACCACCGGCGGAACCGCCGACATCAAGAACAACGTCGAGAACGTGTTCGTGGCGAGCCCCGGCGGCGACGCGGTGATCACGATCAACGCCACCGCGATCGTCGGCGACGGCGTCTACTACAGCGGCGACACCACCGACCAGAACTTCGCCCTCGTCTGCTACAACTGCGCCGAGCAGGCGGACTTCATCCTCGATGTCGACCCCGACAGCGTCGCGGTGTGCGCGCCCACGAGCGCGACCTACGACGTGGCGATCGGGTCGATCCTCGGCTTCGACGACCCGGTCACCCTCGGCGCCACCGGCAACCCGGCCGGCACCACGGTGGGATTCACGGTCAACCCGGTGATCCCGGTCGGCAGCTCGGTGATGACCATCGGCTCGACCGGCTCCGGCGCGCCCGGCAGCTACACCGTCGACGTCAGCGGCACCTCGACCACCGGCACCAAGACCCGGTCGGTCGGGCTCGACCTCTTCAACGCGACACCCGGGGTGGTGACGCTGGTCGCCCCGGCCAACGGAGCGACTAACCAGCCAGCGCGGCCGACCTTCGAGTGGGCCGCCGCGACCCAGGGCGGCACCTACCAACTGCAGGTCGCTACCGACTCCGGCTTCGTCACCCTCGTGATCGACGAAAGCGGCATCGCGGGCACCACCTTCACTCCGAACAGCGACCTGATGACCAACACCGAGCACTGGTGGCGTGTCCGCTCGACCAACGCCTGCGGCAGCGGCGGGTGGTCCGCGGTCCGCTCCTTCACGACCGAGGCCATGCCGGGCGACTGCGGGCTCGGCACGATCCCGTCCGAGGAGTACTTCGACGACTTCGAGGCCGGCGTGGGCCTCTGGACCCACAGCGGCACCGGCGACAGCTGGGCGCTCTCGACCGCGCGCTCCTACAGCGCGTCCCACTCGTTCCACGCCAACGACCCGTCAACCTCCAGCGACCAGCGGCTGGTGTCGCCGTCGGTGGTGCTGCCCGCTTCGAGCAGCCCGCTCACCCTCCAGTTCTGGAACTGGCAGCTGATGGAGGACAGCAGCAGCGGCTGCTATGACGGCGGTCTGGTGGAGATCTCGACCAACGACGGCGGTACCTGGACGCACCTGCCGGACGCGGTCATGCTCACCGACCCATACGACGGCCCGGTCACCGGCCTCGGCGGCCTGGACGGTTGGTGCGACGACCTCGGCGCACCGGCCACGGTGTGGAAGAAGGCGGTGGTGGACATCGACGCCTACGCCGGCCAGACCGTGCGCTTCCGCTTCCGGATCGGCTCGGACGGCTCGGTCAGCCGCGAGGGCTGGTACGTCGACGACGTCTATGTCCAGTCATGCATCCCGGACTCGCCCGACTTCACCCTTAGCGCGACCCCGGACACGGCGCAGATCTGCCAGGGCGACAGCGCCGAGTACACCGTCAACGTGGGCTCGATCGTCGGGTTCTCAAACCCGGTCACCCTGGGGGCGAGCGGCAACCCGGCCGGCACCACCGCCGGCTTCTCGCCCAACCCGGTGACGCCGCCCGGCTCGAGCCTGTTGACCATCGGCAACACCGGAGCGGTGCCCGCCGGCGGCTACCCCATCACCATCACCGGCACCGCCTCGGGCAGCGGCGGCCACTCGCTCGACGTCATGCTCGACGTAATCGTGCCGGCGGCGCCGCCGACCCTGACCGCGCCGCCGGACGGGGCGATCGACCAACCGCTGCGGCCGGTCTTCCAGTGGGCCGCTGCGGCCGGCGCCGATAGCTACTGGATCCAGATCGACGACGACCCGGCGTTCGGCAGCCCCGCCATCGACGAGAGCGGGATCACCGTGACCACCTTCACCCCGACCAGCGACCTCGAGGAGGGCACGACCTACTACTGGCGGGTCTCCTCGGAGAACCTGTGCGGGCCCGGCGCCGCCTCGACCGTGTTCTCGTTCGAGACCCTGAGCACGATGCCGTTTGCGGACGGCTTCGAGTCGGGCGACACCAGCGCGTGGAGCGCCACGGTGCCTTGAGGAAGGGGTTAGGGGTTCGGGCGTAGGGGCTGGATCCACCCACCCGCGCCCGCTTCCCCTTCCGCTTCCGCGCCCGGCCGCAACGGACACGACCGCCCCGGGAAACCGGGGCGGTCCTTTTTGGGGTGGCCATCCTGGCTGCCTCTGTGGCAGGCTGGAAGCCTGAGACCCCTGCGTGCTTCACCTCGCGATTCTGCCCTGAACATTGGTCCTCGTCGAATCGCCGGGTCTCGACAATGAGAAGCCTCATCCTCAGGAGAATGTTGGCCTTCTGCTGGATGGTCGTGGCGTCAGTGAAATCTCGCACGAGCCTCGAAAGGGCACAGTGCGGGGCCCTGCATCTCGCAGCCAGATCAGGCACCCCGGCCCGACGTCCAGCTGCGAGCGCCGATCAACCGACCACCAACGAGCACTCCCAGCGCGGTGACGAGGTTCAGGACGAGCATCGAGGCCATCTCGACCGGTCGATCGAATGCACCGAGGACTGGAATCGACATGGCGATGAAAGCGATGACGCAGACCCATGCCACCGACCTCACCGGTCGGCCGCCGCTGAGCAGAGCCGACACTGCGCCTCCCCCAAACCCACCAGCGAAGTGAGCCAGGGCCAATAGTGCGGCCCAGTACACCCAGCGCGCCTCCCCGAGGTTGCGCGAGGAGTCGTCCGGCCACGCGTTTTCAACGACCATGACGAGGGCGGTCGTGATGCCAACCGTTGCCACCACTCCGACCACCAGGGCAACGACTCGTCGACTACGGGAGCTCATCCCGTCACTCCTCCTGAGTTCGCCGTTCACGGGCCATGGCCTCAATCTGTGACAGTATCGCTTTCCGTTTCTCCTTCTCCGTTTCAGGGAGGCTCACATAGGCCTGAATGAGCTCTTCGACCTCGGCGAACTGAACGAGCGCGCCCTCCCCACGGAAGCCCACGAGCGCTTCAAATGTCGCCTTCGCCATGCGAGAGGCCTTTTCAGGGTCGTTTGATGTGACATCTGGAGCGGTCCCATCCAGGACATGACCAAGGACACGATCGTATCCGGCATGCGAGTAGGAGTCCTGCAAGGCATGCAGGTAGTGACCCAGTTTCTCATCCGACTTCGTCGACGTGGCCCGAGTTCGCAACTCGGCCCGCCGCTCTGCTGTCGTGAAGTGATAGTCCTTCGTGCTCCCATGGAGCAGGCCAACCGCGGTGGTCGATGACCTTATCCCTTGATCCGTATTCTGATCTGCTGCCGCGATCGCAAGTGCGCGGTTCGGATCGAAGCCTGCGGCGAGCGCCAACGCCTTGGTGAGGTTGTAGTGGACGTCGCGGTGATAGGTGCCGTCCGGGTCCACCGCCCGTAGCGGGTTGCCGGAGGTGTAGCTGTAGCGGTTCCAAGACTGCGAGGAGGAGGGGTCACCGCCGACGGTGTCGACGCTCACGAAGCGGGCGAGCAGCGGGCTGTGGTAGCGCGCGTGCATGTAGTCGAGCTCGGAGGAGGTGGCGCCGAGATCGCGCTCGTGGCCGGTGAAGAGGACGCTCGCATCCGGGACCGGCCCACCGGTGCGCAGCGCCCCGAAGGGCTCGTACTCGAGCAGGTCGATGATCTCCCCGTCCGGTTCGATCAAGACCCTGGTGCTGCCGAGGTGATCGTGGGCGAGGAAGCGCGGCGACGGCAACCCTTCGGCCCAGTCGAGCTGCGCTACCACCCGGTCGCCGGCGTGGACATAGTCGCGCGCCGGCCCGAAGTCGCTGCCAGGCAGGAGCCGCCATTCCGACAGCAGTGCCCCCGCCTCGTCGCGGACGAACAGGCGCAGCTCGGCGAGCGAGCCGGTGCCGCTGCGGCGCCAGGAGGCGACCCGCTCGCCGGCCGCGTCGTACGCATGGCGCCACCGGGTGCCCGAGGCAGGGTCCACGGCAGCGAGCAGCCGGTCCTCGTTGGAGAAGGTGAGCTGCTTGGCCCGCAGCGGCCCGAGCGCGGGCAACGCGCTGAGGTTGCCGCGCGAGCTCCACTCCAGCGAAGCGCTTCCGGCCCCGGGCACGGTCAGCAGCTCCGGCCGGTTGTCGTTGGCGGCGCCGGCAAGGCGCAGCGTGAAGCCGCCGCCGTGGCCGGCGTCGGTGTTCACGAGTTCCGTCAGGTTGCCCCAGCGGTCCCAGGCGTAGGTCTCCACCGGCAGCGCCCCCTCGTGGTAGGCCACCAGTCGGTCCACTCCATCATAGGCGAAGCTCCGCGCTCCAACCCGCCTCACGTTGCCCGAGCCGTCGTAGTAGTAGCTCCCCTCCAGCCACCGCTGCTCGTCCTCGGTCGGGCTCTCGGCCCACCACAGCTCGAGGCGGCGCGGCCTCGCCATGCCGCTGGGGTCTGGGATTTCGACCAGCCGGCCGTTCGTCTCGCCCTCGGATCGGTACTCCGTGCTCGCCACCCGCCCGCTCGCGTGGTAGGAGCGGTCGGCTCCGGCCACCGCCGCCGTGGCTCCGGCCAACCGGGCATCCGTGGCTCGCAGCCAGCTGCCCTCGCTCGACCGCTCCTCGTGGAGCAGCTCCTGGCAGCTCGCCGGCCACGCGCTCCACCGCGGGTGGTCGATGCGGCTCGGGTTCCCCCAGCGGTCGTAGGCGTAGCTCAGGGAGAGGCGGTCGCCCGCCGCACCCACGCCGCCGATGGCGACCATCCGCGAGTCGATGCGGCCGCCCGGGCCGCCATGGCTCCATGCGGTGGTGACGGACACGTCCTGCGACCCGAACCGGTTGTGCTGGGTCGCCTCGACGATCGCACCGTAGGCGGGCTCGCCGACCGTGGCCGGGGTCCCGGGCAGCGTGTCGCCCCACAGCCACGAGGCCGCTTGCAGCCCGCCCACCGTCGTCGAGCGGCGTCGCCCGAAGGCGTCGTAGCCGATCGTCGAGGTGGTCCCCGAGGTGCGGCTGGACCGCAGGTTGCCGAGGGCATCCCACCCCAGATAGCTGGTCGAGCGCTCCGGCTCGGTCGCTGCGGTCAGGAATCCCCCCGCCGAGTAGCTCCAGCTCCGGCTCTGCGATGCCGACGCGCCGGGCTCCCCTTCCCAGAGCCGCGCCGACACCTGGCGGTCGTCACGGTCGTATCCGTAGTCCGCCGAAACCAGCGTCCCCGGCGCGACCTCCTCGTCGAGGGCGCGAAGCCTCCCGAGGCCGTCCTCGAGGGAGACGGTCGCGAGCCACTGCTGCCCTCCCCCGGGCTCGGTCGCGACCGAGCGCAGGACCGTTCTTTGGCTGTCGCCGACATATCCCAGAAAGGACTCGCTGCCGTCCGGCAGCCTGACGATCGCCGGCCGGCCGGCCGGATCGTAGCGGGTCTCGGTCCAGTCGAGGTCTTCGCAGCTCGACCACCCGGCGTCGTCCCGCCACTCGCTCGAGAGCGCGATCCGCGAGGTGTGCGCGAGCCCGGTGCCCTGGCCGGTGCCGCAGGGGTCGACGCCGTCCCAATAGAGATCGAGCGACAGCCTGGTGCGCACGCCGGAGCCCGCCGGGTAACGCTCCTGCTGCCGTGTGACTCGCCCCAGCCCGTCGAAGTCGACCGCCACGCTCAGGGCCGGGTCGATCCACGCCGCCTCCAGCCGGCGGCCTCCGCCGGCTGGCACCAGGTCGTAGGCGCTGTCGTGGAGCTCATGCCGCAGGAGCTGCGAGGCGTCCGGCAGCACGCGATCGAGGTGGCTGCCGACCATCGTCGCCCCATCAGCCGACCGTGGCAGCTCGAGCTGCCACTCGCCAGCGACGAGGTTGCCCTCAACGGGCGCGAGCTCCGTCAGCCGGCCCATGGCGTCGTAGCCATACGCGAAACCGCTGCCGTTGCCGGCCACGTGCCAGCGCGGAAGACCGGTGCCCGGGTCGACCTCGCGCTGCCAGCGCAGGAGCGCCGCGCCCCCGCTCTCGAGCTGGCGCCGCACCGCGCGGCCGTGGCGGTGGCCGGTGCGGGTGGTCATGGCGAGGGCGCCGAAGGCGGTGCCGTAGCCGCCGTCGACGGTCACCAGCTCGCGGTTGCCGAGCGCGTCGTAGCCGAAGGTCGAGCGGACGCAATCGGCCGTGCAGCCCCCGCCGTCGCCCGGGTTGCGCACCTCGACGTGGGGGACGAACCACTTCCGGGCAGCGGACTGGGACTGGTTCGCCCACGTGCGAGCCTGCCGCGAGCAGGCGCCGGACTCGCAGACCCGTCTCTCGCTTTCCCGGCGGAGGAACCACGTGCTCTCGGCGTCCCACATCCGGTAGCTCGTCTCCCAGGTGCGGAGCAGCTCGGCGCCGGGGGCAGAGCGCAGCGACGCCAGCGTGCGCAGACGCGGGTTGAGGTAGCTGTCGACGCTGACGGTCTCGCGCCGTTCGGCGCAGTCGACGGTGACCGACGGCGGCCCCGCCGGATCGGCGTACACCGGCGGCGAGCAGCTCTCGACGTCGGCAACGGTCGAGTCCCCGCTCGCCTCGTCGGTGAGCACTCGCCGCTCGCGGATGTAGGTGTAGCGGTCGTCGCCGAAGACGATCGACGGGTAATCGAGGCCGTACTTGAGCTCGCGATCGATCTCGGTGTGCCGGAGCACCCGCAGCCCGGGGCCGGTCAGGTCCTCGACGCCGATCAGCGCCCGCAAGGTCAGCGCGGCCAGCTCCTCGCTGTCGCCGGCCAGCACGTCGACCGAGAACTCCTCGCGGGTCAGCGGGTGGAAGCGGTGGATCTCCGCCATGCCCTGCGAGCCGGGGCCTGCCGAGCCACCGGCCGTGTACACGACGGTCCACAGGTACTCGGGGTGAATGAGCCCCGCCGCGTCGCGCAGCGCCCAGTCGAAGTCGTAGGGCCACGGCAGCAGCTCGCCTGGCCTCGCGAACTGCGGGCTGACCGCGCAGTTCAGCCCCTGCTGGAACCAGGTCGTCTCCCGGCGCGGCGGGCCACCACCGGCGCCGGCGTCCAGGTAGCTGAGAGTCCGGCTGGTCACCCCTTCGCTCGCGAGGTTGGTCGAGTGGAGGACGCCCATCCGCGGCACGAAGGCGCCACAGGTCAGCCAGAAGCGGCAGTCGTCGTCATCTCCCAAACCGTCCTCGCAGCGGCCGCGCCCGACCGGGTAGGGCCCGTGGCCGTACTCGACTCTGCCGCCGGATGGCAGCACGACGTCGGAGAGAGGCTCCTCGCCCGGGACCAGCAGCTCGTCGAAGCGGAAGGCCGCGCCGTCGGGGAAGCGGATCTCGGTCAGGTGAGCGGCCGTGAACTCGATCCGGTTGGCGGCGTTGCGCTGCTCGAACCTCCGGCTGTCGAGGGTGAAGCGGATCTCCTCGCGCATCGCCGACGGCTGGTTGTCGCCGAGGACCGGGTTGAAGGCCGGGAGCAGCACCCGCTCGATCCACCCGGTGCCGGGGTCGTAGCCGATCTCGATCGACCGCGGCACCTCGCCGCTCGCGGTCACTCGCTGCAGCAGCCACGGCCGGTCTGGGCTGCAGGCCGAGCTCCACGGGGCGGAGGGGGCGGCGTACTCGAAGCTGATCCGATTGGCCGGGCCGGACGCCCGCCAGGGCCCGCGCTGGATCTCGCTCAGGTAGAGGCCCGCGGTCTCGACCCGGAAGTTGATGTAGAACAGGTCGATGTCGGTCGGCAGGACGCGCCGGCTGGAGTCGCAGCCGATCGGCACCACGTGAGCGAAGACATAGAGGCTGCCGTCGCCGTCCTCCATCTCGACCCGCAGCGGCCTCCCGGCGCCGTCCACCTGAGCCACGGTGAACCGGAAGTTGCTGCCGTCCCTGGTGTAGAAGCGTTCGCCGACTGCCCACTCGGTCACGGGGTCGCCGCCGTCGCCCCCGACCATCTGCCACGGTGGCGTGCCGCTGACGCCGTGCCGGGCGCCGGTGGCGTCCAGGTAGGCGGTCTGGCGGGAGCTCGGCCGAGTCCTCGCCACGACGAGCCGCGGCGGCCGCAGGTCCCAGCCGAAGCCGTACGCCTCGACCCCGTTCGCGACCTGCGCCTCGAGGATCGCGCCCCCGGCTCCCTCGCAGCTCTGGTACCCGTCGGGCACCAGCGTGCAGTAGCGGTGGGTGTGCCAGACCTTGGAGTCATGCTGCAGGGCGAGCTCGAAAGCGAGGCCGCCGTCCGTGTGCACGGTCCACAGCGGGACCCGGAAGCTGAGGTTGCCGTTGGCAAGGTTGATGTTCTCGTAGTCCGAGAGGCTGTACCCGCTGCGCTCGTGGCCGCGCGCCTCGTGAGCCACCTCGTCGCTCGCGCGCGCAGCCGTTGGCATCGCCGCCGCCACGGCCGCCAGCCCCAACACCACCGGGCCCCACCGGACCCTCTGCTGCCGCAATCCCGAACGCACCATGTCGTCCTCCTCGATTCAGGGAAGGTTGAGGCCCGGAACCGGGCAGACCGCGGTGCCGCCGAGCACCTGCACGGTCTCGGAGAAGCTGCCGATGGAGAGGCCATCCTCGGCGGCCGCACCGAAGATCCGGTACGAGCCTTCGGAGAGCGGCCGCCACGGCGGCCAGAGCTGGAGGAAGGTGGCGGCGCCGGGCGCCAGCACGACGGTCGCGGCGCCGGACATGACGTGGACCGCCAGTCGCTCATCCAGCGGCCACACCTCGGCCGCCGCGGTCAGCTCCGCGGTGCCGGCCGTGCCGAGGTTGCGGACCTCGACCGCGAGCTCCACGGGCACCTCCCTCGGCAGCTGGTCAGGCACCGGCCGCCACTGACCGGACTGCAGGATGCGCAGCCCACTCACGATGTAGACCGGGTCCGGCGTGGCCCCGAGCTTCGGGTCTGCTGACGCAGCGGCTGGAGCGGGCCGGAACGCCGTCGCCCGCCCCGCCTGGGCGGGGCCCGCGTCATGCGTCGCGGAGAGACCTCCGGCGGCCGCCGCCAGCGCGACGCCGGCGATCAGGGTCGGTGCCATCGAACGGATGCGGGCAGCTCGGACCATGGTCTTGAACCCCCTCGGTTTGGCGCATCAGAAGCTGTCGGGCCGGCCGGCCTCGCACGAGCAGCCGCGGCGCCGGCCCGGCTCGTGGAGATCGACCTTCGGCCAGGCCGACCGCGAGAACTCGATGACCTCCGCCTCGCGGCAGATGCTGCAGTGGAAGAGGTGTCCGTCGGCGGCGCAGAACAGCACCCAGACCTCGGAGGGGGGCCCGTCGAGGGCCTCCGCGGCGAGGTCCGGGAAGCGGACAACGACCGACTCTCCGGTGTCCGGACGCTCGACGATCAGCGCCCCGCCCTGACGCGCGATCAGCCACTCGTGGCCGCCCCCGTCGACCCACCTGCACTTCCCGGTGGGGCCGCCGCCGTCGAGCGGTCGCACGCTGGTGTCGGGTGAGCTGTCCATCGGGCCTCCTTCCGACCGGGTCCGCACCCTCCGGCTGCGGTCACCGACAGAGAAGGAGGCCTCCACCGACCGGTGTCAACGGTCGAATCGGGAGGTTGCCCCCCGGCTCGTGCTCGGAGATGATGGATCGACGAATCTCGAAGCTCCGCGCTGAGGTGCCGCCCATGTCCTCTGACCGTGGCAAGGACGTCGCGCTCGTGATCGGGCTCGCCATCCCGGTGCTGATGATCGTGTTCGTCGCCGGTGCGATCTACTTGCCGCGCCTGTTCTTATCGGTTGACCCGCCGCAGCACGACTTCCTCTACCTGGTCGGATCGCCGTACGGTGACGAGCGCTACCTGGTGGTCGACGGCCGACTCGAGGTTCGCAAGGTCGACCCACCTGACTACACGCCGCCCGGCGCCAGCTGGCCGAGGAAGCTCTACGTCCACCACGTCGGCTCCAACTCGAGCGAGCTGATCTCGTTCGACGCCGCCGCGAAGCTCGCTCTCGACGGCAGTCCGCGGTCGCCCGACGGCTTCGAGATCGTCCACGGCCGCAGGAGCGAGTTCTTCTTCCCGGTCCTCTCGTCGACCGACTATCAGACCTGGTACCTGAAGCACGACGGCTGGTCGCACAAGCTCGATCTGGAAGTGGGGTCGGACGCCGGCTACGCGAGCATGTTCAACTTCCTGGGCTGGATCGTCGAGGAGGCACAGTGGACAAGGTGACGCTTCTCGAGGCGGTGCGTGACCTGGCCGCCGCCGGCGAGCTCACCGAGGCCGAGGTCATCGCCGCGGTTCGCGAGGCTGACGACACACGAGCGGCCGAGATCGCCGAGCGCGGCGGCCGCTACTCGAAGCTCCTCTACTTCCTCGGTGGCGGTGTGGTCGTCATCGGGATGGTCGCCTTCATCGCCCAGGTGTGGGAGGAGCTCGGCTCGCTCATGCACGTGGTGGTCACTCTCGGCTCCGGACTCGCCGCCTTCGTCACGGGAGTGCTGTTGACCTGGCACGGCCGCCTCGGAGCAGCGGGCCCGGCGTTCTTCCTGATCGCAGCCTTGGTGCTGCCGGTCGGCATGGCGGTCAGCCTCGACGAGGCCGGGCTCGACCCCGGAAAGCTCGGCCTCCAGTGCCTCATGGCGCTCGTGCTGCTCGCCGCCTTCCTCGCCGCCTACCGGCTGTTTTGCGCCTCCAGCCTGTTGGTCTACGCCATCGCCTACGGAACGTGGGCGTTCTTTGCGATCACCGGATTCCTCGTCGGCTCAGACCCGCGCTTCGCCGGCAGGGCGTTCTTCGAGTACCGCACTCTCGCGGTGGGCCTCGCCTTCATGGTCCTCGGCTGGGCGTTCTCGGCAACCGAGCGCGACGGGCTGACAGGCCCGCTCTATACCTTCGGCTCGCTCGCGTTTCTCGGCTCGGCGCTCGCCCTCGGCGGCTGGGAGCCGAGCCAGAGCGCCTTCTGGGAGCTGATCTTCCCCGGTCTCGTCTTTGGCGTGCTCTACCTCAGCGTCGTCCTCAGGAGCACGGCGCTGCTGGCCTTCGGAGCGCTCTTCCTCGGCGCCTACCTGACCAAGATCACCGGCGAGTACTTCTCCGACAGCATGGGCTGGCCGCTCGCCCTGATCGTCCTCGGCCTCCTCCTGATGGGCGTCGGCTTTCTCACCTTCAGGCTCAAGAGGATCGCTGACAGCGGGTAGCTGGCAGCGGATCCGGACGAGTCGGCGAAGAAGGAGCGGGCTCTCGAGCGGATACAATCTTCCAGATGTCCGACCCGGCGCTGGTCCAATTCGTGCGCGACGTCCTCGGCTGCGCCTGCCCGGACGAGGTCCTGCGGTCGATCCGGGTCGACCGCGGCGCGCTGATCCTGGGCTGTGACGTCGAGGTGACGCGGCTCGACGCCGGCGGACGGCTGCTGGTCTGGGTGGTGCGGGCTACGGGGCCTGCACCGCTGCCGGCGCTGATCGCTGCCGCCGTCGCGGCCGGCTTCGTGGAGCGCGAGCAGCGGCGCTTCAACCGCTTCCGCCTGGTGATCGCCACCGACGATCCCGCAGGGCTCGAGGGGACGGCCCGCGCCGCCTTTGCCGAATGCTGCGTCCCGGACGACCGCGTCCACCTGCACGTGGTGGCGGTCGAGGACTGCCCAGGGTCAGCCGTTGACAGCTGACCGAACTCGTTTCACTCCTTGACGACCAGCTTCTCGAGCTCGGCAACCGTGCGCTCGAAGAACTCGAGCGCGGCGGCGATCGGGCGCGGCGTGGTCAGGTCGACGCCCGCCCCTTGCAGCAGCTCGACCGGCGGCCTCGAGTTGCCGGCCTTGAGCATGCCGAGGTAGGCGTCCGTGGCCCCCGGCTCGCCGGCGGCGACCCGCTCGGCGATCGCAATCCCGGAGGCGAGCCCGGTAGCGTACGAGTAGACGTAGTACTTGTAGTAGAAGTGCGGGATGTAGGCCCACTCGACGCCGTCGTTGGGGTCGATCGTGTAGCCGGGCCCGTAGTAGTCGCGGACCAGGCTGGCGTAAATCTCGTTGAGCCGGCTGGCGGTGATCGGCTCGCCCGCCTCGGCGAGTGAGTGCACCTTGAGCTCGAACTCGGCGAACATGGTCTGGCGGTAGATCGTGGTGCGGACCGACTCGGCGAGCTCCGACAGCAGCCACGCCCGCTCGGCGTCCGACGCGGCGTGGTCGAGCATGGAGCGCGACAGCAGCATCTCGTTGCACGTCGAAGCGATCTCGGCCAGGAGCATGGTGTAGCGCGAGGTCAGGTAGGGCTGATTGGCGGCCGACAGCTGGCTGTGGAGGGCGTGGCCGAGCTCGTGGGTCAGCGTCGACACGTCGTCGTAGCGGTCCATGTAGTTCATCTTGATGTAGGGGTGGACGCCGTAGACCGAGCTCGAGAAGGCGCCGCTGTCCTTGCGGTTCGAGGGATAGACGTCGATCGCGCCGTTGGCCGGATCGATCATCTCGCGGGCCATCGCCACGTAGTCCGGGCCGAGCGGGGCCATCGACTCGAGGATGGCGCGGGCGCCCTCGGGGTAGGTGAACGGCCGATCGACGCCCTCGACCATCGGGATGTACAGGTCATAGAGGTGCACCTCGTCGAGGCCGAGCGCCCGCTTGCGCAGCTCGACGTAGCGGTGGAGCGCCGGCGCGTGGGCACGGACGGTGGCGATCAGGTTGTGGTAGACGGCGGCCGGGACCTCGTCCTTGTCGAGGTAGGCCTCGAGCGCGGTGTCATAGCGCCGGGCGCGGGCGAACAGCACGTCGAGCTGGGCCTGGCCGGCAAGGGTCGCGGCAAAGGTGTTCTCGAAGCCCTTCAGCGAGCCGAGCAGGCCCTGCACCGCGTCCCGCCGCACCCGGCGGTCTGCCGAGGCCCGGTAGAGGCCGTAGTTGGCCAGGGTCAGGCCAACCGTGTCGCCCTGCTCGTCGACGATCTGGGGAAGCGGCAGCTCGGACAGCATCGACTGATAGGCGCGCTCGATCGGCGACGGCAGCTCGTTGAGGTCGATGGCGGCCCACAGGTTGTCGCCGGCCAGCGCCAGCACCCTCTCGGCCTCGGGGTCGAGCACCCGGCCCGCGCGGCGGCGCAGGCTGTCGATCGCCGGCCGGTACCGCTCGAGCGCGGGGACCGCGGCGTACGCTGCCGCCATCTCGTCTGCCGACAGCGCCAGCACCGCACCACGCAGCACGGTGCCCTCGTTCATGATGTCGGCGGTCAGCGCCAGCCCCTGCTGCTGCCGGGCGATCGCCGCCTGGTCGGTGGTGTCGGTGTTCTGCGACAGGTTGGCGTAGAGGTTCAGCCGGTTGCCGGCGAGCTCGAGGTCGAAGTAGCGGCCGAGGTAGGCGGCGAGGGTCGCCGGGTCATCGAGCCGCGGATGGAGGGCGGCGAGGCGTGCCAGCTCGGCCTGAGCGGCGGCGTAGTCCGCCGCCCAGCTCGCCTCGTCCGGGTAGAGCGCCGACAGATCCCAGCGGTAGACGGCGGGAATGCTCGCCCGCTCGGCGTTGCCGTCCGGGGTCACAGCCGGCAGCCTGTCCAGCCCCCCGACGCCGGCGGTCGCGGTGCACGCGAACATCATGAGCAGACTCCACGCGTTGGTTCTCATCCGGCCCTCCCGGCAGCGCCTCGGTCGAACACAATACCGCACCGCCCGGGGAAAGGCGAGGCGGAAAAATCTGAGCACAGGTCACGCAGAAACCGTCTCACCTAACGGACCACGGGATATGAGTCGATTGCGCTCAGATATCTCGCCGAGGGGGTTGACAGGCGCTCCGGGAGCGACTATATTCCCGCTAGCACTCGCGTTCGCCGAGTGCCAAAAGTACAAGATAACTCGAAAGGAGCGAGGAAGATGAAAGTGAAACCTCTCGGTGACAGGGTGCTCGTCAAGCGGATCGAGGCGCGCGAGGAGGTCCGTGGCGGCATCATCATCCCGGACACCGCGAAGGAGAAGCCCCAGGAAGCCGAGGTCGTGGCGGTCGGCGACGGCAAGCTCGACGACGACGGCAAGCGCCTGCCCATGAGCGTCAAGAAGGGCGACCGAGTCCTGATCGGCAAGTACTCCGGCCAGGACATCAAGATCAACGACGAAGAGCACACCATCCTGCGCGAGGACGAGATCCTCGCCATCATCGTGAAGTAAGGGAGGCGGACCATGGCAGGCAAACAGATCGTCTACTCCGAGGAGGCTCGGAGCAAGGTTCTCGCGGGCGTCAACAAGCTCGCCGACGCGGTCAAGGTGACGCTCGGCCCCAAGGGTCGCAACGTCATCCTCGAGAAGAAGTTCGGCTCGCCGACGATCACCAAGGACGGGGTGACCGTGGCCAAGGAGATCGAGCTCCCGGACCATCTCGAGAACATGGGCGCCCAGATGGTGCGCGAGGTCGCGTCCAAGACCTCGGACGTGGCCGGCGACGGCACCACCACCGCCACCGTGCTCGCTCAGGCCATCTACCGTGAGGGCATCAAGAACGTCACCGCCGGCGCCAACCCGATGGAGCTCAAGCGCGGGATCGACGTCGCCACCAAGCGCGCCGTCGAGGCGATCACCAAGATGGCGGTCCCGGTCGCCGGCGAGGCGATCGCCCATGTCGGCACCATCTCGGCCAACGCCGACACCGAGATCGGCGAGATCATCCGGGAAGCGATGGAGAAGGTCGGCAAGGACGGCGTCATCACGGTCGAGGAGGCCAAGGGCCTCGACACGACCCTCGAGGTGGTCGAGGGCATGCAGTTCGACCGCGGCTACCTGTCGCCCTACTTCGTGACCGACGCCGAGCGCATGGAGACGGTGCTCGAGGACGCCAAGATCCTGATCTTCGAGAAGAAGATCTCCAACATGAAGGACCTGCTGCCGATCCTCGAGAAGATCGCCCAGCAGGGCCGCCCGCTCCTGATCATCGCCGAGGACGTCGAGGGCGAGGCCCTCGCCACCCTGGTCGTGAACAAGCTGCGCGGCACCCTGTCCGTGGCCGCCGTGAAGGCCCCCGGTTTCGGTGACCGGCGCAAGGCCATGCTCGAGGACATCGCGATCCTGTCGGGCGGCAAGCTGATCTCCGAGGACCTCGGCATCAAGCTCGAGAACGTCCAGTGGGACGACCTCGGCTCGGCCAAGAAGATCGTCATCAACAAGGACGACACCACGATCGTGGTCGACGACGACGACTCCAAGAAGCACGAGGCCGTGCTCGGCCGCGTCCAGCAGATCAAGAAGCAGATCGAGGACACCACCTCGGACTACGACCGCGAGAAGCTGCAGGAGCGGCTCGCGAAGCTGGTCGGCGGCGTGGCCCAGATCAAGGTGGGCGCCGCCACCGAGACCGAGATGAAGGAGAAGAAGGCGCGCGTCGAGGACGCGCTGCACGCCACCAAGGCGGCGGTCGAAGAGGGCATCGTCCCGGGCGGCGGCGTCGCCCTGCTGCGCGCCATGGACCAGGTCGAGAAGCTGATCAAGGAGCTCGAGGGCGACATCCAGACCGGCGCCAGGATCCTGCTGCGGGCGCTCGAGGAGCCGACTCGCCAGATCATCCTCAACACCGGGCTCGACGAGGCGGCGGTCATCGTCCGCGAGATCCGCGCCAAGAAGGGCGCCGTCGGCTTCGACGCCGCCAAGGGCGAGATCACCGATCTCGTCAAGGCCGGCGTGATCGACCCGGCCAAGGTCACCCGCAACGCGCTGCTCAACGCCTCCTCGATTGCCGGGCTGCTGCTCACCACCGAAGCGCTGGTCTGCGAGATCCCGGAGAAGAAGGAGAAGATGGGCGGCCCAGGCGGCGGCATGGGCGGCGGCGACATGGACATGTACTGATCGAGATCCGCTCCGCGGATTCCGAATCACGGCCCGGGGCAACCCGGGCCGTTTGTTTTCCCCGCTTCCGCGCCCGCTTCCGCTTCCGAGTCGTTCCCGCGCCCGTTCCCGTTCCCGTTCCCGATCACGGTCGTCGGGCGACCGCATCACGCGGATGGAGGCTGACCAGCGAGAGCGTGATGGCTGCCCGTTCGGGAACGGGAGCGGGCACGGGAACGGGAACGGAACGTGCCGGGCGGGGGCGCTATCCCCTATCCCCTACCCCCTCACCACGCCCGCCAGCCCGCCGGATCGCCGGCCGCACCGCCCGGGGCGGCCGGCTCCGCGAGCTCCCGGGCGCCAGCCGCGCGCGCGGTCGCCGGCGCGCCCTCGAGCAGCGCGAGCAGGGCCCTGAGCTGGCGAACCGCCCGGTCGAAAGGCTCGAGGGACGCCGCTGCGCGGCTCTGCATCGTGGCGCCCTCGAGCACGGTCACCACGAAGCTCGCCAGCTCGGCCCGATCGACGTCCGCCGGCAGACGGGGTCCGGCGTCATCCAGCCAGCTCCGGATCCGCGCCGCCAGCCGCGCCCGATACCCCTCGGCGAGCCGTCCGACGCCCGGACGTCGCGCGGCCAGCTCGGCGGCCAGCAGCCCGCTCGGGTCCGGGCCACCCGGCAACCTCCCCTCCAACCCGAGGCGCCACCGGCCGAGCAGCGCAAAGACCCGCTCGAGGGGGTCCGTGGCGGCTGCCTCGGCGGGGTCGAGCAGCGCCTCCCTGGCGCGGTCCGCGCAACGGGCCACCACCGCCTCGGCCAGCGCCTCCTTGCTCGGGAAGAAGTGGTAGAGGCTGCCGCTGCGGACGCCGGCCCCGGCCAGCACGTCCGCCACGGCGGTGCCGTCGAAGCCGCGCTCGCTGAACAGGCGGCTCGCCGCATCGAGGATCCGGTCACGGGTGTCGCGAGGCATGGTCCCTCTTAGTTGAATATTCAACCAAATTGCAGCAAAAACGTCAAGAGCGCCTCTGGCGCCAGCCCACTGGGTTCGGGTCAGGGCCCGGGCTGCGGATCGCCGCCGGCCGCCCCGAGGCGCAGGAACACCTCGGGCGGCACCTTGTCCTCCAGAGTCGTCAGCAGCGATGCCACCGCTCCGTCGGACGCGTACTGGAAGCGGACCACGAACTCGTCACGCAGACCCCAGCCACGGACCTTGAACAGGAAGGCGTCGTCCTGGAAGTGCTCGAGGGGGCCGGTCATGCCGTGGAAGGTGGCAGCCAGACCGTCGTCCCCCGCCGCGATCACGATGTCGCCGTATGCCGGGTGCCGGTACCTGCCGGCGAGGGCTTCCACCGGGACCGTCGGGCTGGTGCCGATGCGCCGCTGGGCCTCGCGCGCGAGCTCGGCTGCCCGCCGCTCCTCGCGCAGCCGCTCCTCCTGCGCGCGCAGGCGCGTGTCCCAGCTGACCTCGGGCAGGCCCAGGAAGCGATCGACGACCCATCGCGACACCACCTCGGGGACGCGGTGCTGCGAGGCGTTGGTCAGCACCACCACCCCGAGCCGGTCGGCCGGCAGCAGGACCACGATCGAGTAGAAGCCGTCGATCGCGCCGGCGTGCGAGACCATCAGGCGGCCGCGGTAGCTCTCGACGAACCAGCCGAGGCCGTAGCTGCTGATCGGGATTTCGGGCGGGCCGAGGGCCGACACCGCCATCTGGGGAGTGAACATCTCCTCGACCGTCGCCTCGGCGAGCAGGCGGCGGCCGCCGAACGCGCCCCGGCCCTGCAGCAGCTGCACCCACCGCGCGAGGTCGTCGGCGCACGAGCGGATCGAGATCGCCGGGCCGGCCGCCCAGCCGGTGTAGCGGGGGACCGCGGCCACGCCCCCATTGCGGTCGATGCCGTGGGGCATCGCGACGTCCCGATCGCCGGCGGGCGGTGATCCGAAGCCGCTGCGTGACATCCCCAACGGGTCGAAGATCCGCCGCTGGACGAACTCCTCCCAGGTCCCGCCGGAGACCCGCTCGACGACCCGGCCCGCGACCATGTACATCAAGTTGCTGTAGCTGAACCGCTCGCGCAGCCCGGCGCCCGGCCGGAGGAAGCGCAACCGCTCCAGCAACTCCTGGCGGCCCTGCTCGGAGCGGTACCAGAGCGCGTCGTGGCGCTCGATGCCCGAGCGGTGGGCCAGCAGATCCCGCACCGTCAGGTGGCTGGCCACGTACTCGTCGAACAGCTCGAGCCCGGGGAGGTAGGCGCGCACCGGCTGGTCGAGGTTGACCGCGCCCTCGTCGACCAGCATCCCGATCGCGGCCGCAGTGAACGCCTTGGTCGCGGATCCCACCGAGAACACGGTCTGCCCCGTGATGTCGCCGCCGGACTCCAGGTCTCGCCGGCCGATCCCCGCCGAGTAGACCACCCGGCCGTCCCGCACGACGGCCACCGCGACCCCGGGAACGCCCCAGGCGGCACGCACCTCCTCGACGAAGTGCGGCAGCTCGGCGACCGCGTCTCGAGTGGCGTCGTCGACGGCGGCGAAGCAGGGCGCCACGGCCGCCAACGCAGCCACGGTCAGCCACCACTTCAGCCGGGCGCCACCCGTTCCGGCCACCCGCGCACCGGCGCTCCCGTCCTGGCGAGCAGCCCCGAGCTCCCACGGCCTCGAGGTCCTTGCCGGCTCAGCGGCCATCGGCGCGATCTCCATCCCGGCAGCCTACGGTGCCGGCGGCGGCAGTGTCAACGCACCGTCGCGCGCGAGGCTGAACCGGGCTCGCCGTCACGTCGCGCGCCCGCCGGCGGCCACCGTCGAGCGACGGTGGGGCCCGGCGGTGCGCACGCGACTTGCGGAGCCGCCGCGGCCGTCCTACCCTCGTGGCGCCGGCGCCCGACGCCGGCACGACTCGATCAGGAGGCGGTGGGATGAGATTCACGGCATTCTCCCTGGCGATGCTGGGCGCGATCGGGGCGCCGCTGGCGGCGGCGGCCGAGGACTGCCCGACGGTGGTCCGGGCGTGGTTCGCCGACCGTTCGCAGGTGGCGGAGGTGGCGGCCTGGACCGAGCCGTGGAAGGTGAGCTACGACCAGGGCTCGATGGTGCTCGCCGTCGATGCCGACGGCTTCGCCCGCCTGATGGCCGCCGGCCTCTCACTCGAGATCGACGAGCGGATGACCGAGCAGCTGTGCGCGCCGCGCGAGAAGCTCGCGGGCCAGGTCGCGGGCATCCCGGGTTACCCGTGCTACCGCATCGTCGAGGAGACGTTCGCCGACGCGCTCGCCCTCACCGTGGCCTACCCTGACCTCGCCGAGCTGATCGACGCCGGCGACTCCTGGGAGAAGAACGCGCCCGGAGGGCTGCCCGGCTACGACATGCTGGTGCTCAAGCTCGGGAACAGCGCGGTGCCGGGGACGCCGACCGGCAGCGACCCGCCCCACGGCAAGCCGCGCCTGCTCCTCACCGGAGCCATCCACGCCCGCGAGTACACCACGACGGAGCTGCTGCTGCGCTTTGCCGAGCAGCTGCTCTCAGCCCACGGCACCGACGCCGACGCCACCTGGCTGCTGGACGAGCACGAGATCCACCTGCTGCTCTACACCAATCCGGACGGACGCAAGCACGCCGAGGACGGCGACTGGTGGCGCAAGAACACCAACGAGAACTACTGCGGCGCCACCTCGTCGGACCGAGGCGCCGACCTCAACCGCAACTTCGAGTTCCAGTGGGCCTGCTGCGGCGGCTCGAGCGGCTATCCCTGCGACGAGACCTACCGGGGCCCGGTGGCCGCGTCGGAGCCCGAGGTCCAGGCCGTCCAGGCCTATGCGCGCACCATCTTCCCCGACCAGCGGGACCCGGACCTGGGCGCGGCGGCGCCGGCGGATGCCACCGGCGTGTACATCGACATCCACTCCGCCGGCGGGCTGGTGCTGTGGCCGTGGGGCTTCACCTCGAACCAGGCTGGCAACGGCGCGGCGCTGCGCACGCTCGGCCGCCGCCTCGCCTGGTTCAACGGCTACGAGCCCGACCAGTCGATCGGCCTCTACCCGACCGACGGCACCACCGTCGATTTCGCCTACGGCGACCTCGGCGTGGGCGCCTACACCTTCGAGCTGGGGACCGCCTTCTTCCAGGACTGCGGCAGCTTCGAGTCGACGATCCTGCCCGACAACCTCGAGGCGCTCCGCTACGCGGCCAAGATCGCCCGCACGCCCTACCTCACCGCCGGCGGCCCGGACGTCACCGAGGTCGACCTCGGCGGCGTCACCGTGGTCGCGCCCGGCGACCCGGTCACCTTCAGCGCGCGCCTCGACGACAGCCGATTCAGCACCCTGAACGGCTCGGAGCCGGTGCAGGCGATCGCCGAGGCCACCGCCTACCTCGACGCCCCGCCGTGGCAGGCCGGCGCGACCGCGATCCCGATGTCACCCGCCGACGGCACGTTCAACGCCCCCCAGGAGTGGGCGACCGTCACCCTCGACACCAGCGGCCTGGCGACCGGCCGCCACACCGTCTTCGCGGTCGGGCGCGATGCGTCCCCCGCGTGGGGCGCGACCGGTGCCGCGTTGTTCTGGGTCCTCGATCCGGGCCAGGCAGCCCACATCGCGGGGACCGTGACGAGTGCCGGGACCGGGGCACCGCTCGAGGCCGTCGTGAGCGCCGGCGCGTTCACGACCACCAGCGATCCCGGTGACGGCTCCTACGACCTCGTGCTCCTGGACGGCACCTATGACGTCACGGCCAAGGCTCCCGGCTACGCGGCGGCGACGGTTGCAGACGTGGTCGCGACCACCGGCAGCACCACCACCGTCGACTTCGTGCTCGATCCGCACCCGACCCAGCTGCTCGACGACGCCGAGGGCGGGAACATCGGCTGGACCGCGGACTCGCCTTGGGCCATCACGACCGAGATGGCACACAGCCAGACCCACTCCTGGAGCGACAGCCCCGGCGGCAACTATGGCGACGGCGTCGAGGTGTCGCTGACCTCGCCTGCGATCAACTTCGGCGGCACCACCGCCGTCGAGCTGCGCTTCTTCCACCGATACGCGCTCGAGTCGGGCTATGACTACGGCCACGTCGAGTACTCGACCGACGACGGCGCCAGCTGGCAGCCCATCACCAGCTACACGGGGGCCCTCAGCAGCTGGCAGGAGGCGGTGTTCCTGCTGCCGAATCTCGACGGCGCCACCGACGCGCGGATCCGGTTCCGGCTCGCCTCCGACGGCTGGGTCAGCGAGGACGGCTGGCACATCGACGACATCTCGCTGGCCGGCGTGCAGGCCTTCCAGGGTTTCGAGGACGGCTTCGAGTCCGGCGACACCAGCGCCTGGTCGGCCACCGTTCCGTGAGGAGGAGCTAGGATCTGGGGGATAGGATCTAGGGCCGCCACCCGCTTCCGCGCCCGCTTCCGCTTCCGCGCCCGATGCGATGAACTGATCTCGTCCGGCAGCTACCAGGCGTCTGAACGGTGTGGAATGCCATTTGCGCGTCGGGGACCTGATCTGTTCGATGCACGACGGGGGAGGTGCAAGCCGGTCAGGGCTCAACAGATCAGCGCCGCCCGATCGGAGGACTGTCTCACGCGCGGAAGCGCATCCGGAAGCGGGCGCTGACCCCTTCCCCGATCACCCCATCCCGGAAGCGGGCGCGGAAGCGGAAGCGGAAGCGGGAGCCAATCCCCAACCCCTACCCCTCCGTCCCCTACAATGGACCCGTGAAGGCCATCACCACCCACCTCTCCGCCGACTTCGACGCCTTCGCGGCGGCGGTCTGCGCAGTGCGCCTCTACCCCGACCATCAGGTGCTGTTCCCGGGCTCGCAGGAGGTGGCGGTCCGGCGCTTCATGGAGGACACGCGGTTCAGCTTCCCGGAGGTCAAGCTGCGGCAGGCGCGCCGCGAGACCCTCGAGCACGTCGTGGTGGCCGACACCCGGAACCCGGCTCGCCTCGGCGAGGTCTGGCAGCTGATCGAGCGCGCCCGCTGTCCGATCACGATGATCGATCACCACGTCACCGAGGAGGACCTGCTCGGGGCCGCCGAGGTGATCTCGCGGCCGGTGGGAGCCACCTGCACCATCGTGGCGCAGCTGCTGCGGGAGCGAGAGCTGCTGCCGTCCTCCGAGGAGGCCTCGCTGCTGCTGATGGGCATCTACGAGGACACCGGCGGCCTCTCCTACCGCGAGACCACCCCGACCGACCTGCGGATCGTGGCCTGGCTGCTCGAGCAGGGCGGATCCCTGGACTGGGTGCGGCGCTGGGTGATGAAGGCCCTCCAGCCCGACCAGCTCGAGCTGCTCAATCGGATCGTCGAGGGCTGCGAGGAGGTCCTGGTTCGCGAGACCCCGGTCCAGCTGTCGATGGTCGAGGTCGATCGCTACCACGAGGAGGCGGCCTACGTGGTCCACCGTTGGGTGGAGACCTTCGAGATTCCGGTCGGCGTGGTGATGCTGGTTCGACCGCCGCACTGCAACCTGATCATCAGGAGCCGGATGAGCGGCCTCCACGCCGGGCGGGTGGCGCAGCGATTCGGAGGCGGGGGCCATCCCACTGCGGCTTCGGCGCGGGTCGCCGGCCGGATGCCGGTGGAGCTTCGCGAGGACCTGCTGCGGGTCCTCGAGGAGGAGATGCCGCCGCCGACGGCCGCGATCGACATCGCGGCGCGGCGGATCTTCACCATCGAGCTCGACGCGACCGTTGCCGAGACCAAGCGGCGGATCAACCAGCTCCGGGTCAACGCCCTGCCGGTCCGGGACCCCGCAGCCGACCGGCTGGTTGGGATGGTGACCCGGCAGATCCTCGACCGCGCGCTCAGCCACGGCATGGCGGAGCGCCCGGTGCAGTCGGTGATGCAGCCGGACCTCCCGGTGGTGCCCGCGCGGACCCCCTTGCCCGTGCTGCGCGACCTCTTCCTCGAACGCTCCCACCGTTTCGTGATCGTCGAGGACGACGGGCGCCCGGCGGGCATCGTCACCAGGATGGAGCTGTTCCGGCGGATGTTCGAGCGGCAGCACGCCACCGGGGCACCCCTCGACCACCGCATGGCCGGAGTGCGACCGATCAGCCAGCCGGTGACGAGGCTGCTCCGCGAGCAGGCGCCGCCGTGGGTGCAGGAGCTGCTGGCCGCCGCCCGACAGGTGGCGGACGAGCAGGGCTGCACCGCGTACCTGGTCGGCGGCATGGTGCGGGACCTGCTGCTCGGGCGGCCGAGCGAGGACGTCGACCTGGTGGTCGAGGGTGACGGCATCCTGTTCGCCGAGGCGCTGGCCGCGGCCCTGGGCGGCCGGTCGCACCCGCACGCGCCGTTTCTCACGGCGGTCGTGACCCTGGCCGACGGCCACCGCGTCGACGTCGCCTCGGCGCGCACCGAGTTCTACAGCACCCCGGCGGCGCTGCCCGAGGTCGAGACCTCGCTCATCCGCCAGGACCTGTACCGGCGGGACTTCACGATCAACGCCCTCGCCGTGGCGCTCGCCGGCGACCGTCATGGTGAGATGGTCGACTTCTTCGGCGGTCGCAAGGACATCCATCGCAAGGAGATCCGGGTCCTTCACTCGCTGTCCTTCATCGACGACCCGACGCGCGCCATTCGCGCCGTCCGCTACGCGCGGCGGCTGTCCTTCGCGGTCGCTCCCGACACCCGCAACCTGATCGCGACCGCGGTTCGGGAGCGGGTCTTCGACCGCCTGTCCGGCCAGCGGCTGCGGCGCGAGCTCGAGCACCTCCTGGAGCAGCCCCACCCGACGCTGTCGCTGTCGCTCCTCGCCGAGCTCGGCCTGCTCCCGGTGATCTTCCCGGACCTGCAATGGAGCGAGGATCTGCGGTCGTTCCTGCTGGAGGTGGAGGGCCAGCTCGCCTGGTACCAGCTCGAGCGCCTCGGCCCGCCGCCGGATGCCTGGTTCCTGTTCCTGGGCGCGCTGGTGCTGCGCGCGCCGACCGGGGCCGAGCGTCGCATCACCGAGCGGCTGCAGCTGGCGGGCGATCTCGCGCGGCGGATGGTGGAGCTGCCGGGCAGCGTCGACGAGGTGCGCGCCGCAGCCAGGGACGCCTCCCTGCCGCCGTCGCGGCGGCTCCGCCTGGCCGAGGGCCGGCCGCCCGAGGTCCTCCTGCTGGCAATGGCCGGCATCGATCTCGTCGCGAGGCGACGGCTGGCTGACGCGATCGAGCTGGCGGTGCGGCTGCAGCCACCGGTCAGCGGCGGCCAGCTGCTGGACGCCGGAATCCCGCCCGGCCCTCACGTCGGCCGCGCCATCCGCCGCGCCCGCGACGCGGTGGTCGACCGCGAGATCGGTCCGGAGCAGGCGCTCGAGTTCGCGATCGACGCCGCCCGCAACGCCGGCGGCACGGAGGTGGTCGAATGACCGCCGCGACCAGGCTCATCGCGGCCGGGCTCGCCGCCCTCGGCGCGGTCGTCCTGGCGGCGCCGGGGGCGCCGGCCGGCGAGACCGCCGCGCCGGCGCCGGTGGTGGAGCGCATTCTCACGATTCGCGACCGCGAGATCCGCACCTCGCTGTTCTCGAACGCGGTCGTGGTGGTGTCGGGCCGGCGCGGAGGCGAGCGCGGCCTGTTCCGCCAGGTCACGCTCCCTGCCGATCAGTACGCCGGCTACCTGGCGGCCATCCAGCGCGACGCAGCCGAGCTCGCCGAGGCCGACGAGCTCCCGAGCGCGAGCGGCTCCGGAGGCCGCGGGGTGGTCACCGTCCACGTCGCCCCCGGAGGGCCGATCCGGTTCACCTACTCGTCGATGACCGTCTACAGCCTGGCCGCGACGCGGCTGATCGCCACCCTCGACGACCTCGAGCAGCAGGCGCTCGTCGGCGTGTCGGCCGGGCCCGGCGTCGACCGCTGGCAGCCCCGGGTCGGGGACGTGGTCCGGCTACGCGGCGGTGCGGTCGCCGAGCTGATCGAGGTCCGCGACGACGGCGCCCTGGTCCTCGAGCATCGCGGGAGCTACATCAACGAGCTGGTGCCGGCGGGCGAGATCCGCACGCTCGTGGTCGAGGTCATCGAGCACGCCCCATGAGGATCACCGGTGGCGACTGGCGCTCACGGCGGCTCAAGGGCCCCGGACGCGGCAACCGGCGGCTGCGGCCGACCCCCGATGCCATGCGCGAGCGCGCCTTCGCGGTGCTCGGGGACCGGGTCGCCGGAGCCATGGTCCTCGACCTGTTCGCCGGGACCGGAGCGGTCGGGCTCGAGGCCCTGTCCCGCGGCGCGGCCCGCGCGGTGTTCGTCGAGCGCGACCACATCGCGGCTCGACTGGTCGAGGCCAACTGCGAGGCGCTCTGCGGCTCGTCCGGGCGGGCGCGCGTGCTGCGCCGGCCGGCCCGAACCGCGGTGGAGGAGCTCGCCGCCGCCGGCGAGCGCTTCTCGCTGGCGTGGGCCGACCCGCCCTTCGAGTCGTGGCAGGAGGGGCTGGAGGCGCTGGTGGCTGCCTTCTCCACCGGGGCGCTGGAGCCCGGGGCCACCGCCTGCCTCGAGTGCCCGGCGCGGGCCGACGTCGAGGGGTCGCTCCCGGAGCGGCTGGAGATCGAACGCGACCTCGCCGGCGGCGCGTCGCGGGTGGTCCTGCTACGGCGCCGCAGCTGAGGAGATCGCGTCGGCGAGGATCCTGCGCTGGATGGCGATGTTGTCGCGGTGGCCGGTCAACCGGGCCGTCACCCGGCCCCGCATCCGGTAGCCGAGCAGGTAGAGGTCGCCGATGATGTCCAGGATCTTGTGGCGCACGAACTCGTCCGGGAAGCGGAGCGCGGTGTTGACCACCTCGTCCTCGCCGACCAGGATGAAGTTGTCGAGGCGCCCGCCCGACCCCAGGCCGAGCTCGTTGATCATCTTGAGGTCGCGCATGAAACCGAACGTCCTCGCCGGGGCGATCTGGTCGCGGTAGGCCTCCGGGCTCGACAGCGTGAACTCGAAGTACTGCTCGCCGATCGGGGGCGGGTAGCGCAGCAGGTAGGACACCGAGAAGGAGTCCGCGGGCTCGATCACCATCGACTTCTCGGTCCCGCCTGCCAGCTCGTAGCGTCGATCGATGACGATCTCGCGCTGCGGCGCGTCCTGGTCGACCACCCCGATCTCGTCGATGTGGCGGCAGAACTCGACCGCGGAGCCGTCGAGGACCGGGATCTCGCCGTGCACCTTGACGAGCAGATTGCAGACGCCGTAGGCGTGCAGCACCGACAGCAGGTGCTCGACGGTGCGGACGCTCTCGCCTCCGCGGGTGAGAGTGGTCGCGTACTCGGTGTCGGCGACCGAGCTGATGTGGGCCGGGATGACGGTGGCGCCGGGCAGGGTCAGGAAGTGGATGCCGCTGTCCGGGGGTAGCGGCTGCAGCGCCATGCCGGTGCGCCCGCCGGAGTGGAGGCCGAGCCCGTACATCACCGAGCTGGTCCGGATCGTCCGCTGCGGCCGGTCGCTCGTCTCGAGGAGCGGCAGCTCGGGCGGCGGCGCCAGCTCTCGAGCCGGCATTGCGCGCTCGCCGCCGGCGTCGAGCAACTGGGGCCGGCCGGCCGCCGCACGGGCTGCCAGCGCGCTGCGCACGGCGTCGATGGTGAGGTCGTAGGACAGCGGCTTCTCCAGGTAGTCTTGGGCGCCCATCTTGATCGCCTTGACCGCGGTGGTGGAGGTGCCGTGGCCGGACATCATGATCACCGCCGCGCCGGGGTCGAGCTCCCGCAGCGCCTGCAGCGTCTCCAGGCCGTCGCGGTCGGGCAGCCAGATGTCGAGGAACACCGCGTCCGGCCGCTGCATCCGGTACAGCTCGAGGGCCTCCTCGCCGCGGGTCGTGGCGATGGTCCGGAACCCCTCGTCGCGGAGGATGTTGGCGAGCGCGACCAGGATGCCCTCTTCGTCGTCGACGATCAGGATCAGCTCGTTCATGACGGGAGTTTCACGCGTTCGGGGGGCGCGGGTCAAGCCGGTTCCACCTGCCGCCGCCCGCGAGGGGGCCTCGAAACCCGTTCCCGCTCCCGTGCCCGTTCCCGTTCCCGGGTTTGCCCCGGCCCTGCTTGGTCATTTCGGGAACGGGATCGGGAACGGGAACGTGTACGGTGAAGGCGCAGCCGTCCCTCGGACCGGCTGAGCCCTACCCCCACTCCCGCCTGGCGAAGGCGAGGAAGTTCGCCAGCGAGCCCTGGCCGAGGATCTCGAGGTCCGGGTCGGGCGCAACAGCCTCGGGCGGAGCGATCCACCAGGCCGCCATCCCCGCCGCCGTCGAGTGCACGACGTCCCACAGCCAGTTGTCGCCGACCATCACGCACTCCTCGGGCCGGCGGCCCAGCCGCTCGGCGACCTCTGCGTAGTAGGCCGGACGCACCTTGGTGGCGTGCATGTCCTCGTAGCTGGTGACGAGGCCGATCGGCAGCTCATCGAGAGTCAGCCCGGCCCACTCCATCCGCTGCAGGATCGCGGTCCTGGGAAACAGCGGGTTGGTGGCGATCGCCACCTGGCGGCCGCCGGCGAGCGCCCAGCGGACCGTCTCGAGGGCGCCGGGCACCGGCGCGGTCAGGCTGCGCAGCCCGGGGAAGGCGTCTCGGTAGAAGCGCTCGAACAGCGGCCCCAGCTCGGCCGGATCGCGGCCGAGGCCGGGGAAGAAGGCATCGGCGAAGGCCTGCTCGTTGGTCCGCGCCGGATCACGGTTGTCGTCCATGGCGCGGGTCGCCGCGAGCAGCTGGTCGACGAGCAGGCGCGGCGGCAGCTCGCCCGCCAGGTGCTCGGTGAGGGCCCGGAAGTAGGCCGGCACGAAGGTGCCCATCGGGTTGGCGAGCAGCGTGTCGTCGAGGTCGAAGAGGATCGCGAGCGGCCCCACCGGTCTCCCGTCGCCGCAGCCGCGGCGGGCCCACTATACCCGGCTGCCCTCGAGGTCCGCCATCCGTTGACGGACGAAGCGCGCGAGCCGGTCGGCGCCGTCGCCGTCGATGCGGACGAAGCGGGCGGCGAAGCCGACCAGCCCCTCCCGCTCGCGGGTCGTCGGCCGGACCACCTCGGCGACGCCTCGGATCGGCGTCGGATCGCCCGACAGCGGCATCTCGAACGGCATCGGCGCCCCGACCTCGACGTCGTCGTGGCCGCGGATCAGCATGCCGCTGGTCGACAGGTTGTCGAGCTGGGCAAGGGTGTACTCGGTGCGCCGGCCGTGGGGCAGCTCAACCTTGACCAGCGTGGTGTAGCGGACCCGCGGCTCGACCGCCAGCAGCTCGCGGAGCACGCTGTCGAGCTCCCAGTCGGTGGCGTCGCGATTGACGACCCGGTTGACGCCGCGGTTGACGAGCTCGTCGGCTTGCTGCCGCTGCTCGCGGCTGGACACGACCAGGAGGGGCGTGCGCCGGCAGGCCGATTGCTTCCAGCGCATCGACTTGAGCAGCGCCGGCAGCGGCGGCTCCCCGATCGGGAAGGAGACCACGACGAGGTCGTACTGCCTCCGCTCGACGATCGCGGTGACCCCGTACCCCTCGGACGAGAGCTCGGTCGAGCACCCCAAGGGCACCAGCAGCGGCATCAGCAGCCGCATCAGATCAGTCTCCCCGGCCCGGTCGCCTGGAATCACGAGAACGGTCCGCCGGCCATCGCTCATCGCCCGCAGTCCCTCCGCTCCGGGCCGCCCGTGCCCGGGGTCCTACTGTCTGTTCCCGGACCCCAGCCGGAAAGTACGCAGCCCGGCCGCCGGGAGCGCAGGCCGGCCCGGCCGGTCGCCGCGAGGGGCGGTCAGGGGACGAGCCGCCCGCCGGGCCGTCGTGGGGGCAGGCGGCAGGAGTCGATGGCCCCGTCGCCGTCGAGATCGTCCACGGTGCCGGCCGCGATCTCGCAGCGGTCGATCAGCTGGTTGCCGTTGCAGTCGGCGAGCCCGGCGGCGAGATCGTCGCTGTCGCCGAACCCGTTGCCATTGCAGTCGGTGTCGCCGATCCGCAGGTAGTAGATGTCCTGCTCGCCGTTGAAGGTCGCCGCGTACGCGAGGTCCGCGCCCACCAGGTCGGAGACCATGTGGTAGTAATCGCCGAGCTTCTCCTGCTGCGGCCACCCGACCCAGCTGTCGAAGGGCGGCGTGATCGCGACCGGCGGCGCCCAGCTCCAGCCGCCGTCGTACGACGTCGTGTAGTAGAGCTCGCCGACATTGGGTGGGTAGGGCTCGAGCGACTCGATCCAGACCACATCGAGCCGGCCATCGGGGGCGATCGACATGGTCGCGAACCACTGCCAGACATTCCGGTCGTCGGGGTGGATCCTCACCGGCTCGCTCCAGCTCGCGCCACCGTCGGTCGAGCGTGCGAAGTGGACATCGTGAGGGTCGGGCCCTGGTGGATTGACCGACGACGCCAGGTAGAGGTCGCCCCGATTGGGGCCGTCGGAGTGGTCGGAGGCGATCCACACCTGGCCGATGAGCCCGACCGGGTTCGGCGACGAGCCGGAGCTGCCGCCGTACCCCTGGGCGCCACCGAGATCGACGAAGAAGGTGTCGAAGTCGGGCGAAGCCCCCGGATCGGAGGCGTCGAAGGAGCGCTTGACCACGAACCGGTCGTAGTCGTAGTTGGCGTTGCCGGCGATGTACAGCTCGCCCTCGGTGCCGACCGTGAGCGTGCCCCAGGTGGGGGTCGGCGTGGTGGCGAGCGGCTCGGTGTAGCTGAGCCCGCCGTCGAAGCTGCGGATGAAGGTCCGGATCCCGAACTGGTTGCTGGCCTGGGCCCAAGCGAGGTAGAGGCTGCCGTGGCCAGGCCCGCCGGTCGAGTCGATGGCGAACCACGCCTTGTCGCCGCCGTAGGCCGGGATCGGCCCGAGCCAGCTCTCGCCCCAGTCCTCGGAGATGAACATGTCGCAGAAGATCTCGGGCCGCGACACCAGGCTGTAGTAGTAGAAGCGCCCTTCCGCGTCGGAGGCGAGGACGGGATCGGAGCGGAAGACGCCGTCGTCGAGGGTCTCCCGCTCGGCCCAGCTGCGGCCGCCGTCGGCGCTCCAGCTCGAGCCGGCCTCGCGGAAGTTCGAGGCGATGCTGTCGAACTGCCGCCAGCCGATCGCAATCCGGAGCGGGGCGTTGGGATCGACGGCGATCGAGGGCTCGTTGGCCGCATCGCCGACGATGTTGCTGCCGTCGGCCGCGACGTTGACCTGGACGCTGACGAAACCGTTGCGCTCGACCTTCGCCGGCGGGCCGAGCTTGGCGGCGGCCTCGGGGTCGGGCACCGGGGGCTGGTCGATCCGCTCCGTGGACTGGGGCGGCATTCGGCCGGGGCCGGCTGCCGCCGGCCCGACCGGGCCGCCGGCGAGCAGCGCCGGTGAGGCCAAGGTCACGGCGGCGGCGAGAAGGAGCGTGGTCCTCGTCATGGCGTCCCCCTTCCGGTCGGCCCACGCGGGCCCCGGGGACCGCTACGGCCCCAGGTCAGGATACTCGTCCGCCGGCCGGTTGGTTGCAGCTCCCGACTTGTGTAGACTTGAAACACTGGTTGCGAAGGGGGCGACCCTGCCCCGCCCAGACGGATCTCGGAGACGCCGCGAGGGCCGCGGATCGCGAACGCGGTGGCCCGCGGGCCGGCTCTCCAGCCCCGGCCGGGTCAGGTTGGCTCTCCGCAGCGGCAGGCCGTGGACCGATCACGGCCAGGGAACGGGGACAGAAGGAGGCTCGACCGTGGTCACTGGCGCCTACCTGCTGCTCGCGGCCGGCGGGATCCTGGCCCTCGGGGGCTGGGTGATGCTGCTGGTGCTCGGTTTCAAGAAGAGCATCGGCTGGGGCTTCGCCATCCTCTTCCTCTCCTGGCTGGTGGTCCCCCTCGTGGTCTTCCTGGTGAAGTACTGGGGCGAGGCCAAGACCGGGCTCCTGCTGCTGGTCGCCGGGACCGTGGCGTCCGGGATCGGCTACTTCGCGGTCGTGGGCTCGGAGGCGACCTCGGCGATGGGCGATTTCGAGACCTTCGGCCTGGCTCCGACCGAGGTGGTGGCCGAGGAAACGCCCGCGGTCGCGGTCGAAGAGGAGGCCCTGCCGCCGGCAGGTGAAGACGCCACCGCGATCGGTGCCGTGGCCGCGGTCGGCGACGCCGGGGCGTCCGGAGGCGAGGTCCCCGCGCCGCTGCCCACACCCGCCGGCGCCGTGCTCGGCGCGCGTGTCGAGTGGCTGCCGCTGGCCGACCTTGCCGGCCTGCCGGCCTACCTCGGCGAGCTGATCGAGCTCCACATGCGGGACGGCTCGGTGCGCCGGGTGACCCTGGATGCGATCGAAGGTGACCATCTCCAGGTCACCCAGCGGGTCGGCGGGGGCGCCCTCAGCTACGCGGTGGACCTCGGCCTGGTCGCCGAGATCCAGGTCGCGAAGTGAGCCCTTCGGCCTGCCGCCGGTGGTGCTGATCCGCCGCAGCGCTGCGCGGGCCTGCACGGCCGCACTCGCCATCATCGTCGCCACGGCGTGCGGCAGGGCAGCCGCCGACCCGCCGCCGGTGCTGGTGGTCGGCGTCGACGGCGCCGAGTGGTCGGTCATCGAGAGGCTGTGGGCCGAGGGCCGGCTGCCCAACCTGCACCGCATGGCCGATCACGGCGCCGCGCTCCGCCTCGAGACGATCCACCACGCCTCGCCGGTGATCTGGACCTCGATCGCCACCGGCGTCCGGCCGCAGAACCACGGGATCACCGACTTCGCGGTGCCGACGGCCGGCGGCGACCAGCCGGCCTCGTCGACGCTGCGCCGGGTGCCGGCGCTCTGGAACATGGCGACGGCCGCCGGCCGCCGCAGCGCCGTGCTCGGCTGGTGGGCGACCTGGCCGGCCGAGGACATCAACGGCGTCATGGTGTCCGACCGCGCGCTGTCGCCCCTCAACCGTCGTGTGTCGCCCCCCGCCTTCCTCGACCGCTTCCTCGCGATCGAGGCTGCCGCCCGCGCCGCGCCCGGCGGGTTCGGCGGCAACGAGGCGACCCGCATCCAGGACCAGGTCATGTCATCGACCGCCTTCGAGCTGTGCGGCGAGGGCTTCGACCTGGTGCTGGTCTACCTGCGCGGCATCGACATCGCTTGCCACTTCGACTGGAAGTACCTGGAGCCCGACCGGTTCGGAGTCCTCGACCGGGCCGAGATCGCAGCCGGGCGCGAGCGGATCGCGGCCGCCTACGAGGCCGCCGACGACGCGGTCGGCGCGCTGCGCGAGGCGATCGGCCCGGCGGCAACCGTGCTCGTCCTGTCCGACCACGGCTTCCACGCCATGGAGCGCGAGGAGCTGCGCGTGCTGCTCGACCTCGACGCGGTCCTCGCCGAGCTCGGCTTGCTCGAGCGCACCAAGGACGGGGTCGACATGGCCCGCTCGACCGTCCACACCTATGCCTCGCCGAGCCATCTGATGGCCAAGAAGGTCCGCCTCTGCCTCGCCGGCCGGGAGCCTGGCGGGACGGTGGCCGAAGGCGAGCGACCGGCGGTGCGGGCCCGGCTCGCGACCGCGCTCGCCCGGGTCACCTGGGCCGGCGGATCGCCCGCCTTCCGGCTGCGCGAGCCCTCGGCCAAGGAGCGCCGCGGCGGCGCCGACCTGGTGGTCGAGGTGCTCGAGGAGGGCGCCGCGGCGCCGCTGCTGGCCGGCGGCCGGCCTCTTGCCGGGCCGCCGCCGCAGATCTCCCGGCTCTCCGGCACCCACGGCCGGACGACCGCCGGGGTGCTGCTCGCGGATGGCCCGGCGATCGCTCCCGGCGCCGCGCCGGCCGGCATGACGGTGCTCGACGTGGCGCCCACGATCCTCTACGCGATGGCGCTGCCAACCGCCGAGTCGTTCGACGGCAAACCCAGGCTCGAGCTGTTCCGCGAGCCCTTCCGCCGCCACCACCCGCCGCGCACCATCCCGACCTGGGGCGCGCCGCGCGACGGCCAGGGCACCGCGTCCGCCGTCGACCAGGCGATCATCGACGAGCTGGCCGCTCTCGGCTACATCCAGTAGGCCCGGGCACAGGCAACCGTGGTGCTACCATGTGGGCGCTTTCGCCGCTTCGAGCGGAGCCTCCAACCATGCTGCCGAGCGCACGCGCACTGCTGACCGGGATCCTCGACTACGCCGGGCTGTTTCCGCCGGCGCAGCTGCCGATGGCGGAGGCCGTGCGCCGCTTCCGTGGCCACCAGACGGGCGGCGACGTGTGGATGCTGGCCCGCTTCGTGATCCCGGCCGGCCGGCTCGCGGAGCTGCCGCCGCTGCTCGGCGGGACAGCGGCACCGCAGCCGGCGGTCCGGCTGGCCGTGCTGGTCCGGCCGGCAGATCTCGACGGCGACCTCGCCGACATCGAGTCGTTCACCGGCCGGCACGGCGCCCTGGCGACGGTCGAACAGCTCGAGCTGCGGCTGCCGCACGACCCGCGCCAGATCGCGGGCATCGTGGGCCGGTCGGCCGCGGCCATCCGGCGCCGGCTGCCGTCGGCGACGGCCTTCTTCGAGCCGTCGCTGCTTGACCGCTGGCCGGAGCAGCTGGCTTGCACCATCGACGCGCTCGGCGCCGTCCCCGGCCACGACGCCGTCGGTCTCAAGATCCGCTGCGGCGGCCTCGACGCTCCCGCGGTGCCCTCGCCGCAGGCGGTGGCGGCGGCACTCGCCGCCTGCCGGCTCGCCGGCGTCCCCCTCAAGGCGACCCAGGGCCTGCACCAGCCGCTGCGCCACCTCGACGGCGGTCTCGGCGCCACGGTGCACGGCTTCCTCAACCTGCTCGTCGCCGGCGTCCTCGGCCACCTCCACGCGCTGTCCGAGCGCGAGCTGCTCGCGATCGTGGAGGAGGTCGAGGCGGCGGCGTTCCGATTCGACGACAACGGCCTCGCCTGGGCTGGGCTCGCGGCCGGGCTCGACGCCATCGCGGCCGGCCGCCGCGCCGCGGTCACCTCGTTCGGCAGCTGCAGCTTCGCCGAGCCCCGTGACGCCCTTCGCGAGCTCGGGCTGCTCGACCGGGGTGGGCCGACCGCGAGTCGATCCGGGCCAGAGCGAGGAGGGAGGACGACCGAGAATGGCACCGACTGACCGCACCCGGCACTCGTTCGTCGAGGTCGCGCCCGGCTCCGACTTCCCGATCCACAACCTGCCGTTCGGCGTCTTCCGGCCGCGCGCGCTGGCCAAGCCCCGGATCGGCGTCGCGATCGGCGAGGAGGTCCTCGACCTGTCGCTGCTGGTCGAGCGGGGGCTGTTCCGCGGCCCGGAAATGCGCGACACCTACGTCTTCCACGAGCCGAGCCTCAACGCGTTCCTGTCGATGGGCCGGCCGGCCTGGCGGGAGGCGCGGCAGCGGATCGTCGGGCTGCTCGACGCCGGCGAGCCGGAGCTGCGCGACGACGCCGGCCTGCGCGACGCGGCCCTCCTGCCCGCGGCGTCGGTCGAGATGCTGCTGCCGGCCCGCATCGGCGACTACACCGACTTCTACTCGTCGCGGGAGCACGCCACCAACCTCGGGACCATGTTCCGCGGGCCGGCCAACGCCCTGCAGCCGAACTGGCTCCACCTGCCGGTCGGCTACCACGGCCGCTCGAGCTCGATCGTGGTCAGCGGCACCGACGTCCGGCGGCCCTGGGGCCAGTACTTGCCGGAGGGCGCCGACCGGCCGAGCTGCGGGCCGAGCCGGGTGATGGACTTCGAGCTCGAGGTGGGCTTCCTGGTCGGACCGGGCAACGAGCTCGGGTCGCCGATCCCGGTCGACCGCGCCGCCGAGCACATCTTCGGCCTGGTGCTGGTCAACGACTGGTCGGCGCGCGACATCCAGCGCTGGGAGTACGTGCCGCTCGGGCCCTTCCTGGGCAAGAGCTTCGCGACCTCGATCTCGCCCTGGGTCGTCACCCTCGACGCCCTCGAGCCGTTCCGCTGTGCCGGACCCGCCCAGGACGACCCGGCGCCGCTGCCCTACCTCTCAAGCCCCGGCGACTGGGCTTTCGACATCTCGCTCGAGGTGCTGCTGCAGACCGCGGCGATGGCCGAGCCGGTGCGCATCGCAAACGCCAACTACGCCTGGCTCTACTGGAACATGTGCCAGCAGGTCGCCCACCACACCGTGAACGGCTGCAACCTGAGGCCCGGCGACCTGCTCGCTTCGGGCACGATCAGCGGTCCGGAGCGCGAGCAGCGCGGCTCGCTGCTCGAGCTCGCCTGGCGCGGCGCCGAGCCGCTTCAGCTGCCGAGCGGCGAGAGGCGCAGCTCGCTCGAGGACGGCGACACGGTGATCATGCGGGGCCGCTGCGAGCATGACGGCCTGCGGCTCGGCCTCGGCGAGGTCCGGGGGACGCTGCTGCCGGCCCGCGAGCCCTAGCCCGCCTTTCTCACCGCCCTCCTCGATCAAAGCGAGAGTGACCGGTAGGCGGTGCCAGAGGAGGTCGATGAGAAACGCGAGCTTTGGAGCGCCGCGATCGCGGGTCATCCGTTGACAGAGCCTCGCGGCCGACCGACCTTTGACGCAGGGAGGGACCGCGATGACCGAGATCCCGACCAAGCTCGATCTCCATCCGACCCGCTACTGGCGGCGGCTCGACGACGAACGGGTCGTGTGCGAGCTCTGCCCGCGGCTGTGCAAGCTCAAGGAGGGCCAGCGCGGGCTGTGCTTTGTCCGCATGGCGCACCGCGGCGAGATCGTGCTCACCACCTACGGACGCTCGTCGGGCTTCTGCGTCGACCCGATCGAAAAGAAGCCCCTCAACCACTTCTACCCCGGCACCGCCGTGCTGTCCTTCGGCACCGCCGGCTGCAACCTGGCGTGCCGCTTCTGCCAGAACTGGGACATGTCGAAGTCGCGCCAGATGGACACCCTCGCCGACGCCGCCTCACCCGAGCAGATCGCCCGCGCGGCGGCCAGGCTCGGCTGCCGCAGCGTGGCCTTCACCTACAACGACCCGGTGATCTTCCTCGAGTACGCGGTGGACGTCGCCAGGGCGTGCCACGAGGCCGGCCTCGCGGCGGTGGCGGTGACCGCCGGCGAGATCCTGCCCGAGCCGCGCCGCGACCTCTTCGCCCACATCGACGCCGCCAACGTCGATCTCAAGGCCTTCTCCGAGGACTTCTACCAGCGGCTGTGCGGCGGCTCCCTGCAGCCGGTGCTCGACACCCTGGTCTGGCTCGCCGAGGAGACCACGGTCTGGGTCGAGCTGACCACGCTGCTGATCCCCGGCCACAACGACTCGGACGACGAGATCGACCGCATGACGCGCTGGGTGGTCGAGCGGCTGGGACCGGAGGTGCCGATGCACTTCACCGCCTTCCACCCCGACTTCAAGATGCTCGACCTCCCGCCGACCCCGCCCTCGACCCTGTCCCGCGCCCGCCGGATCGCCCTCGCCAACGGGGTCCGCTTCGCCTACACCGGCAACGTCCACGATGAGCGCGGCGGCAGCACCTTCTGCCCGGGCTGCGGGGAGCTGCTGATCGGCCGCGACTGGTACGAGCTCACGGCCTGGCACCTCGACGACGAGGGCTGCTGCCGGCGCTGCAAAGCCCGCTGCCCCGGCCGCTTCGACGCCCGGCCTGGAAGCTGGGGGCCGCGCAGGCTGCCGGTGCGGCTCGGGGACCTCGCGACCGGCCGGCCCTGACCGGCGCACGGGCCCGCCGGTGGGCCGGTCACTCCTCGACGATCGCCTCGGCCTCGATCTCGACCCGCCATCGGGGATCGATCAGCTGCTGGACCACCACCAGCGTCGCCGCCGGGAAGACCTCGCCGAAGAACTCGCCGTGGACCCGCGTCACCGCGTCCCAGTCTGCCGGGTCGACGATGAACATCCTGGTCCGGACAACGTCCTCGCGGCGCCCGCCGAGCGCCGCCACCGCCTCGAGGATGATCGTGAAGCAGCGCCGCGCCTGGGTCGCGGCGTCGCCGGCCACGGTTCCGCCGTCGGCGTCGATCGGGGCGGTTCCTGACACCAGGATCCGGTCGCCCCGGCGGACGGCTCGGGAGAACCCGATCAGCCCTTCGTACGGAGATGCGGAACGGTACCGGTCAGCCGCCATTCGAAACCTCCCCAGCCGGAGTGCGTCGACTGTCGGTGGGACTCGCCACATGATACCTCGGCCGCCGCGGGGCTGACCGCCGAGGTCCCCTCGACCTGGATGAAACCGGCGCCGATCGGTGTTGGGGTGAGTGCGCGATCGTCCACCGACCGAGGAGGAGCACCATGGCGCGACTGTTCCCGACCAGCATCCTTGCCGTTGCCGCCCTGTCCCTGGCCGTGGGGTGCGGCGCGGCCCCCGACGAGCAGCGCGAGCACGCCGACCGGATGGCCAAGGAGCACGCCCACGACGCGCCGGTCGCCAACCCGGCCTCGCAGACCGCGCCTGCCGTCGAGGTCGTCGCGAGCGACGTCCAGTACGCCACCGTCGACGGCCGTCCCGTCACCGGCTTTCTCGCCCGCCCGGCGGCCGCCGAGGGCGCGCTCCCGGGGCTGATCGTGATCCACGAGTGGTGGGGCCTCAACGACAACATCCGCGCCATGACCCAGCGGCTCGCGGGCGAGGGCTACGTCGCACTGGCCGTCGACCTCTACGGCGGCCAGGCCGCCGCCGATCCCGACGCCGCCTACAAGCTGATGACCGCCGCCAACGAGCGTCCCGCCACGGCCGAGGACAACCTCCGGCAGGCCTACGCTCACCTGACCGGCGAACTCGAGGCGCCGGCGGTCGCGAGCATCGGCTGGTGCTTCGGCGGCGGCTGGTCGCTCGCCACCGCCCTGCTGCTGCCGGACCGGCTTGACGCCGCCGTCATCTACTACGGCCACCTGGTCACCGACCGAGAGCGGCTGGCGGCCCTGAAGATGCCGATCCTGGGGCTGTTCGGCGAGCAGGATCAGGGCATCCCGATCGACAGCGTGCGCGCCTTCGAGGCCGCGCTCAAGGAGCTGGGCAAGGACGCGACGATCGTCGTCTACCCCGGCGCCGACCACGCCTTCGCCAACCCGTCAGGCAAGAACTACCAGCCGGAGGCCGCCGAGAAGGCCTGGCAGGAGACGGTGGCGTTCCTCGCCCGCACCCTCAAGCACGGGAGCTGAGCTACCAGGCCAGATCGATCCTGCGCACCCGCGGCCACGGCAGGAAGGCTTCACCGCCGCCGTCGGGCTCGACCACGACCCCCACCGGGCGCCCGGCTGCGGCCTCCGCGTCGTCGAACCGCAGCTGCTCGCCGTCGGTCAGGGTGACGATCGTGGCCGAGCCGTCGCGCTCGAGCGAGCTCACCCTGGCAAACGGGATGCTGAACTGGAGGCCGTCGCTCACGCCTTCGAGCAGCTCCCAGCTCTCCGAGGCGTCGAGGTCCCAGTGGATCCTGCCGACGTGGGCAGCCCCATCGGTGGTGGTGACCGCGCCCTGCAGGCGCACCGGCTTCGGGAATTCGGCGTAGCCCGGTCCGCTGCCGTCCGGCCTCGCCAGCTCGATGCGCCGGAAGCAGCGCCACGGCACCCGGACGCGCCCGTACCGCGGGTCCTCGACCAGGATGCCGCGGTTCTCCGCGTTGACGTCGTTGGTGCCGTCAAGCACCAGGGCTCGTCCGTCCGCGAGCTCGACCCGGGCGCTGGTCGCCGACCGCTGCTCGATCGCAGCGACGGCGCCGAACGGGATCGACACCCGACCGTCCTCGGAGTCGCCGTCGAGGCGGTCGGTGCTGAGGCCCTCGTCCTCGTCCCACTGGATGAAGCCGGTGAACCGCCGCGAGCCGGCGTCGACCGTGCCGTGGAGCCGGTGCCCGGCGAACACCGCTCCCGCAGGGGCCGGCGAGAGCTCCACCACGTCGACCCGCCCCCACTCGATCGCGGTCTCACCCTCCGTCTCGTCGGTCACGGTCAGGGTCGCGCCGACATCGTCGGCGTAGCCGCTGACGCGGCAGCTGGTGCCGCTGCGCATCGTGACAACGGCCGCGTTGCCTCCGACCACCTCGAGCCTCGCGATGTCCCCGAAGCGGGCGGCGAAGACTCGCCGTGGGCCCGGCTTGACCTCCCGCAGCAGCCGCCGGCCGATCTCCTGCCACCACCAGTCGCTCTCGACCGGCTCCTCGACCGGCTCGGCGTAGGCGGGGAACGGCAGGTCGAGCTTCGCGGACTGGAAGAGGTCGTCCCAGAACGCCTCCTGGCCGCCCCACCGGATCAGCCCGGTGTACCGGCTGCCGGCGTGGGTGGTGACGGTGCCGTGGATCCGGCCTTGGGCGGAACCGTCGGCGCCGGGCCCTGCCTGCAACGCCGGGGCCGCAGCCAGCAGCGCCACCAGCCCGCAACCGGACACCAACCTCCCCAGGCTCATCAGACCTCCTTCGCGGCGGGCTCCGGCCGCGTCTCCATGATGCGCCCGCCGCAGCCGCAGCGTCACCCCGGGGCCTCGGCCGCCGGCCGGCGGCCGCCTCCGGTGCCGGCCCCAGTCGCGCCCCGGCGTGCGCCGGGACGCGGGCGGCAGGCTACAATCCGGGCGATGGCAAACGACGACTCGCTGATCGAGGTGCTCCGACGCCACCGGGGGGCGTTCGCGCCCGTGATCCCGTTCGACCTCGCCGCCGGCGAGCCGGTCGTCTTCGATTTCACCAGCGCCAATCGCGACCTCGAGCGGGTCGGCAGCCACGACACCGTCTCCTTCGCCGCGTATCTCTTCGAGCAGATCTCCGCCGGCGCCCTCCGCGTCGGCGTCGGCCGCTGGGACGAGGACCGCGTGACGTACCGCCACTCGCCGCTGTTCGACGACGCGGTGGAACAGCGCAGCGTCCACCTCGGGATCGACCTCTTCGTCACCCCGGGCACCGAGGTCCACACGCCGCTCGACGCCACCCTCCACTCGTGCGCCGACAACGACCGGCTTGGCGACTACGGCCCGACCATCATCCTCGAGCACACCCTCGACGGAGTCCGCTTCCACACCCTGTACGGCCACCTCGGCCGGCCGTCGCTGGCGGGGCTCGGCCCGGGCCTGTCGTTCGCCGCCGGCGACCTGATCGGCTGGGTCGGCGAGCAGCACGAGAACGGCGGCTGGCCGCCCCACCTGCACTTTCAGGTCATCGCCGACCTCCAGGGCCGGCGGGGCGACTTCCCCGGCGTGGCCGCGCCGTCCCAGCGCGCCCGCTACCTCGCTCTCTGCCCTGACCCCAATCTGATCCTCGGCATCAGAGGTCTGTAGGAGCGTGCAGGCCGTCCGCCGGTCATCCGCCCCAGGGCCCCCGGTCAGAACAGCAGCCGCCAGCCGGCGAGGAAGACCCCGGCGTCGGGGCCGGCACGAGCAGCAGCAGTGCGACGACCGCGGAGGTGCGGTTGGGGGCGCGGGCAGGGCTGGCCACCACCGGACATCGTAGCGCGGCCGCCGCGATCGGGAACCGGAAGCGGGCGCGGATCCCGCTTCGTCGCGCGGCCGCAGCGGTGAGGAGGCGAAGGCGGCCGCGCAACCGGGATCAGACCTTGTCGGGTACGGGAACGGGAGCGGGAACGAATCGGGCGCGGAAGCGGAAGCGGAAGCGGGCGGGGGGCGGATTCCCCAACCCCCATCCCACATCCCCTGGGTGGGCGGGTGGCAGGTCCGGCGCTACAGCCCCGCCCGGTCGGCCAGGTAGTGGATCAGGTCGCACATCCGCCGGGTGTACGAGCCGAGCTCGTTGTCGTACCAGCCGAAGACCTTGAGGTGGGTGACCGGCACCTCAACCGCGCCGCGGTCGCTCTCCACCCCGAGCTCGGCGAGGTCGACCCGCGCGAAACCGGTCCTGGCGTGGGTCTCGAACCCTTCGATGACGACCGCGGCCGGCTCACCGATCATGTCGGTCGAAACGTTCTGGTTCTCGCTGAAGACGACGCCGCTGTCCGGGTTCAAAGCGTACTCCTGGAAGATCCGGTTGACCGACTGGCGGTTGACCAGGCTCGAGCCGTCGGCGTCGAGCTTCGACTGGAAGGTGCAGTTGAGGATGATCAGCGACGCGGTCGGGATCGGGATCCGCACCGAGTCGGCGAGGAAGCCGATCGAGGAGATCTCCGGCATCACACCCTCGAGGGCGGCGGCGGCATTGGTCGAGGTCAGGATGATGTTGTTCATCACCGAGCGGCTCTTGCGCAGGTCCTTGGCCCCCGCCTTGGGCACGGTGTCGAGCACGCTCTGCGAGTTGGTGGCGGCATGGACGGTCGACATCGATGCGGTCAGCATGCGGTGCGTGAGCTCGTGCTGGAGCAGCGGCAGCATCATGTGGGCGAGCGCGGTGGTGGTGCAGGAGGCCGCCGACACCATGCTGTGCGCGGCGGGGTCGAAGGACGCGTGGTTGATCCCGTAGATCAGCATCACGCTGTCGGCCGGCGCGCGCGCCGACTTGTCCTTGATCTTGAACGCCGAGCTCACCAGCACCAGCTGGGCGCCGGACTCGAGGTGTCCCTGGAGGCTGCCGCCGGGATGGGTGGCCGGCAGCGTGGGGTCGAGGAAGGTGCCGGTCGTGTCCACGACCAGGCCCACCCCGTGGGAGCCCCAGCCGATGTCCTTGGGGTTGCGGCTGGCGGTCAGCAGCTTGACCTCGACCCCTTCGATGTCGAGCAGGCCGGCGCCCCGGTCGACCACCTTCACCGCGTCGCGCGGGCCGGCGTGCCCGTGCAGGAAGCGGCCCAGGGAGCCGTAGGTGCTGTCAGTCGACAGGTAGTGGGCGACGGCATCCAGCGACTTGCCCACCTCGCGGCCGGTGTTGACCACCAGCCGATCAAACCGGCGCGCCGCCGCCTCGTACCAGACGGTGAGCTTGCCGATCCGTCCGAGCCCGTTGATCCCGAGCGTGCCTTCTCGCGCCATCCTCTCACCTCCCTCACGACAGGCGGACCAGGCGTCCGGCGTCGACGATCTGGTGCTCGCCGAGGTAGACCCGGCCGGTGAGGCCGTCGATCGAGATCGGGTCCCCGGCCTGCAGGGGCTGCCGGCCGATCCTCGCGATGTTGCTCGAGTCGTCGACGACCAGGTCGCGGCAGCTGACGACGCAGCACTTGCCGAGCCGTTTTGCGGTCACCGCCGCGTGCGACGTGAACCCGCCGCGCGCGGTCAGCAGGCCGTCCACCGACAGCACCAGCGGGATGTCCTCCGGGACCGTGTCCGGCCGCAGCAGGATGACCCGCGCCTGCGGGTGGAGCGTCCGGCAGCGCTCGACGTCGGTGGCATCGAACGCGACCCGTCCGCTCATCGCCCCGCCCCCGGCGCCCACCCCGCAGCCGACCAGGTGCAGGTCGACCCCGGCCGGGTCGGCGAAGACCGGCAGCGCCGCCTGCCCGAGCAGCCGCAGCGGCCGGATCTGGAGGATGTGGAGATCCTCCGCCGCGCTCGACGAGAACGTGAACTCGATCTCCTGGTGCTCGTACTGGTGGTCGTTGATCAGCCGCGAGGCGACTCCCTTCAAGGCGCGGTAGACGTCGGGGAAGCACGACTCGAGGGAGTGCTCGAGCTGGGGCGACAGCTCGCGTCGCTGCCGTTCGCTGACCGGGAGCGGGTGCACGAGGCCGGCCACCACGTCCTCGCCCTGCGAGCGGATGGTGAAATCTCCGAACAGCCCGATTCCGGTCGACGGCGAGCGCGGGTTGCGGGTGAACACCACCCCGGAGCCGGAGCTCGAGCTCATGTTGCCGAACACCATCCGCTGGACCAGGACCGCGGTCCCCCAGGCGTCGGCGAGCTGCAGCTGCTGGCGAAACAGCCGGGCCGGCTCCGAGTGCCAGGACTTGAGCACCAGGAACACCGCCTGCAGCAGCTGCTCCTGTGGATCGTCGACGAGCTCCACCCCCTGCCGCGCGGCCTCCTCCCGATAGGCGAGCGCCATCCGCCGCATCTGGGCGGCGGTGAACTGCTCCTTGCGCTCGACCCGGTGGCGGCCCTTGAAGCGGAGCATGATCGCGTCGAACAGGTCGCGGCCCGCGCCGCACGACATGGCGACGTTCTGCAGGTACCGGCGGTAGCAGTCCCAGTACCCCCACTTCGCCTCCGGGGACCCGGCCATCCTCTCGAGCAGCTCCTGGTTGAGCCCGACGTTGAGGATGGTGTCCATCATCCCGGGCATCGAGAACGCGGCGCCCGAGCGGACCGACAGCAGGAGCGGGCGGCGCGGGTCGCCAAAGGAGCACCCGGTCGCGCGCTCGACCCGCCGCACCGCGTCCATGATCCGCTCGCGGGTGTCGGCCCGCAGGTCCGCGTACTCGAGCGCCGGCTGGATCGCGAACAGCTCGGTCGAGACCACGAAACCGTCGGGGACGGGAAAGCCGAGGGCCTTGATGCGCTTCAGCGAGTACCCCTTGTAGCCGAGCCGGAGCCGGTCCTCGTGGGGCTCGATCGGGTCCCCGAGGTGCGAGATCAGCCGCGCCGGAGAGTAGCCCAGCGCGACCTCGGAGGCGCGGTCGCTGAGGCCCTCAGTCATCCGCTGCAGGGTCCTGCGGATCCGCACCAGGAAGGCGTCGAACTCCTGGATGGCGTAAGTCTTGGCGATCAGGTCGCGGAGGAAGCGCTCGGACAGGCTGCCCGCGTCGCCGCCGTCGGCCGGCCGCGCCCCGGGAGCGCCGGCGAGCCGCCCGGCCAGGCGCTCCAGGCTCGGGTTGTGGAGCGAGATGTAGTTGGTCTCGATCGCGTCCTTGAGCGCCTCGGACATGAAGTCGAAGATGTTGAGGTACTGGCGGGTGGTCAGCGTGCCGAGGGCGATCCCCCGCCCGAGCAGCTCGAGGTTGCCCTCGAGGTTGCGGACGCGCAGGCCGGAAACCAGCAGCCCGGCCAGCATCTCGGTCATGATCTGGTGGGCGCGCCGGATCGACTCCCGCGTCATGTACCGGTAGTTGAACTCGTCGACCAGCGCCTCGAGGTGCGGCCTCACGAAGGCCATGACCCGCAGCAGCAGGCCCATCGCGTCGAACTTCGGCTCGCGGTAGGTGCCGTACATCGACGGGATCCCGGCCGCGATGTGGCGCTTGTAGAAGATGTTCTCGAAGGCCTCGGTGACCTCCGGGGAGACGATCGTCGCCTTCAGCTCCTCGAGCACCCGGTTGCCGGCGGTGACGATCGCCAGGTGGTCTCCCGACTGGCAGGCCTCGAGGAAGCCCTTCCGGACGTCGGCGCCGAGCAGCGGCGACAGCTCGAGCTGCGAGCGCAGCTGGTCGGTCGAGTACGAGTACTTGGCCTTCAGCAGCTGGTAGAAGCGCACCAGGAGCCGGACCCGCTCGCGGTCCGCGGGGCTGCCCTCGCCCGCCTGCGTCAGCAGCTCGTCGAGCTGGTCCATCGCCAGCGAGTCGAGCTCGCTGTCGGTGACGCCCCGTCCCGCGAGCGCCGCCGCCACCTGGTGGACGCCCCGGAACCACTCCGCATCGCTCGAAAGCCCCTCGAAGACGGACCTCGGGAGGTAGGGCGCGAGCCCCGCCGTGTCGCCGGTGCGCCAGGCGCGCAGCACGCTCGCCGCGAAGCCGACCAGCCGGTTGTTGCTCTCGGCGTGCGACTGCTTGCGCAGGAAGTGGATCACCGGGTCGCGCCGGAAGCTGATCTCGTCGAGCCGGGTCGACACCTCGCGCAGCTCGCCCTCCGAGCCCACCTCGTGGAAGAACACCGGGAAGCAGGTGAGCAGCTGCATGATCAGGTTGAAGGCGTCGCCGATGTTCGAGTTGAGGAGCGATGAGATGTCGCGCTGGAACAGGTCGGTGTCGGAGACGAACACGCCCTCGAAGTGGAGGTTGATCACCAGCGCCGACAGCAGCTGCTCGTACTTGACGGGGTCGGTCTCGATGACCGCGAGCCAGGTCCTCAGGCAGGGCAGATGGTAGGGGTTGACGTGGGTCTGCCACTCCTCGGAGACGCCGCGGACGTCCGGCCCCTCGAACCCGATCGCGATCATCCGCTCCACGAAGTAGCGGACCATGGCGTCGTCCTCGCGCGGCGCGATGCCCTCCCCGAGCTTCTCCAGGCACTTGTAGAGCATCGCCTTGTGGCTCGGCCGGCACACGGCGAGGTGCCCCGTGATCAGCCCGACGGCGCGGACGATGTCGTCGTGCGAGCCGGTGGCGCCGACGGTCCGGATGGCGGCGTGCAGCGCGCGCAGGACCTCCATGTTGCGGTGCTGCAGCTCGTCGATCCCGGCGAGGTGGACGTAGAGCGCGATCCTCTCGATGGCGCTCGGCAGCTCGCGCGCCCGCGCCATCACCATGTCGAGCAGATCGTCGAGGCTGGGCAGGGCGAGCAGGTCGGCGGGCCGGGCAGCGGTCGAGCGGGAGCTCTTGGCCGCCCCGATGGCACCGGCCAGCGGGCCGGCGACCCCGGCCAGCACCTCGGCCGCGGTGACCACCGGCTCCCGCCAGCACCACCGCTCGAGGTCGACGGACTCGTCGAAGACGCGCAGCCCGAGATCGACGGTGCCGGCGTAGATCTCGGCGAGGCGCTCGACGAGCCCGCCCCCCGCCGCCGCCCGCCGGGCCAGCCGCCGGATGAGGCCGGTGTGGCGCAGGAGGACCGTGCCCCGTGACCCCTGGACCGCCCGTAGCTCGGCGAGAGCCCGCTCCACCAGCGCGCCGTACTCGGCGCCGAACCGCGACTGGACGAGGGTGTCGACGAAGGACAGGTGGGTCCCCACCAGGTCGCCGAGGAACGCCTCGTCCGACTCGCTGGCGTAGAGGGCCGGGAAGACGCCGTCGATGAGGCCGGCGAGCTCGGCACGATCCGCCGACCGCTCGAAGTAGTGGAACATCCCGCCGCACAGCCGCCCCAGCTGGCTGTTGATCTCGGCCAGGTTGCGCAGCGGGTGGAAGAGCTCGGTGAGCAGCCGGTCGAGCGACTGGAGCACCCCGAAGTAGGGGGCGACCGCCTGGCGCAGCGGGTCATACGCCGCCGGGATGACCACCTCGCGCCGGGTTTCCTCGAGGTTGGCCAGCAAGGCTGTCGACGCCGGTCGGTGGCTGACGGCTTCCTGGGACATGACGCCCTACCGAGTATATCGGAGGCGGCTGGCGCGCGGCGGGTGGCCCCGTCCTGCGCCGCCCGTCGGCAGCCGCACCGTGCCCGCGCCGGGCTACACTGTCTTGCCCGCGCGGCGCCGCGGCGCCGCCGGGCCGAGGAGGGTCCTCATGCGCAGCACCGCCGTTTCGACCGTCGCCGTCCTCTGCCTCGCCGTCTCGCTGCCGGTGGCTGCGGGAGACCGCGAGGCGGCGGCCCCGGGTGGGCCGCTCCTGCGCTTCCCCGACGTCGCGGGCGACACCGTGGTCTTCACCTACGGCGAGGACATCTGGTCGGTGCCGGCGGGCGGCGGCACGGCGCGGCGGCTGACCGACGACGAGGGCCAGGAGCGCCACCCCAAGCTGTCGCCGGACGGCTCGCTGATCGCCTTCACCGGCGACGTCGACGGCAACCCCGACGTCTACGTGATGCGGGCCGACGGCAGCGGGCTGCGGCGCCTGACCTACCACCCCGAGGCCGACGAGGTCGTCGGCTGGCACCCGACCGCGGGCACGATCCTGTTCCGCTCGAGCCGGTCCTCATGGAGCCGCTTCGACAGGCTGTTCCTGATCTCGCCCGAAGGCGGCGGCGTCGAGGAGCTGCCCCTGCCCGAGGCCGGCCGCGGCTGCTTCTCCCCCGACGGCGCCAGGATCGCCTACAACCAGATCGCGACCGAGGACCGCACCTGGAAGCGCTACCACGGGGGCATGGCGCAGGACATCCGGGTATACGACTTCGCGACCGCCGAGGACCGCCGGATCACCGACCACAGCGGCGCCGACCGCCTGCCGATGTGGATCGGCGACGCGATCTACTTCGCCTCCGACCGCACCGGCACCATGAACATCTACCGCTACGACACGGCCGGCGGCGGCATCACGCAGGTCACCCACCACACCGACTTCGACGTGCTGCGGCCGAGCGAGGGCGGCGACCGCGTCGTCTACGAGCACGGCGGCGCCCTGTGGCTCCTTGACACCTCGACCGGCTCGACCGCGCCGATCCTAGTCGAGATCCCGACCGAGCCGCGGGAGGCGCGCCCCTACCTGAAGAACGTGCGCGAGTTCATCACCGACGCCGCCATCTCGCCCGCCGGCGGGCGGGCGGTCGTCGCGGCACGCGGCGAGGTCTTCACCGTGCCGCGGGAGCACGGCGAGATCCGCAACATCACCCGCACCCCGGGGGCGCGGGAGCGCAACCCCGCCTGGTCGCCGGACGGCGAGCGCATCGCCTTCCTGTCCGACCGCAGCGGCGAGTACCAGATCTGGGTGGTCGATGCCGCCGGGACCTCCGAGCCGCGGCAGCTGACCAGCCGCCAGCGCGGCTACCCCCACACCCTGCGCTGGTCTCCGGACTCGACCAGGATCGCCTTCACCGACGAGACGCTGGCCCTGCTCTGGGTGGACGTGGCGACCGGCAGGGTCACCGTGGTCGACCGCGCCGAGGTCGAGCCGATGGACGTCGGGCCCGAGGCCAAGCCGATCTCGGACTTCGCCTGGTCGCCCGACAGCCGCTACATCGCCTACTCCAAGATCGGACGCGACCAGGTGTCCAACATCTGGGTCGCAGCGGTCGACACCGGCACCACCTCGAATTTGTCGAGCGGCCTCTATAACGACTTCGGCCCGGTCTTCACCCGCGACGGCGAGCACCTGCTGTTCGTCTCCAACCGCCGCTTCGACCCGACCTTCTGCGACTTCGAGTGGGAGATGGTCTACAAGGACGTCGCCGGCATCTACGCGCTGACCCTGCGGCGGGACGGGCCGCCGCTGCTGCCGCTGCGCTCCGACGAGGCCGCTGCGACCGACGACGCTCAGCGGTCGAGGTCAGCAGGGGAGGCCGACCCGGTGACGGTGCAAATCGACCTCGACGGCATCACCGACCGCATCGAGGCGCTGCCGCTGCCGCGCGGCAACTACCGCCAGCTCGCCGCCGGCGCGGACACCCTGTACGCCCTCGACGGCGAGGACGGCGACTTCAACCGTTTCGAGTTCCGCGAGCTGCCGCCGCGGGAGCTGGTCGCCTTCTCGTTCGAGGAGCGGTCGGACACCGTCCTCGTCGACGGCGTCATCGACTACGCCCTCGCCGCCGACGGGCTGCACCTCGTCTACCGGACCGAGGACGGGATCGCGATCTGGGACACCGAGCCCGGCCACGAGCCCGCGCGCCGGACCGGACGGCCGGGCGAGGGACTGGAGGACGACCGCTCCTTCGTCCTCGACCTCGCAGGCCTCGAGACCACGATCGACCCGATCGCCGAGTGGACTCAAGTCTTCTGGGAGGCGTGGCGGATCGAGCGCGACTTCTTCTACGACCCCAACCTGCACGGCCTCGACTGGCCGGCGCTGGGCGCGAAGTACGCCCGCTTCCTGCCCGGCCTGTCCTGCGCCCAGGACCTGCACTTCATCGTCGGCGAGCTGATCAGCGAGCTCTCGACCTCGCACACCTACGTCCGGGTCGGCGACCGCCGGAGAAGGGCGCCGGCGGTCGAGGTCGGCCTGCTCGGCGCCGACTGGACGGTCGATCGCGGCCGTTACCGGCTCGCCAAGATCTACCGGGTGCCGCACTGGAGCCGCGAGGTCGACCCGCCGCTGGCCGGGCCCGGGATCGACGTCCGCGAGGGCGACTACCTGATCGCGGTCGACGGCCGCGACGTCGCCGCGGCGGACTCGATTTACGCCCACTTCCAGGGCCTCGCCGACCATCAGGTGCGGCTCACCTTCAGCGCCGATCCTTCCGGCACGACGCCCCGCGAGGCGGTGGTGGTGCCGATCTCGAGCGAGCGCACGCTGCGCTACCTCGACTGGGTCGAGCACAACCGCCGGGTGGTCGACGAGGCCTCGGGCGGCCGCATCGGCTACCTGCACCTGCCCGACACGTACCTGGGCTCGGCGATCGAGTTCCCGGCCTACTACTACGCGCAGACCCGCAAGCAGGGCATGCTGATCGACGGCCGCTTCAACGGCGGCGGCCTCGACCCCGACATCTTCCTGGCGCGGCTCGCCAAGGCACCGCTGTCGTACTGGACCCGCCGCTACTCGGAAGACCAGGTGACGCCGGTCTTCGTCAGCGGCGCGCACCTCGCGCTGCTCACCAACCGCCAGGCCGGCTCCGGCGGCGACGAGCTGCCACACGAGTTCCAGCAGAAGGGCATGGGGCCGGTGATCGGCACCCGCACCTGGGGCGGCCTGGTCGGGATCTCGATGTCGTTCGAGCTGATGGACGGGAGCGAGGTGACTGCCCCCGACTACCGGATCTACACGCCCGGCGGCGAGTGGACCGTGGAGAACGAGGGCGTGACGCCCGATATCACCGTCGAGCTCGACCCGGCCGAGATGGCCCGGGGGTGGGACGCCCAGCTGCAGAAAGGCATCGAGGTGCTGCTCTCAGCGATCGAGCGCGAGCCGATCGTCCGGCCGCAGCATCCCCCCTTCCCGGTGCTGAGGTAGAACCCGTTCCCGTTCCCGTACCCGTTCCCGTCCCCGTTTCCGTGCCCGCTCCAGCTTCCGCCCCGGGAGACGAGGCGAGCACGAGGAAAGGGCGTCCTGCGGGCGTGCCATCTTTGGCGATTTCGAGACGACGTTCCTCTTCACGAGGTGCCCGAGACCCGAAATCGCCAAAGGTGGCTCCCTCGGGGAGCGCCTCGAGAGCAACGGCGCGATGCGATTTCGAGGACGGAGCGAACGAGCGGGCCCGGAGACGGACACGGGCACGGACCTCATCCCTGAACCCCTCCCCTCGCTCCTGCCTCTTGACAGCCACGGTCCGGGAATCTAGAGTTCAACCATCCGGTTGAACCGACCGGTTAGTTAGGAGCCGAGATGCCATCGCCACGAGATCCAGAGCGGCGCGACCGGATCCTCGACGCGGCCTCGACCGTGTTCGCTGCGCAGGGCTTCGCGGGCGCCAGGGTAGACGACATCGCGGCGCGCGCCGGAATCAACAAGGCGATGCTCTACTACCACGTCGGCGACAAGACCGCGCTCTACAGCGCGGTGCTGCTGCGCAACTTCGACCGGGTGCGGATGGCGATCGACGAGGCCCTGACCGCCGGGGGGACCGCTCGCCAGCGCCTCGAGGCGGTGATCACGGCCCTGACCAGGATGGTGCAGCGCCACCCCGACCACCCGCGGATGATGCTGCGCGAGATCGCCTCCGGCGCGGCGAGCCTCGAGCCGGAGGTCCTGGCGGCGATGCTCGAGGTGCTCGGGGTGGTCCGCGGCCTGATCGCCGAGGGCACGGCCGCCGGCGAGTTCCGGCCCCTCGACCCGGTCCTCACCCACCTCACGTTGGTCGGAGCGGTGGTGTTCCTGAACGCGACCTGGCCGATCCGTGACCGCGCCGCCGCGCTCGGGCCCGGCTTCAGCCTGCCCGAGCCCACGGCCGACATCGCGGCCTTCATCAACCAGATGATGCTCGACGGCCTCGCCGCCGACCGGTAGACCGGAGGACCCTGATGCGATCGCCATCCCTGCCCGCAGCCATCCTCGCCACGTCGCTCGCCCTGGCCGCCTGCGGCGACAACGGCCGCAACGGCCGCATCCACGCCTCCGGCCACGTCGAGGCCACCGAGCTGCGGCTGGCGGCCAAGGTCGGCGGGCGGCTCCTCGAGGCGCCGTTCGAGGAGGGCGATGCCGTCCGCTCCGGCGACGTGGTCGCCCGCTTCGAGACGGTCGACCTCGAGCACCAGCTCGCGGCGGCGCGCGCCGAGGTCGCCGCCGCGGATGCGCGGCTCCGCCTGCTGCTCGCCGGCACCCGCAGCGAGGACCTGCGGCGCGCCGACGACCAGCTCGGGGAAGCGCAGGCCGAGCTCGATGCCGCCCGGCGGGACGTCGCGCGGCTGGAGGGCCTCGCCGACCGCGGCACCGCCACCGAGAAGGCCCGCGACGACGCCCGCACCCGGCGCGACGTCGCGGAGCGGGCAGCGGCGGCTGCGCGCGCCGAGCTCGACAAGCTGATCGCCGGGCCGCGCCGGCAGGAGATCGAGGCCGCCCGCGCGCAGCATGCGGCCGCCGCGGCGCGGGTCGAGGCCATCGCGCAGCAGGTCGCCGACTCCACGGTGGTCGCACCCAGGGACGGCGTGATCACCGAGCGGGTGGCCGAGCCGGGCGAGGTGCTGGCCCCGGGGGCCACCCTGTCAGTCCTGACCGACGTCGGGCGACCGTGGCTCAACGTGTGGGTCGATGAGCCGAGCCTGGCCAGCATCCGCCTCGGCGACTCGGCCGAGGTGCGCGTCGACGGCAGCGACCAGGCCTTCGCGGGCGTCGTGTCCTTCGTCTCGCCGGTCGCCGAGTTCACCCCCAAGAACGTCCAGACCCCGGAGGAGCGCGCCAAGCTGGTGTTCCGGGTCAAGATCGCCCTCGACAACCCGGACCGGGTGTTCAAGCCGGGGATGCCGGCCGATGCCTACTTCCGCCCGGCGACGGCGGAGGGCGGCCGGTGACCGGCGCCCAGTTGCTCGCCGCCCGCGACCTCGTGGTGAGCTACCGCGCCGTCGAGGCGGTGCGCGGCGTGTCGCTCGCGGTTGATCGCGGCGAGGTGGTCGGCCTGATCGGTCCGGATGGGGCCGGCAAGACGTCGACGCTGCGGGTGCTCGGCGGCCTGCTGCGCGCCACCTCCGGGCACGCGGAGGCGTTCGGCGTCGACTGCTGGCTGGCTCGACGCGCGCTCCACCGGCGGCTCGGCTACCTCGCCCAGCGCTTCGCGCTCTACGGCGACCTCACGGTCGACGAGAACGTCCAGTTCTTCGCCCTGATGTACGGCGTGCGGTCGTGGCGGGCGCGGCGCGACGAGCTCCTCGAGCTGGTCGGGCTGGCCCGCTTCCGGCACCGCGTCGCCGACCACCTCTCCGGTGGCATGAAGCAGAAGCTGGCGCTCGCCTGCACCCTCATCCACTCGCCCGAGGTGCTGCTGCTGGACGAGCCCACCACCGGTGTCGATCCGGTGACCCGCCGCGAGCTCTGGCGCCTGCTCGCTGAGCTGGTCGCCGGCGGCCTGACCCTGGTCGTCGCCACCCCCTACCTCGACGAGGCCGAGCGCTGCACCCGGGTCCTCCTCATGCACGGGGGGCGCCTGCTCGTCGATGCGCGCCCCGGCGCGATCCCCGACCTCCTGCCGGGCGCGGTGGTCGAGATCACGAACGCCGACCGGTCCGCGGCGACCGCGGCGCTCGAGGCTTGCCGCGAGGTGGTCGACGTCGCCGTCTTCGGCGCGGCTCTCCATGCCCGGGTCGAGGGGGCCGCCGACCCCGAGGCGATGGTGCGCGAGGCGCTCGCGTCCGGCGGTGTGACGGACGCGGCCCTGCGGTCGGTCCGCCCCGGCCTCGAGGACGCGTTTCTGTTCCTCACCCGCTCGGATCCCGGGCAGCCGGCACAGGAGGCATCATGAGAAACCCATCCCTGTCCCTGAGGTGGGGGATCACCGCCGCCCTCTGGTTGATCACGGTGGGCCCGGCGGCTGCCGACACGCTGCGAGTCGACGCCGCCACGGCGGTCGAGATGGCGCTGGCGGCGTCGCAGCGGGCGGTCGCGGCCGACGCGAGGATCAGCGCCGCGCAGCTTACCGTCGACGCCGCCGATGCCGCGCGGCTGCCGGTCGTCGGCGCGTCGGCCGCCGTGTCGCAGCGAAGCGCGGTCCCGGAGTTTGCCGCCGCCACCGGCGGGCCCGGGGCCGAGCCGGTCGTCATCTTCCCGAACATCGAGACCGCCTACGCCGCCGGCATCGGCGTCAGGCAGCCGCTCTACTCGGGGGGCGGGATCCAGGCTGGTCGGGAGGCGGCTCGCCACGGCCTCGCCGCCGCCGACGGCGGCCAGGACCTGACGCGGCTCGACCTCCGGTACGAGGCCCGCGTTGCCTACTGGCGGTCGATCGCCGCCGACGCCGCGCTCGGGGCAGCCGAGGCCCAGCAGCGACGGGCCCTGCGCCTCCTCGACGACGCCCGCGCCCTGCGCCGGGCTGGGATGGCGGTCGACGCCGATGTCCTGGGCGCCGAGGCGCGCGCCGCGTCGGCGCAGCTCGACGTCGTGCGCACCTCGACCGAGCTTGCCAGCCGCCTCGCCGATCTGCGGTCGCTGCTCGGCCTGGCCGGCGACGTCGACCTCGAGCTCGCCGACCGCGGCAGCCATGCGCTGCCGCCCCTGCCGGCCCCTCTCGATGAGATGGTGGCGGCCTCGGAGGGCCGCCCCGAGCTGGCGATCGCCGATGCCCGCATCGCCCAGGCGACCGCCACCGAGCGCGCGGTCGCCGCCGCCAGGAAGCCCGCCGTCGGGCTGTCCGCCCAGTGGGACCTGGAGCGGCCGAACAACCGCTATCTGCCGCTCGAGGACGCCTGGAACGACGCCTGGAGCGTCGGCCTTCGCGCCACCTGGACGGTGTTCGACGGCCAGCGGACCGCCGCCGAGGCTGCCGCCGTGCGCGCCGAGGCGCAGGCCATCTCCGCCGACCGCGACGAGCTGGCGCGGCAGGTCCGCCTCCAGGTCGAGACAGCCCGCCTCGAGCTCGAGGCCGCGCTCGAGGCGGTGGCGCCGGCAGACGCCTCGCGTTCGGCGGCTGCGGCGCGCGAGGAGGCGTCGCGGGAGCGCTACGCGGCCGGCCTCGCTCCGATCGTGGAGATGCTCGACGCGCAGGCCGAGCTCACCGATGCCGAGGTGGCGCAGATCACGGTCCGCGTCACCGCGTGGATCGCGGCCGCCGCGCTGGAGCGGGCGATCGGCCGATGAGCGCGATCGCCACGTCCGCGGCCGCCGCCCCTGCGGTGGTCACCGCCCGCGACCTGACGCGCACGTTCGGAGACTTCACCGCCGTCGACCGGGTCTCGTTCGAGGTCGCCCGCGGCGAGATCTTCGGCTTCCTCGGCTCGAACGGCGCCGGCAAGACCACCACCATCCGGATCCTGTGCGGCCTGCTCGCCCCGACCTCCGGCAGCGCATCTGTCGCAGGCTTCGACGTGGCCACCGAGTCGGCGCGCATCAAGACCAGGATCGGCTACATGTCGCAGCGATTCTCGCTCTACTTAGACCTCACCGTGGACGAGAACCTGCGCTTCTGGGCCGGCACCTATCGCCTGTGGGGGCGCGAGCTCGAGGGCCGGCTGGGCTGGGCCCGGGATGTCGCCGGGCTCGAGCGCCGCCGCACCACGCTGGTGCGCGAGCTGCCCGGCGGCTACCGCCAGCGCCTCGCCCTGGCGGCCTGCCTGCTCCACCGGCCGCCGGTGGTGTTCCTCGACGAGCCCACCGGCGGCGTCGACCCGGAGGCCCGGCGCCGCTTCTGGGACTTGATCGACGGCCTCGCGGCCGAGGGCACGACGGTCTTCGTCACCACCCACTCGATGGACGAGGCCGAGCGCTGCCACCGCGTCGCCCTGATGCACGCCGGCCGGCTGCTCGCCCTCGACACGCTGCCCGGGCTCAAGGGCGGCTTCGCCGACAGCACCGTCCTCGAGATCGAGTGCGCACGGGCGGCCCAGGCCCTGGCCCGGCTCGAGCAGCTCCCCGGCGTGTCCGACGCCGCCCTGTTCGGCGACCGCCTGCACGCCGTGGTCGACGGCCCGCAGCGCGGCCGCGCCATCGAGTCGGCGCTGTCGGGCGCCGGCTTCGCGCCGGTTGCCGCGAGGCCGATCGCGCCGTCGCTCGAGGACGTCTTCATCCGGGCCATCCGCGAGGCCGACCAGGGCGGCGCCCCATGATCCGCCGCGTGCTCGCGGTCGCGGTCAAGGAGCTCCTGCAGCTGCGGCGCGACTGGCGGACGACCTTCGCCCTGGTCGCCATGCCGGTGGTGCTGCTGCTCATCTACGGCTTCGCGCTGAGCTTCGACGTGCGCGACATCCGGCTCGCCGTGGTCGATCAGTCCCGGACCCGCGCCTCTCGCGGGGTGATCGAGGCGTTCCTGCAGAGCGGCTACTTCGTCCGCGTCGCGGACCTCGCGGAGCCACGGCCGCTGGACCGGCTGTTCGACCGCGGAACGGCGCAGGCCGCGCTGGTGATCCCGGCCGACTTCGGCGCCGACGTCGCCGGCCGCCGGCAGACGACGCTGCAGTTCGTGCTCGACGGCTCCGACTCCCAGACCGCCAGCACCGTCCTCGGCTACGCCCGCCAGATCGTGGGCTCGGCCACCTCCGGCCTCTACGGCCTGGCGGTGCAACCGCCGGTCGTGGCGCGGCCGCTGGTCTGGTACAACCCGGACCTCAGCTCGTCGCTGTTCCTGGTTCCCGGCCTGGTCGCCTTCATCCTGATGGTGACCTCGGTCATCGCCACCGCGCTCGCGGTGGTCCGCGAGAAGGAGCGCGGCACCCTGGAGTCGCTGCGTGCCACGCCGCTGGTCGCGATCGAGCTGCTGGTCGGCAAGACCGTGCCATACCTGCTCCTGGCCTCGGCGGCCGCCGCCGGCTCACTGATCCTGGCGTGGGCGCTGTTCGGCGTCCCGGTTCACGGGTCGATCGTCTGGCTCGGCGTGGCCACGGTCCTCTTCCTCGCCGGGGGATTGGGCTGGGGGATGTTCCTGTCCTCGCTCGCCGACTCTCAGCAGGTGGCCTTCCAGCTCGGGCTGCTGACGTCGATGCTGCCGACCCTGCTGCTGTCCGGCTTCATCTTCCCGATTTCGTCGATGCCGCCGGCGCTTCAGCTCATCTCGCACATCGTGCCGGCGCGCTACTTCATCTCGGCGCTGCGCGCGATCGTGCTCAAGGGGGCCGGGCCCGAGGTGTGGTGGAGCGACGCACTCGCCCTGATCGCCTTCGGTGCCGTGGTGCTGGTGCTGGCCACGGTGCGGACGGTGCGGAGCCTGTAGCATGCGAACCCTGCTCAACATCCTCGTCAAGGAGCTGCTCCAGCTTCGGCGCGACCCCAGGATCCTGCCGATCCTGTTCATCGCGCCGGTGATCCAGTTGACGATCCTCGGCTACGCCGCCACCACCGACGTCCGCCGCGTCGAGCTCGCGGTGTGCGATCTCGACCGCACCGCAGCCAGCCGCGACCTCGTGCGCCGCTTCACCGGCTCTTCCTACTTCCGGCTGGTGGCTTCCGTCGACGAGCAGCGCGACCTCGACCGCTGGCTGGACAGCGGGCGCGCCCGGATCGCGCTCACCATCCCGGCCGGGTTCTCGGCCGACCGCGAGGCCGGCCGCGGCGCCGACGTCCAGCTGGTGGCCGACGGGTCGGACGCGATGGCCGGCACTCTCGGCCTGAGCTACGCCCAGGGCGTCCTCGAGCAGGTGGCGGAGTCCGAGGGGCTCCGCCTGCCGGTCGAGCTTCGGCCCAAGGTGCTGTACAACCCCGACCTGGTCAGCCGCAACTTCATGGTGCCGGCCGTGCTCGCCATGATCCTCATGATCATGACCATGATGCTGACGTCGATGGCGCTGGTGCGCGAGATCGAGCTCGGCACCATGGAGCAGCTCCTGGTGACCCCGCTCAAGCCGGGCGCGATCATCGCCGGCAAGCTGGTGCCGTACGCCCTCGTAGGCGCTGTCGAGATCCTGACCGCGATGCCGGTGGTGCTGCTCTGGTTCCGGGTCCCGCTGCGCGGGTCGCTCGCCGTGCTGGCCCTGCTCACCGCGCCTTTCATGCTGTGCACGCTCGGGCTCGGGCTGCTGGTCTCGACGCTGTCGAGAACCCAGCAGCAGGCGATGATGATCTCGACCTTCGTCTTCATGCTGCCGCAGATCTACCTGTCGGGCTTCGTCTTCCCGATCCAGAACATGCCGAGGGCCTTCCAGGCGATCACCTACGCGGTGCCGCTGCGCTACTACGTCGAGGTGCTGCGCGGCGTGTTCCTCAAGGGAGTCGGGCTCGAGGTGCTGTGGCGCCAAGGCCTCGTCATGCTCGCGCTCGGGACCGTCATCCTCGCCCTCGCCCGGATCCGGTTCCGCCAGCGCCTCGGCTAGGCGACGTTCCCGCTCCCGTACCCGTTCCCGTTCCCGAACGCCCGGGGCGATCGGCATTGGGGCAGTGAGGCACCGCGGCAGTGGACCACCTGCCCTCCCCGCTCATCTGAACCGCGGAGGGCGCAGAGAACGCGGAGCACGGACGGAAGGCCTTCGCCGCGACCGTCTCTGCGATCTCCGCGGCCTCTGCGGTTCGATTTGGGTGGAAGGGGAAACCGCCGGATTCGAGGGGTCGTGGGTCGAGCTGCCGCGTCCGCTCCCGCATCCGATGTCCGACACTGGTTGTCATCATGCCCGGGACGAGGCATCGGGCGCGGGCGGGGAAGCGGAAGCGGATGCGGGGAGGCATTCCCCAGAATCCCGGAATTCGAGCGATGACCCGCGTCGCCTACCAATAATCGGTGGTGATGGTGACCGGCCCCGCGATCCGCGCGCAGCAGGCCAACCGCTCCTCGGGCCGCGCCCGCAGCGTCTTGAGCAGCCGGCTCTCCTCGGCCGCCGGGGGCGTCAGGTTGGCCGCGCCCGCCAGCACCCGCACCCGGCAGAAGCCGCACACGCCGACTCCGTCGCACGACTGGCCGAGCGGCAGGCTCGCCTGATGGACGGCCTCCACGAGGCTGGTGTCGTGCACGACCGCAACTTCGCGCCCCGATGGCACGCAGCGCACGATGGCCGTCTCGACCTTGAGGTCATCCCAGTCCATCACCTGCCCGCGGGCCACGCTCGCCGCCCTCTCGGACGGGTCTCTCGCCCTCTCCCCTATCACCTATCACGTATCACCTATCACCTACAGCAGCTTCCGCTCGGCCGCCGCCCGCTCGAGCTGCTCGCGGAAGTCGGGGTGCGCGATGTCGATCAGCCGCCGGGCGCGCTCCCGCAGGCTTCTGCCGTAGAGGTTGGCGATGCCGTGCTCGGTGACGACGTAGTGGACATCGGCGCGAGTGGTGACAACGCCGGACCCCGGGAGCAGGGTGTCGGTGATCCGCGACAGCTTCCCCTCCTTCGCGGTCGACGGCAGCGCGATCACCGGGACGCCTCCCTTGGAGCGCGCCGCGCCGCGGATGAAGTCGAGCTGGCCGCCGAAGCCCGAGTACATCGAGGTTCCGATCGAGTCGGCGCAGACCTGTCCGGTGAGGTCGACCGCCAGCGCCGAGTTGATGGCCACCATGTTGTCGTTCTGCGCCACGATGAAGGGGTCGTTGACGTACTCGTTGGGGTGGAACTCCATGAACGGGTTGTTGTCCACGAACGAGAACGCCTTGCGGGTCCCGAGCACGAACGACGTCACGATCTTGCCGCGGTGGAGGGTCTTGCGCTCGTTGGTGACGACCCCGGCCTCGAAGGCCGCGACCAGCCCGTCCGAGAACATCTCGGTGTGGACCCCGAGGTGCCGCTTGCCCTGGAGGAAGATCAGGACGGCGTCCGGGATCTCGCCGATGCCCATCTGGAGGGTGGCGCCGTCGGGGATCAACGACGCGACGTTCCTGCCGATGGCTCGCGACACGTCGGACACCTCGGTGGCCATCGGCAGCTCGAGCACCGGCTCGTCGACCTCGACCACGTGGGTCAGCTTGGACACGTGCACGAACGAGTCACCGAGGGTCCTCGGCATCTGCTGGTTGACGAGCGCGATCGTCGTGCGGGCGCTCTCGACCGCGGCCTTGGTGGCGTCGACCCCGACTCCGAAGGAGCAGAAGCCGTGCTCGTCCGGCGGCGAGATGTGGATCAGGGCCACGTCGATCGGCATCAGGCCGCTCGTGATCAGGGTGGGGACCTCGTGGAGGTGCACCGGCACGAAGTCGGCGCGGCCGGCCTTGACCGCCTCGCGGACGTTGGCGCCCATGAACAGCGCCCGATGGCGGAAGTGGCCCTCCATGCCGGGCGCCGCGTAGGGCGCATCGGCCAGGGTCAGGATGTGCGCCACCTCCACGTTCTCGAGCTCCGGGGCGCGCGCGACCATGGCCTCGATCAGCCGCTTCGGCGTGTTGCAGCCGGGGTGGACCCACACCCGGTCGCCGGACCGGATGTCGAGGACCGCGCGTTCCGCCGTGGTGACACGCCGCCGGTAGATGTCGACCCAGTTCACGGCGTCCCTCCACCCGGATTCCGGTACGGCACGTGGAGCTGCTCAGCAAGCCTCCTGCGCACGCAGGCGCCGTCGTAGGTGTAGGTGCCGCGGCACAGGGCGCTGTTCTCGGCGATCGCGCGGTCGAAGCCGTGGTCGGCGATCTCCTCGACGAACGGCAGGATGGCGTCGGTCAGGGCGCGGGTCGATGCCCGGGAGGCGGTGGACGGAAGGTTGGGCACGCAGAAGTGGATGATGCCGTCGACCTCGTAGGTCGGGTTGGAGAAGTCGGTCGGCCGCGAGGTCTCGCAGCACCCGCCCTGGTCGATCGACAGGTCCATGATGACCGAGCGCGGCTTCATCAGCCGCAGCATGCCGCGGGTCACCAGCTGCGGCGTTCGCTCGCCGTGGACCGCCACCGCGCACAGGAAGATGTCGGCGAAGCCGAGCGCCTTCTCGAGGTTGCTGCGGGTGGCGATCATCGTCGGCACGTTGAATCCGACCCGGTCCTGGACCCGCCGCAGCGCGTCGACGCTGCGATCCAGCACCACGACGTGGGCGCCGATCCCGCGCGCGGTCTCCGCGGCAGCGCGGCCGAGCGTGCCGGCGCCGAGGATGACCAGCGACGCGGGCGGGATCCCAGGCGAGCCGCTCATCACCAGGCCCTTGCCGCCGAACTCATTGAGGAGCAGGCCCGAGCCGACCGTCACCGCGATCCGGCCGGCGATCTCGGACATCGCCTGGAGCACCGGCGCGTGGCCGTTGTCGTCCTCGATGATCTCGTAACCGACGGTGGCAATCTTGCGCTCGAGCAGCGTCGCGAACCGGTCGGCCGGCGCCAGCGCGAGGTGCCAGGAGGACAGCACGATCTGGCCGGGCTGGAAGCGGTCGTAGTCCGCCGTCGGAGGAGGCGAGATCCGCAGCACCAGCTGCGACCGGAGCAGGGTCTCCTCCTCCGAGAACACGATCGTCGCGCCGACCTGGCGGTAGTCCTCGTCGGTGAACCCGGCTCCGAGGCCGGCGTTGCTCTCCACGTACACCCGGTGGCCGCGGTCGGTCAGCGCCTTGACGCCGCCCGGCGTGAGGCCGATCCGATGCTCGAACGGCCGGCGGTCCCTGAGCAGCCCGACATCCATGTCGCTCCCCCTTCGTCCGGCCCAGCCCCGGAGAGGGGAATTGCACCACACCCGTCGCGCCGCGGCAAGAAGGTGCTGGCGCAGGTTGGTAAGTCGTCCGCCACGCGTGTCACCACGAGAACGACGCGACTCTTCCCTCGTTCCCGCTCCCGTTCCCGTCCCCGTGCCCGTGCTCCGCGCCAGTCTCCGTGCCCGTGCCCATCTCCGTGCCCGTTCGTTCGCTCCGTCCTCGAAAGCACATCGCGCCGAATCTCTGCAGGCGTTCCCCGAAGCCGTATCAAACCGCGGAGACCGCGGGGATCGCAGAGGCCATCGCTCAAGAGGCCGTGTGCCCGTGCTCCGCGCCCTTCGCGCCCTCCGCGGTTCAGACGATCCGAAGCCGACTCGGTGAGCATCTCAAGGTCGCTGGTCGGGTGGGCAGACCTTCGTTCCGGTTGTCGGAACGCTGCCATCGAGCGGGCGAAGAAGGGCAAGGGGATGGGAACTGTGTCGGCAGCGGGCTCGGAAGCGGGCGGGGGGCCGTCCCTGGATCCCAGATCCCAGATCCCAGATCCTAGATCCCCGACCTTAGGCCCTTCTCCAGCGCCACCTCGACCGCCGGCGCGGCGTCGGTGGGCACGTAGAGCACGAGCCGGAACGCGAGCGACGGGCCGCGGGGCGCGAAGGCGGACGCCATGCCCCAGCGCATGCCGGAGGCCGCCAGCAGCCGTTCGGGCTCGCCGGCCGCCTCGGGGTCGTATCCGAAGGGATCGACGAAGTCGACCACGCGGCGCGAGCGCGGCAGCGTCAACCACACCGCGGTCCGGCCGGCCATCGGCGCCGACCCGAGCACGAGGTGGAGCCGCTCGGCCAGCTCCTGGACCAGGGGGCCGACCGGCAGGACGACGGTCTCGTCGGCCGCACGGTCGCGGTACATCAGATGGTAGACGTCGTCCGGCCGACGCAGGGCCTCGGCGACCCGGGCCACCGTCTCGGTCAGCCGCCGGCGGAAGTCCATGACCGCCGCCGTGGGCACGTCTGCCGTGGTGTCGATCCGGGCGAGCGGCGGGCCGGCGACCATCGCGAAGGGCGCCCGGCCGCGCTCGACCCGAAGCTCGGATCCCCGGCGCCATTTTCGGATGCCGCGCACAGCGAGCGCCAATGGCGCGAGCACGACCAGCCCGGCCAGCCCGGCGGCGGACCGCAGGCAGCCGGGCGCCATCCGCCGCGACGCCGGCGCGGGCTCACGCATGACGGTGCTCCTGGTCTCGGGTCGGGGCCTCGGGGGAGAGGAACAGGCGCCGCACGTACCCCAGGTAGGCGATCCAGCTGCCCCACAGGGCCAGCGAGAGCGCCACCCTGAGGCCCGGTGACGGCTCGCCGAAGGCCGCCACCAGCTCGGGCCCTTGCCCGGCCGGCGCCACCCGGCCGAGCCACGCCGACCACGGCACCACCGCCGCGGTCACCGTCGACGAGCTGGCCGCCACCAGCGACGCCGCCATCGAGACCGCCCACGCCTGTGGATCGCGGCGGGCCGTCCCGATCATCAGGTAGAGGAGGAGCACCAGGACCAGGAGCCACGCCGCAGCCCCGCCCCAGCCGTCCAGCACGGCACCGAACAACGGGAACTGGAAGCCCCAGGCGGGCACGGCCACCAGCGACGCCGCGCCGAGCCCGTAGACCAGCGCCAGCGACACGATCGGCGTCGGACAACCGTCGACCCAGGACGGCCCGGGGTCGCGGGCGCGGCAGGTGGCGGCGACGTTGGGCGAGCGATAGAAGAGCACGAAGGCGAGAGGAAGCAGGACGTAGATGAAGCCCACCAGCAGGCTGGTGGTCACCAGCGCCAGCGTCATCGTGCCTCCGGGCAGGTCGGCGATCCCCGCGAGGTCTCCGATCCGCGGCATCAGCAGCCAGAGCCCGATCATCGCCAGCGCGCCGGAGATCAGCCACAGCCACGACAGCGAGAGCATCACGGCGGCCGCCCAGCGGCGGGCGCGGATCGATCCGATGCCGATCCAAACGAAGACGACCGCGATCACGGCGTAGAGCGCCAGGCTCGGGCCCAGGGTCCGGACATCGAGGCCGGCGCCGAGCCCCTCGATCGTCCGCGATGCCAGCGTCACCGCGAGCGCGAGCGGAATCAACAGCGCGCAGAAGGCGCCGATCGCGATCTCGATGATGCCGAACACGACCAGGCCAGCCGAGCGGTCCTTGTGGGCTTCCGGGTCCATGGGGACATTATCCCGCCCCCACCCACCCAGGATCTAGGATCTGGGGAATAGGGCTCTCCGCCGCCCAGATTACCGCTCGGCGGAGTTTCTCCCCGATCAGATCACGGTCGGCCATGGCACCGTCTCGCGCGAGGATCCAGCACCAGACATGAGGCTAAATCCTAGATCCTAGACCCTAGACCCTAGATCCTCCTGCCTCTGTGCTACCGTTCCCGCAGGCGCATGAAGCTCGTCATCCAGATCCCCGCATGGAACGAGGAGGCCCACCTGGGCGAGACCATCGAGGCACTGCCGCGGCGCGTCGAGGGCTTCGACAGCGTCGAGGTGCTGGTGGTCGACGACGGCTCCCGGGACAGCACCGCGGAGGTGGCGCGGCGGCACGGGGCGGCCGTGCTCCGGCTGCCGGTCCACCGCGGCCTCGCGGTCGCCTTCTCGGCCGGCCTCGCCCGCGCGCTCGAGCTCGGCGCCGACGTCATCGTCAACACCGACGCCGACAACCAGTACGACGGCCGCGACGTTGCCGTGCTGGTGCGCCCGATCCTCGACGGCGACGCCCAGATGGTGATCGGCGACCGCCAGGTCCACACCATTCGCCACTTCTCGCTGACCAAGAAGCTGCTCCAGCGGCTGGGCTCGTGGGTGGTGCGGCGGCTGTCGCGGACGTCGGTGCGCGATGCCACCTCCGGGTTCCGGGCGATCTCGCGGCTGGCGGCGCTCAAGCTCCACGTCTTCACCCGCTTCACCTACACCCTGGAGACGATCCTCCAGGCGGGCGAGGCCGGGCTCAGCGTGGTATCGGTGCCGGTCCGGATCAACCCGGAGCCGCGGCGGCCGTCGCGGCTGTTCGGCAGCAACATCGGCTACGTGGCGCGCTCGCTCGAGAGCATCGCCCGCATCGTCGTGCTCTACAACCCGCTCCGGATCTTCCTCGGCGCCGGCGCCGTTCCGGTGCTGGTCGGCCTCGCGCTGCTCGCCCGCTTCCTCTACTACTTCGTCAGCAACCGTTCTCCGGCGGGACACGTCCAGTCGCTGATCGTGGCCGTGATCCTGATCGTGGTCGGCGTTCAGGTCTGGGTGGTCGGCATCGTCGCCGACCTGATCGCGGTCAACCGGCGGCTGCTCGAGGAGGCGGTGGAGCGGCAGCGCATCGCCGGATCCCCCCGCGGCCCAGCCGGAGAATGACGGCCCCGATTCCCCCGAGCGGCAGGCGCCGGATCGCCGGCGCGGCGGTGGCGCTCGTGCTCGTGGCGGTGGTGCTGGCGGTGGCCGGACCGCGCGCGGTGTGGGGCCTGCTGCGCCGCTCCGACCTCGCCTGGGTGCTGGCCGGCGCGGCGGCGGCCGGCGGCGCGCTGGTGATGCGCGGGCTCCGCCTCACGTTGCTGCTGCCGGAGGGACGGCTGCGTCCCTCGTCGGCCACGCTGGTGGCGGCAACCGCGCAGGCGGCGGCGCTCTTCGTCCCGGCTCGCGCGGGCGAGCTGGCGCTGCCGTGGCTGCTGCGCCGGGTCGCCGGCTGGGAGGTGGCGTCCGGTGTCGGCACCCTGCTCGCGGCGCGCACCCTCGACCTGGCGGCGCTCGGCCTGTGGGCCGGGGTCGCAGTCGTCGCCATTCTCGGCCCCCTCCACCCGCTGGCGGCGGTGGCGGCCGCGTGCCTGGTGGTGCCGCCGCTGCTGCTGCCGGTCACGCTCGGTGTGGTGGACCGCCTCGCCCTCGTGTGCCTGGCGCGCCGCGGCCAGCGTGGGCGCCGCTGGGCGCGGCGGGTCCGGCGGGTGCGACGCTCGGTCGACGCCCTGCGCCGCCGGCCCGGCCGGCTGGCCGCGGCCACGGCCGCATCGGTCGCGATGTGGGCGGCGCTGTGGGCGCTGGCGTGGTTCCTGCTGGCCGGCATGGGCTACCGGTGGCCGGTCGCGCACGTGGTCGGCGGCTCGGCCGTGGCCTCGCTCGCCAACCTGCTGCCGGTCAACCTGATCGGCAATCTCGGCACCCTCGAGACCGGCTGGACCGCGGCCTTCATCGCCCTCGGCGTGCCGCCGGATGTCGCGGCCGCGACCGGCCTCGCCTCGCACCTGTGGGCGCTGCTCTTCGCCGCCATCTACGGCGCCGCCGCCTGGGCCATCCTCGCCGCGCGACCGGCCGGCCGCTAGCCCGCGTCGGCCTCCGCCCGCTTGGCCGCCTCCCAGAGCGCGTCCTGCTCGGCCAGATCGAGCTCGCGCAGGCCACATCCCCGCGCCCGCGCGTCCGCCTCCATGGCCCGGAACCGGCGCAGGAACTTGGCGTTGGTCCCCTGCAGCGCGGTCTCGGGCTCGACCCCGAGGTGGCGCGCCAGGTTCGCCATCACGAACAGCACGTCGCCCATCTCGGCGCGCACTCGGTCCGCGTCGGCGGCGATCAGGCCGTCGAGCTCGGCCTCGAGCTCCGCGACCTCCTCGTGGAGCTTCGCCATCACGTCGCGAGGTCGCCGCCAGTCAAAGCCGACCGCGGCCGCCTTTTCGGTCATCCGGAAGGCCTTGAGCAGGGCCGGCAGGGAGCGTGGCACGCCGTCGAGCGTCGATCCGGGGTGATCGGCGCCGCGCTCCTCGGTCTTGATGTCCTCCCAGTTCTGCTTCACCTCGCGCGAGCCCGACACCTCCCGGTCACCGAACACGTGCGGGTGCCGCCGCACCATCTTCCCGGAGATCGCGTCGGACACGTCGTCGATCCCGAACCACCCCCGCTCGCGGGCGATCCGGGCGAGAAACACGATCTGCAGGAGCAGGTCCCCGAGCTCCTCGCGCAGCCGCGCGCCGTCGTCGGCCGCGATCGCGTCGACCACCTCGTAGGCCTCCTCGAGGAGGTAGCCCGCCAGGCTGTTGAGGGTCTGCTCGCGGTCCCAGGGGCAGCCCCCAGGGTCGCGCAGCCGGTCCATGATCGCCACCAGACGGTCGAATGCGTCGGACATGGCGGGGATTGTACCCCCCACCCACCCAGGATCTGGGATCTGGGGGAGAGGATCCAGCCCCACCCGTTCCCGTCTCCGCTTGTCACGGCGAAGTGGGGAGCACGAAGCCGGATCCGTGCCCGTGCCCGTCTCCGCGCCCGAATCGTTCCCGTTCCCGCACCCGTTCCCGTTCCCGAACGCCCGGGGCGCTGAGCACTGGGGCAGTGAGGCACTGCGGCAGTGAACCACAAGCCCTAGCCGCTCACCTGAACCGCGGAGCGCGCAGAGAACGCGGAGCACGGTCAGAAGACCTTCTCCGCGATTGTCTCGGCGATCTCCGCGGTCGCTGCGGTTCGATACGCCGAAGGGGTTGCGGATCCCAGACTCCGTGGGGGTAGGAAGGGTTCCCGCAACCTCGCCCGATTGACTCTCCCGGCTCATCCCGGCTAGCGTGGCGCGCGGTGACCAGCTCAGACTCCGCCCTCACTACCTTCACCGTGGTCGCGGCCGTGATCCACGACCACGCCGGCCGGGTCCTGCTCGCCCGCCGGCCAGCTGGCCGCCACATGGCCGGCCTGTGGGAGTTCCCCGGCGGCAAGGTCCATGATGGCGAGGCGCCGGTGTCGGCGCTCGAGCGCGAGCTCGCCGAGGAGCTGGACCTCGAGGTCGCGGTCGGCGAACCGCTCACCTTCGCGGTCCACGAGGAGGCGGGGCTGCGGATCCTGCTCCTGTTCTTCGAGGCCGCCATCCGGCGCGGCGCGCCACGGCCGCGGGAGGGGCAGGAGATTGCCTGGGTGGCGCCGGCCGACCTCCGCCGCTATCCCACCCCACCAGGTGACGCCGGCCTCATCGAACGGCTGGCGGCCGCGGCGAGGCCTTGACCAGCGTGCCATCGACCGGATGCCGGCGCGCGATCCGGAGGGGCTCCACCAGACCGTCCACCGCGAGGGCATCAGCACCTGCGGCGTGATCCCGGCCACGGTCGCGCTGGTCGCGGCGAACCTCGTGGGGCGAGCTCGGCCCACCGCTCCTCCAACGCCACCTCCGGCGACGTCAGCGGCGACCGCGGCGCGGTTGTCGGCTGCGCCGGGATCTGCCTCCCCGCCCGACCCTGCGCCGGTCGCCGCGCCGCACCGCCCGCTGCGGCCCCGCCCGCCGTATAATCCCCGCTCGTGAACACACGACTGCGGGTCTTCGATCGGATCTCGGATGCGGTCGGGTGGACGCCCCTGGTCCGGCTCGGCCGCTCGGTCGACGGCAGAGGCTGCGAGGCCTTCGCCAAGCTCGAGTTTCTCAACCCGATGGGCAGCGTCAAGGACCGGATCGCCCGCCACATGGTGGCGAAGGCGCTGGCGGACGGCCGGCTGCACGCCGGCGACCTGGTGGTCGAGAGCTCATCCGGCAACACCGCCATGGGCCTCGCCATGATGTCGATCCTGGAGGGGCTGCGCTGCACGATGGTCGTGCGCCGGCAGACCTCCCGGGAGAAGCTCGACTGCCTGCGGGCGATGGGCATCGACCTGGTCCTGGTCGACGGCGACCTTCCGCCCGAGGACCCCGAGAGCTATAACCAGAAGGCGAAACGGATCGCCGCCGCGAGCCCGGGAGCGTTCTTCCCGGACCAGCACAACAACCGGGAGAACTCCGAGGCCCACTACCTGACCACGGGCCCCGAGATCTGGCGGCAAATGGAGGGGCGCATCGACTACCTGGTGGCCGGGATCGGCACCGGCGGGACGATCTGCGGGACCAGCCGCTACCTCAAGGAGCAGGACCCCTCGATTACGGTCATCGCGGTCGACCCCGAGGGCTCGGTGTTCTATGACCACTTCCACACCGGGCGCCACGGCCGCCCGGGCCGCTACCTGATCGAGGGCCTCGGCGACGAGGAGATCATCGGCTGCCCGGACTTCTCGCTGATCGACGACATGTACCGGGTCAGCGACCGCGAGGCCTTTCTCGCCGCCCGCGAGCTCGCACGAACCGAGGCCATCCTCGCCGGCGGCTCGAGCGGCGCCGCGCTGTGGGGCGTGCGCAAGCTCATCGCCGGCCTCGACGCGCCGGCGCGGATCGTCACCATTTTCCCGGACTCCGGCAGCCGCTACATGAGCACCATCTACTCCGACGACTGGATGCGCGCAAAGGGGTTCCTGTAGGAGCGCGTGGGGCACAGGCCCCTGTGCGCGATCCTGATGAGGTCGCTGTTGGTGGCCTCTGCCTGCACGCTCCTCGGGCTGCGCTGCGCGCATCGTCACCGGGCATGACGAGGTGACGCTGCAGCTCGGAATCGCGCAGCTTCCGAAGATCCTCAACCCTGGCGCCGCAGCTACTTGCGGTTCGGGTTGTGCCGAAGCGGCTTGCCCTCGACTCTCTCGATCGGGTCGTTCACGTAGACCTTGCCGAGGCCGATCGCGGACGTGAACGTCCCGCCCTTCTTGTCCTCGCTGATACCTTCGGAGTAGCCGAGATCCACCGGGATCTTCCCCCGCCCGCCCTGGCCATCCACGACGAATGTCGGGCGCAGGAAGCCGGTCGTGGCCCCGCAGAGGTCCCTGCAGATCTCCCGTCCCTTGTGGACCTGGGTGCGGAAGTGGCCGGTCCCCTCCACGAGGTCGGCGTAGTAGAGGTAGTAGGGCTTGACTCCCATCTTGCCGAGGAGGTGGACCAGGTCCCTCATGACGTCGGTGTCGTCGTTGACGCCCTTGAGCAGGACCGACTGGTTCCCGATGGGAATCCCCAGCCCACGAAGGATCTTGATGGCCTGGTAGCTCTCGTCGGTGACCTCGTTGGGGTGATTGAAGTGGGTGTTGATGAAGAGCTGCGGCTCCGCCAACGACTGCGGCGTGTGCTTCCTCAGGACCTCGACGAGCTCGGCGTCCTCGATGATCTTGTGCGGCCAGACGCAGGGGACCCTGGTCCCGATCCTGATGATGTCGAGGTGGCGAATCCCTCGAAGCTTCGTCAGGATTTCATCAAGCCTCTTGCTGGAGATCATGAGAGGGTCGCCGCCGGAAATCAGCACGTCTCTGATGTCGTCGTGGGCGGCGATGTAGTCGATGCCCCTCAGAATCTCCTCGAGCGACGGCGCCTTGAGATCGTCACCCACCTTCCGTTTCCGGGTGCAGAACCGGCAGTACATGGCGCACTCGGTGGACACGAACAGCAGCACCCGGTCCGGGTACCTGTGGATGATCGTCCGCGGCCCGCCGAGTGGGATGTCGCCCTCCTCGTCGAGGGGGTCTTCCTGGAGGTCCATGTAGTGCTCGAGCTCCTCGACGTCGGGGATCGCCTGCTTCCAGATGCCGTCGTTCATCTTCTCGATGAGGCCGAGGTAGTACGTGTTCACCCGCATCGGGTACTTGGCGATCACGTCCCTGAGCCGGGGATCGACCCTCGCCTTCTGGCCGGTCAACCACTTGTCGAGGTCCTCGAAGGTCCGGATCGCGTTCCTCAGCTGCTCTTTGTGGGCCATCTGAAAGTGCTCCGTTTCACGATCGAAATCGCGTCAGCCACGGCTCGCAGCGAGCCGGTGAAGACATGGTACCGTCTCGGAAGCATCCGGGGACACCTTCCGCCTGGACGTAGGGAGTCGGCATCCCGGCATTCGAATCCAAGCTCAAGCCGCTTCCTCCGACTCCCCCACCGCAACCACCGCCGCGTCCCTGCCACCCGGGCGACGCCGGCATCGACCGCCGGCAGGCCGCGTCGTTGACTCGGCTCTCATCATCGGGTTATACATGAGTCGAGGCTGGGGAGGTAGGAGCATGAACACGTCTGCGATCGCGCGACTGCTGACCGCGAGCGTCATCCTCATCGGACTCCTGGCGTGGGCAGGGACGCTTCCGCCGGATGCGGACCTGCTGGCCAGCGCAAGGGAGTACTTCGAGCCGCTGCCCAAGGTGATGGCCAGCGCCGACAACCCGCTCTCCGACGTCAAGGTGCAGCTCGGCAAGATGCTGTACTACGAGCCTCGGCTGTCCAAGAGCGGGGTGATCAGCTGTAACAGCTGCCACAACATCGCCACGTACGGCGTGGACAACATGCCGACCTCGATCGGCCACAAGTGGACGATCGGCGACGTCAACTCCCCGACCACGATGAACGCCGCCGCCACCGTCGCCCAGTTCTGGGACGGCCGGGCCGAGGACGTCGAGGAGCAGGCCAAGGGCCCGGTCCTCAACCCCGCCGAGATGGGAATCCCGCACGAGCAGTTCGCGGTCGACCGGATCGCCTCAATCCCGGACTACCGGGACCTCTTCAACCAGGCCTTCCCTGGCCAGGAGAACCCGCTCACCTACGACAACATGGCGAACGCCATCGGCGCCTTCGAGCGCACCCTCGTCACCCCGGGCCGCTTCGACACGTTCCTCGAGGGCGACACGACGGCTCTGACCCAGGTCGAGAAGGAAGGCCTCAACGCCTTCATGGAGAGAGGTTGCACGAGCTGCCACTTCGGCGCGACGGTCGGTGGCGGGCAGTTCGACAAGTTCGGCATTTACAGGCCGTACCAGGAGCTCACCGGGAGCACCAAGCTCGATGTGGGCCGCTTCGAGGTGACCAAGAACGAGGCCGACCGTTTCATGTTCAAGGTGCCGGTCCTGCGCAACGTGTCGCGCACCTACCCCTACTTCCACGACGGCACCGTCTGGAATCTGAAGGACGCGACCAGGATCATGGGCGAGGCCCAGCTCGACGAGGAGATCCCGGAGCCGGAGCTGGAGGCGCTGGTCGCCTTCCTCAACAGCCTCACCGGCGAGATCCCGAAGGACGCCCTGCAGCTGCCGGTTCTGCCGCCGTCGACCGAGCTGACCTCGAAGCCCGACGTGAGCTGAACCGTACTCGGTCCCCCGCCCGCTGCCGGGCCCGTCGAGCCGGCGGCACGCAATCTCGTCAGTTGCTCGCGGGCTCGAGCATGGCGGTGTAGATCTCGCCGGTCGTCTCGGCCGCGTTGAACACCAGGCGCCCGCGGCCCACGGCGAGCGAGAACCAGCTCTTCTCCGGGCGCAACATCTTCATGTCGCTGCGGTGCGCGTGGAGGACTGCGAAAGGCTCGCCCGCCGGCCGCCTGGTCACGGGGTCGAGGGGACGCGCCCACATGCAGTTGAAGCCATCGCGGTCCGAGAGGTAGTAGAGGAGCCGCCCGTCCGGCGACCAGCGCGGCGACCCGACGAACGCCGTCCCGTCCGCGAGGTCGATCCACTCGCCGGGAGGGGCCGGGGGATCGCTGACAGGGACGAGGTGGACGGCGGTCCGACCGTCGGGCCGCGCCGACGATACAGCGAGCCAGCGGTCGTCCCACGACAGATCGGCGTCGACGATCGTCAGCTCGCCGGCGTCGAGGACCAGGCTTTTCGCCCCGTCGGCGAGGCGGTGCCGCACCAGCCGGTCTGGGAACTGGTGCACGAGGGCCTCGGCGCCGTCCGCGAAGAAGCCCACGACCGTGCAGCTCCGGCAGAGCTCACGGCCGATCGGCTCGTCAACCGGGGCCACGTACGCCACCCGCTGCCGGTCGACGAGGTCAGACCAGGCGACGAGGGTACCGTCCGGGCTGATCCGGGGGCGCAGCGATGTGACCGCGGCCGGGGCCGAGACCAGGACGGCCTCGTGCCCGCTCGCGAGGTCACGCAGACGCACCTCGGTCAGCCGGCTCTCGCGCGGCCCCGAGAAGGTCGAGAACGCGAGTCGCGAGCCGTCACGGGTCAGCGAGAAGTGGAACTTGGGAGCGGCGTCAGGGGTGACCTGCCGGGGCTCCCCGATCGCGCCACCGCGGTCGTCGAGCTCCTGCCGCCACAAGCGCAGCACCCACTGGAAGCGATCGATCGCAATCCGACCGTCAGCTGAGACCGATGGCGTCATGGTCATGCCCGGCCCGGAGCTGAGCACCTGCACCGGGCCGGCGATGCGGCCCTCGGGCGTGATCGATGCGCTGTAGATGTTGACGCCCTCGATGGTGGAGCCGGCCGCGAACAGGACCCGGCCAGGGAGCCACGCGCACGGATATCGAAGGACATCGATCGCCGGCAACGACTCCATGGCCCCGCTCGACGTCGGCTCGCCGCCGTCAGCGGAAGCGACCCACCAGTCCAGCTTCGCAGGGCTCGCGAGCGGGGCGCCGGCGAACAGCAGCCGCGTGCCGTCGGGCGACCACAGGGGCCCGGCGCTGTAGGGGTATGCCAGTATCCCGTACTCCGGCAGCAACGGGCGCGGCTCGCCGCCATCAGCCGCAATCACGAACATCCGACGAAGACCGGAGGGGGTGTAGTCGGCAGTCGCCACGAACGAGATCCGCGCGCCGTCGGGCGCAAAGCGCGGGCTCATGCCGTGGCTCGCCAGCCTGCGGGCCTCGCCGCCGAACGTGTTGACGATGTAGAGGCCGCCGCCGTCACGGTCGGAGCTGAAGACGATGCGCGAGCCGTCGGGCGAGAAGGCGGGCATCCAGTCGTCGGTCGGGTGGTCGGTGAGGCGCGCCGGCTCGGGACGGCTGATGTGGCGCACCCAGACGTCGAGCTGGCCGTCACCGGCGCGGTCGGAGGCATAGGCGACCAGCTTGCCGTCGAGCGTGATGGCGGGCGTCCAGGCGAAGCCGGCGTCATACGTGAGGCGCCGCATGTCGAGCGGTTCCGGGGCCGTTGGTGCGCGCCGAAGCAGCAGCACGCCGGCGACGGCGGCGATGCCGGCCGCCACGATCGCCGCCGGCAGCCACCAACGGCTCCGGGCGCGCCGCGAGCCGGCGGCCTCGACGATCACCCGCCGGCCGGACTCCGAGTCGTCCTTCAGGTCCTCGAGCACGGCGGCGAGATCCGACAGGCTCTGCCAGCGCTTCGCCGGCTCCTTGCGCAGGCAGCGCAGCACCGCGCGGTCGATCTCGGGCGGCAGCGAGGGGACGAGCCGGCTCGGCGGCGGCGGCTCGTCGTCACGGATCGCCGCCAACGTCTCGACGGTGGTCGCACGCCGGAAGGGCTGCCGCCCGGTGAGCATCTCGTAGAGCAGCACGCCGAAGGCGAAGACGTCGCTGCGCGCGTCGACCGGCCCGCCGGAAGCCTGCTCCGGCGACATCCACCCGGCCGTGCCCATGATCACCCGCTCCCGGGTCAATGCGACTCCGGCGGGAGACATCGTCGGCGACTCGGCGTCCGCGAACGGTGACTCGATCAGCTTGGCGAGCCCGAAGTCGAGCACCTTGACGCCATCGGCGGTCACCATCACGTTGCCCGGCTTGAGGTCGCGGTGGACGATGCCGGCGGCGTGCGCCCGCGCCAGCGCGTCGGCGATGCGGGCCGCGAGGCCGAGCGCCTCGCCGAGCGCCAGGCGCCGGCGCGCCAGGAGACTCTCGAGGGTCTCACCCTCCACCAGCTCCATGACCAGGATGTCCTCGCCGTCGACGGTGAGCACGTCGTACACCGAGACGATGCCGGGGTGATTCAGAGCGGACGCGGCCCTCGCCTCCTGCAGGAAGCGGCGGCGGCGCTCGGGGTCGAGCGAGCCGGACGGCGGCAAGACCTTGAGCGCCACGAAACGGTCGAGCAGCGTGTCCCGGGCCTTGTAGACCACCCCCATCCCGCCCTGCCCGAGCTGTTCGATCACCTGATAGCGGTCGATGGTCCGACCGATCATGAGCGCGCTGTCGCTGGTATCCGGCCTTCAGTCTACCGCCGGCCTCGAACCGCGGGCAAGATGCCCTCGATGCCGCACCGCGCTTACGGCCGGGGAGCGCCAGACAGGGTCAGCGACCTCTCGATACGCCGGGGCCCTACCGAGAGCTCGGCCAGCAGCCGCAAGGGCTCGCTCTCTGCGATCTGCCGGGTCGGCACGAAGACGGCCAGGAGGTCGAAACGGTCTCCAGCCGCCGCGATGCGCGGCAGCGCCGTCTTCCGCTCGATGTCCGGCCTCGCCTCGTCGCAGTACCGAACGGCCCCTTCGCGCCGAACCACGGCCGCCAGCCCGACTGCGCTCAGAGCGGCCGCCACAACGATCGGATCGACGGGCTGCGACGAGACCTCCCCCGACGGTGTCTGCCACGATCCGCTGGAGCTCGGGCTCTCTTCCGGGATCGAGATCAGTGCCGCAAGGCGGCCCGGGGCGAGGGGATCGATCACCTCTCCGGAGGACAACGCGAGCCGCAGCGCGCCCGCCCCCAGCTCGACGGGGGCGTCTTTCGCCGTGAGCGAGAGCTGGACCACGACCGCGGCGCTGGCGAGGCGTCGGCTGCGTGGACCGAGGACGCGTGCGACACCGTCCTCGTCGGTGAGGCGTGCAGCGACGAGCGTGAACCCAGCCTCGTCGAGCGCGTTCACAGCGGAAGAGCTCAGCACCGCCAGTGACGCAGCGCGGTAGTGGGCGCAGCCGGCGAGCCACACGGCCAGCATCACCAGAGTAGACACGAGCGGCTTGCGGGATGCCAACATCGCAACCTCCGAATGGTCATGTTCGCTGGCTCGAGGTCGCTTGCAGCGGCGGGGGGCAGCACCTTGATCGCCACGTCCCGCCCCAGCCGCTCGTCCCGCGCCCGCCACACCTGACCCATCCCGCCCGCTCCGATGAGTGCGGCGACCTCATACGGCCCAAGCCGCGTGCCCGGCAGCATGTGATTGGATTTCCCGCCCCCAACTCTACCGCTTTGCAGGGGGGCGGTGAATGGGGAAATGGCCGCGCACCTGGCCCCGCAGATGCGGAAGTGCGTGCCAGGCGCGTTTCTGGAGACAGATACGGAGTTCGGTGCCTGGCACCCGATGCCGGGCCTCGCAGGGGGGCGGTAAATGGGGAAATGGCCGCGCATCTGGCCCCGCAAATGCGGAAGTGCGTGCCAGGCGCGTTTCTGGAGACAGATACGGAGTTCGGTGCCTGGCACCCGATGCCGGGCCCCCGACAGATACGGAGTTCGGTGCCTGGCACCCGATGCCGGGCCTCCTGGGAATGGGCCGGGCGGACGTGGTGATTCAATCCGATGATCGCCGGACTGGCGGCAAGCCAACCCGTTGTCGGCACTGGGGGCAGCATGACCGATGGATCGGTTCGTGGAGCACGCAGAGCAGGGCGGCTGACGCTCTGCTGCGCCGCCGTGCTGGCGGCCGGCGCCGCGGTTGCGAGCGCCGCGGTGGGCGCGGGCCGCACCGACCGGCTCGAGGGCGCGCCGTACTACAAGCGCTATCAGAAGAACGTCCCCGGTGGAGCAGTGGTCACGCTGCCGGTCAGCCTCCTCCCGGGCGCGAGCGAGGACGTCGGCGGTCTTGGCCGGCCGCAGGCACTGCGGCTCCTACTGGAGGCGCTGAACCGCCACCTCGCAACCCTCGAGTGGGCCCGCCCGCTCGACGGTGCGTTGCCAGAAGACGGTGCGCCTCGGGTGTACGTCGGCAGCGCGGACGGTGAGCATGCCCCGGCGGCCGCTGCCATGGAGCTGGGCGGGCCCGACGAGCGGGCCCCCATGGTCATCCACCTACAGTACCCCTCGAAAGCCTGGCGCCAGGCTGCTGCGGCGGTGCTCGCCGACCAGGGTGCCCAGGGCGCCATCGTCGTCACGCTCGGCTTCAGCGAGCTCTCCAAGTCCTACGAGGGGACCTTCAAGAAGCGGGTGGTCCTGGGGACCGGCCACGAGGTCGACATTCGCTTCTTCAGCGCCGAGCTCGAGCCGGTGCACGTCCTCATCCTGACCGGCGCCCTGGTCGACCTCGAGGCCAAGGTCGTTCGCGCCGGGGCCGAGGGGATCCTCTCCGAGGACACGCCGTTCTGGGCCCAGTCGATCGGCGCGCAGAAGGAGATCGACACCGACATGGTGCTGCGGCTGCTCGAGCAGGAACGGCGCGAGGACCTCCCGGGGCATCCGCTCACGTGGCAGGTCGCGCTCGAGAACCTCGTCGCCCAGCTCCTCGGCGATCACTCGCGGGTGATCCAGTAGGCTCCCGGGCAGCGGCCTGCCATCGGGGGCGAGGTGCCGAGATTGCGCCTGGCTACGCCGACACCTGCAACGCCCCGCCGCCGTTCCTCATCGTCTGCGGCGTCAGGCGCCGCTGGCGGGTCGCGACGTCGTCCGCGAGTCCATCTCCGTTTCGCGGCGAAGCTCCGGAACCGGACGCGGCGGACCGGCTCCGAGGTCACTTCCCAGCGGCGAGGATCGGCATCTCGGTGCCGAACACGTACCGGTCGAACCACGGTCTCCAGTCCTGCCCGGTGACCTGGTTCAGAATCCCCAGCAGGTGCCGGGTCTCGCCCCAGCGGTACGGGAAGCTCGCGAGCAGCGTCCGCAGCACGGTGAAAAACGCCTCATCCCCACGGTCGTCGCTGCCCAGCGTCCGCCGCAGCTCTGTCCGCAACGAGTGCAGGACGAGCGGTCCCTTGGCGTACAGCAGCGCGTACCGCTCCTCGTCATCCACGTCGGCCTTGCCGGCGAGGTGGTTCGCCATGAACACGGTGGCGCCCTCACCAATGACTGCCGCAGAGGATCTCCAGTCCTTCGTGATCTCCGCCAGCTCGCGATCGGCCTTCTTTCCGGCGCCCCGCGCGAACACCAGGAACACCGCGGACGAGTAGTCGGCGATGCTCTCCTCAAGCCACTGCTCGTCGAACGAGTTCATCTTGACCACGTGGCCCCACCAGGCGTGCGCGACCTCGTGGACGAAACGGTCGTTGATCGCATACGAGTAGGCCCGCGCCTCATCACTGCCGATCTGGTCGAACGCCTCCTTGGTGAGGAAGATGACCCCCGGGGGAGCCTGACCGTAGCCCCACGAGTTGAGCTCGACGATGGTCACCTCCTTGAACGGGTACGGCACCCCGAACAGCTCGCCGTAGAACTGCGACGCCGAGAAGAAGTTGTTGACCAGCCGCTGTGCCGCATCCTTCTTGGCGCCGCCGTAGTTCGCGACCCGGCAGGTAATGCCGTTCCTCGTCTCGCTGACGACGGTGTAGTCTCCCGCGACGATCACCGGGTTCTGAATCGGGTGGTCGAACGCGGTGCGGAGCACCGTCATCGCGCCCTCTGTCGTTCGGCTGACCGTGTCGCCCGACGCGAACACCTCCAGGGCACTGGGCACACGAACGGACAGCTCCAGGGTGGGAAGCTCGGCGCCCAGGTCACCCTGCGGATACCAGCCCCACATGCCCAGGACCCAGTAGGCGTCGCCCTCGAAGCGCAGCGCCATCTCGCCCTCGTTCACGACCTCGACCTCGACCGTGCCGTTCGCCTGAAGCGGGGTGGGGAGCATGACGAGGAGCTCATTGTCGGCCCGGAGGTAGTCGGCCGGCTTGCCGGCGACCGAGACCGACCTCACGGTGATCGGGTACTCGTGATTGTCTCTGACCCGGCGGCTCGCCAGCTCGGCGCGCCATAGCCGCGCGGCGCGCGTCGCCTGCAGGCGGGTGCGCGACCTGACGGTGACGTGCTGCCCGGTGTCGTTGTCGACGTCGATCGAGCGCCGGATCGCCACCAGGCAGCCGGGGGGGCGCTCCAGCCAGCTGCGCCCGACCGGCTGCGTGACCAGCTCGTAGAGAAAATGGCGACCCCGATCCAGCAGCCCGGCACCCTTGACGACGCCGACGCTGTAGAGAGATTCCTCCTTCGCCTCCGCCGGATCGTAGACGGCGAGCAGCGTCTCACCGGGAGCCTTCATCACCGCGTAGAAGACCTCCGGGCGACCGTTGTGCAGGGCATCCAGCATCTCCACCGCGGGCGCTGAAAACCCGGGTCGGTCGAGCACCTCCGTCACCCAGCCCGGCAGCGAGGCGCCGCTCGCAGGGCCCGGCGCCGCGTCGAACGAGCCCAGGCTCCAGCTCCACACCGCCGCGTCCACCGCGACCTCGAAGGTGAATGGCCCGTCTGGTTCGGCCGCGAACCCTATGGTCGACTTGAAGTTCCGTGACGCGACGGGCAGGCTGAGGGGGTCGTCCACCCGGTACCTCAACAGCGCCCCCTGAAGCAGCACGCCGCACCGACGACCGTCCGCCTCCAAGGCGAGCACCGTTGCGCCGGGGTCCAAGGTCAGCTCGGCCCTTCCGAATCGAATCCCATTCGGGGCGGACACCGCCGCGCCCACGGTCGGCCGGTTCAGGGCCTCGGCCATCACCGCGAGGGTCTCGGCGTGGACGAAGCTCGCAGCGGCCGAGATCACGATCGCGGCCGCCACCGCGGCCGGGACGCGGCGACATCGGCCCGTGGGCTCCTCGACCGTCTCGCGCACCAGGTGCGATTCGCTCCCTGGAGGCTGCCCTCCCGCGGCCTCCTCTCGAGTGCCGACTCGGATCGATGTTCTCATCATCTCTCGCCTCCATTGCAGCGGCTGTTGCACTCCCAAGAGCGGATGTCGACGGGTGGATGGTCATTCGGCCCGTGGCATGCTGCTGAAGTGCCGATCGCACGGGGTGGCGTCCCGGTGGGCCCGCCCCAGTTGCGACAACCGATCGCGTGATTTCGACCGCGGCCAATGTGCTTCGACACCCGTACGCTGTCAAGGCCTTGGAGACGGCTCGCGAAGTGGCCGGGCGCCAACTCGAGGTCGCTACGGGAGATCTGAATGCCTGCCGCGGGCGGCGCGGTAGACGGCGTCGCCGGTGGCCTGGTCGACCCGTGAGGCGTAGGCGTACCAGGCCAGGGTCGGGTCGCTGCAGCGGAAGACCACGTAGCCGTCAAGCAGCCCGTCGGCCCCGAACGCGTCCAGGCTCTTCTGCTGGAGCCCGGCCTGAGGGAAGGTGACGCTGCCCTGGCCGGCGACGGCCCCGTCCGCGTCGAACACCGTCACCGTGAACACCGCGGGCTGGCCCGGCATCGGGTCGACCGGCAGGAAGATGCCGACGTTGGTCCGGAACAGGCTGTCATTGCGGACGCCGGCCACCCACGCCTGGTTGGCCGCGAGGATCGCGTGGACGTCCTGGCCGTAGCTGCCGCCCTCGCCGTCAAAGGTGTAGGTCCGGGAGCTCATGACCAGCGGCGAGCCGTCGAGCGACAGCACCGACAGCGCACCCTTCTTGTTGGTGAGGCCGAACTCGGTCTGGACGACGTTGGCCATCGTCCGCTGGCTGTTGGCTGGCAGGAGCACGGGATCGGTCACCACCGGCTCGAAGGTCTGGGCGCCGTCGCGGATCTCCGGCAGCAGGTACATCACGATCGAGACGTCCCAGTCGTTGAGGTTGAGCACGCTGACGTCGGAGCGCCAGTAGGTGCCACCGACCCCCGGGTTGTTGGCGACCACCGGGATCGAGCCGCCCGGGCCGACGAACTGGGCCGCCGCGACCGAGGCCCACAGCAGGCCGACAGCCAGGACCACGAAGAGTCTCCGCATGGCGTCCTCCCCGACCAGTGTACCGAACCTCGTTCGCGCCCGAGGCGTGCCCGAGCGGAACCCGCACCCCGCCGCCGGTGATAAGATTCCACGGTGGTCCATCAGCCTCCGTGGTCCGGGGGCGAGCGCCGTCCGCTCTACTCCCCGCTGCTCGAGGCGGCCGCCCGGCTCGCCGCGCAGGGCCACCATGGGCACTTCCGCAAAGGCGATGCCGCCGATCGCTGCAGTGAGGCGGCTGCCGAGGCGCCGCTCCCGTCCGGCTGCGTTCCCTATATCACCCACCTGATGGGGACGATGGGAATCCTGGCCAGGGTCGGCGCGCCGGACTCGGTGCTCGCCGCCGCCCTGCTGCACGACTACCTCGAGGATGTGCCCGACCCGGACGGGCCCGCGACGATCCGGGCGGCGGTCGGCGACGAGGTGCTCCGGCTGGTGCTCGAGGTCACCGAGGAGAAGCGTCCTGAGCTCGACAGCAGCGAGACCTGGCCGGTGCGCAAGAACGAGCAGATCCAGAAGATGGCCGGCAACTCCGAGGGGGCGGTGATGATCAAGACCGCCGACCTGCTCCACAACGCGCTGTCCCTGCTCGTCGACCTCGACTCCGCGGGCGACCAGGAATCGGTGTGGCTGCGCCTGAACGCCGGTCCGGACCGCCAGCTGTGGTACTTCTCGAGCGGGCTCGACGCCGCCCGCCGGCGGCTCGGCTCCCACCGCCTGGTGGACGAGCTCGAGCAGGCGATCGGCCGCCTGCGCGGGCGGGTCGAGAGCCTGGGGTCGTCCCGATGATGGGGATCGCCCCAGTCGCCGCAGTCCGGTCGGTCCCTTGAGCCCGACGACGCGCGCCGGCAGCAGACCCGGGGTGTGGGTCCTCGCCGCCTTCCAGTACTTGGTGGGAGTCCTCGCGACCCTGGTGTGCGCGCCGACGGCGATCCTGTTCGCGGTGCTCGGCGCGGAACGCGCCACCTACGCCCCGGTCAGGGCCTGGGCCTGGGTGCTGCACGCGGCCACCGGGGTTCGCTCCCGGGCGACAGGCCTCGAGAAAGTCCCCGCTGCCGGCGCGTACGTCGTCATCTCCAGCCACACCAGCCACCTCGACGGACCGGCGGTCGCCCACGTCCTCCCCCACCCGGTCTACTTCGTGATCAAGCGGGAGCTGGCGCGGATCCCGCTGTGGGGGCACGCGGCGGTGAAGATCGGCTTCATCGCCGTCGACCGGTCCGACTCGGAGCGAGCGCGCCTCGAGATGGCGCACGCCGTCGACAGCATCAACGCGGGGCGCCGGGTGATGGTGTTCGCGGAGGGCACCCGCTCCCCGGACGGTCACCTCCAGGCCTTCAAGAAGGGCGGCTTCCACCTGGCGGTCGAGGCCCAGGTGCCGATCCTGCCGGTGGCCGTCAACGGCAGCCACCGCCTGCTGCCCAAGGGGGCGCCGGCGGTGCGGCCAGGCCGGATCGAGGTGGCGATCGGCGATCCGATCCCCACCGCCGGGCTCGCCAAGGACGACGTTCCGGCGCTGCTCGAGAAGACCCGCGCCGTGATCCTCGCCCTGCGCCGCCGCGACCCCGACTTCGTCGAGTCTGCGTGACGGCCCCGGACCGGCCTCCCGGCCGGCCGTCGCGGTGGATGCGAGGCGGGATCAGCCGCGCGGCAGCCCCAGCAGGGTCAGGCCGTCCTCCTCGAATCGCGTGACCAGCCAGGGGTTCACGGCGCGCACCTTGGCGAGCAGCTGGTGGGCCTCGCCGTCACGGCCCTCGGCCAGCAGCGTCTCGACCAGGAACAGGCGGTTGTAGAGCTTGAACAGCCCGATGAATGAGTTGTGGTAGGTGAGACGGGCGTCGGCCTCGGCGAACGCCTTCTCGGCCGCTGCGCGGTCGCCCGAGAGGGCCAGCCGGACCCCCTGCAGGTGGAGCAGGGAGGGCATCGAATCGTCGACCTTCATCGCCTCGCCCTTCTCCTTGGCCTCGTCCCGGTAGGCCTCCACCTTCGCCTCGATCGCCCGCGCCACCTCCCACTCGCCGAGCTGGCACGCCGCCCGGTGGGTGATCCGGGGGCAGAAGTCGGTCATCGAGGCGTCATTCAGGCAGGGCGTCGACTGCAGCGCGAGGACCTCGCGCCAGCGCGCGTTCGCCTCGAGCTCGAGGCAGGTCGCCACGCAGCCGATGCCCTCCGCCATCTCCGCCGGACAGCTCGGGACGGCCTGCGCCGCGGCCGCGGCCTGTGCGGCGCCAGCGTAGTCCTCGAGCATCGTGCGCGCCAGCACCAGGTGGACGTACGAGTCCCAGAAGTCCTTCTTGATCTCGAGGGCGGTCTCGAAGCACTGCACCGCCTCCGGTAGCCGGCCCAGGATGATGTAGAGCTCGCCCAGGGAGTCGTGCGGGTTGGCCTGGTCCGGGGCGATGAAACGGTAGCTGGTGAAGTGCTCCTCGGCCTCGGCGAAGCGCCCCTCGCGCATCGTCAGGTAGCCGAGCTGGTTGTAGGCGATGACCCAGTTCGGGCTGAGCTCGATCAGCCGTCGGTAGAGCCGCTCGGCGGCCTCATTGTCGCCGCGCTGGAACGCGACGGCGGCGGCGGTCTCCAGCACCGCCGGGTCGTCCGGGAAGCGCTTGCGGTACTCGTCGATCAGGCGGTTGGCATCCTCGGTCCGCTTGCCACGGATCGCCTTCATCCGCTCGACGTAGAGCCGCTCGCGGGGACGCAGCGAGTCCACGTCCGCCTCGAGCACCTTCGCCCGGTGCTCCTCGGCGTCGATCCGATCGTCAAAGCCCGCGTACTCGGTCAGCAGGAGGTGGGCCATCATGAAGTCGGGGTCGAGCGCGACCGCCTTCTCGAGGTGGGCGATGGTGTCGGCATGGTAGAGCTTCATCTTCGACTGCAGCGCGAGCTGGAGCTCCGCCAGCGCCGCGGGCGAGGAGGTCGTCCACTCCGGGCTCCTGGGCAACGCGATGATGCTGATGGCGGCCGCAATCACCACCACGGCAACGAGCGCCAACCACATCCATCGCTTCATGTGTCCTCCATCAGCACGCAGACGGCTCACGCTGGGCGCGGGAGCCCTCCCGTCAGGTACGCGTCCCGGGGCGCCGGGTTTCACGGCAGCAGCTCCCGGGCCCGCTCGAGCAGGACGCGCGCCTTGCGCGCGGTCGGCCACGCCGACGCCATCAGGAGGGCGCCGGCCAGGGCAAAGCACAGGCCGATCCGCGGGCCGGCGCCCCACACCGCGACCGCGAGCCCTCCGAGGACGACGAGTTCGAGCCGCAGCAGCACCACCAGCAGCACGGCCCAGTGATCCCGCAGCAGCCGGGCGGCGTCGCCGTGCACCGCGAAGGCCCGCTTGACGCGCTCGAGGCGCCATCGGGCGTCCCGCTCCGCCGTGACCGCCACCCACAGGCTCATCGCCAGCACCAGCAGCGTCACGATGAGCGGCGACCCGACATCGGTCGACAGGTGCGGCGCCCGGAACCCCATCGCCGCCGCCACCGGCGCGGTTGCCATGAACGCCGCCCAGACGACCCGCATCCGGTGCAGGTGGCGGGCCAGCAGCCCGGCCTCATCGGTGGCCACGGCGTGGTTCACGCCCGCCTCCCGGGGCCGCCTGCCGGCGAGCGGAGGCCGCCCCCGGGGTCCACCGCCGTGGCGCACGGCGGCAGCATCAGTCGGGCCCGACGCTCAGGCGGTAGCCCACGCCCCGCACCGACTGGATGAACGAGGGCCGCTTGGGATCGCTCTCGAAGTACCGCCGCAGCCGCACGATGAAGTTGTCGATGGTCCGCGACGACGTCGAGAAGCGGTAGCCCCATACGCGCTCCAGGATCTCCTCCCGCGACACCACCTGGTTGCGCCGCTCGACGAGCAGCTTGATCAGCATGCACTCCTTCTCGGTCAGCTGCACGGTGCGTCCGCCGGCGGTCGCCTCGAAGGTCCGGAAGTTGACCTCGTTGTCGCCGAAGCGAAAGACCTCCTGCTGCTCCGGAGGGGTGGCGTACCAGTCCTGGCGCCGGAAGATACCCTGGACCCTCAGCATCAGCTCCTCGAGCAGGAACGGCTTGGCCAGGTAGTCGTCGGCCCCGAGCTTGAGGCCCAGCAGCCGGTCGGAGTCGGTCGACTTGGCGGTGAGGAAGAGGATCGGCACCCGGTTGCCGGTCGCCCGCAGCCGGCGGCAGACCTCGAGCCCGTCGAGCTTCGGCATCATGATGTCGAGAATGACGAGGTCGAACTGGATCGCCTGCGCGGCCCGCAGCCCCTCGTCGCCGTCGAACGCGAGCGTCGTGGCATAGCCCTCGAACTGGAGGTTGTGGGACAGCGCATCGGCCAGGTGCTCCTCATCCTCGACGATCAGGATGTGCTTCTTCATGGCCCATCCTCCTTGAGCACGGCGCCGGGCAGCTCGACTCGAATGGTCGTACCTTCAGGCCCGGTGGAGGCGATGCCGACTGTACCACGGTGCGCGTGCACGATCTGCCGGACCAGGTAGAGGCCGAGGCCGGTGCCCTGGCTGGTCCGGCTCAGCTCGTCTCCCGCCCTGTAGAACATGTCGAAGACGAACGGCGCCGCGTCGGCGGGGATCCCCTCCCCGGTGTCGCTCACCTCGAGCACGGCGCGGCCGCCCTCGCGCGCCAGGCGGACCGAGATGCGCGGACAGCGGCCCCCGTACTTGACCGCGTTCTCGAGCAGGTTGGAGACCACGATCGCCAGCGCCTCCTCATCGATGGCCGCGCAGACCGGCCCCTCGAGCCGGCACGTGACCTCGCCGCCGGCAGACTCGACGCGCGACCGCACCGCTTCGACGGCGCGCGCCACGACCACGCCGAGGTCGGCCTGGCGCTGGCGCAGGGCGTCCGATCCCTGCCCGTAGCGGGTGGTCTCGAGCACCTTCTGGACAAGGTCGCGGAGCCGCTCCGCGTCCTGGAGCGCGTTGCCCAGGAAGCGCCGGCCCGCGGCCTCGTCGGCCCGCCCCGACAGCACCGTCTCGAGCGCGAGCCGCATCGAGGCGAGCGGCGACTTCAGCTCGTGGGTGATCGCCGAGAGGAAGTTGCGGTGCTGGCGCTCGAGCTCGGCCTCGCGCCGCAGCGTGCGCCACAGCAACGCGACCAGCACCAGCAGCATGATGGCGAAGAAGGTCCCCTCGGTGACCATCATCAGGATGCGGTGGCGGTAGCCGGAGAGCGCCTCGTGCCACGGCCCGGCAGCAGGCCGGACCTCGATCGAAGGCGCGCCCTCGACCGCCACTGCGGGTGCGCTCTCCCCGGCTCGGGCGCCTGGTATCACCGGCATCACCTCGACGGCCGGGGCCACCGACAGCAACTGCCCGGCAGCTGCCGCGCCGGCGGCCGCCGTCAGGCAGCCGGTCCCGGCCGGCAGCCGGAGGGCCAGCCCCTCCAGGCTGACGGTCCACTGCCTGGCGCACGCCTGCTCGGAGAACGACCACGAGGCGAACGGCTCGGGCGGCGCCGCGGCCAGGGCCGGCGACCCGGCGGCCAGGGCGGTGCGGAGCGCGGCCTCGGCCCGCTCGAGCCGCCGCGCGATGCGGCCGGCCTCGCGCTCGGCGGCGGCGACCATGCGCTCGCGCTCGAGCTGCAGCCGGGTGCGGTTCTCGCGCAGCACGAAGATGATCCACCACGTGAGCTGGGCGTTGACCAGCACCACCACCAGCACCGTGACGGCGAGGTGCTTGAGGGTGACCGATCGCGCCCGGGTCATGCGGGGAGTATAGCGATCCGCCCACCCCGCCAGGGGATAGGATCCAGGATCTTGGGGATAGGGGGTAGGGCCGCGCCCGCTTCCGGTTCCGCTTCCGCATCGGTCCCCGACAGGGACGGGGCTCAGGTGCCAGGGTCGAGGGCCGCGATCCGCTCGCGGGCCGCGGGGCCGACCCGGTTCGGGTCGAGGGCCAGGGCGCGGCGGTAGGCGGCGGCCGCCTCGGCGTTGCGCTGCTGGCGGGCGAGGACGTCCCCCCGCAGCATCTCGACCCGGCCGTCGCGTGGATCGAGGGTCGCGTAGAGCGCCAGCACGGACTCCGCCGCTGCGTACTCCTGCTCGAGGATCAGGACTTGGGCGAGCGAGCGGACGAGAAAGGCGTCGGGATGCCGGGCCACCGCCGCCCTCAGCTCCGCGACCGCCTCCTCCGCCCGCCCGGTCTTGAGCAGGCTGAAGGCGAGCACGCGCAGCGCGTGCGGCGAGGTCGGCCACCGCTCGAGCACCTGCCGGGCGACCCGCTCCGCCTCCGGCAGTTCGCGCGCCAGGTAGAGCTGCTCGGCGCGGCCGCTCAGCGCGAGCAGCGGCATCATCGACTCGGGGTCCACCGGCTGTGCCGACGGCGGCTCGCTCCCGCCCACCGCGTAGCCGAGAGAGCGCAGCCGCTCGAGCTCCTCGTCGGTGAGCAGCCGCTCGGCCGGCTCGCCGGCGCCGAACCCCTGACGCCGCGTGGCGAGCTCGCCCGACAGCCTGGCCTCGACCGCAAGCCCGGCGCCGTGGAGGTTCCTGGACTCCGTCGGGTCGGCTGCGATGTCGAACAGCCGGGGAACCGGGCCGTCGATCAGCTTGTGCGTCCGCGTCCGCAGACCGTAGAGCGGGCTCCAGCCGGCCAGATCGAGGGGCTCACGAGTCTCGAGGTAGACGGCACGGTCACCGCCCTGCTCCGCGTCCAGCAGGCTGCCGCCGTCGCAGGGCGCGGTCAAAGGCAGGCCGAGGAGGTCCTCGACCGTCGGTCGGACATCGACCAGGCCCACGGCTCGCGTGTCGACGTGCCCGCCGCCGAACAGCGCCGGGCACCACAGGATCAGCGGCACCCGGATCGTCGCGTCATAGAGCAGCATGCCGTGGGTGTCCTCGCCGTGCTCGCCGAGCGACTCGCCGTGATCGGCGGCCGCCACCACCACCGTCCGGTCGAGCTGCCCGGCGTCGGCGAGGCCGTCCAGCAGCCGGCCGAGCTGCCGGTCAACGAACGCGATCTCGGCGTCGTACGGCCGGCCGGCGAACTCAGCCTCCCGCGCCAGGGGCGAGGTGTAGGGGAGATGGGGATCGAAGTAGTGGACCCAGGCGAAGAAGGGCTTGCCGGAAACGGGCCGGTCGTGGAGCCAGGCCAGCGCGGCGTCGGTGACGTGGTCCGCGGCCCGCTCGTTGTAGTCGGGCATGGTGTCGCGAAAGCCCTGGCGGCTGACCTCGAAGTCGTAGACCTCGAAACCCTGGTCGAGCCCAAACCTGGCGTCGAGGACGAAGGCGCCGACAAAGGCGGCGGTGTCGTAGCCGCGGTCGCGCAGGGTCTCGGTCAGGGTGACGCGCTCGGGCGGCAGCCGGCCCTTGCCGTTCGCCCGCGCGCCGTGGTTGGGAGGATAGAGGCCGGTGAGGATGGTGGCGTGGGCGGGCAGGGTCAGCGGTACGCTGGTCACGGCATCGTCGAACCGCACCCCCTCGGCGGCGAGGCGGTCGAGGGTCGGGGTGACGGCGTCGCGGTCGCCGTAGCAGCCGAGCCGGTCGCGACGGACGGTGTCCAGGGTGACGACGAGGAGGTTGAAGCCCGCGGCGTCCCCCCTGCCGGCCGGCCAGCGCTTCCCAGGGGCGGCTGGCCCGCCGCGGCAGCCGATCAGCGCCGCCGCCTCGACCGCGAGGACCGCCGCCACGGCGAGCCCCAGCCGGCGGCGGCCGCGGCGCGCACGAGAGCCCGGGTCCGGTCGGTCGCCGTTCATGCGTGGGGCAGCCTACCTCGCTCCCCCTCTGTGGACAACGGGGTGAATCCGGAAGCGGGCGCCGAAGCGGGCGCGGGCCCCCAGATCCTATCCCCTGTATCCTGGATCCTGGGGTGGGTGGGGGCTACCTGGTCAGCCTGCGGTAGCTGATCCGGTGCGGCCGCGTCGCCTCGTCGCCGAGGGCGGACCGCCGCCACTCCTCGTACTCGGTGAAGTTGCCCTCGAAGAGGTCGAGGGCGGAGTCACCCTCGAAGGCGAGGATGTGGGTGGCGATCCGGTCGAGGAACCAGCGGTCGTGGCTGATCACGACCGCCGAGCCCGCGAAGCGGTCGAGCGCGTCCTCGAGCGCCCGCAGGGTGTTGACGTCGAGGTCGTTGGTCGGCTCGTCGAGCAGCAGCACGTTGGCGCCCGACTTGAGCATCCGCGCCAGGTGGACGCGGTTGCGCTCGCCGCCGGACAGCTCGGAGACCCGCTTCTGCTGGTCGCCACCGGCGAAGTTGAACTTCCCGCAGTAGGCGCGTGCGTTGACCTTGACCCTGCCGAGTGAGATCTCGTCGAGGCCGTCCGAGATGACGTCGAACACGGTCTTGCCCGGGTCGAGGGCGGCGCGGCTCTGGTCGACGTAGGCGAGCTGGACGGTGTCGCCGAGCCGCAGGCTGCCGGCGTCGGGCGCCTCCTCGCCGACGATCATCCTGAACAGCGTGGTCTTGCCGGCGCCGTTGGCGCCGATCACGCCGACGATCGCTCCCGGCGGGATCGTGAACGAGGCGTCGTCGATCAGCAGCCGGTCGCCGTAGCCCTTGGAGAGCCCGCGCGATTCGATGACGACGTCGCCGAGGCGCGGCCCGGGCGGGATGTAGATCTCGAGCTCCCGCGCCACCTCCTCGGGCCGCGCGTCGAGCAGCTGCTGGTAGGCGGTGACGCGGGCGCGGCCCTTGGCGTGCCGCGCCTTGGGCGCCATCCGGATCCACTCGAGCTCGCGCTGCAGCGTCTTCTGGCGCTCGCTCTCGCTCTTCTGCTCGCGCCGCAGCCGCTCCTGCTTCTGCTCGAGCCACGACGAGTAGTTGCCCTTCCAGGGGATGCCGTGGCCGCGGTCGAGCTCGAGGATCCAGCCCGCCACGTTGTCGAGGAAGTAGCGGTCGTGGGTGACCGCGATGACCGTGCCCTCGTAGCGCTTGAGGTGCTGCTCGAGCCAGCCCACCGACTCGGCGTCGAGGTGATTGGTCGGCTCGTCGAGGAGCAGAATGTCGGGCTGCTGGAGCAGCAGCCGGCACAGCGCGACCCGGCGCAGCTCGCCGCCGGACAGGACCTTGATCGGGGTGTCGCCGGGCGGGCAGCGCAGGGCGTCCATCGCCAGCTCGAGCCGGCTGTCGAGGTCCCAGGCGCCGAGCGCGTCGAGCCGCTCCTGGATTTCGCCCTGGCGCTCGAGCAGCGCCGCCCTCTCGTCGTCGTCGAGCGGCTCGGCGAAGCGCTCGCCGATCTCCTCGAACCGGCGCAGCAGCTCCGCCGCCTCGCCCATCCCCTCGCGCACGACGTCGAGCACGGTCTTGCCCGGGTCGAGCCGCGGCTCCTGCTCGAGGTAGCCGACGCTGTAGCCCGGCGAGCAGGCGACCTCGCCGAGGTGCTCGGTGTCGACCCCGGCCATGATCTTGAGCAGCGTGCTCTTGCCGGAGCCGTTGAGGCCGATGACGCCGATCTTGGCGCCGTAGAAGTAGCCGAGCGAGATGTCCTTCAGTACCTGCTTCTTGCCGTGGACCTTGCCCACCCCGACCATCGAGTAGATGACCTTGTTGGGCTCGTCCCTCTTGGCCGGGGCCATGAAGTCCTCCAGTGTTCGAGCGGGCTGCGGCGCCGGCCCGGCCTCACAGCGTGGTCAGCACCTTGGCGATGCGCTCGGTCGCCCAGTCGATCTCGTCGCGGGTGATGATCAGCGGCGGCGCTATCCGAATCACGGTGGCGTGGGTCTCCTTGCAGAGCAGGCCCTCGCGCTGGAGTGCCTCGCAGAAGCGCCGCGCGCCGCCCGCCTCCGGCTTGAGCTGGATTCCGATCCACAGCCCGCGGCCGCGGATTTCCGCGATGTGCGGCGAGCGAATTGCCCGCAGCTTGCCGAGGAAGTAGTCGCCGAGCTCGGCCGAGCGCTCGACCATGCCCTCGTCGATCAGCACCCGCAGCGCCTCGCGCGCCACGGCCAGGCCGAGCGGGTTGCCGCCGTAGGTCGAGCCGTGCTGGCCGGGCTTGAAGACCCCCATCACCTCGTCGTCGGCGAGGATCGCCGACACCGGGTACATGCCGCCCGACAGCGCCTTGCCGATGATCACGATGTCCGGCCGCACGCCCTCGTGCTCGAAGGCGAACAGCTTGCCGGTGCGGCCGAGGCCGGACTGGATCTCGTCCACCACGAGCAGCGCCCGGTGCTGGTCGGCAAGCTGGCGCAGCCGGCGCAGGAAGCCCTCGGGCGGCACCACGATCCCGGACTCGCCCTGGATCGGCTCGACCAGGATGGCGGCGACGTTGGCGTGCATCGCCTTCGCCACCGCGTCGGCGTCACCGTAGGGCAGGACCCTGAAGCCCGGCGTGAAGGGGCCGAAGCCGTCGCGGTAGTCCTCCTCGGTCGAGAAGCCGACGATGGTCGTGGTGCGGCCGTGGAAGTTGCCCTCGAAGACCAGGATCTCGGCCTGCCCGTCGGGGACCCCCTTGACCTTGTACGCCCACTTGCGGGCGGCCTTGATCGCGGTCTCGACCGCCTCGGCGCCGGTGTTCATCGGCAGCACCCGGGCGAAGCCGGTGAGCTCGGTGATCTCCTTGCAGAACGGCCCGAGCTGGTCGTTGCGGAACGCCCGCGACGTCAGCCCGACCCGGCCCGCCTGCCGGACCATCGCCTCGACCAGGCGAGGGTGGCAGTGGCCCTGGTTGACCGCCGAGTAGGCGGCGAGGAAGTCCATGTACCTGTTGCCGTCGACGTCCCACACCCAGGCGCCCTCGGCCCGCGCCACGACCACGTCGAGCGGGTGGTAGTTGTGGGCGCCGTAGCGGTCCTCGAGCTCGATGTACTGCGTTGCCTTGGTCATGTCTCTCCTCCCGGGAGTTGATGATGCAACCCGTCCGGCGCGCTGCCCGGCCGGCTACGTTGCGGCCGCCTGCTGGGCCTGAGCCTGCAGGAAGGCCTCGATGAAGCCGTCGATGTCACCGTCGAGCACCCGGTCCGCGTCCCCGACCTCGTGCCCGGTGCGCAGGTCCTTCACCATCCGGTACGGCTGCAGCACGTAGGACCGGATCTGGTTGCCCCACGAGATCTCCTTCTTCGGCCCCTTCAGCTTGTCGAGCTCCTGCTCGCGCTTCTCCAGCTCCAGCTCATACAGGCGCGCCTTGAGCACCTTCATGGCGCTCGCCAGGTTCTTGATCTGCGAGCGCTCGTTCTGGCAGGTGACGATGATGCCCGTCGGGAGGTGGACCAGCCGCACCGCCGAGTAGGTGGTGTTGACACCCTGGCCGCCGGGCCCCGATGAGCAGTAGCGGTCGATCCGCAGGTCCTTCTCCTCGATCGCGATGTCGACCTCCTCGTCGACCTCCGGGTAGACGTGGGCCGAGGCGAAGGAGGTGTGCCGCCGCGACTGGGCGTCGAAGGGCGAGATCCGCACCAGCCGGTGGACCCCGTTCTCGGACTTGAGGTTGCCGTAGGCGTAGGGCCCCTTGACCAGCAGGGTGGCGCTCTTGATCCCGGCCTCCTCGCCGAGCTGCTCGTCGATCACCTCGACGGCAAAGCCCCGGCGCTCGCACCAGCGCAGATAAAGGCGCTCGAGCATCTGCGCCCAGTCCTGCGACTCGGTGCCGCCGGCCCCGGGATGGATCTCGAGGTAGGCGTTGGCCAAGTCGTGCTTGCCGGTCATCTTGGTCGTGAGCTCGATCCGGTCGAGCTTGGGCCCGAGGCGGCCGAGCGCCGCCCCCAGCTCCTCGAGCGCGCCAGCCTCGTCCTCCCGCGCCATCTCGAGCAGGACCTCGAGCTCGTCGGCGGCCTCGCGCAGCGACCTCGCGGTCGACACCGACGCCTGGAGCTCGGCGCGGCGCCGCATCAGCTCGCGCGCGCGCTCCTGGTCCGACCAGATGTCGGGCGCCTGGGCCTGGCCGTCGAGCTCGGCCAGCTGGGCGGTCAGCGACTCCTCGTCAAAGGTACCCCCGCAGGCGCTCGACGCGCTCGATCTCGCTTGTCCCGCGTTGCATCAGGTCTTCGCGCATGGGTCTTCCTTTGACCGCCGCCGGGAGCCGCCGCACGGCCGCCGCAGCGGGCCATCATGCTAACAGAAAACGGCGATACGTGATTTCGCGGGGGCTGGGAAGTGGGGCGGTGAGGCTATGAGGCTATGAGGCGGTGAGGCTATGAGGCTGTGAGGCGGTGAGGCTATGAGGCGGTGAGGCGGTGAGGCGGTGAGGCGGTGGCATGACCCGCTTCCGCGCCCGCTTCCGCTTCCGCGCCCGATATGGCACCGCCAAAAGTGCAGCGATCAGTGACCAGCGACAGAACTCAGCGGCAGCACTCAGTGGGCAGCGACAGCGCTCAGCGGGCAGCCCTCAGCGGGCTGCGGGCCGCGTTCCGCGGGCAGCGATCCGTGCACAGCGGCAGCGCTCAGCGGGCAGCCCTCAGCGGGCTGCGGGCCGCGTTCCGCGGGCAGCGATCCGTGCACAGCGGCAGCGCTCAGCAATCAGCGGCCCGCGTTCGGCGGGCAGCGGCGGGGTCACCTCCGGGTCGTTCGACAGAGGGAATAGCCGGTGGTCAGCCCATGTAAAGGGCAAGCCGGGCCTTCGGCCCGGTGCTTCGCACCCTTGACATGGTCTGCCGCACCGGCTTTCAGAGACAGCATGAACGACCCGGAGGTGACCATGCTCGACGCCCCCACCAACACCGGCCTGATCGCCCACTGCAAGGCCCTCGAGGCTGCGGGTGTCGCCATCAAGCTGGTTCTGCGGCTGCCGGCACCCCTGAAGCCCATCGCCGACCAGGTGATCCGATCGGCGAGCTCCGTGCCTGCGAACCTGGCTGAAGGCCATGGCCGCACCGGTCGGGACCGGCTGCAGTTCTGGCGGATCGCCTATGCCTCGGCCAAGGAGGTCGACAGCCACCTGCGGCTGCTCGCCGCGACTGGAGCCGTCAGCTCCTCCGCCGCCCAGGTCGTTCTCGATCATTTCGACCAGGTGCGAGCGATGGTCTGGCGCCTCATCAATCCCAAGGCGTGATTTCCGCGGTCAGCCCCGCTGCCGCCGCCCAACCGCGAGCAGCGCCAGCGCTGCGACCGCCGCCACCGCCATCCACCAGTCGCCGAAGCGAGCGCGCGGGGTCACTCCGCGGCAGGGCACGACCTCGGCAACCAGGGCGCCGTTGTCGCCGACCTCGAGCCGCGCCACCTCACGGCCGGCAGGGTCGACGATCACCGAGATCCCGGTCAGCGCCGCCCGCGCGAGCCAGCGCCGGGTCTCGACCGCCCGCAGCACCGCCTGCGCGCAATGCTGGCGGGGCGCCCACGAGTAGCCGTACCAGCCGTCGTTGGTCAGCGTGGTCAGCAGCTGGGCGCCGTCGCGGACCTCGCGCGCGGCGAGCTCGGCGAACACCACCTCGTAGCAGATCGCCATCCCGGCCGGCACGCCCACGTCGAGCAGGACGGTCCTCGCTCCCGGCTCGAAGGTCCCGACCTCGCGGACCAGCGCGTCGCTGAAGGCGAGCCGCGCCCACCACGGCACGAACTCGCCGAACGGCACCAGCCGCAGCTTGTCGTAGCGCGGCCCGGCCTGCCCATCGGGGCCGACGACGAAGGCCGAGTTGGCGTACCCCTCGGTGGCGCTGCCGGCCACCGAGTTGAGCACGATCGTGAGCCCCAGCCGGCGGGCGGTGTCGATCACCCTGGCGCGGTAGTCGGGCTCGGCGTCGAACCGGAACGGCACCGCACTCTCCGGCCACAGCACGACCTGCGCGCCGCGCGCCGCCGCCTCGTCGGTCAGCGCCCACACCCGCCGCTCCATCTCCATCCATTCGTTCGGGTCCCACTTCTCCTCGAGCGAGCTGCCCGGCTGGAGCACGGCGACCGCGAGCGGAGCGCCGGCGGGCCGCGCCGCGGGCGCGACCAGGGTGGCGGCGACGGTCAGCCCCAGCGCCGTCGCCAGCACGGCGAGGCCGGGCCGGCGGGACGGCAGCCGCACCAGCGCCCACAGCCCGCTGCCGGACGCCACCAGGGCCCAGCCGAGGCCGGTCGCCCCCCACACCGGCAGCGAGCCGAGCAGCGCCGGGGCGTCCGCCACCACCGACGCGGGGGGGTTCCAGGGGAAGCCGAGCGGCCAGAACTGGCGCCAGGCGTCGAGCGCGATGAAGGCGCAGGGGAAGAGCCACACCCGGAACCGGGTCGGGGCGAGCGAGGTCACCCAGGCCGCGAGCGCCCAGCAGGTGCCGAGGATCGCCGCCATGCCGACCAGGCAGCCGATCGCCGCGGCCAGCGGCATGCCGCCGTAGTGGTCCATCACCGGCAACACCCAGTTGACGGCGATCACCCAGTGCACGATGCCGGCGAACCATCCCAGCACGAGGGCCCGCCGCCCGCCGGTCGAGCGCTCCAGGGCCTCGAGCAGGAGGCCGGGGAAGAGCAGGACCAGCGGCCGCCACCCGGCCCCGGGCAGGGCGAGGGCGAACGCCGTTCCGGACGCGGCGGCGAGGAGCCAAGGTATGAAACGCCTCACAGGGGGAGTTTAGCGCTCCTGCCGGACCAGGGGTTGGGGATCAGGGTCGGGGGATCAACCCCCCGTTCCCGCTCCCGTTCCCGTTCCCGTACCCGGATTCAGCCAGTCACGACAGGTTACTCAGCCGGCGCGTCGACTCGGGAACGGGTACGGGTACGGGTACGGGAACGAACGGGACAGCACCCCGGTGCGAGGCGGACGAGCCGATCGGTTACGGAATCCCAAACTCGGCGAGCACGCGCGCGGTGTGCTCCCCCACCGCCCCGACCGGGGTCGCCGGCGTGCGGCCCAGGCTCGGCACGAACGGCGCGACGCCGTCGATGGTCCCGCCGCCGGGCGCCGGCGTCGCCTCGAGCTGGCCGGCGCCGGCAGCGGCGGCCTGGGCCTCGGCCGCAGTGTGGACCGGGCCGACCGGCAGGCCGAGCTCGAGGGCGAGCCGGAGCCAGTGGGCTCGCGGTCGGCCGGCGAAGATCTCGGCCAGCCGGGCGGCGGCCGCCGCCCCCTCCTCGCCGACGTCCCAGCCGGCCGCGGTCAGCTCGGGCGCGCTGAGCGCCGTGACCAGGGCCGCCCAGAACTTCGGCTCGACCGCTGCGACCGCGATCTCCGCGCCGTCGCCGCACACGTAGGTCCGGTAGCACGGGCAGCGCCCGGACAGCAGCAGCTCCCGGGGGCCTGCGCCGCCGGCGGCGGCCTCCGCCCACGCCCAGGCGACGAAGGGCAGTGGCCCGGCGGCCAGCGGCTGGTTGAGGAAGCGCCCCCGGCCGTGGCGCTCGCGATCGAGCAGGGCGGCGAGGACCGCGGTCGCGGCGAGCAGGGCGGCGCCAATGTCGGCCACCTGCAGCCCGGGCACCCCGGAGGAGCACAGCTCGCGCAGCGCCCCGCACTCGGCGATGAAGTTGAGGTCGTGGCCGACCCGCGCCGCGGCGGCCCCCGACCGGCCGTAACCCGACAGCGAGCACCAGACGAGGCGGGGGTTGGCGCTCGACAGGGCGTCCCAGCCGAGCCCCCGGCGCTCCATGGTCCCCGGCCGGAAGCTCTCCACCAGCACGTCCGCCCGGCCCGCGAGCGCCCGGACGCGCTCGACGTCGCGCGCGTCCCGGAGATCGAGCGCGACCGACTCGCTGCCGCGCAGCAGCGCCGCGTAGCCGGCGCCCACGCCCCCGACCAGCGGCGGCACCATCCGCATCGGGTCGCCGAGCCCCGGCTCTTCGACCTTGATCAGGCGCGCCCCGAGGTCGACGAGCTGCCGCGCAAGCACTGCGCCGGGGAGCATCCTCGACATGTCGAGCACGACCATGCCGGCAAGCGGGCGGCCATTTTCCGGGCCTTCGGCCATGCGCCCCCCCCGGGTCGCCCGGGCCCTGGCGAGCCGCCGGGCCGGGCCGCTGATCACCGGCTCAGGGTACACCCGGGCCGGCAGCCGACGCCGGCCGCCCGAGCGCTGCGCCGATGAGCAGCTGCAGCGTGTAGTCCGGCGTCACCCCGACCTGCGGCAGGTTCTCGCCGAACGACATGGCGAGCCAGGAGCCGCCGCCGAGCTCGCGGCGCACCCCGAGGTCGAAGAGCAGCGCCGTGTCCCCGAGGTCGGATCCGTCGAAGCCATCGATCGGCGAGCTGTCGGCGCGGGCGGCGAGGCGGAGCGACCACGCCGCCCCGAGCTGGAGGTGGTAGGCCGCCTGCAGCTGCCAGGTGTCCTGCCGCGGAAGCCCGAGCCAGCCGCCCTCGCGATCGAGGCGGGCGAAGCCGACGGCCGCGAGCAACGCGCTGCGCCGCAGCTCCCAGCTCGCGAGCCAGCGCAGCCCGAGGTCCCAGCCGCCGCTGCCGGCCAGGGTCGCGTCGTCACCGGTCGGCGCCTCCACCACCGCCGCCCAGCGATGCCGGGCGCCCAGCCAGCGGCCGGCGGCGCCGCTCACGGCCAGGCTCAGGTCTCCCCAGCCCGACCAGCCTCCGCCCAGGCGCTCGACCCGCCCGGCCTCGCCGTGGGCCCAGGCAACGGTCTGGCCGTAGGGGAAGACTTCGAAGCCGTCCTGCTCGGCGCCGATCAGCTCGTGCAGCGACCGCGCGAGGTCGTCCCAGTGGGGCCGGCCGACCTCCAGCCACGGCAGGTGCGCCGACAGCACCACGCCGCGGCCGAGACCGGCCGAGGCCTGGAGGTCGACCTGCCAGCCCTCGAGGTCGAGCAGGTACATCTCGTCGTCCGGGTAGGCGCGCTCGAGCATCGCCAGCTCACCGGCGGTCAGGGGCTGCCCGTCGAGGCCGAGGTCGTGATGGATGGTGGGAGCGTGCCAGGTGCTCTCCTGGACGTTGAAGTACCCGGACGTCACCTCGAGGCTGAAGCGGCCGCGCTCGGGCACGATCAGGTCGGCGCCCCGCAGCGGCAGCGAGGCCGCCCGCAGTGGGTCGAGCGGCGGCGGCGACCACAGCGGCGGCGGCTCGCAGCGGCCGCGAGCGGCCGCCAGCAGGAGAGCGGCGGCCGCTGCGGCCACGACGGGGAGCGATCGCCGGCGGCGGCTCAAGTCGCGGCCCGCGCGCATCACGAGGGCCGCGCCGGGTAGAAGCGGCCGCCCCGCTCGGCCATCTCGACCAGCAGGCCCGCCGGCTGGAACCGCGGGCCGTGCCGGGCGGCGAGCTGCTCCATCCGGTTGACCAGGATTGCCGGGCCGTACGCGTCGACGTGGCGGAAGGGCCCGCCCCGCAGCGGCGGGAAGCCGAGGCCGAGCACCGCGCCGAGGTCTCCGTCCCGGGGCGACGAGATCACGCCCTCCTCGAGGCAGCGCGCCGCTTCGTTGACCATCAGCAGGGCGAGCCGGTCGCGGACCGCCGCTTCCTCGACGGCGCGGCGCGACGACCCACCGAGGAAGGAGTACACCGCCTGGTTGACCCGCTTGGTGCCTTTGCGCTTGGCTGCCGGGTACTGGTAGAAGCCCCGCCGGTTCTTGCGCCCGCCGAATCCGGCCTCGCTGAGCCGCCGCAGGGCGTCGGAGGAGACGTGGCCGCGGTCGGCGAAGGCGGCGCCGAGGTCACGCGACACGTGGGCGCCGACGTCGATGCCGACCTCGTCGAGCAGCGCGATCGGCCCGACCGGGAAACCGAAGTCCCTCAGCACGCGATCGACGTCCTCGATCCGCCCGCCCTCCTCCAGCACGAGCATCGCCTCGTTGAGGTACGGCGCCAGGATCCGGGTGGTGTAGAAGCCCGGAGAGTCCCGGACCACGATCGGGGTTTTGCCCTGGGCGCGGCCGAGGGCGTGGGCGGTGGCGACCGCCCACGGCGCGCTGCGTAGGGTGACCACGATCTCGACGAGCGGCATCTTGGGCACCGGCGAGAAGTAGTGCATGCCGAGGACCCGCTCCGGGTGGTTCGCCACCGCGGCGATCTCGGCGATCGGCAGCGCCGAGGTGTTGGACGCGTACACCGCCGTCGGCGCGATCACCCCCTCGGCCTCGGCCAGCACCCGGCGCTTGAGCGCGAGGTCCTCGAACACCGCCTCGACCACCAGGTCGGCACTGGCCAGGCCCGCCACCTCGGTGGTCAACTCGAGCCGCGACCGCCGCCGGTCGGCCTCGTTTCTCGAGATCGCCCCGGACCGCACCTGCTTGCGCAGGCCCTCGTCGATCGCCCTGGCCGCGGCGGCGAGCGCCTCCTCAGCGACGTCCCGCACCACGACCGGGGACAGCCCGAGCGACACCGAGGCGACCCCCGAGCCCATGAAGCCGGCCCCCAGCACGCCGAGTGAGCGCACCGGCCGCGGCCTGGCGCCGGGCGATGCCTTCCTGGCCTCGTTCACGGCGTGGAACATGGAGACCAGCGACCGGCTCACCGGGCCGGCCGCGAGCGGGCCGAAGTGCTCGGACTCCTTGGCCAGACCGGCCTTGCGTCCCCGCTTCAAGCCGGTCTCGACGCAGTCGAGGACCGCCTCCGGCGCCGGGTAGAGGCCGCGGGTCTGCCGCCGCACCCGCTCGCGCGCGGCTTTCAGCACGCGGCCGCGCACCGGCGCGTGGCGGGCGGCGCGGTCGAGCAGGCTTAGCTTCCTCGGCGGCCGGCGCAGCGTTCCGTCGGCGAGCGCGAGGGCGGCGCGGCAGGCGGTCTCGACGATGCCGCCGGGCGTGGTCACCGCGTCCACGATGCCCAGCCGCCGCGCCTCGCGCGCCCGCACCCTCTTGCCGGTCAGCAGCAGCGGCAGCGCGCCGGTCAGGCCGGCCCGCTCCACCAGCCGCTGGGTCGCGCCGCCGGCCGGCAGCAGCCCGAGCTGCACCTCGGGCTGGCCGAGCACCGTCGCCGGGTCGTCGGAGGCCAGGATGTAGTGGCAGGCGAGCGCCACCTCGAGGCCGCCGCCGAGGGCCGCGCCGTGGACCGCCGCCACCACCGGCTTGCGCTGGGTGGCGATCCGCTCGAGCAGGGCGTTGCCGTCGCGGGACATCGCCGAGATCTCGGCCGCGTTGAGGCCCTCGATCACCTCGAGGTCGGCGCCGGCGATGAAGGTGTCGGGCTTGCCGGAGGCGACCACGATCGCCCGCACCGCCTCGTCGTCGAGCAGCGGGAGCGCCGTGGCCTCGAACTCGTGCACCAGCTCGGGCGACAGGGTGTTGACGCTCTTGTCCGGATGGTCGAGCCAGACGATCGCCACTCCGTCCTCGCGCCGCTCCACTCTGATCATCGCCATCTGTGTTCTCCTACTCCAATTCCTCCGACACTTCTTTTCCCCGGACGGGGGTTGCCCTCATTGGCGTTCCACCGCGCACTCGCGCAGCGGGCAACCCACGGCCGGGGAAAAGAAAACGAGCATCACATCGCCTCGAAGACGAGCCCGATGCCGATGGCGCCGGCTGCGCAGGCCGCCACCGCGCCCAAGCGCGCGCGCTCGGCCTGCATGCGGTGGCAGCAGGTGGTGATCAGGCGGGCGCCGGTCGCGCCGAACGGGTGGCCGACCGCGAGCGACCCGCCCCAGGCGTTGAGCCGCCCCCGATCGACCGCACCCACCGCGCGGTCGCGGCCCAGCCGCTCGCGGCAGAAGCCGTCGTCGTCGAGCAGCCTCAGCACCGCCAGCACCTGGGCCGCGAACGCCTCGTGCAGCTCGAGCACCCCGACCTCGGGAAGCTCGCAGCCGGCGGCGTCGAGGGCGCGCGGCAGGGTGAGGGCCGGGCCGAGCAGCAGCTCCTCGAGCGGGTCGAGCGCGGCGGTCGCCGACCCCTTGAGCGCCGCCAGCGGCTCGAGCCGGAGCCGCCTCGCCGCCTCCTCGGAGGCGAGCAGCACGGCCCCTGCGCCGTCGGTCAGGTACGAGGAGTTGCCGGCGGTGACCGTCCCGAAGCGGCGGTCGAACGCCGGCCGCAGGCTGGCCAGCCGCCCGAGCGTCGAGTCGCCGCGCACGCCGTTGTCCTGGGCCACCGCGGCGAACGCCGGCGGCACCCGCACCGGCACGATCTGGCGGGCGAGCAGCCCCTGCTCGGCGGCGCGGGCCGCGCGCTGGTGGGAGGTCAGCGCGTAGCGGTCCTGGTCCTCGCGCGAGATGCCGACCCGCTTGGCCAGCCGCTCGCAGTTCTCCCCCATCAGCTCGCCGGTCGAGAACTCGGCCAGCGCCACCGGCTCGGGCAGCAGGTCACGCAGCCGCAGCCCCTTCAGCAGCCCGGCGTAGCCGAGCGGGCCCCTCGCCCGCTGCGAGGCGATCAGCCGCTTGCGGAAGGGCCTCCGGAACCGGATCGGTGCGTCGGACAGGGTCTCCGCGCCGGCCGCGATCGCGACCTCGGCGGCGCCGGTCGAGATCGCCCGGGCGCAGTCGAGGAAGGCCTGCAGCGACGACACGCAGGCGACGCTGACGGTGTAGGCGGGACAGCTCTCCGGCAGCTGCGTGCCGAGGACGACCTCGCGGCCGAGGTTCGAGGTCCGCGGGTCGGCGATCACCGTGCCCATGACCAGCAGGTCCACCACCGCCGGGTCGATGCGCGTCCGCTGCACCAGTCCGGCGACGGCCATCCGGCCGAGGTCGTACGTCGTGAGGTCGTTGAAGGCGGTGCCGGAGCGGCAGAACGGGGTGCGGCAGCCGTCGATGACGACGACGCGGCGCTGGGGCAGCGCGGACTGGCTCATGGCGACCCTCCCCGGTGCGGCCCCGTCTTAGCAGAACCGCCGGCGAGTTGCCACTCGCAGCCGGGCCTCTCCCGCTCGCTCCCGCGGCGCCCCCCTCGACCAGAGCGCGACACCTTCGTGCCGCCGAGGGCTTGCGAGTTTTGGCCGGCGGGACGATATTGTCGGCGTGGGCTCCATGCGAATCCTCACCGTCGTCGCCCTCGCGTGGCTCGCGGCAGCGGCCACCAGCGCTGCCGAGGAAGGGGACCAGGCCATGGACAGCGGACTCGCCATCAGCTCGCCGGCGTTCGCGGACGGGCAGCCGATCCCGGCCAGGTTCACCGCGGATGGCACCAACCTCAGCCCCGAGCTTGTCATCGCCAATCCGCCGCCCCGGACCGCGTGCTTCGCCCTGATCGTCGACGACCCGGACGCCCCGATGGGGACCTGGGTCCACTGGGTGGCGTGGAACATCCCGGCCGCCACCGCCAGGATCCCCGAGGGCAAGCTGCCGGCAGGCTCTGTGGAGGGCCGCAACAGCTGGGGCCGCACCGGCTACGGCGGGCCGTCGCCGCCGTCGGGCACCCACCACTACCACTTCAAGCTCTACGCCCTCGACCGCCCGCTCGAGCTGCCGAGGACCGCCGACAAGCAGACGCTGATCGACGCCATGGAAGGGCGCGTCCTGGCGCGCGCCCAGCTGATCGGGACCTACCGGCGCTGACCCGCATATCTCTCCGCCCTCCTGAATCGAGGCGGAGGTGACGGGTGAGCGTTGCCAGACGAGGTCGCTCGGCTCTCCGCTCAGCTCGGCGACCGAACGACATCCACACGGGCGCCTTGATCACGTTCTCGTCGGGCCTTACCCCATTCAGGCACTCATTTTCCGGGGCGGTGGATTCCTGCGACCCGGCTTGACCGCGCCCAATGCGGATGGGAGAATCCGCGCTCGCGCGCGCCGGAAGCGCGTCCGCATGACCGAGATCGTCGACCTGCTCGCCGCGAACCAGCTCCTGCTGCTGTTCGCCGTCATCGGGCTGGGCTACCTGCTCGGCAGCGTACGCGTCGCCTCGTTTCGCCTCGGCGTCGTCGCGGTGCTCTTCGTCGGCATGGCCGTCGGCGGTCTCGACCCCCGTCTCGCGCTGCCCGACCACATCTACGTCATCGGCCTCGTGCTCTTCGTCTACGCCATCGGCCTCCACTCGGGACCAGGGTTCTTCGCCTCGTTCCGCAAGCGCGGACTGCGCGTCAACGCGCTCGTGGTGGGTCTCCTGACCGGCGGTGCGGCGCTCGCAGTTCTGCTGTCGCGGCTTTTCGGCATCCCGGGAGGCACCACCGCGGGAGTGTTCTGCGGCGCGCTCACCAACACCCCGGCGCTCGCGGCGACCATCGAGACCATCAAGGGGACTGCCGCCGGAGGCAGCGGAGCCGCCGCCGAGGCGAGCGCCGCGGTGATCGCCTACGGGCTCGCCTACCCGATCGGCGTCTTCGGCGTGATCGTGACGTTTTTCGTCGCCCGCCGCATCCTCGGGGCCGCGGCCGACGCCGCCGAGACCGAACCGTTGCAGCCGATCCTGTCGCGCACCTACCGCGTCTCGAACCCCGGCGTCTTCGGCGCGACGCTCGGCGACGTCCTCGAGCACGTGCCCAATCGCGGCTTTTCGCTCAGCCGCATCCGCAGCGGCGGCGTCGTGTCGGTGGTGACTCCCGAGATGACGCTCGCCGAGGGCGACCTCGTCGTCGCGGTGGGTACCGAGAAGGAGCAGGAGCGCGCGCGCATCCTGTTCGGCGAGGAGGCGCCCGAGCATCTTGGCGAGAGCCTCGGTGAGATCCGCTTCCGGCGCTTCTTCGTCTCCAACCGGGAGGCGGCCGGAAGGCCGCTGCGCGAGCTGCACCTCGAGGAGCGGTTCAACGCCACGGTGACGCGCGTGCAACGGGGCGACGTCGAGTTCGTCCCCAACCGCGACACCGTTCTCGAGCTCGGCGACCGCATCCGCGTCGTCGCGCTGCGCTCACGCCTCGACGCGCTGGCGTCGTACTTCGGCGACTCGATGAAGGGGATCGCGGAGACCGACTTCCTCTCGCTGTCGCTCGGCATCGTGCTCGGCGTGCTGCTTGGAATGGTGCCCTTCCCGCTGCCGGGCGGGACGGTGGTCCGGCTCGGCTTCGCCGGTGGCCCGCTGATCGTGTCGCTCATCCTCGGGCGGCTCGAGCGCACCGGGCCGATCACCTGGGGGCTGCCGTTCGCCGGCAACCTCGTCCTCCGCCAGGTCGGCCTGGTGTTCTTCATGGCCGGGATCGGCACCAAGGCCGGGTTCGGGTTCGGCGAGCAGTTCGCGGCCGGCGGATGGCGGCTGCTCGCGCTCGGCGCAGTCGTCACCATCTCGGTCGCGGTCGCCGCCGTCGTCGTCGGCGTCCGCGTCCTGCGCCTTCCGCTCGCCGCGGTGATGGGCGTGGTCTCTGGGATGCAGACGCAGCCCGCGTGCCTCGCCTACGCCAACCAGCAGACGCCCTCGGAGCTCCCGAACGTCTGGTACGCCGCGGTCTACCCCGCCGCGATGGTCACCAAGATCCTCCTCGCGCAGCTCCTCGTCTCGCTGCTGCTCGTCTGAGCAGGCGCCGGCCCCGCGGCACGGCCGCACCGGCTCCGGAACCACGTGCAACCTGGCCGCAAAAGTGCCGGTTTCGCACATTCGGTGATTCGAGGTCGAACGGCGCGAGCGCTCCGTGATGCCGAGGGTGCCGCGGGTGTTCGTTGAGGGCGGGATCTCCCACCTCTCCAACAGGGTGACGCGCGGCGAGCGGATGTTTGCCGACGACGGCAAGGCCGAGCGGCTGCGGCTGGAGAAGGACCTGGCCGCGACGTCGGGAGTCCGGTATGACACGGCATGTCTCAGTCAGGGGGAGAAGAGGCATTTGCCGGCGACGCGACGACGACGGCAAGGCCGCCAGATGGACGAGCTCGACCCTGCCCTCGCCGCGGCGGTTCCCTCCCGGACGGTGACCGGCGATGGACATCGCCAAACACCGAATGTATGAACCCGGCACCTTTTCGAATGTATGAACCCGGCACCTTTTCGACAATCGAGCCGGCGGGCGCTACGCCTTCGGTTCGCCCATCGCCATGGCGACGAGTTCGATGACGTCCCAGGTCTTCGCCCGCTCGTGGCCGAGCTCGCGCTGGGCGTCGGACAGCATGGCCCAGCAGTAGGGGCAGGCGACGCCGACATTCTTGGTGCCGGAGGCCGCGAGCTGGGTGAAACGGGTCTGGTTGATGCGCTCGCCGAGCTTCTCCTCGAGCCACATCCGGCCGCCGCCGGCGCCGCAGCACATGGCCCGCTCGCGGTGAAGCTCGGCCTCACGCACCCTCACCGCCGGGGATCGCGCGGAGCAGGAAGCGGGGCGCGTCGTACTCGCCGTTGGTGCGGCCGGCTCGTAGATCTGCGGAACAAGCGGTGGAGCCAGTAGCTCGATCTTACTTAATCGCCGTCTACGGGTCCGACGAGCATAATGTACTTCGTATACACCCAGCCTTCTTTCACCACTCCGTCCCTAAGATCAAACACCCCTACCTTAGCCCACGGGCCGTTGATTTCGAGTGCCGCAACCGTGGTGCCCCGACGTAGGACCGTTATCTTCTCGCTTTCTTCGGAGGGGCCGTTTCGCAAGTTGACTGCCGTATGGACGATAAACTCGGGATGATCCAATCCTCCGTCACGTATTTCGTCGGGTCTACTCAGAAGGCGCGTTTCTATCGCGCTCAACCGATCGGAGACTTCCCTCCTGGCCTCTTCCGATTGGCTGTGGTTCCAGACGGCGATGACTAGAGGCAGGAGTATCGACATCAAGTACTTGGCTATGGGTAGACTCTTCGGCGCCAGGGCAAGAAGACCAGCGACATAATCAAGGCAACGTCGAAGACGCGGATCGGCTGCGTCAAGCGGACCGTCTTCCGCGAATTCGGCTACCGTGGCAACGACATTAGCTGAATACGAGTTGACGTACGCGAGGAGATCCTCCGTTGAATCTAGGGCACCCCAAGGCCTCAGTAGGGATCCCGCTAGCAGCTCTTCAAGTTTGACACTCTTGGCGATTCTCTCGATGTGCTCGCGGTAGCTGCCGTACGGCTCCAACGCCTGTCTCACGAACTCAGACTGCGCCTCCAACTGCCTAATTGTTTGCTGCAGCTCGCCCCCGGCGCCAAGGAGGTATTGAGAGCTAATCGCGGCGACCATTCTCTCCATCTCCTCGCGGTACCTACCGTAAGGCTCCAAAACTTGTCTCACGACCTCAGACTGACCCTCCAGCTGCTTGATTGCCCGCTGCAGCTCCTCCCCTGGGCCAAGCAATCGTTGAGAGTTGACGGCGCCGACTATTCTCTCCATCTCCTCGCGGTACCTACCGTAGGGCTCTAACGCCCGCCTCAGGAAGCCTGATTGTGCGTCCAATTGCTCTATCGCCGTCTGGAGTTGGCTACCACAGGCCATGGCTACATGTCGGTCTAATTCACTGATGACCTTCTCGAACGCAGACCCGGGCTGGTTCAGCTGTCTTACTTGTTCGAGGAACTCCTCAATTCCCTTCATGTGCTGGCTCGCGTATAGACAAGTTCGACCTTCACAACGACAAGGATAACTGCGCTGAGAGTGATCGAGAAACGAGGAGGTCGGCCTTGCCGACCCTGCTCTCGATGAAGGTAGATCTGGTGACGGATGGTGCCGGGTCCATAGACTCAGGAATTCTGGTTCGGCAGCTCGTGGCCAACAATCGAGCCGGCGGGCGCTACGCCTTCGGCTCCCCCATCGCCATGGCAACGAGCTCGATGACGTGCCAGGTCTTCGCGTGCTCGTGGCCGAGCTCGCGCTGGGCGTCGGACAGCATCGCCCAGCAGTAGGGGCAGGCGATGCCGACGTTCTTCGTGCCGGTCGCCTTGAGCTGGCCAAAGCGGGTCTGGTTGATGCGCTCGCCAAGCTTCTCCTCGAGCCACATCCGGCCGCCGCCGGCGCCGCGGCACACCCGCGCGTGCGACACGACCCGTAGGCGCAGCTCCGCCGGGTACCGCAACTTCCTACTGCGGCCCGATCGCAGCTCCTCGGCGATCTCGCCGGCGAGCTGCTCGCACAGGCTGCTCAGCTCACTCGTGCCCACCCCTGGAGCATGCCCGGCCATGTCGCCCCCCGCAAGACGGACTATGGCGAGGAGTTACGGGGTACCCAGCACCCGCCGCACAACAATGACTTGAGAGCATGCCTTGAACGATTCGAGTGGCGCGTGCAGCCGCCCTCTCCTCGTTCACACACCCGCTGAGGTTACCTCGCGTGCCCGCCACTTCTTGTCTATTCTGTTCGTGGAAAGTGCGACGATCAATTGTCAGGACCGCTCCGCTTCGATAACTGCATGCGACACGGGGGGCATGATGGAATTAGAGATCATTGGCGCGATTTCAGCCACCGCAATTGCTGTCAGGGGCATTGCCGGAGTAGTCGAAGACGTTCTCAACGTATTCAAGCGCATGCGGGAGAAAGTAGTCGCCAGCGTGACTGTGCACAAGATCACTGGATTAAAGACTGTCGACTGCGGTACGAGAAACGTGATCTATCAAGGCGCGGTGAACATCCGGATTGACAATCGCACCCCAAATCCACTCAGAGTCGCAGATGTAATACTGGAATACAGAGTCGGACTGAAATGGAAGAGATTGGCGCGGGTATGGCAGCCGCCGACGGGGACGGCCGTTGTGATTCAGCCGTTTGATAGCGTGTCACGCGACTACCGAGTGGAGAGAGACGTTGACGAGTACGCCGCCCGCGTTGCGGTGAGACTCAGAAAGGACGAACAGGTCGACGATCCCGTAGTCAGGATTCGGCCGGTTGTGGTTGATTCTGTAGACCGCCGCCACCCGGGCGCGACTTCCAAGTTTGAACCGGACACATGGATTTACGGAGAACCCGCCACCGAAGAGGATCTTGACGGTTGTGAAGATGCATAGGATGGAGCGCGGCAGCTGGTTGTCAACGCCGGTTTTGAGTTGGACAGATTAACCTGCGTACCCCGGTGCCGGGTGCGGGGGTTCCTCAGGGCTTCGTCGAGGATCCCTGCCCCTCGACGGGAGCCCCGGATGAGATCTCGTCGAACCAGCGGAAGATCTGTACCCACATGTCGCGGATGTTGGCCGGGCTCTCGAGCACGTGGCCCTCGCCCCAGTAGCGGACGAAGCGGGCGCGCTTGCCTTGGCGGTACAGGGACGTGAAGAACTCCTCGCCCTGCTGGATGGGCACGTAGTCGAGGTCCCCCTGGATGATCAGCAGCGGGGTCTGCACCCGCTCGACGTGGAAGATCGGGCTGTTGCGCAGGTATCGGCCCAGATCCCGCCAGGGCGGGTTGCCCATGCCGACCTGCGCCGACTCCATGATCGCCTGCTGGAAGAAGTGCTCGTGCGGGTAGGGCGTGTAGCGCTCGCGCGCGTCGAGCTGGCCGTACATGCTGATCAGGTTGGACAGGCCGGCCAGGGCCACGCCCGCCCGGAAGCGGCGCGTCTGGGTGACGAGGCCGTAGGTCGAGAAGCCGCCAAAGCTCTGCCCCATGACGAAGAGCCGGTCGGGATCGGCGATTCCCAGCTCGACCAGCCGGTCCACCGCTGGCAGCACCCCTTCGGTCAGGCGGAGCATGGGCTCCTCGGCGAGGCCTTCCCTGGCCAGCGGCATGCTGGGAAGCAGCACGACATAGCCGTGCGCGGCCGCGACCTGCAGGTTCAGAGCGGAGCTGCTGTTGATGCCCATGAACTCGGGGGGGCGCTTGCCGTAGACCGCACCCGCGTACACCCAGGTGATCACAGGGTAGCGCCGGCCGGGCTCGTAGCCGGGCGGCAGCAGCATCCAGCCGGCGAGCTTCTCCCCGTTCAGGCTGGTGTACTCGAGCGCCCGGAAGGCGGCCTCGGCGACCTGCGACAGGAAGCGATTCGCGGCCACCAGCACCGCGGCCTCCTGAGCCCCCGGCGTCGTTCGCCATACGGTCATGCCGGCGCGATCGGCGGCATACATCACCGCCGTTCGCGTGACCGGCTCGTAGGCGACGAGGCGGGCTCCGGGCGCAGCTTTCGGAAGGGTGATGATCGCGCCGGTGTGCAGGTCGAGGGCGTACGGCGCGATCTCCGCGTCGCGGCCCGCCGCGAACAGCACCTGCCCGTACGTCCTGCCCGGCTGCCGGTACTCGTCGTCCCCCTGGTTGGTCATCGCCGGCCAGGAGATGTGGTCGACCTCCGGCTCGAGCTCGCTCGTCAGGTTCTCAAGCGTCCCGACTGCGGGATCGAGGCGCCAGATGTCTCCACCTGCCAGCCCGACGAAGGCGCGCCGCCCGTCCTGCGGCCAGAGCTGGGTGGGCGGGCTTTCGAGCTCGGCGGTCAGGAGGCGGGGCGCGTCGGTCCCGCTCACCAGCCACCAGTCACGGCGGGTGGCGACATCGATCGCCTGCCCGGGCGTCCGCTCGGCGCCGCGAACCATCAGGTCGCCGGCGGCCGTCCACTCGAGCTGGGAGGACTCGCGGATGATGGGCGCGGCATCGATACCGCCGAGGGGCAGGGCCGTCACCCTCCGGAGCGCGAGGTCCACGCGGTAGAGCACGGGCGGGTGCTCGCGCCCGCCTTCACGGGCGAGGTAGGCGAGCTCGCCGCCGTCCGCCGACCAGCGCAGGGAGTCCTCGAGCGCTTCGCCGGGGAGCCCGCCCTCAATGGCGATCGGCCCGCCGTCAGTGCGCACCAGGGCCACCCGCGCCGTGCCCGCGTACATCGAGGTGTCGAACCCGAGCGACTCGTCGGGCTTCGGTGTGTAGATCGAGACCTGCCGGGTGAAGGCGACTGCCGCGCGGTCCGGCGACACCTGGAGCCAGCGGATGTTCCCCTCGAGGATGGTCTTCGCCTCGCCGGTGGCGACGTCGATGAGGAGAAGCTCGCCCTGGGGGCGGCAGTCGAGGCACGGCGACACACCGCTGTCCAGGACGCTCGCGGTCGGCTCCGTTCCCTTCGCCGCCTTCGGCCACTCGGCCATCGCGATCGCGGGGGTCTGCAGCTCGATCCTCATCCCCAGCGGCTGCTCCCCCTCGGGCAGGACGGGGCAGAGCAGATGCCCGTCGTCGACCCACACGAAGGGCCGCTCGTGGACGTCGGCGCCGAGATCGACGGCCCGCTCGGTGAGCGGGCGCAGCTCGCCCGTGGCCGAATCCCAGAGCCAGAGACGAACGCTGCCGCCGCGGGTGGACAGCATGGCGATCTTCGTGGTGTCGGGAGAGAACTGGGGCGACCACCAGCCGGAGCCGTCCGAGGCGCCGTCGGTGAGGTTGGCGAGCTCCACGTCCGGCGAGGACTGCACCCAGACGTCGCCTCCGGCGTTGCCCCAGAGGTACTCCCACTTGTGGTTCGCCAGCTGCTTCTTGGGACGCACGCGGGTCATGGCGAGCTGCAGCCCGTCGGCCGAGAAGGCGTAGGGTCCTCCGAAGTACCGGCCCACGTCCTCGAGCTCGAACAAGTCGTCGACCCGAAAGGGGCGCATCTCGGATGTGGTGTCGGCGGCGGCAGTGACCGAGGCGATCAGGATCGCGCTCGCGGCGAGCCGGGAGACGAGGCGACGCGACCGGCAAGCGCCCGTGCGGGTCGCCCGGTGGGGCGGGCCGTCCGGTCCGAAACGGGATGTCCGGTCGGCGGAGCATCCTGATCCGACGCCTGTGACCAATGCGGTTGCGTGTCGCATGCCGGCCTCCCGAGTGCAGCAATGAAACGCGTTTTCATGTAGCTGTTGACGCGAAAACATATTTCAGCCACCATAGGCCCGCTGAGGGTCACTGTCAAGCGCGGGAGGCTCTCGATACGGCGAGCCCCGGATGTCTGAACCTGGCACTCTTGAGGGAGGGAAGAAAACCATGCAGTACCGTGTCGCACGAGCGCTCGCGATCGTGACCATCTCGCTCGCCGCGTCGGGGAGCTCGCGAGCAGCGACGGCCTCCGGGATCTCTCCGCGCGCGATCCTGTCGGCCAACGCCATCCAGGATGTCCAGCTCTCCCCCGACGGCGGCGCGGTCGCCTACGAGCTGCGCAGAACGGATTGGGAGCACAACCGCTACGACACCGAGCTGTGGCTGGTGGGCACGGATCCCGGCGCGGCGCCCCGCAAGCTCCTCGACGGACCGGCGGGCACGTCGGCCTACCGCAGCCTGCACGCCGTCTGGAGGCCGGACGGTCGGTCGCTCGTCTACTTCTCGACCCGTGACGGCGCCACCCGGCTGTGGGAGTTGGAGGTCGCGAGCGGAGCCGAGCGGCCGCTCACCGCCATGGCGGAGGGCTGGCGCGAGGAGGACCCCCGGGGCGTGCCGGCCAACCTGCTGCGCTGGTCGCCGGACGGCTCCCGGCTGGCCTTCGTCGCGCTCGTCGTGCCGCCGGTCGACCCGGCGAACGATCCCGGCGGAGATGCCGTCAAGGGTTACGTCGCCAGCCCGTTCTGGCCGAACGACCACGGCACGCCGACCGGCCAGCTGTGGGTCCTCGACGTCGCCGACGGGAGGCTCGCCCGAGTGACCCCAGACACCCTCTCGGTCAGCGACATCGCCTGGTCCCCCGATAGCCGGCGGCTTGTCGTCTCCGCTCTTCCGGTGACCGACGGCCGGATCCTCAATCCCTTCCAGGCCACCGGACTGGACAACGACCTCTACGTGGTGGACGCGGCGACCGGCACTCACAGCATCCTGGTGGCGCAGCCCGGCTGGGACATCAGGCCGGCCTGGTCACCGGACGGCCGCTGGATCTCGTTCGTCTCCCAGCGCGGCGTCAAGGACTGGAACTACGGCTCCTGGGTCGCCGTCGTGCCGGCGGCCGGCGGCCCGGTCTCCTACCCGGACGCCGACGCGGAGCGGGAGCGGGGCAGCGCGCCCGGCGAGCTGACCTGGGACGCCCGCAGCGAAGGGGTCTACTTCGACGCCTTCCGTCGGGGGGGCCGCCACCTGTTCCACGCGAGCCGGGAGGGCCAGGTCCGCCAGATCACCCCGGACGGCGGCGACTACTACGAGCACTTCAGCGTGCTGCCCGAGCGCGACCTGGTGGCGATGACCGCGGAGCGGCCCGCGACGCCGGCCGACATCGTGACCTCTCCGCTCGGCCGCTTCGATGCGCGGGCGCTGACTGCGGTCAACCCCGAGTGGCCGCGCGAGGGGCTCCCGGCGATGGAGACGCTGTCGTGGCGGAGCGCCGACGGCACGCTGATCCATGGCCACCTGCTGCTGCCGCCGGGCCGGCGCCCCAGCGACCGCCCGCTGCCGACGCTGGTGTACCTCCCGGGCGGGCCGTCGATGGTGCGGACCGGCTTCCAGTTCGACGAGTCGCTCTACCCGTTCCTCACCTTCGCCTCGCGCGGCTATGCGGTCTTCGTCCCCAACAGCCGCGGCCGCGGCGGCTGGGGGCGCGCCCTCCGGCAGGCGATGCCGGAGCACGGCGACTTCCTCCCCGGCCCATACGCCGACGTGATGGCAGGCGTCGACTCGCTGGTGGAGCGCGGCATCGCCGACCCCGAGCGGCTGGGGCTCGCCGGGTTCAGCTACGGAGCCTGCCTGACGGGCTACGCCATCACCCGAACCGATCGCTTCCGCGCCGCCTCGATCGGCGAGGGCTACTTCGACTGGGTTCACGCCCAGTTCACGGCGGCCGGAAATCCGGAGTACGTCCAGCTCCGGCGCGACCAGACCGGCTTCCGGCTGCCCTGGGAGCCCGGGGCGCTGCAGGAGCTCATGGAGCAGTCGCCCTCCTACCAGGCGGATCGCATTCGCACGCCGGTCCTTCTCGAGTACGGCGAGGCCAGTGCGGCGCGCGATGCCGGCGCGCCGTTCTACGGAATCCTGCAGCACTTCCAGGTGCCCTCGGTGCTCGTGGTCTACCCGCGCACCGGGCACGGCATCGACGAGCCCCTGCTGCTGCTCGACAGCTTCGAGCGCAATCTCGCGTGGTTCGAGCGCTGGCTGCTCACTGAGCCCACCGGCGATCCAGCGGCTGGCGCGGACGAGGTCGAGAGGAGGGAGAGATGATGCAGGAATCGATGCGGAAGTCTCTGATGGTCACCGCTGCGATCATCGGCGTGGCGGCGCTGGCGGCGGCAGAAGTCCCGCTGCGCGAGCCGCTGCCGCTCGACGTCGCGGCCGACATGCGGGGCCACAACGGGCGCTCGCCGATCGCACTCTCGCCGGACGGCCAGTGGGTCGCCCACACGGTCGAGACCGGGGACACGGTCCCGCGCGCCACGCATCAGTTTTCGGCCACCGGGTTCCCGTTCGCCGAAGGGGACTCGCGGATGGAGGCGACCATCACCAACACCAGGACCGGCGAAGACATCACCCTCGGATCGCCCACAGGCTCGAGCTGGGCGGCGGTGTGGTCGCCCGACGGCAGCCGCGTCGCGTTCTACTCCGACGAGGGGGGCGAGGCCGGGCTGTGGATCTGGTCGATGGCGACCCGAACGACGGAGCGCTTCCCGGGAGTCATCGTCCGCCCGTTCTTCGGTTTCGAGATCGTCCGCTTCAGCGCCGACGGCCGCAGGGTGCTGTGCAAGCTCGTGCCGGAGGGGATGTCGCTCGCCGAGATCAACGCGCTCGCAACGAGCCTGGATGAGACGCGGAAGTTCCCGGACGTCGAGCCCGGCCAGCCCTCGGTCATTGTCCAGAAATCGGAGCCGGCCGGCGAGGAGGGCGCGCCTGCCGCGGCGGTGGAGGGGACCGTCGGCGACGTCTCCTGGGGGATGGCCGACCTCGCCATCCTCGACCTGGACACGCAGGAGGTGAGACGGCTGCTCCGGCGGGAGCCGGTGCGATTCTATGCGTTCTCCCCGGACGAGAAGAGCGTCGCCTGCACCGTGCTGAAGGGCTGGCGGGCAAACACCCAGCAGCCGATCTTCGACATCGACGTGATCGACCTCGAAAGCGGCGCCCGGAAGACGATCGCCGGGGAAATCACCCTCGGCTACGGGATCGAGTGGACCTGGATGCCCGACGGCCGCAGCATCGCCTACATCCCGAGCGGCATCGCTGGAGGCGGCCCGCCCGGGCCCATCGTGGTCGTGCCGGTGGGCGTGGGCGCCGCGCACACCCTCAAGGCCGAGGGGGTGCCGAGCTTCGACCCCGGTGAGGGAGAGTACGCGCCGGTCCCGGACGCCGGCGGCACGAGCTTCTACGCGGTCGGCGACGGGGAGCTGTGGCGGGTCGACGCCGCCACCGGCGCCGGCACGGCGGTCGGCACGATCCCGGGCTGGAAGATCGTCTGCCTGGTGCAGCCGTTCGGCCGGGGCACCCTGCTGTCGCCCGAAGGCCGCACCGCCTGGGTGATCGCCCGGCTCTCAGCCACCGACCCGGGCGCGGCGGGCTCCTTCGCCGCCCTCCAGGACGGCGGCAAGACCGGCGTCTTCGCGATCGACCTTGTCACCGGCGCGGCGCGCCCGATCATCCAGGAGGGCAAGAGCTTCTCACCGATCTTCAACGTCGATGGCAACGCCGAGACGGGCGAGATCGTGGTCGTGGCAACCGACCAGCAGCACCCGCAGGATCTCTGGGTCATCGACGCCGGCGACGGCACCTCGCGCCAGGTCACCCACCTGAACCCCGGCATGGAGCGATACGAGCTTGGCGAGGCCCGCCTGATCGAGTGGCGCAGCCTCACCGGCCAGCCGTTGAAGGGCACTCTCCTCCTCCCGCCGGGGTACGAGCCGGGGCGGCGGCTGCCGCTCGTGGTCTTCGTCTACGGCGGCGACTACGGCTCCCGCTTCCTGAACAGCTTCGGCTTCTGGGGCCTGCCGACCTTCAACTGCCACGTCCTGGCCACCCGCGGCTACGCGGTGCTGGCGCCGGACGCGCCGATCCGCGAGGGACGCCCCATGGAGGACCTGATGGGCACCGTGATGCCCGGCGTCAACGCGGCCATCGAGCAAGGATATGCGGATCCTGACCGGCTGGCCGTGATGGGCCAGAGCTACGGCTCCTACTGCACGCTCGCCCTGATCACCCAGACCGACCGCTTCAAGGCGGCGATCATCACCGCCGCGGTTCTCCACCCGGATCTCTTCGCGGACTACCTCGCGTCGGAGGGTTCGATCGGCTACTACGAGAAGGGGCAGGGGAACATGCACGGCACGATCTGGGAGCAGCGCGACCGCTACTTCCGCAACTCCCCCCTGTTCCTGTTCGACCGCGTCGCGACGCCGCTGCTGATCGGGCAGGGCGAGAACGACGGCCGGCTGATCGCCTCGGACGCGATCTTCGCGGCCCTGAACAGGCTCGGCAAGAACGTCGAGTACCGGCTCTACGAGGGGGAGGGGCACGTGATCACCCAGCGCCCCAACGTGCTCGACTTCTGGAACCGCCGGCTGGACTTCCTGGCCGAGAACCTGGACCTGGCGCGCGCCGAGGGGGGCAGCATCGTCTTCGAGGGCGGCACGGCGAAGTCGCGCCGGTAGAGGTGCCGGGCTCGCATGCTCGGTAATGCGAGGCGGGATGGCGCCAGCGCTCCGTGATGCCGAGGGTGCCGCGGGATCTCGTCGAGGGTGGGATCGACGACGTCGACGATCAGCTCTGGCTGCGAAACGCGGGTGTGCGGAGGACGTAGAATCTCGAGACGGCGCGCCGGGCTTGCGGCGGCGCCACGCTCTTGGAGGACACGCATGCGTCACCTGCCCCTCGCCCTGCTGGCCCTGGCCATCGTGGCCATCCCCGCCGCGGCTGCGGACCCCGCCGACGATCCCTACCTCTGGCTCGAGGAGATCGACGGCGAGCGGGCCATGGAATGGGTCGCGGCGCAGAACGCGCGCTCGGCCGGCGTCCTCGAGCAGGTCCCGGAGTTCGCGCCGATCCGGTCGCGGATTCTCGAGATCTACGACTCCAAGGACCGCATCCCCTACGTGTCGATCCGCGGCAGCCATCTCTACAACTTCTGGCAGGACGCCGAGCACCCGCGCGGCATCTGGCGCCGGACAACGCTCGGGCAGTACCGCAAGGCGGAGCCGAGCTGGGAGGCCCTGCTCGACATCGACGCCCTCGCCGCGGCCGACGGCGAGAAGTGGGTGTTCAAGGGCGCCGACTGCCTGCCGCCGGCGTACGAGCGCTGCATGATCGCGCTGTCGCCCGGCGGCAGCGACGCGGCCGTGTTCAGGGAGTTCGACGTCGCGACCAGGAGCTGGGTCGACGGAGGCTTCGCACTCCCCCTCGCCAAGAGCGAGGTCGCATGGCGAGATGAGAACTCGCTGTGGGTCGAGACCGACTTCGGGCCGGGCACGCTGACGGCCTCGGGCTACCCGCGTCTCGCCAAGCTGTGGGCCCGGGGGACGCCGCTCGCCGCAGCGGCGCCGGTGTGGGAGATACCGGAGAGCTGGGTCGGGGTCGGCGCCTACAGCGTCCACAACCCGGAGGGGCGGTACGACGTCATCGCCGCCACTCCCGAGTACTACCGCGGCCACTACTACCTGATCCTCGGCGAGCGAAAGGTCAAGCTCGACCTGCCCGAGGACGCGTCGCTGCAGGGGATCTTCAAGGACCAGCTGCTGGTCTCGCTGCGCTCCGACTGGACGGTGGGTGGCGCCACCTACCCGCAGGATGCGCTGCTCGCCATCGACCTCGACGAGTTCCTGCAGGGCAGCCGCGCCTTCGCGACGCTGTTCTCGCCTTCCGAGCGGGTGTCGCTGAGCGAGGTCGCCACCACCCGCCACTCGGTGCTGATCGCGACACTCGACAACGTGCGCGGCCGGCTCTACCGCCTGCGCCCCGGCGACGGCGGCTGGACGCGGCAGGAGATCCCGCTGCCGGGGCCGGGCACGGCCGGCTTCTCGGCGACCAGCGACCAGGAGGAGCTGTTCTTCTTCAGCTACACCGACTTCCTGACCCCCTCGAGCCTGTACCTCGTCGAGGGCGACGGCGCGCCGGTACCGCTCAAGCGGTCGCCCGCCTGGTTCGACGCCGCCGGCATGACGACGGCGCAGTACGAGGCGACCTCGAAGGACGGCACCGCGATCCCCTACTTCGTGGTGACGCCAAAGGGTTTCGTGGCCGACGGCACGACGCCGACCGTGCTCTACGGCTACGGCGGGTTCGAGATCGCGGAGCTGCCGACCTACTCCGGCACCATCGGCACCGCGTGGCTCGCGCGCGGCGGCGTCTGGGTGCTCGCCAACCTGCGCGGCGGCGGCGAGTTCGGCCCGAAGTGGCACCAGGCCGCGGTCAAGGAGAACCGGCACAAGGTCTACGAGGACTTCATCGCGGTCGCCGAGGACCTGATCGCGCGCCGCATCACCTCACCCCAGCACCTCGGCATCATGGGCGGCTCGCAGGGAGGGCTGCTGGTCGCGGCCACCTTCCTGATGCGGCCGGAGCTGTTCGGGGCGGTGGTCAGCCAGGTGCCGCTGATGGACATGCAGCGCTACAGCAAGCTGCTCGCCGGCGCGAGCTGGATGGGCGAGTACGGCAACCCCGACCTCCCCGAGGAGTGGGCCTACATCCGGACCTGGTCGCCCTACCACCTGGTGCGGGCCGACGCGAAGTACCCCGAGGTCTTCATCTGGACCACCACCCGCGACGACCGCGTCCACCCCGGCCATGCCCGCAAGATGGCAGCGAAGATGATCGGCCAGGGGCACGAGGTGCTGTACTGGGAGAACGTCGAGGGCGGCCACGGCTCGGGCTCGACCCACGCGCAGAAGGCGACCGCGTCGGCGCTGGAGTGGGCGTACCTCTGGCGCCGGCTGAGGTAGGGACAGGGAACTGCAAGTAGCGGATAGTGGATCGCGGATAGCCGGCAGCGCACAGCCGCTTCCGCACCCGCTTCCGCTCCTATCACGGCGAAGCCGCGCGCGAAGCCGGATCCGCGCCCGAAATGTCCAGCGGGGCGGCGCGGCTTCACTCCACCCCTCCGTGGGCTTGCTGCACGAACCCTGAAACAACGATCCCGTATCTCGAACGGTGATCTCGTTGCCGAAGGAGGGTCCGTTGCAGATTCGACGCTTGAGGACCATTGCGGTGACCGCCGTGTTGGTGGCCGTGGCATCCGCAGCCGCCGTGTACGTGCCCCCCCGGGCCCGCCATCGAAGCGAGAACGTGGCCCTGGGCAGGCAATGGGCCGACCTCCTCGAGAAGCACTCGACCTTCTCCGGACAACAATCGTCCCCTGCGGTCGAGGTCGCGTTCAGCTATGCCCCGCCGACCGACGAGAACCTCCGCAGGCTGCGCGAGACCTACGACCTCGCGGCGATCGCCGGTGATGGCTCGGAGACCGAGCGCCTCATCAACCTGATGGCCTGGGTCTGCCGGCTCACCGGCCACGCCAACGAACCCGTGATCCCGAAGGAGCTGAACGCCTTCAACTTGATTCGACTGGCGACGGTCGAGCACATGCTGATCAACTGCTACATGAAGACCGTCATCCTGAACGAGGTGTACCTGGCGATGGGGTGGGAGTCCCGGTGGACGCACCTCCTGCCCCATTCCAACGAAGACGCGGCAAGCCACTTCGTGACGTCTGTTTACGCTCGCACGCTCGGGAAATGGGTCCTCATGGATCCTGACTTCGGCGTCTACCTGACGGATGAAGCGGGACAGCTCCTCGGTGTCTCGGAAGTGCGCAGCCGTCTGATCTCCGGCCAGCCTCTCATCGTCAACGACGTCAACGCCGGCGGGCGCCTTTCGACCGCCTGGGAGAGCGCGAGGGACTTCATCATCGGCGCGGACTACCTCTGGTTCCTGACCGATTTCATGTTCAAGATCCGGTGTCCGCAGCGCAGCCTCTTCAACCAGGCCGCGGAACCGAACAGGGTGTACTTCGAGTTGATCCCAGACGGTTACCGCGACGAGCTGCTGCAGCAGCCGAAAATCACCGAGGACGGAAGAAGGACGTTCTACCTCAACGATGAAGGCTTGTTTTGGCAGGACCCGCCGGCTCCGCTGTGACGCAAGAACAGGGATGGGATCGGGGAGGAGGAGTCGGAAGCGGCCGCGGAAGCGAGTTCACAACTCCTCCCCTGCCACCCTGCGACAGAACCAGCTGCGGCCGACTCTCGTAGTACCTGGCGAGGAGAGGCAACATGCTCGAGCTCATCGGTCTTGCAGGCATCCTGATCGTCGGGGGGCTGGTCATCGGCGGCCTGGTGCTGGTGTTCAAGCTGCTGGGCCTGGTCCTCAAGCTCGCGCTGCTGCCGGTCAAGCTCGCCCTCGGGCTCGCCTTCGGCCTGGTCGGGATCGTGGTCGTGGGCGCGCTGCTGCTGGTGGCCGCGCCGGTGATTCTGCTGGTGCTGATCGGCCTGGCTCTCCCGCTGCTGATCCTGGGCGGGCTGGTGTGGGGCGCGGTGGCGCTGGTCAGCTGAGAGCACGAGGGGCACGGGGCTTGTGATCAGTCGCCTGCTCAAGCTGGTGAGCAGCCACCGGCGGCGAGCGCCCCGTCTCCGTTCGTCCTCAACGGCACCGGCGGGCGCCGACCGATCCAAAGCAGGTTGCACGATGAGCGAACCGATCGCCCCGGTCAAGGTGGGCCACCCGGTCCCGGACTTCGAGCTCACCACCTACGACCCCGTCGCCCACGGATTCATCAAGTTCTCCCTCGCCGAGGCGAAATCGGCCGCAACATCGACGAGCTGATGCGCAAGTTCAAGGCCAACCTCTACCTGTCGCGCAAGCAGGACGAGGGCTGCCCGTCCAAGTGGAAGGACGAGGGCGACGCCACGCTGCGCCCGGGCCCGGAGATGGTCGGCCGCGTCCACGAAACCCTCGACCCGTAAGCGTCCCGGTCACAGATCGATGAACGAAGTCGACCCCGTCCAACTCAGGGCGGGGTCTTTCTTCGATCAGATCGTGCTCGTCCGGCTGCGGTGGCCACGCGCGGCAAACGGAACACCGGTAGAATCGCGCGCGAGCTCAACCGTTCGGAGGCCATCGTGCGCCGACTGATACTCTGCGTCGCCATCCTCGTTGTCGCGCTGACCGCGCCGTGATTGTCGCCATCGACGCATCGACGCCGGGCGCCGGGCTCACTCCCTCGACGGCTTCAGCGCCCGGTACCCATTCCAGTCACCGAGCACCTCGATCGCCTTCTCAAGGACCTCGTCCCGACCCGCCCGGAGGCCGGCCACGGTGGGATGCACGACGACGTCGGGGCTGATGCCCCGGCCCACGAACTCGCGACCGTCCGGATAGGTGGACCACAGCGAGCAGACGCGCAGGACGGCGCCACCCGGGAGAACGACGTTGACCGGGTTGCCGGTCGTGCCGGCGGTCGGCTCGCCGACGATCAGTGCCCTGCCCGAGAAATCGAGCGGAACGATGAAGTCCTCGGCGGTGCTCATGGTGTTGGGCCCGGTGAGAACGACGAGCGGCCCGCTGTAGCGCTTGCCCTCTGCGGGGTCGATCCGCACCGCGTCGCCGTGGAGCGGCGTCTCCGCCTCTCCCCACGAGGTGTAGGCCGGATGGTACTCGGGCGTGGTCCACGTGGAGCCCAGCACCGGCCGATCCACCAGGCGCGACACGATCGGGTACGCCCAGCGGTCATCGCCTCCCATGTTGTAACGAAGGTCGAGGATCATCCCCCGCAGCTCGCCCAGGTCGAGTCGGTCGAGCTCGTCGTTGACCTCCCCGACGACCCGTTCATCGTCGAAGGTGCTGAGACGCAGGTACGCGATGCCGCCGTCGATCGTCGTCGACTCGATCAGGCGCGAGACGTCGCGGATCCGCAGCCGGAACTCCGTGCCGTCGCGATTGCGGCTGCTGCGGGTGACAGTGACCGTGCGCCTCGCCCTGGTGGCGTCCTCCAGGGCCAGCGTCACGGTCGTGTTCTTCGGCCCGCGCAGGAACAGGTACATCCCGAAGGCGTCGCCGCCCTGCGGGGTGCTCCCCGGGTAGAAGCGCAGGGCGTTCTCCTCGAGCCAATTCCGCGCCGGGACGCCGTCGCCGACCGCGACCAGCTCCATGCCGGGCTGGATGTCCTGGGACCGAACCTCGTCGCTATCGCCGGTGCGTGCGAGCATGATCCGGCCCTCGACAACCTGGAACTCCAGGGGCGGGCCGTCAAAGGCGCCCTCGCGGAACGATGGCGAGACGACGAGCGTGTGCCCGTCGTGCAGCAGGGCGGTCAGCTCGCCCAGACGCCGGTAGTACTCCTCCTGGTCCGGGGCGTCGAGCACTCGCGGCACGGCGGCGCGCACGGCGGCGTCCCAGTCGAGGTTCGGCAGCCGGTCGAAGAAGGCGAAGTTGTGCTTCACCGTCGCCCAGACCTGCATCAGGCCCCAGATCCTCTGCTCGCGCGTGTCCTGCCACTTCTCGTCATCGGGAGCCGTGGTCTGAGCGCCGATCGCGGTGACGATGAGCAGTGCGGCCGCTGCTGCGATCACCCGACGCACGAGCTTCGGATCCGACATGGGAGGCCTCCCCCGTCGACCGCGTCCGCAGCTCGGCCGCGGCGATGGTTCCTCCCGTCGTCTACGGTGACGCCCATGCGCCGGTTGCGACTGGCTGCCGCGGGCCGGGAACGGCGCAACGGCGGGTGGAGATTCATGCCGCCTTGGGCATGTTCAGGCCGGCCGCCGACGCCGTCCTCGCCGCCATCGACCTCCACCGCCTCCATGGCCTCTCAGTCTGGGGCGCGCTGATCGTGCGTCCCGCTCGCGAATCCGGCTGCCAAGTGCTCCACATCGAGGACCTCAAGCACGGTCGGAGCGTCGACGGGGTCGTGGTCCTCGATCCGTTCCGGGCCGCCTGAGCGCAGATCCTAACTCAGGTACCACATATCCCAGTCTTGCAGAGCGCGCGGCCAGAGCTGGCATTCGACGGGCTCCCTCGTCCCTGCACCAGGTCCGCAACCGTGAGATACGTGGTACCTGGAATCGCCTCAGTCCGCCAACATCTCGAGCACCTTGACCGTGCTGTCCTCGAAGCGGCGCAGCGCCAAGTGCGGGTGCTCGATCCGCAGCTCCCTGAGCGTCGCCGCCCAGCGGAAGAGGCTCGACGCCTGAGCGTTGGCGTAGAGACGGTCCCAGGCCCGGAACACCGAGCCGGCCCGGTCCGGCAGCGAGAAGCCCTCGATCGTCAGCGACAGCGTGAACGGGTTGCAGCGCACCCTCTCCACCGTCGCCTGCCGCCTGAGGATCTCAAGCGAGCGCTTCTCGATCTGGCTCTTCGCGATCGGAGGCACCACGAAGAATCCGATCAGGGCGTGGAGCACGGCCGCGGCCACCACCTTCGACCGCCAGCTCACCAGCCGCCAGGACCACAACCACTCGCTCACTGCCTTCGTCGTTGCTTCCATCTCCACTTCGATTGGCACGGCCGGGCGCGATGGCGCGGTTATCCCCTCGACGCACGTCAGACCAGACCCTGCAACACCTGCTTCACCGGGTTTCGCCTCTCCCTCGTCGGCTACGGGCTCTCCGACCTCTGACGAGCCACAGTCGGATAGACACGACTCCAGTCGCGCTTCATGTCAACGACGGTCCAGCGGCGCGCACTCGCCTCGTCGAGCCCCTTGTCGAGCCGGCCGACGCTCGAGGCGCGGTCATAGGCCCACTCGCGATCGGCGTCGGTGTGGTGGACGTAAAGGCAGAAGCTCGGGCCCGGACCGGCGGCGGTCCACTCGAGCATCTGCAGGTCACCGTCGGAGTTCCCGAACGCCGCGATGGGCCGCCGGCCGATGTGCGCATTGATACCCACCGGCTTGCCGGCCCCATCGTCGATGAAGTCGATCTTGGGCTGGCGCACGAGCGTCGGCTTGCCGTCGCGCAGCTCGAGCTTCGTCTTGATGCTGCTGCCGATGACCTGTTCCGGCGGGATGCCGTAGACCTGCTCGGTCCATGGGCGCATGAACTCGATCCCGCCGCCGGAGACGATGTACGTCTTGAAGCCATTCGCCCGCAGGTAGGCGAGCAGTTCGAGCATCGGCTGGTAGACCATGTCCGTGTACGCCCGGCCGGTCGTGGGGTGCTTCGCCGTGCCGATCCACTGCCGTACGGTCTTCTCGAACTCCTCGGTCGTGACGCCGGCGTGCGAGGCCATGACCAGCTCGAGCAGTGCGTGCTCGCCGCCGGCCAGCACCGTCTTGAGATCGTCTTCGAGCACTGCCTTGAACGGCTGTGTCGTCGTCCACTCGGGGTGTTGAGCGGCCAGCGCCTTGACGTGGTCGAGCGCGAAGGCGAGCTGGACGTACATCGGCTGCTCGGCCCAGAGTGTGCCGTCGTTGTCGAACACCGCGATTCGCTCGGCCGGAGGCACGAAGCCCGGCGAACCGGGCGACGTGACGTGTTCCACGAACCCGATGATCGCCGCCTTGGGCGCGGTGTCGCGCCACGAGGCCAGCGGGTCGGCGCCGTGGACGTGCATCGCGACAAACAGAGGCAGGAACGCAAGGGCGGCTTTCACGTCGGGCCCCCCAGATGGACCGCGCTCCGACGGTGCCGGAGCGCGGATCATGGTCGGCTTCAGATCATGGGCGAGAGGGCGCCGCTAGTTGGCCGTGTTGCTCATCACCGTTTCCATCGCCCGCTCCAGCGTGAAGCTGCCCGGCTTCTGGCGCGGCGGGAACTCCCTGAAGCTCTGGAGCCACGCCCCGACATAGGCACCGGCAGGCGCGATGGCGAACATGTGCTCCATGTACCACCGCTGGTACCCCATCGCGTGCTCCTCCTCGGCGCGCTCGAAGGGATCCATCCTCAGGTTGGTGACCAACGGCGCGCGCAGCTCCGTGAACGGCTCCTGCCACACCTTCAACCCCTCGGCCTCCTGCTTGAGGAAGGTGATCTTCCAGTTCTCGTGGCGCAGCGCCGCCACCTGGCCGTCATCGGTCCAGTAGATGAACTCCTTGCGCGGCCACGCCGCCTCGCCGCGCAGGGCCGGGCCGAGGTCGTAGCCGTCGAGGTGGACCTTGTAGGTCATGCCGCCGATCGAACGGCCCTTCAGCAGGTCCTCCTTGACGGTGGTGTCGCCCGCCGCGGCGAGCAGCGTTGTCAGCATGTCCTCGTGCGCTCCGATGTCGTTGATCAGCGTGCCGGGCTTGATCACGCCGGGCCAGCGGATCATGCAGGGCACGCGGTAGCCACCCTCCCACTGCGTGTTCTTCTCGCCGCGGAACATCGTGGTGCCGCCGTCCGGCCAGGTGAAGGTCTCGGCGCCGTTGTCGGTCGAGTACATGACGATGGTGTTGTCGTCGAGGCCGAGCTCCTTGAGCTTGGCCAGCACCTGGCCGACGTGACCGTCGTGCTCGACCATGCCGTCGGCGTAAACACCGAGGCCGGTCTTGCCGTCCGACTCCGCCTTCAAGTGCGTGAAGATGTGCATCCGCGTCGAGTTCCACCACAGGAAGAAGGGCTTGTCCGCGTTCGCGGCGCGCTCCATGAAATCGAGCGCCTTCGCCGTGACCTCCTCGTCGATCGTCTCCATGCGCTTCCTGGTCAGCGGCCCGGTGTCCTCGATGCGTCCGTCAGCGAAGCTGTGGATGACGCCGCGCGGGCCGAACTTCTGCCGGAACTCCGGGCTCTTCGGGTAATCCGGGTTCTCCGGCTCCTCCTCGGCGTTGAGGTGGTAAAGGTTGCCGAAGAACTCGTCGAAGCCGTGGTTCGTCGGCAGCATCTCGTCGCGGTCGCCGAGGTGGTTCTTGCCGAACTGCCCGGTCGTGTAGCCCTGCGCCTTGAGCAGGGTGGCGATGGTCGGATCTTCCTTCCGCATCCCCTCGGGCGCGCCCGGCAGGCCGACCTTGGTGAGGCCGGTGCGGATCGGCGACTGCCCGGTGACGAACGCGGCGCGGCCGGCGGTGCAGCTCTGCTGCCCGTACCAGTCGGTGAAGAGCGCGCCCTGCTGCGCGATGCTGTCGATGCTCGGCGTCCGGTAGCCCATCATGCCCTGGTTGTAGGCGCTGATGTTGAAGCCGCCGATGTCGTCACCCCAGATGACGACGATGTTGGGTTTCTGCTGGGCCGCTGCTGTGCCGGCGACCAACCCCACCGCGAGCGCGACCGCGACGACAGCAACTGTCCTGACAACTGCACCTTTTGCCATTCGACTCTCCATCCGTCCCTGCGTGGACTGCTGATCGACTTCGGTGTGGCCCTACGGCCATCACCTCGAACCCCTCGGGGGCCCGGCGGATTCCATGAAGTCTCATCCCAGGAAGCTGGCGGCGGCCCGGGGCGTCGAAGACGCGCGAGCCGACGAGTTCAGCAGGCTCAGGCCACCCGACCGGCGGCGGCTTCCGGACCCCGGCCGCGCCTACTGGCCTCACCCTCGCTCGGCGCCGCTTGCCGCCACGTCCGGGCTGGCGGGGCCGACGCCACCTGCCGACCGGCACGCACTCCTCCAACGCGCACCTCGCCCGGAGCCGGCGAGGTCCGGCGACGCGAGCGCGAGCCGCCCTGCTCGGGTTTCTACTTGAAGATCTTCAGCAGCTTGAGGATGAAGATCAGAATGATGGCGCCGACCAGGGCGACGATCCAGCGCACGACGTTGTCGGTCGGCGCGACGCCGAGCAGGCCGGCGATCCAGAAGCCGAGAAACGCACCGATGATCCCGACGATGACGTTCGCCAGGATCCCCATCTGGGCGTTCGTCTTCATGATGATGCTGGCGAGCCAGCCGATGATGCCGCCGATGATGATGGTGATGAGGATGTTCATGCTCTCCTCCAGATTGTTGCCCTGCCGCCGCAGTGCGCTTGATTTCCCCGAGCATACTCCTCCGCGGTCCATTCTCCCAGCGCGGTGACCCGACGCGACCGCGGCGCACGCCGCCGCCCTGTTCTCGACCTCAGGAATGTCGCCCGAGGCACACCCTCGCAGCCGGCCGTAAGTTGACGGCAAAGGGCGCATCGCAGAACAGAATTCCCCGCCACGGAGGGCGGGGAATTCCGGCTTCCCAATGTTGGGTCTCCAGTCGCTTCGGCTACTTCGCCTTGAGCAGGTCGCGGATCTCGGCGAGCAGGATCTCCTGCCGAGGCGGCTCGGGAGGCGCCGCCGGCGCCGCCGCTTCCTTCTTCTTGGCGGCGTTGAAGGCCTTGACCAGCATGAACACTGCCCAGGCCACGATCAGGAAGCTGATCACGGCGTTGATGAACAGGCCGACGTTGATCGACACCGCGCCCGCGCCCTGCGCGGCCGCCAGGTTCGCGTACGGGCCAGCCGGGCTCCCCTGCTTGAGGGTGAGGAAGATGTTCGAGAAATCGATGCCGCCGAGCAGCAGGCCGATCGGCGGCATCAGCACGTCCTTGACCAGGCTCTGGATGATGGTGCCGAACGCGCCGCCGATGATGATGCCGACGGCCATGTCCAGCACGTTCCCCTTCAACGCGAACTCCCTGAACTCCTTCAGCATTGCGCACCTCCTCCTGTCAATGAGATTTGATCCGGCTCCGCCGAGCCGCGCTCATCGTACTCTATTCCGGCAGCGTCTGCAGGAAACGGTCAGCCTCGGCGATCGAGGCCCGCATGTCCGCGATCAGGGAGTCGATGTCGGCCTCGATGTCGGCGACCTCGGCGGTCAGGCCGCCGATCGCGGCGGCGTTGAGGTTGTGCTTGAGAAAGAGGACGTTGTCCTTGAGCTGCGTGAGCACCGGCTCCATGCTCGCCTCGGACTTGCGCAGCGACGACTCGAGCCTGGCGTAATTGCGCCTGGTCTCGTCGAGCTTGCGCCGGCTCTTGGTCCGCATGTCGGCGTTTGAGATCTCGCCGATCTCGCCCTCCCACTCCGCGAACAGGTCGTTGGCGATGGAGTCGATCTTCTCGATCCGCTCCTCCACGCCGTCGGCCCTGCCCTGGGCGTCCTCGTAGTCGGCGCTGAGGTCGTCGTAGACGTCCTCGAGCTCGCCGGCGTCGACTGCGGTGAGCTCGCGCAGCCGGTCGAGCGCGCTCTCGAACTGATCGGCTGCCTCGTCCTGCTCCTCCCGCACCGCCGAGACGTTGCTGCGCAGCAGGTCGCGCTTCTCCTGGCCGAGCATCTCCCACGCCGAGTAGTACGCGGTCGAGCATCCGAGCGACGCCACTGTCACCATCCCGACAGCAACTCCGACCAGAACCTCCGTCCATTTCGCATTGCGCGTCGCCATCGTGGCCTCCCGTTCGCGTCCTCGGTCCCAGGCGCGACCCCGGCGTGCCGGGGTCGCCTCTCGAACTCTACGCCTCCTTGGCGAGGCTGCGCACCCCTACCGGGTCGCCAGCGGGGCTCGGCCTCGGAGCAAAGCGGGGCCTCGGGCAGCTGGAGGTCATTGCCCGTCCTTGACCTCGAAGCGCGCGACGAGCTCGCCGTCCGCGTCGAGAAGGTCGAGACGCTGGCCGAGGATGCGGTAGCTGCGGGCGTCCGCGAGCGCCGTCGCGAAGGCCGCCTCGAGCTCCATGCCGTCGAGGCAGGCCATTTTCGTCGACGCGAGCTGGCCGAACGCGATCGACCGCCCGCCCGCCTGGTAGCTGCCGGCCAACCGGTTGCAGCCGTCAAAGCCTGTGACGCGGCCGTCGGCGCCCAGGGTGAGGTTGGGCCGCCGCTCCGGCCGGGCCACGACCACCGCGGTTTCCCCGAGCCGGGTCAGCTTCCACAGGGTGCCGGTGAGCTCAGCTGTCGTCATCCGGGCGCCGCAGGTCTCGCCGGGCCAGACGCCGATGAAGCGCTCCGGCACCAGCGACAGCACCTTCTCGTCGCCCTCCATCGCCGGCCGCGGCGCGATCCGGCCGTCGAGCGAGACCAGGAGGGGCGCGCCCGGATCGTGCTGGGCGTCGAGGTAGGCGCGCTCGAGCGCCACGTTGTCGGCCTCCGTGGCGACCGGGAAGCTGCGGCCGGTGAGGCACTCCTCGAACACGGCAGCGTCCGCCATGTAGCGGTAGATGCCGCGCATTGAAAGGCGCGGCTCGATGGGCGAGAAGTCCGCCGTGCACCGCAGCTCGTAGTTGAGCGACGACTCGATCTCGCGACCCTCGAGGTCGAGCGTGCGCAGGGTGCGGCCGTCGACCACGCGGAACACCACCGGCGCCTCGCGGCCGCCGTGCAGCGTCAGGGTCGTCCCGTCGGCCTCGACGCTGTAGGTCCCGATGTCGTCGAAGACGCCGTCCCTGCCGAGATAGGTCAGGCGGTAGAAGAAGGAGCCGTCCTCGAACAGGTCGAGGTGGTGGCGGATGCCCTCGCAGTCGGCGCACGGCAGGTCGCCCTCGAAGCTCGCCGGCAGTTCGATGCGCTCGCGAGAGGACGCGGTGCCGCGCACCGAGCCGGCGGTCGGAACCGGGGAGCATCCTCCGACCATGGTCACGGCGGCAGCAATGACGATCATCGCCAGGCGCCGCGCATGACCACTCGCGGCTTTCTTGTTCGCCTGCATGTCTCACTCCTCCCCTCGTTCGGATGTCACCGCCTGATCGTATTCGATTGCGAGACGCGCGAGGAGTCGCGGCGTACTAGAATCCGTGCCGGCGGCCACGACGGCGGCTCAGGTCCGAGGAGGCTGCATGCACTGGTTCGTCGACGCCCTGCGGGAAAACCCCGAGCTGGCGCTCTTCCTGACCCTGGCCCTGGGCTTCGCCCTCGGCCGGATCCGGATCGGGAGCTTCGAGCTGGGACCGATCGTCGGCTGTCTGTTCGCCGGCGTGGTCGTCGGCCAGCTCGGCATTCCGGTCTCCCAGCCGCTCAAGAACGCGTTCTTCCTGCTCTTCCTGTTCGCCATCGGCTACCGCACCGGCCCGCTCTTCTTCCGGGGGCTCAAGACCACGGCGCTGCCCCAGGTGGCGCTCACCATCATCCTGTGCGTGACCGCGCTCGCCACCACCTACGCAACGGCGCTCCTCTTCGGATTCGACGCCGGCGCCGGCGGCGGCCTGGTGGCCGGCGCCATGACCTCGGCCGCTGCGGTGGGAACGGCGGGCGACGCGATCGTGCGCATGGCTGCTGATGCCGCCACGACTGAGGCGCTCCTGACCAGCCGGACGGTCGCCTTTGCCGTGACCTACCTGCTCGGCATGGTGCTCGTGGTCTGGCTGCTGTCGCGCCTCGGGCCACGCCTCCTGGGCGTCGACCTGGCCGCCGAGTGCCGGAAGCTCGAGGAGGAGATGGGCGTCAAGAGGCAGCAGGAGGGCACGATCTCGGCGTACGTCCCGGTGGTGGTCCGCGGCTACCGGGTGCCCGAGCACCTGGCCGGCCTCTCGATCCAGGAGCTCGAGTCGCGCTTCGAGGATCGCCGTGTGTGCGTGGAGCGGCTGCGCCGTGGCAACGAGCTCGTCGAGGAGCCCGATGCCTCGCTGCGCCTGCGCCCATCCGACCGGCTCGCCCTGTCGGGCCGGCTGGAGTGGCTCGCCGGCAGCGACAACCCACTCCACGGCCACGAGCTGGACGACCCCGAGCTGCTCGAGCTGGCCGCCGTGGAGGTCGACGTGATCGTCACCCGCGGCGAGCTGGCCGGGCGCACTCTGGCCGAGCTGGGGCAGGAGGCCGGAGCTCGCGGCGTCTACATCAGGCGGGTGACTCGCGTCGGGCTCGAGATGCCGTTCACCGCAGCCACCCGGGCGGAGCCGGGGGATGTGCTCCGCCTGATCGGCATTCGGCGCAACGTTGAGCGGATCGCCGACCGGCTCGGCTACCCCGAGTGGCCCAGCAACCGGACGAATCTGCCCACCGTCGCGGTGGCCATTGTCGTCGGCGGCCTGATCGGCCTCCCGGTCCTGGCCCTCGGGCAGGTCAAGCTCAGCCTGAGCGTCTTCGTCGGGGCGCTGCTGACGGGGCTGATCACCGGCTGGCTGTGCACCCTGCAGCGCCGCATCGGCCCGTTCCCGGGGCCGGCGCTCTGGCTATTCGAGAACCTCGGCTTGACCGCCTTCCTGGCCCTGGTCGGCATCGAGGCGGGACCCGACTTCGTGCGCGGACTCATGGCGTCGGGGCCAGCGCTGATCGCAGCCGGGATCCTCATCACCTCGCTGCCCCACATCGTCACCATCCTGATCGGGAAGCACCTCTTCAAGCTCCACCCGGGGATCCTGCTCGGAGTTTGCTGCGGGGCCGGGACCTCGGCGCCGGCTCTGGCCGCGGTCGAGGAGGTGGCCGACAGCAAGGTGCCGGCCCTGGGCTACGGCGTGGGCTGCGCCCTGGGCAACGTGATCCTCGCCCTGTGGGGAACCGTCATGGTGCTGCTGATCGGCGGCTGACGGCCGGCAGGGAGTACGTTCGGGGTCGACGAGGCACGCCGCGCCGAGGACCGAGTCAGCCGTGAGCGTCAGGGCTGGCCCGGCGACCAACCCAGGGAGGAATCGAGCACGGTGATCGCCGCCTTGGACCGCAGCCCGGCGACCGCCGCTGCCACCGCCTGACAGGTCCGGTCCGCTTCGAGGTCGGAGATCACCGACTCCCGCACCTCCTTCTTGCCGAGCGTCTCCGCTGCCGCGCCGGCCTCGCCGGCGAGCAGGATGTCGGCGACCACCTTGTCCATCGCCTACGCCGTCGCGGCGGCATCGTCCGAGGCCTCGGCCGGCGCCTCGAGCTGCGCCAAGTGGCGGGCCAGGGCCGATCGCTGTTGAGCCGGCTCCTCCGGATTCGGGCGGCATCGTCGCGGGAGCCGCGCCGGCTCTCCGGCACCCTGCCAGCTGACCAACAGTGTCGGCCAACGCTACAATGTTCGTGGCAAGCAGATCGCTCAGCGCACACACCACCCGTCGCGAGGATCGAGGAGAGAGCCCATGATCACCTTCATCCAGTGCGTGAGGCGCCGCCCCGAGCTGTCGATCCAGCAGTTCCGGGAGAGCTGGCGTGCGTACGGCGTCAAGGCCGAGGCCCTGGCTCGAGCGACCGGCGCGGTCGGGCTGTCCATGAACACGACCCTGGCGGTGGAGCCCAACCTCCAGGTCCAGCTCCAGAGGGGGACGTCGGAGCCCTACGACGGGCTGCTGAAGATCTCCTGGCCCAACGCCGCCGGGCTCAAAGCGCAGCTCGAACGACCGGAGGTCGCCGAGGCGCTCGAGGCCTTCCAGAGCCACCAGCAGGCCTACTTCGATCTCGAGCACTCGAGCTTCTTCTTCGGGTCGGAGGAAACGCTGGTCGGCGACCGCGGCTGACCGGCGCGCCGCGCGCCAGCGCGGAGCCGACCGCCTCAGAACCTCTCGGGCACGAGCCTTCGGCCTTTGAGCGTGGCCTGGTCGTCGTAGCGGCCCCGGTTCGACCGCTTCGGCAGCTTGACCTTCTCCCGCTTGACCTTTTGGTACGGGATCAGGCTCAGCAGGTGCGAAATGCAGTTCAGCCGCGCCCGCTTCTTGTCGTCCGAGTGCACGATGTACCAGGGCGCGAAGTCCGTGTCAGTGGCCTCCAGCATCGCGTCCCGCGCCGCCGAGTAGTCGTACCAGCGGGTCCACGACTCGACGTCCATCGGGCTGAGCTTCCACTGCCGCAGCGGGTCGTCGACGCGCGCCTCGAAGCGCCGCGCCTGCTCCTTCTCGCCCACCTCGAGCCAGAACTTGATGAGGATGATGCCGTTGTCGACCACCTGTCTTTCGAACATCGGGCACATCTCGAGGAACCGCCGGTACTCCTCGTCGGTGCAGAAGCCCATCACGCGCTCGACGCCGGCGCGGTTGTACCAGCTGCGGTCGAAGATCACGACCTCGCCGGCGGCCGGGAAGTGACGCATGTAGCGCTGAGCGTACATCTGCGTCTTCTCGCGGTCGGACGGGGCCGGCAGCGCAACGACTCGGAAGACGCGCGGGCTGACGCGCTCGGTGATCGCCTTGATGGTGCCGCCCTTGCCGGCGGCGTCGCGGCCCTCGAAGACCACGATCAGGCGCAAACCCTTCTCCTTCACCCACTCCTGGAGGTGGCAGAGCTCGGTCTGGAGCTTGCGCAGCTCCTTCTCGTACTGCTTCGGCTTCATCTTGGGTTTTGGCTCGGCCACGTCGCCCCCAGCTGTCTTCGCGATCTTCTCCTTCGCTTTCATGAGTCGACCCCTTCCGCCATGCAGACGTTGCGTGCTGCCGTCAGCCAGCCCGCGCGAACCACGGCGGCTCGGCGCATCCCGGGCTTTCCCGGCGCTCCCCAGCCTACCGCAGGAGAGGGCGATCGAGCTCTCCCACCGTCGAAGCCCGGACCACGATCACACGGCCCAGCCGGGCGTGAGAGCCTCGACCAGGCAGCCTGCCAGCGCTTTACCAGTGCTGGCGACTGCGGGAGAATGCTCGCAGCGCAATGGGTTTCCTTTGCTCCCTCCAGGCCGGCTCCCCTCGCCGCGACGGGCGGCGGCCGAGGTGGCTGGTCCTGTCCGCCTGCGCGGCGATGATGGTGCTCGTATCGGCAGGGCCGGCGATCGCGGCCCCTGCCGACACTTACGGCGAAGTGAAACGGGTGCTCATCCTGCAGTCGTTCGGCAGCGACTTCGCACCGTACAACGCCCTCTCGTCGTCCTTCAGGACCGAGCTAACCCGGACCTTGGGCGAGCCGTTGGCTTTCCTTGAGGTTTCGGTTCAAGGCGCGAGCTCGACCGGCTCGGCGATCGATGACGCGCTGACCACCTACCTGATCGCACTCAACGCCGAGAGCCGGCCCGACCTCGTCGTCGTCATCGGCGGCGTCGCCGCCCGCTGGATGCAGTCGCACCGCGACCCCGTGTTCTCGGACACTCCGGTCCTGTTCGCCGGCGTCGACCAGCGGCTGATTCCCACCGCCGAGCTCAGGCCCCACGACGCGACAGTGCCGGCGGCGAACGACGTGCCCGCGGTCGTCGACACCATCCTCCGGGTACTGCCCCAGACCGAGAACGTCGCCGTCCTTATCGGCCACTCCCCCCTCGAGCGCTACTGGCGGGCCGAGTTCGACCGCGAGCTTGAGCCGTACCAGGGCCGGGTCCGGCTGCTCTGGTGGGACGACCTTCCGGCACCCGAGATCCTCGCGCATGCCGCTGAGCTCCCGCCGCGATCAGCGATCCTCTACGTTCTGTTCCTGGTCGATGCGGCCAACGTTCCGCAAGGCGGCCGTTCGGTGCTCACCGACCTGCACGAGGTGGCAAGCGCCCCGATCTTCGGGCTCTTCGACACCCAGCTCGGCGACGGCGTCGTCGGCGGCCCCATGATGCCCGTCGAAACGCTGAGCCGCCTCTCGGTGACGGCCGCCGCAAACGTCCTCAGGGGCGGTCCGCCGGCCGAACGCCGATTCCAGCCGGTGCAGCAAGGCCCTCCTGTCTTTGACTGGCGCGAGCTCAGGCGCTGGAGGATCCCGGAATCCAGCCTGCCGGCCGGCAGCATCGTCCGTTACCGCCCACAGTCGCCCTGGGTCCAGTACCGCTGGCCGATCCTCGGCGGACTGCTGACTATCGCCGTGCTGGCCGGGCTCGTCGCCGCCCTCCTCCTGCAGCGGGCGCACCGCCGCGTGGCTCAGCGCGAGGTGCGGGCGCTGAGCCGGCGGCTGCTGACCGCCTCCGAGGACGAGCGACGCTGGCTGGCGCGGGAGCTGCACGACGACCTCGCCCAGCGGCTCGCCCGGCTCGCGATCGATGCCGCCCGGCTCGAGCGCGGCGATGCAATGACGGTCGCCGGCGTCGATCTCGCGGCGATGCGCAGCGAGATCGTCAGCATGAGCAGCGAAGTGCACGCGTTGTCGCACCGCCTGCACCCGTCCCTCCTCGACAACCTCGGCCTGGAGGCGGCGCTGCGCGCCGAAGCCGAGCGCTTCGCAGACTCGGAGACGATTGACGTCGGAGTTCGAATTGACGAGCTCCGCGCAAAGCCCTCACCGGATGCGGCGCTCTGCCTGTACCGCATCGCGCAGGAGGCGCTGCGCAATGTCGCCCGCCACGCGCGCGCCGAGCGCGTCGAGATCTCGCTGCAGATGACGAATGGCGGCTGTCAGCGCGAGGTCCGCGACGACGGCGTCGGCTTCGACCCGGCGAGGCTGCGGCCCGGCGCGAGCCTCGGCCACGCCAGCATGCGCGAGCGCGTTCGCCTGGTCGGCGGGCGGCTCACCATTCGCAACGTCCCTCACCGCGGGACGGCAGTGGTGGCGTGGGTGCCGCTTCAGGGGGGTGGAGCATGAGTCGGACACGCGTCCTTCTTGCCGACGATCACCGCATGGTCGCGGAGGGGATTCGCAACCTGCTTGAGGACCGTTTTGAAGTCGTCGACGTTGTCGAGGACGGGAGGGCCCTGCTCGAGGCCGCCCGCAAGCTGGTGCCGGACGTGGTCGTGGCCGACATTGGCATGCCGGTCGTCAACGGCATCGAGGCGACCATCCGCCTCAAGCAGGAGCAGCCCGGTATCAAGGTCGTGATCCTCACCATGCACCGCGAGGAGGCCTACGCGCGGCGCGCGCTCGAGGTGGGGGCGTCGGCCTTCGTGCTGAAGGCCGCGGCACCCTCCGAGCTCGTCGAGGCCATCGAAGCGGCGCTGGCCGGCAAGACCTTCGTCACCCCGGAGCTGGAGGGCGGGCTCGCCCAGGCGCTGCGCCGTGGCGCCGGCAAGCCGCACGACGAGGCCCTCCCCATCACCCGCCGCCAGCGGGAGATCCTGCAGCTCCTGGCGGCGGGCAAGACGGCAAAGGAGATCGGGGCCGTGCTCGGCATCTCGGCCCGCACCGTGGAGAGCCACAAGTACGAGCTGATGCAGGCGCTTGGCGTCGAGCGCTCGGCCGAGCTCGTACGGTACGCGGTGAAGCGCGGCCTGGGCGAGGGCTGAATTCCGCCGTCACCGCGAGCGATCGGACCTTCGCGGGCGCCTTCGTCTTCTCCGTAGATTTGCCGATCGACACGGATCCCGGGTCACCAACACATTGGTAGGCGTGGCCGGGGGCCACGGACCAGCACGAAGAACGCCTGGCCGCGTGAGAGCGGTCGAACCGTCACGTCGAGGAGGACACGCTGAGAGTCGCCGGGGAACGCTCGCGGCCGCTGCCGTCAGATCAGTCCCGACCCTGGATCGCGGTCGCGCTCGGGATCTGCCTCGCCACGGCAGCCCCTGCCCCGGCTTGGGCCCAGGATGAGGCGCCGGCGACCGAGATCGAGGAAGGCGAGAAGGGCGAGACGACGGCCGACGCGAGGGGGGGCAGCTGGCTGCCGGTCCCGATTTTCATCACCGAGCCGGCAATCGGCATCGGCCTCGGGGCCGCTCTCGGCTACATCCACCCTCGGGCCGAGGAGACAGGCGAGCTGTCGACGGTCGCCACCCCACAGTCGGTGGGTGGGACCGGCTCGGGGCGCAAGCGCCCCCCGGACATCAGCGGCGTCGCAGCCGGCTACACCGACAGCGACACCTGGGCCGCCGGCGTCGGCCACAGCGCGTCGTGGCGCCAGGACCGCATGAGGTACGTGGGCGCGGCCGCCTGGGCCGACATCAACGCCAGCCTCTACCCGGCCGACCGTGAGGTCGGCTTCAACCTCGAGGGGACCTTCCTGTTCCAGGACGTGAAGTTCCGGCTGGCGGCGAGCGACTTCTTCGTCGGCGGCAAGCTGTTCTTCCTCGACACCGTAACCGCGTTCGAGCTCGATGCTCCACTCGAGATTCCCTGGCCTCAGGGAGAGGGTGACTCCCAGGACGTGGGCCTCGCCGTGCAGGGCTACTACGACGCCCGCGACAACACCTTCACGCCGAACCGCGGCCAGCTCTTCACCCTCGACGTCTGGCGTTTCGACCAGGCGCTTGGCGGCGACTACTCGTACTGGCGGGGCAGCCTCGAGGCGCAGTCCTTCCACCAGCTGCACCCGCGCTTCGTGCTCGGGCTGCGCCTCGACGCGTCGGCGGTCAGCGGCGACCCGCCCTTCTGGGGTTACCCGTGGATCACGCTCCGGGGGGTCCCGGCCATGCGCTACCAGAACGAGCTGGTCGGCGTGGTCGAGGTTGAAGGCCGCTGGAACATCCTCAAGCGGTGGGCGCTGGTGGGCTTCTACGGCAAGGGTGCGGCCACCGGCGACACCCGGGTGTTCGACGACGCCAACGACGTCGACGCGATCGGCACGGGAGTGCGCTACCTCTACCTCGCGGACCTCGACCTGTGGGTCGGCGCCGACGTCGCCTGGGGCCCGGAGGAGGAGGCCTGGTACATCCAGGTCGGCCATGCCTGGTAGCCGCCGCACGTCCCCAGTGACAAACCGTGGCGCCACGCTCGCACGACCTTGGCCAAGTCTCCGGTCCCCGTAGATTTGCTGATCGACACGGCGTGACGGCGACTGCCACATTGTCCCCGGGATTCCATGCAGGGACCGACCGATGGCCACCGACCACTCTGACTGCTGCGTCGTGCTGGGCGTCCGGCACCCGCGCCTCGCCGAGGGGCTGCGCGACCTCCTGGCGTCCGTCTTCGACCCGGTCGTCGTGGCCCCCGACGAGGAGACGCTGTTTGAGGCCACGCGGACGTTGAGGCCGCAGCTCGCCGTCGTCAGCCTGTCGCTCGACGCCGGCGACATCGTCGGGCTTTTAAAGCGGCTGCGGAGCACCGCCCCGGAGATGAAAGTGATCGTACTCAGCATGGAGGAGGCGCCGGCGGTCGAGCGGGCGGTGGTCGCGGCCGGTGCGGACCGCCTGATCACCATGAGCGACGCCGCGTTCGAGCTGCTGCCGGCGGCCGAGGCCCTCATCGCCGCGCCGCACAACCCAGCACCAGAGGAGATCTGATGGGAGTCTTGTTCCGCTCGCTGAATCGTCCCGTAAGAGCCGCAGTCATCGCGACCATGACCGCGGCGCTTGCCGCCGCCGCTGCCGCCGTCGCGCAGGACCAATCACCTGCCGGCAGCGTCACGACCGCGGCCGGCGCCCCGATACCAACCGTGACCTGCAGCTCGCAGCCCGGCGAGCGCCGGCACTGCCCGGCCGACACCTCGGCCGGCGTGCTGCTGGCGCGGACGACCGGGACGGCCGCCTGCCTGCTCGGAAAGAGCTGGGGCTACGACGACGCCGGCATCTGGGTGATGGACGGCTGCGGCGGCGAGTTCGTCGTGAGCCAGGCTGCGCCGCAGGTCGTTCCGGCGCCAGCGGCGGTGCCGGCCGCGGCACCGCCCGAGGCCGAGCCGGCGGCGACACCGGTCCCACCGGCCCCGGCCGCGGCGGCACCGGTCAAGACGCAGCCGGCCCGGCGCATCGAGACCTGGGGGGAGTTCGATCCTGGCGACGGCTTCCTGGTCGGCAGGTCCGATGCCGGCGAGCTTTCGATCAGCGCCTACGCGCTGCTGCGGTACATGAACCAGCTCCCCGAGGGTGAGACGTTCACCGACCACCTCGGCAACGAGCACCCCGTCGACACCCGCCAGGACTTCTTCCCGCACCGGGTGATGATCTTCTTCAAGGGGTGGGTCGGGAACCCGAAGCTGATCTACAACCTCTTCGTCTGGACCGTGAACGCGACCGACCAGGACGCGCTGTTCGCCTCCATGGGCTATCAGTTCAGCCGGAAGTTCAGCCTCTACGGCGGCATCAACGGCCTGCCGGGGACTCGCTCGCTGCAGGGCTCCCATCCCTACTGGCTCGGCCACGACCGGGTGATGGCCGACGAGTTCTTCCGGCCGTACTTCGGGTACGGCATCTGGGCGCAGGGCGAGAGCTCGCGCGGCCTCTGGTACAACGTGCAGGTCGGCAACAACTCGAGCTCGCTGGGCATCAAGGCCGTCCAGCTCGACCGCGACCTGTCGTACGGCGGCTCCGTGTGGTGGATGCCGACGACCCACGAGTTCGGACCGCGGGGCGCGTACGGCGACTGGGAGTGGCACGAGGAGGTCGCGACCCGGTTCGGCGTCTCGGCCTCCTACAGCCCGGAGGAGCGCTTCACCGACGCCAACACCGGGGCGTCCGGCAACACCACGATCCGGCTCGCCGACAGCCTCAACGTCTTCGACACCGGGGCGCTGGCGCCGGGCGTGACGGTCCAGAACGTCGACTACCAGCTGCTCTCAGTCGACGCCGGGTTGAAGTACAGGGGCATCTTCCTCCAGACCGAGCTCTACTCCCGGCGGCTCGACAACTTCGTCGCCGACGGGGCGCTGCCGGTCGGCGCGATCGAGGACCAGGGCTTCTACGTGCAAGCGGCATTCTACCCGTGGCGCGAGAAGCTCGAGCTCTACGCCGCCACCTCGCAGATCTTCGGCGACTCCGATGCCGGCTTCGACGACAGCTCCGAGTACCTGGTCGGCGCCAACTTCTATCCCCTCGACACGCGCAACCACCGGCTCAACCTGCAGGTCATGGACGTCAACCACTCGCCGGTGTCGAGCACCTTCGGCTACTACGTGGGCGGCCAGGACGGCACGACCGTTTCGGCGGCGTTCTCGGTGTTCTTCTGATGTGGTTCTGATTGGAGGGAATCATGACATCGATGCAACTCCGCCATGGGCTGCGCAGCCCCGTCCTGCTCGCGGCCTTGGCCGCTCTCGCGTTGTCGAGCGGGCCTGCACTGGCGCAGACGCCGCCAACACCGGACCCGTACGTCGTCAACGACGCCCACTTCCACCTGACCAACTACATCCAGGAAGGCACCGACATCCGCGACTTCCTGGCGATCATGGGCGACAAGGTCGGGCGTTCGGTGGTGTTCGGCCTGCCGCTGCAGCAGACCTGGTCGTACGGCAACACCGGGGACTTCGCGCCCTGGTACTACCTGCAGACCGACGCGCCGCTCTACTACTACTCGTTCACCGACGCCGCGATGGCGATGGCCTATAGGTCCCTGACGCCGGAGCAGCAGGCGCGCCTCGACCCGATGATCATCGGCTTCAACCCGGCCGACATGTACGCCGCCGACCACATCAAGCGGGTGCTGCTGACCTTCCCGGGCGTGTTCTCGGGCATCGGCGAGTTCACGATCCACAAGGAGTTCGTGTCGGCGAAGATCGCCGGCGGCCCGCCCAGCCTGACCGACCCGGCGCTCGACCGGATCTTCGACTTCGCGGCCGAGGCCGGGCTGGTCGTGATCCTGCACAACGACATCAACATGCCCTTTCCGAAGCCGGACCAGGAGCCGTACATGCTCGCCCAGATGAAGGAGCTGTTCGTGCGCCACCCGGGCACCACAATCATCTGGGCGCACCTCGGCGTCGGCCGGATCGTCCGGCCCCTCGAGCAGCAGGCCGCGATTGTCGAGCACATCTGCACCAATCCCGCCCTCAGCCACGTCTACATGGACATCTCGTGGGACGAGGTCGCGAAGTACATCACCGCGACCCCGGAGTCCCTCGAGCGGTCGGCGGCGATCATCAACCGCTACCCGGACCGCTTCCTGTTCGGGACCGACGAGGTGGCGCCGCGCGACCAGGCGAGCTACATGAAGGTCTACGAGATGTACGCGCCGCTGTTCGCGAAGCTCACCCCCGAGGCGAGCGAGAAGCTCCGCAAGGGCAACTACGAGCGGCTGTTCGACGCGGCCCGCGTGAGGGTCCGCGCGTGGGAGACGGCGAACCTGAAGGCGCCCCGCGTCGTGCCGCCGTGGACGCCGATCTCCGGCACGGGAGAGGAGCACGGAAATTGACATCGGGGCGATCCGCCGCTGTCGCACTCCGCGCCTGCCGGCGGCGGCCCACCGGAAAGCGCCCGAAATCTCGGCAACCAATCGTGAAAGGAGCGAGAGTATGAGAACAGGACGACACACAGGGCGACTGGTCATCGCCGGCCTCTCCGCAGCGCTGCTGCTGCCGCTGGCGACGGCATGGGCCCAGGAGGCCACCGAGGAGGCCAAGCCGCGCTTCGACCTCTACGGCTTCGTGATGACCGACGCCGGCTACCGCACCGGCCAGATCCACCCCGACTGGTTCGACGTCATCCGGCCGACCAAGATGGCGTCGTACGAGGACGAGTTCGGGGCCGACGGCAACACCTACTTCAGCGTCCGCCAGACCCGGTTCGGCACCAAGGCGTGGTTCCCCACCAAGCTCGGCGAAGTGTTCACCGTCTTCGAGTTCGAGCTGTTCGGAACCGGCGTGGACGCCGGCCAGACCACCTTCCGCCTGCGCCACGCCTACGGCGAGCTCGGCCACTTCGGCGTCGGCCAGTACTGGAGCCCGTTCATGGACATCGACGTGTTCCCGAACTCGCTCGAGTACTGGGGGCCGAGCGGCATGATCTTCTTCCGCAACATCCAGATCCGCTGGATGCCGATCAAGGGCGACACCCGGCTGACGATCGCGCTCGAGCGTCCGGGCGCGAGCGGCGACCAGGGCCAATACGACGACTTCATCGGGCTCGACGACGTGGCCACTCACTTCCCGCTGCCCGACCTCTCGGCCGAGTACCGACACGCGGGCGAGTGGGGCTACGTCGAGGTCGCGGGCATCCTCCGCTACATGGAGTGGGACGACCTCGGCACCGACCAGTGGGACCTCGCTGGCGACGCCACCGGCTGGGGCGTCAACCTGAGCTCCAACCTCAAGCTCGGCGACGCGAGCACCCTCAGGCTCCAGGTCGTCTACGGCGAGGCGATCGAGAACTACTTCAACGACTCCACTGTCGACATCGGCATCGAGCCCAACCCCGGTCACCCCGAGGCGCCGATCAAGGGCGTGGCCCTGCCTGCCCTCGGCGTCGTCGCGTTCCTCGACCACAACTGGAGCGACGAGTGGAGCACCTCGATCGGCTACTCGTTGACCGACATCGACAACGCCAGCAGCCAGGACCCGAGCGCGTTCTCCTCCGGCCAGTACGCCCTGGTCAACCTGCTCCACACCCCGGTGCCGAACGTCATGTACGGCGCCGAGCTGCAGTACGGCTACCGCGAGAACTTCGCCGATGACTGGACCGTCGACGACTTCAAGGTCCAGTTCTCCTTCAAGTACAACTTCTCATACTCTCTGGGAGGCAACTCATGAGCGCATTGAATCGTGTTCGTGACGGGCGGGCGGCGCTGATCGGGCTCGCCCTCATCGGGCTCATGCTGCTGCCGGCGATGGCGCCGGCGCAGTCTGCGGCGCAGCCCACGGCGCAGGACTTCCAGCGCCTCGTCGACGAGGCGTACCACCGCTTCAAGGACGTCAAGGAAGGCGCCAACGCCAACTACATCCCGATCCTGGACACGGTGCCCAGCGAGCTGTTCGGTGTCGCCATCGCCACCCGAGACGGCAAGGTCTACTCGGCCGGCGAGCAGGCGTACCGCTTCTCGATCCAGTCCGTGTCCAAGCCCTTCACCGCGGCACTGGTCATGAGCCAGCAGGGGCCCGAGGCGCTGCGCGAGAAGATCGGCGTCGAGCCCACCGGGATGCCGTTCAACTCGAAGATGGCGTTGGAGGTCTACAAGGACCGTTCCGTGAATCCGCTGGTCAACGCCGGCGCCATTGCGGCCGTCAGCCTGGTCCAGGCAAGCTCCGAGGAGGAGCGCTGGAAGCTGGTGCACGAGAACCTGGAGGGGTTTGCGGGCGGCACCCTGCCGGTCCTCGAGGAGGTATACACGTCCGAGTACGAGACCTGCTGGGGCAACCGCGGCATCGCCAACCTGCTCTACAACTACGGGCGGCTCTACTGCGACCCCGAGGAAGCCCTGAGGGTGTACACGCGCCAGTGCTCCGTCGGCATCAACACGCACGACCTCGCCGTGATGGGCGCGACGCTCGCCAACGGCGGCGTCAACCCGCTGTCCGGCCGCCGGATGATGGCGGCAGAGGACGTCCCCGAGCTGCTGGCCATCATGGCCACCGCGGGCTTCTACGACGAGTCCGGCGAGTGGATGTACAGCGCCGGCCTGCCGTCGAAGACCGGCGTCGGCGGCGGCATCGTCTCGGTGGTGCCGGGCAAGTTCGCGATCGCGGCCTTCTCGCCGCGCCTGAATGAGGCCGGCAACAGCGTCCGCGCCATGCGCGCCATCAGCTACATCGCGAGCGAGCTCGGTGTCGGCGTGTTCGGGCCCAACAAGGGCGAGTGAGCTCCGGTCGACCCGCCCGCGCGCGGCGGTTGCTCGAATCGAGGAAGAGGCTCCTGACTGGCGGGGGCCCTGCCGTTCATGGATGGCGCCCTCCGCCATGTCAGGGCTGTTGCGTGGCGCGATCGGGAGCGGGAGTGTCCTGCTCATGAGAGGAGTCTGAGCGATGCTGCTGTGGATCGAGCTCGCGCTGCTGCTCGCGTGCGTGGTCGTCGGCTCGAGGATCGGCGGCATCGGGCTCGGCATCACCTCGGGCATCGGCCTATTCGTGTTCGTGTTCGTGCTCGGCCTGCCTCCCGGCAGCCCGCCGGCGACCGTGCTCGGCATGATCCTGGCCGTGATCTCGGCGCTGTCGCTGCTCGAGGCGGCCGGCGGCCTCGACTACGTCATCCGGGGCGCCGAGCGGCTGCTGCGCCGCAATCCGAAGGGGATCACCTTCTTGGCACCGCTCGTCACCTACGCGCTGGTGCTCGCCTCCGGCACGCAGCACGTCATCTACGCGCTGCTGCCGGTGATCGCCGAGGTCGCGCGCAAGGCCGGCGTCCGGCCCGAACGGCCGATGTCGATGAGCGTCATCGCCTCGCAGCAGGGGCTGGTTGCCTCCCCGATCTCGGCGGCGACGGTCGCCCTGATCGGCGGGCTGGCCTCGGCGGGCGTCAGCCTGCCCAAGGTGCTGCTCGTCATCATCCCGGCCACGCTGCTCGGCGTGCTCGCCGGCACGCTCTCGGTGGCCTTCCGCGGCCGCGAGCTCGCCGACGACCCGGAGTACCAGCGGCGGCTGGCGGAGGGGATCGTCGCCGCCCCGGCGGCGGCTGCCGAGCTCGGCGCCGCGGAGAAGCGGCGGGCCCTCGGCGCCTGCGTCGTCTTCCTGCTCGCGGTCGCCGCGGTCGTGCTGCTCGGGCTGTTCCCGGGGCTGCGGCCGGTCTACGAAACGGTCAGCGAGGGCGCGGCCGAGACCGGGCAGATCGACATGGGCCGCGCGATCATGGTCGTCATGCTCGCCGCCGCCGGCCTGCTCGCGATCCTGTTCCGCGCCAGCCCGGAGAAGGCGATCAAGGGCGGCGTGATGAAGGGCGGCCTGACCGCCATCATCTGCATCCTCGGCGTCTCCTGGATGGGCTCGTCGTTCTTCGAGGCCAACCAGGCGACGATCGTCGGCGGAATCTCGGACGTCATCCGAGCCCAGCCGTGGGTCTTCGCCCTCGGTCTGTTCGCGCTCTCGATCCTGCTCTTTTCCCAGGCCGCGACGGTCGTGACGCTGCTCCCGGTCGGGGTCGCCCTCGGCCTGCCGCTGCCGCTGCTCGTCGGCACCTACCCGGCGGTCAACGGCAACTTCTTCCTGCCGACCTACGGCACCGTGCTGGCGGCGGTCGCCTTCGACACCACGGGCACGACGAAGATCGGCAAGTACCTGCTCAACCACAGCTTCATGCGGCCGGGGCTGGTCGCGAGCGCGGTCTCCGTGGTCGCGGCGCTCGTCCTGGCCCAGCTGGTGTTCTGAACGATGCTCGTGACCAAGGAGGCACCCATGCAACGGATTATCACCATCATCATGGTCGCGGTTGGACTGCTGGTCGCACAGGGCGCGGCGGCCGCCGGCCAGCCGGTGCGCATCGAGCACGACCTGCTCGGCCCCAAGGAGATCCCGGCCGACGCCTACTGGGGCGTCCAGACCCAACGCGCGCTCGAGAACTTCCAGATCTCGGGGGTCCCGATCTCGCACTACCCCGAGTTCATCGAGGCGTTCGCCATCGTCAAGCTCGCCGCCGCGCGGGCGAATCACGACGTCGGCGCCCTCCCGAAGGACCAGCTCGAGATGATCGAGCGCGCCTGCAAGGCGGTCATCGAGGGCAAGTACCGCGACCAGTTCCCGGTCGACATGTACCAGGGCGGCGCCGGCACCTCGACCAACATGAACGTCAACGAGGTCCTCGCCAACATCGGCTTGGAGCTGTCGGGGCACTCGAAGGGCGACTATCAGCTCCTCGACTCGCACGACCACCTCAACATGTCCCAGTCCACCAACGACGCCTATCCCACGGCCATCAAGGTCGCGTTCATCCTCCGCAACGACACGCTGATCCGGGAGATGGAGGCCCTTGCCGCCTCCTTCCGCGCCAAAGGAGATGCCTACCTCAATGTTGTGAAGATGGGCCGGACCGAGATGCAGGACGCCGTGCCGATGACGGTCGGCCAGGAGTTCCATGCCTTCGCCGCCTCGATCGAGGGCGAGGTCGAGCTCCTTCGGGACGCCGAGAAGTACCTGTACTCGCAGAACATGGGAGCCAGCGCGATCGGCACCGGCATCAACGTGCCGAAGGGGTACCCGGAGCGGTGCGCCGCCCACCTGGCCGAGCTGACGCGCAAGCCGATCGTGCCGGCGACCGACATGGTCGCGGCGACCTGGGGCCAGCAGGGATACGTCGTCTACTCCGGGGCGCTCAAGAGCCTGGCCGTCACGCTGGCGAAGATCTCCGCCGATCTGATCGGTCTCGCGTCCGGCCCGCGGGCGGGCCTTTTTGAGAGCAACCTCCCACCACTTCAGCCGGGATCCTCGATCATGCCGGGCAAGGTCAACCCCGTCATGCCCGAGGTGATGGGCGTCGTCGCCTTTCGCGTGATCGCGAACGACGGCGGAGTCGGCCTGTACTCCACGCACGGCCAGCTGCAGCTCAATGCCTTCGAGCCGCTCGCCGCCATCGCGGTCATGGAGTCCCAGGAGCTGCTCCAGCGGACGGCCGCTGCCTTCCGGACCAAGTGCATCGACGGCATCACGGTCAACGAGAAGGTCCTGCAGCGGAACATGGAGACGACCGTGGGCATTGTCACCGCGTTGAACCCGGTCATCGGCTACGAGAAGTCGACCGAGCTCGCCGCCGAGGCCTACCGGACGGGCAAGGGGCTGCTCGAGATCATCCGGGAGAAGCACATTCTGACCGAGGACCAGATCAGGCAGCTGCTCGACCCCGAGAAGCTGACCGGCCTCGACCCGTCCATCTATCCACAGCCCAAGTGAAAGGAGAGGAGTGGAAATGAACGCTGCACGCATCGCCCGAATCACCGGCCTGGCGCTGGCCGTCCTGGTCGTCGGCGCCGCCGCCGCCCAGGCGCTGCCCAACATCGTCATCCTCGCCACCGGCGGCACCATCGCCGGCGCCCAGCCCAAGGAGGGCGATCCCGGCTACAAGTCCGGCAGCCTCGCGATCGAGTCCCTGATCGCCGCCGCGCCCGGCATGGACAAGATGGCCAAGATCACCGGTGAGCAGATCGCCTCGATCGGCAGCCAGGACATGAACGACGCGGTCTGGCTCAAGCTCGCGCGGCGCGCCAACGAGCTCCTCGCGACGCCCGGGGTCGACGGCATCGTGGTCACCCACGGCACCGACACCCTGGAGGAGACCGCCTACTTCCTCAACCTCGTCATCAAGAGCGACAAGCCGGTGGTGCTGGTGGGATCGATGCGGCCCGCCACCTCGACCAGCCCCGACGGCCCGCTGAACCTCTACAATGCGGTCGCGGTCGCCGCCGACCCGGCAGCCAAGGGCCTCGGCGTGCTGGTCGTCTCCAACGACGACCTGTTCGCGGCACGCGAGATCCAGAAGACCAACACCACCGACCTCCAGACCTTCATCTCTCCCAACCGCGGCCAGCTCGGCGAGGCCTACTACGGCAAGGCCTGGTACTTCTGGAAGCCGACGACCGTTCACACCACGGCCAGCGAGTTCTCGCTCGACGGCCTCGAGGCGCTGCCGCGGGTCGACATCGTCTACGCCCATGAGAACGCGGACGGCGCAATGGTCGAGGCCGCGGTCGCCGCCGGCGCCAAGGGCATCGTGCTCGCCGGCGTCGGCGACGGCAACGCGACCGCGCCGATGGTCGACGCGCTGGCTGCCGCCGCCGCCAAGGGCGTGGTCGTGGTCCGCTCGACCCGGGTCGGCAGCGGCATCGTCCGCCGCAACATCGAGGTCAACGACGACAAGCTCGGCTTCGTGGCCGCGCTCGAGCTCAACCCGCAGAAGGCGCGGGTCCTGCTCCGGCTCGCCCTGACCAGGGCCAGCGACCCCAGAATGATCCAGGACTACTTCGACCGCTACTAGGACAAGAGGCCGGGAGGCCGCCACTGCTCACGATTCAACGGCCGCGGGCAACCGCGGCCGTTCGTCATGTCGACGGGACAACCGTGCCGCGGATCATGTAAACCCTCGACTCCTCCTAAAGTGCCAGGCACTGTGGTTGATGTTATCATCAAACGCACCGTCCGCGGAGGCATCGAATGGGCAGACGTCCAAGACTTCTGATCGAGGGTGGGATCTACCACGTCTACAACCGGGTCTCGCGCGGCGAGCACATTTTCCGCGACGAGGCCGAGGCGGAGAAACTCCTCAAACGGCTCTTCGACACCAAACGCCGCGACGGCTTCCAGGTCCTCGCATGGTGCGTGATGTCCAACCACTACCACCTCGCGCTGCGCATGGGTGAGGTTCCCCTGTCGCGGTCGATGCAGACCCTGAATCACCGGTTCACGCAAAGCTTCAACGGGCGCCACCGGTTGTTTGGCCCCTTCTGGCATGGCCGCTATCGCTCAAAGCTGGTGGAGGATGACGATTACCTCCAGCAGCTGATCGTCTACATCCATCGCAACCCGGTGACGGCCGGCGTGGTGAAGGACCCCGCGGACTATCGATGGAGCGGGCACGCCGAGGTGCTGCGGGGCGGGCGAGGGCGCGGGCTGGTCGACGTGGACGAGACCTTGGCGGCCTTCGAGCCGACGAGGCGGGCGGCTCTGGCTCACTACCGGCGGGCGATGGCGGCGGCGGAGGGGGAGGAGTGGATGGGTGGGGGGCCGGGGCGCTTGCCGTGGTGGCGGCTGGGACGGCCGTCGAGGAAGGACGCAGACGAGCTCGGTCTCGACCGGGAGCGGCCGCTGATCGGGATGGACGGGCTGAGCACGTCGGAGCCGCGGCCGCCGGTCGAGCTCGAGGAGCTGCTGCGATGCGGGGCGGGCTCTCTTGGCTTGGCATTCGAAGATCTTCGGAGCACGCAGCGGTCGCCGGCGGTAGTTGCGGCGCGGGAGGCGTTGGCGTGGGTGGCGGTGGTGCGGTACGGGTTTCAGGTGAAGGAGGTGGCGCGGGGGCTCGAAAAGTATGTGGAGACGGCGAGCCGGCTGGTGAGTCGAGCGGCGGCGAAGCGGGTCGAGGACGAGGAGTTCAGAGCGACTGTGAGGTTGGTGGAGGCCGCGGTGATCGAGCGTTTTGGCGATCAGTGAGGGCCACCATGTCGACGACTGACAGTCAGAACATCAACCAACGTGCCTGGCACATTTCTGGCACATTTCAGGGGCGCACGATCACGTTGAGAAGACCAAACATCAACCACGGTGCCTGGCACATTTTCGGGAGCTGCTGCAGCAGTTCCAGGAGGTCCAAAAGCTGCCGAACGACGAGAAGCTCCTGGTCAAGAGGTTCCTCGACGCCTTCCTGTTCCAGCGCAGGGTCCACGAGATGGCGGCGAGGTAGAGGAGCATGAGCCGCGTCGTCGAGTACGACCTCGCCTCAGCCGCCGACAGCCAGCAGCTCAAGGCCAAGGTCAACGAGCGGATCGCCGAGGGCTGGCAGCCCTACGGCACGCCCTTCGCTCACGCCGGCCAGATTCTCCAGGCGCTCGCCCTCACCCGCAAGGCCGAGAAGCGCATCCGCAAGACCAGCGAGGACTGAAGCCGGCCCGGTCTCAACTTCCCAAACTCCTCAAGCCAGGCACTGAAGCTGAAGTCATGAAGTCATGCGCAGATAGAGTGCGCACACGTATCGGCCTTCGTAACAAATGGGAACGCCGATCAAGACGCCAGTTGCCTGCTGTGAAACATGAGGGACATCCTCATCCACACCGAATTCGCACGGCTGGCCGAACTCATAGCGGACGAATGGCCCAGCGTACATGTCACCCCCGGATTTCCCGAGCCAGTCCTGCCGTTGTTCCTCAGTCTCGAATCGTCGTTCAACGAAGAGAACGAACTCGCCATAGGCGAGAAACGCCAGGTCGATCGTCGGATCCGAACGGATCTGAGCCTCAAGCTCGTTGCGCGCCAGCGTTTCCGCAGCCTTGATTGACCCATACGCGGGTTCGGACGTCTCGGGATCCAGGGGATTCAGCATGCCATAGCGCGCACCCCATTCTGACCCGTTCACGAGCCTGAGCAGTTCGTATGCTCTCCCGGAAACCTGCGACGCCAGATCGCGAGCGACAGCTAGCTGCTGCGAGACAGGGTCCGCGGGAGGAAATCCGGCAGCCATACATGCGACAGCCAGGCCGGCCAACGCAAAACCGCCAAGGCTACGAAAGAAAGGTCGCACGATCATGATGACCCCCTCCGACCGATCAAGGTACAGCGTCTTCTTCTGGGCGCTGTGGCGTGTAGGTCACGACCTGACCGCCCTGGGGCACCTGGTGAACCGCGGGATTCTCTGGAGTAGGATTCGGGTTCGTAAACCACGTAGGACCTGTCGGGCCTGACACCGGCACACCTAGCTGATTCGCCATTGCCTGCGCCATGCTGGGGCTGCCAAGACCGGTTCTACACCCGTACAAGTGTGCACTCGCGCCTGGCGCCATCGTGGGGTTAAGCTGATTCACCTCCATGATGTCCATCCGCTTGGCAGAGTCGCCAATGCCGCCCTCGCCGAAGTTGATGCCGCCTTCGTATCCATGCGAGAACACGTCAATGGACTTCAAAGCGCCGCTCGGATAGTCAGCGTTCACCGCGTCGGCGAACTCAGTTTCGTTCCCGGCGGCCACGACAACGACAGCGTCGTTAGCGCTGTCAAACTCCGATGACGCCCTTATCTCGGCGGCACGGGTCTCCGCGGCGTGTCTGAACAGGTCCCCGACGTTGTGCCCTCGAAGATCGGTGTCGGTATACCCACGGCCATGGACCACAACATAGGTCTGTTCCCCGTTTGGATCGACAAAAGCCAGCGGATTGTTAAGGACGTAGCTGTACCGATTCCAGCTCTGCGAGGCATCCGGAGTGCCGCCGATCGGGTCGGTGCTCAGGAAGCGGCCGAGCCAAGGGTTGTAGTAGCGGGCGTGCATGTAGTCGAGATCGTCGGTGGTCTTGGTGGGGTCGCGCAGATCCCGCTCGTGCCCGGTAAACTTCAGCGCCTCCGTATCCTGCGAGCTTGATGTGATTTCCTCCCCGAACGGGTAGTAGTCGTGCGAGGCGATGATTGCTCGGGAGCTGTTGGTGATCCTCCGCGGCGTCCCGAGGTGGTCGAGGTGGACGTACTTGGTGCCGGTCGAATCCTCCGTCGCCAGTAGCAGCCCGTCCCGGTACACCCAGTCCTTCTGCCAGGTCCAGCCCCCGTTGTACTCCCGGTACTGCCGCAGCGGCTTGTTGTCGAGCCCTCGCAGCACGTAGGTGATCCCGCCGGCCACGCTGTCGTAAGATCCCACCCGCTCCCCGTCCGCCGAGTAGCCAAACAGCGTCGTGCGGCCGTCCCCGACCATCTGCTTCATCTCGTTCGTCGGGTAGTAGGCGTAGCTGTAGGTCGTCCCGCCGCTGCCCCACGAGGTCATGCTGCCGGCGGCGTCGTAGCCCGATCCCGAGATCCGGTTCGTGAGCGCGTCCGCGGCCAGGGTGCGAGGCGTGCCGTTGGTGGTGATCGTGCTCAGGTTGCCGAAGGAGTCGTACGCGTAGGCCTGGGTCTTCAGCACCCCGCCGACGGTCTGCCGCGCCTCCTTGATCCGGCTGATTATGTCGTAGACGAAGGTGTCAGTTGTCGACGTCCCGGTCATCGTGATGATGTTACCCGCCCCGTCGTAGCCGTAGCTGCCGGTGTCCCACGACGAGGTGGCGTTGCCGAGACTGATCCGGGACGGTCGCGCCATGTCGTTTCCGTCCTTGGCGTGGTCGACCCAGACGCTGTTGCCGTAGGTCACCCGGTTGACGGTGGCGTTGGTGTGGTAGCTGATCGACGAGGCGTAGTTGGTGGCGCCTTGCGCCACCTTGGTCAGAAAGCCGTTGGTGTAGGTGTTGGTGACCCTCCGCGGCGCTACCCCGAAAACGCGGGCTTCCCTCTTGAGTGGCCAGCTCCCTCGTTCACTGAAACAGAATTGGCGCATTCAGAGAGATTCCGAGATCGCAGAGGTCAATCAAAGCCTGAAAGAGATTCGTACCATCGACGTTGTGAAAACAGTCATAGAGACTCCGCGCGTTGCTCCTGTATCGTCGGGTGTGCTCGAATGCTCCGATTATCGTACGCGGCGGGAGGACCTTGCAGCTACCGGCGATACTCTCAATCTCGTTTCTCAACAAGGGAAGATCATGGGCCTCCCATTCACCGTCACAGTCCGAGTGCTCCATCAGGAGCGGAGCCGATCCGGCCAGGATGAGCTCGCCAACGCATTCACGAAAGTAATCAAAGTCGCTGTAATGACCAAGAACCCAGCCATCGACTTCGCCGTTCCCAGAGAAGACCGTCAGATACAAACTCACGGATGACCATCCCTCTTGACGATCTGAATACCGTTTTCACTAACATAGGTACTCAGCTCAGAGTCCAGCGTTGTTCCCGACGTGATCGCTAGGATCATGCTCCTTCCCGTCTCGCGGGCAAAGTCACTCGCAATTCTGATTTCTGAGGTTAGCCTCAGGGATGAGCATGCCTTTACTATCACGAGCCGAGTGGAATCCATACCGTCCGGGAGAATGGAGATTCGTAGCGGTTCCTGCACAGGACCTCCGGTTCTTCACTGCGGTCCGATATCTGGTCGACGAACCACGGTGCTTGTCTGGTCTAGAGGTTTAGTGACCTTCGTCTTCGCACCTGTTACGACAACGTGATCGCGGCCCGATTCGGCGGCCGCCTCTTGTTGAATCCTGATCTGCCGGGTTCTTGAAACGCTGCTCGAGTCTTTGATTTCCACAACCGAAGTGTCGGTCTGCGCGTCAGGTATTGAATTGCCTTCAGTACCCGAGACCGTCTCCGTGTTCTTATCAAGGCCCATATCGTCGAGCACCTTGGCTTCATTCTCGCGACCCCGCACGCGAGCATCCTGCGTGTTCTCGTTGAACATTCCTCCAATCGCATTGGAAACGCCCTGGAGTGCCTCGCCTCCGGTCTGGATCACCACCTGGCCGTTCGAAACCGATGGATTGCCAGGTGCCGGGGCATTCCACCATGCCACAGTAGCCGCCGTGAGAGCCGCGCCAGCTGCCCATGCAGCCTTCCCCCCGGCAATAGCGATTGGAAGAGCAATGAACTCGCCCGTCGGATCCACTGCATTGACCGGGTTGTTTCTCACATAGCTGTAGCGATTCCAGCTCTGCGGCGCCACGGGAGTGCCGCCGATCGGATCCGTGCTGAGGAAGCGGCCGATCCACGGGTTGTAGAACCGGGCGTGCATGTAGTCGAGGTCGTCGGTGGTCTTGGTCGGGTCCCGCAGATCCCGCTCGTGCCCGGTAAACTTCAGCGCCTCCGAGTCCTGCGAGCTCGCCGTGATCTCCTCCCCGAACGGGTAGTAGTCGTGCGAGGCGATGACGGCGCGGGAGCTGTTGGTGATCCTCCGCGGCGTCCCCAGGTGGTCGGGGTGAAAGTACTTCGTGCCCGAGCTGTCGATGGTGGCGAGCAGCAGCCCGTCCCGCCAGATCCAGTCCTTCTGCCAGGTCCAGCCGCCGTTGTACTCCCGGTACTGCCGCAGCGGCTTGTTGTCGAGCCCCCGCAGCACGTAGGTGATGCCGCCGGCCACGCTGTCCCAGGTCCCCACCCGCTCCCCGTCCGCCGAGTAGCCAAACAGCGTCGTCCGTCCATCCCCGACCATCTGCTTCATCTCGTTGGTCGGGTAGTAGGCGTAGCTGTAGGTCGTCCCGCCGTCGCCCCACGAGGTCATGCTGCCGGCGGCGTCGTAGCCCGAGCCCGAGATCCGGTTGGTCAGGGCGTCCACGGCCACGGTGCGAGGCGTGCCGTTGGTGGTGATCGTGGTCAGGTTGCCGAAGGTGTCGTACGCGTACGACTGGGTCTTCAGCACGCCGCCGACGGTCTGCCGCGCCTCCTTGATCCGGCTCACCTTGTCGTAGACGAAGGTGTCGGTCGTCGACGTGCCGGTCATGGTGATGATGTTACCCGCCCCGTCGAAGGAGTAGCTCCCGGTGTCCCACGCCGAGGTCGCGTTGCCGAGCGTGATCTGGGACGGCCGCGCCATGTCGTTCGGGTCCTTTGCGTGGTCGACCCAGACGTTGTTGCCGTAGGTCACCCGGTTGACCGTGGCGTTGGTGTGGTAGCTGATCGCCGAGGCGTAGTTGGTGGCGCCCTGCGCGACCTTGGTCAGGAAGCCGTTCGTGTAAGTGTTGGTGACGGTCCGCGCCGATCCCACCCCGGCCTTCTGCGGGTAGGTCACGGTCGCCACGTCGCCGAGCGGCGACCACGTGTAGCCGAGCGTGAACGTCCCCTGATTGACGCCTTCGAGCCCGCCCAGCGTCACCCGCTGCGAGACCCGGCCGTCGGTGCCGCCGTAGGTGGAGGTATCCCGAAACTGGAAGTTGTTGGTGCCGTCGTAGAAGTTGCCGGCCTCGGCGATCGTCAGCTTGCCGTTGGCGAGGTTGCCGCTCGTGTTCGCGGTGCCGTAGGTCAGCGAACGCACGACCTTGCCGGTCCCCGTCTCGGTGACCGAGGTCAGGCGCCCGGCGTCATCGAAGAGCGAGCTCAAGTCATTGGGACCGTCGATCACCCGACCGGCCTGGCCGCGCACGTCGTAGGAGCTGTAGCTCACCGTGCCGTAGCCCCCGGTCCCGCCCTTCTCCGGCACCACCTCCGACAGGAGGAAACCCCGCCCGTCGTAGCTCCAGTCCCGGTCCTGGGTGACGCCGGACGTCGTCGAGGCGTTGCGCAGTCGGCCGAGGGCGTCGTAGGTGTAGATGGTGGTGACGTCGGTCCCGCCCGGGCTCGAGGGCTCCGTTCGCTTCCAGAGGTGCCCCACCCCGTCGTAGAGGTGGGTCGTGGTCACCGAGGTCTCGTTGACCACCGAGCCGGTGCGCGAGGTCCCGACCTTGACCGTGCGCTGCACCCGGCGCTCGCCGGTGTAGGCGATGGTCACGTTGTGAGCCGAGCCGTCCGGCGGAGTGATCGTCAGCGGCCGCCCGAACGGATCGAAGTTCGAGAAGGTGGTGGTCTTCAGGGTCGCGGCCCCCTCCAACTGCCATTCGGTCTGCCACAGCTTCCACCCCATGGCGTTGTAGCCGTGCAGCCGCTGGTTCCAGACCGCGCCAGGGAGCAGGGTGTACTCCCCGGCCAGCCGCCCCAGATCGTCGTAGGTGTACGACGAGCGGGCCAGCACGTTCTGTGAGTCGGTGCAGGTGGGAGTCAGCCCGTTCGGCCTCATCGTCACCTCGACCTCGGCCGGCGCCGACCCCGCGGCGTTGAAGTAGCAGTGCTGGACCCAGGCGCCCCGCGTCACCGTCCCGCCGCCCGGCGCCTGCCCGGTCGGCTTGATCCAGGTCAGCCGGCCGGAGCTGTCGAACACGTACTCGGTCGGCAGCCCCGAGGAGTCGCGGCTGCGCGACGGCAGGCCGGTCGACAGATCGATATCGCGGTCGAGGAGCTTGAAGCTCATCGCAGCGCCGGCTGCTGTCATCGGCGTCGCGGTCGCCATCGACCCGTACTGGTAGGTGAGGTCGGTGCGCGCCTGGGTCGAGGCGGGCAACGCCATGCCGCAGAGCGCGGTCGTGGCGATCGACTGGAGGTCCGCACCATAGGAGCGGCGGCCGGTGAGATCGCCGTAGCCGTTGAAGACGTTGACCGTCAGCACGTCGTTGGCGTTGAAGCCGCCGGGGTGGGTCGTGTCCTTGAGCCGGCGCGAGCGCAGCAGCTTGCCGGTCGCGGCGTCGTAGCAGGTGTCGCTCCTGCCGTAGGTGACCACCCCATCGTCGTCCTCCTCGAATTCCTCGGCGTACGTCGAGGTCCCGATCACCCACGCGCTCGCTGCGGGCCACATCGTGAAGCTGTCGGCCGGAGACTCGACTCCGCCAAACACTGTGTACCAGTCCGACGAGGCGGGGTCCCCCGCATCGGGCGTCCTCGCCTTGTAGGTGCCCTGCCCCGGGTTGAGGTTGGTGAAGCTCTTGTGCCGCACCGCCCCACCGAGGTTGCCGTCGGTCACGGTGGTCCGATGGTGGCCCAGGCCGTCGAAGTCGAACGAGGTGATCTGGCGGTACTTCCCGCCATCGTCGTCGTAGGTGGTGCGGCTCGCCGCCCGGTGGCGGGTCAGATGGCGGTAGTTGAAGTCCCAGCCGGTGACCAGGTGCTCGTTGAAGTGCGAGTTCTCGTACCGCACGTACTCCGACCGCTTCTTGGACCCCGTGACCGGGGTCGCGTTGTAGTTGGCGGCGCCGTCGTAGTACTCCACGGACAGGTACAGCGGCAGCCCGGTCTTAGGGTCGCTGACGCTGGTCCGCCGGGTGTACGGCAGCGCGTAGTCCCACATGATGATCTCGCTGTGGTATTGACCGTCGAGACCACCGTCCGCCGGCAGCGCCCGGAAGTAGTAGACCGTGTCGTCGAGCTCCGGCGAGGTCACCACCGTCCGCCGCTCGGTGTGAAGGTCCGCCGGCCCGTTCGGGATCGCCACCCCCGTCCAGGTGGTGTAGCTCCACGTGCCGAGACCCGAGCCGCTTCGGTCCCAGTAGATCTTCTCCTCGACCCCCACCCAGTCCCTGCAGAACTCGACCGCTTCGGGGCCGACAACCGGCGACGTGTCCGGGTAGATCCACTCCACGCCAGGGGTCCACCACCTCTGCCAGGTCCACTCCACGCTGCCCAGGGTCGGAAGGACCACCTTCTTGATCACGCCCGGCAAGTCGCGCAGGTCCCTGGTGGCGGTGGTGTGGTAGCTCGACAGCACCGGCATCGAGTAGCTCGTCCCGTCGGGCAGGTCGATGCGGGTCAGCAGGGGCACCGAGGTGGTAAGCGATGTCTCCGGATCGCTGTCCTTGAGGCTGCGGTCGATTGTCGTGCTGGCGTAGGTGAAGCTGTAGGTGGCGGTGGCCCCGCCGAAAGCCTCGAGCTCGACGCTCGAGACGTAGCGTACGGGCTCACTGTCCGACATGCGCCCGGTGAAGTGCACATGATGCTGGCGGCCGTGGCGGTCCGTCAGCGTCCACTGGGTCACCGGGCTGCCAACGTAGCCGATGTTGAGGTAGTTGCCGTGGCGGTCCTCGATCCTCGTCAACCGGTAGCGGTTCGGGTACGACGCGTCCTCCTCGAAGGTGTGGATCGTGCCGTCCGGGTGCTCGATCCAGCGGCTCTCGTACGCCGGCGGGCTGCTCTGGAACTTCATCCGGAGATAGCTTCCGTCGCGGCTGTACCAGTACGAGTAACCGCCGTAGGATGACGGCGCGTCGCGGGGGTGGAGCGTCTCGAAGAACACGTGCTCGCTGCCGTCAGGAGACACGTAGGCCCAGTCGGTGTCCCAGGGGCTGTCCGGGTCGACCGGGCTGTACAGCTCGCCCAGGGACAGCCGCCAGCCGATCCCGGCGTTGCTGCGCCGGCTGGGGAACGCCTGACGAAACCACTCGCAGGGATCATTGGGCGGATCGCAGTCAGGAAGGCCCTCCACCCGCACGTCGAAGTCCCAGATCAGCGAGCTGTAGGACAGGATCAGGCCGTAGCTGAAGTCACCGCCCACCGGGTAGCTGCCGCCGATCGGGATGGTCAGGGTGAGGCTGCCTGTGGACAGGTCGATCGAGTCCGGGTTCGAAACCTGGTACACCCGATCGGCCTGGAACGCGGGCTCGGTCGGGAAGCCTTCCATTTGAACCGCGGCGGCGAGCGACGGCATGGCGAGGGCGATGATGATTGAAGCGGCCTGGCGGAGCGGTGTCATGGCGTCACCTCCCGCTCAACCGCCGACCCGCTCGGCGAGATAGGCCATCTCACGAGGATCGATCAGCACGATCGAGTCGCCAGGGCGCACGCCGTGCAGCGGGCCCGAGCCCTCGATCATCGGGGTCATGTTCGCAAACTGAACTTGCAGCGCTCCGTTTGGGGATCCGTCCTCGTCGCTGAGACCACCGTCGCCCACGTGCAGCCGCCACGCGCCGACTCCTGGACGAATCACCAAAATGTCGGCCTCCGCCACACCCGCCAGAATTCGACCGCTCGCGACCTGGCCGACGGTCATCGGGCTGCCGTCGTCCTCGAGCAGCGGGATGCCCTCCATCCCCTCCGGAAACCCCACGCCGACCTCGCCCGTCGCGAGGTCCGCCACTGCCCAGATCGACATCTGCGGCACGGCTTCTGGCAGCTCCAGCGACATCGAACCTGTGCCGTCGACCTCGACCGGTAGCGCAAACTGGCTGATCCGCCGCAGCCATCCGTCCCGCGTCCGCGCCACGCCGAACACCACCGCAGTGCCGCCGCTGGTCAACCCCTCGGCTTGCACCAACGCGTCCCCGAAGCTGACCTCAACCTCCGCCCACGACGCGACGGCTCCGCCAGTCAACATAAACGCAACAGAGAGCGCGATCAGGGGTTTCACCGTCCAAGTACCTCCCGCATTCCTGCAGCATAGCGGACGTTCGTTGCCGGCCCTCATCTTCGTCGTGAGGGCGATCACAGGCAGGCCCCATCCGGACAAGCTCACGAGCCGTACACTCGCCATCGGCAAACGGCCGCGGGCAACCGCGGCCGTCTTTGCTCGCCGGCGCCTGGGCCGGAGAGGCTCACGACATGAGGGCGACGATCAGCGGCCCCCAGGCCGTGAGCAGGATGTTGCCGATCGCGTAGGGCACGGTGTAGCCGAGCACCGGCAGCTTGCTCGAGGCCGCGTCCTGGATGGCGCGCAGCGCAGCGGTGCTGGTGCCGGCGCCCGAGCAGGCGCCGAGCAGGATCACCGGGTTCATCCGAAGCGCGTAGCGGCCGAACAGGACCGCGACCAGGTGCGGCGTGATCGCCACCGCGAGGCCCACGAAGACCAGGCTGATGCCGGTGTGGCGCAGCCCGTCGATGAAGGTCGGTCCGGCGTCCAGTCCGACGACACCGATGAAGGTGGCGAGCCCGACCGTGTCGAAGACCCACAGCGCCGGCTCGGGGATCCGGCCGAAGGTCGGGCGGACCGACCGCAGCCAGCCGAACACCAAGCCTCCGACCAGCGCGCCGCCGCTCGAGGTCAGCGTGAGGCTGAGGCCGCCGACGGTGACCGACAGCAGCCCGAACAGGCCGCCGAGCACGATGCCGATGCCGACGAAGATCATGTCGGTGGCGCTGGTCGGCCGGTCGGCGTAGCCGAGGCCCTCGGCCGCGCGCTCGACGTGCCGCTGCGGGCCGACGATCTGGAGGATGTCGCCGCGGTTGAGGGTGGTGCCATGGGCGAAGGGAATCTCCTGGCCGGCCCGCACGAGCTTGCGCAGCCCCACTCCGCGGCCGTGCAGCACCGCGAGCTCGCCGAGCGTGAGGTCGACCAGGGCCTTGTTGGTGAGCACGACGTCGAGCATGGCGACCGGCAAGTCGAGCAGCTCCTGGTCGTCGACCTCGGGGCCGATGACGTCCTCGGCATCGACGATGACCCCGCGCAGGGCCATCATGGCGATCACGTCCCCGGCCCGGATGATGGTGTCAGGGGCGGCGTCGATCAGCTCACGGCCGCGGCGCAGCCGCTCGACGAACACCCGCTCGCCGCCGAACTCCTCCTCGAGCTGGGCGACCGTCAGCGCGTCGAGCCTGGGGCTCGCCACCCGAAAGGCGCGCAGCGCGAAGCGGCGGTAGCCGGACGCGACGCCGGGCTCGCCCTCGCCGGCGCCGGCCGACTCGGACTCGAGCGCTCGGGCCTCGGCGGCCAGATCGGTCCGCAGCAGGCGCGGAGCGATGTTGGAGAGGAACCAGACGACGAAGATGGTGCCGACCAGGTAGGTCACCGCATAGGCCATCGGGATGTTGTTGAGCTCGCGCTCCTTCTGCTCGGGCGGGATGTCGAGGCGGTTGATCGCGTCGCCGGCCGTGCCGATCACCGTCGACTCGGTGAACGCGCCGGCGAGCAGGCCGGCCGCGGTGCCGCGGTCGTAGTCGAGAAGCTTGGCCGCGGTGAACGCCACCGCGAGCGAGGTCACGCACAAGACGACCGTCAGGGCGACCTGGGTCAGGGCGTTCTTCTTGAGGCCGCGGAAGAACTGCGGCCCCACCTTGTAGCCGGTCGCAAACAGGAAGAGATCGAAGAAGACGGTCTTCACCGCGCCCGGGACGTTGATGTCGAGCTGGCCGATGAGCACGCCGGCGAGCAAGGTCCCCACCACGGTGCCGAGCGAGAAGTTGCCGATCTTGAACCGGCCGATGAAGAACCCCACGGCGAGGGTCAGGAACACCGCAAGCTCGGGATGGCTCCTGAGGGCGACGACGAAGAAGCTCATGCGCTCTCCTCCCCTGCGCCAGCCGGCGCTGCTCCAGGGGTCAGAATAGCCCAGCGCTGATCCGGCGTTACGGGCCGCGGTCCATCGAAGCTCCTCGCAAAATTCCGGAGTGCCGCGGCGGCGGACACGCTCTAACATGATGGGTTGGCAGCCCAGCGGAGGACAGCACCATGGACATCGTGAAGAAACGGGGAGCAGCCACCAAGGGGCGCGCGGCCAACGTTGTCGCCGGCGCGGACTTCGTCGAGGTCAAGGCCACGATCCCGCCGGGACAGGTCGCGGCGGCGCTCGCGCGCTACGGGCTCGATCCCGGCAAGGAGACCGACCGCTACATCTACTTCTTCGACACGCCGGACCTCACCCTGCTCGAAGCGGGGGTCATCGCCCGCGCCCGGCGCATTGTCGGCGGCACCCACGACAGCACGGTCAAGTTCCGGCCGGTGGTTCCGGACCAGGTGGCGAAGCGCTGGCAGAAGTACAAGGGCTTCAAGATCGAGGCCGACGCCAGCGACCGGGGAGTCGTCACCTCGGCCTCGCTGACCATGCCGGTCGACAAGGGCGTGATCAAGAAGGCGGCGTCGGGAGCGCAGCGCATCGGCGTCCTTTTCACCGAGGAGCAGATCAACTTCCTGCTCAGCATGGCGAAGCGGAATCTCCCCTACTCCGACCTGATCGTTCTCGGTCCCATCGAGGCCTTCAGGTGGAAGCTCGCGGAGCCTGCCCTGCCCTGGCCGATGACGGTCGAGCTGTGGCGGCGGCCGGACGGCGAAGAGATCATGGAGATCTCGGTCAAGGCACCGGCCGTGCAGGCTGCGGTGATCTACTTCGGCTTCATGGCCTTCCTGGCCGAGGTCGGGGCGGAGCGCGACGAGAACCAGCAGGCCAAGACCCGCTGGGCGCTCGACTTCTTCGCGGCCAAGGCGAAGCGCCCGGCCGAGTCCGGCGCGCGCGCGAAGGCCGGGAAGGCCCGCGCGAAGGTCAGGAGAAGCGGTCGGCCAGCAGGCCGTGCCGCAGGCCGCGGTCGCTGACCGAGAGCGCATCGCGGTCGAGCTTGACCATCACCGTGCGCACCACGCACGCGCCGGCCAGGATGACGTCGGCGCGCTTGGGCTGCAGGCCGACGATCCGGCGGCGGGCCTCGACATCGCGCGTGCGGTAAAGCTCGATCTGGCGCTCGACCTCGCCGCGGGAGAGCTCCGAGCCCTGCACCACTGCGGGATCGTAGGTGGCGAGGCCGTGCATCACCGCGGTCATGTTGGTGATGGCGCCGCCCATGCCGACCAGGGACTCCGGCCTCGGCCGGCCGTCGAGGCACGTGAACTCGCCGGCGATCGCCGTCAGCGCCATCTCGAGCTGGGACGCGGTGAGCACGCCACCGAGGCCGTGCTGCTCGGTCAGGCGGACCGCGCCGACGTTGACGCTGAACTGTTCGTCGACCGCGTCGCCATGGCCGAAGGTGAACTGGGTGCTGCCGCCGCCGGTGTCGAAGATGGCGAGACGCCCCGCGGCGAGGCCGAGCCCGGTCTTCACGGCCAGGTAGGCCAGCCGGCCCTCCTCCGGGCCGGAGATGACCTCGACGGCGACGCCGCAGCGCTCCCGCACCCAGGCGATGAAGTCGTCGCTGTTGGACGCAGTGCGCATGCCCATGGTGCCGACCGCGATCAGTTGCGACGCGCCGTGCCGCGCCGCCTCGGCGGCCATGCCGGCGATCGCCTCCACGGTCCGCTCGACCGCTGCCGGGGCGATCGCGCCGGTCTCCCGTATGCCCTCGCCGAGCCTGGTCACCTCGCCGCGGTCGACGATCGTCCGCCACGTGCCGTCGGCCCGCCGCTCCGAGATGTTGAACTTGATCGAGTTGGTGCCGCAATCGATCACCGCGTAGACCGGCATGGCGCCCCTCACCCCTTCATGCCGACGGCGGCCTTGAGACCGCGCGGGTAGCTGATGTTAGGCCGCCCCGCCAGGCCCATCTCGCGCACGGCCGCGACCACGCGGACGGCGTCCTCGGACTCGATCGCCACCGTGCGCACCGGCACGCCGTCGGCCACCACCTCGGTCATCTCCGACATGCAGCCGTTGATCGTGTAGCGCAGCCGCCGCTTGTGGACCTCCACGGCCCGCACGCCGCGCCCCGGCCGCGCAAGCTCGGCGATCAGCTCGTCGAGGGCGAAGGCCTCGCGGCCGGCCGGGGCGGACACCCCGAGCGCGGCGCAGACCGCCGCCACCTCGGCCTGCCCCAGCGGGAAGCTCGCCTTCAGCACCGGCCGCCACTGCTCGAGGCCGACCTGGTCGGTCTGCTCGAGGGTCTTGATGTCCATCAGCTCGGCGCGGATCTTGACGTTGGCGTGGGTCACCGGCGACAGCAGGTAGAGCTCGTCGCTCTCCTGCACCTTCTCGACGGCGAGCGCCGCGAAGCCGGCGTCGGCGGCCCCGAAGTCACTCCCGAAGGTCCGCCACTCCCAGCGTGGAACGATCGCAGCCATCTCAGCCTCCGCTGTCTTCGTTGAACGTCCCGTGGGAACGAGAGCTTCCACCCACCCGCGGCGCCCTCACGGCCCCGACGCCGGCATGCCGGCAAGCACCTCCTGGATGATGCCATCCAGGGAGAGCTTCCGGTTCAGCTCTCCGATCATGGCCTCGCCGCCGCCGGCCCGGACGAAGTCGCGCACCGAGGCTCGGGCGTTGGCGAAGCGAAGCGGGATGCCCCGCGCTGCGAGCTCCTGGTGCAACCCGCCGAGCATCACGGCAGCCGTCACGTCCATGGTCGGCGAGGTGGAGAGATCGACGACCACCGCCCGCACCGGCGCCGGGGCGGCGCCGAGGTGCCGCCGGACCATGTCGCGGATGTGGTTGGCGTTGAAGTAGAGCAGCGGCGCTTCCACCCGGATGATCAGCAGGCCCGGGACCCGCTCGTTGTCGGGGTGGCGCTCGAGGTCGGAGTAGCGCCGGGTGCCCGGGATCCGGCCGAGCTCGGCCACGTGCGGCCGCGCCAGGTCCCGCAGCAGCATCGCCAGCGACATGACCGCCGCCACGATCACGCCCCTCAGGATGCCGAGCAGCAGGACGCCGACCAGCGCCACCATCGCGATCGCGAACTCGGCGCGCCGCACCCGCCACAGCCGGCGCAGGTCGCGGACCTTGATCAGCCCCGCCACCGCCACCAGCACGATGGCGGCCAGCACGACGTTGGGGAGGTTGCGCAGCAGGCCGGTCAGATAGAGCAGGCAGAGCGCGATCACGGCCGAGGCGAAGACCAGCGCCAGCGGCGTCCTCGCCCCGGCCTTGTCGTTCACCGAGGACTGGGACAGCCCGCCGGCGACCGGGTAGCCCTGGCCGAGCCCGGCGGCGAGGTTCGCCGCGCCGAGCGCGAGCAGCTCCTGGCGCGGGTTGATCTCATAGCCGTTCTTCTGGGCCAGGGCCCGGGCGGCCGAGATGCCCTCGATGTAGGCCAGAAGGAAGCAGGCGAAGGCGAGCGGGACGACGCCGTCGACGTCACGGACCCGCAGCTCGGGCAGCTCGATCACCGGCAGGCCGCTGGGGAGCAGGCCGACCGTCGAGAAGCCGATCTCGGCCAGCGGCAGCACCGAGACCAGCACGATCGACAGCGCCACCACGACCAGGGCGACCGGCCGGCCGGGGAACAGCTTCTCGCCCGCGACGAGCAGCGCGATCGCCGCCAGGCCGAAGGCGAGCACCGCGAGATTGGTCTGGCCGAGCTGGCGCACGATGATGACCACCCGCTCGAAGAAGCCCTCGCCGCCGCCCGGCACGCCGAGCAGCTTGGGCAGCTGGGTGGTGGCGATGGTGATTGCCGCGCCGGCCTTGAAGCCGAGCAGCACGGTCTCGCTGATGAAGTTGACCAGCGAGCTCAGGCTGAGCAGCCAGGCCAGCACGCAGATCGCGGCGAAGACGAGCGCCGTCAGGGCGGCGATGGAGGCCCAGCGGGCGGGATCGCCCCCCGCCATCCCGGCGACCGTGGCGCCGACGAGCATCGAGATCGCCGAGGTCGGCCCGACCGCGAGCTGGCGCGACGAGCCGAAGAGCGCGTACAACAGGCCGCCGAAGAGGCAGCAGTAGACCCCGTGCTGCGGTGGCAGGCCGGCGAGCGACGCGTAGGCCAGCGACACCGGGATGGCGTAGGCGGCGAGCGTCGCGCCCGCCACGGCGTCGCCGGCCAGCCAGCGCGGCTGGTAGGAGCGCAGCCACCGCGCGGGAGGGAGGACCGCACGCCACCAAGCTCCCGGCTCCCGACCCGCAGGCACCACGACGGTGCCGGCAGCCTCGCTGCTGCTCTCGTCCACTGCCTGATTCTCCACGCTTCGATTCTAGACAACGATCGGCAAAACTACTGACCGATCAGCGCTCAAACCATGCTCTACAATCGACAGCCATGAACCAACTCATTCATGCGGTCCGCCGCAACCCGCTGTTCTGGCTCCTCCTCTTCGTTCCAGCCGTGCTGGTCGCTCACTCCCTCAGGCCGGAGGCGTCGACCCTACTGTTCGTGCTCTCGGTCCTCGCCATCGTGCCGCTGGCAGGGCTGCTGAGCCATGCCACCGAGTCGGTGTCGGCGAAGACCGGGGACACGGTCGGTGGGCTGCTCAACGCCACCCTCGGCAACCTGACCGAGCTGATCATCGCGCTCGCCGCCCTGCGCGCCGGGGAGTACATGCTGGTGAAGGCGTCGATCGCCGGCGCGATCGTGACCAACACCCTGTTCATGCTCGGCGCGTCGTTCCTGCTCGGCGGGCTCAAGCACCACGTCCAGGAGTTCAACCGCGCCACCGCCCGCCTCCAGGCGGGGCTGCTCTTCCTGGCCACGGTCGCCCTCCTGGTGCCCTCTGCGACGACCAAGGTCAACTCCCCGGCCGCGGCGGCGTTCGCGCGGGAGTTGAGCCTGGGGCTGGCCGTGCTGCTGATCGTCGCCTACGGGCTGGGCCTGCTCTTCTCGCTCAGGACGCACCGCGAGCTGTTCGCCAGCGCGGAGCACGGCGAGGCCGGCGAGGCGCCGTGGCCGATCCGTCTGGCGCTGGCCACGCTGGCCGGCGTCACGGTGCTGGTGGCGCTGGTGAGCGAGATCTTCGTCGAATCGGTGCAGGAGGCGGCGAAGGCGTTCGGGATGACACCGGCGTTCGTCGGCTTCATCGTCGTAGCCCTGGTGGGTGCCGCGGCGGAAATGGTCGCGGCGTTCTCCGCCGCGCGCAAGAACCGCCTCGACCTGAGCGTCGGCATCGCGATGGGGAGCGCAGCCCAGATCGCGCTCTTCGTGGCCCCGGTCCTGGTCCTGGCCAGCTACGCCATCGGCCCCTCGCCGATGGGCCTCGAGTTCTGGCCGGGCGCGGTGGTGATGGTGCTGATCTCGACGATCACCGCGTCCATGGTGACCAACAGCGGCCGCTCGACCTGGTTCGTCGGCGTGCTGGCGCTGATGGTGTACCTGACCTTCGCGATGACCCTCTACCTGCTGCCCCCGGGGCTGCGTTGAGATGACAGCCGCCTCGCGCTCGACCTCGGTCCCGACTCCGCGGCCGGCGCCGCCCCATCTCGCCGGGCCTTTCCGGCGCGTGCTGGAGCCGATCGATCGCACGTCTGAGGTCTTGTTCGGGCTGATCATGGTCCTCACCTTCACCGGGTCGCTGAGCGTGGCCCAGGCGGGGCGCGACGACGTGAAGGCGATGCTCATCGGAGCGCTCGGCTGCAACCTCGCCTGGGCCATCATCGACGCGGTCTTCTACCTGATGGGCTGCCTCGCCGAGAAGAACCGCGACCTCGCCACGTTGCGCGCCGTGCGCGGCAGCAGCGATCCCGAACAGGCGCGGCGCCAGATCGCCGGCGCGCTGCCGCCGCTGGTCGCGTCCGTCGTCCAGCCGGCAGAGCTGGAGGGGATGCGCGTGCGCCTGATCGAGCTTCCCGAGCCGCCCGACCACCCGCGGTTGGACGGCGACGACTGGCGGGGCGCCGTGGGCGTCTTCCTGCTGGTCTTCCTCGTCACGTTCCCGGTCACAATCCCATTCATCGTCATGTCCCACGCCGTGTCCGCCCTGCGCGTCTCCAATGCCGTCGCCATCGCGATGCTGTTCGTGATGGGCTATGCCTCCGGGCGCCGGAACGGGCGCCGGAGACCCTGGCTGATGGGCGTCGCGATGGTCCTCCTCGGCGCCGTGCTGGTGGCTCTCACCATCCTGCTTGGGGGATGAGCGATGCGGCTCCTCGTGGCGCTGATGACGCTCGCTGCCCTCGCCCCGGTCGGCGCGCTCGCCCAGGACACCGAGAACGCACCCGGCGGCTCAATCTCGACCGAGAGGGCGGCCGGTGCCGCGCCCGAGGCCGTCGGGAGCGCGTGGTCCTCCTCGATCAACGTCTACGCCTACCTCGTGCCGGACGGCGACGACTTCCTGCAGCCCACCGTCAGCGCCGACCGTGGCCGGCTCCACCTCGAGGCGCGCTACAACTACGAGGGCTTCAACACCGGCTCGCTGTGGGTCGGCTACAACCTCGGTCTCGACGGCGCCGTCACGCTCACGTTCACGCCGATGGTCGCCGCCGTCATCGGCGACACCGACGGCGTGGCTCCCGGGTACAACCTCGAGATCAGCTGGCGGCGGATCACGTTCTTCAGCCAGAGTGAGTACCTCATCGACACCAACGACTCGGACAACAGCTTCCTCTACACCTGGACCGAGCTCAGCCTCTGGCCGTGGGATTGGCTCGGCGCGGGCCTGGTGGTCCAGCGGACCAGGACCGCCGACCTCGGCTTCGAAGCCGAGCCTGGCCTCCTGCTCGGTCTTGCCTGGAAGCAGCTCAGCATCATCACCTACGTCTTCGGCCTGGACGAGAGCGATCAGACCGTGATGGTGGGCGCTGGCCTCGGCTTCTGAGCTCCTGCCCCAACACCGGCCCATTCCCGCCGATGTTCGGACCAACCCGAAAAACCACCCATTGACACGGCTTCGGGAAGGCCTATCTTCGAATCATCACCGATGGGCTTCCTGCGCCGAGGAACGAGCGGGTTCAGGTTGACCACGTCGGTGCTCAAGTGCAGGGGGTGACACCATGAGACGCTTCACGCTCGCTGCGATCGTGCTCGTCTGCGCCGGGCTCACCCTGGCGGCGGCTGCCTTCGCCCAGCAGGCGGCGCAACCGGCGCCGACCGGGGCGGCGACGGCCCAACCCACGCAGTACGTGTTCCCGGCCAAGGGGCAGACGCCGGAGCAGCAGCAGCAGGACGAGGCCGCGTGCTCGAGCTGGGCGACCCAGCAGACCGGCTTCGACCCGGCCAAGCCGCCCGCGCCGCCCCCGCAGGCCACGCCGCCACCGGCGAAGAAGGGCGCCGGCCTGCGCGGCGCGGCGCGCGGGGCGGCCGCCGGCTACATCGTCGGCGACCTCGCCAACGACGAGGGCGGCGAGGGCGCGGCGATCGGCGCCGTGGTCGGCGGCGCCCGCGCGGCGAGCAAGCAGAAGCAGGCCCAGGGGGCCGCACAGCAGCAGCAGGCGGCCCAGCAGCAGCAGCACCAGCAGCAGGTGCAGCAGCTCCAGGGCGAGTTCCTGAAGGCCCGGGCCGCGTGCCTCGAGGCCAAGGGTTACACGGTCAAGTGACGGGAGGGATGCCATGTCCACGCGATCATGCCTCGCCGCCTCGGTCCTGCTCCTCGCACCGCTCACCGCAGCGGCGCAGACGCTCGACTGGCCGGCCACCGTCGTGTGCTCTCTCTTCGATCCGACCATCTGCACACCGGAGGGCTGTCACCAAGCGGCGCTCGACACCCTCGATTCTCCCCGCTTGATTCGACTCGACCTCGGGGAAGGCGTCATGCACGCCGTGACGCCGGAGCACGCCGGCCGCCAATCGCACTTCAAGGTCATCGATGCCGACGAGACGAGGATCGTCATGCAGGGCTTCGAGAACGGCCGCGCCTTCTCCGGCGTGCTCGACGAGCCGGGCACGCTGGCGCTCAGTGCCGCGGTGGAGAAGACGACCTTTTCGGTGTTCGGCCGCTGCACCGACCTGAAGCTGATCGTTGAAGCCGGAAGGTGAACCGCCCTGAACCCGCAACCGGGAGATTCCGAGCTCAAGGTGCACTCCGATCGCCTGACGCAACCTGGAGGTCGAGCATGGTAGCCTGCTGGAGACTCTGGCTGAGACGTGGCGGAACCGCTGTCCTCGCGCTAACGGCACTCGCCGCCGTCACCGGCTGCGGATCTCGGGAGGAGGCGGCCCAGCCGGACGCGATCACCGCTGAGCAGACGACAATGGCGCCGACCGAGGCGCCGACGCCGCTGCCCGCCGGGATGGCTCCCCTCCTCGAGACCTTCACGGGCGACCTCGACGGCATGGTCGAGCGCCGGATCATCCGGGTCCTGACCGTCCAGAACCCGATCCTCTACTTCGTCGACCAGGGCCGCGAGCTCGGCATCACCTACGAGGCCATCAAGGCCTTCGAAAAGCAGCTCAACACGAGGCTCGGCAACAAGGTGGTCACCGTCCACGTGATCGCGATCCCGGTCGCGCGCGACGAGCTCATCCCACGCCTGATCGCGGGACAGGGCGACATCGCCGCCGCCCAGCTCGCGATCACGCCCGAGCGCCAGCAGCAGGTGGACTTCGCAAAGCCCTTTGTGACCGGCGTGCGGGAGGTCCTGGTCACCGGCCCCGCGTCGCCACCGGTTGAGAACCTCGAGGACCTGTCGGGCAAGCAGGTCTACGTCCGCCCCTCGAGCAGCTACGCCGAGCACCTGAGGAAGCTCAACGCCCACTTCGAGGCCGCCGGCAAGCCGCCGGTGACGGTGCTGCCGGCCGAGGAGGTGCTGGAGGACGGCGACATCCTGGAAATGGTCAACGCGGGCCTCGTCCCGGCGACGGTGGTGGACGAGTACACGGCCGATCTCTACACCCAGGTCTTCCCCGGCCTGCAGAAGCGCTCCGACATCGCGAGCCAGCCGGTCGCGTTCGCGTGGGCGATCCGCAAGGGAAGCCCCCAGCTCGCCGCCGAGATCAACGCCTTCGTCGCGACGCACCAGCAGGGCACCCTCGCCGGCAACGTGGTCCTCAACAAGTACCTGAAGACCACCAAGTGGGTGAAGGATGCGCAGAGCGACGAGGACCGCCAGCGCTTCCTGTCGATGGTCGAGCTGTTCAAGAAGTACGGTGATCAGTACGGGCTCGACTACCTGCTGATGGCCGCCCAGGCCTACCAGGAGTCGGGCCTCGACCAGTCGAAGCGCAGCCCTGTGGGCGCGATCGGCGTGATGCAGGTCATGCCCTCCACCGCCAGCGACAAGGCGGTCGGGATCCCCGACATCGAGAAGCTCGAGAGCAACATCCACGCCGGGATCAAGTACAACCGGTGGATGATCGACAACTTCTACAACGAGCCCGGCGTCACCCCGCTCAACCGCGGGCTGTTCGCCTTCGCCTCGTACAACGCGGGGCCCGCCCGCGTCGCGGGCCTGCGCAAGCAGGCGGCGGCGGAGGGCCTCGATCCCAACCGGTGGTTCAACAACGTGGAGCTGATCGCAGCCAAGCGCATCGGCCGCGAGACGGTCACCTACGTCGCCAACATCTACAAGTACTACCTCGCCTACCAGCTGATGGCGCAGCAGCGCGAGGCCCGCGAGCAGGCGAAGGGCCAGGTCGGCGCATCACCGTCGCCCTCTGCCGGCGGTTGATCAGGTGGTGCGGCGGCAAGGGGGAGGCCCGGGTCGAACCGGGGTGCGGATCGCGGTCGGGCGCGGGCTGGCGTTGCTCGCCGCGCTCGGCGCACTGGCGGCCGCCGCCACGCCGGCCCACGCCGATCCACCCGAGCTGACGGCGTTCGCCGGCGTGCGGACCGGGTACGAGTTCGAGGATGGCGCCACCGGGGCCAACCTGCCGTCCGACGAGGCTCTCTCGCTCGGCCTGATCCTCGGCTTCCCGCTCGACAACGACCGCACCCTCGAGGTGGCCTGGACCCATGAGGAGATCGAGGTCCCGACCGCTCACGACGGCGGCACGGCGGTCGGGCTCCGCTTCGACACCCTGGCCGTCGGAGGGACCTACGAGTGGGGGCAGCACGCGGTCCGGCCCTTCGTGTCGGCGACGGCCGGGCTGACGCTGCTCAGCCCGGACGACAGCGACTACGACCTCGACCTGCTCGCCGCCGCCACCCTGGGCGCCGGCGTCAAGGTGCCGATCTCGAAGCGGGTGGGACTGCGTTTCGAGGGACGGGGCGTGGCGATGCTCACGCTCGACGGCACCGCCGGGGTCTGCGGCCCGGGCGGCTGCGCGCTGGCCTTCGCGGGCTCCGGCATCGGCCAGCTCGAGCTGCTGGCCGGGATCTGGTTCTCCTTGTGATCCAGCCCCTCAGCAAAGCGGAGCCAGAACGCCGCGCTTGAGGCTCAGGCGGCGCGAGCTGTGTGCCCGGCTGCACCGCCCGGGGAGGCGTCTGGTAGGCGTCGCCCCTACTCGAGTGGAAGCGACTCGAGCCAGCCGGACTCGAGCAGGTACCGGTACAGGTGGTCGAGGGGCGGCGGGAAGCGCAGGCTCTCCGCCGTGACCAGGCCTACCGTCGGGAACTCGACCGCGGGCGACCCGGGAGGCAGGGCGGCGAGCGACGCTCTCATCGCTTCGACCGGCATCGGGTAGACATAGACTCGGACGTTTTCCGCAAGAAGCCGCCCGAGGGACTCGAGAAGACCACCCATCAGCTCCCCGTAGTTCGCCGCCTGCATCAGGGGGACGAGCGTCGACACGCCCGCGATGAACCTCAGCGGCTGCGTGGTGTACCTCCGGAGATAGCCGGAAAGCTGATAGTTGCGGGAGTAACGAGTCAGGAGAACTGGCCGCCCGAGGCCGGACAACGCCTCCAGCCGCTCCATGATCGGGGGGGCGGCGGGTTCCACCGTCCCGCCGAGTGGGTCCGTGCTCATCTCGAACAGGCCCAACGGCTCACGACCGGCGGACCCGACCTCGCCGCCGAGACGGCGGAGCGCTGCCTCCAGGATCCGCTGGTGTATCGGTTCGGGGTGGCGGAAGATCCCCCGCTCGACGACGATCGGACGCTTGCGCAAGCTCTCCGACGGTTGGGTCAGCTGGAGGTCCGCAGTGAGGTGCACCGCATTGCCGTAGCCGCCTCGCACCAGGGCCACACCGATCGTCCGAGGTTCAGCGTTCCCGAAGTCGACGCCCGAAAGCTCCATGACGTCGATCTCGATCCGCTCGAGCGACAGCTCGGAGACGAGGGCAGACAGGATGGCCTCGACCGAATGACTGGCAAAGAACGCGGTGTGAACGAGGTTGACGCCCAGGACGCCAATCGCCTGTTGCTGGTGCAGGTTGCTGGCGTCCATCATGTTGACGTGAACCAGGATGTTGCTTGGCTGGCCGCGAGGTGTGGACTGGAAGCGAACCCCCAGCCACCCGTGGCATTCGTTTGTCCCAGCGAAATTGCGGGCGGCGACTGTGTCGGCGAAGACAAAGAACCGCGTGTCGGCTCCGCATCTCGAATCGAGCCGCTCGAGCAGCAACGCGTACTCGTGATCGAGCATGGAGATCAGCCGATCGCGCGACACGTACCGCGAGCCCTTCCCGTAGATGGCGTCGCTGAAGGTCATGTCGTAGGCCGAAATCGTCTTCGCAACGGTCCCTGACGCTCCGCCGACCTGAAGGAACCAGCGGGCCACTTCCTGCCCTGCTCCGATCTCCGCGAAGGTGCCGAAGATCTTCGGGTCGAGGTTGATCTGGAGGGCCTTGTGATGGGTATCGACCTTGGGGGTCTCGCTCACGATGGTCTCCGAAACTCCGCCCTTTCCTGCATCGCGCCACACCCGGCGCCCGCTTGTGCTCTGCTCTCTGAACTCCGCCCCATGTTACCGCAGAGGGGGTCTCCCCGTTGTCTGCAGCTCGGAGCATGGGACAGCTCCATGGCGCGAGAGTGCTCCAGCGCGCCGGCGCCGAACCGGGAGAGTGGTACGAGTGGCACCGTAGTTTTCCCGATAGTGACCGCCGGGGCCGGCGGCTAGCCTGATCGACGAACGATCCCCTGCGACCACGCCCGGATCGTCGCCGAGGACGCAGCGGTGGCAACCTGACGGCGTCGATCGGGCGACATCGTTCGACCGCCGGGAATGAGAGCGAGGTGAACCATGAGCGAGCTTCCGGCCGACCAACTCCGCCCGGATGTCACGCGCCGAACCATCGAGCTGGCGGTCAGGCTGGTCCTGATCGGCCTGCTGGCGTACTGGTGCTTCCGGATCTTCCGCCCCTTCCTGATGCCGCTCGTCTGGGGGACCGTCCTCGCGGTCGCGCTCGCGCCGCTCTACCTGCGGCTAGAGGGCCTGCTGCGGGGCAGGCGCAAGCTCGCGGCGACGCTGCTGGTCGTGGTCTGCCTCGGGCTCCTCGTGGTCCCGACGGTCGCCCTCTCCGACTCGGTGCTCGACGGCGCCCGCTTCATCACGACGAAGCTCGAGCAGGGAGGAGAGGGCGAGCTGAGGATCCCGCCGGCGCCCGCGAGCGTCGCCGACTGGCCGCTTATCGGGGAGAAGGTCTACGAGACCTGGAACGCAGCCGCCACCAGCCTCGCGACGGTGCTCAAGCCGTTCCGCTCGCAGCTGCTGGCCTTCGGCGGCTGGCTCGTTGGGCTCGCCAAGCAGGGGGCTCTCGCCGTCATCATGACCGCGGTGTCGCTGGTGATCGCCGCGGTGCTGCTGGTTCGACGCGAGTCTGCGGTCAAGGCCGCACTCAACGTCGGGGAGAGGCTCGGCGGCGAGCACGGCACCGAATCGGTGCGGCTCGCCGGCCGCGCGATCGGCACCGTCGCCAAGGGCGTGGTCGGCGTGGCGGCGATCCAGGCCGCGCTCGCCGCCATCGGCCTGGTCGCGGCGGGCGTGCCCGGCGCCGGGCTGTGGGCGCTGCTGGTGCTGGTGCTCGCTGTCGCTCAGCTGCCGCCGATCCTGGTGCTGGGCCCGGCGATCCTGTACCTGGTCGCGATGCAGGCCGGCACCACCGTCATCGTCCTGTTCACCATCTGGAGCCTGATCGTCTCGTTCTGCGACGCGGCCTTGAAGCCGCTGCTGCTGGGGCGCGGCATCGAACTGCCGGTCGGGGTGATCCTGATCGGCGCGATCGGTGGCCTCATCCTGCACGGCCTGATCGGCCTGTTCGTTGGCGCGGTCGTGTTCTCGATCGGCTACCGCCTGTGGGGCGCCTGGATGGCCCAACCCGCCCCCCGCGTGGCCGACGCTGCGCCAACGAAGCAAGGCTAGGGAGCTGGTACCGCAAAGGCCTATTCGGCGTCCGTGGTTGACCGAGTTGCTCTCGGACGGCCATTGCGGTCCGAACTCGTCAGGATGCGCGTCGCGCATCCCGAGGAGCGTGTGGGCAGAGGCCAACAGCAGTGACCACGTCACGAACTCGCCCAGGGGCCTATGCCCCGCACGCTCCTACGGCGGGCCCGCCACCGGCTCCCAGCTCGGGTCCGGGTTGAAGCGCTCCACCGCCCGGAACTCGTCGATGGTCTTCTCGCCGAGGTCCTTCTCGTAGACCACGCCGTCGTGGCTGACGATGAAGGTCTTCACCCCGGTCACCCGGTACTGGGCCGGCGCGGCGACCAGCGCGAAACCGCCGATCATCGCGCCGCCGACCACGAAGTCCATCTCGCCCATCGGCGCGTCCGGGCCCTGGCCCTTCAGGATCTTGAAGTAGTAGCCGTGGTAGGGCTCGAGTCGGTCGCTGTAGCCCTCGGCGATCGCCCGCGCGGCCCCCTCGCCCACCGGCCCCTGCCACGATCCGTCGCTGCCCTGCCACGCCAGCCCGTCCTGGGCGCCCGGGGTGCTGATGATGCGCTGGGCGTACTGGTTGACCAGCGAGCCCTCGCGCTTGGTGTAGGCGTACTCGTGCTGCGCCTCGACGTAGCCGAGACACACCTCGATGGCGTCGATCTCGTTGCTGCCGATGCGGCGGAAGAGGAGCTCCTCACGGCCCGCCGCGGTGTCGAAGCGCCACTTTCCGCCCGTCTTGACGATCGGGATCGGCAGCGGCCACTCCTCATCGCCGACCGAGACGACGGCCAGCTTCTTGTTGCCCGGATCGCGGGTGACCGCCATTTTCGTGCGGGCCTGCGCGGCGAAGCTCGCGGCCGTGTTGCGGTCACTGACCGCGTCGTCGGTGACCACGAGATCGACGCCGTCCGGCCCGAAGATCCCGGTCAAGGCCGGTACGTCGAAGCTCTCGGCGGCGGCGATCAGCGCCTCGGCCGCCGCCTCGGGCGTCTTGAACATCGTCTGCTGGTTTGGCGCAGCCGGCGCGTCGGCCGCGACAGCGGCTCCCGGCACCGCCAGCGCGAAGATCAGGCTGATGACGAGCCCCGCACTGCGCGCGCAGAGCTGTGAATGGCCATGACGGTCGAGACTGATGATCATCGCGTCACCTCCGCCCGCCGCCGCCCCGCATGCCGCCGCCCCCGCCTCTCATGCCGCCTCCCATGCTCGAGGCGCCGCGCGAGCTGCTCATCCGGGCGCTCGAGCCGCTGTAGCCCCGCGAGCCGCCGCTGAGGCTGGACCGCGACCCGGTGCTCTTGGGGACGCTGCGATTGCCGACCCGGTCGCCGCCGCTGCTCCGCGTCGACGCGCCGGAGTAGGAGCTGCGGCTCGCCGAGCCGCCGAACTGGTGGGCGGCCAGACCGGAGGTGTCCGCGCGGCCGCCGGTCCCGCCGGCGCGGTTGCTGACGCCGGCGCCTCCGGCCCGGTTGGCGGCGCCGGCCGTCTGCCGGCCGCCCTGTTGGCGGGCGCTCGCCTGACGGTTCGCGAGCGAGTCGCCGCGAGCCGAGCCGCCGTACTTGTTCGCGGTCGCCCGGTCCGAGTACGGCGTGCCGCCGCGGTGCTGCGCGTTGTGCTCCCACTTCCCGCTGCCGGCGCCGCCCCGATCGCCCCGGTTGATTTCGTTTCGGTTGAAGTTGTTGTCGACGTTGATATCGATGTCGTTGCCGCCCCAGCCGCAGCCGCAGCACGAGCCGCCCCACGCCGCGCCCCACATGAACCCGAAGCTGAACGAAACGAACGCTGCGCCCGGCGGGTAGTAGGGGTAGTAGATCGGCGGGTAGGGGTAGTAGGGCGCCCCATAGACGACGGTCGGGTTGTAGGACGGCACGTAGATGACCTCGGGATCGGCGGACTCCACGACGATGACCGTCTTCTCCTCGACGACCCTGGTCTCGACGATCTGCTGCTCGTTGGACTCGAGGGCGCCCTTGTCCTGGGCCTTCTTGCGCATCCGCTGGACGGCGTCCATGACGTCGTCCTGCTGCGCGAGGAAGGCGTTGCCGAGGTCGGTGGTCCACTGGATGTCGTCCACCAGTCGCTTGACCACATCCGGGACCGCCGCCATCGACTGGATGCTCGGATCCCACGGCTGCTTGGCCACCGCCTCGGCCAGCGCGTCGCCCGTGACGTCCGGGTTCTTCGCCATCCACTGCTGGAGCTGGACGAGCTCGAGCGGGTACGTCGAGGCGACCAGCGTCTGGGCGAGCAGCGGGTCGGGGTAGAGGGCGATCGGTGCGACCAGCGAGTCGAGCTGCTCCGGCGGCAGCTTGGCTGCGGTTTCCTCTGCAGCGGCCTCCGCGGTGGGCGCTCCCGCCGGCTGCCCGCCCCGGGTCAGCACCGGCAGCGGCGGTTCCTCCTCCTGGGAGAACGCCGCGCCTGCGGCGAGCGCCAGCAGGACGCCACAGACGATCGCTGTGGGACGGAGCTGGACCGGGTTCCCTGCTCTCAACCGCGAACATCGAAGCTGCATGATCATGCGCTCCCTTTCATGCCGGCGTGACCGGGGTCGATCCTGCCTGCGGCCGCGAAGGGCTGCCGAGTATTGTATCCTGCGCGCATTCTGCGCCCGTTCCCGTTCCCGACGAGGACGATCGACCCGCGACCGCGTCACGCGGTGGCGGCTGCGGAGAGGAAACCACGCTCGGCATCGCATTACTCCCCCACGGCAGCCGGCAGCAGCCGCCGGTCGGCGTCGAGCGGTGTGCCGAGGCCCACGAGAATCAGCTCGGTGTCGTCGGCGGCCAGCGGGCCGCTGCGGTCGCCGCTCATGGCTGCAGGTCGTCCTCGGCGGCCAGCATTTCGGTCCTCGCTCCGGCGCGGATCAGCAGCGCCAGCGCCACCCGCTGAGCGTCACTCATCCCGGCCCGACGCGCCACCACCCGTCGCGCCTCGTCCGGCACGTCGGTGATGAGCCCGTCCGCGCCGCGGCTCATCGCGCTGAGCATCCACGCCGGGTCGTTGACGGTCCACACGTAGACCTGCTGGCCGGCGCGATGGGCGCGACGCACGAAACGCGGAGTGGCCATCCTCGCCTCGACCGCCAGGAAGTCGGCGCCGAGCTTCCTGACATCCCCCACCGCCTTGGCGACAAGCACCCCAACGCGCCAATTGGGCCGCAGATGCTTGAGCTTCCACGCCACGGTGTGGTCCATCGACATGTAGAGGCACTGCTTCTCCATGCCGGACGCCTCGACGATCGAGACCACCCTCTCCTCGAGGCGCTGGTTGTGGCCATAGGACTTGAGCTCGATGAGCACGCCCGTGCGGCCCTTGCAGACCGCGAGCGCCTCGGCGAGAGTCGGCACCCGCTCGCCGGCGAACCGAGGGCCGGCGCGGCTGCCGACGTCGACCGAGCGCAGCGTTGCCGCCGGGGCGCTCCAGATCTGCATGGAGACGCCGGCCACGTTCATGAGATCGCTGTCGTGCACGACCAGCACCTCGCCGTCCGCCGACTCCTGGACGTCGAGCTCGACGAGGTCCGCCCCCTGCTCGACCGCCAGTCGAAACGCGGCCAGCGTGTTCTGGGGCGCCGCCGCCGAGGCGCCGCGATGCGCGATCACCAGCACCGGGCGGTCGCGCCGCGACGCCGCCAGGTTGAGGAGGGCGATGTTGACCACGACAGCCGCGGCGAGGACCGCCGCGCCGATCCTGAACGATCGGGGGATCCAGGCGGGCTCGCCGGGGCGCGCCCAGCTCGGCGCCTCCGGCAGGCTGGGCGAGCGCGGATCGCCGAGGCGCAGGTAGAGCCGGACCAGGAGCAGCGCGAGCAGCGAGACGTTGACGATGCTGACCGCGAGGCCGGCGGCAAACCACAGGACCGCCAGCGCGGCGATGAACACGAGCAGCGCCGCGAGCGAGCCGGAAAGCAGCGGCGCGGCAGCTCGGCCGAGCGCCTCGGGGAGCGATGTGACGGCGGCTGCAAGCGCCACCGCGCCCGCCAACCACATCGCAATCACCCCCAGGATGATCCGACGTTCGCCGACCGACCGCCTCGCGCTCTCGGCGAGCGCCCGCCGCGGGTTGACGTCCTCGAACAGGACCAGCGGCAGCGCGAACACCCAGCGGGCGATCATCCAGCCCAGCACGCTCGCCAGCCCGGCGCCAACCACCGCAGCGAGGGCTGCGGCCGCCCAGAAGGCCGCTGGCCGCTCAGCCAGGTAGTAGTTGATGTCGTGGCGGCCGAGCAGCGCCCAGTAGCCGAGGCCGAGCAGAGCGAGCAGCGGCGCGGCGGCGGCCAGCAGGCGCAGCACGATGTGCAGAGTGAGGCGGAGCACGTCGAGCGCCTGACGCCCGCCGACCACGAGCGCCTCCCTCGCGGTCAGGCGCGACCCCTGGGCTGCGGTGAAGCCGATGCCCATCAGGCAGGCCAGCTCGAGAGCGCTGATGGCGAGGAAGACCGCGCCACCCACGATGAGCGCTGCGACCCCGGCGCGAGTGGTCACGAAGAAGCGGAGAATGTCGGCGTCCGCCACGACCCTGTTGCGGGGGCTGAACATGATCCAGCGCAGCAGCAGCAGGGTCAGTGGACCGAGCACCATGACAGCGAGCGCCTTGTAGGCCAGGTCGGTCAGCAGCAGGCTCCGCCACGAGTGGAGGGCATCGCGAACGGCATCCGCCAGTAGCCCGCGCGTTTGCTTCCACATCGTATCCACCTCAGCTGCACGTCGACGGATCGTGGATCCGCCCGGAATCGTTGCGTTGCCCGTGGCCCGCCTCCCGTCCTGCGACGAAGACGACCCTCCCAGAACCGCCTCGTGCTCGCAGGGCGGCGATCGACTGTGCCCAGTCGCTCCACCAGGGGCCGTGGACCTCCGATCGAGGGTAGCATCGGCCAACTATCGCCGAAGCCCGCAAATTTGCGGATGCCGCCGCCGCCACCGTGAAGTAGCCTCCGCCGTGGCAGCGCAAGCGCCTGTGAAGGGCAAGTTGGAGTAGACTTAGCCGCCACCATGCTGAGTACTCAAGGCGTCGACAACGCTTGCCTGACGCTCCGGGAGGAGGGGTCATGATGCGACACCGATTCACCCCCATCATCGTTTGTGCTGTGCTCGTCTCGCTGGCTGCAGCGGTCGCCTGCAAGAAGGCGCCCGCCCCTCCCCCGCCGCCGGTCCCGGTCAAGGCCGCCGAGGTCCTGGTGCGCGACGTCCCGATCTTCATGGAAGCGATCGGCGAGACCCGCGGCAACACCGAGATCGAGATCCGGGCCCGGGTCGAGGGCTTCGTCGAGAGCGTGGACTTTGCCGAGGGCACGATGGTCAGCAAGGGGCAGCTGCTCTACACCATCGACCCGCGCCCCTTCGAGGCCTCGCTCGCCAGGGCCAACGCCACCCTCGCCCAGGCCGAGGCCGAGCTGCAGCGGGCCCACCAGGACGTGGTGCTGTACGAACCGCTGGTCGCCAAGAACGCGATCTCGCGCCAGCAGTACGACACCGCGGTGGCGGTAGAGCGCGCCCAGGCGTCGGCGGTCGAGGCGGCCCGCGCCGCCGTCGAGAGCGCCAAGCTCGACCTCTCCTACACCCGGGTGCACGCGCCCGACGCCGGCATGGTCGGCAAGACCGAGGTCTACCCGGGCACGCTGGTGGGGCGCGGCCAGAGCACGCTGCTCACCCAGGTCTCGAAGATCGACCCGATCAACATCCGCTTCACGCTCCCCGAGCGCGGCTACCTCATCGCCGCGAGGAGGAACGCGGAGCGAGGGTCTACCGGCAATCCGGATATGCCCATCGAGCTGCTGCTGGCCGACGGATCGGTCCACCCCCACACCGGACGGTTCGTGTTCATCGACCGCTCCGTGGACCCGCGGACCGGCACGATCATGCTCGAGGCCTCCTTCCCGAACCCTGGCGGGGTCGTTCGCCCGGGGCAGTACGGCCGGGTGCGGGCGGCGGTCGACCTCAAGAAGGACGCCATCCTGGTTCCCCAGCGCGCGGTCCTCGAGATGCAGGGCATCGACCGCGTCGCGGTGGTTGGCGCTGACAACACGATCGAGCTCCGCCAGGTGCAGACGGGTCAGAGGATCGGATCGCTATGGGTCGTCGACTCGGGCCTGGCCGCCGGCGAGCGGATCGTGGTCGAGGGCCTCCAGAAGCTGCGGCCCGGCGCCACCGTGACCCCCGAGATGGTGACCATCTCGGAGACCGGCCTTGCCGCAGGCGGCGCCGGGGGGGCGGCTCCCTCCGCAGGGAGCTAGCCATGGCGAACTTCTTCATCCGGCGGCCGATCGTCGCCATCGTCATCGCGATCATCATCGTGCTGCTCGGGCTCAACAGCCTGCGCAACCTGTCCTTCGAGCAGTACCCCTTCCTGGCGCCGCCGATCATCCGCATCACCGCCAACTACCCCGGCGCCTCGGCGGTCGCGGTCGAGCAGTCAGTGGCGACGCCGATCGAGCAGGAGGTCAACGGCGTCGAGGGCATGATCTACATGAAGTCGTCGAACACCAGCGACGGCCGCATGCTGCTCGACGTCAGCTTCGAGGTCGGAACCAACCAGGACATGGCCAACGTGATGACCCAGAACCGGGTGTCCTCGGCCCAGTCCCGCCTGCCCCAGGAGGTGATCGCGCAGGGGGTCACGGTCAAGAAGCAGAGCCCCAGCATCCTGATGCTGATCTCGCTCTACTCGCCGAACGGCAGCTACGACTCGGAGTTCCTGATCAACTACTGCGGCATCAACCTGCGCGATCAGATCCTGCGCGTCCCCGGCATCGCCCAGGTCGACCTCTTCGGCGGCACCGACTACGGCATGCGGATCTGGCTCGAGCCGGACAAGCTGGCCAAGCTCGAGCTGACGCCGTCGGACATCATGTCGGCGATCAAGGAGCAGAACCTGCAGGCCCCGGCCGGCCGGGTCGGGATGCGGCCCTCGCCCGCGGACCAGGAGTTCACCTACACGGTGAGCGCGCCGAGCCGCCTGGTCACCGAGGAGGAGTTCGCGAACATCATCATCCGCGAGACCTCAACCGGCGCCCAGATCAGGATCCGGGACGTCGGCCGGGTCGAGCTCGGGTCCCAGGACTACAACTCCTTCGGACGCCTCAACGGCCAGCCCGCAGGGTCGATGGCCGTCTACCTGCTGCCCGGCGCCGACCAGCTCCAGGCCTCGGAGAGGATCTACGAGACGATGCGGCAGGCGAAGGGCTTCTTCCCCCCCGACACGGACTACCGGATCGTCTACGACACCACCCCCGCGGTCGAGGCCTCGATCGAGTCGATCGTCCACACCTTCATCGAGGCCTTCATCCTGGTCACCCTGGTGGTCTTCGTCTTCCTGCAAAACCCGCGCGCCACCATCATCCCGCTGGTGACCGTGCCGGTGTCGCTGATCGGCACCTTCATCTTCTTCCCGTTGCTGGGCTTCTCGGTCAACACCCTGTCGATGTTCGGCCTCGTGCTCGCGATCGGCATCGTGGTCGACGACGCGATCGTGGTCGTCGAGGCGGTGATGCATCACATCGAGCACGGGATGAGCCCCAGGGACGCGACGGTGCAGGCGATGAAGGAGGTGTCGGCCCCGGTCATCGGCATCGCGCTCATCCTGTCCGCGGTGTTCGTCCCGGTGGCCTTCATCCCCGGTCTCACCGGCCGGATGTACCAGCAGTTCGCGCTCACCATCGCGATCTCGGTGCTGCTGTCGGCGTTCAGCGCGCTCTCGCTCTCCCCCGCTCTCTCCGCCATGGTGCTGAGGCCGGCCAGGCCGATGCGCGGCCCCCTCGGAGCCTTCTTCAACTGGTTCAATCGCGTCTTCCAGCGCACGACCGATGGCTACGTCCACGGCGCCCGGATGCTGGTGCGCCGGTCGTTCCTGACCGTTGTCATCGTTGCCGTCGTCCTGGTGGGAGCGGGCCTGTTCGGCGGCGCCCTGCGCGCCGGCTTCGTCCCCGACGAGGACCAGGGGATCTTCGGCATCAACGTGACGCTGCCGCCGGGCGCCTCGCTCGAGCGGACGAGCGCGGTGCTGGCCCAGGTCGAGAAGATCGGCGGCACGATCGAGGAGGTCGAGTCCTACCAGACGATCGGCGGCTACGGCGCGGTCACCGCCACCTTCCAGCCCAACTTCGGGACGGTCTTCGTCCGGCTCAAGCCGTGGGAGGAGCGGCATGGCGAGCAGGCGCACGTGACCGGCGTGATGGCGCGCCTGCAGGGCCAGTTCGCCCGCATCCCGGAGGCGATCATCTTCCCGTTCAACATCCCGGCCATCACCGGCTTCGGCGCCTCGGCCGGCTTCAACTTCATCCTCCAGGACCGCAGCGGCGGTCTCAGCGTCGAGCATCTCGGCGAGCTCTCCCGGCAATTCCAGGAGGCGGCGAGGAAGCGGCCGGAGATCGGCAACCTCTTCACCTCGTTCGACCCCCGCTACCCGCAGGTGAAGGTCGAGCTCGACCGTGACAAGGCGCGCAAGATGGGGGTGCCGGTCAACCAGGCCTTCCAGACCCTCGCCGCCAGCCTGGGCGGCAGCTACGTCAACGACTTCAACCGCTTCGGGCGGCTGTACCGGGTCTACGTCCAGGCCGACGCCGACTACCGCCGCACGCCCGACGACATCGGCCGGATCTGGGTCCGCAGCGAGTCCACCGGCGTCATGATGCCGCTCGCCACCCTGGTCACGGTCTCGCCCCAGCCGGGGACCGAGATGACCAACCGCTTCAACCTGATGCGCTCGGTGGAGCTCAACGGCGTACCGGCCAGGGGATTCGCCTCGGGCCAGGCGCTGGCCGCCCTCGAAGAGGTGTTTGCCGCGACGATGCCTGCGGAGACGGGCTACGCCTACTCCCAGATGTCCTACCAGGAGAAGGTCGCGCCGCCGGCAACCCCGACGATGATCGCCGCGATCGTCGTCGTCTTCCTGCTCCTGGCCGCGCTCTACGAGAGCTGGCGGCTGCCGTGGGCGGTGCTGCTGGGCTCGCCGCTGGTCGCGCTGGGCGCCTTCTTCGGGGTCTGGCTGCTCGGCTTCGACAACAACGTCTACGTCCAGATCGGCGTCATCATGCTGATCGGACTGGCCGCCAAGAACGCAATCCTGATCGTCGAGTTCGCGAAGGTCAAGCACGAGGAGGGCACGCCGCTCGAGGACGCCGCCCTGGAGTCGGCGCGAGTGCGCTTCCGGCCGATCCTGATGACCGCCTTCGCCTTCATCCTGGGCGTCATTCCGCTGATGAAGGCGACCGGGGCCGGGGCCGGCGCGCAGAACGTGATGGGCACCGCGGTCTTCTTCGGGATGCTGATCGCGACCGCCGTCGGCGTCTTCCTCATCCCGGGCAACTTCGTCTTTGTCGAGGGCCTCGGCAAGCGGAAGCGGGCGGCGGCCGAGCCAGGCGCCGAGGCGGCGCGGATCGAGGGAGGGCACTGAGATGGCACGTCGAGTCCTGATCGCAGCCGTGCTCTGCTCGCTCGCCGCGGCCTGCACCCTGGGCCCCGACTACCAGCGGCCGCCGATCGCCACTCCCGAGGGCTGGCGGCAGGCCGCCGCCGCAGAGGCCTCGATCGCGAACCTGCCCTGGTGGGAGCTGTTCCAGGACGAGCAGCTGCAGAGCCTGATCAGAACCGCGCTCGCCGAGAACCGCGACCTCAAGATCGCGATCGAGCGCATCGAGGAGGCGCGGGCGACCTACGGCTACAGCCGCGCCGACCTCTACCCCAAAATCGACGCGAGTGCGACCGCGGGGAGCCTGCAGTTCAGCGGCGGCAGCCTGACCCACACCCCTGAAGGCGGCGTCGACACCAGCATGGAGCGATACGGCCTGGACGTCGGGCTGTCCTGGGAGCTCGACTTCTTCGGCCGCATCCGGCGCGCCAACGAGGCCGAACTCGCGAACCTTCTCGCCACCGAGGAGGCGCGGCGGGCGGTCGCCATCGCCGTGGTGGCCAACGTGGCGCGGGCCTACGTCGAGCTGCGCGATCTCGACTGGAGGCTCGAGATCACCCGGCGGACCCTGGAGTCGCGGCGCGAGTACCTCGGGCTCGCCCGCGACCGCTTCGAGGGCGGGCTCACGCCCGAGCTGGACTCCCGCCAGGCCGAGGCGGAGATGTACCGCGTCCAGTCCTACGTCTTCCAGCTCGAGGGGCTGGTCGCGCAGAAGGAGAACGAGATCTCGTACCTGCTCGGGCGCAACCCGTCGGCCGTCCCCCGGGGGCGCGCGGTGGGCGCGCAGCCGATTCCCCCGGAGGTGCCGGCCGGCCTGCCGGCGGCGCTGCTCGAGCGGCGCCCGGACGTCCGCCAGGCCGAGGAGCAGCTGATCTCCGCCAACGCCCGGATCGGCGAGGCCAGGGCCATGCTCTACCCCCAGATCGCGCTCACCGGCACCTACGGCTTCGCGAGCACCGACCTGAGCGAGCTGCTCGACGGCTCGAGCGAGAGCTGGAACATCTTCGCCGGCCTCCTGCAGCCGATCTTCCAGGGCGGGAAGAACCGGCGGCGGGTGGAGGTGCGGGAGTCGCAGCAGCGGCAGGCGGTCTACGCGTACGAGCGCACCGTCCTGCAGGCGCTGCGCGAGGTCGAGGACGCGCTGATCGGCCTGCAGAAGGCCGGCGAGCAGCGCGGATCGCAGGCCGAGCGGGTGGTCGCCGAGCGCAAGGTGCTCGAGCTGTCCGAGCTGCGCTACCGCGGCGGCGTCACCGACTACCTCGAGGTCCTCGACGCCCAGCGATCGCTGTTCAACGCCGAGATCGACGAGGTTTCGAGCATCAGCGCGCACGTGGGCTCGCTGATCCAGCTCTACAAGGCGCTCGGCGGCGGCTGGCCGGTCGGAGCCACTGCCGCTGAGCAGGACCAAAACTCGATGTCAGAGAAAGGGAGTTCAGGATGAGTGCTCTGTTTCGACTGCGCGCGATGTTAGTGCTCGCGGCGACCGTCGGCGCCGCGCTTGCCGTGTCCCCTGCGGCGGCGCAGGAGGAGGCGGCCAAGCAGAAGGTCGACGTCAAGGGCGAGTACGTCCGCCTCGGGTACAACGACGAGGGATGGGTGGTGCTCGGGTACGGGACTGCGAACAGCTCGGTGGGCGAGGAGTGGATGCTGCTCGACGTCGGGATCACCCTGGTCAACGGCACCCCGGATCAGAAGTTGGACCGCGATGACCTGACGGTGACCACTCCCGACGGCTCCACGGTCCAGCTCGCGAGCCAGGAGGAGTTCACAAAGGCCTCGCTGCGGGCGCTCGAGGCCAGGGCCAACATGACCCGTGACTCGATCAACTACTTCCCGGCGATCGCCGACAAGGCGTGCCGGATCGGCTTCTTCACCGACGTCTCGCAGCCGGTCCGCGGCCTCGCCTACGACGTGGTCGAGCTGAGCCACGACCGGGCCTGCGTCGGCCGCGCGTACTTCAAGGTCCCCAACGGCATCCAGTACGGGCAGCACTTCCTCAACGTGCGCTTCGCCGGCAGCACCGTCCAGGTGCCGTTCAAGATCATGACCAAGGATGAGCTCAAGGAGAACAAGGCGAAGTGGAAGGAGCTGCAGAAGCAGCTCAAGCAGCAGCAGAAGGACCAGGGCTAGGAGCGTCTGGGCATAGGCCTCCGGGCGCGTTGCTGATTTCGGGTTGTGGGACTGGCCTTAGCCCACACGCTCCTCGGGATGCGCTGCGCGCATCCTGACCAGTATGTGTCGCAGTGGCCGTCCGACGCCGCCTTGGTCAACCACGCGCGTCGAACAGACTAGCGTGGTGCGAACCGCGAGCTACACGACTACTCCAGGCGCAGTGACGAAGACGAGGGGCGGGAGCTACTCCCGCCCCTCGTTCTCGAACAGCACCGAGTAGAAGCGGCGCACGTACTGCTCGGGGACCTTGTCGATCGGGTAGGAGCCGTGCATCAGAACGTGGACCCATCGACCGTCGCGCCTCTCCAGCACCCCGGTCTGAAACACGTTCTCCAGGCACGACTCGTCACCGCGAAACGACCCGCAGTCGTCGAGGAAACAGGAGTACCAGGCCACGTCGCCAGAGGCCGAGAAGACGATGCGCAGGTCGCGGAGCTCGAAGCGGGTGCCGCGGAACTCGGGGTCCTGCCAGCGTTCGGCGTATCTCCTGAAGTCCTCGATCCCCACCACCTGGCTGTCCGAGGTCAGCCAGAAGTGAAAGAGGTCGTCGCCCCACAGGCGAAACATGGCGTCGAAGTCCTTCTCGATCGCCCAGCCGATCGCCTGCTCGATCGCCTCGGTGACGGCCTCACGATCCCCCGCCCGCTCGCCAGCGCTCACCGTGCTCGACGAGAGAAGGGACGCCACCACGAGGGCAGCCGTCGAGACTCTGACCATCATGTTGACCTCGCATCGCGACCCGGACGGCGCTTCGACGAAGAGGTGTGAAGCGGCGGGCCCACACTTGCAGCCTACGCTCGCGCGGCCTCCGGGTTGCGGTGCGAGGACGAAGCTACTTCGCGTACTTGACCGAGCAGCCGTAGGGCGTGGTCTCGGGCGTCGTCACCGGCTTGCCCGCCAGCACCTCGTTGAGGGCGGCCGCGACGTGGTTGGTGACCGCACCCTCCTTCGACCCGCGCGGGTCGTCGTCGATGGCGCCCGCGTAGACGATCTTCCCGCCGGCGTCGATCACGAACATGTGCGGGGTGGTGGCGGCGCCGTAGAGGTGGCCCACCTTGCCGTCCTGGTCCACCAGGATTCGCTGGCTGAGTCCGTGGCTTTCAGCGAACTTGCGGTTGGCTGCGGCGTCCATGTAGTTGGTCGAGTTGATGGTCAGCCAGGTGACGCCCTTGGCGCCGTAGTCGGCCGCCAGCCTCTTCATCGTCCCAGCCTGGTAGTGCCGCTGCACGAAGGGGCAGTCGGGGTTGACCCACTCGAGCACTCGCACCCCGCCGATCTTCGACAGGGCGACCTGGTTGCCGCTCAGGTCCTCGAGGGTGAAGTCCGGGGCGATGTCCCCGACCGATGCGCCGCCGGCGAACGCGGCCGGTGCGAGGGTCAGCGTTGCCGCCGTCAGAATCCAGATCATGGTCCTCATGTTCGTTCTCCTCTCCATTTCCAGAAGTGTCGGGTCACGATGTGCCGTTGAGCGGGATGACGATCTCCCAGGCCTGTCGCGGGCTGCCACCGGCGCGCGCCGCGACCACCGCGGCCAGGCGCTCCACCGGAACGTCGGGGGCCCCGACCACGGTCAGCTCGAGGTCGACCCTGGTCAGGCTGCCGCGGGTCTGCACCCGGGGGCTCCCCACCTTCAGCCGGCCGCCCGTCTCCGGGAACAGCTCGACCTCGCCGGGCGGTTGCGGCCACGACAGCCAGAGCGCGATGTCGGCGCGGCGCGCACCGGGAGCGAGGCCGCCGGTCACGCTCACCTCGAACGGCGGGTCGCCGGCGGGCAGGGCCGCCCGCCAGACCTCGAACTCCCGCCCGGTCGCAGGCAGCGGCCACGGCTCGTCGAGCCGCGCTGACCCGAGCAGGCAGATGTCCTTGCACGCCAGCCACGACGCCTCGGCCGTCACTCGCGAGCCCCCGGCCGGCGGGCCACCGCCCATCCGGACCTCGGACGCCAGCAGCAGGGACCCCTCGTAGCCATAGCCCGCCAGACCGCCCGGCTGGGTGAAGCGATGTGGCGCCGGCCAGCGCACGGGCCCGGCCTCGACGCCCTGCGGGAGCGTGATCCGAACCTCGGTCGCGAGCCCGGCGTCGCCCGGGTTCTTCCAGTAGACGTGCCAGCCGTCCTCGATCGAGAGCAGCACCCCGGCGTGGAGCGATTGGCCGGGAGACGGCTGGCTGACGTCCGCCACCAGCCTGGCGCGCACCGGGTGGGGGTCACCGGCGGCGGCAGCGGCCACCGGGAAGGCAGCCAGCGCGGCGACGAGCACCCAGCCCTTCGTCATCACACCGCAGAGAAGGCCGGCCGCAGCCCGGGAATTCCCGGCCGTGAGTCCCTGCCGCATCGGCCCATGCGACGGGCGCGGTTGAACAGGCCGCTCTCAGAAGGCCACTTCAGCACGAACCCGTCTGGATGCGCGCAGCGCGTCCTTCTCCGCGTGCGTGGGTCGTAGGCCAGCCAGCCACCACAACGCGTCACGCACACCCCAGAGCCTGCGACCCGCGTGCGCCGAGGGGCGAGCGCTACCGCTCGCGGACCTCGAGCAGCCGGCGGGCGGTCCAGTCGACCACCACCAGGCTGCCGGTCGCCACGAAGCGATCGAGGCCCAGGTCCTGGGTGAGGATGCGGATCACGCCGCCGTGGACGAACAGCAGGTGGCGCCCGGCCTGCAGCTCGTCGACGAAGCCGTGGACCCGCTGCCTGAACTGCGCGTGCGACTCGCCGCCGGGAATCTCGAAGCCCCGGAAGACCATGAACACGTCGGTGAGGCCGCCGTCCACCTCGTCATAGTCCCGGCCTTCGAACGGCCCGAAGTGGACCTCGCGCAGCCGGCGGTCGACCTGCGGCTCCCCCCACGCCAGCCGCGCCGAGCTGACGGCGCGGTCGAGGTCCGAGGACCACACCGAGTCGAAGGGGTTGCCGTCGAGGCTCGCGCGCACCGCCTCCGCCTGCCGGCGGCCGACGTCGGTCAATGGCGGATCGGACCAGCCCGCGATCCGCCGCCCGGCGCTGGCCGTGGTCTCGCCGTGCCGCACCAGCCAGAGCTCCTTGATCTCGTCCATCGAGACGGCAGTGTAGCCGGGATGAGGGGACAGGGTACAGGGGTTGGGGCCCCGCCCGTCCGTCTCCGTGCCCGGTTAACGCTACACTTCGACCGGCATCGTCGTGTCCGTGCCCGTCCTTGGTCCCGAGGCGGAGGATCCTCGGCTCGTTCGGGAACGGGAACGGGAACGGGAGCGGGGACGGGCCGCTGCCAGCGAGGAGGAAGCGCCATGCACGTGATCGCCGACATCAGCATCGTTCCGCTCGGCGTCGGCCTCTCGCTGTCGCCCTACGTTGCGGCCTGCGAGAGGGTGCTCGCCGAGGCCGGGCTCAATCCCCGGCTGCACGCCTACGGCACCAACGTCGAGGGCGAGTGGGGCGCGGTCTTTGCGGCGCTCGAGCGCTGCCATCAGGTGCTCCACGAGCTGGGCGCCCCGCGCGTCTCCACCAACCTGCGCTGCGGCACCCGCACCGACAGGACCCAGAGCCTGGACGACAAGGTGCGCAGCGTGCGCGACAAGCTTGGCGAAAGCTGAGCGTCCGTTCGCGCGGTGCGGCTCGTGGCGCGCCTTGAGCGGAAGGCACACCGTTCCCGCTCCCGTTCCCGTTCCCGTTCCCGGTCGTTACTTCCACGGCTGTCGGCACACGCCCCATTGGCATCGGCGAGAGTGATGAAGCAAGCATCGCGCTTCGGGAACGGGGACGGGCACGGGAACGGGAACGACTGCAACGCGATGTGCCAGGTCGTGCGCCCACTCTCCTCGCCCCGCGGGCATGCCGCGCTACAATGTCACCCCAGCGCCCCGTTCGACGCCGAGTCGGTGACCGAGTGACACCGGAGGCAACCATGACCGACCATCGAGTGGCTTCGTTTTCACCGCGTGAGACGCCGATCGAGGACTTCTTCACGCTTCCGACGCGGATCGAGGGGCTGTCCGAGCAGCAGGCCCGGGCCGAAGCCGCCGGGACGCGGGCGCTGCTCGACCCCGCAAACACCTACTACGGCAACGCGGACAGCCGGAGCTTCGTGGTCAGCCGCGGCGGCGAGCCGGTCGGGCGGATCACCGCGTTCCACAACCGGCTGCTCGCCGGTGAGCACCGCCGCTTCGGCCTGGTCGGGCTGTTCGCCTGCGTCGATGATGTCGCGGCCGCCAAGGCCCTGGTCGACGCAGCCTCGGCGTGGCTGGCCGAGCGGGGGCTGGATGCGATCCGCGGGCCGATGGCCGGCGACATCTGGCACCGTTGGCGGTTCATGACCCGCGGCTTCGCCACCGCCCCGTTCCCCGGTGAGCCCCGTAACCCCGAGCACTACCCCCAGCTGTTCAGCGCCCTCGGCTTTGCGCCGGTCCGCACCTACTCCACCAAGATCGTCTTCGACCTCGAAGCCCAGCTCGACCTGCTGTCGGTGGCGGCGGACCTCAACGCGCGCCGGGGGTTTCGCTTCCGCAGCATCGATGAGGCGCATCTGGATGCCGACCTGCGCCACGTCTACGAGCTCTGCCGGCACTCCTTCGCGACCTACTGGAGCGTCTCCGAGTCGACATTCGAGGAGTTCTCCAGCATCTACGCCCGCTGGCTCAAGCGGGTCGGCGCGGAGCACATCGTCCTCGCTCTCGACCCCGGTTCGGCGGTGGTGGGCCTCGGGCTGTCGGTGCTCGGGCCGGAGGACACCCTCAACATCCGAACCATCGCGGTGCTGCCGCACGTCGCCGGCTTCGGCCTGGGCAAGGCGATCGTCGCCGAGCACTACCGCCGCGCCATCGCGGCCGGACGCGTCCGGGTCCAGCACTGCCTGATGGGGCCGACCACGCCGCCCCAGTTCTGGGACCGCGGCCTGGGGCAGGTGACGCGCGAGTACACGATGTACGAGCGTTCCACCGGCTGATCGGGAACGGGAACGGGGACGGGAACGGGCAAGGCCCGCCCCCCCTTATCCCCCGAGCACCTCGAGCACCGCGTCGAGGCCGGCCTCGAAGGCGCGGCGCACCCGCTCGTCGCGCAGCCCGCCGTACTGCTGGTCGGCGGCCCTCGGCAGCCGCACGTTGTCGGTGCAGAACAGCAGCGCACCCATCGCCAAGCCGAGCCGGGCGCCGACCACCGCCGCGGCAGCACACTCGGAGTCGACGCCGAGCACGAGCCCGGCGCCATCCTCGTACACCTCCGGCCCCTGGCGGTAGCCGGCGTCGGTGGTGTAGACCGCGCCGACGTGAACCGGCACCCCCTTGGTCCCGGCACGCTCCGCGAGCTGGGTCGTGAGCAGCGGGTCGAAGGCCGCCGGGTGCTCGGGCGGCGCGTAGTAGCGCGAGGTCCCCTCGCCGCGGACCGCCTCCGGCACCACCAGCAGGTGCCCGACCTCGAGGGCGGGGTTGACGCCGCCGCAGGCGCCGAACACGACGACGCGGCGGGCTCCGTTGGCGGCGGCCATCTCGAGCGCGTTGGCCGCGGCCGGGGCGCCCATGCCCGAGTAGATCAAGGTCACGCGGTGCGGCCGCAGCTGGTAGACGATCCGGTCGGTCGTCTCGTCGAGGGGCTCCTCCTCGCCGCCCGCCCGCTCGACCACCGCGGGCAGGAACGACCGCCGGCCGAAGGGGAGCAGGATCGCGGATGGGGCGCAGCAGAAGCCCGGGTTGTTGGCGTGCGCGAACCGGCGTTCGTCCATGGTCTCCGCAGCATAACAGGCGTGCTAGAGTGCCGTGGCGCGACGAAGCCCGCTCCTGGGCCCCGCGTCATGAGATTTCATCTCACGGAGGACAGCCATGAAGAAGCTCGCGTTGCTCGCGGCCATCCTGTCGGTCATCGCCCTGCAGGCCGGCGCGGCCAAGCCGGCGGAGAAAGCGGACGCAGGGAAGGGCGCGAAGGCCGACGAACCTCGGATGTCGGCCGACACGCTCGAGGGGCTCGAGCTGCGCGGCATCGGTCCCGCCTACAACTCGGGCCGCGTGGCCGACATCGCGGTCACGCCGGGCGCCCACCACCGCTACTTCGTGGCCACCGCCTCGGGCGGGGTCTGGCGGACCGACAACGGCGGCACCACCTGGAAGCCGATCTTCGACGACCAGGGCTCGTTCTCGATCGGCTGCCTGGCGCTCGACCCGGCCAACCCCAACGTGCTGTGGGTCGGGACCGGCGAGAACAACAGCCAGCGCTCGGTGGCGTTCGGCGACGGCGTCTACAAGACCCTCGACGGCGGCACCACCTGGACCAACCTCGGCCTCAAGGAGAGCGAGCACATCGGCATGATCGCGATCGACCCACGCGACTCCGACGTGGTGTGGGTGGCGGCGCAGGGCCCCCTGTGGCGCGCGGGCGGCGACCGCGGCCTCTACCGGACGACCGACGGCGGCGCGACCTGGAAGAAGATGCTCGACATCAGCCCCGACACCGGGGTCAGCGAGGTCCACCTCGACCCGCGCGACCCGGACACGATCTACGCCGTGGCCTACCAGCGGCGCCGCCACGTCTGGACTCTCATCAACGGCGGGCCCGAGTCCGGCCTCCACAAGTCGACCGACGGCGGCGCGACCTGGCGCAAGGTGAGCAAGGGCCTGCCCGAGGTGGAGATCGGCCGGATCGGCCTCGCCATCTCGCCGGCCGACCCGGACGTGCTGTACGCCATCGTCGAGGCGCAGCGCGACGAGGGCGGCGTGTTCCGCTCCACCGACCGGGGCGAGAGCTGGAGCAAGCGCTCCAAGTACATGTCGGGCAGCGGCCAGTACTACAACGAGCTGTTCGCCGATCCCAAGGACGTCGACACCGTGTACTCGATGGACGTGTGGCTGCACGCCTCGGTCGACGGCGGCAAGACCTTCACCAAGGTCGGTGAGAAGTACAAGCACGTCGACAACCACGCGATGTGGATCGATCCCGACAACACCGCCCACTGGCTGGTCGGCTGCGACGGCGGGGTCTACGAGACGTATGACCGCGGCGCGGCGTGGGAGTTCGTGGCCAACCTGCCGATCACCCAGTTCTACCGGGTCTCGGTCGACACCCGCGCCCCGTTCTACACGGTCTGCGGCGGGACCCAGGACAACAACACCCTGTGCGGCCCGAGCCGGACCCTCGACCGGTCCGGCATCTCCAACGAGGACTGGTTCGTGACTGTCGGCGGCGACGGCTACGAAACCGTGATCGACCCTGAGAACCCGGACATCCTCTACTCGCTGTGGCAGTACGGCGGGCTCGTGCGCTACGACCGCGCCTCCGGCGAGACCATGGAGATCCGGCCCCAGGAGGCGCCGGGCGACCCCGCCGACCGCTGGAACTGGGACACCCCGCTCCTCATCAGCCCCCACTCGCACACCCGGCTCTACGTCGCCTCGCAGCGGGTCTTCCGCTCCGACGACCGGGGGGACAGCTGGCGGCCGATCTCCGGCGACCTCTCCCGGCAGCTCGACCGCGACCGGCTGCCGGTGATGGGCAAGATCTGGGGCATGGACGCGGTCGACAAGAACCAGTCGACCTCGGACTACGGCAACATCGTGTCGCTGACCGAGTCGCCGCTGGTCGAGGGCCTGCTCTACGCCGGCACCGACGACGGCCTGATCCAGGTCACCGAGGACGGCGGGGGCTCGTGGCGGAAGATCGACGGCGTCAAGGGAGTGCCGGAGCGGACCTACGTCAGCCGGCTCGAGGCCTCGCGCCACGACCCCGACACCGTGTACGCGGCCTTTGACAACCACAAGATGGGCGACTTCACGCCCTACGTCTTCGTCAGCCGCGACCGCGGCCGCAGCTGGAACTCGATCCGCGGCGACCTCCCCGACCGCGAGGTCGTGTACGCGCTGGCCCAGGACCACGTCGATGCCAGGCTGCTGTTCGCCGGCACCGAGCTCGGCCTCTACGTCACGGTCGACGAGGGCGCCCACTGGGTGCGGCTGCAGGGCGGCTTCCCCACCATCCAGGTCCGCGACCTCGACATCCAGCGCCGGGAGAACGATCTCGCCGTGGCCAGCTTCGGCCGCGGCTTCTACATCCTTGACGACTACACGCCGCTGCGCTCGATCACCGAGCAGGCCCTCGCCGGCAACGCGCTGCTGTTCCCCGTCCGCGACGCGGCCCTCTACATCGAGATGACCGACCGCAAGGACTCGCGCGGCGACGCCTTCTACACCGCGCCCAACCCGCCCTACGGCGCGCTCGTCACCTACTACCTGAGGGACGGGCTCAAGACCCTCGAGGAGGCCCGGATCGAGGCCGAGAAGGAGGCCGCCGAGGCGAAGGGCGAGCCGCCGCTGCCGACCATGGCCGAGCTGCGCGCCGAGGACGAGCAGGTCGAACCGCAGGTCCTGCTGGTGGTGCGCGACGCGCAGGGCGAGGTGGTGCGGCGGCTGTCTGTCGACCGCACCAAGGGCCTCCACCGCGCGAGCTGGGACCTCCGCTACCCGGCCGAGACCCCGGTCGACCTGACGCCCCCCACCGACCTCGCTCCGTGGGAGCAGCCGGAGCGCGGCCCGCTGGTCCTGCCGGGCACCTACTCGGTGGCCCTGGAGCAGCTCCTCGACGGCGTGGTCACGGCCCTCGCCGGGCCGCAGCAGCTCGAGGTCACGGCGCTCGACCTGTCGACGCTGCGCGCCACCGACCTGGCCGCGGCCCAGGCCTTCAAGGACGAGGTGCGCGACCTGCGGCGGGCGGTCAGCGGCTCGCTCGAGGCGGCCAGAGCCTACGATGACCGGATCAAGCATCTCCGGCAGGCCATCCTCGACACCCCGGGCGCCGATCCGGCGCTGTCGGCCGAGGCCGAGCGGCTCGGCGACACCCTCGACGAGATCCTGGTGGCGCTCTCCGGCGACCCGACCAAGGCGGACCGCAACGTCTTCCAGCCGCCGTCGATCCAGGAGCGGGTCGACCGCATCGCTTACGACCAGTACTACGTCAGCTCGGCGCCGACCACGACCCAGCGCGACGCCTACGGCTGGGCCGCCGACGCCTTCGCGGTCGAGCTCGGCCGGCTCGGCCAGTTCGAGCGCGGACTCGTAGCCCTCGAGGCCAGGATCGAGGCCGCCGGCGGGCCGTGGACCCCGGGCCGGTTGCCGGAGTGGAGGGGGGCGGGAGGCACGCCGTAAGCTGTGGCCCGCTGAACGACGGGAGGGTGAGAACCAACTGAACCGCGGAGACCGCAGAGAGCGCAGAGGGGCCGCGGCTGGACCGGGTGAGCTCTCTCCGTGTCCTCCGCGACCTCCGCGGTTCAATCGTCCCCGCGGCTCGCGGGAAGACTGCCGGACACCAACCTTCGCGTCCATCTCGAAATACTCAGGGTCGGATTGTTGCTTCGAGCATCGGAGGGCATGGCCATGAATGACCGCCGAGAAACCGCGATCTTCGGCGCCGGCTGCTTCTGGGGCGTCGAGGAGGCGTTTCGGAGGATCGAGGGCGTGGTCGACGCCACCGTCGGCTACGCCGGCGGCCACGCCGAGAGCCCGACCTACCGCGAGGTCTGCAGCGGCTCGACCGGCCACGCCGAGGTGGTGCGGGTGGTCTTCGACCCGGCCCGGGTCAGCTACCGGCAGCTGCTCGAGGCCTTCTGGAGCCTCCACGACCCGACCCAGGTCGACCGCCAGGGACCGGACGTCGGCAGCCAGTACCGGTCGCTGATCCTCTTCTCATCGCCCGAGCAGGAGGCGGCCGCCCGGGAGTCGAGGGCCGCGCTCGCGGCGAGCGGGCAGTTCCCGCGCCCGATCGCCACCGCGATCGAGCCCACCGGCGCCTTCTGGCCAGCCGAGGAGTACCACCAGCGCTACCTGGAGAAGCGGGGGATCTGGAGCTGCCACACCCGGTGACGGGGGGAGAGCGCTTGCGGCCGACCTTCGACGGTGATCGCCCCCACGGTCGAGCCGGCGCCGGCAGGCGCTCCCCTTGACCGGGACCGCGCCGCCGGTATGATATGGGCCGTGGCTTCGATTGCTCGAAGTCTGCGCATGCGCTGGAAATCCGGAATCGACATCGAACAGGCAAGGAGGATCCTACCGTGAAGAAGCTCCTGGGCTGCGTCGCCGTTCTGCTGCTGGTCGCTGCGGTGCCGATGTGGGCGGGCAACGACCTTGACGTCGTCAATCCGGCCGACCCGGTTGTCACCAACCCGGCCGACCCGAGCGCCCCCCTGTGGGAGGGCCCGGAGGCCGTGCTCTACGACAACGGCCCGCTCGTCACCCACCCCGGCGGCGGCGGCGGCGGCAACGACGCCAGCGCGCTGCAGACGGCTCTCGGCATGGGCACCTACGGCTTCGGCTTCCAGTCGACCGTCCCCAACCGCATGGCCGACGACTTCACGGTCACCGATGCGGGCGGCTGGGACGTCCAGAGCATCACCTTCTTCGGCTATCAGACCGGCTCCGGAACCACCTCGACCTTCACCGACGTCTACGTCCAGATCTGGAACGGCGACCCGAGCGCCGGCGGGTCGGTGATCTGGGGTGACTACGTGACGAACCGCCTCGCGAACACCGCATGGACGAACATCTACCGCGTGCTCGACACCGGCCTGACCGACACCCAGCGCCCGATCATGGCCATCGTGGCCACCATCGGCACCACCCTCGCGCAGGGCACCTACTGGGTCGACTTCTCGACCGCCGGCAGCGGGGCCAGCGGACCGTGGGCGCCGCCGATCTCGATCCTCGGCCAGACCACGACCGGCAATGGACTTCAGTACACCGCCAGCAGCGGCATCTGGAACCCCGCTCTCGACACCGGCTCGGCCACCCAGCAGGGCCTGCCCTTCATCATCGAGGGCGTGGTGGTCCCGGTCGAGCTGCAGAGCTTCGACGTCGAGTAGCCGTCGTTCGCATTCGATCGACGAGGACCGGGCTCGCGCCCGGTCCTTTTTCATGCAGCCGGGAAGTCCCCGGCTGCCCCGCCGCGTTGATGCAGCCGTGAAGGAGGAGCCCAGCATGAAGCTCGCGCCGCACCCGATCGCATTCGTGCTCGTCCTCGCCGCGTCTCTCGCCGGCTGCGGCAGCTCGCAGGCCCCGGCCCATGCGACCGTCGCGCCGGCGGCGCCGGCGCCGGTTGTGGAGCTCGCGGACGGGGCGCTGCCCCTCGACCCGGCGGTCGTGGCGGGCCGGCTGCCGAACGGCCTCAGCTACTACCTCCGGAGCCACGGTGAGCCGCGGGACCGCGCCGAGCTCCGGCTGGCGGTCAACGCCGGCTCGATCCTCGAGGACGACGACCAGCGCGGCCTCGCCCACTTCGTCGAGCACATGGCCTTCAACGGCACCGAGAGCTTCGCGCGGCAGGAGCTGGTCGACTACCTGGAGTCGATCGGCATGCGCTTCGGCGCCGACGTCAACGCCTACACCTCCTTCGACGAGACCGTCTATATGCTGACGGTGCCGACCGACGACCCCGAGCTGCTGGCCACCGCGGTCGAGATCCTCTCCGAGTGGGCTGCCAGGATCAGCTTCGAGGGCGACGAGATCGACAAGGAGCGCGGGGTGCTGATCGAGGAGTGGCGGCTCGGCCGCGGCGCCCGCGCGCGGATCTTCGACAGGCAGGCACCGGTCATCTTCCACGGCTCGCGCTACGCCGAGCGGCTGACCATCGGCGACAAGGAGACCCTCGAGTCGGCGCCGCACGACGCCCTGCGGCGCTTCTACCGCGACTGGTACCGGCCCGACCTGATGGCGGTGGTGGCGGTCGGCGACTTCGACCCGGCCCGGGTCGAGGAGCTGATCAGGAGCCGCTTCGCGGCGATCCCACCGGCGAGCGGCGCGCGGCCCAGGGTCGCCTACCCGGTGCCGGACCACGACGCCACGCTGACCACCATCGTCACCGACCCCGAGGCCACCACCACGATGGTCCGCGTGCTCCACAAGCTGCCCAAGGAGGAGCTGGTCACCGAGCAGGACTACCGGCGGTCGCTGGTCGAGAACCTCTACGACGGCATGCTCAACCGCCGGCTGCAGGAGCGCACCCGCGAGGCCGACCCGCCGTTCCTGATGGCCTTCGGCGGCTCCGGCAACCTGGTCCGCGAGAAGGGCTCCTACAGCCTGATCGAGGTGGTGGACGAGGGCGGCCTCGACCGCGGCCTCGAGGCCCTGCTGACCGAGGCCGAGCGGGTCCGCCGCCACGGCTTCGAGCCGACCGAGCTCGAGCGCGAGAAGGCGGCCTACCTGCGCGCCATGGAGCAGTCCTATCGAGAGCGGGACAAGGTCCCCTCCGCTGCCCTCGCCGACGAGTACGTCCGGCTCTTCCTGGAGCGGGAGGCCGCGCCGGGCATCGCCTTCGAGCTCGCGCTGGTCCGGGAGCACCTGCCGGGCATCACCCTCGCCGAGGTCAACGCCCTGTCGCGCCGGCTGCTCGCCGGCTCGAGCCGGGTGGTCGCCGTCAGCGCGCCCGAAAAGGCGGGGCTCGCACCGCCGGACGAGGCCGCGATCGCGACGGTCCTGGCGCGGGTCGAGGCCGCCGACATCGCGCCCTACCGCGACCTGGTGGCGGACCAGCCCCTGATGGCCGCGCCGCCGCCGCCGGTCGAGATCGTGGCCGAGGGCGCCATCGAGGAGATCGGCGTCACCGACTGGCGCCTCGCCAACGGGGTGCGGGTGGTGCTGAAGCCCACCGACTTCAGAAACGACGAGGTCCTGTTCAGCGCCTTCAGCCCCGGCGGGACCTCGCTCGTCGAGGACCGCGACTGGGTCGCCGCCGCGACCGCCGGGGCGGTGATCCTCGAGGGCGGCGTCGGCCCCTTCGACCTGACGGTGCTCCAGAAGATGCTCGCCGACAAGGTGGTGGCCGTCGGCCCGACGATCTCCGAGCTCGAGGAGGGCCTGTCCGGCCGCGCCTCCCCCGAGGACCTCGAGACCGCGCTCCAGCTGGTCAGCCTCTACTTCACCGAGCCGCGGCCGTCCGCGCAGGCCTTCGCGTCGGTCCGCGAGCGCTACCGCGGCATGGTCGAAAACCGGCTCGCCCAGCCCGAGGCGGAGTTCTCCGACACGGTGACCCGGCTCCTCACCCAGGACCACCCCCGGCGCCGGCCGTGGACGAAGGAGCTGCTCGAGCAGATGGACCTCGAGACCTCGGCCAGGGTCTACCGCGATCGCTTCGCCGACGCCTCCGACTTCACCTTCGTTTTCGTCGGCAGCTTCTCGCTCGACGAGATCCGGCCGCTGGTCCAGCGCTACCTCGGCAACCTGCCGTCGACCGGCCGCCGGGAGAGCTGGCGCGACGTCGGCGTGGGCGCCCCGGACGGGGTGACCGAGCAGGTCGTGGCCCGGGGCATCGAGCCCAAGAGCAGGGTGTCGATCACCTTCCCCCACGACTTCGAGTGGTCGCGCGCCAACCGTTTCGAGCTGCTGTCGGTGGCGGACGTGCTCAGGATCCGGCTGCGCGAGCTGATCCGCGAGGACGAGGGCGGCAGCTACGGCATCTCGGTGCGCGCCTCCGCCGAGCGCGTGCCGCGCCAGACCGCCAGCCTCACCGTCTCGTTCGGCTGCGATCCGGAGCGAGTCGACGAGCTCAAGGCACTGGTGTACGAGGAGATCCGCTTCCTGCAGACGGACGGGCCGGACCCCGGGCACGTCGCCAAGGTCCAGCAGCAGGACCGCCGCGAGCGCGAGCTCCAGCTGCGCGAGAATGGCTTCTGGCTGGCCCGGATCGAGTCGTCAATCTGGAATGAGGAGGACCTCCGGCTGATTCTCGAGGACGACGCTCTGGTCGACTCGCTCACGCCGGAGTCGATCCGGGCCGCGGCGGCGCGCTGGGTCGATCTCGACCGCCGGGTCGAGGTCGTCCTGGTGCCGGCGGCGACCACGGTGGCGCCGGAGGCGCTCGCAAGCTGAGGCCCGCGGCCCGACTGCGGGTACCGCGGCGATGGCGATCACCGGCGGAGGTTTGACGTGCCGCCGGGGCGGAGATATCGTGCTCGGCCAACCGACCATGCGGAGGCTGCGGGGCCCGTGAAACCTGCCCGAAACGAAGCCGTACGTGACGCGCACAGGAGGCGCTCGATGCCCCGAACACCGACGCTGGCGCCGGCTGCGGCCGGCATCGCCCTGTTCATCGGGCTGTTGCCCGGCGCGCTGCACGCGCAGGCTCAGGAGCAGGGGTCGACCCTGCCCGGGCTGGTGCGCACCGCGATCGCGACCCACGAGGACGTGGCGCGGGCCGACAGCCAGATCCGGCGCGCCCAGGCAGACATCAAGCTCACCTCATCCGCGCTGCTGCCCCGTCTCGACCTCAACGGCTCATGGACCCGCTACCAGGACGAGCTGTCGATCGAGCTCACGCCGGGCGAGAAGTTCGTGATCCAGCCGTCGACCGACTGGGGGTGGAGCGCCGACCTGTCGCAGACCCTGTTCTACGGGCTGCGCGACTGGCGGGCGCGCGACATCGCGAAGCTGAGCCGGGACATCGCACAGCTGCAGCGCACCACCGTGGTCAACGACCTCACGCTCGCGGTCGCCGCCGCCTTCTACACCGCGGTCGCGGCCGAGCAGCGGGTCGCGGTCGAGCGGGTCGCGCTCGAGGCCAGCTCGACCCAGCTCAAGGTGGCCGAGCGGCGCTTCGAGGTCGGCGAGGTGCCGGTCGCCGACGTCGCGCGGTGGCGCGCCGAGGTCGCCGCCGGGCGCCAGCGGCTGGTCGTGGCCGAGGGCGAGGCCGAGATCGCCCGCAGGCGGCTGGCGCGGGCTGCCGGCGTTCCCGAGGTCGGCTCCCTGATTGCCCCCGGGCCGGTCCCGGTGCCGCCCGGGGAGGACGAGTCGCTCCGCCTGCAGGCGATGGACGGCCGGCTGGAGATGGCGACCCTGCGCAACCAGCTCGAGGCGGCCGGCCTCTGGGTCAGGGTGGAGCGCGGCGGCTGGCTGCCGGAGCTCGACGCCAACGTCCAGTACCTCCAGCAGAAGTCGGAGTTCCCTTCAGACAGCTGGCTGTCGCTGAGCCTCAACCTCCGGGTCCCGGTGTACGACGGCGGCCTCACCGCCGCCCGGGTCGCCAGGGCCAAGGAAGACCTCCGCGAGGTCGAGCTGCTCGAGGTTGAGGTCCGCAAGGCGATCAGCGACCAGGTCGACTCGGCGGCCGTCACCTACCGGGCGGCGACGGCGGCCCTCGAGGCGGCCGGCGAGCGCCGCGAGGCCTCGCGCGAGGCCTATCGGCAGGTCGATCGCGCCTACCGCGTCGGCGAGGCGACCGCCCTCGACCTGCTCGACGCCACCAGCGAGGCTACCGACGCGGAGAACACCTTGATCATCGCCAAGGCGCAGCGGGAGTACCAGGCGATCGCCCTTCGCCACGCGATCGGGCTGCCGCCGCTGCCCGACCTCGACCCTTCATCACTGCTAAACGAGGAAGCAACACCATGAGCGCTCGACATCGGACACCGCTGACGATCATCGCCGCCAGCCTGCTGGCCTCGATCATGGCGGCCTGCCACCCGGGCGGTGGCGAAACCCCCGAGGCCGCGGCAGCGGTCCGGGAGGCCGCGCTGGCGCCGCGCGAGGTGCGGCTGATCACCCCGGAGGTCCGCGAGGAGCGGCGCTCCATCCAGCTCGTTGGCGAGATCCGGGCCTTCGACTCGGTCGAGGTCTCGCCCGAGGTGGCGGGCAAGGTGGAGGCGGTGCGCGCCGAGGTCGGGGACCGGGTGCGCAGCGGCCAGCCGCTGGCCGAGATCGACCGCACCACGTACAAGATCTACCTCGACCAGGCCGAGGCGCAGCTGCTCGCCGCCAGCGCAGACCTCGAGCTCGCCGCCAAGGAGCTCGAGCGCAAGCGCGACCTGCTGTCGGACAACACGATCGCCCCGGCCACCTTCGACCAGGCCAAGGCGGCCCACGACCTGGCCAAGGCCCAGGTCCAGTCCGCCGAGGCGGCGCGCAGCCTCGCCCAGCGCAACTGGGAGCGCAGCGTTCTCCGCGCCCCGGCGTCCGGAGCCATCACCAGCCGCAGCGTGGTCGCCGGCCAGTGGACCGATGTCGGGCAGCCGCTGTTCGAGCTCGCGGTCGGGGAGAAGGTCAAGGTCGCGGCGAAAGTGCCGGCCGCCTGGGCGCCGCAGCTCGGCGGGCTGGAAGGGTTCGACTTCACGGTGGCGGCGCCCGCGGGCGCCCGCCACGCCACGCTGTACAGCGTCGACCCGGCGGTCGACGAGTCGTCGCGATCGTTCGAGGTGGTTGGGGTCGCCGACAACCCTGCCGGCGCCCTCCGCCCGGGGATGTTCGCCGACGTGACCCTGCAGGCCCCCGAGAGCGCGCGCAGCCTGTGGCTGCCGGTGACGGCGGTTGCCACCTCGGACATGTCACAGGTGATGGTGGTGGAGGATGGCGCGATCGCGCTTCGCCGCGTCCAGGTCGGCCGCCGGGTCGACGACTCGCTCGAGATCCTGGCCGGGATCGAGGATGGCCAACCGGTGGTCGCAGACGTCGCCGGCCTCAACCGCGGCGCGCCGGTGCGCGTGGTCGGTGGCCCCGCCGATGCGAACTCCTGATCGTCTCCCGCTCGCCGGGCCCGGGCTCCGGGCCGGTCCACGCTTCGAGGAGCGCCCGTGAAGGCACACATCGGTCATTCGAGATCACACTTCGAGGACAGGGAATCCGGAGACCTGGTGGCACCATGAATTTGTACGACACCGCGATCCGTCGACCGGTCTTCACCGTCATGGCGATGGTGGCGCTGATCGCCTTCGGCATCCTCGGCTACCAGACGCTTCCGATCAACCTGCTGCCGTCGCTCGACATCCCGATCGTCACCGTGATCACGATCCTGCCAGGGGCGTCGCCCGAGGTGGTCGAGTCGGACGTCACCGACGTCATCGAGCGCGAGGTCAACACGATCGAGGGCATCCGCCAGCTGACCTCCTACTCGGGCCAGGGCGTCTCCCAGATCACCATCACCTTCGTGCTCGAGCGCGACATCGACATCGCGGCGCAGGACGTCCGCGACAAGGTCTCCGGCGCGGTCGGCAACCTGCCCCTCGACGCCGAGCCGCCGATCGTCCAGAAGCTCGACATCAACTCCCAGCCGATGCTGTGGATGTCGTTCTCCGGTCTCGATGCCCGCGAGCTTTCAGACTACGCGGACCAGGTCATCAGGCCCCGCCTCCAGTCCGTGCCGGGGGTCGGCAACGTGTTCCTGGCCGGGTTCCGCGAGCCGATGATGCGGCTGTGGATCGACCGCGACCGGCTGGCCGCGCACGGCCTCGCCGTCACCGACATCATCGCCGCGGTCGGCCGCGAAAACCTGGAGCTTCCGGGCGGCTTCATCGAGGGCGACCGCTACGAGCTGGCGGTGCGGAACCTCGGCCTGTTCGAGACCGTGGAGGACTTCAACGAGATGATCGTCGCCACCGTCGACGGCCGCCCGATCCGGCTGTCCGACGTCGGCATCGCCCAGCTCGGCATCGGCGACGAGCGCGGCCTCGGCCGCTACAACCTCGAGCCGTCGCTCGGCCTGGGCGTGGCGCCCCGGTCCGGCGCCAACCTGGTCGACGTCAACAACGCCGCCATCGCCCGCATGAGGCAGCTCGAGGCCGACTTCCCGGAGGGCGCGTCCTGGAACATCGCCTTCAACGGCGCCGAGTTCGTCGAGAAGTCGATCGGGAACGTCAAGTTCGACATCGCCTACGGCGCCATCCTGGCGATCCTGGTGGTGTTCGTCTTCCTGCGCTCGTGGCGCTCGACCCTGATCGTGTCGCTCGCCATCCCGACCTCGCTGATCGCCACCTTCGGCTTCATGCGGGCCTTCGGCTTCTCGCTCAACAACCTCACCACCCTCGCCCTGGCGCTGTCGGTGGGCGTGGTCATCGACGACGCCATCGTCGTCCTGGAGAACATCTACCGCCACCAGGAGGGAGGCGAGGACCCGCTGGCGGCGGCCCACAGCGCCACTCGCGAGATCGCGCTCGCCGCCATGGCCGCGACCTTCTCGATCGCAGCGGTGTTCGTGCCGGTCGCCTACATGCGGGGCATGATCGGGCGCTTCCTCTACGAGTTCGGGATCTCGGTGGCGGCGGCGGTGCTGATCTCGCTGTTCGTCGCCCTCACCCTGACCCCGATGATGGCCTCCAGGATGCTGCGCGTGCGCCGAAAGCACGGCCGGCTCTACGAGTACCTCGAGGGCGGGTTCCGCGGCCTCGAGCGGTGGTACCGGCGGTGGCTCGACGTCGCGCTGCGCCACAAGGCGGCGACGCTCGTCATCGCGACCCTGATCTTCCTCGGCAGCCTCGCCCTGCTGCCGATCATCGGCGGCCAGTTCGCGCCCCAGGAGGACATGTCGCTGTTCATGGTCACCATCGAGGCGCCGGTCGGCACGTCGCTGCCGGCCATGGACCGCAGAATGCAGCGGATCGAGCGCATCGTGCTGTCGCAGCCCGAGGTCCTCGGGGCGTTCGCGGCGGTCGACATCGAGGAGCGCGGCCAGGTCAACTCAGGCGTCATGTTCGTCCGGATGCTGGCGCCGGCCAACCGCGACGCCGAGCAGTCAGAGGTCGTGCAGCGCCTGCGCCGCGAGCTGGCGACGGTCCAGGGCGTGCAGGCGCGGGTCGTGGAGTTCTCGTTCTACAACATCTCGGGCGAGGGCGGCGACTGGGGGCTGTCGTACTCGATCCGCGGGCCCGAGCTCGCCGAGCTCGACCGCATCGGCCGCAGGATGGTGGAGCGGCTGTCCGCAATCCCGGGCTTCGTCGACCTCGACACCAACCTCGACCTCGAGCAGCCGCAGCTGTTCGTCACCGTCGACCGCGAGCGCGCCCGCGACCTCGGGCTCGACGCGGCGACCGTCTACGAGACCGTCTACTCGCTGGTCGCGGGCCGCGAGATCGGCTCGTACACCACCGGCGGCAAGCGCTACGAGGTGTGGATGAAGGTCCTCCCGTCGCAGACCAGGTCGCCGGAGGACATCGGAGCGCTCCAGGTGAGGACGCCGTCGGGCGCGATGGTGCGCCTCGACTCGGTGGTCGACATCCGCCACGGCGTCGGGCCGATCAACATCAACCGCAGCGACCGCGAGCGCTCGATCCTGCTCACCGGCAACCTCGAGGGGATCCCGCTCAACCGCGCCGTCGAGATCGTCGACGGAGTGCTCGCCGAGGAGCTCCCCGAGGGCTACCACGCCCGCGCCACCGGGCAGGCCGAGGAGTTCGCCGACGCGATGAACGCGCTGCTGTTCGCGGTCGGGCTCGCGATCCTGATCGTCTACATGCTGCTGGCCAGCCAGTTCAACTCGCTGCTCCACCCGTTCACGATCATGCTCGCGCTGCCGCCCGCGATGACCGGCGCGCTGGTGGCGCTGCTCGCCACCGGCCACACCATGAACATCATGTCGGTCATCGGCATCATCCTGCTGTTCGGACTGGTGACCAAGAACTCGATCCTGCTCGTCGACCTCACCATCCAGCGCCAGCAGCAGGGCATGGACCCCGAGGCGGCGCTGCGCGACGCCTGCCCGATCCGGCTGCGGCCGATCCTGATGACCTCGCTGTCGATGATCTTCGGCGTGCTGCCGGTCGCGCTGTCCCTCGGCGAGGGCGGCGAGGCGCGGGCGCCGATGGCGGTCGCCACCGCCGGCGGCATGATCACCTCGACGGCGATGACGCTGTTCGTGGTGCCGGTGGTGTACGCCTACATGGACCGGCTCAGCGCCCGCATCGTCCGGCGCCGGGAGCGCCACGAGGTGCAGCTCGAGGCCGAGCAGGCCGGCTGAGCCTGCCACTGCCGCAGGTCCGCCGGCCGGCCTCCGGGGGACATCTAGGGAGCGCCGGCAGGCATGAGGATCGCCTGCACGACCAGCAGGTCGGCACCGGCATGGAACAGCACCGCCCCCCAGAGCGAGTCCGTGCGCTGAATGAGGAGCCCCCACGCCCAGGCGAGGACGAGCAGCACGGCCAGGAACGGCACGATGTCCGGCACGTACGTCGCGGGGGCGTGCATCACCGTGAACGCCAGAGCGATGCAGGCGTTGGCCCCGCCCTGGCCGAGCAGGCCCCCAAAGGGACGCAGCAGCAACCCCCGGAAGTGGAACTCCTCCATGAATCCATTCGCGGCCACGAACAGCACGATCCATGGCAGCGCGGCGAGCAGCTCGCCCCTCGAGATGCCCTGGCCGGCGCACTGCCACAGAAAGAGCGCCGCGAAGATCCCGAAGGCGGCGAGGCCGATCGGCAGCCATGCCCGCCACCTCCCGCGCTGCAGGTACAGGTCCGCCGTCGTCATCCCTCCGGCGCGCGCCACCAGCAACGCCGCAGCGACGATCAGAACGGAGTCGGTCAGCTTCGCCAACGCGATGCCTGAAACGCTCCGGGTGCCCACTCCGAGCACGGCGACGATGCGGCCGCTCAGCAGCCAGGCGGCCAGGAAGCCACACGACGCCGCGAGGAGCGCGATCGAGGCCGGCCGCCACGGACGCAGGCGCTCGAAGCGGGCACAGGCGTGGGCCGAGAGCAGCAGCAGGATGGGCAGGGCGCACTTGATCGCCGTGCGCGCGCCGTGCGGGATCGACACCAGGTAGCCGCCGACGGCGTAGACGACGATCACTGCACCGAACAGCGCCAGGAAGCGAGTCGACCGTCTCACCGTGGACCTCCGCCTATCTCCTGCCGGGGCCACTCCCGGCCACCCCACGATACTGAGCACCGCGGGTGCCGTCCAACCAGAGGCGGCGGGCCACCGGCCGCGGCCTGGCTCCCGCAGAAACCTTCGGCGGGCGGGTTCGCCGAGCTCGCCGGGCTCGAACCGGACGGCGACCGGCTCGCGGTCATGACGCCATCGGCACCGATCCCCTCACCCCGCGGCCGGAGCGTCGCTGACGATCACGCCGTCGCGGATCTCGACCACTCGGTGGGCGCGCCGCGCGAGGTTCATGTCGTGGGTGACCACCACCAGCGTCCGGCCTTGCGCCGAGAGCTCGCCGAGCAGGCCCATGACGTCCGAGCCCGAGCCGGTGTCGAGGTTGCCGGTCGGCTCGTCGGCGAGGACGATGTCCGGCTCCATGGCGAGCGCCCGCGCGATCGCCACCCGCTGCATCTGGCCGCCCGAGAGCTCGGTTGGCCGGTGCTCGACGCGATCGGCAAGGCCGACCTGCTCGAGCTGCGCGAGCGCGCGGCGCCGCCGCTCGCGCCCGCCGACGCCGCCGAACATCAGCGGCATCTCGACGTTCTCCAGGGCGGTCAGCTGCGGCAGCAGGTTGAAGTTCTGGAACACGAAACCGACCCGGCGGTTGCGGACGTCGGCGAGCTCGTCGCGGTCGAGCCCGGCCACTGCCTCGCCCCCGAGCCGGTACTCGCCGTCCGACGGCGTGTCGAGGCAGCCGACCAGGTTGAGCAGGGTCGACTTGCCGGAGCCCGACGGCCCGACCACCGCGACGAACTCGCCCTTTCGAACCTCGAGGTCGATGCCGCGCAGCGCCTCGACCTTGATCTTGCCGGTGTCGTAGACCTTGGTGATCCCGGCCATCTCGATGATGTGGCCGTTGGATCCGCTGCAGTTGCCGTTGCGACGCTTGAGCGGCCAGTTCATGTCTTCAGCTTCCTCTCACTCATAGCGGAGAGTCTCCGCGGGGTCGATCGACGCGGCGCGGCGCGCCGGGAAGTAGCCGGCGAGGATGCCGATGCCGCCGAGCACCAGCGCGGTGACGGCGGCGATCTGCCACGACAGGGTCGGCTTGCCGAGGAACTCGAGCGCCTCGTTGCCCTCCACCGGCACGAACCCGAGCAGGACGATGATCACGGTCGCGATCACCAGCCCGACCAGGCCGCCGACCAGGGTGTAGGCGAGGCCCTGCAGCACGAACGGACCGGTGATCCAGCCGCGGTGCGCGCCGAGCGCCATCTGGACCCCGATCTCGCGGGTCTTCTCCTTGACCACCGCGTACATGATGTTGGCGACGCCGATGCCGCCGATCAGCAGCGTCAGGCCGCCGATGATGCCGAGGAAGATCTCCAGGCCGAGCATGATGTTGTCCATGATCTGGGCGCCCTTGGCGGTGTCCCAGACCTGCATCACCTCCTGGTCCGTGGGGTCGAAGCGGTAGCGCGCGGCGAGGGCGTCCGCGAAGCGCTCAAGGGCTTCGCCCATGAGCTCCGGCCGCGCCACCTTGATCACGATGTTGTTGAGCTCCTGCCGCCCGAACACCGCCGCGAAGGTTGTGATCGGGATGACGGCGTGGCTCGCGTCGGGGCCGCCGTAGGTGCCCATCTGCAGCCTCTTCTGCAGCACCCCGATCACCAGGAAGGGCGATCCCCCGATATCCAGCACCTGGCCCACCGGATCGACCTCGCCGAAGATGTCCCTGGCGATCTCGTCGCCCAGGAACACGACGCGCCGCTTCTCGGCCTCGTCGCGGAAGTTGAAGAAACGCCCGCCCTCGCACGCGAAGTGGTGGCGGATCTCGCCATACTCGGCGTTCGCTCCGATCACGCGCACGTTGACGTCCTTGGGGCCCCACGACACCGGGGTCTGCCAGCTCACGATCTCCCCGACCACGCCCTCGAGGTCGGGAAGGCGGCTCCGCAGATAGGGGATGTCGTCGATCCGGGGACGGATCGGCCGGCCGGTCGGCAGGCCCTGCCAGACCTTGGAGGTCTCACCCGGCCACCACACGGCTATGTTCTCCCCCATCCCGAGCCGGCCGCGCATCATCTGCCGGCCGAGCCCCTCGCCGAACGCGAGCAGCAGCACGATCGCCACCGTTCCCCAGGCGATGGCGGCCACGGTCAGCATCGCCCGCTTGCGCTGCAGCGACGAGGCGCGCACGAACAGGCTCCACGTCACCGAAAGGTCTCGCGACTTCATCGCTCTCCCTGGCGTTCGATTCCCGGGCTCAGAGCCCGCACCACCCCGCTTGTCGCGCACGCTGGAGGCTGCCGATCGAGGTCGCGAGCTCTGAGCCCGGGAATCGAAATTGACGAAGACACAGGCATCCTCCGCATCACTACAGCTTCATCGCGATGACCGGGTCGAGCCGCGACGCCTCGCGGGCCGGGAAGTAGCCGGCCACCAGCCCGACCAGGCCGAGGACTCCCGCGGTCAGCGCCGCGATCTGCGGCGACAGCACCGGCACGCCGACGAAGCGGGTGACGCCGGCCGCCGGCACGGCCGCGCAGATGGCCCACGAGATGGCGAGGCCGATGGCCCCGCCGACCGCGGTCAGCACCATGGTCTCGAGCACGAACTGGGCGAGAATCGAGCCGCCGCGCGCACCGAGCGCCATCTTGATCCCGATCTCCCGGGTGCGCTCCTCGACCACCACGTTCATGATGTTGGAAACACCGATGCCGCCCACCACCAGCGTCAGGCCGCCCATGATGCCGAGGAAGATCTTGAAGGCGAGCATGAAGTTGTCGAAGAACACGAACATCTCGGTGGTGTCCCAGATCGACACCGCCTCGCTGTCGGTGGGATCGAACTTCTTGCGCTCACCCAGCACGGCGATGATCTGCGTGCTGACCTGCTTGTTGAGCTTGGGATCGGTGGCCCGGTAGATGAGGTTGTCGATGTAGCGCTGCCCGGTCAGCGCGCGGAAGGTGGTGGACGGGATGATCAGCTTGGAGTGGTCGCGGCCGGAGTAGGAGGAGTCCTGCTCCTTGGCCACCATCACGCCCACGATCGTGAAGGGCGAGCCGTGCACCAAGACCTCGCGGCCCACCGGGTCGGCGTCCCCGAACAGCTCGGTCGCGAGCTGGTCGCCGATGAAGGCGACCCGCCGCCGCTGCTCCATGTCGATCGGGTCGATGAACCGCCCACCCTCGGCGGGCACCATGCTGCGAAGCTCGCCGAACACCGGGGACACGCCCGATACCTCCACTCCCCGCCCCTGGTCGCCGAGCCGCAGCCGCAGGTTCCGGGAGTACTCGGTGGAGATCGCGTCGATGTTCTCGACGGTCGCCCTAACGGAGTCGATGTCGGCCTCGTCCAGCCGGATCGCCCGCCCCTTGCCGAGCCCCTGGTAGGGCAGCGAGGTCCGCGCCGGCCAGGCGATGACGATGTGGTCGCCGAGCCCGGCGAAGCTCTTGATCTGCTGGCGGTGGAGGCCCTCCCCGAAGGCCAGCAGCAGCGCCACCGCCACCGTTCCCCAGATGATCCCGAAGGTGGTCAGGAAGGTGCGCAGCGTCTGGCTCCGGATGTCCCGCAGGAGCTGGCGCAGGAATGAGCCGAGCCCAGTCACGCCGCCCTCCCATCCAGGGGATAGGATCTGGGGGCTAGAAGCTGGGAGTTCGCTCGCCCCCCCACTCCGTCCCCGTTCCCGTCCCCGTTCCCGTTCCCGATTCGCGCGATTGCAGGGGTCGGACGACGCCTTTCGCGAACCCTGGTGTGGGCACAGTGCAGCTCCGCCACTGCCCCGCGGGCGCCACCACTCGTCGGCAGTCGTAACGACTCACCCATCGCCAACACCCTCTAGAAGATCGATCCGACCTCGCGCGGCGGCCGCTGCACCACCTCGTCTCCAACCTTGAGGCCGTCCTCGACCTCGACGTTGAGGCCGTCCGACAGACCGAGCTTCACTGCGACCTTGATCGGCTCCGCGCCCTCGCCCTGGCCCGGCCGCTCGACGAAGCTTTCGGTGCCGTCGTCGGAGAACACGACCAGCCGCTCAGGGATCATGATCACGTCGTGCTTCTCGCGGATCACGACCTCGGCGTTGGCCGAGTAACCGGCCCGCAGCACCACCTCCTGGCCCGGATCGAGCTCGATCTCGACGTCGAACAGCGTCGCTCCCTCGTCCTTCTGCGCCTGGGGCGCGATCCGCGACAGCCGTCCGGTCACCGGCGTGTCGGGCAGGGCGCCGACCTTGATCCGGCACGGCATGCCGACCGCGATCTTGCCGACATCGATCTCGTCGACGGTGCCCTTGAAGATCAGGTCGCTCATGTCGGCCACCGAGGCGAGCTCGGTGCCGGGCTGGTAGGAGGTGAGGGGCACCACCGGGTCGCCGGGATTGACCGCCCGGCTGAGCACGGTGCCGGCGGCCGGGGCGAGGATCGTCGTCTCGACCTTGGTCGTCGCGCCGGTCACTCGACCCTGGCGGGTCAGCTCGCGGTAGTCCTGGGCCTGCTCGCGGGCCACCGTCGCCAGCTCGAACGCCTCCTGGAGGGCATCGAGGTCGCCTTTCGACAGCAGCCCGTCGCCGTGCAGCTCCTGGCCGCGCTGGTAGTCGGCGCGCGCCTTCTCGTAGCTGGCCTCGGCCGAGCGCAGGCCGTGGTCCACCATGAGCAGCTCCTGGGGGGTCGGGTCGGGCGCGATCTCGAACAGCGGGTCGCCCCGCCGCACCTGGTCGCCGACCTCGACGTGGGCGCGCCTGACGATCCCGGAGACCTTCGACTTGATCTGGAACTTCTCGCGCGGCTCGATCTGGCCAACCGCGAGAGCCTTCTCGGTGATCGACCCGAGCTCGGCCGCGACCAGCTTGAAGCCCTTGTCGTCGCCGTCGCGGCTGCCGACCCAGGCGTAGATCCCGCCGACGCCGCCGGCAATCACGGCCAGCAGGACGAGCAGCCTCACAACCTTTCTCATGGCACGCCTCCCGAGCTCTTTCCAATCCATCAATACGGAGAACGCGGCCCGGCGGTTCGCGGGCGCCCTCACCCACCCAGGGGATGGGGGTAGGGGGTTAGGGATTGGCCCCCCGCCCGCTTCCGTCCCCGTTCCCGCTCCCGTTCCCGTTCCCGCGCCGGAATCGGCAATCACGAGGCGCTCGGCTGCCTGGTTTCGGGAACGGGTACGGGAACGGGGACGGGAACGAATTGGCGGGAGGATACAGCCGCGCTTGGCGGTAGGCTGATCCCTTGACAGAAACCCGATCCGCGGCGAAATTGAGACGGTTGCGACCGGGAGGTACGGATGCTGCGCAAGTCGGTCACCCTGATCACCGGCGCCAGCGGCGAGATCGGGCACGGCCTGATCGAGCGGCTGGCGGCAAACGGCGGCTCGCCGATCGTCACCATCGACCTGCAGCCCCTTGATTCGCAGTTGCACGGGATGGTGGAGCGCGAGTTCGTCGGCTCGATCCTCGAGGAGCACCTGCTGGAGCGGATCCTCGCCGAGTACGAGGTGGACGCGATCTACCACCTGGCCGCGCTGCTGTCGACGCGCGCCGAGTTCACCCCGCTCACCGCCCACCAGGTCAACGTCGAGGGGACCCTGAAGCTGCTCGACTTCGCTCAGGCGCAGGGCGAGTCGCACGGCCGCCACGTGCTGTTCATGTACCCCTCCTCGATCGCCGCCTACGGGATGCCGGACCTCGAGACCAAGGAGCGCGCCGGCCGGGTGACCGAGGCGGACTGGAACGTGCCGACCACCATGTACGGCTGCAACAAGCTCTACTGCGAGCATCTCGGCCGCTACTACGCCGGCCACTACAAGCAGCTCGCGGCCGAGGTCCCGCACGGCAAGGTCGACTTCCGGTCGATCCGCTTCCCGGGCCTGATCTCGGCGTTCACGGTGCCGTCGGGCGGGACCTCGGACTTCGCGCCGGAAATGCTGCACGCGGCGGCGCGGGGCGCGTCCTACGCGTGCTTCGTGCGCCCGGACACCCGGATCCCGTTCATGGTCATGCCCGACGCAGTCGACGCCCTGGTGACCCTGGCGCTCGCGGACCGCGGCCGCCTCACCCGATTGATTTACAACATCACCGCCTTCAACCCGTCGGCCCTCGAGATCCGCGAGCTGGTGCTCGGCGGCTTCCCCGACGCCGACATCACCTTCGTGCCCGACCTCAAGCGGCAGGCCATCGTCGACAGCTGGCCGGCCGACGTCGACGACTCGGCGGCGCGCCGCGACTGGCGCTTCGCCCCACGCTACGACCTGTCGCGCGCCTTCGAGGAGTACTTGATCCCGAACATCAGCGAGCGCTACCGCAACTGAGGCCGCGAGCGTCCCGATCGGGCGGCGCCGGCGCGCCGGCGGCGCGCCTCGGCCGCTCGTCCCTCGTTCGTCGTTCGGCGCCCGTTTCGCTGCTCGATGGCACCTCCTGAGATGAGGCCGCCGCGATCTGCCGGAGTGTGCGCGGAATGTGAACAAACCTCCCCGGTCCAGGCACTTAGGGAGCGGGGGAATACCCCAAGATGTAGTGTTGACAAGCGTCGAAAGCGCAAGATATAGTGGTTCGAGTCCGGCAAATCCCCCTCGGTGCACTGGGGCTGAGGCGCGCGTCGAGAAGGGGTTTTTTTGCCGGCTTGCGAGCACGAGGGTTTCGGGGGAAGGATGAAGGTCAGTCGACGGTTTACCCGCGAAGGCGCCAGCCCGTACGAGCAGTTCAAGTTCGTCGAGCGATCGACCGAGATCCGCAACCCCGACGGCAGCGTCGTGTTCCGCATGGATGGGGTCAAGGTCCCGGAGGGCTGGTCGCAGGTGGCGGTCGACATCCTGGTCCAGAAGTACTTCCGCAAGGCCGGCGTGCAGCTGGTCGACGAGCAGGGCAGCCCGGAGCTCGACGAGCACCATCAGCCGGTCACCGGCCCCGAGCGGGACGCGCGCCAGGTCTTCGACCGGCTCGCCGGGTGCTGGGCGCACTGGGGCCGCAGCTACGGCTACTTCGACACCGAGGAAGACGCCGTGGCGTTCCGCGACGAGCTCGCCTTCATGCTCGCGGCCCAATTCGCGGCGCCCAACTCGCCCCAGTGGTTCAACACCGGCCTCCACTGGGCCTACGGCATCACCGGGCCCGCCCAGGGGCACTGGTACGCCGACCCCTCGACCGGCGAGATCACGAGGTCCGAGAACGCCTACGAGCGGCCCCAGCCCCACGCCTGCTTCATCCAGTCGATCGCCGATGACCTCGTCAACGAGGGCGGCATCATGGACCTCTGGACCCGCGAGGCACGGCTGTTCAAGTACGGGTCCGGCACCGGCACCAACTTCTCGAGCTTGCGCGGCGAGGGCGAGCCGCTGTCTGGCGGCGGCAAGTCGTCCGGCTTGATGTCGTTTCTCAAGATCGGCGACCGCGCGGCCGGCGCCATCAAGTCGGGCGGAACCACCCGGCGCGCGGCCAAGATGGTCTGCCTCAACCTCGATCACCCGGACATCGAGAGGTTCATCAGGTGGAAGGCGGTCGAGGAGCGCAAGGTGGCGGCCCTGGTCGCCGGCTCGCGCCTGCTCCGCCGCAACCTCCAGGAGATCATGGACGCCTGCTTCGCCGAGTCCTCGCGGCGTCCGGTCGTCGACCTGGCGACCAACGCCAAGCTGCGGGTGAGCATCGCCACCGCCCGCAAGGTCGGCGTCCCCGACGGGTCGATCCGGCGCGTCCTCCAGCTCGCCGAGCAGGGCGTGCGTGAGTATCCGGTGGAGGAGTACGACACCGACTGGGACTCGGAGGCGTACTTCACGGTGTCCGGCCAGAACGCCAACAACAGCGTGCGCGTGCCGAACGCCTTCTTCGAAGCCCTCGAGGTGGGCGGCAGCTGGCAGCTGCGGCGGCGGACCGACGGCGAGGTCGCCAAGACCGTGTCCGCCGTCAAGCTGTGGAACGACATCGCGGTGGCCGCCTGGGAGTGCGCCGATCCGGGCCTGCAGTTCGACGACACCATCAACGAGTGGCACACCTGCCCGGCCGGCGGTCGCATCAACGCCTCCAACCCGTGCTCGGAGTACATGTTCCTCGACGACACCGCGTGCAATCTCGCCTCGCTCAACCTGGTGAAGTTTCTGGGCGAGGGCGGGCAGTTCGACATCGAGCGGTTCCGGCACGCCGTCCGCCTGTGGACGATCGTGCTCGAGATCTCGGTGCTGATGGCCTCCTTCCCGAGCCGGCGGATCGCCGAGCTCAGCTACCGCTACCGGACGCTGGGCCTGGGCTACGCCAACATCGGCTCGCTGCTGATGCGGCTCGGCTTCCCCTATGACTCCGACGAGGGACGGTCGATCTGCGCCGCCATCACCGCCATCATGACCGGGGAGTCCTACGCGACGTCCGCCGAGATGGCCGCCGAGCTCGGACCCTTCCCCGGGTTCGCGGACAACCGCGACGCCATGCTGCGAGTGATCTCCAACCATCGCCGCGCGGCCTACAACGCCCCGCCGGAGGCCTACGACAAGCTGACCGTCCTGCCGACCGGCATCGACCCCGAGACCGCCCCGGAGGACCTCCTCGAGGCCGCCCGCGACGCCTGGGACCGCGCGCTCGAGCTGGGGTCACGGTGCGGCTACCGAAACGCCCAGACCACCGTGCTCGCGCCCACCGGCACGATCGGCCTGGTGATGGACTGCGACACCACCGGCATCGAGCCCGACTTCGCCCTGGTCAAGTTCAAGAAGCTCGCCGGCGGCGGCTACTTCAAGATCATCAACCAGGCGATTCCCGATGCCCTCGAGAGGCTCGGCTACTCCCAGGACGAGATCCACGAGATCGTCGCCTACACCGTCGGCCACGGCAGCCTGGTCGACTGCCCGACCATCGGCCACGATGCGCTGCGCAAGCGCGGCTTCGACGAGGAGACCATCGACCGCGTCGAGCAGGCGCTGCCGACCTGCTTCGAGATCCGCAGCGCGTTCGCGCCGCACGTGCTGGGCGACGACTTCCTGAAAAAGATCGGGTTCTCGGACGCCGACCTCACGGACTGGAACCTCGACGTCCTCGGCCGGATGGACTTCTCGGAGTCGGACATCGAGGCCGCCAACGTCTGGGCGTGCGGGACCATGACGGTCGAGGGCGCGCCGAACCTCAAGCCCCAGCACCTCGCCGTGTTCGACTGCGCCAACCGCTGCGGCAAGCGGGGGACGCGCTTCATCCGGTCCGAGGGCCACATCCTGATGATGGCGGCGGCGCAGCCGTTCATTAGCGGCGCGATCTCGAAGACCATCAACATGCCCGCCGAGGCGACTCTCGACGACATCAAGAGCGCCTACTCTCTGGCCTGGAAGAGGATGATCAAGGCGGTCGCGCTCTACCGCGACGGCTCCAAGCTCAGCCAGCCGCTGAGCATCGCCATGGATCTCGAGGAGTCAAGCCAGCTCGCCAGCGCCGTCGCCGCGGGCGACATCGCGGCGGTGGCCGAGACCATGGCCGAGCGCGTCGTGCTCCGCCAGCAGGCCCATCGGCGCCGGCTTCCCCAACGCCGCACCGGCTTCACTCAGAAGGCCTCGGTCGGCGGCCACAAGGTCTACATCCGGACCGGCGAGTACGAGGACGGTTCGGTCGGCGAGATCTTCCTCGACATGCACCGCGAGGGCGCGGCCTTCCGGTCACTGATGAACTGCTTCGCCATCGCGGTCTCGCTGGGGCTGCAGTACGGGGTGCCGCTCGAGGAGTTCGTCGACGCGTTCGTGTTCACCAGGTTCGAGCCGAGCGGCATCGTCAGCGGGCACGACCGCATCAAGATGGCCACCTCGGTGATCGACTACGTGTTTCGCGAGCTCGCGATCACCTATCTCGACCGCAACGACCTCGCCCAGGTGTCGTCCGAGGACGTGCGGCACGACGCGGTCGGCGAGGGCAAGGACCGCCACAAGCGGCCGCGCGAGATGGGCGAGCCCGCCGAGGTGCGGTCGATCGCGGTCGGACAGGCGCGGGGCAGTGCGGGGCCGTGGACGGCCGCGGCGCCGGCCGCGGGCGGCGCCGCCTCCTCGATGGCCGCTGCGGCGGTGCAGCAGGCCCGCTACAAGGGCTACGAGGGCGACCCCTGCCCGGAGTGCGGCGCGCTGACGCTGGTCCGCAACGGCACCTGCCTCAAGTGCGACTCGTGCGGCGGCACCACCGGGTGTTCGTAGCCCCCCACTCAACCATCCACAGGATAGGATCTAGGATCTAGGATCCGGGATCTAGGATCTGGGGTCCAGGGTCCAGGATCCGGGTCCCGGGATCCGAGATCGATGGTCTGAGGGGAAAGGCAGGCGCCCGTCTTCGCGCCACCGCCCACCAGGACCTCGAGCCGGGAGTCGAAAGGATCGCGCTTTTCCAGCCGTCGTCGTGGCGGAGCAACACGCGCGCGGCTGAGCCCGGTTTCAATCCGCAGCGACGGTGGCCAAGCGGCGCTCCTCGAGCACATCGAAGATGGTGTCGGCGTAGATGGCGAACGAGATGTCCTTGGCCTCGTGGCTCTGGGTGACAACGCCGCACAGCCCGCCGCCGGCGTCGAGCAACGGCCCGCCGCTCGACCCCTGGTGGACCGTGGCGTCGGTCTGGATGTAGCCGCCGCGCATCCCCGAGATGACCCCGGTGGTGAAGCTGTTGCGCAGGCCCATCGGGCTGCCCACGGCGTAGACCTGCTGGCCGACCCTGAGCTGGTCGCGCGGCACCACCGGCAGCGGCTCGGCCCACCCGGTGAGGCCCGGCACGACCAGCAGCGCGAGGTCCCAGCGCCTCGACACGAAGTCGAGCAGGGCGGGAAGCTGGACGCCCGACTCGAGCTCGGCCTCCAGGGTCAGGATCTCATCCTGCGACAGCTCCTGGTAGACGACATGGCGGTTGGTGAGGATGTAGAGCTGGCCCAGATCGTCGCGCCCGATCACGGCGCCGGAGCCGTTGCCCTGGATGGCGCCGCCGACCAGCACGTTGACCGCCACCACCGAGTGCATCACCGCCTCGTAGAGCTCATCGGGCGCGAGCTCGGCCCGCAATCCGGCCGCCGCGGGCAGCGTGATCTCGCGGCGGTCCCAGAGCTCCTCGGGCCCGAACCCCGGCTCGCGCCGCCACCTCGACCCCGCCACCACCGCCGCGACGGCGAGCGCCAGCAGCACCGCCAGCACCGCGAGCCGCCGCCGCCACGCCGCCCGCCAGGCGACGCGCTCAAGCGTCCACCAGCCGACCCCGCAGGCGCGCCGGATCCGGGTGAGGAAGCGCAGCTCGCCCCGGCCGAGGCGGCGGTCGCTGGCGAGGAGGTCGACGCAGCGGTCGAAGACGTGCCGCCGTGCCGCCCCGTCGAGCCGCTCGAGGTCGGCGAGCACGGCGTGCCGGTTGACGTCGTGGAGCGCGATCCGCCGCATCTCCGAGCGCTCCTGGTCGCTCGATGCGACGGCATCGATGAGGTGGCTCAGGTGGTCGCGCTCCGCGGTCGCCATCTCGCCGTCGCTCCAGATGGCGACGACACAGGCCCTGAAGATCAGCGGTCCCAGCCCGACCGGGGCCGGGGCCGGCGCCGCGGGTTGCTCCGCCGGTGCCGTCACGCCACGCAGCCTCCCGAGATGGGGTTATAGCACGGCTCTGGGAGTGGGATGAGCGGGCGCTGACAAGGGATCGAGGCTCCTCGCCGCCTCGCGCGTGCCCGCCTCCGTCTCCGTCTCCGAGCCCCACGAGATGGGAAGCGGGCACGAGCACGGAGACGGGCACGGATAGGGTTGGCTGGCCCAGCCCCTAGACCCTGACCCCTGTTCACTGGTCGGGCGGGGGTTCCCCGAGCAGCTCTGCGAGGCCCTCCACCAGCGAGGCGGCGTGCTCGATGTCGGGAGCGAGCACGCGGTCCTCGTCGAGGCGCGGGACATGACGGCGCAGCGCCAGGATGGCGCGCTCGAGGACCTCCGACGTCTCGAGCGGCCGATGGAACTCGACCGCCTGCGCCGCCGCCAGGTACTCCATCCCGAGCACCATCCGGAGCGTCTCCACGACCGCGGCCAGCTTGCGGCTGGCCCAGGTCGACATCGAGACGTGGTCCTCCTGGCCGGCGGAGGTCGGGATCGAGTCCACCGACGCGGGGTGGGCCAGCGTCTTGCACTCGCTGACCAGCGCCGCGGCCCCGACCTGGACCATCATCAGCCCGGAGTTCAGCCCGGGCTCGGGGGTCAGGAACGCCGGCAGGCCCGACAGCGAGGTGTCGACCAGCCGCGCCAGCCGCCGCTCCGAGATCGAGGCGAGGTCGGCAAGGGCGATCGTCAGGTAGTCGCACACGGCCGCTACCGGGGCGCCGTGGAAGTTCCCCGCGGACACCACGCGGCCGTCGTCGAGCACCATCGGGTTGTCGGTCGCCGAGTTGACCTCGATCGCCAGCACGCCGCGCGCATGCTCGAGGGCGTCCCGCGCAGCGCCGTGCACCTGGGGCGAGCAGCGCAGCGAGTAGGCGTCCTGGACGCGACCGCACTCGCGGTGGTCTTCGCGGATCTGGGAGCCCTCGAGCAGCTTCGCCATGCGGTGTGCGCTCGTCCGCTGGCCGGGATGGGGCCGCGCCGCGTGGACCGCCTCGTCGAAGGCGGCGTCCGTCCCGGCCAGGGCGTCGAGGCTGAGCGCGCAGACCACATCGGCTGCGTCGAGGAGGCGACCCGCCTCGGCGACCGCGAGCGCCGCGACCGCGACCGAGGCCTGGGTGCCATTGATCAGCGCCAGCCCCTCCTTCGCCTCCAGCTCGAGCGGCTCGATCCCGGCCCGGCGCAGGGCCTCGCGGCCCGGCAGCACCTCGTCCCCGACGGCCGCCGCTCCCTCGCCGAGGAGCGGCAGCGCCAGGTGGGCGAGTGGCGCGAGATCGCCCGACGCGCCAACCGATCCCCGGCTCGGCACCACCGGGTGGACGCCGGCATTGATCAGCTCGAGCAGGCGGTCGATCACCACCGGGCGGCACCCGGCGTGACCTGAAGCCAGCACGTTGGCTCGCAGCAGCAGCATGGCCCGCACCACGCGCTGCGGGAACGGCTCGCCGACGCCGCAGGCGTGGGACCGCAGCAGGTTGAGCTGGAGGCGGCGCAGTTGATCGGCCGGGACCCGGATCTCGGCGAGCTTGCCGAAGCCGGTGTTGACGCCGTATACGACGGCTCCCGAGGACAGGATCCGGTCCACGACGGCGCGGCTCGCGGCCACCCGCTGCCGCGCCTCGTCCGCGAGCTCCACCCGGACGCCCGCCCTGGCCACGACCTCGACGTCCGCCAGGCGCAGGCTGCGGCCGTCGATCTGGATCACCTCGATCACGTCGCCTCCCTTGCGGCCTCGACGAGCGGCGATTGTAGCCCATGCGCCGCGCCTACGGGCGCCACCGCCGGGCAGGCCATGGCGGGCCGCAGCGCCCTGGTCGACAACCTCGCCGGGCCCTGGCTGACTGCGATGCCCCGGCGCCGGCACGCCGGCCGCCAGCGTCCGTGGCATCTCGTCCTACACGAAAGCCATGCCTGAGAAGAGCTCGTGGCGCGGCGGCCGGCCGCCGACACGGTGGCCCGCCCCACCCCCCTCACAGGCCAGCGCGGCACGGACTCCTAGAACGGTGAGAACCCGCTCGACTCCCAGAACTCCTGGCGGACTCCGCCGTACAGCGCCTGCAGCGCGTCCAGGTGCTGGCGCTCCCAGTCGGCGAGGAACTCGTAGAACGACCGCACCTCCTGCTCGGTCGCGCTGCGGGCCGCCCCCGAGAAGTACGCGATGGCGTTGTTCTCGAGGGTCATGCCGATTGACAGCACCCCGATCTCGAAGTCGGTGCCGCTCGCCTGCTCCCGGAAGCGGTCGGTGAAGATGGTGGCGGTGAAGGCCTTGAGGTTGGGGTCCTTGAGGTGGAGGTGGAAGGCCTCCACACCCTTGTCCTCGAACGACCCCATCACGGTCTTGAGGTAGGCCTTGTGCTGGACCTCGTCGCGGGCGAGCTTGGCGAACAGCTCCTGCACCGCGGGCTTGTCGGCCCGCTCGGCCGCCATCGAGTAGAAGGTGTGGCCGTCGACCTCGATCTGGTAGGCCTTCCTCAGGATCTCGCGGATCTGCTCTTTGGCCTGCGTCATGTGCCCCCTCCCGACCAGGGGATAGGATCTAGGATCTAGGATCTAGGATCTAGGATCTAGGATCTAGGATCTAGGATCTAGGATCTAGGATCTAGGATCTAGCACCCACCCGCCCGTCTCCGTGCCCGTCTCCGCGCCCGTCTCCGCGCCGGCTTCCGCTTCCGTACCCGTCCCCGTCCCCGTTCCCGCGCCCGCTTGTCACGGCGAAGCGGAACGCGAAGCCGGATTCCCGTCCCCGAACCTACCGCCCCGCTCCTCCGCTGAAGCCCGCGAGCTGGCTGCGATCGAGCGGCTCCGGGCGGATCGACGCCAGACCGGCCGGCACCCAGGCGATCGCCCCGGTCGGGCAGAACGGCACGCAGCGGGGATCGCCGCCGCACAGGTCGCACTTCTGGACGCAGTGGTAGGTCTCGTCCCACAGCATGTTCCCGAACGGGCAGGCGGCGACGCACATCCGGCACGTGATGCATCGCGACCGGACCATCTCGATGGCTCCGGTGACCGCGCTGCGCACCAGCGCCGCGGTCGGGCAGACCTGGACGCAGGCCGCCTCGTCGCACTGGAAGCAGGTGATCGGCGTCCCGACCTCCGGCCCCCGCAGGAAGATGTTGATCCGAGTCTTCGACGGCCGGCCCTCGCTGCCGTGCGCAAAGGCGCACGCCAGCTCGCACTTGCCGCAGGCGATGCAACGCTCCACCGAGACCTTGTAGATCATGTTCATGCCGCTGCCTTCTCCACCCAGGGGCTAGGGGCTAGGATCTGGGGGCTAGCGCCCGCCCACCCGCATTCGTTCCCGTACCCGTACCCGTTCCCGTTCCCGAATTCTCGCCCCGACGAACGACGCGCGTCCACCCCGCCCATCACCCCACCACCTTGAGCTTCGTGAAGGTCGTCGCCATGACGCGGCGCTTGGATCCGTCCGAGGTCGCGAAGTAGCCCTGCGGCACCCCGCTGCGCCGCGCGAAGTGCTCGGCTTGGGCCTTGGTGATCACCGTCTCCCCGGTCACCGGGTCGCGCAGCATCTCGAAGTCCTTGTCCCAGATCCGGCGCGACCCGGCCGCCTCGGAGTACGGGATGCACCGGGTCGGGCAGATCTCAGCGCAGGCGAGGCAGCCGATGCAGTCGGGTGGCGCCTGGTGGAACGGCGGCGCAATCTCGCGGCCCCAGCCGCGGTTGACCGAGGCGATCGCCGACACCCCGATGTGGTCGCAGACCCGCGTGCACAGCCCGCACAGGATGCAGTCGGTGGGCGTCGGGTTCACCTCGTACGAGGTCTCGCTGATCCCGTGCTCGGCCGCGATCCGCTGGATCAGCGGCGTCTCCGGGCAGCGCGCCAGCAGCAGGTCGAGCACCACCCGGCGCGTCTCCAGGACCCGCTCCGAGCTCGTGAAGACCCGCATCCCTTCCGCCACCGGGTGGTTGCAGGCGGTCACCATCTTGAACCAGTTCTCGTCCCAGCCCTGCTGCCACATGTCGACGACGCACAGCCGGCAGCCGCCCCACGGCTCGAGGCCGTCGAACTGGCACAGGGTGGGCACGTGGACCCCGGCGCAGCGTGCCGCGTCGAGGATGACCGCGTCCTCGCCCACGGTGACCTTCTTGCCGTTCACGGTCAGGGTGGGCATCACACCACCTCCGTCTTGAGCTCGACCTTGGGGAAGGTGCGGATGGCCGCGGTCGGGCAAACGTCGAAGCAGGCGCCGCAGGAGATGCACGCATCGTGGTGGATGCGATGCAGCTCCTTGATCGTGCCGGTGATCGCGTTGACCGGGCAGGCCTTGAAGCAGGCGTGGCAGCCGTCGCACAGGTCGGGGACGATCTCGTAGGCGGTCAGCTCCCGGCAGATGCCCGCCGGGCAGGACTTCCCGAAGATGTGCGCCTCGTACTCGGAGCGGAAGTAGCGAAGCGTCGACAGCACCGGATTGGGCGCCGACTTGCCGAGCTCGCACAGGCTGCCGAGCTGCATGCCGCGCGACAGGCGCTCGATCGCCGGGATGTCGTCCGGGCGGCCGCGGCCCTCGACCAGCCGGTCGAAGATGTGGAGGAGCTGCTGCAGGCCCTCGCGGCACGGCACGCACTTGCCGCACGACTCCTCGGTGAGGAACTTCAGGAAGTAGCGCGCGACGTCGACCATGCAGGTCCGGTCGTCCATGACGATCATGCCGCCGGAGCCCATCATCGAACCCGCCTCGGTCAGCCGCTCGTAGTCGACGGGCAGGTCGAGCAGGGCCTCCGGGACGCAGCCCCCGGACGGGCCGCCCGTCTGCACCGCCTTGAACGGCCGGTCGCCGAGGATCCCGCCGCCGATGTCGAAGATGATCCGGCGCAGGGTGGTGCCCATCGGCAGCTCGATGAGACCGGTGTTCTTGACCTTGCCGACCAGCGAGAACGCCTTGGTGCCCTTCGATCGCTCGGTGCCCATGGACGCGAACCAGGCGCCGCCGCGCTCGATGATCGCCCCGATGCCGGCCCAGGTCTCGACGTTGTTGAGCACCGTCGGCAGGTCGAACAGCCCCTTGTCGGTCGAGTGGACGTACTTGGCGCGCGGCTCGCCGATCTTGCCCTCCAGCGAGCGCATCAGCGCGGACGACTCGCCGCACACGAAGGCGCCGCCGCCGCGCGAGATCCTGATGTCGAAGTCGAAGCCGGATCCCATGATGTTGTCGCCGAGCAGCCCGTAGCTGCGCGCCTGCTCCATGGCGATGGTCAGGTGGACCACGGCCAGCGGGTACTCGTCGCGGACGTAGATGAAGCCCTCGTGGGCGCCGACCGCCCAGGCCCCGATCACCATGCCCTCGAGCACCGAGTGCGGGTCGCCCTCCATGATCGATCGGTCCTTGAACGCCCCCGGGTCGCCCTCGTCACCGTTGCACAGCACGAACCGGCGGTCCCCCGGCGCGCGCCGGCACGACCGCCACTTGCGGGCGGTGTTGAAGCCGGCGCCGCCACGGCCGCGCTGCCCCGCGATCGCGACCTCCTCGATCACCGCCTCCGGCGTCATCTCGCCGAGCGCCTTGGCAAGGCCAGAGTAGGCGCCCTCGGCGATCGCGTCGCGGATGTCGGTCGGGTCGATCCGGCCGATGTTCCGCATCGCGACCCGCAGCTGGTGCTTGTAGAAGGGGATCTCGGCGTAGGCGGAGATCCGCTGGCCGTCGGCCGGGTTCTTGTAGGTGAGGCTGGGGATGACCTCGCCGCCGAGCACGGTCTTGTCGATGATCTGCCCGACGTTCGAGGGCTTGACCTTGGTGTAGAGGATGCCCGACGGCAGGAGGGCCACCAGCGGCCCGCGCTCGCAGAACCCGTGGCACCCGGTGGTCTTGACGAACATCCCGACCGACGCGTCGAGCCCTCGCTTCGCCACCTCTTCGGCAAAGGCCTCCGCCACCTTCTTCGAGCCCGACGCCAGGCACCCGGTCCCGCAGCACACCATGATCTGCTGGCGGCGATCCGCGGCGCGCCGCCGCGACTCCTCCTGGAGCGACGCGAACTGGGCGATCGACTCAATTCTCATCGTCGCCCCCCTTCCCCTTGCCGAGGTACTTGGTCATCCGGGCAGGCTTGGCGTTGCCCCAGTACTTGTCGCCGACGATCATGACCGGCGCCATCGCGCACGCGCCGACGCAGTTGACCGTCTTGACCGTGAACTTGAGGTCCCCGGTCGTCTGGTCGGGCCCGATCCCGAGGGTGCGGGTGAGCTCCTCGACCAGCTGACCGGCGCCCCGGATGTGGCACGCGGTGCCGGTGCAGACCTTGATGATCGTGTCGCCCTGGGGGTCGAGCGCGAACGCCTTGTAGAACGTCGACACCGAGAAGACATGGGCGAGCGGCACCCCGAGGGTCTCCGCCACCTTGACCAGGACGTCGCACGGCAGGTAGTTGTAGGCGCGCTGGACGTCCTGCAGGACCTGGATCAGCGACGGCTCCGCGGGCGGGTACTTGCCGAGGATCGCCTCCGCCTTGACGAGGTCCACACAGGGTTGCTCGGTCATGAGCCCTCCTCCACCACCGCCTCCAGGGGCCTGCCGGCCGCCGCCGCCCCGAGCTCGAGGCCGCGGTGCAGGGCGAGCAGGTTGATGTCGACGAGCTGCGGCTTCGCCGAGAATGTCTCGCGGATCACGGCCTCGACCTCGCCGACCGAGACCGCCCCGGTGGCGCCGAGATAGGCGCCGAGCGCCACCATGTTGGCGGCGCGGGGGTTGCCGATCGAGTTCGCGATCTCGTTCGCCGGCACCTTGACGACCGTCAGGTCGGAACGGGCGGGGTCGCGGTTGATCAGCGACGAGTTGACCAGCAGCAGCCCGCCGGGCCGGACGTCGCGCTCGAACCGGTCGAGCGAGGGCAGGTTCATCGCGAGCACCGCCCGCGGCGAGCGGATCACCGGCGAGCCCACCGGCCGGTCGGAGATCACCACGGTGCAGTTGCAGGTGCCGCCGCGCATCTCCGGGCCGTAGGAGGGCAGCCAGGACACCTCCTTGCCCTCGTGCATGCCCGCGTAGGCGAGCATCTTGCCGATGAGCAGGATCCCCTGCCCGCCGAACCCAGCCATGATCACGTCGTTCTGCATGTCAGTCCCCGGCCGCCGGCTTCGCGGCGCGGTCGCCTGCCTCGGGGGTCTTGAACACCCCGAGCGGGTAGTACGGCACCATGTTCTGGGCCAGCCAGCGATTGGCCTCGACCGGGGGCACGCCCCAGTTGGTCGGACAGGTCGACAGCACCTCGACCAGCGAGAAGCAGGTCCCCGCGACCTGGTAGCGGAAGGCCCGCCGGAGCATCTCCTTGGCGTTGACCGCGTGGAGCGGCGTGTGCACCGCGGTGCGCGCCACGAACGACGGGGTGCGCAGCGTCGCCAGCAGCTCGGCGATCCGGATCGGGTGGCCGCACTGCTCGACGTCCCTGCCGAGCGGGCAGGTCGTCGCGATCTGACCGGGCATGGTGGTCGGCGCCATCTGTCCGCCGGTCATCCCGTAGATCGCGTTGTTGACGAACACCACGGTCACCTTCTCGCCGCGATTCGCGCAGTGGATGATCTCGGCCATCCCGATCGACGCCAGGTCGCCATCGCCCTGGTAGGTGAAGACGATGAGGTCCGGGCGGGCGCGCTTGATGCCGGTCGCCACCGCCGGCGCGCGGCCGTGCGACGCCTCCTGGAAGTCGACCGTGAAGTAGTTGTAGGCGAGCACCGCGCAGCCCACCGGCGAGACCCCGACCGACCGCTCGCGGATGCCGAGCTCGTCGATCACCTCGGCGATCAGCCGGTGGATGATGCCGTGGGTGCAGCCGGGGCAGTAGTGGGTCGTGACCGGGGCGAGTGCCCCGGGCCGCGAGAAGACCGTCTCAGCCATGGCTCACCTCCGCCGCGCCGCCGGCGAGGATGCCGTCCACCTTCTCCATCACCTCGTCGGGCGTCACCAGCATGCCGCCCACCCGGCAGTGGAAGTGGATCGGGCGCGCACCCTGCAGCGCGAGCTGGACGTCCTCGATCATCTGCCCAGTCGACAGCTCGACCACCAGCACCGAGCTGGCGCGCAGAGCTGCCTCCCGGACCGCCTGGTACGGGAACGGGAACAGCGTGATCGGCCGCACCATCGCCACCCGAACGCCGCGCTCGCGCAGCTCCTCGATGGCCGTGGAGCAGACCCTGGCCACGGTGCCGTAGGCGACGATCAGGACGTCGTAGTCGGCGTCGGTGCCGTAGGCCGCGGACCGGATCTCGTCGCGCACCATGGTGTCGAACTTGGCCTTGAGCTTGAAGTTGTGGCGCTCGAGCTGCTCGGGATCGAGGAACAGCGAGTTGATGATGTTGGTGGGCCGGTCGCCGTGGCAGCCGGTGGCGGCCCAGGTCTTCGGCTCCAGCTTCTTGATCGGCTGCCGGTCGCTCGAGAACTCGACAGGCTCCATCATCTGCCCGATCAGGCCGTCGCCGAGCACCAGCACCGGGTTGCGGTAGAAGTCGGCCAGGTCGAAGGCGTCCTGCACCAGGTCGGCCGCCTCCTGGATCGACCACGGCGCCAGCACCAGCAGCCGGAAGTCACCATGGCCCATGCCGCGGGTGGCCTGGAAGTAGTCGCCCTGGCTGGGCAGGATGCCGCCGAGGCCCGGCCCGGCCCGCACGATGTTGACGATCACGACCGGCAGCTCGGACCCGGCCAGATAGGAGACCGCCTCGGACATCAGCGAGATCCCGGGCGACGAGGACGAGGTCATCACCCGCTCGCCGGTGCCGGCGGCGCCGTACAGCATGTTCGACGCCGCGACCTCGCTCTCCGCCTGGACGAAGCGCCCGCCGACCTGCGGCAGCCGCAGCGACATGTACTCGGGGATCTCGTTCTGAGGGGTGATCGGGTAGCCGAAGAACAGACGGCAACCGGCCTGGATTGCCGCCTCGCCGATCGCCTCGCTGCCCTTCATCAGCTTCTTGGCCATCGCTCACCGTCCTCAGTACGAGAAGTAGTGGTACATGGTGCCGTTGACCCGCATCTCGATCGCGGTGTCCGGGCAGGTGATGCAGCACAGCCGGCAGCCGATGCAGCGCATCTGCTCGACGACCTCGGCGTAGAAGTACCCCTTGCTGTTGATCTTCCGTCCCATGCCCAGAATCTGCTGCGGGCAGGCGTTGACGCACAGCTCGCATCCCTTGCAGAGGTCTGGAGAGATGACGATCCGTGGCATGCGGGCTCCCTTCAGTTGACGACGAACAGCGGGCCCATGGTCCGCGCCCGGGGCGGCTGCTCGAAGGGCGGCAGCACGATTCGCTGCAGCACGACCAGCGGGCACCCCAGCTCCTCGCCGGCGAGGTCGGCCGCCACGTCGCCGGTGGCGGTCACCGCGATCACTGGAATGTCCAGCGCCTCGGCCGCCTCGACTGCCAGCCGGTGGCCCTCGAGGACGACCCGCGGTGTGGTCTCACGCATCAGGTGGGTGTTCGACACCAGCCCGGTCACCTTGATCCTCGCGGCGGCCTCGATCTTGCGCACCATCGCCGCCGCCTCGCCCGCGTCAGGGGTCGCCGGCCGCCGGAAGTTGAGCACGACCAGCACCTGGGAGTCGGCAGGGGGAACCACGTCGGACAGCGAGCCCAGCACCCGCGCCCCGACGTCGTCGCCGCCGACGTCGACCACGACCCGGCACGAGGGGTCGCGCAGCGCCGCGCGCACCTGCGGCACGACGATCGGGAGGTCGGCGTGAGCGACCTCGCCAGCCGGGGCGAGGAGCCGGATGCCGGCCTCGTCGAGGATCGCGCGCGCGGCGCGCGACCGGAAGTACGGCTTGACGACATCGAGATCGGCGAGGGTCACCGGTCCGCCGGCCGCGGCCAGCGCGAGCGCGCCGTTGAGCGCGATCTCGGTCTTGCCGCTGCCGAAGCTGCCGACCAAGACGGTGATTCGCCTCTCGTACACTCCCTTGCCTCCGGGGTCGCGGAACGACGGGCGGTCCGGACGCCAAGCATAACCCGGCGCGGACCCACTTATGAAGGTATGTGAAATCGTTCACGAGCGCAAGTGCCGCCCTCTGCGGACCGCAGAGGGCACCCCCCCCAACCGCCCCGGGAGCCTCGGGACGGCCCCGGCGCGGCGCGCCCGCCGGCCTCCATCGCACGGTCGAGCGCGACCGGCGCGGGGGTGGCCGCTTGCGTCGCGCCGCCGGCCGTGGCACCGTTTGGACGGCGAAGGCCCTCGCGTGTACCTCTCGAGCCTGATCCACCGTGACCGGCTGTTCGACATCGCCTGCCGATGGCTGTCGGACCGCGTCGACCCCGGTGACGGGCGGACCCTCACCGAGATCTTCGTCTACGAGCAGGCGATCACGGGGCCCTCGGTGCGGGCACTGGTCGTCGATCTGGCGCGGGCGATCCATCCGGGGCCGCTGCTGCTGCGCCGGGTCACGACCAAGGACGCGGTCAGGGACGCGATCGCGGACGCCGTCACCAACCCCTCCCCGCGGGTCCGGGAGCTGGTGGAGCGATACCGGGCACAGCCCGAGGAGTTCTTCCCCCGCACTCCGGTCCACATGAGCCTGATCACTCAAGGCGGCGGCCGTCTCGTCGGCATGGTGCGCCGCAAGCGGATCCGCCGGATCGCGGACAAGGTCTCGCGGCGGGTCGCCGATCAGCTGGCGAGCGAGATCGGCCGGGCGGCGCGGATGCTGGCCGGGCAACGGGCCCAGATCGCGGGCGTGCCGCTGCAGGAGATGGTGTCGTCACGCGCCGAGATGGACCAGGACTTCACAGCGGCGGAGCGGCTGGTCGCCGACCGGATCCGCGTCGGCGCTCTCACCCTCGACCCCCATCAGCAGGAGGTCGACGACCTGATCGGCGTCAAGCTGGTGGTCGAGCCGGACCACATCGCTAGGCTCGAGAAGGTCCTCGACTACCGCGAGGGCACCTGGACCTTCCATCGCGAGGTGCACGAGGGCCCCTACGGGGGCACCCACTATCTCGTGGACCTCGAGCTGCCGCCGATGGAGGCGATGGTCGAGCGGCTGCGCAAGGTCGACTGGTCGTTCGCCGCCGGCCGCGGGGTTCCGGTGCACGAGCTCGAGCGCGAGGTCTTCGGCTACCTCGCCTCGGGCAGCCGCACCTTCCGCCTCGAGCTCATCCTGACCTCGCTCGACGACCTGGTCGAGTCCGAGTTCGGCGCCAGCATTCACGAGGTCCGGATCCTCGAGCAGCGCGACCGGGCGAGCTACTCCGGCCGCATCGCCCTCAACGCGTCGTGGATCATCGAGTACATGCTGCACCTCGCGATCTCACCGGCGGTGACGGTGCGCGAGCTGCCGATCAAGATCTGGGGCCGCTACCTCCGCGACACCCTGTCGCACGCCATCGCCTGCCTCGGCAACGGCGAGCCGGCGGAGTGGGTCGTCCCGGGCGAGCAGAACGACGTGCCGCTGCTCCCGCCCGAGCACGGCGCGGCGCCGTGACCCGCGGCGACGTCCGGGCACCCTCCGCGCCGTGGCACCGCGCTCGAGGCGAAAACTCCGCGGTCTGACGGCCCCCCGGCTTCGGGCGCGGCAGTGTGAAGGCCGCGCGCCGCCCCGGAGTGCCTCGCCGGGCTCGGGGTCAGGCGCCGGGCGGGGAGGAAGGACGGGAGATCCGCCAGAAGCGAGCCCCCTCCGGCCCCCGCTCGGCGACGTCCAGCCCCGCCTGCCGCAGCGCCTCGGCGGTCTCGGTGAAGCTGCCGGAGGGAACCACCAGCAAGGTCCCGTCGCCGACCTCGGCGGCCAGACCGCGGACCCTCGCCGGATCGACCTGCTTGCCATCGACCAGGGCCCGCACCTTCTCGTCCTCGAGCAGCCGAGCGCGGCGGCCGGGATCGCGCCGCTGGCGCTCCAGGAGCGCCAGGTCCGCGAGACCGACGTCGCGCGGCTCGCCGATGGTCGCGATCAAGACCGCGCCGGGCAGCCCTTCGAGCTCGGCGATGATCGCGGGCGCCAGCACAGGGTGCCGCGGGCTCACCGGGAAGATCGTCACCGCGTCGCTCCAGGCGACCAGGCCGATCAGCGCCACGCCCAGCCCGTGCAGCAGCCACCTTCCGATCCGGGCCTCGTGAAGCGCCGCGCCCATCCCGGCCAGCCCGAGGGCGGTCCACACGGCGAACGGCACGACCAACAGGGCCATCCGGTGCGCGTCGACCCGCGTGGTCAGCAGGAGGGGAAGGCTGCCCAGCAGCGCCCAGGCGACGAGCGTGCAGTGCTCCGGCTGGCCCAACCGGCGCAGCGAGCTCACCAGCCCGAGCAGCAGGAAGGGCAGCAACGGCGCGATGAACAGCGGCAGCCTGGGGGGGTCCCACAGCACGACATCGCTGCACCCCAGTGGTCGGTTGAACGAGACGCCCAGCACCGACAAAAGCTCGGGCGCCCGCCGCGCCGCCAGCGTCCACGCCGCGTCGATCCAGGTGCCGAGCGTGCGGGGCCCGGTCGATTCGGGACGGCCGAGGAAGCTCTCGAGGTAGCCGGGCTGCGTCACCATGTTCACGATCTGCTCGCCGCGAGCGTTCAGAAAGTACCCGGCGGTGCCGCGGCGGGCCTGGACGGCCCACGCGCCCGCCAGCATCGCGACCAGCAGCGCGAGCCCGGCGAGACGCCGCCGCTGCTCCCTGTCCACCCGGACCGCCGCGAAGGCCACGGTGACGGCGAGCAGCGCCAACGCCACCAGGCGGCCCGGCGAGTAGCCGAGGGTGGCGACGATCAGGGCGAGCGCCGCCAGCGGCCCGCGCCACCACTGCCGGGCCGGCCCATCCAAGAACGCCCAGCAGGCCCAGGCGGCGAGCAGCACGCCGAGCAGCGTGCCGGACAGCGAGGTGCCGTAGCGCCCGTAGAACAGCAACGGCGGCGAAAGGGCGAGCGCGAGCGCCGCCGCCGTCGCGGTGCCGCCCCCGAAGCGGCGCGAGAGCGCGAGCATCACAGCCACCGCGACAGCCGCCAGGAGCGCCGCCACGACCCGCAGCTGCCACACCGCGAAGCCGCAGCGAAGGAGCAGCGCGTAGCTGGGAGCGCCGTAGAGCAGCGAGTGGTCGCCGCGGCTGACCAGCCCGTTGTCCCAGAGCAGGGTGGCGCCGAGGAAGGCGCCGGCGTTGCGCCCGGCGCGCAGCGACTCCCCGAAGCCCGCGATCACGGACGGCTCCCAGGCCAGCAGCACGCCCGGTGACGATGCCAGCCGGAAGAAGAGCAGCAGCAACGCCAGCGCGCCGCCCGCCACCAGGTAGCCGCGAGCCGAGCCCGACCACGATGACGGCTCGCCCGCCCCCGGCGACGGCGCCCCGACGACCAGCTGGGCCAGGAGCAGGAGGCAGAGGACCACTGCGAACGGCCACCACGCGGCCGGCGGCTGGCCGCGAAGGCCGGCCGCGAGCAACCACAGCTCGCACACCGCCACCGCCGCCAGCGCCGGCACGAAGCGGGCGAACGCAGCGCGGCGGCGGCGGAGGCCGGCGACCAGCACGGCACAGGCGCACAGCAGCAGCAGCGCGGCCGCCGCATCCTGGGGCCAGACGACCGCCGCCCAGCGGTGGAGGAGCTCCATCAGCGGGTTTCGCCCTCCTCAGCTGTCGTTGCCGGCGCCTCACCCGAAGGCGACGTGCCCGCGGCGGCCGCCATCCGGATCGCCCGCGCGCCGCACTCCGCGAAGCCCGGGCAGGTCCGACAGACCGGGTCGTCGGTGAGGCCGAACTCGGACGGGGCGCAGACCGTGATCGACGCGTCCCGGGCCGCATCGAGCTCGGCCAGCAGCTTCCCGTCCTCGGGGGCGACCGCTCCCCCGCCGTGCGCCCGCGCGATCGCGGCGCGCACCCGCGGGTCCCAGCCGCGGTTGCGCTGCTCGGCAGAGGCATTCTCGACCATCGCCGACACCCTGGCCTTCTTCTTGGCGAGCTCGAAGCCCAGCTTGCGCCGCGACGGCAGCCGGCGGGTGGCGAGGAAGAACACGTAGCCAGCGGACATGCCCGCCACGTTGACCAGCCCGCCGATGGCGCCGAGGCCGGAGAAGCTCGAGAACACGAGGAAGGCGCCGCCGACCACCGCCAGCCACTTCACCTTGACGGGGACGATGAAGAACAGCATGAACTGCATCTCGGGGTAGAGCGTCGCGAAGGTGAACAGGAGGGAGCCGTTGAAGAAGGCATCGCCGGCCATCGGCACGCCGAGCAGCAATGCCGTGCCCGCCGCCCCCGCCGTCGACACCAGCCAGAAAAGCAGGAACCGGGGCGAGCCCCACTCGTCCTCGATCGGCTTCGCCATGATCCACAGCACGAGCATCGAGATGAAGAACCAGAACATGCCGGAGCGGGGGATGAACTGGAAGGTGAGCACGGTCCAGGGGCGGGCCGCCACGGTGCCCGGGATCAGGGCCAGCGGCTGGAGGCTCGCCCGGTCGGCGTACGCCAGCACGAACACCGCGAAGTGCAGGAAGATCAGCCCCTCGGTCAAGTGCCAGCACTCGCGCCGCATCATCGTCTCCCCAGCCTGCGCTCGATCTCGTCCTGGCCCAGGCGGAGCACGATCGGCCGCCCGTGCGGGCAGCGGTACGGATTGCTGGTGACCGCGAGGTCGGCGAGCAGCGCCCCCTGCTCAGCCTCGGAGAGCGGGTGGTTGACGGTGATCGCCGCCTTGCAGGCGAGCGACGCGGCGAGCGAATCGGCGAGCTCTTCCACCACCGTCTCCGGCGCGCCGTCCATCGCGGTGGCGCGCTCGAGCAGCATCTCCACCACGTCGAACGCGGCGCCCGCGCCAGTCTCCGGCGGCAGGGCGGAGATCCGGACCGTCGCGGCCCCGAACAGATCGGCCTCGATGCCGACGCCGGCCAGCAGCCGCTGCACCCTCGGCAGGGCGGCGACCGCGGCCTCGTCGAGCTCGCGCAGCACCGGCTCGAGGAGCCGCTGCGCCGGCGCCGTCTCCCCGGCGAGGCGGCGGCGGATGCGGTCGTAGAGCGTCCGCTCGTGGGCCACGTGCTGGTCGACGATCACCAGCCCCCACTCGTCCTCGAGCAGCAGGAACGAGCTGCGGTACTGCCCGATCAGCCGCCCGAACGGAGTGTCGGGCGCGGCGGCCCGCGCCCCGGCACCGGCGGGATGGCCGCCGGCCGTCCACGCCGCGGCCGGTACCACCGGTTCGGCCGCATCGCCCCACGCCGGGTGCTCGAACGCCGAGCGGTGGGGGACCGCGCCGGCGGGCCCGGCGCCCGCCGCGAAGCGCTCGGGCCCGGCCTCGGCGACCCACTGCGGCGTCTCCAACCTGCGCACATCGACCTGCCGCTGGGACGCCGCCACCCCCGACCGGAGCGCCCGCTCGACCGCCGCGAAGATCGAACCGCCGCGGGCGAACCGCACCTCCGCCTTGGCCGGGTGGACGTTGACGTCGACCTCGTCCGGCGGCACGGTCAGGAACACGACGACCCGCGCGCCGCCAAGGCCGCTCCCCGGGGCGCCGAGCACCCGGCGCACCGCGCCCACGAGCAGCCGGTCGCGAACCTGGCGGCCGTTGACGATCAGGGTCAGCGACGGCTTGCCGGCGCCGCCGCCGTCCGCCAGCAGCCCCCACACCTCGACCCCGGGGGCGGCCTCCTCGAAGCGGTGGACCGGCCCCTCCAGGCGGCCCCAAAGTCCGCGGAGCCGCTGTCCGGGGTCGGCGGTCGGCGCGGCATCGATCAGCGTCCGCGTCCCGTGCTGCAGCGTGAACGCCACCTCCGGGTGGGCGAGCGCGGCCCCCCACACCGACTCCTGGGCGTGTCGGAGCTCGGTCTCGGGGGCGCGCAGGAACTTGCGTCGCGCCGGCGTGTTGAAGAACAGGTCCCGGACCTCGACCGTGGTGCCGCGCGGCCGGGCCGCCGGCTCGACGCCGAGGATCCGCCCGCCCTCGACGGTGACCCGCACCCCGCCCTGGGAGGGGTCCGCCGCGGTCAGCAGAACGAGCCGCGACACCGCGGCCATCGCCGGCAGGGCCTCGCCGCGGAAGCCGAGCGTCGCGATGTGCTCGAGGTCGGAAGCGGTGGCGATCTTCGAGGTCGCGTGCCGCTCCAGCGCGAGCAGGGCCTCGTCGGGGTCCATGCCGCAGCCGTCGTCCACCACCCGGATCAGGCTGCGCCCACCCTCTGCGAGCTCGATTCCGATCCGCCGCGCCTCGGCGTCGAGGCTGTTCTCGATCAGCTCCTTGACCGCCGACGAGGGGCGCTCGACGACCTCGCCGGCGGCGATGCGGTTCACCAGAGGGTCAGGGAGGACGCGGATCCGTGGCATACGACGATGATAGCGGCTCCCTGGCGGCTGGGCGAACCAGTCGCGGTTGGCGGCGGTCGCTCAGGCCGGATCCTCCAGGACGAGGCCTCCGGCTGACGCAGACCTGGTGGCGTTCGGGCCCGGAGAGGGACATCGGCGCGGAAGCGGACGCGGGAACGGGAACGGGAACGCGAACGGGTACGGTCAGTGGTCAGTCTGGAAGGCCGAGGTGTCGGGCTTGGAGTCCGGTGTCACGACCCGGTCAGGGTCCGCGAGATCCTCCTGGATCAGCAGCGAGATCAGCATGTCCCGCACCCCACCGCGGCCGTTCTTCCGGTACACCCTGCGCACCGTGGCCGGCTTGAGCTCGATGCCGGTCATGTGCTTGAGGTACTGGCAGAAGACCCGCGCCCGCGACAGGAAGCTGATCACCAGCAACGCGAGCAGGATCGCGACCGCCGCGACGGCGACCAGCCGCACCGAGTCGGTCGGGCTGAAGTCGAGGATCCCGAAGTCCATCACGGCACCTCACTCTCGTCGAAATCGCCATCCAGCTCGTGGGTCTCGTCGACCTCCGCGAAGTAGGTTTCGGGCACCAGCACCTCGCGGCCCTTGGAGCCGGCGAGCGGGCCCACCAGCCCCTCCCGCTCCATCATGTCGAGCAGCCGCGCCGAGCGGGTGTAGCCGAGGTGGAGCCGGCGCTGGATGTACGACGCCGATGCCTTGCGGGTCTTCACCACCAGCCGCGCCGCGTGCTCGTACATTGGGTCTCCCAGCTCGGTCTCGTCCTCGACCACGGTCCGCCGGCCGCCCCGGTCGTTGCTGCCGAGGGCGGCGTGGGTCAGCACCTCTCTCTGGTAGTCCGGTTTGCCGAAGCGTTTGATATAGCGGACGACGGTGGCGATCTCCTTCTCGGTGACCAACGGCCCGTGCAGTCGGATCAGGGTGGAGCTCCCCGGCGGCAGATAGAGCATGTCCCCGCGGCCGAGCAGCTGCTCCGAGCCCATCGAGTCGAGGATGGTTCGGGCGTCGAAGCGCGAGCGCACCTTGTAGGAGAGCCGGCACGGGAAGTTGGCCTTGATGATCCCGGTCAGGATGTCCACCGATGGCCGCTGGGTGGCGCAGACCAGGTGGATGCCGACCGCCCGCGCTTTCTGGGACAGCCTGGTGATCGACTCCTCGACTGCCCGCGACGACGCCAGCATCAGGTCGGCGAGCTCGTCGATCACCACCACCACGTAGGGCAGCGGCTCGAGGTCGGCCAGCTCCTCGTCGTCGGCGTCGGCGAGCTGCGAGCGCACCTTGCGCAGCTGCACCGGGTCGCTCACCAGCTGGTTGTACTGGGTCAGGTTGCGCGCGCCGAGCGCGGCCAGGTAGCGGTAGCGCAGGTCCATCTCGGCGACCGTCCAGCCAAGCGCGTTGGCGGCCTTCTTGGGGTCCGAGATGATCGGCGTCAGCAGGTGCGGGATGTCGGCGTAGACGCCCAGCTCCACCATCTTCGGGTCGACCAGGATGAACTTGACCTGGTCCGGCTTGGCCTTGTACAGGATCGACATGATCATGGCGTTCAAGCCCACCGACTTGCCGGAGCCGGTGAATCCGCCGATCAGCAGGTGCGGCATCCGCGCCAGGTCGGCGAAGAACGGCTTGCCCCGGATGTCCACGCCGAGGCTCAGGGTGAGCAGCGACTGGGCGTGCTGGAACTCCGGCGCCTCGAGCAGGGTGCGCAGGCGGATGACCTCGGGGTCGGGGTTGGGCACCTCGATGCCCACCGTCGCCCGCCCCGGGATCCGCTCGATGCGGACCGACTCGGTGCGCAATGCGAGCGCCAGGTCCTCGGCCAGGTTCTGGACCGCGGAGATCTTGACCCCCGGCTCGAGGCGGAACTCGTAGGTCGTGATCACCGGCCCGGTGCGGATGTTGACGACCTCGCCGCGCACCCGGAACTCGTGGCACTTGGTGGTGATCAGCTTCGACATTTCGATCATGGCGCTCGAGTCGCGCTGGACGATGTCCGCGGGCTCCTCGAGGAAGCTGAGCCGGGGCAGGTCGTAGGCCTCGAGGTCCTCGACGAAGTCGAACTCCTCCTGGACGACCTTGTCGGGCGCCGCCTTCTTCTCCGCCCGCGGCTTCGCTTGCCGCTTCGGCGCTGCGGGCTCAGGCGCCGTCGCCGGCTCCGGCTTCTGCTCGTCGGCCGGCGCCGGCTCGGCTGCGCCCTCCGCGGTCCGGCGAACGATCCGAAACCGGCCTCTGCCCTCCACCTGCTTGACAGTCAGCGAGCCGCGGTAGCCCCCCTCGGAGTCGATTCGCGCAAGCTGCCGCTCGAGGACCCTGCGGCGGTCCTGCTGCTGCTGGCGCTCGCGCTTCTTGCGCAGCCGCTCGCGCTGGCGGCCCTCTCGACGCTCGCGCAGCCGGCCGATCACGACCTCGGCGAGGATCGCCGCCGACCTGCCGGACACCATCAGCGCTCCGACCAGCAGGAAGAACACCAGGATCACCACCCGGCCGACCGGGCCCGCGAAGCCGCCGAGCAGGTCGGACTCCGCCCGGCCCACGAAGCCGGCGCTGGGCACCCCGCCGCCCCGGTAGGGGACGTCGAACGCCACCAGCGACAGCAGGCCGGGCAGGGTGAGCAGCACGATCAGCCAGCCGACCAGCGTCAGCGACGGGCTCGCGAGCGGCCGCTGGCGGAGAATCCGCCATCCCAGCACGGCGCCGATCGGGGGCAGCAGCAGGGCGGTCAGCCCGATCAGGCTGAGCAGCGCGGCGGACAGCGTGGCCCCGAGCCAGCCCGCCCAGTTCGACGGGCTCGCGTGCTCGGTCGAGGCGTGGAACGGGCTCGGGTCCATCGGCGAGTGGGTCAGCAGCGCCACCGCCACCAGGATCGAGCCGAGCAGGAGCGCGACCGCTCCCGCCTCGCGGAGCACCCGGTCGCGCATCAGCCGGCCCTCGCGACGATCACGAGCACGATCAGGCCGACGGGGATGCAGTACCAGGCGAAGCGGTGGAAGACGCGGCTGGACACCGTCTTGAGCACGATGGCGAGGGCGACGTAGCCGGTGACCGCCGCGGCGGCGGCGCCGGCGGCGCAGGCGGCGGCGAAGCCGCCCGAGGTGGCGGCCAGCTCATCGCGATGTGTAAGGAGTTCGATGACCGTGACGCCCGCGACCGCCGGCACCCCGAGCAGGAAGCTGAAGCGCGCGGCCCACGACCGCTCGAGCCCGGCCCACAGGCCGGCCGCGATCGTGGTCCCGGAGCGCGACAGCCCGGGGAAGACGGCCAGACCCTGGAGCAGACCGATGACGGCCGCCTCACGCCAGGTCGTGCGCTCGACCCCGCGGACGCCGCTGCCGAGCCAGCGGGTGGCGGCCACCACGCAACCGGTCACGACCAGGAAGGCGGCGACCCAGAGCGGCCGCTCGAACGCCTGGGTGGCGACGCCCTTGAGCGCGAAACCGACCACCGCGGTGGCGAAAGTGCCGACCACGAGCAGCAGCAGGACACGTCGACCGGTTGCCGACCCGGCCCACTCGACGATCTGCCGGCGCTCGAAGGCGATCACGGCGGCGGCGGTGCCGACGTGGAGCATGGCGTCGAACAGCACCCCGGGCTGATCGAACCCCGGGACCAGCATCTGCGCGAGCGCGAGGTGCCCCGACGACGACACCGGCAGGAACTCGGTGAAGCCCTGCAGGACGCCGAGCAGCAGCGCGTAGCCGAGGCCCATGCTCAGCCGCCTCCGGGGTCACACCGACGACCGGACGGCGCCGGGAGTGTCTCCAAACGGACCAACATAACCAGTTGAATGGTACCACCTTGCGCCGCGCCCACCGCTGCCGTTCGGAAGCCGCTTCTATCGCGCAACGCGGTCATGATGGAGGATGTCCCCTCCCCACGTTCCCGCTCCCGTTCCCGTCCCCGTTCCCGTGTTCGGAAACCACTGCCCAGGCTGCTGAGCCCGGGCATGCGTGAGCGCTGGTGGCGGTTCCGCCGTGTCACCAGGTGGGGACGTCTCGCCAGCCGGGGAATGGGCCGACCTCGATCGTCCAGCCGGTGGCCGAGTTGGGGTCGCGCACGGCGCGGAGATTGGTGAGCGACTGGAGCTTGGCGAGCAGCTCCTCGCGCGGCAGGGTGTGGAGCGGCGGCTTCGACAGGTCCGGCATCGGCCACAGGAGAATCTCGGTCCCGCTCGCCGAGGCGAGCCACCTGCCGTCGGGCGAAAACGCCAGGGTGTTGACGAGCTCGCGGTGGCCGATGAGCAGGTGCGGCTCCTCGCCTGTGACCCGGCCGACCCGCACCACACCGTTGCCGGCACCGGTGGCGATCCGCTCGCCCGTTGCGTCGATCGCCACGGCGACAACGTCCTGCTCGTGGCTGGCGACGCGACGCTGAGTGCCCGTCGACAGATCCATGACGATCACCGGGCCGGATGGGTCGCTCCTGTCGCAGGCCGCGATCATCGTGCGGCCCGAACGGCTGACTGCCACGTCGCTCCACGTCCCCTCACCGCAGATCCTGGTGCGCTCACCGGTCGAGAGATCCCATTTGTAGACGCCTCCGTCCCCACCGGACATCAGGCTGCCGTCTGCCCCGAAGCCCAGTGACGTGAGGCTGCCCTCGAACGAGTCCCGGCTCTCCGGGTCGCGCAGGGGAAACGACCGGGTCGTACCCGACGCCAGCTCCACGATGTGGAGCGCCCCCGGCTCCGGCGCCCATCCGTCGGCAGCGGCTGCGAGGCCCAGCCGGGTGTCGAGCGCGGCCGGCTGCAGACACCTCGGCGGGACTCCCTCGAGGCGGCGCGGCGGCGCGCCATCCGGTTCGACCAGAAAGGCCCCGAGCCCCATCGTCGCGACCAGCACCTTCGAGCCCGTCGCGTCGGCCGCGATTCCCTGGCAGAGGTACTCCTCGCCGAGCGCGACCGGGCGCTGGTGCCCGTCGTCGGGCGACAGCGGCCACAGGCGGGCACCGTCCAGACCGCACGAGGCGAGGAAGCGGGAGTCGGCGGCGAACGCCACATCGAACACCATCTGGGCATGCCCTTTGAGGACCCTCGGATAGGCCGAAGTCAGCGACCACAGCGCCATCTCGAAGGAGTCCCGCGCCGCGGCAGCCCACCGGGCCTCGCGGTCGAAGCCGACCGCGCCGAACGCGAACTCGCCCGGGGCCCGGAGCAGACGGGCCGCGGCGTCTGGTGGATCGCTGAGGCTCCACACCAGGGCGCCGCCCGTTGAGCCCCACCCGAGCCTCGACCCGGAGGCATCGAAGCTGAGACGGGAGTACCTCGAAGGGGCTGGAGCGTCGAGCGTGCGAGGGGCTGCGTCCCCCGCCATCGACCACACTCTGAACCCGCCGCTCGCGTCGGCCGAGGCCAGCCGGGAGCCGTCGGGCGCGAAGGCGAGATTGATGACCCCCGCCGAATGGTTTCCGAGCGAGCGCTCTCGCCCCGCATCCGGCCCGGCAAGGCCGAACAGGCGCACCGCGGCGTCGTCGCCGTAAGCGAGCCAGCTCAGCTGGAGATCGATCGCCGCCGGCGGCAACCCGGGGAGGCTGGACCGGAACCCAGGGGGTGGCTGCCAACGCGCGACGAGCCGCGACGAGTGGTCGGCGAGCGACCAGACGCGCACCGCACTTTCAGTCGTGCCGGGCTCGCCTGCGCCGAACGTGGCGATTGTGTCCTCATCGAGAACCAGCAGCTCTGTCGCGTCGGCCGGCAGGACGCCGAGCTCCTCGCCCTCGACTGCGAAGATGCGGATGCTCGGGTCGCCTTCGAGCCAGCTCAGCAGTCGGTCTCCGGAGGGAGTGAAGGCGACACCGCGCAGCTTGAGCTTCTCCGGCAGATCCCGAATGCGAATTGGCTCGCCGCCGTCGCTGCGAAGAACGGTGACATCCGGAGAGAAGCCACCACAGGCGAGCCGGCGGCCGTCGGGGCTGAATGCAGCTTCGAGGCACTGGCTATCACCGAGGCGTGCGACGAAGAAGGTTGGTGGCCCGGCCCAGAGCGCCTGGACGGCGAGCATCCGGGCATCGGGCGCGTCCGCCACCTGGAGGCTCGCCCGAGCAAAGGCCAGGGCTGCCGAAGGGTTGCGGTCCAGCTCCACCCGGCCGAGGGCGATCAGCTTGCGCGCCTCGGCGCGGCGGGTCTCCTGCACGCTTCGGCGCCACAACATCGTGAGGGCGGCCGCCACCGCGAGGAGCACCACGATCGCCGCAGTGGCCGCGGCGCGCCGGCGGCGGCGGCGCCGGCCAGCCAGCTCGGTCATCGATCGGGCAAAGGCCTCCTCGAGTTCGGACAGACCTCCGGGGTAGCGCTCCCGCCAAACCGAGTACTCGCGAAAGGCCGAGCCGGTCCACAGCAGGTCGTCGGAGCGGCCGTGCTCATGCCAGGTCCGCGCCGCTTGCCGGAGCTGGTCGCGAAGCTGGACCGCGTCGGCGTCCTGGGTCTGCCAACGCACCAGCCGCGGCCAGGCCTTGAGCAGCGACTCGTGGATGATCTCGACCCGGCGGGTAGGCTCGTGGTCCTCCTCCCGGACCTCGTACGTCGTCAACAGCCGGGCATCGACCAGCTCCCGCAGCACCTGGTCTGCCGGGTCGCGCTGCGCACCGCTGAACACGGACAGAACCTCGTGCCACTCGCGGATCGCGCGTGTCCCCTCAGCGGTCACCAGGTTTCGGAAGATCTCGCGCACGACCCCGATCCGCTCCCGACCGATACGGTCCATCGTCGCCTCGGCGTGACGGGCGAGGGCGCCGCCCACGCCGCCGATCTCCCGGTACGCCTCTCGGGTGAGCAGACCTCGCTCGCGGTCGCGCTTCTCCCACAGCCTCGCCGCCGCAAAGGCGAGCAGCGGCAGCGCACCCCGCTCACCCTCGACATCGGCCAGCATCTCCTCGACCAGCGCATCGTCCTCGAAGCGGTAGCCGCACTGCAGTGCCGGCTGAGTCAGCGCCCGCCGGAGGTTCGCACCCACCGGCGCGGCCAGCGGCGTCAGCTCCGTGAACACCGGCTTCAACGACTGGTGGTCGTGACAGCGCAGCAGGAAGTCGTCCCGCAGGCTCACCAGCACGTGCACGTCGCTCTCCAAAGCGAGTCGCGCCAGCAGATCAACAAAGCGGCGCTGCACCTCGCCGGAGTTCTGCGTGAACAGCTCCTCGAACTGGTCGACGATCAGCAGCGCGTGCCCGGCCTGACGCCGCCAGCCCGACACCACCGCCTCTGCCACCTCCGGATTGTCGAAGCGGAGCAGGCGCTCGATCGCCTCGCTACTGTCCGACAGCTCCGAGGCAAGGGCGCGGCTCAGCGACAGCTCCGGGTTGTTGCCCGGCGTGCAGATCAGGCACCGCCAGCCACTGCCGGCGCGCGGCATCAACCCTGCCCGCAGGAATGAGGTCTTGCCGGCGCCCGAGGGACCCATCAGCCCGAGCAGCCGCGCCGGGCCCTCGAGCTTCCGCCACATCTCCTCGACCTCGACCTCGCGGCCGAAGAAGAACTCCGCATCCCCCGCGGTGAACGACGCCAGCCCGGGGTAGGGGTGGAGGTCCTCCGCCCCCACCACTCGCAGCGTCACCTCCTCGAGCGCCCGCGTGAGGGTGTGCGCCGACCTGTACCGCTGCTCCAGGTCCTTCGTCACCGCCCTCTTCAGAACGGGCGCCCACGGGCTCTCCGGCAGCTTCGGCGGCTCGCTCCGAACCCCCTCCCACAGGCTCTTCCGACTCTCCACATCCCTGATCCCACCGGGGCACACCATCTCCGCCAACACCACCCCCGCCGAGTACACGTCCGCCCGCGCGTCCACCTCCACCCCCATCCCCTGCTCTGGCGACATGTAGCCCGGCGTCCCCGACGCTGAACCACCTCCCTTCGCATGCTGGCGCGCGACCCCGAAGTCCATCACCACCACCCTCCCCGCCCGGGTGACCATGATGTTTTCCGGCTTGATGTCTCGGTGGACGAGGCCCGCCGCATGGATCGCCTCGAGCCCGGAGAGAAACTGCGAGGCGATGTCCTGGGCCTCCTTGAGCCCGAGCGGACCTCGCTCCCGGAGCACCGACAGCAGCGTCTGGCCGTCTATGTACTCCATCGAGATCAGCTCGCAGCCGGCGAACTCCTCGAGGTCGTAGATCCGGCAGACGTTCGGGGACACCACCTCACGGGCTGCCCGCACCTCCCGCCGCAGCTGCTCCCGCCGCCGCTCGCTCGCCAGCACGTCCGACCGCAACGCCTTGAGCGCCACCTCGACCCGCAGCTTGAGGTCGAAGGCATGCCACACCTCGCCCATGCCGCCAGCGCCGATGCGTGAGAGGATGCGGTAGCGGCCGCCGAGCTCGGCTCCCGAGAAGATCACAATCCCGGACGCCGGAGCGCCGGCCGGCTCATCCCCGAGCTCGGTCAACGTCTCGTCGGCACGCAGCTCGTCGCCGCCCGGGTTCTCCTCTTCCATGTCGATGATCCTGTGAGGATTCTATCAGCGCCTGTCGGGGGCAGCGCTGGAGCCGCATCCACCGTTGCCCCCCGAGACCGAGGCGAGGCGGAGCCAGGACGCCAGGTCGATGGTCGCCGGCCGCGCCTCGGGGTCGATGCCGGCGGCGGCGATGCGGCCGGCGTCAGCCAGCGGCCGCAGGGCGTTGGAAAGCATCTTGCGCGGGTGGTTGAGGGCGTGCGCGGCGAGGGCGAGGCCGGCCGCCAGCGCCGCCGGGTCAGCCGCCGGCGGCCGCAGGTCGAGAATCAGCACGCTCGACACCACCCGCGGCCGCGGCCGGAAGGCGTGGGGCGAGACGTGGAAGGCAATCGCGGCCTCGGCCCAGGCGGCGCGCTCGAGCGCGAGCAGGCCGTGGTTGCGGTCGCCGGGCTTCGCCACCACGCGCTCCGCCACCTCGCGCTGCAGCATCACCACCAGCCTGGTGAAGAGGTCGTGGCGCGGCAGCATTCGCCGCAGGATGGCGGTCCCCACCGAGTACGGCAGGTTCGACGCGACCTGCCACGGCGCCTCGCCCGCGAGCAGGGGATCGAACGAGTCGTGGAGGGCGTCAGCGTGCACCACCCCGACCGAACTGTCCCGGAAGCGCGCTCGCAACTCGTCGGCGAGGCCGCGGTCGAGCTCGAGCGCCAGCACGCGGCCGAAGCGCTCGCCGAGGTGCTCGGTCAGCGCACCGCGGCCGGGACCGATCTCGAGCACGCGCGACGGCTCGGCCTCGAGCAGCGCCACGATCCGCTGCGCGATGGTGCGGTCGACCAGGAAGTTCTGGCCGAGGCGGCGGCGCTTGGGGCGACCCATGGTGCTCTGCTGTACCGGGTGCAGATCATGCCGCCCCGCCCGCATCCGGTCAACCCCGCCGCTGCTCTCGTTCCCGTCCCCGTTCCCGTTCCCGTTCCCGAGCGTCGCTCAGGTGAGGGAGAAGAATCGGGCACGGAGACCGGCGCCTGTCTTCGTCCTGCGGGCTACGCGGTGACAGGTCAGGCGTCGCCGTGACAGGCGGGTGGTGGCCTATCCCATAGGTCCCGGACCCCGACGTTGCGGCGGGCGGATCGAATCCGGGAGTGCAGGAGGAGACCGGGAACGGGGACGGGAACGGGAACGGATCCGGCTCCGCCTTCGGCTACGCCGTGACAGGAGCGGGAACGGACGGCAAGCCTATCCCCCAGATCCTATCCCCTAACCCCTGGGCGGGTGGAGACGTGGGCCATGAGCTACAATCCCCCCTCCGGGGAGAACACCGATGCCGCCTGCCGTGATCACCATCGCCGAGCTCGACGCCCACGCCGGGGAGACCGTCACCCTGCGGGGATGGGTCTACAACTGGCGCAAGAAGGGGAAGCTGCGCTTCATCATCCTGCGCGACGGCTTCGGCTACCTGCAGTGCGTGGTCTTCGAGCCGGAGGTCGACCCCGCGGTGTGGGAGGCGGCGGTCGCCCTGACCCAGGAGTCGTCGGTGGTGGTCACCGGCACCCTGGTGGCGGACGAGCGCGCGCCCGGCGGCTTCGAGCTCAAGGTGACCAGCATCGAGACGGTCCAGCTCGCGCCCGAGTACCCGATCGGCAAGAAGGACCATGGCCCGGACTTCCTGCTCAACCACCGCCACCTGTGGCTGCGCTCGCGGCGCCAGCACGCGATCATGCGCGTCCGCTCCGAGCTCAGCCAGGCGATCCGCGACTTCTTCCACAGCCGCTCCTACACGCTGATCGACTCGCCGATCCTGACCCCGGCGGCGGCCGAGGGCACCTCGTCGCTGTTCGAGACCGACTACTTCGGCGAGGCCAAGGCCTACCTCTCGCAGTCCGGCCAGCTCTACCTCGAGCCGGCGGCCGCGGCGCTCGGCAAGGTCTACTGCTTCGGCCCGACCTTTCGCGCCGAGAAGTCGAAGACCCGCCGCCACCTCACCGAGTTCTGGATGGTCGAGCCCGAGGTCGCGTGGATGGACTTCGACGGCCTGCTCCACCTGTGCGAGGAGTTCCTGGCCGAGCTGGTGGCGCGGATCATGGACCGCTGCCGCCTCGACCTCGAGCGCCTCGAGCGGGACGTCTCCAAGCTCGAGCCCGCGACCCACCGCCCCTACCCGCGCATCGACTACGGCGACGCCGTCGTCAAGCTGCAGGCCCTCGGCCAGCAGATCGAGTTCGGCGGCGACTTCGGCGGCGACGACGAGACCGTGCTCGCCGAGCAGTTCGACCGCCCGGTGATGGTCACCAGGTACCCGGCTCACATCAAGGCCTTCTACATGCAGCCCGACCCCGCCGACCCGACCCGCGCGCTGGCGGTCGACGTCCTCGCGCCCGAGGGTTACGGCGAAATCATCGGCGGCTCGGTGCGCTCCGACTCGCTCGAGCACCTCGAGCACCAGATCGCGATCCACGGGCTGCCGCGCGAGGCCTACGAGTGGTACCTCGACGTCCGCAGGTACGGCTCCTTCCCGCACGCCGGGTTCGGCATGGGCATCGAGCGCTGCGTGGCCTGGCTGTGCGGCGTGCCGCACCTGCGTGAGTGCATTCCCTTCCCGCGCCTGATCAACAGGCTATATCCGTGATTGCCTCGTAGACCTCGGTTCCTGCCTTTCGGGCTCGCCGCCTGCAGCGGCGACCCGAAACGCAGGAAGTAATAAAAACAGGCTTACGAACCGTTTTTCAGGCGGACGATGGTGGCGCCCCAGCCGCCGCGGTCCGGGGGCGCGTCGCTGAACTCGGCGACCAGCGGATGCTTCGCCAGCACGCTGCGCACCCGCTCGCGCTGCACCCCGATGCCGCGGCCGTGGATCAGACGGACCTCCCGATACCCGCGCTCGTGGGCGGCCTGCAGGTACTCATCGACCACACCCGGGATGTCGCGCGGCTCGAAGTTGTGGAGATCGATGAAGTCCTCGACCGGCAGCTCGACGACCTGCTCCGGCTCCGAGCCAGGGGCATCGTCGGCCTGGGCACGGTCGTCGGCAACCCTGCCGGTGCGAGCCGGCATCCCCAGCACGGCAGCGCCGAGAGCGATCAGCACCACGCCGAAGATCGCGAGGCCCCACCATGCCTGCGGTCCGATCGCCTCGGCGAGCGGCCAGGTGAGGACCGCGGCCACCCCGAACACCACCAGCTTGGTGGCGATGTAGGCGCGGCGGATCTTCGGGTCAGCGAGCGCGCGGCCCGGCATGGGGGGAGTATAGCCCCCGCCCACCAAGGGATAGGATCTAGGATCTGGGGGATAGCGCCCACCCCCCTTCCTCTTTCGCTTCCGCGCCCGCCTCCGCTTCCGGATTCGTTCCCGATCCCGTTCCCGTCCCCGCTCGTTCGCTTCGTCCCCGAGTGCGCTTCGCGTCGGTTCTCTGGAAGCGCTCCCTGAGGGAACCACCTTCGGCGATTCCGGGTCGCGAGCACGTATCCGGGAAGAACGTGATCCCGAAATCGCCAAGGAAGGCACGCCCGCAGGACGTGCTGTCCGCGAACTCGCCTCGCCTCCCGGACGCGGAAGCGGAAGCGGGCGGGGAAAGGGAGCAGGGCCTACGGACTGGGGGTCGCGACGGGAGTGGTGGTCATCGCCGTGACCGTGTAGCCGAGCTTCTCGATCTCGGCCTTCAGCTCCTCGGCCGACACCCGCTTCGCCCGGTACACCGCCGCCGCCTGGCCCTTGGTGTAATCGGCCGACGCCTCGAGCACGCCATCGGCTCCCTCAAGCGCTGCGGAGACGGCGGCGTTGCAGCTGTCGCAGTGCATGCCGGAGACCGTGAACACGGTCCGCACGGCCTCTGGAGGCCGGCCTTCCGGCGGCGAGCACGCCGCCACCATCAGCAGCGCGAGCGACAGCAGGCAGGCTGCGGGCCTCACGGTCGCGGTCATGGCTCAGCCCTCCTCCACGGTCAGCGTCGGCACCGCCGGCGGCGAGCCGGGGGCGCCGCAGCACCGGTAGAACGTGGTCATGCCGTCACGGCGGGCCTGGACCAGGCCGCCGGCCCGCAGCCGGCCGAGGTGCTGGGACACCGCCGCCGGGGTCATCTCGAGCACCGTCGCGAGGTCGCAGACGCACAGCTCGCCGGCGTGGCGGAGCAGGGCGAGGATCTTCAGCCTGGTCTCGCCGGCGAGCAGTGCGAAGTGGTCGGCCGCCTGGCGCAGCCGGACGCGGTTGCTCGCCAGCGCGCGCCGCAGCGCGAGGAGCTCCTGCGACGTGCGGTCCGGAGCGATGCAGTCGACCACCTCCGGCCCCGGTGCCATGGTCACGTGGCTGCCACCAAACGACTCAATCTTCATATTGCTAAATTAGCATTTCCTTAAATAATGTCAATCCCGGGACTTGACGACAGGCGCTCCCGGTTGAAGTAGAGGGTGGACAGATGGTGCGAGGCCAATCGCTCGAGGTCTGGTACGACGGGCAGTGCCCGCTGTGCCGTGCCTCGCGCGACTGGTGCACGGCCCGCGATCCGGACCGGCGGCTCGCGTTCCGCGACATCGGCGCCGCTGGCGACGCCGAGCTGCCGGTCCCGCGAGCGGCGGCCGAGGCCTCGATGTGGGTGCGCGACGCCGACGGCACCCTTGCCGGTGGCTTCGCCGGCTGGCGCCGGATCATGGCGGAGCTGCCCCGGTGGCGGTGGCTCGCCCGCGTCACCGGCGTCCCGCCCGTGCGCTGGCTCGGTCCTCCGGTCTATCGGCTGATCGCGCGGGCGCGGAGAATGCTCCCCGGGCACGTCCATCCGGCTCCGCCATAGGCTTGCGCCTTCGCCCAATGGGCGACGCCGTCACAAGCCGCCGTGACAAGCGCGCGTGAGGACTCGCTCAGAGTGCCTGGGTCAGCGGGAGCGACGGTCAATGACCTTCCAGGATGCGCCCAGCGCATCCAGATCCGTAGGAGCGGGCCGGGCGCAGGCCACCCACAATCACCTCGTCAGAAGGGCACTCAGGGGCCTGTGCCCGGCACGCTCCTACGGACGCCACTCGTCGACCGGCACCGGTTCGCCGAGGCGGCCACCGCCGACCCATCGCGCCACCCAGATGTCCTGGTCCACCTCCACCGGCTGGTAGGACGGCCGGCACAGGAAGGCCCACGCGCCATCCCGGGTCGGTGACACCTCGGTGACGACTGCCCGATGCGGGGCCGGGATGCGGACCTGGTGCAGCGTGCCCTCGATCAGCGCGAGCTGGCGGTCGCCGCGCACGAACAGCAGCTCGTTGCCGGGGCCCACCCGCGCGCCCCACTCGCTGGCCGCGGTGTTGATCGGCGGGGTCAGCAGCTGGGGTGTCTCGGACACCGCCGGGTCGAACAGCACGAGGTCGGTGCTCGGGTTGCCCGCCCAGTTGGCGGTGAAGACGACCTTGGTGGCGCTGCCCGCCAGGTAGACCCCACCCTCGACGTTGTCGCTGCCGAACGCCTCGACGACCTCGACCTCGCCCCACGGCGCGGTGAGCGACGGCCGCTCGGACCTGCCGATCCACGACGGCCCGTCCGCCGGAGCGACGGTCACCAGGCAGGCGGTCTCATCCTCCGAGACCCAGGACACGCTAAGGAGCGCCGCGTCGTCGAGCTCCGGGAACCGGACCAGCGCCGGCGCGCTCCAACCGCCCGCCGTCAGCTCCGTCCGGTAGCTCCGCTCCACTGGCGTCTCGCCGGGGCCGGGCTCAACGAGCCCGTCGCGGCGCGCCCCGCGCCACGGCTCGCCGCTCATCTTGGGTGGACGCAGGCGAGCCGCGAAGTAGAGCACCGAGCCGTTGGCCACGGGCACCGGGGAGTGCTCGACGCCGGCCGAGTTGATCCGAGTGGGATCGCTGCGATCGTCACTCTCGCCCTCCGGCGAGGGCAGGCCTGGCAGCTGCCAGCGCCGGTAGGTGGCGAAGTCGATCAGGTAGCTCGCGTCGACGGTCAGGTTGGCGGTCCCCACCATGCGGGTGGTGCCCGGGACCGGCAGCACCACGATCTCCGATCCGGGATCGATGTCCTCGACGAAGAACGGCTTGCCATCGACCAGCACCACCGTGTCGGTCGACACCCGGACGTCGGCGACCAGCCCCTCCTCGAGGGCCGGCGTCGGCTTGCCCCCCGCGGCCTCCGCCTTGGCGAAGGCCCGCGGCACTCCGAACCGCAGCCTCACCCCCCACGCCTCGTCCTCGCCCTCGAGCCGGTCAACCTCGAGCAGATTGCCGAACAGGGTGGTGTCGCCCTGGATTGTCGGCCGCGCCGGATCGAGCAGATCGCAGGCACCGATCACGACGACCGCCACGAGCACGCAGCCGAGAGCCGATCGACGGATCATCGCATCCTCCATCCGGCCGCAATCTTAGCAGCGATGCAGGACCCCCCGCCCGCTTCCGCTTCCGCGCCCGCTTCCGACGTCGTTCCTGCTCCCGTTCCCGTCCCCGTTCCCGCGTTCGGTCACACCCGTCCACCCTTACAGCAGGAGGCCGGCGATGGTGGCGGTCAGGCAGGAGGCCAGGGCGCCGGCGAACATCGCCCGCAGGCCGAGCCGGGCCAGATCGGACCTGCGATTCGGCGCGAGCGCCGAGATGCCGCCGATCTGGATGCCGATCGACGAGAAGTTGGCGAAGCCGCACAGCACGTAGGTGGAGATGATCACGCCGCGCTCGCTGAGGACGCCGTCCCTGATGTAGTTCGAGAGCGCACTGTAGGCGACGAACTCATTGAGCGAGACCTTGACGCCGATCAGGTTGGCGACCGTCGCCGCGTCGGCCCGCGGCACGCCCATCAGCCACGCGAGCGGCCGCAGCAGCGAGCCGAACACCGTCTGCAGCGAGCCCGGGAACACGCCCTGGTACTCGCCATGCGCCGGGGACCACAAGGTCTCGAAGGCGTAGGCGACGTAGGTGCCGCCGAGCAGGCGTCCGTCGATCATGCGGTCGAGGAACAGCAGCATGGAGTCGACAACAGCGATGAGAGCCATGAACCCGATCAGCATCGCAGCCACGTTGAGGGCCAGCTTGAAGCCGTCGAGGATGCCGTTCGAGGCCGCCTCGATGACGTTGTCGCCGACCTTGATGTCGGGCAGCGCGACGTCGCCGGCGGTCCGTGAGTGCTCGAGCTCCGGGAAGACGATCTTGCCCATCACCAGGGCGGCCGGGGCCCCCATCACGCTGGCGGCGATCAGGTACCCGGCAGGGATGCCCATGGCAATGTAACCGGCCATGACGCCGCCCGCGATGGTCGCGAACCCGCCGACCATCACGGTCAGCAGCTCCGACTTCGTCAGGTCGTCCAGGAAGGGCTTGATGAGCAGCGGCGCTTCGGTCTGGCCGACGAAGATGTTGGCGGTGCAGGATAGGGTCTCGGCGCCGCTGGTGCCGATCGTCCAGCGCATGAAGGCGGCCATGCCCCCGATGACGCGCTGGATGATGCCGAGGTAGTAGAGGACGCTCATGAAGCTGCCGAAGAAGACGATGGTCGGCAGCACCTTGAAAGCGATCTGGAACCCGAAGCCCGGCCAGCCGGACTCCGAGTCGGGGAAGAAGTACCGGGAGTCGGCCAGGTTCCCGAACACGAACTTGGAGCCGTAGTCGGACAGGCTGAGGAAGTTCGTCACCTGGTCGGAGACGGCGGCTATCACCTGCTGGCCGTAGTGGCCGCCCGCAATCAGCCACCCGATGCCCGAGACCACCAGCAGCGCCGCCATGTAGCGCTGTGCCGGCTGCGCGAGCCGGAGCTTGCCATTGACCAGCAGGGCCACCACGAGCAACGCGAGCAGCGCCGGCAGGATCGCGGGAAGCCAGCGCACGAGCACGAACCCGGCGACGATCGCGGCGGCGGACAGCACGGCGGTCGCCCCCCAACCACGGCCGAGGCGCGCGTGGTCGGCCTGCAGCAGGAAAACCACCAGCAGCAGCCCGAAGACGCCCATGCCGGCGAAGCTCCAGAAGTCCTGGCGAAGCACGATCACGGCGAACAGCACCTGGAGGCCGATGCCCCAAGCCACCGTGCGCAGGCGCACCGCGGTGCGGTGGTACGACATGGCCCAGGCGAGCGCGAGTATCACCAGCATCCCCAACAGCCCGATCAGACGCATGTCGATGCTCCCCTTCCGTGACCCCAAGCCGTTTGGCGGCAGCCACTGTACACCGGTCTCCTCCCAACCTGATCACCGTCGCCGCTCCGCCTGTATAATCAGAACTACCGCGAGCCAGCTCTGCGGCGCGCTCGCCTGGGGAGTCGCCAGATGTCGATGGACTTCGAAACCGTCCGCTTCCTGAGGGTCATCTTCGGGGTGGTTTTCGCGGTCGTCGGCGGCGCCGCCGGGGTCAAGTACGGCCCGGCGCTGCTCGGACCGCAGAACGGCCCGTTGGTCGGCCCGGTCGTCGGCGCCGTGGTCGGAGCGATCTTCGGCTGGAACGCCGTCGACCTCGTCAAGGGCCGCGCCCGGAAGTAGCCCGCGGCCTCGATCGATGCTGGTCCCTCGCCCGCAGTTCGAGGAGCTGGTCTCCCAGGCGCTCGACCGGCTTCCCCGCCGCTTTGCCGAGCTGATGAGCAACGTGACGGTCCAGGTCCGTGAGACGCCCGACGAGGCCGTTCTCCGCAGCCTCGGCATCGATCCTGCCCGCGGCACCCTGCTCGGGCTCTACACCGGGGTCCCGCTCGACCGGCGGGGCGGCTGGTACGGCAACGTCCTGCCCGATGTCATCGTGCTCTACCGGCAGCCGCTGATGGCCTCGAGCAGCACCGGCGACGACCTCGTCCGCCGCATCCAGCTCACCCTGCTGCACGAGATCGGCCACCACTTCGGCTTCTCGGACGCCGAGATGCACGAGTGGGAGTTGGAGCTCGACGCCACCCGACCTCCCTCGCAGCGAGACGGCTAGCAGGCAGACGTCAAGATCCGGAGGTGGTGGCGATGCGGGCCACCGGCTGGCGTCAATGTGTAGGCGCCGCCGCTGCCGTCTCGCCGCGAGGGATGCTACGATCGCGCGGCGCAGTCGCCCCGGAGGATGCCATGAAGAGAGCGCTGCTGGTTCTGCTCCCCTTGCTCGCCGTCGCCGTGCCGGCGCTCGCCCAGGAGGTCCACATCGACTACGACCGGTGGGCTCGCATGACGACCTTCAAGACCTTCGCCTGGGTCGACAGCCCGGACAACTCCCTGGCCGAGGTGTCGCCGCTGATGCACGAGCGGATCAAGACGGCGATCATCACTCAGCTCGCGAGCGGCCGGCTGAAGCTGGCCGAGACGGACCCGGACCTCTACGTCACCTACCATGCCAGCACGACCGAGCAGCTTCGCCTCAACACCGTGTCGCTGGGCTACGCCTACCCCGGCAGCTGGTACTGGGACCCCTACTGGGGCGGCGCCTACTCGACCACCACCGCGACCACCTACACCCAGGGCACGCTGGTGGTCGACATCTGGGACGCCCGCGCCGGCACGCTGGTGTGGCGCGGGACGGTGACCTCGGTCATCACCGAAGACCCGGAGAAGAACGCCAAGAAGATCGAGAAGATGTGCAAGAAGATCGCCGAGAAGTGGCAGAAGATGAAGCCTGGGTTCTAGGAACTTGTGGGGCATAGGCCCCTGTACGCGTTCCTGACGGGGTCAATGCTGTTGGCCCCTGCCCCACAAGCTCCTCGGGATGCGCTGCGCGCATCCTGACGAGTTCTTACCGCAGTGGCCGTCCGCCGAGACTCCTATCCACCACGTCCGCCAAAAGGCCGATCCGGTACGAGCTCCTAGAAGCGGTAGACCCCGGACACCACGGCGTAGTGAAACCACGCGAAGGCGTACACGTCGTCGGTGTCGGCGCCGCCCTCGACCGTGCGGTAGCCGGCGGTGATCGACCAGCGGTCGTCGAGGTCGTACGCGATCTTGGCGGCAAAGTCCTCGGCGCGGCCCGGGCCGCCGGCCAGCGCGTCGAGGTCGAGCTGCAGGTGCCAGCGCTCGGCCAGGCGCCAGTCAGCCGCCACGTGGAGCAGCGGCACGAAGCCGAGGTCGGTGTCCCGGCTGGTGACGCCGCCCTGCACGAGCTCGATCTTGGCGTCGCGGACTTTGGCCGTGGCGCCGACCCACCACGTCCAGCGGTCGCCGTCATGGAAGCGGTAACGGTAGGTCAGGCGCCACGAGTCGAACTGGTAGGTCGCCTCGGTCGGCACCCCGGGAAGGTAGCTCGCGCCGGCAAAGTCGACGGGCTCCTGCAGAATGCCGGTCTCGGTGAAGGAGAGCGGCGCGGCCAGCGCGCGCAGCCCGTGGCGTTCGTTGATGTTCCAGGTGAGGTACAGCCGGCCGGCCGGCCACGGCCCGTAGCCGGCCAGATCGACCAGCGAGAACCGCGTACCGTCGGCGTCGTTGGGGATCTGCACATCGTTGCTGCTCTGCCAGACCGGACCCAGCTCGAGCTCGACCGCGAAGCGGGTCGGCTCCTGAGCGAAAACCGCCGGCGCCACCGCCAGCCCGGCCAGCGCGGCCAGCACGCCGGCCAGGACAGGGAATCGCAGCGTCATCTCATTGCCTCCACGTCACGCCGTCTCGGGAACGCGCTCACTGCACAACGCCGGGCTGGAGGGTGCGGACCAGCCATGCCGGGTCGTACCCCCGGGCCGGCAGCCGGCTCACGATCTCCTGGTAGAGCGCCTCGTCCATGACCGGGGCGCGGCTCAGGACCCACAGGTACTTGCGGCTCGGCACCCCGACCACCGCCCAGCGGTACTCCGGGTCGAGGTCGATGATCCAGTAGTCGCCCCAGAATGGCCCGAAGAACGACACCTTCAGCTTGGCGTTGGTGGCGTGATCGACCACCTTGGCCCGCGCGGTGGCCCGCTTCAGCTTGCCGTCGAGGGAGCCCTTGCGGCAGCTGTTGACGACCCGGATGTGGCCGTCGTCGCGCAGGCTGTACTGAGCGGTCACCGCGGTGCAGCCGCGCTGGAACCACGCCGGGTAGCTGGCGATCTCGTACCAGGTGCCAAGGTAGCGGTCCAGGTCGACTGATCCGACGACCTCGAGCGGCGGCCCTTCGGCGCGGGCCGCGGCCGCCGCCGCCACCACGGCGAGACACACCGCCATCAGCTTCGTCACGGTCATTGCCCCTCCATCCGCGGCGGACAACGCAGCCCGGCCGCGAATCCTTCCAACCTGTCTCTCCAGCTACCTCTTCTCGGGATCGCCGCCGCAGCCCGGGTGGAGGCAGCGGTAGTCGGCGGCGATCGGGTAGCGTCGCCCGACGCCGAACGCCTTGCTGGTGATCTTGATCCCGGGCGCGGCCTGGCGGCGCTTGTACTCGCTGCGGTCGATCAGCCGGACGACCTGGTCGACGACCGCCGCTGGCACGCCGCTGTCCGCGATCTGCCCCGGCGAGAGGTGGCGCTCGACGTAGAGCTCCAACACCCGGTCGAGCTGGTCGTAGGGCGGCAGAGTGTCCTGGTCGGTCTGACCGGGCCGCAGCTCGGCGGAGGGCGCCTTGTCGAGGGTGCTGCGCGGGATGATCTCGCGCTCGCGGTTGATGAGCCGCGCCAGCCGGTAGACGAGGGTCTTGGGCACGTCCGAGATCGGGGCGAGGCCGCCGCACATGTCACCGTAGAGGGTGGCGTAGCCGACCGCCAGCTCCGACTTGTTGCCGGCGGCGAGCAGCAGCCGGTGGAGCTTGTTGGACAGGGCCATCAGCACCACCCCGCGGATCCGGGCCTGGAGGTTCTCCTCGGTGACGTCCTCGTCGAGCCCTTCGAAAACCGGGGCCAGGCGGTCGAGGCAGGCCTGGAAGATGTCGTCGATCGGGAGGACGCGGATCTCGATGCCGAGCCTGCGGGCCAGCTCCTCGGAGTCGGTGACGCTTTCCGGCGACGAGTAGCGGGTCGGCATCGTCACGCCGAGGACCTTGTCCGGGCCGAGGGCGCGCGCCGCGATCGCCGCCACCAGCGCCGAGTCGATGCCGCCGGACAGCCCGAGCAGCACGCGCTCGAAGCCGCACTTGTGGGCGTAGTCGGCGAGGCCGAGCTCGAGCGCGGCGAGCGCCTGGGCGTCGACGTCCTCATCGACCTCGCGGATCTCGCCGAGCGGACCGGGAAGCCCCGTCTGCTCCCCCAGGGCCTCGGCGGGGATGTCGTACAGCAGCAGGTCCTCGGCGAAGGCATGGGCGCGGGCCACCACCCGGCCCTGGCCGTCGACCACCAGCGAATGCCCGTCGAACACCAGCTGGTCGTTGCCGCCGACCTGGTTGGCATAAACGAAGAAGCGGCCGGACTCGGCGGCGTAGCGGCGCACCAGATCGCGGCGCAGCGCGGCCTTCCCCAGCTCGAAAGGACTGGCCGAGATGTTGATCAGCAGCCGGGCGCCGCGCTCGACCAGCTCGGCCACCGGGTCGCGGTGGTAGAGGCTGATGCCGTCGCGCTCCGGGTCGGCCCACACGTCCTCGCACACCGAGACCCCGATCCGGACGCCGTGGACCTCGAGCAGGCGCGCTTCGACCCCGGGCTCGAAGTAGCGCGCCTCGTCGAAGACGTCGTAGGTCGGCAGCAGGCACTTGAGGTAGCGGTCGGCGACCCGGCCGCCGGCGCACAGCGCGGCCGCGTTGTGCAGCGCTCGGCCGCAGCGCAGCGGGTTGCGCTCGACGTAGCCGACCACGATCGCCAGCTTGTCGTCGGAGAGGGCGGCGATCCGCTCGAGCTGGACCAGGTTGCGGTCGACGACGTCGTCGCGCTCGAGCAGGTCGCCAGGCGGGTAGCCGATGGTGGCGAGCTCCGAGAACACCACCAGCTCCGTCCCGGCCGCGCGGGCACGCTCCACCGCCCGCCGCATGGCGTCGAGGTTGCGGTCAAAGGCGGCGATCGTGTAATCGAGCTGGGCGATCGCGATGCGCACCGGGAGCTCCAGTCGCGGCGAGTGTATACCGACTCCCCGCCCCGCAGTCCGCCTCGCCGCGGCAGATGCGTTCCGCACCCAGGAATCGAGACGGAATCGCAGATGTTGAAGGCCGCAGAACCGTCGAGGATGAGGGGGAAGACCATGCCCAAGTTCCTGATCGAGTTCCGGCACGCCGACGACTACGAGGGCTGCGTCAGGGCGCTCGACGCCATCGTGAACCTCGGATCGCACCTCATCTCGAACGCCGAGTTCGGCTGCGAGGACGGGGTCCACTGCGGCTGGATGGTGGTCGAGGTCAGCAACCGCGGAGAGGCCGAGCTGATCGTGCCGCCGGCGCTGCGTTCCGACGCCCGCGTGATCCAGCTCCGAAGGTGGTCGCCGGAGGAGATCACCGCGATGGCCCGGGAGCTCCCGGCCTGAGGCCGGCGGCCTCACCAGCCCCTCCCGCGACGGCCGGCATCCCGCCACCACGCGGCGAAGCGGCCGGGTCCGCCGGCCCCGATACGAAAAATGACCCCGCCGGGAGGGGACCGGCGGGGAGGAGGAAGGAGGAGAGTCACGATGCGTTGCGTTGCGTCGTCTCTCACCCCTTTCTACGGAGACACCAGGGTGGGTGTTTATCTCCGTTCCCGTTCCCGTTCCCGCTCCCGTCCCCGTTCCCGCGCCCGCTTCCGTGCTCCTCTGTGCTTCGGTCTCAGTTTGCGCGCACGGGTTCGTGTGGGACCTCAGCCTCGATGCAACCCGCTGGAGGGGAAAAACTTGAGTCAATCTGCCCAGCAGAACCATCGGATGCGGATGCGGAAGCAGGCGCGGGGAAGCGGGCTGGGAACCACCGCGGGTAGAATGGTGCGAGCCCCTCAACGGAGGCAGTGGAGTGAGGTTCGTCGCTAAGCTGCTCTTGCTCGCCCTCGCCGCGGCTCTCGCCGGCGGTGGCAGCTCCCAAGCCGCGGACCTGCCGGCTGCATCTGAGCCAGCGCAGGGGGCGCTCACCGGGCTGCCGCTGGCCGGCGCCGACGCGGAGCGCTTCCTCGCCACCGCGGCGGTCGTCGACATCGAGCACTACGAAACCTTGGGCATCACCAAGCCGCGCCGGGCGACCCTGAGCGACGGCGAGCGGACGCTGCGGGCAGTGTTCAAGGACATCGACACGACCCATGTCCGCGAGCAGCTCTCCACCGGCCAGTGGCTGCTCAACCTCAAGGACTCGTACAAGCACGAGATCGCAGCCTGGAAGCTCGACCAGCTGCTTGAGCTCGGCCTCGTGCCGCCGTGCGTCGCGCGGCGCATCGGCGGCGACGACGGCGCGCTCTGCCTGTGGGTCGAGGGCTCGATGACCGAGTCCGAGCGCGCCAACGCGAAGACGATCCCACCCGACGTCGTGGGCTACAACAACCAGATGCACGACATCAAGCTGTTCATGCAGCTGACCTGGGACACCGACTACAACAACGTCGCCAACATCGTCATCGACCCCGCCTGGAAGGTCTACAAGATCGACTCGAGCCGGGCCTTCCGCGAGTCCGAGGCACTGCGCCGGGCGGAGACCCTGACCCGCTTCCGGCGCCGTACGCTCGCGGCCCTCGAGTCGCTGACGCGCGCGGAGCTCGACACAGCCCTCGGCCCCTGGCTCGACAAGCGGCAGCTTGACGGCCTCTGGCACCGCCGGGGCGCGATCCTGGAGCGCGCCCGCGAGCTGGCGGCCAGCCAGGGCGAGGCGGCCGTCCTGTACGACTGAGCCCGATCAGTCCCGGCGCCCGCCGAGCAGGCCGGCCCGGAACAGGAAGTAGAGCAGGGTCATCAGCGTCGAGATCGCAGCCGCGACGTAGGTCATGGCGGCCGCGTTGAGGACCTTGCTCACGCCCTCCTTCTCGCGCTCGGTGACGATGCCGTACTCGGTGACCAGCGCCTTCGCACGCCTGGACGCGTCGAACTCCACCGGCAGGGTGACGATCTGGAACAGCAGCACCGCCGAGAACAACACGGCGCCGACGAGGACCATGTTGACCGAGCTCAGGAGCAGGCCGCCGAGCATCACGAAGTAGCCGAGGGTCGAGCCGATCTTGGCGGTCGGCACCAGCGCCGAGCGAAGGCCCAGCGCCTTGTACTTCACGGCGTGCTGGATCGCGTGCCCGGCCTCGTGGCAGGCGACCCCGACCGCGGCCACCGAGCGCGACCCGTAGACCGCCTCGGACAGGTTGAGCGACTTGTTGAGCGGGTTGTAGTGGTCGCTGAGGATCCCGTGGGTGGCGGTGATCGACACGTCGCCGATGCCGGCGCCCTCGAGCAGGCGCTGCGCGGCCTGGGCGCCGGTCAGCCCGGTGGCGACCGCGACCTTGGAGTACTTGTTGAAGTTGTGCTTGGTCATGAAGCTCGCCCACAGCGACAGCAGCAGGGCCGGAGCAATGAACACGAAGTAGATCGGGTCGAAGTACATGTTGCTCTCCTCCCGGGTCGGACGCGCGGCGGCGCCCTTCCCCCACCGCTGCCGGTAACAGCCGGGGCGGCCGGAACCTTTCGGATTCTAGCGCGAAGGGCTTGACAGGGCTATTGTATGTATGTACTATCACACTAGGACAATAGAACACTAAGACATTTGGCGGAGGGAATCGTGGCCATCCACTTCGAGCTCGACCTGAAGAGCGGCGTCCCCTTCTACCGCCAGATCATCGACCGGGTGAAGAGCGCCATCGCCACCGGCGAGCTCGGCCCCGGCGACCGGCTGCCCACGGTACGCCAGCTCGCCGTCGACCTGTCGATCAACCCCAACACCGTCGGCCGCGCCTACACCGAGCTTGAGCTGACCGGCCTGGTGGAGACCCAGATGGGCTCCGGGACGTTCGTCGGCCAGCGCGAGGTGCGGCGCGACGACGTCGAGCGCCGGCGGCTGCTCGACCAGCTCTGCCAGGAGTTCCTGTCGCGGGTCTCCACCCACGGCTTCACCATCGACGACGTGCTCGACGCGCTGTCGGCACGCCGCAAGCACTGACCAAGGAGGCGACCATGTGTCCGCTAAAATCCGCCCTGCGGCTCGACGCCCTCGACCGGCTCGCCGCCTCGCTGCGCACCGACTTCAGGTTCGGGCCGCTCAACATCGTGATCCTGGTCCTGATCAGCCTGGCCGGGCTGTTCGTCCACCTCTCGGTGGCGGCATTCAACATCGAGATTGTCATCACCATGCTGGCGCTCGCGGTGGTGCTGTCGACGCTGTTCAGGGTCTCCCAGGTCTGGGAGTCGGTGCTGATCCTGACCACGCTGTCCGCGCTGCTGACCTACCTGCGCCACCGCCCCGACAGCTCGATCCTGGTGACCGCGATCGTGGTCGCCGGCCTGCTGGCGCCCTGCATCCAGGTCGCCCTGCAGTGGGAGAAGGCGGTCGTACTGCGGTTCGGCAAGTTCCGGGGCCTGCGCGGCTCAGGGGTCTTCACTCTGCTGCCGGTGATCGACAAGGTGGCGAGCTACGTCGACCAGCGCATCCGGGTCACCGACTTCAAGGCCGAGACCACGCTGACCCGCGACACGGTGCCGGTGAACGTCGACGCGATTGCCTTCTGGATGGTCTGGGACGCCGAGAAGTCGGTGCTCGAGGTCGCCGAGTTCGAGGGCGCGGTGACCTTGTCGGCGCAGACCGCCCTGCGCGATGCGATCGGCAAGCACGAGCTCGGCGACATGCTGTCCAACCGCGATCGGCTGGGGCGGGAGATCCAGGAGGTGCTCGACGCCAAGACCAACGCCTGGGGGATCACGGTCCAGTCGGTGGAGATCCGGGACATCATCATTCCCAAGGAGCTCGAGGACGCCATGAGCCGCCAGGCCCAGGCCGAGCGCGAGCGCCAGTCGCGGATCATCCTCTCCACCGCCGAGACCGAGATCGCCGAGAAGTTTGCCGAGGCCTCCAAGCACTACCGGAGCAACCCGGCGGCGCTCCACCTGCGCGCGATGAACATGGTCTACGAGGGCCTCAAGACCAAGGGCTCGATGGTGATCGTGCCGTCGACCGCGGTCGAGACGATGGGCCTCGGCGCGATGGGCGGGCTGACCGCGTTCGACCGCATCCTCGGCACAGACACAGCGTCACCCGCCGCCAAGGAAGAGGACGATGGAGCCGAAGGCGGCTGAGCCGCTGATCGCGGCGCTGCTGATCCTGCTCGTCGCCCTGATCGTGGTCGTCGCGACCTGATCGGCCAGCGGTAGCGGCGGCCCGCCGGCCGGGAGCCGGATCGCGCTCCCTTGGCTCGCGGATCGGCGCCGCCAGCACCGCTCGGCTGCGGGAGAGGGCGTACAATGGCCGGCCGAGGAAGGTCGTGAACGGTCCCCGCCGATCCCCCGCCGTCATGGCAAACGCCGGCCGGACACCCCGGCAGGACCGCCCCTTCTTGTTCGGGCCTCCCAAATACTGAGTGCCGCCCCGTCCCACACCGGCGCCGGCTCGACGAGCCGGCTCAGGTACCACAGGCTCCGCTCAGAAAGGACCCCGAGCATGAACCGCTTCGTCACCCGTCCCGACCGCATTCACGGCCTGGTAGGCCAGCACGTCCTCGCCGACGGCTTCCACGTCGCCATCGACCTTCATCGCTCCCACGGCTCGTGGATCGTCGATGCCGTTTCCGGCCGCGAGATCCTCGACTTCTACTCCTACTTCGCCACCCTGCCGGTGGGCCACAACCATCCCGGGCTGGCCGGCGACCCCGATTTCATGAGCGCCCTCACCCGGGCCGCCGTCGCGAACCCTGCCAACTCCGACATCTACTCCGGCGAGTACGCGGCGTTCATCGAGACCTTTGCCCGGCTCGCGATGCCCGCCCACTTCCGCCACCTGTTCTTCGTCGCCGGCGGCGCGCTCGCGGTCGAGAACGCCCTCAAGACGGCCTTCGACTGGAAGCGCCGGCGCAACCTGGCCGCCGGCAAGGGCGACCGCGGCTCCCAGATCGTGCACTTCCGCGAGGCCTTCCACGGCCGCAGCGGCTACACCCTGTCGCTCACCAACACCGACCCGGTCAAGACCGAGGGCTTCCCGACCTTCTCCTGGCCCAGGGTCACCAATCCCAAGCTCAGCTTCCCGATCACCGCCGAGGTCGAGGCGCACACCGCCGCCCTCGAGCAGCAGGCGGTCGCCGAGATCGAGCGCGCCTTCGCCGGCCATCCCGACGACATCGCCGCCATCATCATCGAACCGATCCAGGGCGAGGGCGGCGACAACCACTTCCGGGCCGAGTTCTTCGCCGAGCTGCGCCGGCTCGCCGACCGCCACGACGCGCTGCTGATCTTCGACGAGGTGCAGACCGGGGTCGGCCTCACCGGCAGGATGTGGGCCTACCAGCACTTCGGCGTCGACCCCGACATCCTGGTGTTCGGCAAGAAGACCCAGGTCTGCGGGATCATGGCGTCCGCGCGCATCGACGAGGCCGCGGGCAACGTTTTCGCCACGTCCAGCCGCATCAACTCGACCTGGGGCGGCAACCTGGTCGACATGGTGCGCTGCGCGAGGTACTTGGAGATCATCAACGGCGAGCGACTGGCCGAGAACGCCGCCCGGATGGGCGACCGCTTCCTCGATGGGCTCTCCGAGCTGGCCTCGCGCCACCCGGCGATGTCGAACGTGCGCGGCCGCGGGCTGTTCTGCGCCTTCACCCTGCCGTCGGCCGAGCAGCGGGACCGGCTGCGGACCGCACTGTGGGAGCGTGGCCTGGCGACGCTCGCGTCGTGGCCGACATCGGTCCGCTTCCGCCCCTGCCTGAACGTGACCGCGGCCGAGATCGATGCGGCACTCGATCGCCTGGACGATGGGCTCTCCGAGCTGTGGGCGACACGGCGGGCGCCGGTCCACACCGGCGTCGCTGCCGCCGCGCGGGCGTCGGCGCCGGCTGGGCGGGCGGTCGCCCGCCCGGTCGGCGGGGCCGGCGTGTGAGGGGCCTGGAGGCCGGCCCACCGCACTGCGGCGGGCCGGCGCCCGCGCTAAGATCCCCCGGTCGGGAGGGGGCATGGTGGCGCGTCTGAGATCCTCGATCGTCTGGCTGTTGCTGGCGGCGGCAGTCTCCGCCGTTGCCGTCCTGGTGGCCGCCCGCTTCATCGGGGGCGGGGCGGGCATCGGCGACCTCGTCGTCCCCGGGCCGGCGGCCGATGTCCACGCCTTCCCGGCCCCGGGCGGCCCGGAGGCGGCCGCAGCGCCAGTTCGGCCCGCGCCTGCGGTGCCGCCCGCCACCGACCAGCCGCCCCGCAACGTGATCGTCGTGCTCGGCGACGGCGTCGGGCTCGGCCAGCTGAGCACGGTTTCCGCCCTGGTCCTCGGCCCCGCCGGCGGGCTCGCGGTCGAGAGCGCCCCGGTGGTCGGCCTGGTGCGGACCTGGGCCGGGAACGCGCTGGTCACCGACTCGGCGGCCGCGGCGTCCGCGATGGCCACCGGGATGAAGACGCCCAAGGGTGCCATCTCGATGCAGGCCGACGGGAGCGCGCCGTGCACCCTGTTCGAGGCGGCCGCGGCCAGCGGCATGGCCACCGGCTTCGTGACCACCGCCGGGCTCCCCGATGCCACGCCCGCGGCCTTTCTGGCCCACGCCGCGAATCGCGACCAGTACCGGACGATCCTCGAGCAGATGCTCGCCTCCGACGCCACGGTGCTGATCGGCGGCGACTGGCAGCTTGCCGGCCACGCGCTGCGGCAACGCGACTACCTCGAGCTCGTGCGCGAGGCCGAGTCGGCGGCCGGCACCCGATTCACCGTGGTCCGCGACGCTTCGGCGCTCGCGACCACCCCGGCGCCGCTGCTCGCGCTGCTGCCGGCCCGGCCCGGAAACCGCCGAACGCACGGGCCGCCGCTGGCCGATTCCGCGCGGCGCGCGCTCGACCTGCTCGACGACCACGGGTCCGGCTTCCTGCTCATCATCGAGCAGGAGGAAACCGACGAGGCGGCCCACGACAACGACGTCAACGGCGTGGTCGCCGCGATGGTCGAGCTCGACGAGGCGATCCGCGCCATGCTCGCGTACGCCACCGCCCGCGGCGACACCCTGGTTCTGGTCACCTCCGACCACGACACCGCCGGCATGGCGGCCACCCACGGTGGCTTCGACGACGGGATGGCGGAGGTGGGCTGGCTCGACGACGGCCATCTCGCCACCTGGGTGCCGCTGTTCGCCTTCGGCCCCGGTGCCGGCCAGTTCGCCGGGGTGCTCGACAACACCGAGATCGGCCGCCGGATCGCAGATCTGTGCGGGCTCGAGGGTCTTCCGCCTCCATCGTGATGCTTCGGGCCCAGGTGACGGTTTCATGGTCAGGGAGTACAGTATCGGCCGCAAATGACGGGATGCTGCGCAAGACGGCAGCGTCGAGTCCCAGGGATGCACGACATGAGCCTCCGTGACACCTTCCTCCGCGTGATCGCCGGGCCCGAGCGGCCGGCCCTGCCCAGTCTCGGCCGCAACGAGCGCTGCTGGTGCGGCAGTGGGCGCAAGTACAAGCTCTGCCACCAGATGACCGACGAGCGCAAGCGCGCGGCGTCGCGCACCGCCCCCTCCCGGCGCTCCTGACCGCGCAGGAACGAAAGCCCCCGCCCCGCTGTTGCCAGCCTCGTGGAGCGCGCGAGCCTGGAGCAGCTGTCGCCGGTCGATGACCACCCCCTGCCGGGGGAGGTCGAAGCCGTGCTGCCGCGGGTCGTCGAGGCCCTGACCGCCCAGGCGGACCGGCTCGCGGTGCCGCTCGGCAGGACCTTCCGCGGCCAAGAGATGCCGTCGCGCGACGAGAGCGTGACCATGGTCGAGCTGCTGCGCTCGGTCATCTTCCCGGGCTTCTTCGGGGACCGAGACATCGCCGCGGTGGACCTGCCGGCCCGCGCCCGGACCACCCTCGGGCGCGTCGCCGTGATCATGGCCGACGAGGTCCAGCGAGGGCTGTGCTTCGCCTGCGACACTCCGCCTGGCGACTGCGTCCCGGCGGAGTGCGCCGCCGAGGCCAGGCGGGTGACGGTCCGGCTGCTCGAGCGCCTGCCCGAGCTGCGGCGGCTGCTCGCCCTCGACGCGCTCGCCGCCTACGAGGGCGACCCGGCAGCGCGGAGCCCGGCAGAGGCGATCTTCTGCTACCCGGGCGTGCACGCGCTGACCAGCCACCGCATCGCCCACGAGCTGCACCTGTTGGGGGTGCCGCTGCTGCCCCGCATCATCAGCGAGGACGCCCACAGCCGCACCGGCATCGACATCCACCCCGGCGCCCGCATCGGCGAGAGGATGTTCATCGACCACGGCACCGGGGTGGTGATCGGGGAGACCTGCGTGATCGGCGACCGCGTGCGGGTCTACCAGGGGGTCACTCTCGGCGCCAGGAGCTTCCCTCCCGACGACCTCGGCCGCCCCATCAAGGGCATCGAGCGGCACCCGATCATCGAGGACGACGTCGTCATCTACGCGGGCGCCACCATCCTGGGCCGGGTCCGCATCGGCGCCGGATCGGTCATCGGCGGCAACGTCTGGCTGACCCGCAGCGTGCCGCCGGGCAGCCGCATCTCGCAGGCCCGCCCGAGTGTCGAGGCCTTCGAGAACGGCGGGGGTATCTGACGCTCGCTGAGCCGGGGGCTCAGCGAGAGTAGTAGGGATTCGAGCCGGACTCGTGGTCGGTGCCGTCGACCACCTTGCGGATCTCCGGCACCTCCTCGAGGATGATCCTCTCGATCCCGTCCTTGAGGGTCACCTGCGACATGCCGCAGCCCTGGCAACCGCCGCCGAACTGGATCACGGCGGTGTCGCCGTCCACCGCCAGCAGCTCGACCCAGCCGCCGTGGCCGCCCACCGAGGGCGTTACCTTCTCGTCGAGCACCCGCTGCAGGCGCTCGGCGACGGGGTCGTCCCACCGCACCACCGCCTGCGGGTTGTCGAAGCGGAAGCCGGCGCCCGAGAGATCCGACACGAAGTCGACCGTCGTCCCCTCGAGCAGCTCGGCGCTCGTCGGGTCGACCCAGGCCGAGAACGAGCCCTGGTCGAGCTTGACGTCCTTGTCGTAGGTCTCGCCCTCGAGCACCAGGGTCAGGTTGTAGCGGAAGTGGTTCCGCCCCTGGCGATCCGCCATCACGCGCAAGCCGAGACAGCCGTTGCCGGCCTGATCCATGTACTCGCGCACCTTCTGCTTCGCGGCCTCGGTGAAGGTGATCATCAGCCCTCCGCGCCCCGCCCCGCCGACGGGTCCTCGATGCCAGCAACCGCGATCCCCGGGCGCCCATTCCGGTCCCGACGGGCCGCCGGCACCGCGAACCCTCACCTGTTGCGTGCCACCCGCCTCAGCGCCCGGCGAGCGTCGCCGTGAGGACCATCTCCTCGCCGTCGCGGCGGACGGTGACCTTCACAGTGTCGCCGGGCCCATGCCCCTTGAGCGCCGCGGAGTAGCCGCGCAGGTCCGCGACAGGCGCACCGTCCAGGGCGACGACGACATCCCCGGCGCGGACCCCCGCGGCCTCGGCCGGCGAGCCCGGCATCACCTCCTGCACCCGGACTCCGGGCCCCGCGAACGCGAAGTCGGGCATCGTGCCCAGGCTGGCCCGGCGCGGCTCGCCGGTCGCCGGCGCCGCCGCGGGCCCCGCCGCGCCCGCGATCGTGGCGGTCAGCGGCTCGGTGCGCTCCGCCAGGTACGACACCGCCTCGTGCGCCGCGTCGGCGACCACCGTCAGGCCCCGGCCGTCGATCCGGTCGGCGGTGTCGGTGGGCCGGTGATAGTCCGCGTGAGGACCGGTTGAGAGCTGCACCCCCGGGACCCCGGCCTCGATGCAGCTCATCTGGTCCGAGCTGTCGAGCGGCTCCTTCACGATCTCGATCGCGGTCCCGATGGTGTGGCCGACCCCCATGAACAGGAAGGGCCACTCGCGGGCGGAGTCGGCGTTGAGGACGTAGAGCTTGCCCTGCGACAGCCGCCCCACCGTGTCGAGGTTGACGCACGCCAGCGGCGAGCCGGCGGCGGTCAGCCCGCCGAGCAGGCGCCGCGACCCGAGCCGTCCCGCCTCCTCCCCGGTGACCACCGCGAACAGCACCGGCCGCGGCCGCGGCGGTTCCACGGCCATCACCCGGGCGAGCTCGAGCAGCACCGCCACCCCGGAGGCGTTGTCGTCGGCCCCGGGATGGACGACGCCCTCGTTCCCGGACCGCGCGTCGGGCCATCCCCGGCCGAGGTGGTCGAGGTGCGCCAGAACCACCACCGGCCGGCTGTCGAGCGCCGCGTCGGTCCCCGGGAGCCGGCCCACCAGGTTGGCCAGGGCCATCTCGCGCTCGGGCGCGCCGCCGGTCCAGCTCCACGACTGGCGGAAGCCGTTGTCGCCGGCGGGCTGCAGGCCGATCGCCTCGAAGCGGCTTTCCACCCAGTCGGTGGCCTCGGCGAGCCCGGCCGAGCCGAGGCCGCGGCCCTCGAGCCGCAGCTCGGCGAGCCGGATCACCGCGAGCTCGATGTCGGCGGCGTCGAAGATCGAAGGCAGCTCGGCCAGCGGCGGACGGGCGGGCAGCGCCAGCGGCGGCATCTCGCCGTCGCCGAGGTTGCGCACCAGCGGCGAGGCGAGCGGCTGCCACATGCCCTTGTCCACGTTCTCCGGCTCGTCCCCCACGAACGCCAGGTAGGAGTACCGGGTGTAGTGCGGCAGCTTGCGGGCGAGGCCTGGGATCGCGGCAAGCGGCCCGCCGGCGACCCAGCCGACGGCGTCCGCCGGGTCGGCCGCGCTGCGGGCCACCAGCACCACCGAGCGCTCACCCCGCGGGAGGCTCTCGCCCGAAAGCAGCAGGCGGTCGCCGTCGAGCGCGACCCCATGCTCGCCGAGCCGGCCGGCCACCTCGGCCGCGAAACGGTTGCCCCATCCGAGGACCCAGGCGGCGCCCTCCGGCATCCCGGCCAGCTCGCTGTCGAGCGCGATCCGGGGCTGGCGCGGCTGCGCCCACGCCTCGGCGAGCCCGCGCCACGCCGCCAGCTCGGCCTCCGGGGCGGCCGCGGGCAGCACGTAGAGCGGGTCGGCCGCGCCGAACACCGTGGACAGCGCCGGCGGCACCTCGAGCGGGTCGAGCCGCCGCATCACGTCGAAGGCCGGATCGACGTCGAGGCGCAGCGGCCGCGCCGGGCACGGGATCTCGACGACGCAGTCGCGGTGGCACGACCCGGCCTCGACCCACAGCGGCTGGTCCCGGCCTTCGAGGGTCACCGCCACCGGCACGGTGAAGGTGAAGGGCTCCCCGGGCTGGGTCTGTCGCAAGGCGAGGCGCACCGTCCACGGCAGCTCTGGGTTCCCGGAGGGCAGCGCTGCGGCCTCCTGGATCTCGAGCCGGGGCGCGCCGGCGCGGCCGGTCCACGAAGCGAAGAACGGCCCCCAGTCACCGCCGGTCACCGCCTCGACCGCCTCGGCGACGCCGGTGAAGGAAGCCCGCCGGAATCGGTTGTCCTTGAAGAACCGTGACATCGCCTCGAGGAAGGCCTCGTCGCCGATCGCCCGGCGCACCATGTGGTAGACCATCAGGCTCTTGCCGTAGCCGACGGCCTCGGAGGCGGCCGACCGCCGCGAGCGGAACTCGGCGAGCGGGAAGTCGTTGCCGGTGGACACGAAGTCCGAGTACTTCTTGAGGGTCGCCCGCCGGTAGGTCGCGGCCTCGCCGCGCTGCTCGGCGAACAGGTGGTCCGCCAGGTAGGCGGTCAGGCCCTCGCACCAGTTGCCGCCGTCGAAGTCCACGAACACCGAGTTGCCCCACCAGTTGTGGAGCAGCTCGTGGGGGTAGGACGAGGTCAGGATCCACGGGAAGCGGATGATCCGCGGCCCGAGCAGCGTGAAGCCCGGCATGCCGTAGCCGGTCTCCCAGAAGTTCTCGACCAGGGCGAAGCTCGGGTACGGGTAGGCCGGCAGCATGCTCTCGTACAGCTTCAGGTAGCGCCGGGTGGCCTGCAGGTACCTCCCGGCGAGCGCCGGGTCGTCCTGGCGCAGGAACGCGAGCACCTCGACGTCGCCCGCCTGCTCGGAGTACTCGTGCCACGGCCCGGCCACCAGGTAGACCTCCTCGGTCGGGTGGTCCAGACGCCAGGCGGTGGTCCTGGTCCCGTCCGCCGCGAGCTCGTGGCGCGTCCGCCGGCCCTGGCTGACGACGTCCCAGGGCGGCTGGAGGCCTTCGACCTCGAGCGAGAAGGTCACCAGCTGATCGCCGAAGGCGGGCAGCCAGTAGCTGGCGCCGGCGAGGAAGACCCCGTCCGGGCCGATGATCCCCGGCGTCTCGGAGAACGATCGCTGGTACTCCTCGCCGCTGGTGTCGAGCTCGTGCCGGATGGCGCCCCGATAGCGCAGCGCCAGGGGCTGCCCGGCGCCGTCGCCCGGCCGCAGCCGCCAACCCTCGAGCGGCACCCCCCCGCCGGCGGTCTCCGAGCTGGCGTTGATGCCGACGAACGCGGCGCCGACCTCCCCGGCCACGCGCGCGAGGCTCCAGCCCGGGCCCTCCACCTCGGGCGCCAGCCCGGCGTGGAGCAGGAACCGGTAGCCCCCCGCCTCGTCCAGGGCGAGGTCACGCGCCAACGTGATCCGGTCGAACACCTCGATGGTGCCGGAGCCGAGGTCGAGGCGCGCCCGGATGTCGTGGTGGGTGGCGGATCCGGCGGCGGCCGCCGCCGCCGGCACCAGCAGCAGCGCGAGCGAGAGCATCCTGAGTCGAATCACGTCGGCCTCCGTCGGGCATTGTAGCGGCGCCCCCTCCCTACCAGGGGCTAGGGGCTGGGATCTGGGATCTGGGGATCATCGCAGGGGAACTCCTCCCTGCCGGGAGGTGGCTGACCCCAGACCCTGAATCCTAGATCCTATATCCTAGATCCCAGATCCTCCTTCCCTCCTGCTACCATTCGCCCATGATTCTCGTCATTTCGGGGACCAACCGTCCGGGAGCCCGGACGCTGGCCGTCGCCCGCGCCGTTGAGCGGGTGCTGCGCGAGGCCGGCGAGCCGGTGCAGCTGCTCGACCTCGCCCACCTTCCCCCGGAGCTTTTCGCGCCGTCGTCCTACGCCGCCAAGCCGGTCAACTTCGAGCCGTTCCAGCGCGCGGTCCTGGGCTCCCACGGCATCCTCGCCGTGGTGCCCGAGTACAACGGCTCCTACCCGGGGGTGCTGAAGTACTTCATCGACATGCTGCGGTTTCCCGAGAGCCTGCACGACAAGCCCGCCGCCTTCGTGGGCGTCGCCACCGGCCGCTGGGGAGCCCTGCGGGCGGTCGAGCAGCTCGAGATGGTGTTCGCGTACCGCCACGCCCACCTCTACGGCCGGCGCGTCTTCCTGCCCGCGATCGGCGAGCTCCTCGACGGCGCCGGACAGCTGACCGATCCGGAGCTGCTCGACCGGCTGCGGGTGATGGTCCTCGGCTTCGCGGCCTTCTGCCGCAACCTGCGGGCGACGCGCGACTGAGGGGGCCCGTTGCCGTGGCCGGCCCGGCGCGCCGCCGACCGCCGTCGATGCTACGATCTGGGCTCGCCCCGGCGCGAGGCCGCCGGATGAGGCCACCGGGAGGGAGACCATGGGCCAGCGCTGCTTCGCCATCGTCGTCGCGGTCACGCTGCTGACCGCCGCCGCCGCCGCCGACACCAAGATCGTCCACACGACGCACCAGGACGCCTTCACCATCGGGGGCCAGACGCAGCCGGCGGCCGACGCGGACCGCGTGACCTGGCTGGGCGACGGCCGGATGCGGGTCGACGCCGGCACGACCACCTACATCGTCCGCCTCGACTCCTCGACCCTGTTCATCGTCGACCACGGGGCACGCACCGTGAGCTCGGTCGGCCTCCCGATCGACGTCGCCCGCCTCCTTCCCGAGGGCATGGCGGAGCAGATGAGCGCCATGATGCACTTCGACTTCGAGGTGACACCCACCGACGAGACCAAGCAGGTCGGTGCGTGGACGGCCCGCCGCTGGAACATGACCATGACCTCGCCCATGGTCACGGTCGAGAGCGCGCTGTGGGCGACCACCGATCTCGAGATCGATCACGGGGCGTACGTCCAGCTGTTCGGCCAGATCGCGGCGCTCCAGCCGGGGATGGAGGGGCAGCTCGAGAAGCTGCGCGCGATCGACGGGTTCGTCGTCGAGACCGTGAGCACGACCAGGATCACCGGCGAGAGCGACGGCGCCATGACCTGGACCGAGCGGGCGGTCTCGGTGGAGACCGCAGAGCCGCCGCCCGGCGCCTACGATCCGCCGGACGGCTACACGAAGCGCGAGTTCGACCTGATGGCCACGCTGCAGCGGCGGTAGGCGGGCCGCGGCACGAGGCGCGACCGGCCTCGGCGCCGCGCGGGCGCGGGCCTCACGGTCAGCCGGCGCGGCGGGCCGCCACCAGAGTGACGTCGTCGTACGGCGTGTGGCCCCGGGTGAAGCCCTCGAGGGCCTCGACCACCCAGTTCACCGCCCGCGTCGGCTCGGCCGGGCACTCCTCGAGCACGCGCAGCAGCCGCACCTCCCCGAACGACTCGCCCTCCGGCGAGACCGCGTCGACGACGCCGTCCGAGTACGCGAGCAGCAGGTCTCCGGGCTCCATCAGGGTCGACAGCACCTCGTGGCCGCCGAAGCGCAGCGCGCCCAGCGGCACCCGGTGGTCCGGCATCCTCAGCACCTCGACGCCGCCGGCGGCACGGCGAATCAGCGGTGGCGGCTGTCCTGCGAGGCTGTAGCGCAGCGTGCCGCGCCCCGGCACGAAGGCGAGGTAGCCGAGGGCGACGAAGCTGACGCCGCGACCGCCACGCTCCCGCCGCCGCAGGGCATGGAGGCGGGCGTTGGCGAGCCGGAGCAGCTCCTCGGGATCGCGGTGGGTGAGCGCCAGCGAGTGCAGCACCTCGTGGGCCGCCATCATCATCAGGGCGCCGGAGATCGACTTCCCCGAGACGTCGCCGTAGACCAGCGCGCGCTGGCCGCTGTCAGGCCCGGGCAGCTCGGTGTAGAAGTCGCCGCCGATCTCGCGCGCCGGCCGGCAGACCGCCGCCAGGTCCCAGCCGTCCGCGGTGGTCAGGGCGCCGGGTATCAGCGCTGACTGGATCGACGCCGCGATCTTGAGCTCCCGGTCGAACTCCGCCTGGCGCGCCCGCTCGTCGAGCAGGAGGTGGGTCTCGAGCGCGATCGACGCCTGGTTGAGGAGCCCGCGCAGCAGCTCCATCTCCTCCTGCTCGAGCGTCGACTGCCCACTCGCTCCCGACAGCACGATGAGGCCGACGGTCCGCCGCGTGGACGCCAGCAGCCCGACCACCTCGACCCCGGCCCGGCCGAGCTCCGACCCCATCCCATGGACCTCTCTGGACAGCAGCCGCAGGGGCGCCAGCGCGTCCAGCCGGACCAGCGATCCCTGGCGCTTGAGATGGTCGTACAGGATGTTCAGGCTCGGCAGCTCCACCGGGAGCTCCGACGGCCCGGCCGCCCGGACCAGCCGCTGGCGCTCGACGAGGTAGAGGGCGGCGAAGCGGACCCCGAGCAGCGCCGGCAGCCGCTCCACCAGCTGGCTGACCACCGGCTCGATCTCGTACTCGCTGGTGAAGGCCTCGCCCATCTCGACCATCGCGCGCTGCAGGTGGAGGCGCTCGGCGAAGAAGAAGCGATCGACCGGCCCCTGCACGCGATGCCGCAACGGCTCGAAGAGCAGCACGATGGCGAGCGCGAAGACCACCGGGAAGAACGGCGACGCCGCGAGCTGGGTGCCCCGGAACAGGACGTTGAAGGAGGCGATGCCGAGCGCGTACAGCGCCGTCACGAGCGCGGTGGTGATCGTGTACAGCAGGCTCTTGCGGAGGATCACCCGGATGTCGAGGAGCTGGAAGCGGATGATCGCGTAGGCGAAGGTGATCGGCACCAGGATCAGCGGCACGACCCCGTAGAACAGGAAGCGCTCGGTGTGGAGGAACGACGGGAAGGCGACCGCGAGCACGAAGAACGGCACCACGCCGAACAGGCTGCCCACGAACACCAGCCCCGCACCGCGGCGGAGCTGGACCTCGGTCAGGTGACGCGACGCCAGGAAGAGCGCGCCCAGCCCGAGCGCCATGTACGCGACCATCACCCACCAGTTGGCGGCCGGCGCACCGCTGATCAGGGCGAGGTCCCGGTCGCTCCCCTTCGACCAGGCGACGGTCGCCACGTAGACCGCCGGCGGCAGCAGGTAGATGGGGACCATCCGCCGGCTCCACCGGTTGACCCACCCGAGCAGCTTCGCGATCGGGTCGCGGCGCCACTCCCAGATCGGGCGCGGGAAGATCAGGAAGAAGTGCAGGAAGGCGGCCGGCAGGAACAGCAGGGCCACCGTGCCGGTGGTCAGGACGAACGAGTCCACCCAGGAGTAGGACGCCGGCCGCAGCCGGCAGACCAGGAACAGCATGAAGAGGCTGCACATGGTGGCGAAGACCCGCGCCGCCGGCAGCCTCGGCTGGCGCACCACGACGAACGACCCGACCAGGAAGAAGGTCAGCCCGAGCAGGCAGGCGACCAGGTAGGAGACGTCGCCGACCCTGCGCCGTCCCAGCTCGACGTCGACCTCGAAGATGTGGTCGCCGGACCGGATGAGGTAGGCGACGCTCTCGCCGAAACGGTGACGGTTGAGCAGCTCCTGGGCGTTGATGTTGTCGCCCAGGAAGGTGCGGTCGACGCCGACGATCTCGTCACCGGGGCGGATGCCGGCGCGGTCGGCCCCCGATCCCGGCACCACCTGGCGGACGACCCTCGCCGTGGGCGTGTCCGACTCGAGCACCACCCCGTCGTACGGCCGCGGCAGGAACATGTCGGCCACCGACAAGGCGGCGATCACGAACGCCACCAGCCCGGGAATCAGCTGCGCTGCCGTCCGCCGCTGGATGCGAAACATCGTACACATCATACGATGCCGAACCCGGCTCGGTCGCTGCCGCGGCGGCGGACGGCAGCCCGCGCCCGGGCGGAGCGGCTGCGTGCTAGCATGCGGCGGCCGCCCCGGAGGAGGCCGCCGATGGATCCAGCGCCCCCCCTGCTCGTCGACGCGGCCGCCCGCGTCACGGCCGTGATCTGCGCCGCCATCCTGATGTCGATCCCGATCTACGTCGTCATGGCGTGGGTGATCGTTGGCCAGAGAGGCGCCGCGCCGGCCGGCGGCGGTCTGCCGTCGGTCGTCACCTGGGCGCTCGCGGCGGTCGGCGCGGCGCTGCTGGCCGCCGGCCAGGCGCTGTGGGCTGCACTGAGGCGGTCCGCCGCCTCCAGGCCGACCCTGGAGGAGCGGCTCGCCACCTACCGCACCGCCGCCGTCGTCAGCTTCGCGGTGCGCGAGAGCGCGGCGATCGTCGGCCTCGCGATCACCCTGCTCACCGGCGACCTGCGGTGGTGCCTGGTGCTGGGGGCCGCGGCGGTGCTGGCGATGCTGCTCGGGTGGCCGCGGCGCGCCGACATCGCCCGCCTCGCCGCCGACCCGGCCGCCGCCCCAATCGGCTAGCCCGCGTTTCTCCCCGCCCTCCTGAATCGAGGTTTGAGTGACCGGCAGGCGGTGCCACCGGAGGTCGATGAGAAGCGCGGGCTGTGTGGAGAAGTGCGAATCTGGTTTCGTGACATCAACCACGGTGCCTGGCACCTTTAATTTCGGGATGCGCGCAGCGCATCCCTTTCGGCGCGCGCAGGGCGGGGGAAGGCCAGCCTTACCGGAGCACCACGCATGCGGGGCGCTCCGACCGGCGGGCGCCGAGCGAGCTACTTTACCCAGCTCAGGTTGTAGCTCTCGTCCTCGATCGCCGCGGCGTGCGCGGTCGGCAGCAGCGGCTTGAAGGTGTCGACCATCACCGCGAGCTCCTCGGTGCGCTTGGCGCCGATCGAGGCCTCGTAGGTCCCGGGGTGCGGGCCGTGCGGCAGGCCACGGGGGTGGAGCGAGATCGAGCCGAGTCCGACGCCCCTGCGGCTGATGAAGTTGCCGCTCACGTAGAACAGGATCTCGTCGCAGTCGGGCGAGGAGTGCGGGTACGGGCAGGGGATCGCCCGCTCGTGGAAGTCGACCGCGCGCGGCACAAAGGAGCAGACCACGTATCCCGCGCCGGCGAAGGTGGTGTGGATGGTCGGCGGCAGGTGGACGAGCCCGGTCTTGGGCTGGAAGGCGAGGATCGGGAACGCGAAGGGCCACAGCTGCCCGTCCCAGCCGACGACGTCGAAGGGGTCGTGGGAGAGCTCGAAGGCGGTGAGCGCGCCGCCGTTCTGCACGATCAGCCGGCGCGGCGCGCCGAGCGACTCCGGCCCGCCCTCGGGCCACTCCGGCGCCCGGAAGTCGTGGTGGGTGTACGGCGCGTACATGCTGAGCTGCCCCTCGTCGCAGCGGTACTGGCTGGGGATGCGCAGCGGGCTGCGCGCCTCGATGGTGAGCAGGTGGGCCGGGCCGTCGAGCACGAAGCGGTGCGGCATGCCCTGCGGCACGTAGACGTAAGTCTGGGCGCCGAAGCGCAGGACGCCAAGCGGGCACTCGAGGCGGCCGGCGCCAGCGTGGACGAAGGTCAGCTCGTCGCCGTCGGCGTTGGCCACCAGCGTCGGGTCGCCGGTCGAGGGCCGGCCGACCCAGACGCCGATGTCGGCGTTGGCGAACAGCAGTCGCCGCGCCAGGAAGGCGGTGTCCCCGGCGGCGAGCGACCCGGTCAGGTAGTGGCTGCGGCGCAGCGGCTCCTGGATGCCGGGCGCGGCCCATCCAGGGTGGTGGCCGAGTGCCTGCGTGCCCTCCACCCAGTGCGGGGGCCTGCGGTGGTACTGGATGGTGTAGATCCCCTCGAAGCCCTTGCGGGTCACGCAGTGCTCGTAGGTCAGACGCCCGTCCACCTCGAACGCGGTGTGGGGCTTGTCCGGGATGAGGCCTCGCTGCAGTCGGTGGATCATCTTTCGCCTCCCCTGCCGGTCACCCGCACGGGTGCTCCCTAGGAGCCGGCGCCGGCATCGAGCTGCCGGCGTACGGAGTCGCGCTGCTGCTGGTCGCGCTCGATGGCCTCGAACAGGGCACGGAAGTTGCCCTCGCCGAAGCCGCGCGCACCCCGCCGCTGGATGACCTCGTAGAAGAAGGGCCCTGCGCGCTCGTCACCGTACAGCAGGCCGCCCTCGACCATGAAGATCTGGAGCAGGTAGCGGCCGTCCTCGCCGTCGACCAGCACCCCGAGCCGCTTGAGCTCGGCGGGATCCTCGGACAGGCTGGGCACCCGCTGCGCGGCCAGCCGCTCGGGCAGCATGTCGTAGTAGGTGGCCGGCGTGTCGAGGAACTCGATGCCGCCCCGGCGCAGGCCGTCCACCGCCGGCGCGATCGCCGGCACGTGGAAGGCCACGTGCTGCACCCCGGGGCCGTGGTTGGCCTCGACGAAGGTGTAGATCTGGCTCTGCTCGTAGTTCGGGGTGACCGGCTCGTTGTTGGCCAGCTTGATGCCGGACTCGGGGTCCCACATCACAATCGACGCGAGACCCGAGCCGCCGGTCGACGGGTTGATGTCGCATGTGTGGAAGTGGACGCGCCAGTACTCGGAGAAGCCCATCACGTCGCGCAGCCAGGTCACGTGGGGCTCGATGGTGAGGAGGTTGGACGTGATGTGGTCGATCACCTGGAACGAGAAACGGTTGCCCGCGGCCTCGTCGGCGACCGGCTCGAAGCCGGGCGGCAGTGCGTCGCCGGCCCGCTCCACGAAGCGGAACCGGACGTCCCCGAGCGGGGTCGCGATGTCGAACCACCGGTACGGTCGACCCTGGTCGTCCGCAGCGGTCTCGAGCCCGCTGCACATGGTCGCGCCGCGCTCGCCGAGCACCCGGCGCGCGTGCTCGAGCTCGCGGACGCGGAAGCCGACCGTGCGCACGCCGTCCGGGTGGCGCTTGAGCCAGCGGTCGGCAGCCGAGCCGCGCGCGCTCGGCGACACGCACGCCCACCTCGCCTTGCCGGCCGAGTACAGGAGCGCGCTCTCGCCCCGGCGCTCCGACTCGCGGCCGGACAGCCTCGCGACCTGCGCGACGTCCATCATCCGGCCGTAGAACCGCCGGCTGCGCTCGATGTCGGTCACCACGAACTCGAAGCTGTCGTAGCCGAGGATGCCCAGGCCGGACCCCTTGTCAGACATGCGACCCTCCAGATGGTCGATCATACCAGATCGGAATGAGACGCTGTCGCGGACTTGCCGCTGCCCCGGGGCGGCCTCCCCCTGCCGTCCGCCGCCGGTCAGCGCCGCGGCGGCAGCACCTCGCCGGCCCGCGAGCGATCGGCCCGGGGTGCCTCGGCGGCCAGCGCCAGCCCGGTGACGGCGTTGGCCGCGGCCGCCACTGCCACCACCACCCCGGCGCTGCCGTCGAGCAGGCCGGCGCGCAGCAGGTAGCTGCGCAGGAACGCGGCCGCCGCGCGCACGGCCAGCATCGGCGCCCGCGCCCGCCGGCCCCGCTCCCGGTAGACGGCGGCCTTGAGCCGGTAGTAGTCCGGGCGGAAGACCCCGGCCAGGTCCGTCGCGGTGAAGTGGAGCAGGCTGCCGTCGAGCCGCCGCACCGGCCCGGTCGGGCGCACCGACTCGTGCACCGGGTTCGCCGACAGCCCGTGGTGGCGCCGGTTGAAGACCCTGACCACCCAGTCCGGCGCCCAGTCGCCATGCCGGATCTCGCGGCTCCCGATGAAGGGCCGCCGGCGCAGCTGCCAGCAGGTGCGGGGGTCGGCGGCCGACCACTCGACGCCGGCCAGGGCCGCGGCGGCCCGCTCGTCGAGCACCTCGTCGGCGTCGACCGACAGCACCCAGTCGTGGGCCGCGAGCGCCACCGCCCGCCGCTTCTGGGGGCCGTAGCCCTCGAACGGGTGCTCGTGCCAGGCGGCGCCGTGGGCCGCCGCGATCTCGCGGGTGCGGTCGCGCGAGCCGGAGTCCAGGATCAGGATCTCGGAGCAGACGGCGAGCGGCGCCAGCACGCGGTCGAGCAGTCGCTCCGCGTCGCGGGTGATGAGCACCGCGGAAACGGGGATCGTGACAGGCGGGGCCGGGTTCATCGTGGGAGCACTATAGCCGGGCGATCGGGGGTTAAGGGAGAGGGGGTTGGGGGTTGGGGGGTTGGGCCCCGCCCGCCCAACTGAACCGCGGAGACCGCTAAGGACGCTGGACGAACGTGGGAAGGTCAAATGACCTTCCTTCGCGCTCTCTGCGCGCTCAGCGCTTCAAAGTCGGTCTGGACCACCAAGACGCGAAGCGCGCGAAGACGGACGAGGAGAAGGTCGGGAGATTCGCCTTTGCGCTCTTGGCGTCCTCCGCGGTTCAGACACCCCATACCGGTGCGAATGCGGCCGAACGAGCCGACCGCGGGGGTGGCGGCCGGTGCGCTCCGCCTTGAGCTTCAGCCCTTCAAACCAGCGAGAGACCCCACCCGCTCGCCAGCGCCGCGCCCTCAGAACTTGGGGAAGAACCTCTCGAGGATCTCCCGCGTCGTCGGCTCGCTGCGGCCCGCCGTGGCCTGCCGCCGCAGGCTCTCGAGGCGGTCGTCGAAGGACGGCGCCTCCACCTCGTAGAGCACGCCCGTGGTCATCACGCCGGTCTCCCGGGTGTACTTGATGGCCTCGGCCCGCTGGGTGCGGTCGTGATCGTCCGGCACGTACGCCTGGATCTCCTTGAGCGCCTTGAACTGCGCGTCGCCGCGCCAGGTCACGCACGGGGACATCACGTTGAGGAACGCGAACCCGCGGTGCTTGATGGCGTCGACGATGAGCTGGGTGGTCTGCTTGACGTCGCCGGAGAACCCGCGGCCGACCCAGGTCGCGCCGGTCGAGATCGCGAGCTCGCAGGGGTCGACCGCCGGCTCGGGGTTGCCCCAGAAGGTGGACTTGGTCTTGTCGCCGGTCGGGGTCGTCGGGGCGACCTGGCCCTTGGTGAGCCCGTAGATCTCGTTGTCCATCAGGATGTAGGTCACGTCGAGGTTGCGGCGCGCGGTGTGGATCAGGTGGTTGCCGCCGATCGCGAGGCCGTCGCCGTCGCCGCCGACCGCGATCACGGTCAGCTCCGGGCGGGCCACCTTGACGCCGGTCGCCAGGGTCAGGGCGCGCCCGTGGACGCCGTTGAACCCGTACGTGTTCACGTACCCGGGCAGCCGCGACGAGCAGCCGATACCGGACAGGATGACCGTGTTCCAGGGCTCGATTGAGAGCTGCGCCATCGCCCGGTAGAGGGCGTTGAGCACCCCGAAGTCCCCGCAGCCGGGGCACCACACCGGGGCGAGGGTCGACTTGTAGTCGCCCGGCTTGAACTTGATCTCGCTCACCGTCGCGCTCATACCAGCACCTCCCGCCGCAGCGACCCGGTCTCCATGACCTTCCCGATCTTGTCCTCGACCTCGCCGACGGTGAGGTTCTTGCCGCCGGACCGCTTGAACAGGAAGGTGTGGCCCTCCGGCAGGTCGAGGAAGGTGCGCAGGTACTTGTAGAACTGCGCCGAGTAGGAAAGCTCGAAGATGAGGATGTCGCGCACCCCCTGCAGGTACTGGCGGAACTCGTGGTACGGGAAGGGGTACAGCATCTGCGGCACGAAGGCCGAGATCTTCTCGCCGCGGGCGTTGGCGCGCAGCACCGCCTCCTTGACCGGGCCCTTGGAGGAGCCCCAGCACAGGATGCCGAGGTCCGCCTTCTCCGGCCCGTAGGTCCGGAAGGAGCCGTACTTGTCGCGCACCAGCCGCAGCTTGCGGTAGCGCTTGGCGTTCATCTTCTCGTGCACCAGGTGCATCGAGCTCGGCCGGCCGGCCTCGTCGTGCTCGAGGCCGTTGGTCTGGTACTCGCCGCCCTTGATGCCGGGCCAGGTCATCGGCGAGATGCCCGACTCGGTGTCGAGGTAGCGCTTGAAGGCCGGCAGCTCTTCGGCCGGTGGGGTCAGGCGGTCGACCACCTCGTGGTCGAGGCTCAGCATCGACAGCGTCTCCCGGCGCTGGCCGATGAACTGGTCGGACAGCACGATCACCGGCAGCTGCGTCTCCTCCGCGATGTTGAAGGCCGCCACCGTGGCGTGGAAGCAGTCCTCGACGTCGGCCGGCGCGAGCACCACCCGCGGCGCGTCGCCGTGGGAGCCCCACAGCGCCTGCCAGAGGTCGGCCTGCTCGCTCTTGGTCGGCAGCCCGGTCGACGGCCCGCCGCGCTGGACGTCGATGATCACCGCCGGCACCTCGGCCATCGCCGCCAGGCCCAGCATCTCGGTCATCAGCGCCAGGCCGGGGCCCGAGGTGGCGGTCATCGCCTTCACCCCGGCGAAGGAGGCGCCGATCACCGCGCCGATCGCCGCCAGCTCGTCCTCGGTCTGCACCAGGTGCCCGCCGACCCGCGGCATCCACTCCGAGAAGAACTGGAGGATCTCCGACGACGGCGTGATCGGGTAGCCGGCGAAGAAGCGGCAGCCGGCGTGGATCGCCGCCACCGCCGACAGCTCGTTGCCCGACATCAGCAGCTTCGGCTCGCCGGAGGTGTACTCCAGGCGCTTGTCCGCGACCTTGGCGGCGTGCTCCTTGGCCCACACCTCGCCGGCCTCGAAGCCGCGCAGGTTGGCCTCCAGGACCTCCGCCTTCTTGGCCGAGAACTTCCTGGTCACCGCCTGGAGCAGCCCCGCTCGCGGCAGCCCGAACAGCTCGGTCATCACCCCGAGCGTGACGATGTTCTTGGCAAGGGCCGTGCCGGCCGACTCCTTCGCGAGCCGGGTGAACGGCACCCCCATCCAGCGCGACCTCTCGCCGGTGCCGAGGTGGGGCTCGACCTGCTCGCGCGGGATCTCGTCGTCGGCCTCGTACAGCACGACGGCGTCCGGCGACGCCAGGATCTCGCCCCGGAAGCGCCCGAAGTCGGCCCAGTTGAAGGCGACCATCACGTCCACCCGGTCGCCCTGGGCATAGATCGGCTCGCTGCTGATCCGCACCGTGCACGAGGACTCGCCGCCCCGGATCTGCGGGCCGTAGGCCTCCACCTTCATGCAGTTCAGCCCTTCCCGGGCGGCCGCCTGGGCCATGAAGTCGCCCACTGTCACCACCCCGTCCCCGCCCGATCCCACGACGGCAATCGTCAGGTCCTTTGTCGGCATCCTTCGAGCCTCCCTCGGCAGTGCGAATCGTGACGGTCGGATTGTGACCGCCTCGCCATCAAATGTCCACATCCGGGTTTCGAGCTGAAACCAGGGCTCAGGCAGCCGTCCAAGAGCCGGGCTCAGCTCGAATTCCGGTGGGACTGAGCAGGAAGAGGGCGACCGTCCTCCCTGCAGCGTCCGCATGGAACCGCAGAGTGCGCCGAGAGCGCAGAGGCATCTCGGGAAGTAGGTCAGATGGCCTTTCTCCGCTCTCTTCGCGTCCTCCGCGGTTCAGTGGTGCACACACCAGGTGGCCGGAGTCGCCACGAAGATGCGTCACGTTCGCCTGCGAGGTGCACTGCCCCACTGCCCCACCGATCGGGCGCGGGCGCGGAGGCGACGAAACCTCGCCGCGCGTCGCCTCTGCTCTGCCTCTGTCTGAACCGCTAGACCAGCCCGCGGTGGAGGCCGCCGTCCACCGGCAGGGCGACGCCGGTGATCCCGGAGGCCGCCTCGGAGCAGAGGAACGCCACCGCCGCCGCCACCTCCTCCGGTTGCAGCAGCCGCGCCACCGGGGCCCGCGCCGCCCAACCTGCCATGACGGCCTCCGGCGACACGCCCTGCCGCTCGGCCAGGGTGCTGGCGAGCACGTCGAGGCGCTCGGTTGCGGTGAAGCCGGGACAGACCGAGTTGACGGTGATGCCGTCCCTGGCCACCTCGTCGGCGACGCTCTTGAGGTAGCCGGTGACCGCCGCCCGCAGGGCGTTGGACAGCACCAGCCCCGGCTGCGGCTCGAGCACCGCGATCGAGGTGATGACCACGATCCGGCCCCACCCCGCCTCGCGCATGCCGGGCAGCGCCGCGTGGACCAGCCGCTGCACCGGCAGCAGCAGCAGCCGGCAGGCAGCCTCGAGGTCCTCGGCGCCGGCCTCGACCGCCGGCATCGCGGGCGGCCCACCGCCGTTGGCCACCACGATCGTCGGCGTCCCGAGCAGCTCCCGAGCCGCCGCCACCGCCCGCCCGGGCGCCGCGGGGTCGGTGAGGTCGGCCGCCAGGCCCGCCACCCGTCGGCCGGCCTGCTCGCGCAGGCGCGCGACCGCCCGGCCGACCCGCTCCTCGGAGCGCGAGACCACGAGCACGGCCGCGCCCTCGCCGGCGAGCGCCTCGGCGACCGCGTACCCGAGGCCGGCCGAGGCGCCGCCGACCACCGCCACCCGGCCGTCGAGGCCGAGCTTCACTCGAGCCCCTCGAGCGGGAACACGGGGTCGATGTCGACCGGGATGTCGGTCAGCTGGTCGAGCGCGGCCTGCATCGCCGGATCGACGGCGCCGTAGCGCTCGACCAACCGCCGCGCTCCCTCGTAGTCGCCGGTCGCCTGGATCGACAGGATCTCGCCGGCGAGCTCGCGGAAGGCGCCCGGGAAGGCGTCCGGCAGCGGCCGGAAGCGTCCGTCCCCGGTGATCTCCACCGCCCCCTTCTCGAGCAGGTAGTTGGACTGGATCACCACCCCGAGGCCATGCGCCTCGGCGACCCCGAACCGGGTCGAGCGGAACATGCCCGCGGTGACGGTCGCCGGCAGGTGGTCGAGGATCTCCGGCTCCATCACGCCGCGCTCCACCAGGGCGTAGATGTTGTAGACGGAGAGCACATCGGCCTTGGCTTCCTCGAGCGCCGACGAGAGGTCGCGCAGCTCGAGGCGGACCTCGGTCGCGCGCCCGTCGACCTCGATCAGGCCCGGACCCAGGCCGTGCGCCATTTCGTGGTGGAGGGTGAACTGGAAGAACGCCTCGTCGTCGAGCCGCGCCGCGTCCTCGGCCGGCAGCACCCGCTCGGCGATCGGCTTCAGGATGCCGTCGTACTTGGCGCGAAGCACGTTCTTGAGCATCACCTTCTTGGAGCCCTTGGCCTGCCGCACCCGCTCGTCGTTGGGCAGGTTGAAGGCCAGGGTCTGGACCCCGGCCCGGCAGTCGCCCGCCGCCAGCAGCTCGTCGGCGACCCGGATCGGCGACTCCGTGCCGCGGTCGAGGACCTTGTGCTCGTCCGGGATCGGCAGGTTGCGCTCGAGCCAGGGCAGTTCGCCCTTGAAGCGCTCGAGGCGGGCCGAGTCCTCGGGGTCGGTCACGCACAGGAAGGCCTCGAAGGCCGCCTTGTATCCGAACAGGGTGTCCTCGTAGGTCTCGTAGGGTCCGATCACGACCTCGATCGCAGAGTCCAGGTCCATCCAAGCCACGTCGGACTCGTAGTAGTCGTCGCTGCCGAAGGCCGCGGCGCGCAGCTCGAGGAAGCGCCTCAGGCTCGCGTTGTCGGTGGCCCCTGCTGCGGCCCGCAGCTCGGCCGCCGCCCGCTCGAGCGGCTCGCGGTAGGCCTCGGAGTACGGCACCGCCACCAGCCGGTCACCGTCGCGGCGGATCACCGTGGTCAGGGAGCGGAAGCTCTCGGCGTCCCCGGGGTGGGCCGCCAGCCAGGCCTCGAACTCCTCCCTCGTCAGGTCATCGGGGTAGAAGCCGGCGCCCTCCGGCCGCGGCTGGTCGCCGAGGAAGGGCTCGCTGTCGACCAGCCGGTCCCACGGGCCGACCATGATCCGGTAGTAGTCCCGGGCGGCCTCGGCCTGCGGCCCGGCGAGGGCGGCCACCCGTGGCGCGAAGCCCGGGTTGCCGGCCCACGCCTGGAGCGCGAAGATCTCCTCGATCGCCCGGGCCGCGGCCACCAGGTGGCGCAGCGCCTGGCGGTCGCCGTCGGACAGGCGACCGACATCGGCGGTCAGGGTCTCGGGCACGAACTGGGCGCGCCGGGCCGCGATGTCCGGCGCCACCCGGAGGGCGTCCGCCGAGGCCTTCTCGGGGGGCTCGGGCCCGGAGCAACCGACGGTCATCGCCACCACGACCAGGACCAGCAACCACCAGCGCATGGCAACCTCCGGCGTCAGCCCGCCGCCGGCCGGCGCGCGATCAGCGCGTAGTCGCGCGGGCCGTTGAGCAGCTCGTCGAGCCGCCCGGCGAGACGGTCAACCCGGTCGGACAGGGCGGCCACGCCGGGCGCTGCGGCGTCGGCCTGTGCGGGCGCCACTGTCGCGAGCCGCTGCTCCTCCGGGAATGGATGCAAGTAGTCGACGCTTTCGACCGCGAGCCCGCTCGCGGCCGCGAGCAGCCGCAGGGTCTCGGGCGGCAGCGGCCGCAGGTGCGTCGGGTCGATCCAGAACTCGGCGCCACCCACCCGCAGGGTGTGCGGATTGGGGCACTCGGCGAGCAGGACCCCGCCCGGGCGCAGCACCCGCCGCGCCTCGCCGAGCAGCCGCAGCACGGCCCCGGCGTCGAGGTGCTCGAGCAGGTGGATCGCGGTCACCGCGCCCAGACCGCCGTCCGGCAGGCCGCGGAGCGCCTCGAGCGCGTCCCCGTCCGTGACCTCGAGGCCCCGCCGGCGCGCTGCCTGGGCCAGGGCCGGGTCGGCCTCGACGCCGCTGGCCGCCACACCGGCCTCGCGCAGCAGCACCAGCAGCTCGCCGCGGCCGCAGCCGAGGTCGAGCACCGGCGAGGCGTCGCGCAGCACCGGCAGGTAGCGGTCGAGACGGTGCCGGACCTCGGCCTCGTCGCCGCGGAACGCTTCGAGCAGCCGCGGCTGCACGTCGCGCAGCGCGACGGAGATCCCGCGCTCCGCCGCACCGGCAGCCGGCAGCGGCAGCGGCTCGGCGCGCAGCATCCGCTCGACCAGCGACGCCACCTCGTCGAGCTCGCCGGCGAGCCGGTCGATCAGCAGGTTGCCCCGCTCGACCACCGCCGGGACCAGCTCGTCGCGGACGCGGGCGGCGGTGGCGTCGACCTCGGCCAGCGCGCCCTGGGCCTCCCGCAGCGAGGCCTCGAGGCCGTCGAGCCGGTGGTCGACAGCGACCAGGCGCGCGTCGCGGAGCGCCTCCAGCTCGCGCTGGATGCCCCGGATCGCCTCCTCGATGGTGTCGAGCCGCCGCTCGACGGCGAGGAACCGCTCGCCGGCACCATCCAGCCGGGAGGCCAGCTCCCCGATTGCCCGGGAGTGCCCGTCCAGGGCGCGCCTCAGGCCCCATGGCGTGAGGCGGAACAGCTCCTTGACCCAGCCCGGCCGGCGGCCCTCGGCTTCGTCCCCGGAACCGTCCCGGCTCGCGCCGGCCATGGTCAGTCGGCCGCCAGGTCCGGCCCGGAGGGCCCGGCCGGAGGAACGGTCGCCTCGACCGCCGATCCGCCTCCGGCGAGCGCCTGCTCGTCCTCGGCCTGGTCGCCCGGCCGGACCACGTGCACCGGGATCGACACCGCGATGTCGCGGTGGATCGCGACCTCGACCTTCGAGGTACCGAGGGACTTGATCGGCTGGTCGAGCCGGATCCGCCGCCGCTCGAGCTCGAAGCCCCGCTCCTCGAGGGCGCGGGCGATGTCGACCACGGTCACCGAGCCGAACAGCACGTCCCGCTCGCCGGCGCGGCGCTCGAACTGGAGCTCGACGCCCGCGAGCTGGGCCGCGATCTTCTCGGCGGCGGACCGACGCTCCAGGTCCATCGCCTCCCAGCCCGACTGCTGCTGCTCGAACAGCTTCCGGTTGCCGGGGGTGTCGAGGTAGGCCAACCCCTTGGGCAGGAGGTAGTTCCTGGCGTAGCCGGGCTTCACTGACACCGCGTCGCCACGCTCGCCGAGGTGCTCGACGTGGTCGGTCAAGATGACTTTCATGGATGTCCTCCGTCTTCGACGATCCGGGGCCGCAGCGAGTAGAAGCCGTCCGCGATTCCGAGCGCCGCCACCACCAGCGGCAGCGGCCCCTGCAGGCAGAGCAACGCGACGGCCCAGCGGACCAGCCACCCACGCCCGATCCAGCGGGCAACGTGGGAGCGGATCATAGCCAAACCCTGCACGAAATACAACACGAGCACCGCGATCAGCAGGCTCACCGCCAGCCAGCGCCCGGTCCCCTCGAGCAGCAGGGTGGCGAGCCCGGACAGGGCGAACCCTGCCGGCAGCCACTCCTCGCCGCGGTAGCGCTCGAAGGGCGCGATCGGCATCGGAAACCCGAGGACCGGCAGCCGGGGGCGGAGCCAGAACAGCAGGACCACGAGGTAGGCCACGGGAAGGCTCGGCGCGATCCACGGCACCACCGACTCCACGGTGTCGAAGGCGAGCTCGAGCTCACCGGTCCCCACGCCCATCTCCCGGTAGGTGGTCTCGACCAGGGTGGCGGCGTCGCGGAACCAGGCGGCGATCGCCTCGAGCGGCGGCCTCGGCCAAGCCGCCGCCACCACCGCGCCCAGGCAGGCCCCGGCGCCGGCGATCGTGGTCACCGCCGCCCACCGGCCCTCGTGCCAGCCGAAGCGCCGCCACGCCTCCAGGCTGGCGGCCGGCAGCGCGACCACCAGCAGGTAGGCCGCGAGGTAGGCCCACGCCGGGGCGCCAGGGAGCTCGACCCCACCGGCCGTGAGCGCCGCCAGTGCCGCGGCCACCGTCCCCCACGCGAGACGACCGCGCCGGGGATCCGCCGCCACCCACTGGGCGACCGGCACCACCGCGAGCGGCGCGACGAGGAGGCCGATCGGCGCGACCACCACCAGGCTCGCGGAGAGCAGCAGCGACACCGCCGCCGAGGCCGCGACGCCGAGCCGCGGCAGGCGCAGCGGCGGCGTGCTGGTGGCGGGTTGCCGGTCGTCGGCTCCGTCGGCGGTCACGGGCTCTCCCTGGGGGCGCCGGCTGTCGCCGGCCCGGCCGGCCCCGGGGAGCCGGCCATCATCCGGGGTCGGCTACTGGCCGACGTAGGGCAGCAGCGCCATGTAGCGCGCGCGCTTGATCGCCCGGGTCAGCTTGTGCTGGAACGCCGGCCGGGTGCCGGTCACTCGCCGCGGCAGGATCTTGCCGTTGGTCGGCGTGTACTCGCGCAGCAGGTCCACATCCTTGTAGTCGATGTAGTTGATCTTCTCGACGGTGAACCGGCACACCTTGACACGACGGCGGAAGCGCCGCTTGGGTCGATTGCTGGCCATCTTCTAAGCCTCCTCCGCCTCGGCGGCGGCTGCCCGCTTGGCCGCCTTGGCCGCGGCCCGCGCCTCCTGCTTGGCGTCCATCTTGCGCTTGCGGCGCAGCTCGTTGTCGAGGTTGAGAACCAGCGAGCGCATGACGGCGTCGTTGGTCCGCAGCTCGAAGGTGAGCTTGGACACCACCTCGCCGCCGACCTCGAACTTCCAGAAGTGGTAGACCCCGAAGTTCTTCTTGCGGATCGGGTAGGCGAGCTGGCGGCGGCCCCACGTGTCCTGGTCGACCAGGGTGCCCCCGCCGTCGGTGATGATGGACTTGAGGCGCTCGAGAGCGGCGCTCTCGGCCTCCGGGTCGACCTCGGGGTCGATGATGACCCCCAGCTCATAGAGCGGCATGTGTCCTCCTCGTGGCCCTGTGGCCCCGAATCTTCAGTCCGGGGCAAGGAGTTGTCTCCCCGCGTCGGCGCGGGGAGACGCATTCTACCCGAAATCGCCCGCGATGCAAGCCCCGGTTTCACGACAAGACCTGGCACCGCAGTCGGATCCCCCATGCCCGCGGCATCCAACCGCCGCCGCCGGCTCCATCCGACCGCGACAAGTGGAACGGAGACCGCCAGCCTCGCTGGAATCGGACGGGCAGATCAGAAGGTACTGAGATGAAGTTTCAAGATCTTGCGCTCGCCGATACCGCGAAGGGGAAAGGCAGACGACGATGACGGCACGGACCGCGAGCCTCCAGATCGATCCCTGCGGCGAGACCATTCGTCTCGGGCCGCTCGCCGTGCGTTTCCTGATCACCGGAGAACGGGCGAACGGCAGCGTCGCCGTGTTCGAGCTCTCGGTCCCGAGCGCGCAGCGGCTGGCGGCGCCGGCGCACAGTCACGATCACTACGAAGAGACGATCTATGGCATCGAGGGCGTGCTGACCTGGACCGTGGACGGCACCGCGTTCGACGTCGGTCCTGGGCAGGCCCTCTGCATTCCGCGCGGCGCCATCCACCGATTCGACAACCACGGCAGCCACGACGCCAAGGTGCTGTGCGCCATCACACCGGCCGCGATCGGTCCGCTGTACTTCCGCGAGGTTGCGGAGGTCATGACGGCGTCGGCCGGCGGCCCGCCGGACCGGGTGAAGATGGGCGAGATCATGCGCCGCCACGGTCTCACCCCGGCACCGTAGCAGCGCACCGCGATCAACCGGGGCGCCGGCGGCGGCACATCGGCTGCGAGCCGAGCATCCTGGTCGCGGGCGTTGCGCCGAGGCGGACGGCAAGCACCAGGCAGCTCGCGTCGTCCACCGAGATGTCGCCCGAGCTCACCCTGCGGCGGTCGGAGGTCCTCGACGACCCGCGCGGCCGCGATGGCGCTCGCGCCCCCGCGGAGTCGAAAAGTCCGGAGGAAGTTCCCACGCCAAGCGAAGCTGGCGGAACATCAACCACGGTGCCTGGCACCAAAACAGCGTCGGCGACTGGCGGGCCGTCGTTGCCCTTCGTGACGACGAGATCTGGGTGCTGAAGATCGGCCACCGCCGGGAGTTTTGAGCCGACCGGGCGTTCCGGGAGCCACCCGCGAATCCGATCGAGTCGATCGGCCGTATACTCAATGTAACTCCAGCACACGGCGATCAGCCCCGGCAGGATGAGGCCGATCGTCAACCGGAGGGAGGTCGAGCGATGCGCGTGTTCGTCCTCTTCGGCCTCTGCGTCGCTGCCGGCGTCAACGCTGCCGTCGCTGCACAGATCGACTGGACCCAGCTCGTCGGTGCTCAAGCTGCGGTCGGCGCCGGATTCGGCAATCCCGAGAACATCATGATCGAGAACGTCGTGCTCCACGAGGGCAGGCTGGTCGCGACCACCTACAACGACGACACCGGGATGGAAGTCTGGATTTCACAGACCGGCCTCGACTGGGTTCGGGTCCACTCCGGCAACATCGGCTCTGAACCGAGAATCAGGCGGCTCGTGAGCTTCCAGGGGTTCCTCTACGCGGCGCCGGAATCGGCTCAGCCGTGCCTCTGGCGATCCACGAACGGTGCGGAGTGGGAGCCGGTCAATGGGCCTTGCGTCGAGCCGTCGTCGCCGAGCGAGCGGGTCTGGTCGATGCGGGTTTTCGAGGGGTTTCTCTATGCAACGACCGAGGCGATCGGGGGCGGCGAAATCTGGAGGACCGCGGACGGCGAGAACTGGGCCGTCGTGGTGGAGGGAGGGGAGATTGGCCAGGACGTCATCTGGAACCTCGAGGTGTTCAACGGGGATCTCCTGGTGACGAATGAAGGGACTGGCATCTGGAAATCGAGCGACGGGATCAACTGGATTCAGGTGTTCGCCGGTTATTTTCCAGGAGGGTACTGCAGCATCGAAGCACTCGAGCCGTTCCAGGGGTGGCTCTACGCCGGCACCTCGATCGACGGCTTGGGTGGGTTCAATCTCTGGCGATCGAGAGATTTCATCAATTGGACTGACCTTCCCAACGGACCGGCGTTCTTGCTGACGAGCGTTGGCCACGTTCTCTACTCGACGAGCCACGACTGGCAGGTGCTGGCCTCCACCAACGGCATCGATTTCGAGCCCGACAACGATGAGCAGTTCGGCAACCCGCACAACTGGTACTACGATGAGCTGACCGCGATCGACGGCTACCTGTACGCTGCAACCAGGAACCTGACCGAGGGCGCTGAGCTGTGGAGGAGGCTCCTGCCGCCGTTCACCGACGGTTTCGAGTCGGGAGACACGTCGGCCTGGTCGGGGTCGAGCTGAGTGTCTGAGCGAGGCCGCCTGCGCGGCAGAGCGAGTGGACCCGCGCCTCGCGGTCCGCCAGGCAAGCGATGCGGCCGACTCGTCGCACTCGTTCCCAAGGGACTGCCGGTCGAATGCGCTGCTCCACTCGGGCCAGCCGGCTGGACGCTTGATCGCTCTTCCCTTCTCCGAGAGACTCGCGCTCGTGGCGGCGCCTCCCGGTCCTCGATCTCACAAAGGCGGAGAAGCGCGTCTGGCACCCTTTCAGCCGCCGCCGACCGAGCCGGCGCGAGCAATCCCCGGGGCGAGCAGCGTTGCAGCTCCAAAGGCGGGCTGGGGGCCGTGGGGAGCATGGTCGGTCATCCGCGTGGAGAGTCTCCACTACTCTTGAGTGGTGAGTCTGGGAAGTTGGTCGAGTCCGCAGTCAGTCGCGTGGCGACGTCCGCGGGTTCCCGGTCAGCATGCTCTCGGTTGAAGGCGATCCGGACGAGAGCGTCATTCTCGTCGAGCCGGTGCCTCCTAAAGTAACCCTGGAGGATCTCCCACGCGAAAACCTGAGCGTCGATTGTCAACTTGCGGGCCAGTTCGTATGGCATGCGGCGAATACTGTGGGCAGCTCTTCCTCTTATCCCGAACAACTCCCTGCGGTACTCAAAGAACGTCGACCCGGTTCTCTCGAAAGCAGCATCGGGATCGACATCAATCCTGTGCTTCCACTCTCCTTTCGCCTTCGGCTCGCGACCAGGTTTGGCGGCTCGTGGCGGTTTTCCAAGAATTTCCTCTACCGCTCTGGTGGCAAGAACGATTGCGGATTCCATGAGAGGCATCGCCTGCGCCACCTCGGAGCGGGGCAGTTCATGCCCTGGATGTCTCCTGAACTCGGACGGCGACGTCTCACAGACAAGGCAGGATTGGTGACTCCCGAAGGACGCCATCAGGTACTGAGCGGCGGCAAAGTAGTGATCGTCCCTGAGAAGCAACTCGATTAGAGGAGTGAGATTCCTAACGGTCCTGAAGTTCACCACGACGCCGCAAAGCCGGCGATGATCTTCGCGATTGAGAAATCTCTGGTCCCCTATCGGTGTCGTGGAATCGAAGTGGTAAACCCAGTCATACGTCATGTTCACGTGATGTTCGAAAGCTGACTCGATTACTACCGCCACTTCAAGCACCGAAGCCAGGGTCTTCCAGACTTTTCTGGAGTTTACCGTCGGATCGACTCGGACAACGACCGCGGAGTAATGGTCCTTCGAGTGCGTCCATACGAAGCTCGACTCGAAAGTAGTTCGGAAGAGCGGCACGAAGTCATACGTCCTGAGCCCTGATTCGTTCGAAAGAAGAAGCCCGTTAAGCAGAGCATGATCGCACTCCTTGTTCGGGGGATCAACTGGGTAGAGATTCCGCTGTCTTTCCACCTCACGCCTGATGATGTCCCGATGTTCTGCCATGATCTGCCAAAACGCTTTCGAATCGTGGCGAGCGACCCTAGACGCCCGTTCTTCGATCGCATTGAGCAGCTCTTGAGTCTCTTCAGGGATTTCATTCTCATCAAAGAACCGCCGAAGGATTTGTCGAGCCATGGAGGTCCCCTCGTCAGCAGGCCCCGGCACCCCATCGTCGCAGAGTTGTTTGGGCGTCAGTAATCGTGCATCTCGGATGTGACAATCCTATCGACAAGGAGTGGACTTAATTGGGCTACAGCCTTCTTGATCGTTTCGTCGAACCATGAACCAGCGAACGGTGATACGTGAAGGCGTTCGACAAGCGAGTCAAGGTCAACTTGGACGTAACGCCCAAGGCTATAGTTGTAAGGCAGGTCTTCCCCTCCCTCGGACTTGGGATAGCCTAGGACGATCAACCTCAATTCACTCTCGTACTGGAAGGCGGGGTGTTTCGTTGTGATTGCGGTAAACCGATTGAGTTGACCTGGTTCGATGAAGTCCGAGTACCTGACCTTACCGATGAACACATCCTCCGGAAACGCATCACCCCCTTCCTCAAGCGCTCGTCGTAGCTTGCTCACGGTTGACCTCACAGCCACTCCAGCATTCGAACCAGCTAAGTAGACCTTCCAGAGAGCATAAGACTCCCGTGGGCTGAGAGACCAACAGTTGATGAGAGAACCCTGCGCAAGAAGATGCCCCACGTATTCCCAATCGACCATCGCTTCGTCGAGGTTGCGCCCAGCGAGCCCGTCGGCCGCCAAGCGGGCACGTTCAGCGTCTCTACTCCTTCTTGGGATGGATCCCTCGAACTTGTCGGGCAGTCTCTTCGAATTGCAGAAGAACAATCTGCTGTGGACTAGAACGTCCAGGAATGCCTCAAGCGGCATGTACCTCCATGCAACGGTGTTGCCGTGAGGTGTGTCCACAAAGTCGTTTTCTACGACCTTCATCGCTCGCCAGTCCCCTCCAAGTCGGTGAGGATGTCTTCGATTTGGGAGAGGGCGGTGCGGAGGTCCTCGGCGATCTCCTGGGCGAGGACGTGAGGGTCGGGGAGGTTGGCGGAGTCCTCGAGGTCGTCGTCGCGGAGCCAGAAGATGTCGAGGCTCGCCTTGTCGCGGTTGATGATCTCGTCGTAGGTGAAGCAGCGCCAGCGGCCGGTGGGGTTGTCCTCGGACCAGGTCGGCTTGCGGTTGTGGCGGTCCCCCGGCCGGTAGCACTCGACGAACTCGTCGAGGTCCCGCCGCGTCATGCGGTTTTCCTTGAGCGTGAAGTGCTGGTTGGTGCGCAGGTCGTAGAACCAGACCTCCTTGGTCCAGGCCTGTTCGCTGGCCGGCTTGCGGTCGAAGAAGATGACGTTGGCCTTGACGCCCTGGGCGTAGAAGATCCCGGTCGGCAGCCGCAGCACGGTGTGGAGCTCGCACTCGTGCATGAGCTTCCGGCGCACGGTCTCGCCGGTCCCGCCCTCGAAGAGCACGTTGTCGGGCACGACCACCGCCGCCCGGCCGTGGATGGTGAGCAGGCTCTTGATGTGCTGGACGAAGTTGAGCTGCTTGTTCGACGTGGTCGTCCAGAAGTCGGGGCGGCTGTAGGTGACGGTCTGGCGGTCGGTCTCGCCAACCTCGTTGACGACGGTGATGCTGCTCTTCTTCCCGAACGGGGGATTGGTGACAACCACCGGGTAGTGCTCGCCCGGCTCATTGCGCAGGCTGTCGTCGGTCCTGATCGGCGGCTCGTGCTCATCGTCCGCCGGACCGATGCCGTGGAGGAAGAGGTTCATGGCGCACAGGCGAGAGACGCCGTCCACCAGCTCGACTCCCCGGATGGCCTCGTAGCGCAGGTGCTTCTTCTGGTCGCGGTCGAGCTCGAAGTGATCCGCCAGGTAGTTGTGCGCCGCGAGCAGGAAGCCGCCGGTGCCGCAGGCCGGATCGCAGACGACCTCGCCCGGCTGCGGCCGGATGCAGTCGATGATGGCGTCGATGATGGCGCGGGGCGTGAAGTACTGACCCGCCCCGGACTTGATGTCCTGGGCGTTGCGCTCGAGGAGGCCCTCGTAGGCGTCGCCCTTCACATCGGCCGACAGGGACAGCCAGGTCTCCTTGCCGATCAGCTCGACGATGAGCTGCCGCAGCTTGGCCGGGTCCTGGACCTTGTTCTGCGCCTTGCCGAAGATCAGGCCGAGCATCCCGCGCTGTTGGCCAAGGTGCCGGAGGGTGTCGCGGTAGTGCTCCTCGAGCTTCAACCCCTCCATCTGCGGAGCGGAGAGGTCGCTCCAGCGAAAGCCCTCCGGGATCGGGTTCTCGCCGCCCATCAGCTCGACCCGCTCGTCGGCCATCTTGAGGAAGAGCAGGAAGGTGAGCTGCTCGAGGTAGTCCTGGTAGGACAGCCCGTCATCCCGCAGCACGTTGCAGTAGGACCAGAGCTTTTTGATGAGGCTGTCGCTGCGTTCCGTCAACTCACCCTCCGCGTGCCTCTTCCGCGCAGGTCTCTCTCTGGTCTGGCCGCTACCTTTGCTCGCTCCGCTTGGATGCGTTCGAGGAGCACGGAGGCAGGCTCGTCGTTCGGGTCCTGAGGGACCAGCCTGCCCTCAAACGCCCACTTCAAGATGGACTGACGGAGGCGCCCAAGGCGGCCTGTCTGTGCGTCGTGCGTCGCAAGTACCTGGGCAGCAACCGAAAGGCGGCGCTCGATCTCCTCTAGTACACGCCTCTGCTCCGCCAACGGTGGAAGGGGCAGCGCAAGATTCCGCAGAAGGGACAACCCAACTCTCGGTCTGCCTACGCCGTGGATCAGAGATTCCGTCCGCGTCCGCGTCGGCGGCGAATTCAGGGCGTTCATCAGGTAACCAGCGAGGGCAACACTTGGATTGGGGGCGAATCTCAAACAGTCGGCCTTCACGATCGCAGGCCCTAGCCAGTTGGGCACGAGACAGGCAGTGGGGATCTCCTCCCCGAGCGACCTAATCAGGATGTCTCCGGCTTGAACGGCATGCTTCAGTAGATGCTTGTAGTGCTCGCGCGAAATGTGCGCTCTCTCATCGAAGAAGACACCATCACCGATGTTCTGCAGCCGCACGACTCGAGGCCCCTGAGCGGTGTAGTGTTCAGTCTTCAGGTTCGAGCCGAAGGGTCCATCCGTCAGTGAGTGACGTTCACCGCTGGCGAGCTGCGCCACCGTTGCCCAGCACCACCCCTCCGGGAGGTCGGGGAGGTCGGAGGTGTCGGGCGGCTCGGGCTCCTTGTACTTCTTCGCGGCCTTGAGGCGTTCCTGCTCGAGGGTCTTGGTGTCGTCTTTGGGTGTCCAGGGCTTGCCGGCCTTTCGAGTCTTCTCCTCGGCCTTGGCGCGAGCTTTCTCGGCGGCGTCCTCGATCCAGCGGCGGCGGCGCTCGTCGAGGATGCGCTCCAGCAGAACGCTCGCGGGCTCGTAGTCGCGGCCCTCCTGTCGAGCCAGCTCGGCCTCGGTCGGCACCAGCCGTCCCTCGACCGCTGCCTTGAGCACCGAGGCGCGGTACCGGTCGAGGTTCTGCTGGACGCGCTTCAGGGTGGCGACGGCGTCGTCGAGTCGAGACTCGTAGCTTGCAAGCTCCGACGTGAGGCGGTCCTGTTCCGCGGTGGGGGCAAGAGGGCAGGCCATCTGTGCGAAGCGCCCAGCTCCGAGATGAGCGATGTTGGTCGTCCAGCGGGCAATCGGCTGGAACTTCCCCGTGTGAAGGAAGTGACGGAACATCGCAAGCGCAAACTCAGGTGAAACGCCAGGCATTGGTCGAAAGCGGACAAGTGTGTTGGTAAAACAGGCCCCAGGAACCTCGCCCCTGTACATGGCGGGTCGGCCGACCAGATCGAGACTCTGACCTTCGTTTAGCAAAACGTCGCCAGGCGCCAAGGCGAATCGCTCGAACTCGCCCGGATCGAAATTCATCTCCATGATGTCCGACGTATCGATTCGATTCTCGAAGACGTTGGCGACTCGGAGATAAGGGCGCATGTACGGACCGGCGTGGTTCCGAGGTGAACGCTGTCGTCCGAGCGTCACCTCACCCAGATCTTCGACAGTCGCCCAGACCCAGCCTGGCGGAAGCGTCTGCTGGGACTCGCTCAAGCCGCAAGCACCTTATTCAGCTCGTCGATCAAGCGAGCCAGGTCGGTTCCGAACACCTTTCGCGCCTTGCCGATGCCGCCCTCCTCGACGAACGGAGTGAGCGTGAAGTCCTCGAGGTCGATCTCGAGGCTCAGTGCGACGTGGTCGCGGATCATCTCGAGCCATCGCTTCTGCTCGCCGGTGAACCGGCGGCCGGCGTTCTCCTGCTGCGCCAGCCAGCTCTCGAAGCGCTGCCGCACCTGGTCGGCGTAGGGGACGAGCTCCTTCTCCTGGTGGAGCGCGAAGCGGATCAAGGACACGATGTCGGTGAGCCTGCGGCCGGCGCTCGCGCCCCGCACCTTGTTCCGCTCGATGGCCTGGTACGCAGCCCACAGCCGCTCCTCGGTCCACGATCGCGGCGGCGCCTTGATCGCGTCGTGGAGCTCCTTGATGTCCCGGTAGTGGAGCCGCTCGCTGTAGGGCTGCGAGTAGAAGAACTGCAGGGCGTCGATCTCGTCCTTGTTGTCCGCCAGGAACTTCTCGAACGACGTCACGAGCTCACGCGCCTTGTCCCTTGCCTCCTCCGAGTAGCCGGCAAACGTCAGCGCGTCCTTGCTGACCTCGTCGATGATCTGCTCGAAGGACTGCTTGATCTCGACGAGCAGGTTGCGGAGCTGGGGATTGGTGGCCAGGGGTGCAGCTGCAGCGCTGAGGAGCTTCTTCTCCGCAGCCCTGATCTGCTTCGGGTCAGGCTGGGCCTCGGGAGGCAGATCGTTGTCGAGCCGTGCCTTCCTGATCTGCTCGTCGGGATCGAGGGCCTTGACGATGGCATGGCTCACCGACCCGATGTCCACCCCGCCCGATACCTCGGCGATCCTCCTCCTCTCCTCCTCTCCGCACTGCTTGTCCAGGCGAGCCAGCCGGCTGGCCAGGGAGGACAGGAAGTCCGGGTCGGTGCCGCCGAGGGCCACGTGCTCGAGCAGCGCCTTGAACGACACCGACTTCTTGCGCTCCAAGGGCTGCGTGTCGGCGATCTCGGTCTCGGTGATGCCGACGCAGTCCACAATCACGAAGTGGGTCTTGGCCTCGGTGTCCGGGGTGACAGCCTTGAGGTCGTTCCGGTCGATCACGCGGACGCCGCGGCCCTTCATCTGCTCGAAGAGCACGCGGCTCTTGACCGCCCGCATGAACATCACCACCTCGATCGGCTTGATGTCGGTGCCGGTGGCGATCATGTCCACGGTGACGGCGATGCGCGGCTGGTAGCTGTTGCGGAAGTCCTGGATCAGGTCGGCCGGCTTCCTGCCGGTGGTCTTGTAGGTGATCTTCTGGCAGAAGTCGTTGCCCTTGCCGAACTCCTGGCGGACGATCTCCACGATGTCCTCGGCGTGGGAGTCGTCCTTGGCGAAGATCAGCGTCTTGGGTGCCTCCCTGCGTCCGGGGAAGATGTCAATTGGGAGCCGCTGCTTGAAGGTCTGGACAATGAGCCGGATCTGGTCCTTGGCGACGACGCGGCGGTCGAGCTCGTCCGCGTCGTAGATCACGTCCTCGTCCGGCTGCTCCCAGCGCGTCTGGCGGGTCTGGCGGTCGCGGATGCCGACCATCGTGCCGTCCTCGGCCTCGATGGTGGAGCCGTCGGCCGTGATCCTGGTGCGGATGCGGTAGAGCTCGAAGTCCACGTTCACGCCGTCGGCGACCGCCTCCTCGTGGCCGTACTCCATCACCAGGTTCTGGTTGAAGAAGCCAAAGGTGTGCTTGGCGGGTGTGGCCGTCAGTCCAATCAGGTAGGCGTCGAAGTACTCCAGCACCTGCCGCCAGAGCGAGTAGATGGAGCGGTGGCACTCGTCGACGACGATGACATCGAAGTGCTCGGGCGGGATGGCCGGGTTGTAGACGACCGGCAGCGGCTCTTTCGGAACGGCGGCCTCGAGCTCGAAGAGCGAGGTCTCCTCGGCCGTCGGGTCGAGCTCCTCCTCGCCCTTGAGCATGGAGTAGAGGCGCTGGATGGTGGAGATCACCACCTTGGACGAGGCGCCGATGTTGTTTGAGGCGAGGCGCTGGACGTTATAGAGCTCGGTGAACTTTCGGTTGTCATCCGGGGAGCGGAAGTTGGCGAACTCCTTCTCGGCCTGCTCGCCGAGGTTGCCTCGATCCACCAGGAAGAGGACCCGCCGTGCGCCGCCGAACTTGATGAGGCGGTAGATCGCCGTGACCGCCATGATGGTCTTGCCCGAGCCGGTCGCCATCTGGATGAGGGCGCGGGGGCGATCCTCCTTGAGCGACTGATCGAGGTTGGTGACGGCCTTGATCTGGTTCGGGTAGAGGAAGGACGGCTGGAGCGGCGGGAGGGTCTGGAGGCGGGACCGGAGAGATGAGGGCTTTGTGTCGTCCGCGCCGGTGAAGAACCCTCCGTCGGGCAGGGTGCTGCGGACCCAGGCGTCGAGGGTATCCATCCGGAGCCACTCCGCCAGGGTCGTCGGCCGGTGGAACTGGAAGATGCGGCGGCTTCGAGGATGTGGGTCGAAGCCGTTCGAGAACATGGTCACCGCGCCCGTGCTGAGGTAGCAGAATGGAAGCGGCCGGTACGGAGCGTCAAGGTGATCGGGCAGACCCTCGGAGTACCTTTGCGCCTGCACCTCGACGCCGGTCAGGGGGAAGCCGACCTTCTTGGCCTCGAGGACGCCGACCGCCTGGCCGTCGATGAAGAGCAGGTAGTCCGCGAAGCCGTGCCCGGACTTGAGCGGGAACTCGCGGATCGCGACGCCCTGCCCGGCCGAGAGGTTGATTCCGTCACGGCTCTGGACGACCCAACCCGACTCGGCAAGCTGGGCGTCGATGAGTTCCCGCGCTTCTTGCTCAGGTGTCTTCTGCTCGGCCATTGCATTGACCATCTTAGCGCCTCCCGCCACGGGGCTTCAGGGCCACGCTCTAAGCCATTGACGACGCGCGGGCTGAGCGGAGTTTGTCGAGGAAACCACCGGATCCCCAACGAGAGGCACGCTGACCACATTCAAAGTCGCTCGGCGATCGAAGGGTGTTCGTTCGGCGATGGCGGCCACGATTCTAAAGTTATCAGCTTGACAGAAATTGTCACAAGACTTATCTTCTTCATCGAGGGGGGGAGCCATGGAAGCAAACGCACTTGCTGCAAACCTGCGGCGGGTTCGGGTGGCCAAAGGGCTGACTCAGGCCGCGGTGGCGGAAGCCGCGGGCCTGTCTCGGGTGGGTTATCGCAACCTCGAGGCTGGCAAGTCGCTTCCGCGTGTCGACACCCTCCACGCTCTGGCGGAATCACTCTCCATTCCACTGCAGGACCTGATCGTGCCGGTGCGTCAACTCCGACAGGTGAGGTTCCGATCGCTCAAGCGCCTCAACACCAGAGACGCGATCCTCGCCGACGTTGCGGGGTGGCTCGAGGCGTTCAATGAGCTCGAGGGGCTGCTGAATGACCGCGTCGAGTGTCCGGATCTCGGATCGAAGCGGTCCGAAGGTGCAAAAGCGGCGGCCGCACGCGTGAGGTCGATCCTTGGGATCGATGAACGAGAGCCTATTCGTGACATCTGTGGCCGACTCGAGTCAAAGGGGCTGAAGGTCCTGTCGACGAAAAGGGCATCGAGCGACTTCTTCGGGCTGTCCGTGGGTCCGGGGGATGGGGGGCCGGCCCTGGCAGTCAACACCTGGGAGCGCATCTCGGTCGAGCGTTGGATCTTCACTGCGGCCCACGAGCTGGGCCATCTCGCGCTCCACCCCGGCGACTATGACGTGGTGCAAATCAGAGAGGAGAGAAGCCGCGAGCAGGAGGCGAACGCGTTCGCGTCCTATTTCCTCATGCCAGAAGCGGTATTCCAACAGGAGTGGGCCGAGACCGCGGGGATGGCGCTGGTCGACCGCGTGCTGAAGGTCAAGCGGATCTTCCGCGTGAGCTACAAGACTGTTCTCTATCGGCTTTCGCAGTCGGCCGGCGCGTCAGTCAACATCTGGAGGCTCTTCCAGCAGGAGTACGAGCGGAGGTACGGTCGAACCCTTCTGCGGGAGGATGAACCCGAAGCTCTCGCTGCCGACGCATATCAGGCGAGCTTCCCGGAATACTCCCGCGGGCATGAGCCGCACGAGCTGTCGCCTCATGACTTCCGCGAAGATCGCCTGGCTCTGCTCGTTCGGCGGGGAATCGAGGGCGGACACATCACCATGTCGCGAGGAGCAGAAGTTCTCGGCGTCCCGTTGAGGGAAATGCGTGCGGTCGCAAACACCTGGGTCGGAAGCTTGTAGTTGATCAGCGACTACCGTCCGCTGATCGTAGACGCGAATGTGCTGATCGACTATCTGGATACAGAGCCTTCGGTGCTCGCGCTTGTGGCGAGAGAAGCGGGGCCCCTGTTCGTCGCCACGGAAGTCCTCGCCAAAGTCGATCAGCTTGACGTCACGGTCTGCGAGGAGCTCGGCTTATCGATTGCTGTGCCCTCGCTCAGCCAGCTCCTGGAAGCGGCGGTGAGGAGGCCGGGGCTCGCGTTCGACGACGTCGTGTGCCTGGTCATGGCCAGGGACAACGGTTGGTGCTGCGTGACAAACGACCGAGCGCTGCGTGCAGCGTGCAGAGCATCCGACGTCAGCGTGCAGTGGGGACTCGAAATCATGCTGCGGCTGGTGGCGAGCTCCGTGCTGTCCAGCCGCGACGCGATCGAGGTAGCGATGGCGATCCAGCGGACCAACAGGGCGTTCATCACAGACGCCATCGTCAACCGTTTCAAGATCAAGGCGGCAAGAGCCGAAAAAGCCAGCAGCCTTCGCAAGTAGGGTCAAGGCGCGCACTGACCAGCGGGCGATGATGCGTGTGCAGCTCAAACCGGCCGCCGCAACGTCGAGCATTCGCGAAGGTGGTGCCGGGTGAGGTGGTTGATGTTCCGGTCACGGCCGTTCCAACCAGAGGGTTGGCAAGATACGCCACCGACTGTGCGGTTTGCGCTTCGGTGCGCCGACCGCGGAGTGTCCGCCGACCACCTCAGAGACTGGGGTCGATGATGCGGCAGCGATCGATCAGGTGCTCGACGTCCACAGTCAATCTCCTGAGCACGTCCAGGCAGCCCAGCTCTGGGTATACCGACTGCACCTCGCCGGTCCTGGGGTCCTTGAACTCGTTGTCCACCACCCTGCTGGTCGACAGGTGGATCATTTCCCCGACTCGCCCACGATGAGCTCCGTGATTGCGCCACTCGAACAGCTGCCAAAGCCAGCTCGACTTGTCCGTCTTCGTGGCCAAAAGGAGATCGAACGCTGGCGACGACTGGTTCGACGTGGTGAGCTTGGCGCGAACAGTGTTCCAGTCGATGTCCTTGAGCCCGAGGTTCAACCCATAGCCGGCGTTGATCTCGTGCAGGACAGCCTCCACCGCCCCGGCGAGGTGATAGAAGCAGCTCTCCTGATGAGCGGTCTCCCATTTGTCGTGGCCTCCAACCTGGGCGTGGTCGATGAGTTCGCGGAGGTGCACCTTCGCGAATCGCAGCTTCTCATCAGCGCGCCTGTCGGTTGATCGTGCCATGGTCGAGTATCCGGGCTGTTTGGCTTCCCGGACTCGACAAGGTTGGCTTGGCACTTGGTCGAATTCACGGGGAGATGACGGGCGCGCCACGGGCACGACCCGTATCTCCACCTCCCTGCCGACGGACAGGAGAGCTTTCTGGAGCCGCGGGAGCTTCGACGGGTGCCGAGGGTCGAGGAGCCGACGGACCTCCTTCTCGTCAACTCCGGTCTCGCGGGCGAACGCAGATTGGCTCAGCCCGCTCTCCCGGAGCGCGATCGCGAGCGCGGCCTTGGCTGCCATGATCGGCGGCAACCGGATGAGCTCGACATCCAGGTCCTCGGGAGGCTCCGACGGATCCGGGATGTCGTCGCCCCGGCGGACTCGACCCGCGATTGCCTCCTCGAGAGCGTCGATGGCGCTGGCGACGGCGTCTGCGCGGTCCTCACCCTGGGTGAGCAGCTCGGGCAGGTCCGGGCAGCTCACGACGTAACCTCCGGACGCGTCCGTCGCCAGAACCACCGGGTATGCAAACTCGTGCGTCATGTCTCGCTCCTACTCACCGCGGAGGTCATCGAGCGCCAGGCCGAGCTGCTTCAGCATCGCGTGGAGCAGTCCCGGCGTCAGCTCGGCAGCTCTGTGCTTGACGACCGTGAAACGGCCGCCGAAGTAGAGGGTTCCGTGGCTGCCTTTCCCTCGCTCGACGATGAACTCGACCGACACTCCACGTCGCCGCCCCAGCTTCTTGACCTTCTTGATGAACTCCGCCCCGGTCACATCAACAATCTCGGACATTTTTGTCCGAATGTCAAGACCATGACCACCAAGTCTTTCGTTTTCTTCTGTAATGGTGCCAGTAATGGTGCCAGGCACGGTGGTTGATGTTCCGGCAGAACGCCGACCACACGCTCCCGCCCTTCAGTCGTTGGGCCCGTCGACGACGGCCGCGCTGGCGGCCTGCACTATTGTTTGTGCCCGCCGGCCGTCCCAGCACAACCGGCGAACAGGCCGATGCGGGACGAAGGCCTACCGCCAGCCGCTCGGGAAACCGGCCGGGGGGTGGTCGTACTCGACGCCGCGCGCGCCGGCGATGACGTTGCCCATGGGGAAACCAGGGCAGCCGTCGCGCTTGAGCGACTCGAGCACCTTGCCGAGGACCTTGGGCGGCACCACCAGGACCATGCCGACGCCGAGGTTGAAGGTCCGCCACATGTCGTCCTCGGGAACCTCGCCGCGCTCGGCGAGCAGCCGGAACACCGGCGGGACCTCCCAGGCGCCGACCTTGATCCGCGCCCGCGCGCCCTCGGGCAGCACCCGCGGCAGGTTGTCGGTGATGCCGCCGCCGGTGACGTGCGCGGCGGCGTGCACCCACCCCTCCTCGAGCAGCGGCCACACCGGCTCGAGGTAGCTGCGATGGACCTTCAGCAGCTCGTCGGCCACACTCACGCCGAGCTCGGGCAGGACCTGGTCCGGCCGGCAGCCGAGGACCTCGAACAGCACCTTGCGCGCGAGCGAGTAGCCGTTGGTGTGGAGGCCGGTCGACGGCAGCCCGACCAGCACGTCGCCCTCCTCGACCGCCGAGCCGTCGAGGATCCGCTTGCGGTCGACGACCCCGACGATGAAGCCGGCGAGGTCGTACTCGCCGTCGGCGTAGAAGCCCGGCATCTCGGCGGTCTCGCCGCCGAGCAGCGCGATCCCGCGCTCCTTGCAGGCGGTCGCGACGCCGCCGATCACCGACGCCGCGACCGCAGGGTCGAGCCGGCCGGTCGCCAGGTAATCGAGGAAGAAGAGCGGCCGCGCGCCCAGGACCAGGATGTCGTTGACGCAGTGGTTGACGAGGTCCTGGCCGACCGTGTCGTGGCGGCCGGCGGCGAACGCCACCTTGAGCTTGGTGCCGACCCCGTCAGCCGAGGCCACCAGGACCGGCTCCTTGAGGCCTTTGGTCGGGAGCCGGAACATGCCGCCGAACGAGCCCTGGTCCGACAGCACGCCGTCGGTGTAGGTCGACCGCACCAGCTCCTTGACCCGGGCCAGCGCCTGGTCCTGGGCGTCGATGTCCACCCCCGAATCGCGATACGTCGTCATGCGGCCTCGTGCCCCCCGTTCGATGAGCTCGTGCGCCCACGAGCCTACTCGAACATAGCCGCCCGGGGCGACGATGACAACCAGTCACGGGTGGCGCCCGAGCGGAATCAAATGGACGGGGAGTTCGGGAACGGGAACGGGAACGGGAACGGGAACGGAGGGACACCGGGTCTGGCACAAGCGCCAGCGACCTGCTACAACCACCGCCATGGAGCTGCAGCACCTCTATCGGGCGCCGGGCGTGCCCGAGGGCCAGCGCCGGACGCTGCTCGACACCGCCCGCACGCTGATCGGACCCGAGGTCACGGCGGTCGACACCGAGCACTGCTTCAACATCGCGCTCCGTCGCCCGCTGTCCGCCGCCGAGCTCGAGGCCCTGAGGTGGCTGCTCGCCGAAACCTTCGAGCCCGAGCGCTGCCGGCCGACGAGCTTCCTCGAGGAGGCGGCCGGCCCGATTCTCGAGGTGGGGCCGCGCCTCAGCTTCACCACAGCCTGGTCGACCAACGCGGTCGCGGTTTGCCATGCCTGCGGCCTCGCCGACGTCCTCCGCATCGAGCGCTCCCGGCGCTACCTGCTGCGCAGCTCGCGCCCGCTCGCCGACCACCAGCCCGCTGCGTTCCTGTCCTCGATCCACGACCGGATGACCGAGTGCCGGTACCCCGAGCCGCTGCGCTCGTTCGCGACCGGCGTCGAGCCGGACCCGGTGGTCGAGGTGCCGGTGCTCGAGCAGGGCCGCGCGGCGCTCGCGCGCATCAACCGCGAGCTCGGGCTCGCTTTCGACGACCGCGACCTCGACTACTACACCGAGCTGTTCGCCCGCCGGCTCGGCCGCAACCCGACCAGCGTCGAGTGCTTCGACATCGCCCAGTCCAACAGCGAGCACTCGCGGCACTGGTTCTTCAAGGGCCGGCTCGTCATCGACGGCGCCGCCGCCCCCGACCACCTGATCGGCGTCGTGCGGCAGACGCTCGAGGCCAACCCCAACAACAGCGTCATCGCGTTTGCCGACAACTCGAGCGCGATCCGCGGCCACCGGGTTCGCGTCCTCCACCCGGCCACGGCCGGAGCGCCCTCGCCGCTCGTCCCGCGCAGCATCGACGAGCACCTGCTGTTCACGGCCGAGACTCACAACTTCCCGTCCGGGGTGGCGCCCTTCCCGGGCGCGGAGACCGGCACCGGCGGCCGCCTGCGCGACACCCACGCCACCGGCCGCGGGTCGCTGTTCACGGCCGGGACCGCCGCCTACTGCGTCGGCAACCTGCGCATCCCGGGCTACCAGCTGCCGTGGGAGGACCCCGGGTTCCCCTACCCTTCCAACCTGGCGCCGCCGCTCCAAATCGAGATCGAGGCCTCCAACGGCGCCTCGGACTACGGCAACAAGTTCGGCGAGCCGGTGATCGCCGGCTACACCCGCTCGTTCGGGCTGCGGCTGCCGAATGGCGAGCGCCGCGAGTGGATCAAGCCGATCATGTTCTCGGGCGGCATCGGCCGCCTCGACGCGCGCCACGCCGCCAAGCAGCCGCCCGAGCCCGGCATGCTGGTGGTCAAGGTCGGCGGTCCGGCCTACCGGATCGGCATGGGCGGCGGCGCCGCCTCGAGCATGGTGCAGGGCGAGAACGCGGCCGAGCTCGACTTCAACGCCGTGCAGCGCGGCGACGCCGAGATGGAGCAGAAGCTCAACCGCGTCATCCGCGCCTGCTCCGAGCTCGGCGACGACAACCCGATCGTCAGCATCCACGACCAGGGCGCCGGCGGCAACTGCAACGTCCTCAAGGAAATCGTCGACCCGGCCGGAGCCACGATCGAGATCCGCTCGATGCCGGTCGGCGACGACACCCTGTCGGTGCTCGAGATCTGGGGCGCCGAGTACCAGGAGAACGACGCCCTGCTGCTCAAGCCCGAGCACGCCGCGGCCTTCCGCGCCCTGTGCGAGCGCGAGAAGGTCCCGGTCGCCCTCGTCGGCCGCGTCACCGGCGACGGCCGGGTGGTGGTCCACGACGAGCGCGACGGCTCGACCCCGGTCGACCTCGCCCTCGCCGACGTGCTCGGCGACATGCCCCAGAAGACCTTCGCGCTCGATCGCGTGCAACCGCGGCCCGCGCCGCTCGCGCTGCCCGAGGGCCTGACCGTGCGCGCCGCGCTCGAGCGGGTGCTGCGGCTGCTGTCGGTGGGATCCAAGCGCTTCCTCACCACCAAGGTCGACCGCGCGGTGACCGGCCTGATCGCGCGCCAGCCTTGCGCCGGCCCGCTCCAGCTCACGGTCGCCGACGTCGCGGTCATCGCCCACTCCCACCTCGGTACGACCGGCGGCGCGACCGCGATCGGTGAGCAGCCGATCAAGGGCCTGCTCGACCCGGCGGCGATGGCCCGCCTCACGGTCGGCGAGGCGCTCACCAACCTGGTCTGGGCGCGGGTCAGCGCGCTGCCCGACGTGCGCTGCTCGGCGAACTGGATGTGGGCGGCCAAGCTGCCCGGCGAGGGCGCGGCGCTCCACGATGCGGCGGTCGCCATGCGCGACCTGATGATCACGCTGGGCATCGCCGTCGACGGCGGCAAGGACTCGATCTCGATGGCCGCGCTCGCACCCGACGGCGAGGTCGTCAAGGCGCCCGGCTCGCTCGTCGTCTCGGCCTACGTCGGCTGCCCGGACATCACCGCCACCGTGACCCCGGACCTCAAGCTGCCCGGCTGCGGCGTGCTGCTCTGGGTCGACCTCGGCGGCGGGCGGCGCCGGCTCGGCGGCTCGGCGCTGGCCCAGGTCTTCGGCCAGGTCGGCGAGGAGCCGCCCGACGTCGACGACTCCGGCCTGCTCGCCCGGGCCTTCGCCGCGGTCCAGGAGCTGATCGCCGGCGGGCTGGTCAGCGCCGGCCACGACCGCTCCGACGGCGGCCTGGTCACGACCCTGCTCGAGATGGCCTTCGCCGGCGACTGCGGGATCGAGGTCGACCTCCGCACCGAGCCCGCCGGGGCCGACCCGATCGCGGTGCTGTTCGCCGAGGAGCTGGGCCTCGTCCTCGAGGTCGACCCCGGCGACCTCGACGAGGCGCTGGCCGCGTTCGCCGGCCGCGACGTGCCGTGCGTCGCCATCGGGCGCACGCTGGCCGCGCCCGTCATCCGGATCGGCGTTGCCGGCGAGCTCGTGCTCGAGGAGCAGATGCGCGAGCTGCGCGGACTCTGGGAAGCGACCTCCTTCGAGCTCGACCGGCTGCAGGCCGACCCGGTCTGCGTCGCCGAGGAACGGGCGGGGCTGCGCCACCGGCGGCCGCCGGCCTACGCCCTCGCCTTCTCGCCCGTGCCGACCCCGCCGGCGGTGCTGCGCCGCCGCCGCAAGCTGCCGGTGGCGATCCTGCGCGAGGAGGGCTCCAACGGCGACCGCGAGATGGCTGCCGCCTTCCACCTCGCCGGCTTCGAGCCGTGGGACGTCACGATGTCCGATCTGCTGGCCGGCCGGGTGACGCTCGAGCGGTTCCGCGGCCTCGCGGCGGTCGGCGGCTTCTCCTACGCCGACGTCCTTGACTCGGCCAAGGGCTGGGCCGGGGTGATCCGCTTCAACGACGGCCTGCGCGGCCAGTTCGACGCCTTCTACGAGCGGCCCGACACCTTCTCGCTCGGCGTCTGCAACGGCTGCCAGCTGTTCGCGCTGCTCGGCTGGCTGCCCTGGCGCGGGCTGCCGGACACCGCGCAGCCGCGCTTCATCCAGAACGCCTCCGGCCGCTTCGAGTCGCGCTTCGCCACCGTCACCATCCTCGACAGCCCGGCGGTGATGCTGCGCGGCATGGCCGGCTCGACGCTCGGCATCTGGGTGCAGCACGGCGAGGGCCGCGCCTGCTTCCCTGAGCAGGCGGTGCTCGAGCGGGTGCTCGCCGATCACCTGGCGCCGATCCGCTTCGCGGACGACGGCGGCGCGCCGACCGAGGCCTACCCGCTCAACCCCAACGGCTCGCCGCACGGGATCGCGGCCCTGACCTCGCCGGACGGCCGCCACCTCGCCCTGATGCCCCATCCGGAGCGGACCTTCTTGACTTGGCAATGGGGGTGGATGCCGCGCGACTGGCAGCGCACGCTCGCCGCCTCGCCGTGGCTCAAGCTGTTCCAGAACGCCAGGGAGTGGTGCGAGCGCGGCTGACCACGGTCGAGTGTCGCTGCCCGTTCCCGTCCCCGTTCCCGTTCCCGAGTCAGGTTGACCGCTCCACGTCCGTCGGTGCACCTCCCCTTCCCCACCCGTGGCGTTCAGGCGTCGTCGTGGTGAGGCCTCGGGGGGTGGGCGCGTTGGAATTGAACCGCGGGGGGCGCCAAAAACGCGGAGTAAGGTCGTCTCACCGTTTCCTCGCGACTCCTCTGCGCTCTCAGCGCTCTCGGCGGTTCACGCCGAGCTGGCGGTGTCCCGAACCCCAAGCTCCAAGCCCCGAAGTCCGTCACCCGAGGTGTAGACTCCGGACGCACGGAGAGCGCTGATGTCGACACCCACACCCACCCTCTGGCTGCGGCGCGGCCGCGAGCGGTCGCTGAAGCGCCGCCACCCCTGGGTGTTCTCCGGCGCGATCGCGCGGGTCGTGGGCGACCCCGGCCCCGGCGACACGGTCGACGTGCGGTCGGCCGACGGCGAGCTGCTCGCCCGCGCCGCCTACAGCCCTCACTCGCAGATCCGCGCCCGCGCCTGGACCTTCCGTGACGAGCCGGTCGACGAGGCGCTGATCGCGCGCCGGCTCGAGGCCGCGATCGCAGCCCGCGGCGGGCCCGCGGCCGGCGGGCCTGAGGGCGCCTGCCGGCTGGTCTACGCCGAGGCCGACGGCCTGCCCGGCGTGATTGTCGACCGGTACGCCGACACCCTGGTGATCCAGCTCGCCACCGCCGGCGCCGAGCGCTGGCGCTCACCGATCGCGAACCTGCTGCCGGCCGTGACCGGGGTGCAGCGGGTGTGGGAGCGCTCGGACGTCGAGGTGCGCGCCCTCGAGGGCCTCGAGCCGCGGGTCGGACCGCTCGCCGGCGAGGAGCCGCCACCCCGGATCGCGGTCCGCGAGGGCGGCCTGCGGCTGTGGGTCGACGTCCACCACGGCCACAAGACCGGCCTCTACCTCGACCAGCGGAACAACCGCGGCCGCGTCGGCGAGCTGGCGGCCGGACGGACGGTGCTCGACGCCTTCTGCTACAGCGGCGGCTTCACGGTCCACGCCCTGGCCGGCGGCGCTGCCTCGGTGCTGGCGGTCGACGCCTCGGCCGACGCGCTGGCGATGACCCGCGCCAACCTCGAGCTGAACGGCCTCGCCGCGGAGACCTGCGAGCTGGTCGAGGGCAACGTGTTCGAGGTGCTGCGCGGCCTGCGCGACCGCGGCCGCACCTTCGACCTGATCGTGCTCGACCCGCCCAAGTTCGCGGCCACCGCCAGCCAGCGCGAGCGCGCGGCCCGCGGCTACAAGGACATCAACCTGCTCGCCTTCAAGCTGCTCGAGGCGGGCGGCGTGCTGGCGACCTTCTCGTGCTCGGGCGCGATCGGCGGCGAGCTGTTCCAGAGCATCGTCGCCGGTGCCGCCCTGGACGCCGGCGTCGAGGCGCAGGTGGTGGAGCGGCTCGGCCAGCCTGCCGACCACCCGGTGCTGCTCTCGTTCCCGGAGTCCGAGTACCTGAAGGGGTTGGTGTGCCGTGTCGGGGACCACCTCCCGGCCCGGGCAGGATCTAGGATCTAGGATCTAGGGGGTAGGCCCCCCTCCCGCTCCTGTCACGGCGAAGCCGGAGGCGACTCGTCCCGGCGAAGCTTCGAGCGAAGCCGGAAGTCGGATCCGCTTCCGCGTCCGACCAGGATCTGGGATCTGAGATCTCGGGAATAGAGCGCCCCGCCCGTACCGTACCTCGTTCCCGCTCCCGTTCCCGTCCCCGTTCCCGTCCCCGTTCCCGTCCCCGTTCCCGATCCCGGGAGGCCAGGCGAGCACGAGGGGTGCGCGTCCCGCGGGCGTGCCATCTTTGGCGATTTCGGGGGCGGGGGGCCTTCTGAAGAATCGCTCGAGGCCCGAAATCGCCAAAGGTGGCTCCCTCGGGGAGCGCCTCCAGAGCATCGGCGCGAAGCGATCTCGAGGACGGAACGAACGAGCGGGCGCGGGCACGGAAGCGGGCGCGGTAGCGGGCGGGTCGTGACCCTCCACCCACGGGTCCCGGGACCCTCTCCCCTCTCGTCCCCCCTACCTCGCGATGACCGCCTGGTCGGTGGCGGAGTCCCAGCGGCAGGTCACCTCCCCGCGCTGGCTCCAGCTTGCGACCTCCATCAACACGACCACCGCGGCCCCGTCGATCCGGGTGCCGAGCACGCGCTGCACCATCATCCCGCCGGCGGCGGCAGCGGCCCGGCAGCGGTCCTGGGCACGGGCCTCGCGGAAGCGGGGGTGGGCCATCCCTTCGGCCGCCGCGGGCTCGCCGGCGGCCGGGCCGCGTAGCGTGCCCGGATCAAGCTTGGGCGGCCGGGGCCTCACCTCGAACACCGCCCGGCAGCCGCCGTCGACCCAGATCGCGCCCTCGCCCTGGCCCCAGCTGAGGTTCTCGATGCAGTCGACGTCGCCGAGCTGCTCGACCATGACCACGATTGCCGGTCCCTCGATCTCGCACTCGTGGCGGCCGCCGTGCTCGGACTCGCAGGTGAGCTGGTAGGGCTCGAAGGCCTGCGGCTCCACCGCCGCCGGGGCCGCCGGCTGCGCGAACCCGGTGGCCTTCACGTCCGAGATCCGGCCGTCCGGCTCCAGCCGGCACACCCCGACCCGGCCTGATGCCGAGCGCCACTCGAGCTCGCTGTGGTCGGCCGCGCTGTGGGCCGCGACCACCCACACCGCCGGCTCCTCGGGATAGGCCGTGTGCACCGCGCCGACACACTTCTGGCTCGCGGTCTGGGCCGCGCCGGCAGTCGCCACGCCCAGCGCCACGATCGCCACCAACGTCACCCGGCGCGCCGTTGTCATGGCTCGCTCCTCCGTCGTCTGTTCCTCCATGATACCGCTTTTCGACTGCAGGCCGGCCAAGGCGTTGAAGAACGCCAGGACTCTCGCCCGCTTCCGCGCCCGCTTCCGACGAGGATCTTGGATCTGGGGGATAGGGGCTCCAGCCGTTCCCGTTCCCGTTCCCGTTCCCGTTCCCGCCCTGCCGTGAAGCTCGGTTGGCTCCGCCACTGATCATGACCGCAATGGCGGTACCTGCCACCGTTGTGGACTTGCTCCCTCGCCCGCTTCCGCGCCCGCTTCCGCGCCCGCTTCCGACGAGGATCTTGGATCTGGGGGATAGGGGCTCCAGCCGTTCCCGTTCCCGTTCCCGTTCCCGCCCTGCCGTGAAGCTCGGTTGGCTCCGCCACTGATCATGACCGCAATGGCGGTACCTGCCACCGTTGTGGACTTGCTCCCCCGCCCGCTTCCGCGCCCGCTTCCGCGCCCGCCTCCGTGCCCGGGCTCTCTTCTTCGTGGCACGGTTTCATCACGTAGGGGCGGAGCGATCGAACCGCGGAGGGCGCCGAGAACGCGGTGAAGGGTCATTGGAAGTGCGCGGCCCTGGTCTCAGCGCTCTCTGCGCGCTCAGCGGTTCACGTCGGGCGGGAGGACGGTCCGCCTCCGTGGCCGTCCCCCATCTCACTGCCCGAGCGGCAGCTCGCGGCGCTCGAAGACCAGGGTGTCCTCGAGGGAGATCCGCAGCATCTCGGTGCGCGGCACGCAGTGCACCGGCACCGCGCCGCCGACGCCCTCGTGCAGGGCCTCGAGCACCATCTCCGGCTGGTTGTTCTCGGCCGAGAGGTGGAGGCCGACCACCGCGCGCAGCGCGGCCGATCCCAGCCGCTCGACCGCCTCGGCCGCCTGGTGGTTGCCGAGGTGCCCGTGCCGCGACAGGATGCGCTGCTTGAGCTCCCACGGGTAAGGGCCGGCGCGCAGCAGGTCGGCGTCGTGGTTGGCCTCGAGCAGCAGCAGATCGCAGCCGGCCAGCCGGTGCTCGAGGAGCGCGGTGAAGGTCCCGGTGTCGGTGCACAGCGCGACCCGGTGGCGGCCGTCGTCGAAGACCATCGCGACCGGTTCGAGGGCGTCGTGGCTGGTCGAGACGGGCGTCACCCGGATCGCGCCGAACGCGGTCGTCCGGCCTGTGGCCAGCTCGCCGCCGCCCTCGCTGCGCGTTGACAACGCCGACCAGGTGCCGGCGGTCGCCCAGACCGGCAGCCGGTGGCGCCTGGCCAGCACCTCGACGCCGCGCACGTGGTCCGAGTGCTCGTGAGTCAGCAGCACCGCGGTGACGTCCTCGATCCGGCGCGCGAAGACCTCGAGCCGGCGGCGGACCTGGAGAGCGGAGATCCCGGCGTCCACCAGCAGCGAGGTGGGGCCGGAGCGCAGCAGCACCGCGTTGCCCGACGACCCCGAGGCGAGCACCAGCGCCTCCACCCGCTACCTCCCGGTCGAGCCGAAGCCGTCGGCCCCGCGGTCGCTGCCGGCGAGCTCGTCCGCGTCGCGGAAGGCGGCGCGGGTCACCGGCGCGACCACGAGCTGGGCGATCCGGTCGCCGCGCCGGATCACCACCGGCTCGCTGCCGAGGTTGATGAGCAGCACCTTGACCTCGCCCCGGTAGTCGGCGTCGATCGTGCCCGGCGCGTTGACCACCGTCAGCCCGTGGTGGAGGGCGAGGCCGGAGCGGGGTCTCACCTGCGCCTCGTAGCCGGGTGGGATCTCGACGACCAGACCGGTCGCCACCGCCAGCCGGCCGCCGGGCACCAGCGCGACGTCTCCGGCCTCGGCGCTCCTCAGGTCGGCGCCGGCGGATCCGGCGGTGGCGTAGTCGGGCAGGGGCAGCCCCTGGGCGTGGGCGAGCCGGCGGACCCGGACCTCGACCATCACGCGACCCGCGCCGAGACCCCGTCGGGGCCGCACAGCGCCGTCGCCATCCGCTCCGGCCGCAGCAGCTCGGCCGCGATCCGCTGCACCTGCGGCGCGGTGACCGCCGCGATCTCCGCCCGGGCGACCTCGAGGTCGAAACGGCGCCCACGGTCGAGCAGCTCGGCCACGTCCATCGCGCAGTAGGCGGCCGGCAGCTCGACCTCCATCGCGAGCCCGCGCGCCAGGCCCTCCCGCGCCACCTCGACCTCGTCGTCGACGAGGTCGACCGCGATCCGTCGCAGCTCCTCGTTGACCAGCGTGCGCACCTGGTCGAGGACCGCCGGCGCACACGCCCAGCCGATCTCGAGCAGGCCGCCGCCGCGGCGCAGCATCGCGCTCGACCAGATGTCGTAGGTGAGGCCCTCGACCTCGCGCAGCCGCTGGAACAGGCGGCTCGACGCGCCGACGCCGAGAATCCGATTGAGCACGCCGACCGCGGTGGCGTCGGGGCTGGCCGCTGCCACTGCCGGGAAGGCGAGCCGGCAATGCGCCTGATCGGCTGCCGGCCGCCGCACGACCTGGTCCCGGCCCCGCCAGCGCAGCGGCGGCAGGCTCGGCGGCGACACCGACTCGGCCAGCGGCAGGCGCCGCAGCCGGTCCTGAAGCTGCGCCCGGTCAATGTCGCCGGTGACCGCCGCCAGCACGCGGCCCGGCTGCACCATTGCGGCGTGATGGCGGCGCAGCGCCTGCGGCGTCAGCGCCGCGAGCGAGCGCGCCGTCCCGATCACCGGCCGGGCCAGCGGGTGGTCCCCCCACGCCGCGCGCAGCAGGTCCTCCTCGACCCGCTCCGCCGGATCGTCCTGCAGCAGCTCGAGCTCGGCCAGCGCGATCCGCCGCTCCAGATCGAAGTCGTCGGCGTCGAAGCTGGGCTCGAGGATCGCGTCCACCAGCAGCGCGAGGCCCTCGTCGATCGCGTCGACGGTGGTCTGCACAGTGACGCCCATCAGCTCGGAGCTGGTCCACGCGTCGACGTCGCCGCCGAGGCGGTCGACGAGCCGGGCGAGGGCGAAGCGGTCGCGGGCACCGCACCGGCGCAGCGTCAGGTGCTCCACCATGTGGGTGGCCCCGGCCAGCGCCCGCGGCTCGTGGGCCGAGCCGGCGGCGAGCCAGACCCCGGCCGTGACGGTGCTGCGTCCGGGCGTCGGGTGGACCAGGAGGGCCGGGGAATCGAGACCTCGTCTACGCATTTCCAGCCGCGGAGTGTACCAGAGGGACCTTACGGGTAGATGGTCGGCGTGTAGCCCGGCGGCGGACTCCCGCCGCCGCCACCGCCGCCACCGCCGCCGCCGCTCCCGCCGCCCTCGCCCCCACCGGGCACGACGGGGGTCTTGCCGGGATGGTAGCCGCCCGACGGGGGGCGGCCGCCGCCGACCCCGCGCACCTCACGGAACACGAACTGCCACTCGCAGTAGGTGGTCCGCCCCTCGTAGACCTTGATGCTCTCCTCGCACGAGGTGGAGTGGACGCCGACGATCGGCCCGATCTTCTCGCCGTCCGGCCCCATCGTCGTCCCATCGTCCCGCCCGCCTTCATCGAGGCCGCTGCCGTCGTAGGTGACGGTCCGGGTGGCGTTCGGGGTGTTCCCGAGCGGGTTGTCGGCGCCGATCCGCCGGCCCTCTTGGCCGAGGAAGATCAGGCCCCAGCTCTCGGAGTCGGTCATCGGGTCCTTCCACCGCTTGCGGACGACCCTCGGGTTGGCCTCCCAGATCTCCTTCATCCGCATCGGGTAGCGGCCGTACTTCATCCGGTACAGCCGGATCGCCTCGACGTACTGCTGGCCGCGGAAGATCAGCTCGGCCTCCCGCTCGCGGCGCATCTGGAACTCCACGGTCTGCACCGCCACCGCCATCATGATCGACATGATGGCGACCACCAGCACCACGATGACCAGGGTGTAGCCCCCCTCCGCGTTCCCGTTCCCGTTCCCGTCCCCGTTCCCAACTTCTCGCCGGTGGCCAGTCCGTGCCGTGTCCACGGGCCCCGACCGCGAGGCCGCTGCCGACCGGATCGATGTCACATCCGGGAGCGGGAACGGGCACGGGAGCGGGAACGACGCCGATCCCGGCTGGCTCTCAGCGATCCGCGGTTCCCGCACGCCCGACGACATTCCGTTACCAGTCCGAGTAGAGCGTGCCGTCAAGGGCGACTCCGTCGGCCCCCGACTTGACGTCGATGATGCCCACCGTGCCGCCGAGGTCCTCCTCGATCGGCTCGAGGTCCTCGGTCTCGGTCGGCGTGGCCTCGAGCTCGACCCAGGTGTCGGCCGACCGGGTGATCGGGTCGACCGGCACGAAGCGCAGGTACCCGGCATCGACCAGGCCCTGCAGCGACTCCGGGTACTCGCCCTTGTCGCCGAGGTACTGGTCGATGCATGACCGGATCTGGTAGAGGTCGGCCTTGAGCACCGCCTCGCGGGCCTTGAGGGGCGCCGTCCGCATCGCCGGCAGCGCCACCACCGCGAGGATGCCGATGATCGCGACCACGACCATCAGCTCGATCAGCGTGAACCCGCCGGCCCGGCGGCCGCGGGCGGGGGGCCGCGGACTGACGGACGGCCCGCGACCGGCGGAGGCGGGGCCCCAGGGCTCGCTCGCGGTCGCCCGGCGGAGGGCCGCGGTCCCGAGTCCGATATCCGGGATGTTCATGCTCACCAGTCCTTGTACTTCGTGCCGTCGATGGCGGTGCCGTCCGACAACGAGTACACGTCGTAGAGGTTCTCGCTCCCCCAGCTGTCAGAGTCGGGGTCGTCCTGGTAGGACCGCTTGCCCCACTCCTGCTCTCCGGTCATCGGGTCCCACGGGATGCGGCGCAGGAAGCGGCGCTTGGTCTCCTGCCCCACCAGGTCGACGCCCTCCACCAGCACGTCGAGGTCCTCCGGGTAGCCCTCGCCACCCAGGGTCAACGGGATCAAGCCCTGGTCGGACAGGCGCTTGTGCTCGTCGATGGCGTTGCGCATCAGCCGCAGCGCGAGCCGCAGCTCGGCCTCCTTGCGGCGCTTGACGGTGAACTTGGCCACCGGCAGGGCCATCGTTGAGAGGACCGCGATCAGCGCCGCGACCATCACCAGCTCAGCGAGCGTGAAGCCCCTCTCGCTGCGGCGGCGGTGCAGGTGGCGGATCATCTCAGCCCCCGCCCTCCCCGGCCGCGGACACGAAGACCGCGCCGTCGCTCGCCGCCACCGGCAGCACCGTGCCGTCGGACATGGTCGCGCCGGGCGAGGTGAAGGCCAGGGGAACCGGGCCGGGCGCCTCTGCCCGCACCGTGATCGCACCGATGGCACGAGCGCCGTCGTCGGCCGCCGGCACCACCAGGTCGAGAGACATCCAGCCGTTGTCGAGCTCGATGCTGCCCTCCATGACGTTGACGCCGGGCGCCGGCTCGAAAGACTGCACGGTCACCCGTCCCGGATCGAACGACAGGCCCAGCGGCAGCCGGTACGAGCCCGGCGCGCCCTTCACCACCAGCTGGAGCACGATCTCGCTCCCGCTGGGCAGCGCCGCCACCGCCGGCTCGAGGCCGATGATGAGCGGTGGCCGGCTGTCATCGACCACGGCCGCTGCCTTGGTCTCCTCGGCCTGCTGCTGCGGCGCGCCGTCATCCCCGGGCCAGGTGTCGCGGCTGTCGCCCCTGGGAACCAGCTCGACGCCCCCGGTGTCACCGGTTGGCGGCGTCACCCGCCGCGGGCTGACCGACCGGCCGCGGACGCCGTAGGGCGCCGGCGCGTCCTCCCCCGAGCCCTCGGACGGCTTCTCGCCCTGGTCGCCCTGGTAGTCCTCACCGCCCGAGTCGAACGGCCCCTGCGGCGAGGTCCCGGACTGCACGCGCGGCGAGCTCGAGCCGAAGAAGGAGATCCGGCTCTCGGTGCCCACCCAGACCGGCGCCAGGTCCTCCTCCTCGATCGCCGGGAAGCGGATGATGTGCGGGGTCAGGGTCAGCACCAGATCGGTGGTCTTGGTCTGCTTCTTGGTGTTGGTGAACAGCCGGCCGAGGTACGGGATGTCCGACAGCAGCGGGATCTCGGTCGAGCCGGAGGTCGTGTCCTTGCGGATCAGGCCGGCCAGCAGGCTCGACTCGCCGCTGCGCAGCCGGATCACCGAGGTGATGGTGCGGGTCCCGATCGTCACCGCCTCCTGACCCGGACCGACCTGCACGGTGTCGCCGAGCTGCGAGACCTCGACCGTCAGCTTGAGCGTGACCTCACGGTTGTGGTGGACCCGCGGCTCGACCTCGATCTTGATGCCGATGTCCTGGTACTGGAAGGAGGTGATCGGCACCACGTTGCCGCCGATGGTGTTCGAGGTGTTGAAAGAGGTCACCGGGATCGGCACCCGGTCGCCGAGGTGCAGCGAGGCCTTCTCGCCCTCGGTGATCCGCAGCTGCGGCTGGGCGAGGATCGACGCCTTGCCGCTCGACTTGACGAGGTTGATGGTCACCGACGGCACGTTGATGAACACGTTCTCGCGGGCGATGTTCGACAGGTCGTCCAGGAAGGAACTGCCCTCCGGCGCGTCCGGGCTGGTCTGCGCCGTGTCGGCGGCCAGGATGAAGCTGTAGGTGGAGAGGCTCATCCCGATCTCGGACTGGTCCCCGGTGTCGACCTCCATCAGCTCGACATCCACCAGCACCTCGGCCTTGGCCTTGTCGTTGACCGTGATCAGCTTCTCGGCGATCGCGACCTTGTCGGCGGTGTCGCGCAGCGTGATCGCGTTGAGCTGCTCGTTGGTCGAGAGCCGCCGCGCCTCGATCAAGGAGCGCAGCAGCTTGTCGACCTCCTTGACGTCGGCGTTCGACAGGAAGAAGGTCTTGATGACCAGGTCCTCGTAGTCGCGCCGGTTCTGCGGGTTGTCCTCGGCGACGATGATCGTCTTCGGGTCGAGCACCTTGTAGAAGTGGCCGGCCGCCTGCATCACGATCTCGAGCGCCCGCTCGGCGGTGACGTCGCGCAGCTCGACCGGGAGCCGGTCGTCCTTCAGCTTGGGATCGAAGATCACGTTGAAGCCGTACGCCTTGCCGATGGCGTCGTAGATCTCCTTGACCGGCTTCGGGCTGGGGAACACCAGGGTGACCGGCTCCTTGGACGCCGGGTCGAGGACCGGCGGCTTCACCTTCGCCTCGCGGGCCTGGCGCTTCAGGTCCTCGAGCTCGCCCTTGCCGCCGGGACCGGAGAGGATCTCGATCTCCTTGTTGAGGCCGTCGAGGACCTGCTCCGCGAACTGGTGGGTCGGGTCGAGCTGGACCGCCATCTGGACCTCGTCGCGAGCCTCGACCACCCGACCGGCGTCGCGGAGGGCAACGCCGCGCTGGAAGTGGACGTGGGCGGCGTTCTGGCGGGCGCGCCGGAGCCCGATCCGGTACTCGAGGTTCTCCGGCTCCTTCGCCACCAGCTCGAGGTAGTGGTAGACGGCGGCGTCCCAGTTCTCGTGTTTGACCGCCTCCTTGCTGGCCTGCGCGGCCTGCTGGGTCGAGCAGCCGACGGCGGCGGCCAGCAGCGCGCCAAGGACGGCGATCCGGAACGCCGGAGCGTCAGTTCTCAGACAACGGAACACGGGTGTCCTCCGACGGGTCATAGCCCACGAAGCCGATCTTGACCGACTCCAATCCTATCTCGCGAACGATGAAGATGCCGTCGAGCACGTCGCCCACCTTCGCGACCTCGATCTCGGAGAGCTCCGGCGACAGCCCCGGCCTGCGGAACGCAGCGACCTGCATCCTCAGGGGGCCGAAGTGGCCGAGGAACTCACGATCGAACGGCGGCGGCGGCGGCTTGGGCCTGCCGTCAGCGCCGCGAGCCATGCGCGGCGTCGGCGTCGGCTGTGGCGTCCTCTGCACCGGGGGTCGCGTCGGCAGCGGCGTGACCGGCCGCGGCGTGGCGGTCGGCGGCACCCCATAGATGAACGGGTTCCTGCGGAACTCCGCACTGCCGGTGTCGCCGCGAGGCTCGAGCGGCTCCAACGGCGACAGGGAGTGGGCCTCGTAGGTGATCCGCTTGTCCGACAGGCCGCGGCTGACCGCGCTGCGATCGCGCAGCAGCTGCACGACGACCACCGCCCCCAGGACGACCATCAGGCCGACCAGCAGCGCCACGCGGCCCCGGCTATCCTTCGGATTCGGCATCGACTTCCCCGGTCACTTGAGCTTCGCCATCTGGGGTCACCCGGGCATCACCGCCGCCGGCCGCGGGCGGCTCGCCACCCGGCGCCGCCTGGGCATCACCGTCAGGCGTCGCCGCGGCATCGGCGGCGGCCGCCTGGCGAATGCCCCCCGTCAGTCGGTCGAGCGTCTCCCGGCTGGCCTCGGAGAGATAGGTGGCGACCCTCACCGCGATCATCAGCTCCTGGGTGGCCGCCTGCTCATCCCCGGAAAACGCGATCCCCTCGACGACCAGGAACTCCGGGCTCGACTGGATCGCGGCGATCAGCTGCCGCATCTGCGCGTACTGGCCGTTCACCGAGAACACGATCGAGAACCTCACGTACCCGGTCTTCTTGTCCTCCTCGGCCTGGTACTTGTAGGCGCCCGGCAGCAGGCCGGCGCTCCTGGTCGCCAGGCCGACCTCCCGGAGGATGTTGGTCAGACGATCGTCGAGGCTCCGGAAGACCTTGCCGTACAGCAGGTCGAAGGTCTCGTTGACGCTCGCCACCGTCGCCCGCTCGCCCTCAACCTGGGCGAGGAGGCCCTGCAGGCGGCCGATCTCGGTCTCGAGCTCGTCGATCTCGGCGCGCACGCCAGCGGCGCGGCCTCCCGACGCGGAGCTCTGCCAGACGTAGGCGGCGGCGGCGATCAGGCACAGCCCGACCGCCGGGAGCCAGACCGGCAGCAGGCGCCGCCACGGACGCAGGTCCACGGTCACGACGACTCCTTCGGCGGGTGGTAGCGCACGCTGAGTGACATCTGATACGAGCCCGACTGCGACTGCTCGGGCGTGGTCTCGGACTGTGGGGTCGGCCTCGAGAAGCTCGGATCGGAGACCAGGTTCTCCAGGAACTCGATCATCGCCTCGCGGGTCTTCGCGATCACCCTCAGGTTCAGGTCGACCTCGGCCGGACCAACGTCGGGAGAGATCTGGACGATCCGCACGTCGTACGGCATCACCCGCTCCACGTCATCGAGCATCGCGAGCCAGGAGAAGTTGTGCTCGCGCAGGATGACGTTGGTGGCGTCGATCCGCGCCCCCAGCGATCTCCAGGGGACCTTGGACAGGTCCGTCACCAGGCCCGACAGCCTGGCGACGAGCGCCCGCTCCTCGACCACCAGCTGGTCGCGGCGCTCGACGAGCGGCGCCAGGGTGCTGCCGGTGTACACGAAGGAGACGGCGTTGGCGACGATCAGCGCCAGCGCCAGCGCGCCGGCCGCCGCCGCGACCAGCCACACCGGGCGGGTGTTGAGGAAGGGGCGCTCGGCGAGGTTCGGCGTCATCACGGGTGGGCCTCCGCGATCACCGCCCACAGCGGCTGGATCCGCGCCTGGCCGAGGCGGCCCTCCGCACCGGCCACCGTGAAGGGCGGTGCCGGCCGCTCGGGCAGCCTCGTCACGCCGGGCTGCATCAAGCGCCAGTCCTCGATCTCCCGCTCGAGCACGGCGCTGTCGGCGAACACCTCGATGCCGAGCTCCCCGGGCACGCCGAGGGTCTCGCGGATGTAGCCCAGCGTGAGGTTGAGCTCCCGCCGGACGGCCTCGCCCACCCGGCCCGACGACGCGAGGTGCTTGGTCCTGATCAGCCGCAGGTCGTCGCCTTCGGACAGGTGCAGGCTCAGGAAGCCCTGCTCCTGCTGCACCAGCAGCCGCGTCCCCGGTGCGGAGGCGGCGGCGAGCGCGAAGATCTGGCCGGTGATCAGGCCGAGCTCGACCCCGACCTCCCGGAACGCTGCCTCGAGCTCTGACAGCGCGCGCTCCATCGCCACCATCACGAGCATGGGCCGGGCACCGTCGGTCGGCGCCAGGTTCACGAGCGACATCCTCAGCTCCGACGGCGGCGCCGGCAGCAGCTTCTTCAGCCGCCACTGCACGACCTGCTCGATCTCGCGCTGCCGGCGGGGCAGATCCTGGAAGGAGAGCACGTAGCTCCGCGTCCAGCCGGTGGGCACCACCACGGCCGCACGGCGCGCGCCCTCGAGGCGGCCGTGGATCGAGCCGAGCGCCGCGACCAGCTTGCGGCGGTCGACCGCTTGCAGGCCGACCGGGCCGACCTCGAACGACCCGGGCGGAGTCGCCTCGGCGGCCCACAGGACGCCGCCCCTGGGCTCGCGCCGGATCGCCGCGACCACCGAGCCGTCGAGGATCCAGCTCGTGGTCGGCGGCGGACTGATGAGGAAGCGTGCCCAGCTCATTCCACGAAGGTCACCTTGTTGATGTCATGGAGCGTGGTTTCCCCGGCGAAGACCTTCTGGAGCGCCGACTCGCGCAGGAAGCGCATGCCCTCGGCCTTGGCGGCGCGCTTGATCTCGGCCGCCGACCGGTGGTCGATGATCAGCTGCCGGATGTTGTCCGACAGGTTGAGCAGCTCGGCGATCGCGAGCCGCCCCCGGTAGCCGGTGCCGTTGCACTCGATGCACCCGGCGCCCTCGTAGAAGACGAAGTCGCGGTAGCGGGCGGGCTCCAGCCCGGAGTCGTCGAGCAGCTGGTCGGAAACGGTCGCCGGGCGCTTGCAGTGGACGCAGATTCGACGCACCAGCCGCTGCGCCAGCACGCAGTTCAGGGCGGACACGAAGTTGTAGAGGTGGACGTTCATGTTGAGGAAGCGGCCGATGACATCGACCACGTTGTTGGCGTGCACCGTGGTGAACACCAGGTGGCCGGTCAGCGCCGACTGCACGGCGATCGCCGCCGTCTCCTCGTCACGGATCTCTCCGACCATGATCTTGTCGGGGTCATGGCGGAGGATCGACCGCAGGCCGCGGGCGAAGGTGAGCCCCTTCTTCTCGTTCACCGGGATCTGGGTGATGCCCTTGAGCTGGTACTCGACCGGGTCCTCGATGGTGATGATCTTGTCCTCGGAGGACTGGATCTCGGACAGGCAGGCGTAGAGGGTGGTCGTCTTGCCCGACCCGGTCGGCCCCGTGACCAGCACCATTCCGTAGGGCTCCCGGATGAACTTCCGGAGCTGGGCCTTGGTGTCCTCCTCGAGCCCGAGCACGCTCAGGTTCAGGGTCCGGAACTCGGCGTTGGTGGACTCCTTGTCGAGGATCCGGATGACCGCGTCCTCGCCGTGCACGTTGGGCATGATCGACACCCGGAAGTCGATCGTCCGGCCGGAGAAGCGCACCTTGAAGCGGCCGTCCTGGGGGATCCGCTTCTCGGCGATGTCGAGCTCGGACATCACCTTGATCCGGGAGATGATGGTCGAGTGGTGGCGCTTGTCGATCGACTTCATGGCCTGGTAGAGCACGCCGTCGATCCGGTACTTGACCACCACCTCGCGGTCCTGGGTCTCGATGTGGATGTCCGAGGCCCTGCGCTGGATGGCGTTGAAGAGCACCGAGTCGACCAGCCGGATGATCGGCGACGAGTCGGCGGTGATCCGGTCGATTGACAGCACCTCCTCGCCGTCCTCCGCCTCCTGGACCAGCTGCAGCTGGAAGCCTTCCGTCGCCTCGTCGAGCACGCGCTGCGTCGACTCCGACTTCTCGAGGATGTCCGCGATCCGCGTCGGCGGCCCCACCAGCACGTCGAGCGGACGCGCCAGCGCCAGCTCCACCTCGTTGAGCTGGACCACGTTCGATGGGTCCGCCATCACCACCCGCAGGACCTCGCCGTCCGACGCGAGCGGCAGGAACTGGTAGCGCAGCATCACCTCGACCGGGATCGCGCGGAACAGCTCGGGATCGATGTGGAACTCGTCGAGGGGATCGAACGGGAGGCCGATCCGCGCAGCCAGGGCGCGGGCCTCGGCCACGTCGTCGTGGACCTCGGTCGCGTCCTGCTCATCGAGCATGACCAGCGTCCGGTCCAGTGTGGGATCTGTCGCCATGGCTACCTCACGCGATCGTCGACACGAGCCTGAGCAGCGGATAGTAGACGGCCAGCAGCAGGCCCGCAATGACGATGCCCATGAACACCAGGATCATCGGCTCGAACAGGGTGGTGATCCGGGTCAGGGAGAACTCGATCTCCTCGTCGAAGAAGTTGGAGGTGTGCTCGAGCATCTCGGGCAGCGCTCCGGTGGACTCGCCGACCCGGATCATGGCCAGGGCGAGGCCCGGGGCCCGGCCGGTGTCCTCGAGCGCGTCGGACAGCGGCCGCCCCTCCTGCACCTCCCGGACGCAGCCGAGGAACAGCTCGGAAATGTAGACGTTCTTCACCGACGTCGCCGCCGTCTCGAGCGCCGGCACCATCGGGGTGCCGCCATGCAGCAGCACCGCCAGCGAGCGCGTGAACTGGGACAGGGCGAACTGCTGGGCGAGCCGTCCCAGGAGCGGCAGCCGGAGCGTCCAGCGATCGACCACCCGCCGGCCGGCCGGCGACGCCTTCCAGGCCCGGAAGCCCCAGATCGCCAGCCCCCCGCCGACGATAATCAGGATCAGGTTGCTCTCGACCGTGTGTGCGACCCCGAGCACGATCCGGGTCGGCAGCGGGAGCTCGGACCCGAACTGGGTGTAGAAGTCCGAGAACCTCGGGATCACGTAGGCCACCAGCAGCACCACCAGGGCCACCGCGAGCGCGACCAGGACCGCCGGGTAGGTCAGGGCGGCGACGATCTTCTTGCGGACCGACTCGACCAGGCGCTGATACTGGACGAAGCGCCCGATCACGCTCTCGAGGTCGCCCGACCGCTCGCCGGCGCGCAGCGAGTTGGCGTAGAGCTTCGGGAAGACGTCGCCCAGCGACAGGAAGGCGTCGGACAGCGACACCCCGGTCGTCACCTGCTGGTGGACCTTGTCGAGCAGGACGCGGAAGTGGGGGTGCGTCTGCTGCGCCTTGAGCAGCTCGAGCGACTGGGCGAGCGGCAGGCCGGCGCGAAGCAGGGTGCGCAGCTGGGTGTTGAAGAGCAGGAAGTCCTGCGACGGGACCTTCTCGGCCCGCGACACCAGCGGCACGCGGAGCCGGGACCTGGCGCGGCCGACGCTGAAGACGTGGAAGCCCTCGCTCTCCAGCTCCCGCTGCACAGCCTCCATCGACACGGCGACCCGTCGCAGCTCGAGCACCGAGCCGTCCGGGGAGCCGATCCGACAGAGGAACTCGGGCAACTAGTCGCCCCCGATCTCGTGCGCCTGGAGGATCAGCACCAGGCCCTGGCTCGAGTCCTCGGACGCGCCGGCGCCGATGAACACCTCCTGCTTCTCGGACAGGAACACGCTCGTTCTCAGGATCTCCACCGACCGCTGCTTGCCCGTCCGATCGGTCGTGAGCCGATGCAGGGTCAGCCACTGCAGGTGGACCCGGTTGGCGGTGTCGGGGATGCCCCAGGGGGTGTCGTCGCTGATCCCCAGCGAGCTCGCCAGGAAGGACACTCGGTGGCCCTCGCCGAGGTCGGCGGACGCCGGGTCGCCCATGACGCCGTCGAAGCTCGTGGCACCGATGCGGCGGTAGGCGACGAACGGGAACATCCGCTTCAGCCGCGCGTCGACCGGCGCCTGCTGGCCGGGAGGGAGCTCCTGGGCCACGCCCTGCAGCAGCACCACCTCGATCAGGTAGCGGTCCGGCGAGCGGTCCATCTTCGCGATCATCTCGGCGGCGGCGGCCACGACCTCGGGACGATCCTGGACCGTGATCCGCGACTGGCGCGGGTGGACGGTGAGGCTTCCGTCCTCGGTCAAGAGCTTCTGCACGGCAGCCGCCACCTCGGTGACCGCGCAGTGGCGGACCTGGAAGACCCGGACCGTGGTCGGCTCGCTCGCCCACAGGGCCGGCGCCCCGGCGGCCAGCGAGAGAAGCACCATCAGCACTGTCAGGTGGCGGGCCATGGATCACAGCTCCAGCTCGGGGTTGACGATGAAGGTGACTGCCGTGTCCGAGTCCTGCTGGTCTGCGTACTGGTAGACGCGGACCCCTTCGCCGGCCATGTCGACCTCGATCCGGGGCGGCGGGCTGGGAGTCTCGGCCACCCGGGCGGCGTCCGGGCCCGCGTCGTCGGGGCCGCTGCCGGGCGCCAGCAGCCGCCATCCGGCGACCGTGACCAGCGACAGCACCACCGCGGCAGCGGCCGCCAGCCAGGGCCGGCGGTGGCCGAGCCGCCGCTGCATCCGCTGCTGGCGGACCTGGGCGATCACCGCTCGGGCCGTGTCCTCGACGCGGACCGGGTCGGGCGGGCCCGGCGCCGCGGCGACGAACAGCAGGCTCGGGTCGGCGTCGACCGCCGCCGCCCGGCAGCGCTCGCATGCCCTCAGATGGCCGCGCACCGCGTTGCGGCGGGGCTCATCCAGGGTGTCCGCCAGGTAGGCGTCGAGCAGATCGGGGATGTCGGTGCAGCGCATATCAAGCTCTCCGTGACGGCGGCAGGTACTCCGGGAACCTGCGGGCCAGCTCCTCGCGCAGGAGCTTGCGTGCCTGGAACACGTGGTTGCGCACCGTCGTCGTCGTGCACCCGAGCGCCTTGGCGACGTCGGCGGTGTCGAGCCCCTGCAGCTCGCGCAGCACGAAGGCGCTGCGCTGCTGCGGTGTCAAGCAGCCCACCAGCTCGTCGAACAGGCGGTCGACCTCGCGATGGTCGGCGAGCTCCGAGGCCGGAGGCATCTCACCGACGACCCGGAAACGGTGCTCGGCGCCCGCCCGGTGGGCCTTCTCGCGGCTGGTCCGCGAGCGGAGCAGGTCGATCGCGAGGTTGGTGCCGATGCGGTACAGCCAGGTGGAGAAGCTCCATCGCTCGTCGTAGCGGTCGAGGCCCTGCCAGGCGCGCACGAAGGCCATCTGGACCACGTCCCAGGCCTCGGCATCGTCGGCGAGGATCCTGGCGATCGCCCGGTGGAGACCGCCCGAGTAGCGCCGGACCAGCGCAGCGAACGCGTCGTCGTCGCCGGCCCTCGCGGCACGCACCGCCTCGCGGTCATCCATCGCAGCCGCAGTCCGGTCCTCTCCCGCCGCGGGAAGGACGCACAGCTTTCCCGGCGTCATCACCTGTCTCCATCGAGTGTACGGACCTCCGAGCATCGGCGTTGGGACCGCCGCCCCGATCGTAGCACCCCACCTCGGCCGTGTGCCACAAGTCCATGATGAGAAAGCACCTGCGATGTCCACCGGCGGCGCGCGTGACGGGGAACGGATCGGCGCCGTCCGCTGTTGTCTGGATCGAAGTGGAGGGGAGCATGCGCATCACCATCGAGTACTGCGGGTCCTGAAACTACCTCCCGCGGGCCGCCGGGCTGGCGGCCGACCTTCAGAAAGAGCTCGGCGCGCAGGCCGAGCTGATCCGCGGCAGCGGCGGCGTCTTCGACGTCACGGTCGACGGCGAACTGGTGTTCTCCAAGCGCACCCTCGGGCGCTTCCCGGAACCGGGCGAGGTCGAGGCGGCGATCAGGGGGCTGCGGCCGAAGGCCTGATCGCCGGTCGGGAATCCGGCTTCGCCTTCGGCTACGCCGTGACAGGCGGGAATCCGGCGCGGCCTTCGGCTCCGGCGTGACGAGCAGGGGCACGGGCTGGGGGGGCCGTATCACCTCTCACCGGTCACTTCCTCGGAAGCGGGCGCGGAAGCGGAAGCGGGAACGGGTACGGGAACGGGCGGACGGCCCGGCGATGGGGGCGCCGGATCAGGAGCCGGACGAGCCGTTGTCCGGCGCCGGCGGCCGGCGGCGGTAGACGTACCGGTCGAGGATGCGTGAGAACTCCGACCAGGCGTCCTCGTCGTCCCCTCCCGCTCCGATCGCCTCGAGCATGCCCGCCATCTTCGAGTCCAGGTTGTCGGCCATGTGCACGAGCAGCGCCTCCGGCGTCTTGGGACGGCGGGGCGACCCGAACTCGTACTCCCCGTGGTGCGAGAGCAGGATGTGCAGCAGGTGGCGGCGGTGCTCCGCGGGGAACGAGGGCAGCTCCGCGATGGTGCGGTCGACGTGCAGCACCTCCATCGCCAGGTGCCCGAGCAGCCGGCCATCGTCGGTGTACTCGATCGACGGATCGATGGTGAGCTCCCAGATCTTGCCGAGGTCGTGCAGCAGCGCCCCGGCGACCACCATGTCCTCGTGCAGCCGGTAGTGACGGGCGAGCGCCCGCGCCGTGGTCGTCATCGAGATCGTGTGCTCGAGCAGCCCGGAGCGGAAGGCGTGATGCATGCCGCGCGCCGCCGGAGCGGCCCGGTAGCGTCGCGCCACCTCCGGGTCTGCGAAGACCCTGAACAGCAGCTGCTTGAGGTGTGGATCGGCGACCTCCTCGACCAGGGCCATCAGCTGCTGCCAGAGGATGTCAGGATCCACCTCGGAGGATCGCACGAAGAGCGCCGGGTCGATCTCGCCGGCCGCCAACGGCTCGACGCCCCGCACCACGACCTGCAGCCGCTGGTTGTAGCGCTGCACCTGGCCGTGGACCCGCAGCACCTGGCCGACCTCGCAGAGCTTGCCGATCCGCTCGACGTTCTCCCAGACCAGCCCGGTCACCTCTCCGGTCCGGTCGCCGAGGGTCAGGGCGAGATAGGGGCCTCCGCCGCGGCGCTGGCGGACGTCCTTGCTGCGCACCACGTAGACCTCGTCGACGTCAGTCGCCGCCTTGAGGTCCCTCACCCAGCGTCGGTCGGATGCGGTCGTCATCGTCCTACCCTCGCGGCGGCGCGGGCGCGAGCCCGCGCCGGCGTCACGCGCCGCGCAGCTGCGCGATGATCATCTCGAGCCGGTCTTCGTGGATCTCGACCAGGTACTCGCCCTTGAGGCGGTCGACCATGCCTTTGGTCTGATCCTGGTACGCGCCCTGCGACAGCTGCCGACGGATCGACTCCTCGACCTCTTCGAAGGGCTGGTACCCGGCCGGAATCCGCCGCACGAGCCGGACGATCTGCACGCCGCCCGGGGTCTCGAGCGGATCGGTCAGCCCATTGTCGGCGAGCGGCTCGAGGACCCGCTGCAGGTCCTCGCGCATGTCGGCGACCGGGATCGCGCCGAGCTCCTGGACCTCTCCGCCGGCGAGCGTCGCCTCGGCCCGCAGGTCGGCGCCGCCGCGGACCCGCTCCACCAGCCCCTGCGCCGTCCTCATCACCTGGCGGCGATCCGAGCCGTCGGCCGCGACCGGCAGGAAGACCTGCTCGAGCTCCGCCTTCGCTGGCACCCGGAACTGCTCCTTGTCCGCCTCGTAGCGCTGGCGGATCTCCTCCTCGGTGATCTCGGTCGGCTTGATCTCGCTCTGCACCGCCCGCTGCAGCAGCATGTTGTGCCGGTAACGCTCGCGCAGCGCCTGCTCGGTGAGCCCCGCGCTGGCGAGGGCCGCCTTGAAGGCCGCGTCGTCCTGGAGCTGGTTCTGCTCGCGCAGCTCGCCGATCGCCTTGTCGACCATCTCGTCGTCGATCGTCAGCTTCTTCTCGCGCGCCCGCTCGAGCAGGATCAGCTCGTCGACCACGGTGGTGAAGAGCTCGCGCGCGAAGCGCTCGCGAGCCGCGCCCTCGGGCGGCGATGGCAGCTGCGACAGCTCTGCGGTGAGCCGCTCGCGGAAGTCGGAGACCGTCACGATGCGGTCGTTGACCCGCACCAGGATCGCCTCCACCAGCTCGCGATCGCCGCACCACGCGACCGAGGCGACGCCGATCGCCGCGGCGAAGGCGGCGGCGGACAGGCTACGAAGCGTTGGATGAAGCACCGTACCGGCCCTCGTAGTGAAACCACAGGTTCTGCGCGCGCACCGCGACGCCGACCCGGGCGGCGCGGTCGCCGATGCAGCGGCGCGCGTGAACGCGGGCGAGCTCGTCGACGAGCTCGCGCCGCACCGTCGACTCGAGCTCCCGGCGACTGACCGGGCCCTCGGGCACGACCTCCAACACCTGGAACACGTGGTACCCCGCCGGCGACTCCACCGCCGCCGACACCTCGCCCTCGGCGAGCGAGAACACGACCTCGTCGAGCTCGTCCGGCAGGGTTCCGCGGGACAGCACGCCGAGCTCGCCGCCGGTCGCCGCGTTGGCCGCCCTCGACATCTGGCGCGACACCTCGATGAATGGCTCACCTGCGGCGAGACGAGCCTGCGCGGCCGCGGCGTCCTGCGCGGTCGGAAGCAGCAGCTGGCGCACGCGGGCCCGCGCCGGGCTGATCTTCTCGAGCCGCTGCTCGAGCGCGCGCTCGAGCTCGTCGGGGGTGGGCGTCGGCGATGGGCCGCAGACCTCGGCCACCAGCGACCGCACCTGCGACGACCGTGCGGCCGGCTCCCCGGGGATCTCGCGCCACCGGGACGGTCCGGCCGACGCCGCCATCACCTCCTGGTCGAGGAACTGGTCGAGGAGCCGTGACGCGACCCGGTCGTCCACCGACTGCCAGGACACCCCGGTCGCCGCCGCCACGTAGGCCTGGATGGCTGCGACCTCGACCTCGCGGCCGCCGACGGTCGCCACCACGCCTTCGTCGACTGCGCAGCCGAGCGCGGCGAGCGCGCCCACGGCCGCGATCGCGGCAGTGGTGAACCGGCGACCCTCGTCCATGACGGCGAAGCGTAGCACGGGAGCTGAGCGGTTAGGGGTTTGGGGTCGGCGATGAGGGGTTCGCAGCGAGGAGCCGGGCGAGGGGCCGGCGCAGCACGACGCCGAGCAGGCTGCCGGCCGGCCGGCCGCTGCCGATCAGCAGTGCGAATCGGACCGCCCCCTCCACCAGCACCATGAGGTTCACGGCAAGCGCGACCGGCGAGCCGTCAGCTGCGCCCGAATGGAGGTTGACGAGCGCCCCGCAGCACTCCACGCCGGCGCCGAGCACCGTCAGCAGCACCGGTCGGACGGCGATCCGGCCCGCCCACGCCTCCTGGAGGTCGCGCGGCGCGAGGCACGCGAGCGCGGTGGCGATGGTCGAGCGGACGAGGCTCGGTGGCCGCTCCCGCGCCACCGGCAGCGGCCGGTCCGCCGGCGGCAGCAGCCGCAGGGCCGGCCCGTCGATCGTGGCGTCGGCACGGCTGAAGAGGTAGATCCAATCCCGCCCCTCGCGGCCGACCGACGCCAGCCGGTAGGGCTGGTCGCGGTACCACAGCACGCCCTGGGCCGACCAGTCGGCGCGGTGGATCCCGGACCGCAGCTCGAGCGTGTCGGCCTCGCGGTCGAGGCAGCGGACCTCGGGGGCGGCAACGCTGGCGGCCGGCTGACCGGTGGTCGCCAGCAGCGACAGCGGCAGGCCGACAACCGACCCGATCGGCTCGTGGGCCGCCGAGACGTGCTTGAGCCGCACGATCGACTCGACCAGGAGCAGCGGCGACGCCAGCCCGAGCCACGCCAGCGGGCCCGAGGCGGCGCCACCACCGCCGAGGGCGGCCGCCAGCGTGTGGACGACCCCGAGCGTGGACAGCGCCAGCTCGGCGAGCGCCGACAGCAGGGTCGCGGTCGTCGCGGGGAAGCCCCAGCGCAGCTCCCACGACGACTGCAGGGAAGCCGGCGCGAGCCCGAGCAACGGCACCACCGGCAGCAGCCACCAGCGCCGCCGCGCGGCGCGGTCGTCGGCGCGCTCCCGCTCGAGGCCGGCAACCCACGCCTCGTCGAGGGTGACGACCACCCGCATCGCCTCGTCCTCGGGCCACGGCCGCAGCGTCCACGCCTCGCCACTGCCGGCGCGCTGGCGCTCCACCGCCTCGAACGGCGTGCCGTCGACCAGCACCGCGGTGCCGGCGGCCGCCCCGCGGCGCGGCGACCACGGCAGGCGCAGCCGCGCGCTGCGCACCAGCAGGTTGGCGTCGGGAAGCGGCGTCACGCCAACGCCCGCGCCGAGGTCGAGCCGTCGTGGGGTGCTCACTGCGCCGATGGTAGCGCGGCCGCCCTCAGGCCCCCGAGCGCGCCGCCGCGAGCTCCTCGAGCAACGACTGCACCCCCTGGAGCGACTCGTCGGCAGAGGCCGGCAGCAGGATCTCGCCCGCCGGCGTCACCCGCGACCCCACGCGCCGGCCCACGACCGCCGCGAGCTCCGCCGGCGCCGGCGCGGCCGGATCGAGCCGGACCCGCCACTCGCCGCCGCGGCGGACGACCGCAGCCACGCCGGCCTGCTGGGCGGCGGTCCGCAGGCGCTGGGCCGCGAGCAGGTTGGCGAGCTCTTGCGGCGGCGGGCCGTAGCGATCGACGACCTCGTCGAGGAGACCGGCCAGCGCCCCATCGTCGGTGACCGCCGCCAGCCGCTTGTAGAACGAGAGCCGCAGCGAGGGCTCTCCGATGTACGACGGCGGCAGCTGCAGCTCGAGCCCGAGCCGCAGCTCGACCTCACGCCGGCTCGGAAGCTCCCGTCCCTCGAGCTCGGCGACCGCCTCCTCGAGCAGGCGACAGTAGGTCTCGAAGCCGACCGCCTCCATGAAGCCGTGCTGCTCGGCGCCGAGCAGGTTGCCGGCGCCGCGGATCTCGAGGTCGCGGGCGGCGATCCGGAAGCCGGCCCCGAGCTCGCAGAACTCCTGGATCGCCGCGAGCCGGGCCCGCGCCGTCGGCGACAGTGCCTGGCCGGGCGGGACCAGGAAGTAGGCGAAGGCGAGCCGCTCGGACCGCCCGACCCGGCCGCGCAGCTGGTAGAGCTGAGCGAGCCCGAAGCGGTCGGCCCGGTTCACGAGCAGGGTGTTGGCGTTCGCGATGTCGAGACCGTTCTCGATGATCGAGGTGGCGAGGAGCACGTCGGCCTCGCCGCCGAGGAAGGCGCGCATCGCCCTCTCGAGGGCGCGCTCCGCCATCTGGCCGTGCGCCACCACCACCCGCGCCTCCGGCACCGCGCGCCGCAGCCAGTCGGCGAATGCGCCGATCGAGCGCACCCGGTTGTGGACGAAGAAGACCTGGCCCCCGCGCTCCATCTCGTAGAGGACCGCCTCCCGGACGACCTCCTCGGAGAACTCGAGCACCGAGGTCTCCACCGCCTGCCGATCGCGCGGCGGCGTCTCGATCAGCGAGATGTCGCGCAGCCCGGTCAGCGACATGTTCAGGGTCCGGGGGATCGGCGTCGCCGACATCGCCACCACGTCGACCTCGGTGCGCAACCGCTTGAGGCGCTCCTTCTGGGCGACCCCGAAGCGCTGCTCCTCGTCGAGGATGACCAGGCCGAGATCGCGGAACGAGACGTCCGAGCTCAGCAGGCGGTGAGTGCCGATCACCAGGTCGATCTGGCCCTCGCCGAGCCGCTGCAGCGTCTCCTTGGCCTCCTGCGGGGAGGTGAAGCGGGACAGCATCCTGGTCTCGACCGGGAAGCCCTCGAAGCGCTGGCGGAAGGTGTCGAGGTGCTGCTCGGCGAGGATGGTGGTCGGTGCGAGGACCGCGACCTGCTTGCCGTCGAGCACCGCCTTGAAGGCGGCCCGGATCGCGACCTCGGTCTTGCCGTAGCCGACGTCGCCGCACAGCAGGCGGTCCATCGGCAGCGCCGACTCCATGTCGGCCTTGATCTCCTCCACCGCCCGCTCCTGATCGGGGGTCAGCTCGTAGGCGAAGGCGTCCTCGAACTCGCGCTGCCACGGCGAGTCGGGCGAGAACTCGTGGCCGCGGCTGGCGCGCCGGGCCGCGGCGAGGCGCAGCATCTCGGCCGCCATCTCGCGAACCGCCTGCTTGACCCGCGAGCGCCGGCGGCGCCAGGTCGAGCCGCCGAGGCGGTCGAGCGCCGGGGCCCCCTCGCCCTCGCCGGAGGAGTACTTGTGGATCAGGTCGGCGCGCTCGACCGGCAGCAGCAGCGTGTCGTCGTCGCGGTAGGCGAGCACCATCATCTCGTGGAGCCGGCCCTCGACCTCGATCCTGCGGAAGCCGGTGAACCGGCCGATGCCGTGATCCATGTGCACGACCAGGTCGCCGGGGCGGAGGTCGCGCAGGTCGGACACGAACGCGGCCACCCCGGTCCGGCGCCGCCGCGGCGACGGCGCGGCCGTGAGGTCCCGCCGGCCGTAGACCGCGAGCCCGCCGTCCCAGCGGAAGCCCCGCTCGAGGTCGGCGAGGGCGATCGCGACGTCGCCCGGCCCCGGCGGCGGCTCCACCGGCGCCACCTCCCCGTCGACGAGCAGGTTGCGGAAGCGCTTGACCTCTCCCTCGGAGGCCACCACCAGCACCTGCGCGAGGTCGAGGGCCCGGCGGTGGCGAAGCGTCGGCACGAGGTCGGGGATCCGGCGGACGAAGCTCTCCATCGGGTGGGTCGCCAGCCGCCACCAGGTGGTCGAGCCGTCCGCCACCTCCAGGGTCTCGATGCGGAGCTCCGCCGCCTCGAGCCGCTGGCGGACCAGCTCGGGATCGGCCAGCAGCCGCTCCGGCTCGGGGACGCCGACGTCGCGGTCGACCATCGCCCGCCACTCGCGCTCCTGGACCTTGCGCCAGCGCCCTAGCTCGCCCAGCGACTCGTCACGGTCGCACAGCAGCACGGCCTGGGCCACCTCGAGCCAGGTCGTCCAGGGGCCGGCGAGGTGGAGGGCGCCCCACCACAGCCGGCGCTCCGCACCCTCCAGCATCATCCCGGCCAGCGCCGGATGCTCGCCGTCGACAGCCGCCGCCGCCGCGGCGAGCTGCTCCGGCCCGGCCGGGAAGGGGTCGAGCGGCGCCACGTCGATGGCGTCGAGCGCACGCCCGAAGCTGCGCTGGGTGGCCGGGTCGAAGGCCTGGATGCGCTCGATCGCGACGTCGTCGAGCTCGATCCGGAGCGCGCTGTCATCGCCCGCGTGCACGTCCAGGACGAACCCGCGCACCGCGAACTCGCCGGCCTCCTCGACCAGGTCGACCCGCCGGTAGCCGGCGGAGGCGAGCCTGGCGGCGAGGCCGGCGGTGTCGACAGCGTCGCCTCGCCGGAGCCGGATCGTCCGCTCGGCGAGCCGGCCCGGAAGCGGGATCGGCGACAGCAGGGCCCGGGCCGGCGCCACCACCACCGCCACCTCGCCGGCGGCGAGCTCGAGCAGCAGGCGCACCAGCTCGAGGCGGGCGGCGAGCGGCGGCTCGGTCCCCCGGTACGGCGAGGCGACCTCGGCCGGCACGACGCCGACCGCGAGCTCGGGCGCCAGCAGGCGCAGCCCGGCAGCGAGGTCCGCGGCCTCGGCGACATGCGGGACGACGACCAGCGATCGCCGGGACGCCAACCCCCGGCGGGCGAGCGCGGCGAGCACCAGGGCACGCGCGCCGGGGGTGACCCCGCCGATCGCCAGCGGGCGCCGGCCGGAGCTCAGCGCGCCGGCGAGCTCGCCGAGCTCGGGAAGCGGATAGCTCATGGCTCCGGGTGCGGCAGTGGCCGTCCGACGACACTCCGGTCAGCCACGTCCGCCGAGAAGGCCATTGCGGTACGAGCTCCTAGACCAGCTTCAGCAGATGCCCCATCTTGTTCTTCTTGGCCTCGAGGTAGCTGCGGTTGGCGTCGGTGGGAGGCATCTCCAGCGGCACCCGTTCCACGATCTCGAGCCCGAACCCTCGCAACGCCGCGTACTTCTTGGGGTTGTTGGTCATCAGCCGCAGGCGGCGAACGCCGAGGTCGTGCAGAATCTGGGCGCCGGTCCCATAGTCGCGGGAGTCGGCCTTGAACCCGAGGTGGAGGTTCGCGTCAACCGTGTCCGCACCCCGGTCCTGGAGCTCGTAGGCCCGCAGCTTGTTGAACAGCCCGATGCCCCGCCCCTCCTGGAGCAGGTAGAGCAGGATGCCGCGCCCCTCGTGGGCGATCCGGTCCATCGCGGCCTCGAGCTGGAGGCCGCAGTCGCAGCGGCGCGACGCGAAGATGTCGCCGGTCAGGCACTGCGAGTGCACCCGCACCAGGACCGGCGCGTCAGGCTCGATGTCGCCCATCACGAGGGCCACGTGCTCCTCGCCGGTGACGTGGTTGCGGTAGGCGTAGATCCGGAAGTTGCCGTGCTCGGTGGGCAGCAGCGGTCCGGCGACCCGCTCCACCAGCTTCTCGGTCCTCATCCGGTAGGCGATCAGGTCCGCGACCGTGATGATGCCGAGCCGGTGCTCGCGGGCGAACCGCCGCAGGCGCGGCAGCCGCGCCATCTCGCCGTCGTCGTCCATGATCTCGCACAGGACCCCGGCCGGTGTCAGCCCGGCGAGCCGCGTCAGATCCACCGCGGCCTCGGTGTGCCCGGCGCGCTTCAGGACCCCTCCCCGCTGGGCCCGCAGCGGGAACATGTGGCCGGGCCGCCGCAGCCCGTCGGGGCGGGTCGCGGGATCGACCAGGGCGCGCACGGTGGCTGCCCGGTCGTGGGCCGAGATCCCGGTCGTGGTGCCGTCCCGCGCCTCCACCGTGACGCAGAAAGCGGTGCCGTGCGACGAGGTGTTTCTCTCGACCATCAGCGGCAGGTCCAGCTCGTCGCAGCGCTCCGGGGTGAGTGCGATGCAGATCAGGCCCCGGCCGTGACGCGCCATGAAGTTGATCGACTCGGGCGTCACCAGGTCAGCCGCCACGATCAGGTCGCCCTCGTTCTCGCGGTCCTCGTCGTCGACCACGATCAGCGCCTCGCCGCTCGCAATGCGGGCGATGCCCTCCTCGACCGAGATCAGGATGTCGTCCGGTGTCGGGCCTGAGTCCATGCAGCACCTCTGGCCGCCGGCGGCGGCGTGCCGGAAGCCGAATAGTAGCCGCGGCGGGACTTTGCCCGCAACCTCTGCCCTCAGGAAGCGGGCCGGCCGGCAGGCTGCTTGCCGCCGCCGGGGCCGCCTCAGCTCTCGTGGTACAGCAGCACCCCGGCGAGCGACGCCTCGAAGTCAGCCACCGACCGGCGCCACTCCTCGAGCAGGGGCTCGAGCGGCCGGCCGCCGTCGATCGCCTCGCGCGCCTCGGCCGAGCCGGTCAGGAGGTCGATGGCCGGAACCTCGCCGACGAACTCGTAGGGCTCCGCCCGCCACGCGAAGCGCTCCGGGTCAACCGTCCGCACGGCCTGCAGCAGCGCGAGGCCGAGCGCGAGCGGCTGCATGGCCACGCGGTCGCCGACATGGATCTCGATCCCCGCGCACAGCTGGCCGGCGTGCTTGCCGAAGGCGGGACGGAAGCGGGCGGCGCGGAAGCCGGCGCCGGCCGGGGCCAGCCGCCGCAGCTCGCACCTGAGTGCCTCCGCGTCGAGCCCGGGCGCCCCCACCAGGTGGAACGGGCGCGTGGTGCCACGCCCCTCGGACAGGGTCGTCCCTTCGACCAGGCACAGCCCCGGGTACAGCGCGGCGGTCTCGAGGCTCGGCATGTTCGGCGAGGGGGGCACCCAGGGCAGGCCGGTGGCGTCCCACCACCAACCCCGCCTCCAGCCGCGGCAGGTCACCACCGTGAGCTCGAGCGCCGGATGCCGCTCGCGCTGCAGCAGCAGCGCCAGCTCGCCCAGCGTCAGGCCGTGGCGGACCGGGGTCGGCAGCCGGGACACGAACGAGGAGAAGCCGGGCCGGACCGGCCCGCCCTCGCGCGCGATCCCGCCGATCGGGTTCGGCCGGTCGAGCACCACCACCTCAAGACCGGCGCGGCCGCACGCCGCCATCACCGCGTCCATGGTCGCGGCGAAGGTGTAGTAGCGGCAGCCGATGTCCGGCAGGTCGACGACGACCACGTCCGCACCGTCGAGGTCGCTGGGCCGCGGCTCGAGGGTCGAGGCGTCGCGGCCGTACAGCGAGCGGACGGGCAAGCCGGTCAGCGGGTCCCGCGTGTCCTCGACCGCCTCCATGTCCTGCGCGACGCCCTCGAGGCCGTGCTCGGGCGCGAGCAGGCGCAGCAACGGGCCGGGCACGGCACGGCGCAGCACGGCGCGCGCCGGCTCGAGATCGCGGGTCACCGCCGCCTGGTTGGAGAGCAGGATCCAGGGGCGGCCGCCGATCACGCCCGGCGATTCCGCCAGCACCTCGAGGCCGGTGATGACGCGGCTCATGCCGACATCGTACCTCGGGCTGGGGGTGGCGGGGCCGGGTCGCCCGCTTCCGCGCGCGCTTCCGCTTCCGCGCCCGACGAACTGATACGTGATAGGTGATACCGCCCGCCCCGTGCCCGTCTCCGTGCCCGCCCGCGCCCGCAATTGTGAAGGGGTATGCGAAGGCGACGCCGGATCCGTGCCCGCACCCGTTCCCGTTCCCGTTCCCGTCCCCGAGGAGGTGATAGGTGATACGTGATACGTCTCCCGCCAACCCCAGTCCCGGCGGTCGCGCGGTTGCCCTGCCCCGCCGCCGCCTTCGCCCCGCCACGATTCCGCGCTACCGTGTTCGCCGAGGAGGTCCCGATGGTGCGCACGACCGACCGCAAGACCCTCGCCCTGATCTTCGGAGGCCGTTCCCGCGAGCACCAGGTGAGCGTGGTGTCGGCGAGGTCGGTGGCCGGAGCGCTGCGCCGGGACCGCTACCACGTGGTGGCCATGGCGATCGATCGCCGCGGCCGGTGGGCCGACCCCGAAACGGCGGCCCGCGTCCTCGAGGCCTCGGGTGACCGGACCGACCGCGTGCTCGAGTTCGAAGGCTCGTCGCGTCTCGACGGCCGGCTCCTGGACGGGTCGATCGACGTCGCGTTCCCGGTGCTCCACGGGCCGTACGGCGAGGACGGCACCATCCAGGGGCTGCTCGAGATGCTCGACATCCCGTACGTCGGCAGCGATCACGCAGCCTCCGCGGTGTGCATGGACAAGACGATCACCAAGCGGCTGCTGGTGGCTGCCGGCCTGCCCACGGCGCCCTGGCATGCGGTGGAGCGCGAAGCGTGGGCGCGCGACGCCGGGGACATCCGCCGCCGCTGCCTGTCCCTCGGGCTGCCGCTGTTCGTCAAGCCCGCCCGGCTCGGCTCCTCGGTGGGCGTGTCCAAGGTCGCCGACGAAAGCGGCCTCGACCCGGCCCTCGCAGAGGCATTCGCCCACGATCGCCTGGCGATCGTGGAGCGCGGCCTCGACGCGCGCGAGATTGAGGTGGCGGTGCTCGGCAACTTCGAACCGCGCGCCTCTCTGCCTGGCGAGATCGTGCCGGGGCACGAGTTCTACGACTACGACGACAAGTACCTCGACGACAGCTGCCAGCTGCTCGCGCCGGCGCCTCTCGACGGGGCGACCATCGAGCAAGTCCAGCGGATGGCGGTGGCCGCCTACCGCGCGCTCGGCTGCGCCGGCATGGCCCGGGTCGACCACTTTCTCGATCGCGGCGATGGCACGCTGTGGGTCAACGAGGCCAACACGATCCCCGGCTTCACCGCGATCTCGATGTACCCGCGGTTGTGGCAGCTCAGCGGCCTGCCCTACCCGGACCTGCTCGACGAGCTCGTGCGCCTCGCGGAGGAGCGGCACGGCGCGAAGAAGGGGTGAGGGGTTGGAGGTCAGGGGTTCGAGGCCCACCCGTTCCCGATCCCGTTCCCGTTCCCGTTCCCGAATGGACGCTCCCGGCGGGCACCCCCCGACCGGAAACGGAGACGGGCACGGAGACGGGCACGGGGGTGAGCCGCACCGACTCTCATCGCCAGGCTTCTCCCGAGGGGCTCAAGTTGGCGAGCTGCATGCGCGCTCAGTTGACCTTCTCCCGTGACGGGTCTATGTTCCATGGTCGTGGGCCGCCCAGTCGCGGCACCCACCCGACAACACACCCGGGAGTCGACACATGCAGAAGAAGATCACCCGCGCCGAGGCGCTCGAGTACCACACCGGGAAACGGCACGGCAAGCTGGCGGTGATCGCCACCAAGCCCTGTGTGACCCAGCGCGACCTGTCGCTGGCCTACACGCCCGGGGTGGCCGAGCCGTGCCTCGACATCGCCAAGGATGCCCGGCTGGCCTACGAGTACACCAACAAGGGCAACCTGGTCGCGGTGGTCTCGAACGGCACCGCCGTGCTCGGCCTGGGCGACATCGGCGCCATTGCCGGCAAGCCGGTGATGGAGGGCAAGGGTGTGCTCTTCAAGCGGTTTGCCGACATCGACGTGTTCGACATCGAGGTCGAGTCCCACGACCCCAAGGAGATCATCCGCTTCTGCCAGCTGCTCGAGCCGACGCTCGGCGGCATCAACCTCGAGGACATCAAGGCGCCCGAGTGCTTCGAGATCGAGGAGGAGCTCAAGCGCACGATGGGCATCCCGGTGTTCCATGACGACCAGCACGGGACCGCCATCATCTCCGGCGCGGCCCTGCTCAACGGCTGCGAGATCGTGGGCAAGCCCCTCGACAAGATCAAGGTGGTGTTCTGCGGCGCCGGCGCTGCCGGCATCGCCTGCGCCAACTTCTACCTGCTGCTCGGCGTGAAGCCCGAGAACCTGCTGATGGTGGACACCAAGGGCGTCATCTACAAGGGCCGCACCGCGGGGATGAACCCCTACAAGGAGAAGTTCGCGCAGGACACCGACGCACGCACCCTGGCCGACGCCATGCGCGGCGCCGACGTGTTCGCCGGCGTCTCCACCAAGGGCATGCTGACCCAGGAGATGGTCAAGACCATGGCCAAGGACGCCATCATCTTCGCGATGGCCAACCCCGACCCGGAGATCACGCCCGAGGAGGTGTTCGCGGTCCGCAAGGACGTGATCATGGCCACCGGCCGCTCCGACTACCCGAACCAGGTCAACAACGTGCTCGGCTTCCCGTTCATCTTCCGCGGCGCCCTCGATGTCGCCGCGAGCTCGATCAACGAGGAGATGAAGCTCGCGGCCTCGCGCGCGCTGGCCGCGCTCGCCAAGGAGGACGTGCCCGACTCCGTGATCCGGGCCTACGGCGGGCAACCGTTCAAGTTCGGCCGCAACTACGTCATCCCGAAGCCCTTCGACTATCGCGTCCTGCTCTGGGAGGCGCCGGCGGTGGCCGAGGCCGCGATCCGCACCGGCGTGGCGCGCGCGCCCTACAGCTCCCGGACCGACTACGTGCGCGAGCTCGAGAACCGGCTCTCCCGCACCCGCCAGGTGATGCACTTCGTCTTCGACCAGGCGCGGCTGAACCCCAAGCGGATCGTGTTCCCCGAGGGCGAGGCCGAGAAGATCGTGCGTGCCGCCAAGATCCTGGTCAACGAGGGGCTCTGTCGGCCGGTGCTGCTCGGCCAGCGCGAGACCATCGGCCGCATGCTGGCCGAGCACGAGATCGGCGCGGACTCGGTCGAGGTCGTCGATCCGGCGACCGACGAGCGCGCTGCCCACTACGCCGAGCGGCTCCACGAGATGCGCTGGCGCAAGGGCGTCACCGCGGTCACCGCCGCCAAGCTGATGCAGGACCCGGTCTACTTCGGCAACATGATGGTCCACGAGGGCGACGCCGACGGCCTGATCGCCGGGCTCACCATGTCGTACCCGGAGACCATCCGGCCGGCGCTGCAGATCCACAAGACGCTGAAGGGCGTCCGCAAGGCGTGCGGCGTCTACCTGCTGCTCTTCGAGGACCGGATGCTGTTCATCGCCGACACCACGGTCAACCAGGACCCGACCGCCGAGGACCTCGCCGAGATCGCCCACATGGCGGCTGCGGTCGCCCAGACCTACTTCGGCGAGCAGCCGCGGGTGGCGATGCTCTCCTACTCGAATTTCGGCTCCAACTCCGACGAGCACACCAGGAAGATCCAGGAGGCGGTGGCGATCGCGGAGCAGAGGTGGCCGGATCTGGTCATCGAGGGCGAGATGCAGGCCGACACCGCGGTCGATCCGAACATCGCCCGCGACACCTTCCCGAGCTCGCGCATCTTCGGCGACGCCAACGTCCTGGTCTGCCCCGACCTGGCGTCGGCCAACATCGCCTACAAGCTGCTGTGGCGGCTCGGCAAGGTCGAGGCGATCGGGCCGATCCTGTCCGGCATCGGCGCCCCGGTCCACGTCCTGCAGCGCGGGGTCGAGGTCACCGACATCGTCAACATGACCGCGATGTGCGTGCGCAAGGCGCAGCGGGACATGGCGGAGCTGGCGGAAGAGCTCGCGCCTCGCTGAGGTTGTAGGGGGCGAGAACCCGCCGAGCGAGGGCCGCTCCGCGGCCGGGCCGAGCTCCGATCGGGCCGCAAGCGACCCTGGCGCGGTGCAACGGTGCCCGACCGGCAACCCTGGAGGCCGACGTGAGGGAGACTCTCCGCGCGCTGCTCAAGAAGAAGGGCCACACCATGCACTCGGTGCCGCCGCAGGCGACGGTGCTCGAGGCCGTGCGCAAGATGAACCAGGAGCGGATCGGAGCGCTGCTCGTGATGGACGGCGACGACCTGGTCGGGATCTTCACCGAGCGCGACGTGCTCACCAGGGTCGTCGACCGGACCCGCGACCCGGGCACCACCCGCGTCGCCGAGGTGATGACCGGAAACCCGGTGGTGGTGACCGCCGCCGCCACCGTCAACGAGGCGATGGCGGTCGTCTCCGAGAAGCGCTGCCGGCACCTGCCGGTGGTCGACGAAGGCCGTCTCGTGGGCCTGGTCTCGGCCGGCGACCTCACCCACTGGGTCACGCGAAACCACGAGTACCACATCCAGGATCTCGTCAACTACATCACCGGCAAGTACCCGGTCTAGAAACGCTTGGGCACCGGAGCCTCCACGGGCTGCCGAGCTCCGCTCACGTCGGTGCCTGGTGCCCTGCGCGCTTCTAGACATGGATGCGCTGCACGCATCCCGGGGAGCGTGAGGGCGGAGGCCAACCACAACCACCACATCAGGAGCGCGCTCAGGGGCCTATGCCCTACACGCTCCCGGTAGTATCATCCACGCGACGCGAGACCCTGTTGGGAGGGAGAACAATGAAGCACGCGCTCCTTTTGATCGCTGTCTGCGCCGCCGCCGTGGCTCCCCTGGGAGCGGCCGAGACCGGCGGGCTCAGGTACTCGGTGACGGTCAGCCAGTTCGAGAACGAGGCCGGCTGGTACGGCCACTGGGACATCGGCAACGCCTGGGGCACGGTCCTCACCGACCTGCTGAACCAGAGCGGGCGTTTCATCGTGCTCGGCGAGACCGACATGCGGTACGAGGCGATGGCGGAGCAGGACCTCGCGGCGTCAGGCCGCACCGCCGGCGGCGCCAAGGCGCCGGCCACCGGGCAGATGACCCCGGCGCAGATCCTCATCAAGGGCGCCATCACCCACGTCCAGGACGACACCGCCAGCGGCGGTGGCGGCGTCCGGATCAAGGGCTTCCGGGTCGGCGGCGGCGGCGGCAAGTCCGAGATCAACGTCACCATCTACATGGTGGACTCCACCACCGGCCAGGTGCTGGCCTCGACGAACGTGGTCGGCACCTCGAAGAAGCGGGCTGCGAACGTCGGCTACGACACCGGGAGCTGGGGCGCGGCCTTCGGCGGCAACAAGGACGACAACGTCGGGCTCGCGGTGCAGGACGCCTGCGCCCAGGCGGTCGACTTCCTGACCGCCCAGCTGGCCAGCGTGCCGTGGACCGGCTCGGTGGTGATGGTCAAGGACGGCAACGTGTACATCAACCGCGGCAGCCGCGAGGGGGTGTCGGTCGGCCAGCAGTTCGCGGTCGGCGAGGTCGAGGTCATCCGCGATCCCGACACCGGCGAGGTCCTCGACGAGGACATGACCGAGCTCGCCCGGCTCCAGGCCAGCGAGGTCAAGGAGAAGGTCACCATCTGCTCGGTCGTCGACGGCAGCGCATCGGCGGTCGAGAAGGGCATGAAGGTCCACATCAAGTAGGGGACGGCTGGTGCTCGCCGGCGGCGGCCATCGCCGCCGGCCTGTACTATGATGGGTGGGGAGGCTCGCCCAGGGGATGTTGGCCGTGGGTGGCTGGCGTGCTGTCGTGGCCGCAGTGATGGCTCTGGCCGGTGCGGTCCCGCTCGCGGCGCAGGACGATGCCCCCCGGCGGTCGCCGAACCCCTACCAGGAAGACGTCGCCTTCGAGCTCGGCCGGGAGCTCGCCGTCAACGTCGAGGTCGAGGGCGTGCTGTGGGCCGCCGTCCGGGTGTCGGTGCCCGAGGGAGAGCAGCCCGCGCCCGGCGTCGACAGCACGGCCCTCGTCAGCCTGCGCTTCGAGAACCGGTCCAAGCGCGGCGTCGATCTGGTGGTCGTCGTGCTGCTCGAGGACGAAAGCGGAGCCCGGCTCCAGCGCCTCGCCTGCCCCGAGGTCCACCTCGGCGGCGGCAAGACCAGGGACTTCCTGCACAGCTTCACGGCCCCCGGCGCCGACCTGCTCGCGGCGCGCCGCGTCTACCTCTTCCTCCAGGTTCAGTGATCGCTGCCAGCGGCCCGGGACCGGGCGGGGCTTCGCGGCCTCACCGTCGCCGCATCGGATGTCGCCGGGTCACCGCCCCGCGCGCGACCGTGCCGCCTACCACGACGTCTGGCGGCGCAGCAGCGCCAGGAACTCCTCGCGCACCTTGCGGTCGGCAAAGCAGCCGCGCAGCGCGGAGGTGGTGGTCAGCGCGCCGGGCTTCTTGACCCCGCGCATCTCCACGCACAGGTGCCGGGCCTCGACCACCACCATCACCCCCTGCGGCCGCAGCGTCGTCCACAGGAACTCGGCAACCTGCTCGGTCAGCCGCTCCTGCAGCTGCGGACGCTTGGCGTAGAACTCGAGGATCCGGGGCAGCTTCGACAGCCCGACGATCCTCGACTCCGGGATGTAGGCGATGTGCGCATGCCCGTAGAACGGCACGAAGTGGTGGGCGCACATCGAGTAGAAGGGGATCTCCCGCTCGATCACCATGTGGTGGTAGCCGCCGTCGTTGGGGAAGCTCGTCACCTTCGGCTCGGAGCCCTCGCGCAGCCCGTGGAACATCTCGAGGTACATCTCGGCGACCCGCCGGGGCGTGTCCTCGAAGTTGGGGTCGGCGAGGTCGAGGTTCAGATCCTGCATCATCGCGGCCACGTGGCCGGCGACGCGCTCGACGATGGCGCCCTCGCTGCCCTTCGGAATCGAGTTGCTGTCCTTGTCGATCAACGACGAGCGCCCCTCGTCCACCGTTCTCACCGGTTGCATGATGCCTCCTCGCCACATGGTCGGGGAAAGCCCCGCCTCGCCGCCCCTATTCCATCGACGAGGCAGCATACACCCCGCACTCGCTCGGCTTGCGTGGTGCCCAGCGCCCCTGTTCGTTCCCGTCCCCGTTCCCGACAGTGCGCTCAGAAACCGACGAGGCCATCATCGGAGACGGGCGCGGAAGCGGGCGCGGGAGCGGGGGCGCGTGGGATGCCCGAGTCGTACCCGCGCGTCACTCGTTCCCGCTTCGTTCCTGTGCTCGAACGGCGGAGGACTCCGACATGTCGGTTCCGGCACCTGCGGCGGTCATGCTCCAGCGGAGGTTCGGTCTGCGGAGGTTGACTCGTGCTGGCGAGAAGCGGCGGTCCTCGTCATCCCTTCGTGGTCCTGGTCCCAGCCGTATTCCTTCGAGATGGACGACACGATCTGATAGGACAAAGGGATCCCTCTCATCCCGTTGGTCATGATGACGGCCCCCTGCCCCGTGGTCTGCGAGCCGATGAGGACGCAATTCGCGCCTGGGCTGTTGTGCCCGTGATGCAGGAAGTACTGCTGTTGCCCCTCACTGAAGAGGAACACGCCCAGCCCCTGGCCGGAGATTCCTTCGAATTCGGCGGGATTGAGATCTGCTTCCGTCCGGAACATGGCCCTGACCGACTCTTGCGAGAGCATAGTGTCCGACCGGCCCGCAGAGGCCAGCATCAGTTCGCACGCGATTCTGGCCCAGTCGGACGGAGTGGCGATCATTCCGGCCTGGGCCAGTGCCGACGAATACAGACCGTCGTCCGCAGAGGGCTTCCCCTCTCGATCGTGCGGGCGAATGACCCGGGCGGCGTATTGGGGTGGAAAGGGGTACTCGATGAAGCTCGATTCCAGCCTCAAGGGCCTGAAGACGTACTGTTCCACCAGCTCGGCGAAGGACGTCTGAAAACGGTCCTCAAGCATGTACTGCATGATGAGGTACCCGAAATTGGAGTAGGACTGTCGTGTCCCCGGCGGGTTGTCAAAAGAGACGGCATCGCTGAGGACCGGTCTTTCCCCTTTCAAGAACTGCAGGAGGGTCGGCGAGCTCCCGGGCTCGGTTTCGAAGCCGTCTCCCGGACGGTTGATTCCCGCCCGATGGGTCAGCAGCAAGCGGAGAGTGACCATCCTCCCAGAGGGATGCTGGGGGACCTTCCAAGTCTTCAAGTAGGTATTGATGTTGGCGTCGAGATCGAGCTTCCCCTCCTCAGCCATTCTCAGGATGACGATCGCCATCAGCAATTTCGTGGTCGAGCCGGACTGGAACATGGTTTCCGTGGTGACCGCTCTGTTCGTTCCAGCGTCCATCACTCCATACGCCTTTGTCCAGGCGATCTTGAAGTTGTCGATGACCGCCACGCTCACCCCGGGCACCTTGTAGTTCTGCATGTTCTCCAGAATGTTGAATCTCGGAAGGGCGTCGATCCGTTTGAAGTCAACGATCTGGCCCATGGTGAAGCTCTCGTCAAACGTGTACCTGACGAGCCCGTTCTCGACATTCCTGATCCTCTCGTCGGCGGATGTTCCTTGTTGAGGGGCGAGGCATGCCGTCAGCGGCAGCAACGGCGAAAGCACGAGAATGCCGCGGAGGGCCGTACTCTTCATATCCCGAACCCCCATCCGTAGATGAAACAGTGCGAGTCTCAGGATTTCTCGCTGCCGTCGTCAACACGGCCGTCCCGACTCCACCAAAGCGAGAGTACGACTCACAGAGCTCCTCAGTTGCAGCATCGGCCATTCCAAAGGAATTGCCGATGTGTCGGTCCCGGCACCGGGGGCATCCGGCTCGGTTTTCCCGGCTTCGCCGTTGGCTCCGCCGCGACAACAGAGGGCGGGGGCCCTGCCCTCAACTCCCCTTCCCCTAACCCCTGAGCGGACGAAAGTGCGACCCGAGGCCTTGCTCAATAACCCACCGTCGCAGAGCCATGGGGTATCATGATGACGCCATGGCGATCCGGCATTTCAAAGTTGATCAGGAGCGACTGGCGCGGCTCTGCCGGCGGCACGGCGTCCGTCGGCTCGCGGTGTTCGGCTCAGTCGCGCGGGGGGACTCCGATCCGGAGAGTGACCTCGACCTGCTCGTCGAGTTCCTGCCAGGACAACGCGTCGGTCTCCGATTCATCACCCTCCAGGATGAGCTCTCCCATCTCTTCGATCGCGAAGTGGACCTCAGCACACCGGGTTTCCTGAGCCCGCACTTCCGACAGCGCGTGCTTGTCGACGCGTTACCGATTTATGAGGCCGGCTGAGGACGACGTCCTCCTTCGCGACATGCTCGACCACGCGCGGCGTGCGGTGAACGCGGTGGCTCACTGCCGCAGAGAGGATCTCGACGCCGATCCGGTCCTGGCGGCTGCGCTTGAGCGGTTCATCGAGGTGACCGGCGAGGCTGCGAGCAAGGTCACGGAAGCTACGCGAAGAGACCTGCCGCAGGTCCCCTGGCGCGAGATCATCGGAATGCGGAACCGCCTCGTCCATGGCTATGCTGCGGTCGACCACGACATCGTGTGGGACGTAGCTGCGGTCGACCTCCCCGGTCTCGTGACGACTCTGGAGAGCTTGCTGGACGACTGAGACCTTCGTCCCGCATCAGCGGGGCTGAGCATTGCCCCGCTACCGCTTTCGCAAAGAGCCGGCTTCATCCAGCGGGCTACACCGTGACCAGAGCGGGCGGGCGGGGCTCGATCCTCGCCCCCAGATCCTGGATCCTGGGCGGGTGGGGGCTGTCACTGCGGCAGCACGGTGGTGGGGTCGTTGGTGACGTTGTCGAGGACCGAGCCGTAGCAGGCAATCGATGCGCCCGCGGTGGTCGTCCACACGTCGACATACCCGGCCTCGATCGGCGCATGGTCGCGGAACACCCGGGTGATCTGGTTGTTGGACCAGGGCGCCAGGAACATGGTCCTGGTTTTCAGCAACTCGCCCTCAGCGTTGAAGAGCTCGATGAGGACCCGCACCGTCTGCCGCGAGCCGTTCTGGCAGGCGACGTTTGAGCGGACGTCGTCGTTCTCACTCATGAAGAGGATCCGCTTCTTCACCCCCGAGCGGATCATCCGGCCAGCCGGGATGCCGGGCAGCCCTTGGCCGAAGGTGGCCGCGACCTTGGCCGACGGCAGGTTGTAGGTCCGGCTCATCGCCAAGAGCTCCGACCCGCTCGCCTCGACCGCCAGCGCTCCAACTTGGTCGGCCTCTAGCCCGAATACCTCGTCGAGCACGTTGGCGTAGCGCACCCCGGCGCCAGAGGCGAGCGAGAACCCCTCGCTGTGGATGGGCTCGCTGTTGTCGGCCCCCCGCGGCAGCCACAGCAGCTCGTAGGTGACATCGTTCGATCCGACGTTGTTGAGCTCGACATCCGTCTGGAAGAACGAGCCCTCCAGCCCGGCGCTCAGCGCCGCGGCCGGGATGAACGTCCGCTCGTCAGACGGCACCTGCGGCAGAATCGTCGTCGGGTCGGACGTCATATTGTCGAGCAGCGAGCCATAGCAGGTATAGAGGGCGTCGTCGCGGTCGGCCCACACGTCGACGTAGCCATCGACCGGCGACCAGTCTCGGAAGACCCGGTTGACCTGGTTGTCGGAGTAAGGACCAAGGTCCATGGCCTTCGCCTCGAGGAACGAGCCTTCGTCGTCGAAGACCCAGATGTTGACCCGGAGCGGTCGGTCCGTGCCGTTGACACAGCCGACATTGGCTCGAAAGTCGCCATTCTCGCTCAGAAAGAGCATGCGCCGCGGCTCGGTGCCCTGGATCATCTCGACCGCCCGGATGGCGGGCAGGCCCTGGCCGAAGGAGCCTGCAGCCGCTCCGGCAGGCAGGTTGTAGGTCCTGCTCATACCGATCACGGAGGGGGTGCTCGCCACCAGCTTGAGGGCGCCGAGGGAGTCGGGCACAAGGCCAAGGAGCTCTGCCAACACGTTCTCGTAGCGCAGGCTCTGGCCAGGAGCGAGCGTGATCGGCTCGGACTCGACCGGCTCAGAGTTGTCCTCCCCGCGCGGGAGCCACTTGAAGACAACCTGCGCGTCCTCCGCCCCGGTGTTGTTGATCTCGACGTCGGTCTGGAAGTGACTTCCCTCGGCGCCGGCCGCATACGCCGCCGCCGGGATATAGGACTCGCGTGGGTCCCCGAGTGAGCCACACTCACTGTAGATGTACAAGCCATCGCCTGCGAGGATCACGATTCCGTCCGCGACCGCGACAGCGCTCGACAAGGCGGTGCTGTCATATCCCACCTCCACCGGCTCCGTCGGCCTGCTCACATCGATGACGCGAAGACCGCCTGTACTGGGACCCCAATTGCCCCAGGCAACGTACGCATAGTCACCCGCAGCGGCGACATCCCAGGCATAGTCTGGCGTGTCGGCGAAGCCCACCTCGACCGGAGCGGAAGGCGAGCTCACGTCGATCACTCGAAGTCCGGCATCGTTGTCAGCAACGTATGCATAGTCACCCGCGACGGCCACAGCTGCTGCGTAGCCTGGCGTGTCGACGAAGCCCACCTCAACTGGCGCCGACGGTCTGCTCACATCGATCACGCGAAGACCGCCTGTACTGGAACCCCAATCGCCCCAGGCAACGTACGCATAGTCGCTCGCAACGGCGACATCCACGGCATACTGTGGCGTGTCGATGGAGCCGACCTCGACCGGTGCCGAGGGATCGCTGACGTCAATGACGCTAAGGCCTCCGCCGAGGTGATTCCACGTGACGTAGGCGTAGCCGCCGGACAAGGCGACTGCATACGGGTTCGGGACGTCGACGGAACCGACCTCCGCCGGCGCCGCGGGAGCGCTGACGTCGATGACACGCAAGCCTCCGCTGTGGTAGTCACTCCAGGTAACGTAGGCATAGCTGCCCGAAACCGCGACGCTGACGGTCCAGTACGGCGCGTCGAGAAGGCCCACCACCAGCGGCGTCGTGGGCCTGCTGACATCAATGACCTTGATCCCCCACTCCTCTCCTGCGACGTACCCGAAGCTGCCCAACACCGCGACGCTTCCGGCAAAGACGCCGCCCGCTGCGCCCGGCAACCCCACCTCCGCCGGCGCCCACTGGTCACTGACGTCGATGACACGAAGACCGTGGCTGCCCGCGACATAGGCTATGCCGCCTTCCACGGCGATGTCCCAGGCCCTGCCCAGCGCATCGAGGACGCCAACCTGTTCCGGCGTGAACGGGTTTCTCACGTCGATGATGCGAAGGCCCCCTCTGTCGCTATAGCTCCGGCCCCAAGGAAGGAAGACGAAGCCTGCATCCACCGTGACGTCGGAGATGCCTGACGCGGTGTAAACGTAGCTAACCATCACCGGCGCCGATGGCCTGCTCACGTCGATCAACTCGATGAGCCCCGCGTCACCATAGAGAAGGTGTGGGACTCCAACGTAGGCGTACTCACCCGACACCGCAACAGAAAGGGCATCGCCTCCCGTGTCGATGAAACCCACCTCCACCGGCGAGGACGGAGTGGAGATGTCGATCACTCGCAGGCCGGACGACGAGTCAGCCACGTAGGCGTAGCCGTCCGAGACAGCGACGTCAGAGGGGCTGCCGGGCGTTTCGAGAAAGCCCACCTCGACCGGCGCCGACGGCGTGCGCACATCGATCACGCTGAGGCCCACACCCCAGACTGCGACGTAGGCGTAGCCGCCCGAAACCGCTACCGCCCGTGGCGAGTGGAACGGTACTCCGAATCCCGTCGACCCGACCTCGACCGGCGCAGAGGGGTCACTGATGTCGAACACGTGGAGACGATTGAACGTGCCGACATACGCATATTCGCCGGAAACCGCAATGTCCTCCACCCCATGTGACAACGCGACCACCTCGCCGACCACCAGCGGCGCCGACGGATCCGAGACGTCAGCGATCCAGAAGGAGTTCGCGCCGCCGACATAGGCGTAGCCACCCACGACGGCAACCGCGGAAACGTACCCAGGCAAGTGTGCAACCCGCTCCGGGCAGTCGGCCTGGAGATCGATCCAAGCCAGGAGCAGCACGGCGGCGCATGCGACAGTTCGCCGACGAGACATGGCAACACCTCCCGAAAGGGAGCGGATCCACGAAAGCAGACGTGAGGCGATCACGCAGGACATGCGCTGGGGATCACATCAATCATACGTTTCCCATGCTCCGGACGCCCATGACGGCTGGACGGCTCTGTGGCTCATGGGTCGAAGGACCGCGGTGCGGAAGCGGGCACGGACGCGGAAGCGAGTGGAAGCAACAGCGTGAACCGCAGCGGTCTGCCTCTGCTACGATCGCGGCGATGATCGACCTGCTGATCACCGGGGTCCACGGCCAGCTCGGCCGCGCGCTCGAGGGGCTGGCGCGGCGGCGCGGGCTCAGCGTCGAAGGCCATGACCTCGACACCCTCGACATCCGCGACAACGGTGCGGTGGCGCAGCTCATCGGCCGGCTCCGGCCGCGGGTCCTGGTCAACTGCGCGGCCTTCACCGCGGTCGACGCCTGCGAGACGGACGAGGCCACGGCGACGGCGATCAACGGCACCGCGGTCGGCCACCTCGCGGCGGCGTGCAACGTCGCCGGCGCCCTGCTCGTCCACCTCTCCACCGACTACGTGTTCGCGGGCGACGGCACACGCCCGTACACCGAGACCGACCCGGTGGCGCCGGCTAGCGCCTACGGCCGCAGCAAGCTCGCGGGCGAGCGCCTCGCCCGCTCCGCCGATCGCCACCTCATCGTCCGCACCGCCTGGCTCTATGGCCGCGGCGGCGCCAACTTCGTCGAGGCGATCCGCCGCCAGATCGACGGCGGCGCGGCCTCGCTGCGGGTGGTCGCCGACCAGGTCGGCTCGCCGACCTTCTGCGACGATCTGGCGGGGGCGCTGCTCGAGCTCATCGACGCCGAGGCGCGTGGGGTGGTGCACGCCGCCAACTCCGGCAGCACGAGCTGGCACGGCTTCGCGGTCGAGATCGTGCGCCGGCTCGGCGCCGAGGTCGAGGTCCACGCGGTCACCACCGCCGACTTCCCGCGGCCGGCGCGTCGGCCGGCCTACTCGGTCCTCGACACCTCGCTCATGGCGGCCGCAATCGGGCACCACCTGCCGCCGTGGCAGGACGCCCTCGCCCGCTACCTGGAGGGCCCGTGCGCGCCCTGATCACCGGGGTCACCGGCTTCGTCGGACCGTATCTCGCCGCCGAGCTGGTTGGGGAGCCCGGCGCCGAGCTGTTCGGAATGGCCCTTGACGCGAGCGCCGCAAAGGCCAACGGCGCGCTGCCCGCCGGCCTCGAGACGCTCGAGGGCGACATCACGGACGACGGCTCGATCCGCACCGTGCTCGAGGCGGCGCGCCCCCAGGTCGTCTTCCACCTGGCGGGCGCCTCCTCCGGTGCGGCGGCCTGGCACCGGCCGGCCGAGTGCCTGGAGGTCAACGCCCTCGGGACCCTGCGCCTGCTCGAGGGCGTCCGCCGGCTCGGGCTCGACGCAACCACGGTGGTGGCCTCCTCCGGCGAGGTCTACGGCAGCGCCGACGACGAGGCACACCCCCTGACCGAGGAGTCGCCGCTGCGGCCGCTGTCGCCCTACGCCGCGAGCAAGGCCTCCCAGGACCTGGTGGCGGCCCAGTACCCGCGCGCCTACGGCATGCGGGTGATCCGGCTGCGGCTGTTCAACCACACCGGGCCGCGCCACCCGGAGCAGTTCGTGGCGTCGTCGTTCGCCCGCCAGATCGCGCGCATCGAGCGCGGCCTCCAGGAGCCGGTCATCCGGGTGGGCAACCTCGACGCCCGCCGCGACTTCGTCGACGTGCGCGACGTCGCCCGCGCCTACCGTCTGGCCGCCCGCCGCGACCTCCGCGGCGAGGTCTTCAACGTCTGCTCGGGCCGCGCGGTCAGCATCCGCCAGGTCCTCGACCTGCTGCGCGGGCTCGCCCGCTGCGAGGTCACGGTCCGCACCGATCCGGAGCGCATGCGGCCGGCCGACATCCCGCTCCTGATCGGCGACCCGCGCCGGTTCCGCGAGGCCACCGGGTGGGCGCCAACGATCCCGATCGAGCGCACGCTCGCCGACCTCCTCGAGTGGTGGCGGCAGCAAGAGTGAGCCCCGCCGTCTTGAGAACCGCCCGGTGACGTGTCAGAGTTGGTGCGTCCGGGACGGTGGGGCCGCGGCCCGAGTCAACGGCGAGGGGGGACGATGGACAGCATGCGGCGCAACCGGATCGCGCAGTGGGCGTTCGACACCCGGGCCATTCTCGGCCGCTTCCACCTCTGGCTCGAGGACGTCGACGAAGAGTGGATCCAGGGCGGCCGCAAGGGCGGCTTCTCGTTCGCCGGCGACGGGCTGGACCGGGCGTTCATCATGGCGGCCGGCGTCACCGCGCTCGGCACCCGGCTGTTCGGCCGCTGGGGCGAGGCCGCCGGTCTCGACAAGGCCGGCATCAACCGGGTGAAGAAGGACGCCGACGCGGTCTCGGCCTATGCGCTGTCGGAGGCCCTCTGGTACCTGACGCGCAGCCTGCCCGAGAACCACGCGGTCATGGTGTGCCTCGGCGAGGGCCTGATGCCGAAGGCCGGCGAGACCCCCGAGATGGGCTCCAACCCGCTGCTCGGCTTCGGGCGGGTCTACGCGCGGCCGCAGGTGGCGCGCTTCCTCGACCGCCGGGTCAACCGCCTGGTCAACGACCCCCACTACCACTGGCCCGACTTCTACCGGGAGGTGGAGGCCGAGGGGATCACGGTGTGGGGCGCCGCGGTGGACACCCTGGAGAACACATCGCGGTTCGCCAAGGGCAGCCCAACCGGCGCGATGACCGTGGTCCACCTCTTCGACCAGCCGCTCAAGGTCGCGGAGCCCTACGAGGGCTACATGGGCACCCTGGTGCTGCCCGGGGCGGTGGTCGAGAAGGCGGCCGAGCGCTCGATCCTGATCGACTTCCTGACCCCGCGGCCGCTGGTGATGGGGGCGATCGAGGCCGCCTACCCCGGGATCGCGCGCGCCAACGTCCACGTCTGGACCCTGGGCGGCCCGTCGCGGGAGCACCGCCTGGGCACGCTGTGGAGCGAGTGGCGCGAGCTCGGGGTCCACCTGGTCGAGGACGACTGGATGATCCCGCAGACCGGGCTGCCCGCGTTCACCGAGTCCGGCACCTACGCGCCGGTGTTCAGGGTCGGGCAGTTCGTGGACGAGGACGGCGCCCAGCACGTGTTCCTGTGCGACGGCTACGCCGCCACCGCCGAGGCGATGCAGGCGGCGAGCCTCGACCCGGTCCTCGGCACCCGGACCTCGATGTGCGTGTTCTCGTCGAAGTTCAAGGTCTCGTACGAGCGCGAGCGCCACGTCATGCGGCTCGACCCCGAGGCCGCCGACTTCGGCCCCCGGCTGACCGAGGTCCTCGGCATTGAGCTCGAACAGCGCCAGGTCGACGAGTACCGGCAGATCCTGCGCGAGGCGGCGAAGGCGCTGATGCCGCTCCAGCGCCGGACCATCGTCGCCGACGACTTCTTCCCCGAGAAGGAGTGGCGGGTGCTCGCGCTCGCCGGGTACATGCTGCCGGACCCCTACACCGGAGCCGCCGGCGTCGAGCAGGTCGCCGACGGCGTCTACCGCGTCACCTGCCGCGCCGGCACCCGCAACGGGCTGCTCCAGGTCACGATGTCGCTGCGCCTGATGGAGCCGGTCGACGAGATGCGGATGGTGTTCTCGCCGTTGCTCGACCGCTTCTACGCCGGCCAGGACTACCGCACCCGCGCGGTCAAGATCTCGGACTCCGGGCGGATCCGCAACGAGCTGCAGACCCTGGCCTCCGAGGCGATCGAGTACACGGCGGACAACCGCATGCGGGTCCGCCTCGACCGGGTCGACGACGCCGTGCTGCCGGCGGACAAGAAGCGGCTCATCGCGGACGTGCTGCGCTGGTACAAGGAGAACCACCCGATCTGGTTCTCGTGGCTGGATCTCGGTTGAGGGTGACGGGGGTCAGCGGTCAGGGGTCAGGGATCAGGGGGCTGGCAGCTTCCTCGAGGGCTGCGAGGCGGGCGCGCAGCTCGTCGGGGATGCGCGACGGCCGGCGCTCGCCGGCCCGGACGTGGGCCATCACCGTCACCGCCTCGGCCGCCAGCTCGCCGCCCGCCTCGACCCGGTACTCGAAGCTGTAGCGGGCCCCGCGCAGGCCGCTGACCTTGATGCCGACCCGCACCGGGTCGTCGAGCGAGATCTGCCGGCGGTAGTCGACCTCGAGGCGGGCGACCATGAACGGGATCGCCGTGCCGCCGCCGAACCGCTCCCGCCACAGCTCGGCCCGCGCGGTCTCCAGGAAGGTCACGATCACCGCGTTGTTGACGTGGCCGAGGGCGTCGACGTCCCGCCAGCGGACCTGGATCGGGCACGAGAAGGGATAGCCGTCCATGGCTGCCAGGGTAGCAGCCTCCCGCCCTCTGCTAGCATCCCCGCATGTCCGACCAGCCGCCGTCCCGACCGACCGTCGAGCTGTGGTGGGGCTCGGTGTCCGCGGCGCGTCCCGACCTGCCGGATCTCCTCCGCCTGCTCGATGCCGATGAGAGACGGCGTGCCGATCGCTTCCGGGTGGAGGAGGGGCGGCAGCGTTTCGTGGCCACGCACGCCATGCTGCGCGGCCTGCTCGCCGAGCGCACCGGCGTCCCGCCGCAGCGTCTCGCGTTCACGTCCGGTCCGCACGGCAAGCCCGCGTTGATCGATCCAACGGCAGCCGCGCCGCACTTCAACCTCGCGCACTCCGGCGATCTCGCGGTGGCCGCCTTCGCGGACCGTGAGCTCGGGGTCGACGTGGAAGCGCTGCGGCCGTTCCCGCGGGCCGAGCGTTTCGCGGCCAGGTTCTTCGCTCCCTCCGAGCAGCGCTGGTTGCAGGCGAAGCCCGCCGACAAGCGTGAGCGCTGCGTGCTGTCGCTGTGGACCTTCAAGGAGGCCTACCTCAAGGCGGTCGGCAGCGGGATCGCGATGGCGCTGGCCGCGATCGAGGTCGATCCCGAGCGGCCTGCGCTGGTTCGCGTCGCGGACGTCCCGGTTGCCACCGGCGACTGGACGCTGCTCGAGGTACGGCTGCCAGGGCCGGCGGTGGGCGCAGTCGCGATCCGGGGCGCCGGCTGGCGGCTCGAGATCCGGGAGTTCGACTGGCCGCGGCGGCTGGGCTGAACGCCGGCGCCACCCGGGCCATCCTGCCGGTCAGGGCTCACGTACCTCGCGGGACGACGTAGAGCAGCACTGCGAGGAAGTGGAGCGCGCTGCCCGCGAGCACGAACAGGTGCCACACCGCGTGGTGGTACGGCAGCCGGCGCCAGCCGTAGAACGCGATTCCCGAGGTGTAGGCCAGGCCCCCCATCGCCACCAGGGCAATGCCGGGGGCGGGCATCGCGGCGATCATCGGCCTGACCGCGACAACCCCCGCCCAACCCATCGCCACGTAGAGGACGACCAGCGCGACCCGCCAGCGCACACCGAACGTCGTCCTGAGCACGATCCCGGCCACCGCACAGCCCCAGATCACGCCGAACAGGGACCAGCCCCACGGACCGCGCAGGCTGACCAGGGCGAACGGGGTGTAGGTGCCGGCAATGAGCAGGTAGATCGCGCTGTGATCGAGCACCCGGAAGACCGCCTTGGCCCGGCCGAGCGGGAGGCCGTGGTAGAGGGTGGACGCGGCGTAGAGCAGGACCAGCGTCGCACCGAAGACGCTGACGCTCACAACGTGCCACGCGTCGCCTCGCCCCGCCGCGGCCACGACGAGCACGGCCAAGCCGGCGACCGACGCGGCGGCGCCGAGGCCGTGGGTGACGGCGCTGGCGATCTCCTCGCCGCGACGCGGACGTGCTGGTCGGCCGGCCATGGCGGCGGATTGTATGCTCGCCGCATCGCGGCATCAAGCAGACTGGCGCTTCGGGAACGATCTCGGAGGCAGGCGCGGGTCGTCTCGCACTCCCACCCCACGTGAACCGCTGAGAGCGCCGAGAGCGCTGAGGCCAGGGCGCACAATCGGTTGATCCTTCTCCGCGTTCTCGGCGCCCTCCGCGGTCCGGTTACTTGACCTCCACACCATGAGACCGCTCCAAGAAGAGACGCGCCCGGGAACGGGAGCGGATCCGGAAGCCGAAGCGGAGGTGCGGAGTTCGGTGCCTGGCACCATTTCGGAGGCCGAAGCGGAGGTGCGGAGTTCGGTGCCTGGCACCGTTTCCTGTGAGAGACGGGGACGGGAGCGGGAACGGGAACGGGGACGGGAACGACACCCGGGCGTTGTGGGGTAGCCATCCTGGCTGCCCGCGGAAGCGGAAGCGGGCGGGTCGTCTCGGGAACGGGAACGGATCCGGCTTCGTGCTCTGCACGACGCCGTGACACGAGCGGGCCGGTGGGGCTGGACCCTATTCCCCAGATCCCAGATCCTCGTCCTTCGGCACCGACTCCGCCTTCTCGCCCCCCTCCGCGAGCCAGTCCGGCGTCGACTTGGTGGCGAGGAAGGTGCGCACGCCGTGCCGGCAGTCCGGGTGCCGTCGCTGCTGGACGTTGGCCCGCGACGCCGCCATGAGAGCGTCCCGCCAGCCCATGCCGACGGTCAGGTTGAGCAGCCTCTTGGTGGCGGCGAGGGCAGCACCCGAACTGCGGTGCGCGATCGACCGCGCGCGCTCGATCGCGGCCTCGATCGCTGCGCCGTCGTCGACCAGCTCGTCCGCCAGCCCCAGCGCGACGGCCCGCTCGCCGTCCACCAGCCCGGGGTCGAGCAGCAGCCGGCGGGCCACGTGACCTGGGACCCGGCGGGTCAGGAAGGTCGACACCAGCGCCGGGATGAAACCGATCGTGAGCTCGGTGTAGCCGAAGCGCGCGCTCCGTTCGGCGATCACCAGGTCGCAGGCCGTCGCCAGGCCGCAACCGCCGCCGATCGCCGCGCCGTGGACCGCCGCCACGGTCAGCTTGGGGTGGTCGAGCAGCTCGGCGTAGAGCCGCTCCAGCCGCTCCGAGTCCTCCCGGTTGTCGGCCTCGGTGCCGCCCTCGGCGAGCCGCTCGAGAGCCGCGAGGTCGGCGCCGGCCGAGAAGTGCCGGCCGGCTCCGGTCAACACGACCGCACGCACCGTCGCGTCTTCGGCCGCTTCCGCCAGGGCGCGGTACAGGCGATCGGCGAGTGCCGCCGACAGCGGGTTGGCCCGCTCCGGATCGTTCAGGGTGAGCACCAGGACCGGGCCTTCTCTCCGCTCGAGGACGATCTCGCTCATGACGGAATGGTACGCCGCCCTCCCTTCCAGGGGATAGGGGCTGGGGCTTGGGGGATAGCCCCCACCCGTTCCCGCTCCCGTTCCCGCTCCCGAAATGTCTCGATCAACTCCGGCGCCCGGATATTCGACACGACCTCGGAGTCTTCATCCAGGCTCGGAGGCGGAAGCACACACAATGGTGCCAGGCACCGAACTCCGCTCTTCCACTCCCGGGCACAATGGTGCCAGGCACCGAACTCCGTACTTCCCCTCCCGCTTCCGCGCCCGCGCCCCGACGCAGCGATCTCCTTCGCACGCGCAAGCGGGCGGTGAGCCGGCGACCGAGTCACGACGAGCGTGCGCTACCATGTCCTCGCCATGTCGCGCTCGCTGCGCTCGACACTGCGCTTCTTCGGACATGTGGCTCGCGACCTCGCCGGGACCTTCCGGACGCGCTGGCAGCGCTTCCACCGCCGGCTCGCCGAGGGCGGTGGCGAGCTCGTGGTCGGGGTCGACGTCTTCCCCTTCACCGAGCGCCTGACCGGGGTCGGCTGGTACGAGTGGAATCTGCTCGAGGCCCTCGACCGCCGCGACGACAGTCTCGTCTTCAACCTCTACGCCCACACCTTCCTGGCGCCCGGCGACCCGCCGGCGCCGGCGACGCCGGGACGCCGCAACCTGCGCCTGCGCGCCCACCACCTGCCTCCCGACCTGCTGCTGCCGGTCGGGCCGACGCTCGCCGCGCTGCGCTTCCTCGTCGAGCCGGTGCTGCGGGTGCTCGACAGCAACGACGTGCTGTGGGCGCCCAACTTCTTCATGCCCGCCCGCCAGCTGCCGTTCGGCCGCGCCATGGTCGCCACGGTCCACGACCTCGCCTTCGCGGCGATGCCGGAGGCGGTGGCCCCGGACACGCTGCGCCTGCTCCACGCCCACCTCCCGGCGACCCTGTTCCGCGCCGACCGGCTGATCGCGGTGTCCGAGGCCACCGCCGGCGAGCTCGCGAGCCGGCTCTCGGCAAACCGGCGCCGGATCCACACCATCCACGAGGGCCTCGACCCTGCGTTCGCCCGCGAGCATCAGGCTGCCGGCGCCGGTCCCGAGCTGCCGGCTCGCTACCTGCTGTTCGTGTCCACGCTGGAGCCGCGCAAGAACGTCGAGGGCGTGCTCGGGGCCTTCGAGCTCGCCGCCCAGGCGGGCTACGCCGGCCACCTCGTGCTGGTCGGCCGCTGGGGGTGGCGCACCGAGGCGATCCGCCGCGCCCTCGACTCCTCGCCGGTGCGCGACCGCATCCTGCACCTCGACTACGTCGAGCGCGGCGAGCTGCCCGGCCTCTACCGGGGCGCCGACGCGCTGCTCTTCCCGTCGTGGATCGAGGGCTTTGGCCTGCCGCTGCTCGAGGCCATGGCCTGCGGCACGCCGGTGGTCACCTCGGGCTGCTCGGCGATGGCCGAGGTCGCCGGACCGGCCGCGGTCTACGTCGACCCGGCGAGCCCCCGCGACATCGCAGCGGGAATCGCCTCGCTGCTCGGCGATCCCGAGCTGCGTGAGCGCCTGGTCCGGCTCGGCCGCGAGCGCGCCGCGAAGTTCTCGTGGAACCGCGCGGCCGCTGCCACCAGCGCGGCTCTTCTCCAGGCGGGAGGCCGCGACAGCGGAGCCGATGATGAATATCGCGTGTGACGCCCGCTCCCTGGTCGGCCGCCGCACCGGGGTCGCCACCTGGCTGACCGAGGTCGCCGCGGGCCTGGCGCGGCGCCAGGGACGGACCGTCAGCCTGGCCGCGTCGCGGGCGTTCGAGCTGCCGGAGGAGCTCCGCACAGCCGGGGTCCGGCAGCTGCCCCCGCCGCGGCCGCCGATTCCCGGCACGCTCTGGCTCCACACCCTGCTGCCGCGCGAGCTCGCCCGCAGCGGCGCCGACGTGTTCATCGCCTCCCTCGCGGTGGTCCCGCGGCGTTGCCCGGTGCCGGCGGTCGCGATGGTCCACGACATCACGCCCCGCACCCACCCCCACCGCCACACCCTGGCCAACCGCTTCTGCTTCAACGCCTACCTCGAGGAGTCGTTGGAGCGCGCCGCGGTCGTGGTCGCCGGCTCGGCCGCCACCGAGGCCGCGCTGCTCGAGCACCTGCCGTTCGTGCGATCGAAGCTCGCACACATCTCGTACGGCGTCGACGCGACCTTCTCGCCGCCCGCCGGCGGCGACGACGGCTCGGCGGCCCGCGAGAGGTTCGCGAGCGGACTGCGCTACCTCCTCCATTTGGGAACGCTCGAGCCCCGCAAGGGCATCGGCACCCTGGTGCGCGCGTATGAGCAGCTGCGCGGCCGGCTCTCCGACCCGCCGGAGCTCGTCATCGCCGGCGCGCCCGGCTGGGGCGTCGCTCCGATCATGGCCGCCATCGAGAGCTCACCCGCGCGGCGCCACATCCACCTTCCCGGCTACGTCAGCCGCGAGCAGGCGCGCGAGCTGCTGCGCCACGCCGAGGCCTTCGTGCTCGCCTCCGAGGTCGAGGGCTTCGGCCTGCCGCTCGCCGAGGCGATCTCGTGCTCCACGCCGGCGGTCGCCTCCGACATCCCGGCGCTGCGCGAGGCCGCAGGCGACGCCGCGCTGTTCACGCCGCCGGGCGACCCGGCGGCGCTGGCGGCGGCGATCGGCCGGGCGCTCGAGCCCGAGGTCACCGCCGAGCTGCGGCGGCGCGCCGCGGCCCGCGCCCCGTCCCTGCGCTGGGAGCCGGTCGTCGAGGCGTGGGATGCGGTGCTCGCGCGGGTCGTCGCGGAAGCAACGGCCAGGGCATAACCCTCTTCCGCTTCCGCTTCCGTGCCCGCTTCCGCGCCCGCGCCCGGATGCCGTGGTCCGTCCAGAAGCTGACTCGACAGCAAGGCATCCCGCTGGCTGGGGATACGCGAGGCGTGAGCTGAGGCGAGCTTCTTCGGGTTGAGTTCTGAAGCGGAAGCGGACGGGTGGGGCGAGATTCTATCCCCCAAATCCCAGATGCTGGTCGGGCGGCGTTCGGGCGGGGTTCGGGCGCGGAAGCGGAAGCGGGCGCGGAAGCGGGTCTTCTCGGAAACGGGAACGGATCCGGCTTCGTGCTCTGCACTACGCCGTGACAAGCGCGGGTGGGCGCCCCAGATCCTAGATCCTAGATCCTCGATCTTATCCCCTACCCCCTGGCATCGCCCACCGCGAGCCGCAGCGTCCGCCACAGGATCCGCAGGTCGAGCGCGAAGCTCCAGTTCTGGATGTAGTAGAGGTCGTGCACCATCCGCTGCCGGATCGAGGTGTCGCCGCGCAGGCCGTTGACCTGCGCCCAGCCGGTGATGCCCGACCGCACCAGGTGCCGCGTGTTGTACTCCGGGTAGCGGGCGCGGAACCGCTCGACGTACTCCGGCTGCTCGGGCCGCGGGCCGACCAGCGACATGTCGCCGACCACGACGTTGAGGAGCTGCGGCAGCTCGTCGAGGTTGAAGCGGCGCAGCACCGCGCCGATCCGGGTGATCCGGGGGTCGCGCGCCCGCGTCCACTGCGCCTGCCCGTTGGCCGACGCGTCGACTCGCATCGAGCGGAACTTGTAGAGCCGGAACGAGCGCCCGTCCATGCCGGTGCGGACCTGGGTGAAGAGCACCGGCCCGCCGTCCTCGCGCTTGATGAGCCAGGCGATGATCGGGAACATCCAGCCGGTGAGCAGCAGCGCGAGCACGGCCACGGTGATGTCGAAGGTCCGCTTGACGATCTGGTTCCAGCCGTCGAGCGGGATCTGGCTGAGGTTGATGACCGGCAGCCCGTCGAGGTCCTCGACGCCGGCGCGCAGCACGTAGTACTGCAGCAGGTCCGGCACCACCTTCACCTCGAGCAGCAGCTGGCCGGCCTGCCGGATGAGCTGGACCGTGCGCTGGTGGGCGCTCAGGGGCAGCGCGATCAACAGCTGGTCGACCGCATGCTGCGCGACCACGGCCTCGAGATCCTGGATGGTGCCGAGGACCTGGACCCCATGGATCTTCCGCTGCTGCTTGCCGGGGTCGTCGTCGAGGAACCCGACCACCTTGAAGCCGAGCTCCCGGTGCTCGCGCAGGCGCTCCACGACCTCGCGGCCGAGATCCCCGGCACCCGCCACCAGCACCTGCTGCAGGTTGCCGCCCGAGCGCCGGATGCGGCCGAGGGCGGCGCGGATCGCCAGCCTGGTGCCGGTCACCAGCACGGCGTCGACGGCGGCGAACATGGCCAGGAACAGCCGCGAGTAGGAGAAATCGCGGTAGAAGGTGAGGCCCGCGGTCAGCAGCACGGTCGCGAGCAGCACCGCCAGCGCGACCCGCACCGCCTCGTCCGCGCGCGACAGCATGCGGCGCCTGTGGTACAGGCCCTGGAAGTAGAAGACGACGGGCCACAGCACGACCACCGCCGGCAGCAGGCGCAGGTATGGCTCGATCGGCGGCAGCCCCTTGGTGACCGGCTGGACCTGGACCTCGAAGCGCAGCCAGTAGGCCACCATGACGGCAGCCGCCGTGGCGACGACGTCGCCCGCGAGCTTGATCAGCGCCTCGATCTGGCGCCGCCGCTGGATCATCCCCGTCCCCCACCGAGCTCGAGCCGGTCGAGCAGATAGCGGAACCTCAGCTGGAAGGCGGTGCGCGAGAACCCTTCGGTGCGCTGGCGCAGCTCGAGCGGGTCCCACGCCCGGTCGGGGGCGCCCGCCGTCGCCTCGACCAGCGCGTCGACCGAGTTCTCCCCGGCGAGCCGGCCCTCGATCCCGTCGCGCACAACATCGGCCGTCCCGGACGCCGCGATGCCGACCACCGGGGTCCCGCACGCCAGGGCCTCGACCGACGCCATGCCGAAGTCCTCGATGTTCGGCACCAGCACGGCCGCGGCGCTGCGGTAGGCCTCGCGCAGCTCGCCGCGCTGCAGCCAGCCGCGGAAGCGGACGTGACTGCCGGCGAACCGCCGAAGCCGGCGCAGCTGCGGGCCGGTGCCCACGACGTCGAGGGTCCTTCCCAGTCGCCCTGCGACCGCGATCGCCATCTCAACCCTCTTGTACGGAACAAGGGCCGCAACCGTCAACAGCGCGTCGCCGCGCTGCCCGCCGGGAGTGAAGAAATCGGTGTCCACCGGCGGCGGGATCACCTCCGCGCTGCGGTTCCAGTAGTGCTTGATCCGCCACGCCACGAGGCGAGAGTTGGCGATCAGGCGGTCGACCCGGGTCGACGACACCATGTCCCACTCGCGCAGCCGCGACAGCCTGCCTTGCGCGATCGGCAGCAGCGGCCTCGGGATCCGGTTCAGATAGAGCGATCGCTGGTCCCAGACGTAGCGCATCGGGGTGTGCACATAGCTCAGGTGAAAGGCGCCCGGCGGCGGGATCACGCCCTTGGCGACGCAGTGGCTCGACGAGATGACGAGGTCGACGTCCGGAAAGTCGAAGTTCTCGACCGCGGCCGGCATCAGCGGCAGCAGGTAGCGCCAGCGCCGTCCCCCGAACGACGGCACCTGGAGCCAAGAGGTGTGGATGGGGTGCCGCTCGAGGTCGGCCATCACGCTGCCTCGCCGGTGCACCAGGGTGTAGATGCTCGCCTCCGGGAACATGTCGGCGATCTCGCGCAGCACCCACTCGCCGCCGCGCATCCCGGTCAGCCAGTCGTGGACAAGGGCCACGCGCATGCTCACTCCTCCCCCAGGGCCTTGCGGTAGGTTTCCAGGGTCCCCTCGACCGCCCGCTCCCAGGTCAGCGTCTCCGCCCGCCGGTTCCCGGCCTCGATCATGCGCCGGCGCAGTGCGTCGTCCACCAGCACCCGCTCCAGCGCCGCCGCCACCTCGGCGACGTCGAGCGGGTTGACCAGCCGCGCCGCCCCCTCGCCGAGATCGCGCATCGCGCCGACGTTGGAGGTGACGACCGGAAGCCCGCAGCGCATCGCCTCGAGCACCGGCAGCCCGAAGCCCTCGTAGCGGGCCGGGTGCAGCAGCACCGCCGACAGGTGGTAGAGCGCGTGAAGGTCGGTCTGAGAGACCCGGCCGAGCCCGCAGACGCGGCCGTCCAGCCCGAGCCTGTGCGCCCTGGCGATCAGCGGGTGATCGCCGCCGACGGCCCCGATCAGCACCAACTGGCCCGGCAGCGAGCGCTCGCGGCACGCCAGGTGGAAGGCGCGCAGCACGACGTCGAGGTTCTTGTGGGGCTTGTCGTTGCCCACCACCAGCACCAGCGGGGGCCGCAGGCCGTACCGCTGCTTGACCTCCTCCAACCGCTCGACCGGCGGCCGCTCGGCGAGCCGGTCGTCGACACCGTTCGGCACCACGTCGACGCGATCCGGATCGGCGCCGAAAAGGGCGATCAGGTCACGGCGCGAGGTCCGCGACACCGTGATCACCCGGCGCGCCCGCCGCAGCGCCGATCGCAGCACGAACCGCAGGTAGAGCAGGGCCTGGATGCTGCGCCCGTGAGGGGGATAGAAGAGCTGGATGACGTCGTGCACCGTCACCACGAACGGACGGGGCACGAGGTGGGGCACCACGTAGTGGGGCACGTGCACGAGATCCAGCCGCTCCCGCCACAGCGCCGCCGGCAGGGCGACGTGCTCCGCGAGCCCGTAGCCTCGCGCCGACACGGGAATGGTCCGCGCCTCGGGAGCGAGGACCGTGACCCGGCCAACGTGCTCCGGCCGGACCACCACGGTCAGGTCGTACTCGCCCCGCCACGCCAGCCCGGCCAGCAGATGGGACAGGTAGGTGCCGATGCCGAAGTCGGTCAGCTTGCGCGCATCGACGGCGAGCCGGATCGTCACGGCCGTATTCTAGCCTGCATCACTCGCTATACTCGACGCAGATGGCTGTCCAGCCGCCACCGAACCAGGCGCAGCCCGGCGCCCCGCGGCCCGCCGTGCCGGCGGTCGCGGTGGTGATCCCGTCGGTCGGGAATAGCGCCCTCGGCCCCTGCCTGGATGCGGTCCGCGCGCTCGATCCGGCGCCGGCGCGGGTGATCGTGGTGCTGTCGGGCGGGGCCGCCGCTCCGCCGCGCCCTGGCGTCGAGGTCCTGCGCCCGCCGCGGCAGCTCGGCTTCGCCGCCGCCGCGAATCTCGGGATCGCCGGGGCGGCGCGTGACGCCGAGCGGGTCGCCCTGCTCAACGACGACGCGATTCCGCCGCGCCAGTGGCTGGCGGTGCTCGGCGACGCGCTCGACCGCGATCCCCGGCTGGCGGCGGTCCAGGGCACGGTGACCGACGCCCGGGGCCGGGCCATCGACGGCCGGGGAATCGCCCTCGACCGCTGGGCGCTGCCGGTCCAGGTCGACCGCGGCCTGGCCGCAGCCGACGAGGACGACGGCCTGCGCCCGGTCGTGGCGGTCTCGGGGACCGCCGCGCTGTGGCGCGTCGCCGCCCTCGCAGAGGCCTCGGTCGGTGCGATCGCGCCGTTCGACACCGCCTTCGGCAGCTACCACGAGGACCTCGACCTCGGCCTTCGGCTGCGGCGGCTGGGATGGCGCGCCGCCTGGTCCGGCGGCGCGCCGGCCCGCCACGCCGGATCGGCGAGCGGCTCCGCGATGCGGTGGCGCCACCCCTGGTGGCTGCTCGCCAACCGCTGGCGTGCGCTGGCCGGCAACCTGACGGCAGCGGCCCTGCTCCGCTCACTGCCGCGCCTGATGCGCGGCGAGCTGCGCGCGCTGCGCACCCTGTCCCGGACGAATCCACGGGCGCCAATGGTGGCGGCGGCGGTTGCCGGCGCGTGGCCGTCGCTGATAGTGGCGGGCTGGCGCCGCACCACCCCGGGACCACGGCTCGGCGGGCTGCCGGAGGAGCCGTGAGGGTCCTGGTCGCCACCGACGACACCGTCGGCCCGGTGATGGCCGGCTCCGCGCTGCGCGCCTTCGAGCTGGCCCGCGCGCTGGAGCGCCGGGGCCACGAGGTCCGGATTGCCGGCGCGGCCGGCTCGCGTCCGCCTGACGACGCCGGCCCGCCGCTCGTCCGCGAGCCGCCCTGGGCGTGGTCCGAGGCGGTGGTGGCGCCGCCGTGGAGCCTGCCGCCGCGCGCCTTCCTCGGCCGCCGCCTGCTGATCGCCGACGGCGTCACGCCGCTGCTCGCCGAGCTCGAGGCGATGCCGCAGACCCCGGAGCGGGCCCGGCGGCGGCGAACCGCAGCGGCGCGCCTGCCCCTGGTCGCGGCGCGGGCCGATGCCGTGCTGGCCGCCGGCCCGGCCCAGGTCGAGTGGTGGTCGGAGCGCCTGCGCGGCCGGTTCGGGCTGCCCCTGCTGACCGTGCCGTTCGGCGTCCCTGACCAGCCGCCGCCGGCCGAGCGCGGCGGCGTGCCGGGCGTCCCCGACGACTGGAGGGTGGTGCTGTGGTGGGGCGGCGTCTGGCCGTGGCTCGACCTCGACACCCTGCTCGACGCGCGGGCGCGGCTGGGCCCGGTGAAGCTGAGCCTGGTGGTGCCGGTGGCCCCCCGTCCAGGCGCGCGCGGCGCGGGCTGGGACGCCGCCGCGCTGGCCGGCGCGGTCCGAGCCCGCGGCCTCGCTCCGCCGCAGGTGGTGGCGCTCGACCGCTGGGTGCCCTACCGCGAACGCCACCGCATTCTCAACCGCGCCGACCTGGTGGCCGTTCTGCACCGCTCCGGGGACGAGGCGGCGCTGTCGTTCCGGACCCGCGCCCTCGACGCCGTGTGGGCTGCGGTGCCGATGCTGCTCAGCGAGGGCGGCGAGGTGTCGCGGCTCGCCCACCAGCACGGTTGGGGCGGCGTCATTCCGCCCGGCGACGTGGGCGCGACCGCCGCCGCCATCGAGTGGCTGCTCACGGACCACGAGCAGGCACGCTGCCGGCTCGCGCTCGAGCAGGCGCGCCCGAGCTGGACGTGGAGCCGGGTCACCGAGCCGCTGGCCGCCGCCATCCCGGAGCTGCCGCGGGTGCGACGCCGTGCCCTGCTGCCCGCCGCGATCCGGGCGGCGCTCGCGCTGTGGCCGGGCGGGGCGCTGGAGCGGATGCCATGACCGCACGCCGCACCGCCGCCGTGGTCGTGCGCTGGCGCGGCGGCGACGAGGTCGACCGCTGCCTGCGTTCGCTGCTCGAGCGCGGCGGCCGCGACCTCGAGCGGGTCGTGCTCGTCGACTCGGGCTCGGCCGACGGCGGCGCCGAGCGGCTGGCAGCCGCCTTCCCCGCGGTCGAGGTCGTCGCCCTCGAGGAGAACCGCTCCTTCGGGCACGCCGCCAACCAGGGCGCCGCCCGCACCGACAGCCCCTTCCTGCTGCTGCTGAACCCCGACGCCGCCATCACGGCCGGGGCCATCGACGCCCTGACCGACGAGCTCGCGCGGCGCCCGGACGCCGCCGGCGTGGTGCCGCTGCTGATCGGCGCCGACGGCGCGCCCCAGCACCGCTGGCAGCTGCGCCGGCTGCCGGGGCTGGGGAGGCTCGCCGCCGGGCGCGGCGGGGCGCCGATGTTCCCCGGCCGGGCGCCGGCCGAGCCGGCGCCGGTCGAGCAGCCGGCCGCCGCGGCCTGGCTGGTCCGGCGGCCGGTGTGGGACGCGCTCGGCGGCCTCGACGAGGGCTTCGCGCCCGCCTGGTGGGAGGACGTCGACTTCTGCGCCCGCCTGCGGGAGCTGGCGGCGCAGGGCCGGGCGCCGGCCGCCGGCTTCCGGGTCGTCCCCCGCGCCCGCGTCGTCCACTGCGGAGGATCCAGCCTGGCCCACCTGACCGACGCGGACTTCCTGCGCGCCTATCACCGCAACCTGCTGCGCTACGCCGAGCGCCACCACCCGGGCTCGCTCGGCCTCGTGCGAGCAGGCCTGCAGCTCGGCCTCGCCCTGCGGGCCGTCACGCGACCCTCGCGCCGCAGCGCCTACCGCGCGGCGATGAGGGTGATCCGTGAGAGGTGATCGGTGAAGGGCGAGGGCCGGCTGACCCCCGCCCGCTTCCGCGCCCGAGTGGACACGGGCAGCCCGGCCTCCGGTGGCGTCCCCCCGGCGCTCGCGCTCACTCCGCTGTGAACGTCACCAGCTCGACCGGCACGTTGCTGAGCACCTCGATCCCGAACGGGCCGACCTCGCCCGGCAGGAACGAGTCGACGATGATCACGTAGGTGCCGGCGCCGGCGGCGTAGCTGAGCACCTCGGGGTCCCCCGCGAAGGCGTCATCGGCGCCGACGAGCACGACCGGGTTGTAGTTCGAGCAGTCGGCGTTGCCGATGATGTAGGCCGAGAGGTCGAACCCGGAGTCGGTCGGGGTCACCGTGACGTTGATGGTGTCCGCCGCACCGAGAGTGATCAAGTAGGCCTGGTCCTCCCCGTCCTGGCCGTAGCCGCTCACCATCGGGCCCCAGTTGTCGGTGTAGCCGGTGGTGTTGCCGGTGTCGTTGTAGGCGGCCACGGTGATCGTGGGCGCGTCGGCGCAGCTGTCGCCGCCGTTGCGGTCGATCCGTCCGACGGTGTAGGCGGCCGGGTCGCCGCTGGCGTCGAGAGCCAGCTTCTCCTGCGGAGTGTCTGCGACTGCCGTGCCCAGCGCGGCCAGGACCACGATTGCGAGAGTCAACGTCTTCGTCATGGGGCCCTCCACCAGAGCCATATTTCTGCCCGTACTCTACCACCGGCGGGCGCCGCGGTGCGCTGCGCGGTGGAAACTGACGCGCGACCGGTGACAGGTCGAAGGCAGCGGCCGCTCCTCTGCTCGTCCCCTTCCTGTCCCCCAACCCCGACCCCTCACGTCAGAAATACCCCAGCGCCTCGAGGCGCGATCTCGTGGTGTCGTCCAGCGGCGCCTGAGGCGCGACAGCAGGGACGGACAGGCTGGCGAGCAGCGCGTCGAGCCGGGCTGCCAGCTCGGCGGCGCGGGCAGGGTCCGCGGCGGCCAGGTTCGTGAGCTCGCCAGGGTCGGCCCGGAGGTCGTAAAGCTCGAGGCGCCCGCTTTCCGGCTCCCGCACCAGCTTGTGGCCGCCCTCTGCCAGCGCCTCCAGGTCGTGGGCCGCCTCCGGCCGGAAGGTCTGGGCAAGCAATGGCGCGGCGGACCAGGCGGCGCCGTGGACGAGCGGCACCAGGCTTCGACCGCGGGCACCGGCCGGCGGCGGCAACCCGAGCAGCTCGGCCACCGTGGGCCAGACATCCACCAGGACCACCGGCTCGTCGACCACGACCCCGGCCGGCAGCACGCCGGGAGCCCAGAGCACCAGGGGCACGTGCAGCAACGAGTCGTAGAGCTGCTCGATGTGGCCAACCAGGTCGTGGTCACCGAGACCCTCGCCATGGTCGCCGACGACCACCACGAGCGTGCCCTCGGCGTCGAACCGGGACCTCAGCGCGGCCAGCAGGCGACCCAGCTCCCGGTCGGCGTGCTCGACCTCGGCGCAGTACAGACTGCGGGTTTCCGGGATCGGCAGCTTGACGTCGACCGCCAGCGTGACGACGGCGCGCCCGGCAGGCACGGGTACACCGACGGCCCGCTCGAGCTCCAGCTCCCCGGGCAGGGCGGTCACGAAGTTGGCGACCTTCTGGTCGGGGTACCACGGGAACATCCCCCGCCCCGCCGTGACCTGCACGCCATCCCCGCCCCGCACCGCCCGCAGCGTCACCAGGCCTCCCTCAACCAGCGCAGGCTCCGCCTCCACGAACCCGAGCCGCAGCCGGCGCCCCGTCCAATCGACCTCGACGCGCCGGGTGCGGCCGTCCGCCGGGAGCGAGCCGAGATCACGGCCGTCCTCGGTCAGGCGAACACGCGGGTAGTCGCGGCCGGGCGGCGCATATGGCTCGTGAGGGTCGGAGTAGTGAACCCAGAGGAAGAACGGCTCGGCAGCGGACTGAACCCACGGCAGGACGTCTCGGTTGAGGTCGTCGGCCGTTCGCCACCAGTCGAGGCCGAAGTGGTCGGTGTAGGCCGCGAAGCCGCGCCCGAAGCCAAACTCACGCTTGAGGACGCCCAAGCTGACGAACGCCGCCGTGTCGAAGCCCTGCCGGGCGAGTGCTTCGGCCCAGGTCTCCAGCTCCGGGCCGAGTCGGTCGCCGTTGGTGCGCACCCCCGTCTCGGACGGAAAGCGCGACGTGAAGAGCGAGGCGTGGCTGGGCCCGGTGATGGGGGCATGGCTGCGGGCCGCTGCGAACCGCACACCCTCGGCGGCGAGCCTGTCAAGGTTGGGTGTCTCGGCGGTGCCACCCCAGATGCCCACCGCGTCGGCTCGCAGCGTGTCCACCACGACCAGCACGACCCGCCGAACCGGGGGCGTTCTGGCGCAGCCGGCCCCGAAGATCAGGGCGCACGTCAGTGGCCCGGCGGCGGCGAGCCCGGCCCTCACCGCTCGACCACCACGCGGTCGAGCACCGCACCGCCGCCGGCCGGGGCTCGCAGGCCGACCCGCAGCCGGCGCCGTCCTGGCGCCGGCGGATCCGGCAGCCGCACCCTCCCGGCGGGCGAGGCGCCGGAGACCGCGATCGCCGCCGGCGGGCCGTCGTCCCAGCGCACGACCAGGTCGGCCCCGCGCTGGGCCGAGCCGACCAGCCAGCCCTCGATCCAGACCGCCGAGGGCGCTGCCACCCGGAGCGGGACCACGATCCCGTCACCATCGCGAAGGAGCCACCCCCGCCGGTGCTCGAACCGGGAGAAGGTGCCGGCCGGCGGCACCGGCGAGCCGCCCGCCCGCCGCACCTGCGCGGCCTCGGCCTCGACGATCCGGTCGTTGCGGAGGACGACCGCCGCGCTGACCACCGTGGCCACGGCCAGCGCCAGGGCGGTCCCCGAGCGCACCAGCCAGCGCAGGACGGCGGGCCGGCGGGAGCACGCCGCGACCGACCCGACCACGGCGGCGATCACGAGCGGCGGCAGCCAGACGCTGGCCGCGTTCGGCACCAGGAAGGACGGCACCAGGTGCTGGACGTCGGCCTGGAGGCGCCTCGCCAGCGCATCGGAAAGCCACCAGCCGCCATCGCCGGGGTTGACCGACAGGTGGGGCCGCGTCACCAGCGCCCACCAGGCGACCAGCGACGGGGCCAGCAGCACCTCGGCAAGCCGCCGCCAGCGCCGCGGCTCGCGCAGGCCAACCCCCCAGGCGAGGACGGCTGCCGGCAGCAGCGGCACCAGGTAGCGCGCCGGCGGCGAGCCTCCCCCGTACCACTCCTTGGAGTGGAGCAGCGCGAGCACGGTCAGCGCCCCGCCGGCGATCACCGCCCGCTCGCCGGGACCGCCCCGCCGCCACAGATGGCCGGCCAGGCCGACCGCCGCCAGCGCGAGCGGCGCCGCGAACAGGAGGCCGCCGGCCGGGTCGAACGCGAGACCGACCACCACCCGCAGCGCCAGCGCCGGGTCGGCGGGCAGGAGGTGCTCGACGCGCCGGAACAGGCCGAACGGATGGCCCATCGACACCCAGCCGACCGCCAGCGCCGACCCGGCCGCGAGCACCAGCGCCAGCACGGCGACCCAGCGCGGGCCGGTCCGGTCACGGCGCCACACCGCGGCCGCCGCCGGGAACACGATCAGCCCGAGCCGGGTCTTGACCGCGGTCGCGAGCGCCGCGAGCGCGGTGGCGGTCCAGCGGCCGCCACGGCGGCCGGCCGCCAGCACCAGGATCGCCGACGTCGCGAGGGCCGCCGGCAGCTCCGGCCAGATCTGGGTCGCGAAGGTGGCGAGCGGGTAGGTCGTGGCGAGCACCATCAGGAGCAGGGCGAGCCGCCGTTCCGGAACCCCGAGCTGCCGGCAACGCGAAGCGAGGAGCGCCGCCAGTGCGGCGCCACCGGCCGCGAGCAGCAGCAGCGCTCCGGTCCGGCCGGCGGCGAGGAAGCCGGGCAGCAGCAGGAGGCCGAGCGCGGGCGAGTGCAGCAGCGGGTCGCCCATGGTGTAGGTCCGGTCGCCCGGATGGCGCTCGATGTCGAGGTTGTTCTCGAGCTCGAGATCGCGGTCGTGCGCCAGCGACTCCATCACGTGCAGGTGGAAGGGCTCGTCGCCGTAGAGCGGCGGCGTCAGCCAGGGCGTCGCGATCGCGAGCGGCAGGAGCAGCGACGCGACGGCGAGCCCCGGCCGACGCTCGCGCAGCCAGCGCCACGCCGCGGGCGCCCAGGCGGCGAGCAGCGCGGCCAGCGCGAGGTCGACCCCATGGCGCTCGCCGGCCAGGCGCAGCGGCTCGACGGCGGCCCTCGCCACGAGCTGCCCGGCAACCAGCAGCGTCCACGGCACCATCGCCGACGGCGACCGCCAGCCGCCGGCGGTCAGCTGCAGCAGGGCGACCACGACCGCGGCCGCCGCCATCCAGCCTGGCAGCGGCAGGCCGCGGGGCGGCGTCGGGCGGCTCGGTCCGGCACTCTCCACCACCAGCGCCACCCCGGCGGGCAGCTCCGGTGCTCGGCGGAGGATCGGCCGCTCGCCGGCCGCCACCGCGTGGACGGTGCGGCCGCTGACCCGCCACGCCGGCGGCCACCCGGTCCGCTGTGGCCGCCACAGCGGACGATCCGGCAGGCCGTGCGCGATCGCCGGCGCCCCGGCGACGCGGCTGCGAGCCCCCTCCGCGGTCTCGCGCCCCACCCGCAGCGGCCGCTCGCCGTTCTCCCCGGCAATCACCCCCACCACCGTCCCGGCCGCGAGCCGGCCACCGCCGCGCACCGCCACGTCGAGCAGGTACGGCTCGCCGGTGCCGGCCGGCAGCGCGGCCTCGGAGCGGTCCGCGTCGAGCCGGAGGGCGGGCGACTCAGGCAGCGGCGGCTGGACCGGCCCGAGGGCGAACGTGGCGAGGAACCACGCCGCGCCGGCGACGGCAGGCGGCAGCCGCAGGGTCACCAGGGCGGCGACGACGATCACCGCCGCGGCGACCACGCCGGCCCCGGGAAGCGCGTCGAGGAGGCGGATGCCGCCAAACGGCGCCAGCGTCGAGCCAGCCAACGCGCCGGCCGCGACCATCGGCAGCCAGCCGCGGAGCGAGCCCCCGCGGCCCGCCCACGACCGGCCCCACGGCACCAGCCAGGCCGCCGCCACGGTCGCGGCAAGCGTCGCCAGCGGCCAGCGCTGCAGCGGCACCGCCGCCACCACCAGGCCGGCGGCGAGCCCGGCCCCGCTGCCCCACGCGCCGGCCGACCAGGGCAGGATCGCGCTCGCCGCCATCGCAGCGGCGGCCGCGAGCGGGCCGGCCCCGGCGAGCCCGAGACCGCCCGCTGATCGCACCGCCACGCCGAAGGCGGCCCACAGCAGCGGACGCCGACGCGCCGGCGTCCGCGGCAGGGCCGCGAGCACGGCGGCAGCCGCGGCCGCCACCAGGAGCGGCGGCAGCAGCATGCGGCGGATGGTCAGGTCGGGCACCAGGAGCAGCGCGGCCGCCACCGGGAGCAGGGTGGCCTCGGCGGCGCGACGCTTCCAGCCGACCGGCGCGTGCCAGCCGGTGGGCAGGAA